>Ga0315543_1000050_pt1 | contig 139604 bp, 143 predicted proteins | sample SalMarSW160210MG_2_FD_203098 | JGI IMG/M metagenome (GOLD analysis project Ga0315543, IMG submission 203098) | Salt marsh sediment microbial communities from the Plum Island Ecosystem LTER, Massachusetts, United States - Salt Marsh Sediment SW1601-210 ...
AGCAGTAGATTCCCTGGAAGATAATGGCGGAGAGGAAGCCGTAAGAGACCTCCGGTGCCAGGATGTAAAAGCCTCTTACCACGAATACTCCGCCAATAACCAGGGCAAGAAACCAGTGGTGCAGGTGAAGCTGATAGTTCCGCCAGGGGATGATTATTGACCTGACAATTCCTTGTTTACCGCCTGTCCGGCCGCTGAGGTACTTGGTGGCGGCGAAAGCGATAAACCAGGTCTTGTAGCAAAATATACCAAGGAAGATAAAAACGGCAATCAGGCTGATGAGGACTATCTTCTTCCTCATTCTATCTCTTATGATAATCCAAAATAGCCCAAAAGTCCATAGGCAAGACAAGGGGATCTCTCTACTGGCTGAACCGACTCCTGGGTGACGCCAATGCCGGGCAGAAAGACAAGGAATCGGGTAGCAAGGCGTGCTGCAGGTGAAGCTACTGACAGGCGATGATTACGGCGATGCGTGCCATTGTCCATGAAGATACTTGTTTAGGAGAGGCGAAGAAGATACACTAGGGAGACATACTAGAGCGTAAAGGGTGAGACCCAGTAGCATAGGATAGGATTATGGCAAGTTTGAATGACTCATATGCAGAAAACCAACGCCAACAGGCTTTTATAGACCACCAAAGCGGGATGCTTGTAGCTCTTGCTGGCCCAGGCACTGGGAAAACATACTCGTTTCTCTTGAGGATAGAAGAGCTGACAGAAAAACGCAACATAGATAGCGAGACCATCTGTTACCTGACATTTAACAGAGAAATTGCACGTGCCTTCAAAGATGACCTTCTCCGTAAGTATCCTGGAGCAGTACCACCTCAAAGCATCTGGGCCTCTACACTTCATAGCTTGGCTTGTCGTCTTATTAGAAATAGGGGCCACAGAATACAGCTCGACGGCCATCTCTATATTCTGAATCTGTGTGACGGTAAGGACCCAATTGCAAGAATTGCAGCTTCTGATATTAGATCGGTACTCCCGCAAGGTTCGACCATCCGAGATGTGCGTACGATGCAAGCCAGTTTGTGGGCTATTAAGACCGAACGGCAAAAAGGTCAGCCTGTGGGTAATCTTACGGGAGATGATGCGCTTGTAGAACAAACTTATCAAGCATATTCACGAGCACTCAAGCTACTAGATTGGGACGAGGTCATCCCTCTTGCTATCTCTCTTTACCCATCAGATGAGGACGACAGGCCAAGTTGGATTAAGAAGTACCAACATCTCCTCATTGATGAATATCAGGATTTCAACCTTGCAGAGCAGATTTTCCTTAGCTCTATCTTGGAATCAGTCGTGTCGTGTGCCGTGGTTGGAGATGATGACCAGAGCATCTATAGAGCTAGAGGTGCTAGCCCCAATGGAATTAGAGGACTGGTTCAAGATCCGAGGGTAAATACGGTCAGTCTAGTCCAGTGCTGGAGGTGCCACGAACAGATCGTCCAGTCTGCTAACAGATTCCTCTCATTCATGCACGGCAATCCGAGGCAACTACGAGCGGTCAAACCTGGGGGAGTGGTTGCGATTAAGTCTTTCAGAAGTGCCGCTGCTGAAGTTGACTATTTGGTCGAATATATAAAGGAAATCCTAAATCATATAAGCTGGGATACATCCCCGGACGACGGCGTTGTGTGCCTTTTCCCAACGCATAAGGTCCTGCAGCAGTATCGAAAAGAGTTCGAGAGGAAAGAACTGAAGTGCAAGTGCAGGGATTCATCCGATTTGCTTGATGACAAGATGTGGGTGAGAATTCTGGGAAAGCTGGCCTTTCAGCGCAATCAGCCATTCCTCGGACGCCTAGTGTTAGAGAGATTCCCAACTATTCGGCCTAGGCTCAAGAAAGAAGTGGTAGCAGCTTTGCTGGATGGGCATACTTCTGTAAGTTTAGCACTGGCTTCAATCGAGGGTAACCACAGCCGGCAGGGGTCAATTTCAGCTGCTATTTCGGAATACAATACTTACCTTCAATCTCTCACCAGTCGCGACAGTACACAAGTTGCCTCTTGCATTGACTCGGTCTTACCTAGTGGGCGACAATGTAATCCATACTATATTGACGAATTTTTGGCCACTACCGATGAGACAACCCTAGAGGAGTCTCTTGATGTTCTCATAGATAAAATCTATAGCCATGGCGATGAGGAAGATGGTGAAGCGGAATTTGAGCCTGCGGTTGAATTGCTTACCCTACACAGCTCAAAGGGGCTTACTCGTCGCTACGTTATACTGCCGGGGTTAGAGCACTGTTGGCTTCCTGGTGATGCCACTGGCGCTGACTTGGAGGAGCGTAAGCGGTTATTCCTCGTCGGAATCACCAGAGCTACGGAATTCTTACTGATAACGTATCCGCGAACCCGTGCACGACGTGACTTACTTAATTATCCTGCTGCCGGACGTTATCGACTAAGCGAGTTTGCGAATCATCTTGGAGTCACCGTTGAGCGACTCTAATGTATGCGGGGAAGCCACTGTGCGTATTGCCATGTAGTACGGTAACTGGGATGTGTAGATAGAGGAGGTGCCATTCCCACGAATCGGTTTTGCGGAACAGCCGGTAAGGCTACTGGCAGGATATTAAGGAAGTTGATCAAGTAGCTGCCAGTTCCCAGGTATATAACCAAAGAGAAGAGAGTGGCGCTGAAGCCACTCTCCTTCGTGGTGCGAAGCCAAAGGTCATCTCAGAAGCTCTGGGTCATGCGAGTGTTGCCTTTACTATGGATACCTATTCCCATATAATATCTGGTATGCAAGAGGACATGATGGCGTTACTTGACGAGGTACTGCCGTCAGGCGTGCCCGGAACGTCAAAGGAACGTCAAGACGGGGAAGTCCACGATTACAGTGCCAGCGTAGCTCAGGGGTAGAGCAGCGGTTTCGTAAACCGCCGGTCGTCGGTTCGAATCCGACCGCTGGCTGGGGGTAATATGAGCAAATTTGTAGATAAATTACAGAGTCTTTCTAAGTCTTCAACTACGCCCATAGGTTTTCATCCGTCTGTATCTGAACTAAAAAGCCCAGCAATGTTGCTTATTGCGGGGCTGTCCGGGACACAGGTCAAGGAAGCCAAAATCGTGGCTGATGTCAATACTGATGCCGGGTTGATATTGAACGAGGACCCAAGCGCCAGGATTGTTAGGCAAATGGTCGAAGCTGTGGGCGATGTCCCTCTGGGGGTATTTGTGAAGGGCATGAGCGAAGAGAAAATAAATGAGCTTGCGAGCTTGGGGTGCGACTTTATGGTTTTTGACATCAAGGCGGCTGCGGCAGTCTTGTACAAAGAAGAGGTAGGCAAATTTTTAATGATAGAGCCTTCATTAGACCAGGGGTTTGTTAGGGCCATTAATAGCCTTGAAGTAGATGGTGTGTTCATCACTAGTAGAGGCGGAGATGCTTTTGTTGCTGTGGAGCATCTGCTTGTTTGCCGAAGGTTCGTCGAGCTCTTAGAGAAACCGGTTATTATGACCTTGCCTTCTCTGGTCACAAAGGCTGAGCTAACCAGTTTATGGCAAGCTGGGGTAGATGGCGTAGTTGCTCCCCCAGCACAGTCGGTTGAGGCATTGGCAGAGCTAAAGAAGATGATTGGCGGTCTGCCCAGAGGAGCCAGAGGTCGCCGCGCCAAAGCAGGTGTGATGCTCCCTCAGTATGGTGGGCTTGTGGCTGAGGAGGAGGAGGATGAGGAACAAGAGGAAATTTAACCTGAATCTGGTTTTGCCCAAAGTAAGTCATGGAAACAAGCCTGGGCCTATTTTTATTGTCAGCAGCGGGAATTTCTCTTACCGGCGTTATGCTACCCGGACCAATGACTGCGGCTACCATAGCCAAGGGGTATAGTGACAAACACGCTGGTGCCTGGATTGCAGCAGGGCATGCTGTTATCGAAATACCACTCATAGCTGTAATTTATTTTGGATTCGGGCATTTCATCGACTCTCCCCAGGTGGAAAAGGGTATATATCTTGCCGGTGGCTTGATGCTGCTTTATCTGGGCTTCCGGATGTTTCGAGCCACTGGTGAGGCGCCTGGTGCGGTAGGCGGTCTACCAGCTAGCTCTTTACTGACAGGCATTGTAATTACAGGAACTAACCCGGCTTTTTACATATGGTGGGCGACTGTCGGTGCAGCTCTGGTAACCGGTGCCGCCAAGTTCGGGCCTGCCGGTGTTATTTTGTTTACCATAGTGCATTTGCCTTGTGATTTTGCCTGGAGTGAATTTCTCTCTGTGAGTACATTTAAGTCAAGGCAGTGGTGGACACAGAAGGTACAAAGGATTGTGTTTAGCGTTTGTGCTTCGATTCTAGCTGGCTTTGGTGTCTGGTTTTGCCTTTCTGCGTTTCTATAAACTCAAGGGACATTCTGGATTGCCTGGAAGTATTTCCCTTCAGTCTTTATAGATGGGGCAATAACCATCTTAACTTTATGCATTTCTTTGATGTTTCGAGCGCTGCATACTCCCATGCCAGTGCGTAGAGCACCAATTAAGTTTTGAGTGCCGTCGGTGACGGAAGTAGGACCGAAGAGAATTTGCTTTAATGGGGCGGTAGTGCCAACTCTAACACGTGTCCCTCTAGGCAATGCTGGATGAGAATGAGACATGCCCCAGTGATAGCCTTTTCCTGGCGCTTCTGTCGCTTGAGCTAAAGGCGAGCCAATCATTACAGCGTCAGCACCAGCGGCGAATGCTTTGCATAAATCGCCACCGGTGCGGATACCTCCATCTGTTATCACTGCTACGTATTTATCACTTTCTTTGAGATATGCTTCTCTAGCAGCGGCACAATTCAGAGTAGCAGTTATCTGGGGAACTCCAACGCCGATGACCTCCCGGGTGGTACAGGCAGCCCCAGGCCCCACTCCAACCAGGATACCATCGACTCCTGTTCTCATTAGCTCTAATGCCGCGTTATAGCTGCAACAATTGCCTACTATGATAGGCAAGGACATTTGCTGGCATAGCTCAGGCAGGATAAGTCCCCGATAGCTCTTGGAGATGTGCCTGGCTGTGGTGACGGTAGATTGCACCACGAGTATATCCATCCCGGCATCCTTGGCTATAGGAGCCAACCGTTTGGTGTTGGCTGGAGTTGTAGATACGGCACAGATAGCCCCAGCCTGTTTTATTGCTCCAATACGCTGGCTAATGAGCTCTTCCTTGATAGGCTCAGAGTAAATTTTTTGAAGCAGGGAAGTAACCTCTTTTTCAGAAGTTTGGGCAATTTGGTTTAAGACCTCATCGGGGTTTTCGTACCTTGTCTGTATACCTTCTAGATTAAGGACAGCTAGCCCGCCAAGCTTGTTAAATTTAGTAGCAAAGGTGGGGTCAACAATAGCATCCATAGCTGAGGCTAGAATGGGGATGGACAAGGTGTAATTTTTTACGGTAAATTCTATGTTGGTTTGGTCAGGATTAATGGTTACATCTCCGGGGACAAGTGCAACTTCATCAAATCCATAAGTGCGTTCCATCTCTTTGAATTTAAGGCGAGGCATTTTTCTTTACTTGATAAAAGTTGCCACAAACTATACAAGCATGGTGGGCTGAAGTCAAGGAGTGGATAAAATCACAGCTATTAAGTATAATTTCAAATCGTGCCTGTTCTTTATGTCATTGCTACTCCTATTGGCAATCTGGAGGATATTTCCCTGCGTGCCTTACGCCTTTTACGGGAGGTGAAACTTATTGCTGCTGAGGATACACGCACTACGCGCCACCTGCTTAATGCCCATAATATAAAAACTCCATTGACCAGTTATCATGAGCATAGTAAAAGAGCCAAACTTGATTATTTATTGAATTATCTCGAGAAAGAAGACCTGGCTCTAGTTTCGGAAGCTGGCATGCCAGGGCTAAGTGATCCTGGTTACGAGCTTATCATTGCTGCCATCGAGCGTGGGATTTCTGTGGTACCGATTCCTGGTGCTTCAGCGGTGATTACCGCCTTAGTGGTTTCCGGGTTGCCGACCGACCAATTCCTTTACCTTGGGTTTTTGCCCCGCCGTAAGGGACAAAGGCAGCGTCTTCTCAGCTCAATAGTCGATGAACCAAGAACTATAGTGGCTTTCGAGACACCCCATCGCATTAGGAAGGCATTGAGTGATATCGAAGAAATTCTAGGAAATAGAAGGCTATCTGTATGCCGTGAGCTTACCAAAGTTCACGAAGAGATTTTCCGGGGCAGAGTGAGCCAGGCTAGGGAGCATTTCGCCGAACCAAGAGGGGAATTTAGTCTCGTTATTGAAGGTAAGACTCGAGCTTGGTTGAAATTTCAAGAAAGGAGCTAAAATGCGCCGTGGTTGTATTGCTATAGGAAAGGTGGAATGTGATGGTTGTCATCGTCCTATTAAATATGGAGAACGCTATCTTTCAATCAACGAGGAGGGCGATGAAAAGCAATGTCTTTGTATTGATTGCTGCCTGAGCCGTGGTTATATCTCTTACGGAAAGGAGAAAGGAAAGCAAATAATCACCTTTCTCCCCAAGGAATAAACGTTGGCAATCGTCATTTGAGAGCCTCGGCTCATGTCAATGACACGGGGCAATTAATGATTTACAATAGGCTGACTTTTGGGGGAAGAATTTGAGCGAGCGCATCTTTATCGGTGTTGCTTGGCCTTATGCCAATGGTCCTCTACATTTAGGACATATCGCTGGTGCTTATCTGCCAGCCGATATTTTTGCCCGTTATCATCGCCTTAAGGGCAATAAAGTGCTGATGGTTTCCGGTAGCGACCAGCACGGAGCGCCGATTACAATTCGTGCTGAACAAGAATCTACCACGCCACAAGAAATAGTGGACAAATATCATCAGCAATTTGTCGATTGCTGGAAAAAATTAGGCATCTCTTTCGACTTATTTACCACTACCGGCACTCCCAATCATACTCAAGTTACTCATGATATATTCCTCACCTTGCTCAATAGGGGCTATATTTACAAAGACAAGATGCTTCAAGCTTATTGCCCTAAGTGCCAGAGGTCCCTTCCCGACCGCTATCTGGAAGGTACTTGTCCTCACTGTGGCTTCACTAAAGCAAGAGGTGATGAATGTGATGAGTGCGGTAAGCCTTTGAATCCATGGGAGCTTAAGGGTCTTCGCTGTTACCTTTGTTCTACTCCGCCTCGCTTCGAGTCTTCGGAGCATTTCTTTTTGCGCCTTTCTTCTTTTCAGAACAAGTTGACTGCCTGGATAAAAGAGCAGACTCATTGGCGGCATAATGTGCTTGGCACCACGTGGAAATTTCTGGGTGAAGGATTAAAGGACAGGGCTATTACTCGTGATTTGGATTGGGGAGTAATTGTGCCGCAATCAGGCTTTGAGCGTAAACGTATTTATGTATGGTTTGAGGCAGTCATCGGTTATTTATCGGCAAGCAAGGAATGGGCAAATTTGCAGGGAGATGATACCGCCTGGCAAGCTTTCTGGCAAGACGATGCCAAGAGTTTTTATTTCATCGGCAAGGATAATATCTTTTTCCATACCCTTGTTTGGCCGGCGATGTTGATGGGTTATGGTAGTCTGAATCTTCCTTATGATGTTCCAGCTAATGAATTCTTGACTATCGAAGGCAAGAAGCTTTCTACTAGCCGTGGTTGGGCAATCTGGCTGCATGATTACCTGGAACGGTATGAGCCAGATCCCCTGAGGTATACTTTGGCAGTGAATATGCCTGATAGCGGGGACAGCGATTTTTCCTGGCGTGAATTCCTTCGTCGTAATAATAATGAGTTGGTAGCCACCTATGGTAATTTAGCTCATCGTGTTCTCACCTTTGCTTATCGCAATTTCGATGGAGCCGTGCCTGCGCCGGGTGAACTGGATGAACGCAGCCAGAGCTTACTTCACGGGGCTGAAGTTATGTTAGACGGTGTGGATAAGTTGCTTTATCGCTGTGAGTTTAAAGGGGCGGTCAAGGAGGCTATGTCCCTAGCCCAGGAAGCTAATCGTTATCTTGACGAACAAGCTCCGTGGAAGACAATCAAAACGGAACGAGAGACTTCGGCTAAATCCGTCTATACAGTCCTCTCTGTGCTGGCAGCATTGAAAACTGTTTTCTATCCTTTCCTCCCCTTCAGCTCCGAAAAGCTTCATTCCTCCCTTGGATTTGATGGTAGTGTGAAGGAAGCAGGTTGGAAAGTTCAGTTTTTACCTCCGGGGCAGAAACTTCGCCAGCCCCAACCGCTATTTGTCAAGCTAGATGAAGATATTGTCGCCAAAGAAAGTAGTCGGCTCGGCTCCCTGAAAGAAAATCAAAAAAATTGAATCTTGACTTGACCTTTGCTTTTTGATTTAGCCGGGGGTTGCTTGTGGTGCTAAGCCTTCAAATATTTTGTCGAGATCAGGTTCATCCAGAGTTTCATGAGCTATAAGCTCTTCAGCTAGCAGTTTTAGTTTTCCTTTATTCTTGGTCAGAATTTTCTTGGCGGTATCGTAGGCCCGCTGGATAATATTATGCACTTCTTCATCGATTTCTTGGGCTATCTTATCACTGTAATCCTTCTGTTCGCTGATCTCACGACCGAGAAAGACGAGCTCCTGCCTTTGACCAAAGGTCCGCGGGCCCAATTTCTCACTCATGCCATACTCGGTGACCATTTTTCTAGCTAGCTTAGTTGCTTGCTCTAAGTCGTTTTGGGCACCGGTAGTCATTTCCCCGAACGTGATTTCCTCGGCAACGCGTCCGCCCAAGCTCACTGCCAATCTATCATCAAACTGAGACTTAGTCCATAAATGGCGGTCTTCGGATGGCAAGAAACGTGTCCAGCCCCCCAGCATCCCCCGGGCGACAATAGAAATCTTATGCACAGGGTCGGCATTAGGCAACATTCTGGCAGTCAATGCATGGCCACTTTCGTGGTAAGCAATGATTTCCTTTTCTTTGGGGCTTATTATACGGCTTTTCCTTTCCGGTCCAGCTATAGTGCGGTCGGCAGCATCCTCCAGCTCCTTTAACGTGATATCTTTGCGGTTGCGCCGCGCAGCCAGGATGGCTGCTTCATTAATTAGGTTAGCTAAGTCAGCTCCACTGAATCCCGGCGTTTCCTTAGCTACCGTTTCGAGGTTAACTTCTTTGGCCAGCGGCTTGCCCTTGGCATGTACCTCTAGAATAGCCTTGCGGCCTTTCATATCGGGTAAGTCGATGACAATGTGGCGGTCAAACCGACCGGGGCGCAGAAGAGCCGGGTCAAGGATGTCGGGGCGATTGGTGGCGGCTATGACAATGATGTTGACATTGGTATCGAAGCCATCCATCTCAGCCAGAATTTGATTCAGGGTCTGCTCCCTTTCGTCGTGTCCTCCACCTAAGCCAGCACCACGGTGTCGGCCTACGGCATCGATTTCATCAACAAATACGAGGCATGGTGCATTACGCTTGGCTTGTTCAAACAGGTCTCTGACCCTGGCGGCACCGACGCCCACAAACATCTCCACAAATTCGCTGCCACTAATAGAGAAAAAAGGCACCTTGGCTTCTCCAGCGATAGCTTTAGCTAGTAAAGTCTTGCCTGTTCCTGGTGGCCCTACCAGGAGCACTCCTCGGGGTATGCGTCCCCCCAGTGCCTGGAATTTCTGGGGGGACTTGAGGAATTCCACTACTTCTTGAACCTCTTCTTTTGCCTCATCTGTTCCAGCGACATCGGCGAAAGTTACATCGGGCCTCTTGTCGATATTTAATCGGGCACGGCTTTTGCTGAAATTAAATGCTTGTGTGCCAGCGCCACGGGCGGCACGGAAGAATAAGAAGTAAAATAATGCCCCAAGCAGTACAATGGGTAGAATGACTGTTAGTGCTATCGTTCCCCAATCAAAGCCACTCGCTGTAGCATAGAACTCTATTCCTTCTGCTCCCAGGTTTACCCCTTCTTTCCCCAGATAATCGACCACGGCATCGGTCTCAGCCTTAAATACCGTTGTAATTATGGCCTTATCATCTTTTAAGCCAGTCAGGGTTTCACCATCATGCTCTATGGTGTCAATTTGCCCTTGTCTGGCTAGATCTATGAATTCTGCTTGAGTTACCTTGTGCTCATCATCAAGCTTACCATCGGCCTCCAGTGCAGCACCATCGAAATTAGACTCGAGCTTCTTCTCTGCATTGACATTTACGCCTTCTTCGTCAAGAAGTTCACTCAGCTCCTCGGGAGTTTCTGTATATTGAGTCCAACATATAACTTCCGCATCTTCCAAGCCAATGAGCTTCTGCCCTTCTTGCCAGTATCCAATGGTATCAAGCTGTTGTGGTTTGGCTTCATTGACAAAATCAGCCAAGGCTACTGCCCTAGGCCTCTCACTGGGCATAAAAGCAAATACCAGAGCTAATACCACTGCTAAAAGCAGCAGGTAAAAAAAACCGCTACGCCACCATTTTGCTTGCATATCTTTATCCTCGTTTTAATTATAACAGATATATCGCAAACTGAAAAATTTCATTCGCAAATTTGCAAGTGGAGTAGCCTTGCAGTAGAGTTCTGATGCAGGGTACATTATTTTCAAAATATACATGGCAAGATGGTCTTGATCTAGTTCAGATAGATGGGTGACACTTTGAAAGGAGATGAAAGGACATTACAATGGCTGCATTATGAATGTCTATTGTACAATGCCAGGATACAAGCGCTTAGCGAGCGCCCCCAAGCTGTCCAGGGAGGCCAGGCAAAGACTCAAATGGTTCGATTACTACAAATCCCATAATCAAAACGCCCGCCTCACCCGTCGCTACTTTGGCATCTCTCCCCCAACTTTCTATCGCTGGAAAAGGCGCTATGACCCCAAGCATATAGAGAACTTAGAGGACCTACCTCATCGCCCCAAGCATTTAAGGCAGCCTACTTATTCAGTGGAACTGGTTGAGGCTGTGCTTAGACTAAGAGAGGAATATCCCAGATGGGGCAAGGACAAGCTGGTGATACTTTTGCGCCGTGAAGGATTTGCCTCATCTGCTTCCACAGTGGGTAGAATCCTTAAGAAGCTAAAAGAGCGCGGTGTATTGAAAGAGTCCTTGCCAAATCACATATCTGCCAGAAAGAGCCAGAGGCAACGCCCCTATGCGGTAAGAAAACCTAAAGATTATGTGGCCAAAGAGCCGGGAGATATTGTAGAGGTGGATACACTGGATGTGAGACCTCTGCCCGGCATGGTGCTTAAACACTTTACTGCTAGAGATGTTATCTCAAGATGGGATATTCTGGAGGCTCATACCAGAGCAAGCTCTCACACTGCAGCTGCTTTCATGAATGCCCTACTAAGACGGATGCCATTTCCTATTAAAGTAATTCAAGTGGATGGAGGATCTGAGTTTCAAGATGCTTTCGAGGAGGAATGTCAAAGGAGAGGCATAAAACTATTTGTTTTGCCGCCGCGCTCACCCAAGCTTAATGGACATGTGGAAAGAGCACAAAGGACACATACAGAGGAGTTCTACGAGGTAACAGATGCCAACTTCAATATACCGGAACTGAATCAAGCTTTGCTGAAGTGGGAAGAGGTGTATAATACTGTCCGTCCCCATCAGGCATTGGGATATCTTACTCCACAGGAATTTCTGAAGCACAATCAGCAAAATCAGAGAAAGGAGAAAGTGTCACTAATCATATGAACGAGTACAGAGACTTTCTTTTGTCGCCGCCTGCATGGTAAGATATGCACTTTGAAGGTTTTTATTGGGGGAATCCATGCGTATTGATATCTTATGTCTCTTCCCTGAAATGTTTGCCTCTCCACTCAACCAGAGCATCATCAACCGTGCTCGGGAGCAGGGATTGGTGGACATCGTGATTCATGATATTCGCGACTACACCCATGACAAACATCATACTGTGGATGACTATCCCTACGGCGGTGGACCTGGTATGGTGCTCAAGCCCGAGCCTATCTTTGAGGCAGTAGAGGCGATAAAACAGCAACTTGGTGTAAGTGAGATGCCTATCATATTACTCACCCCTCAGGGCAGGCTTTTTTCTCAATCTGTTGCTCAGGAACTAGCCCTCCACCCTCATCTGATGTTAATTTGTGGCCATTACGAAGGTTTAGACGAGAGAGTGTGTGAGCATTTAGCTACTGATGAAATCAGTATCGGGGATTATGTACTTAGTGGGGGGGAATTAGCTGCCCTGGTTGTGGTGGATGCTATCGTTAGACTTATACCGGGAGTGCTTGGCTCACAAGATTCCGCCAGCAGTGATTCTCATAGCAACGGGCTTTTAGAATATCCCCAATATACCAGACCTCAGGTATATCGGGATTGGTCAGTACCCGCGGTTTTGCTTTCAGGAAATCACGGCGAAATTGCTCAATGGCGACGCCGTCAGGCTATCCTGCGAACGGCGAAACGACGCCCTGACCTCTTGGAGAAGGGCAATCTCTGCGATGAGGAAAGGAAGATGAGGAAAGGAAATGGATGTTAGAGAATTTGTTAAACCCAAAATGAACCCCCATATTCCTCAAATTTCCCCTGGCGATACAGTCAAGGTTAGTTTGAAGACCAGGGAAGGGGATAAAGAGCGACTGCAACACTTCCAGGGAGTGGTGATGAAAATGAGGAAGGGCGTTGATGGTGGAAGCTTTACGGTGAGGAGGGTATCTTACGGCATTGGAGTGGAACGTACTTTCCCTTTCCAATCCCCTTCTGTGCAAAGTGTGGAGGTGCTCAGGCATGGACAGGTGCGCCGAGCCAAACTCTATTATATACGCAGGCTCAGTGTTAAGCAGGCTCGACTTAAGGAAAGACGGGAGAGGGCAATAGAGCAAGCCATGCCTCAAGAGGAAAAAGCACAGACCTCTGAATGAACTACGCCGAGGTGGCAGTCAATTCCCCGGGGAGTCGGTCAACTTTTTGTTATGCCATACCGCCAGGGCTCAATATAAGTGCCGGGCAAGCAGTATGGGTGCCCTTTGGCTCCCGGGTCATTCAGGGGATTGTGCTCCGATTATCAGATGAGCCATCGGTTGAAGAAACTAGGGAAATAGCTGGCATTGTTACTGATTTTCCTTTGTTTTCCCCGATACAAATAAAGCTTGCCCAGTGGATAAGCGAACACTATTTTGCCCCCCCTTTCGATGCCTTGGCTTTAATGCTGCCTCCGGGATTTGAGAGGCGGGCTATTACTTGCTTTCAGCTAACAGATTCCCAAGTAGATTTGCCCCTAACACCGGAGCAAAGGCAAACCCTTCATATTATGAGAGCGAAAAAGAAGATAAGCTTGCCTGAGCTGGAAGAGGTAGTTGGCAAAAGAAAAGCCAGGCAAATCACCGACCAGTTGCTGGACCGTCAGCTAATTACAAAAACTCTGGAATTGGAAAAGGCGAAGATAAAGCCCAAAACGCTTTCTTATATTAAGCTAATAGCTGACAGAGAGGAAATTGAAGTGGCAAAGGCTCGCCTGGATAAGTCTAGAGCTTATAAACAGGCAGAACTCTTAGAATTTCTAACCGGGCAGACTCAACCTATTTCAATTAGCGAACTGAGGAAACGTCTCAATTGCTCTCCTGCCACTATCAAATCCCTGGAGAGCCGCCATTTGGTCTCAGTGGAAAGGCTCAGGGTAAGACGTGACCCCTTATCTCACCTCAGCTTCACAACTTCTCCGCCTCCGGTTCTCACTTCGTCTCAACAAACTGCCTGGGAATCAATCCAAGATGTCATTGTGAGGGAGGCGGGGCAATCTAGCAGGCCACCGGTTTTCCTCCTTTTCGGCGTTACTGGCAGCGGCAAAACTGAGATTTACCTGCAGGCCTTGGCCCAGGTTATTGCCGCTGGCAAGCGAGGCATTTGCCTTATCCCTGAAATCGCTTTGACCCAGCAAACAGTAGAGAGATTTGCTAATCGCTTCCCCGGGCGTGTGGCAGTATTGCATAGCGGCCTTTCCCTGGGAGAGCAGTTCGACGAATGGCAATGGATAATGGAGGGAAACTGCGATGTCGTCATCGGACCAAGGAGCGCCTTATTTGCGCCCCTCCCCAGCCTCGGTCTTATCATTATCGATGAAGAGCATGAATGGACATACAAACAAGAAGATAGGTCGCCTCGCTATCATGCCCGCGACGTGGCCATTAAATTGGCTCAACTCAGTGATGCTGTTGTCATCCTGGGCAGTGCTACCCCTGATATCGGCAGTTTCCATAAGGCACAGCAAGGCGAGTATTATCTTATAGAGCTAAAGGAAAGAATTACTCCTCGTGGTTATTCTCCTCTCCCCGAAGTAAGCATAGTGGATTTAAGGGAAGAACTTAAAGCTGGAAACACAAGCTTGTTTAGCCGTTCCTTATTAGCTGCCATGAAAGAAACCTTGGCGCAGGGCGAGCAGATAATTCTTTTCCTTAACCGTCGGGGCACAGCTACCTTTGTTCGATGTCGTAACTGTGGCTTTGTCTTTCGCTGCCCCCGCTGCTCCATAGCCCTTACTTACCATTCAGTGGAGAAAAAACTAGTTTGCCATCGCTGCCGCTATTCTATTCCGGTGTCCCAAAGCTGTCCCCGGTGTTCTCGGCGCAATCTCAGGTTTCTGGGCATTGGCACGCAGAGGGTAGAAGAAGAGATAAGGCATTTCTTCCCTGAAGCAAGATTGCTTCGCTGGGACAGAGATGTGATTACCAGGAGATATGCTCATGAGGAGTTGCTAAAGAATTTTCGTGACCAAAAGGCGGATGTGCTCATTGGCACCCAGATGATAGCCAAAGGATTAGACCTGCCTCAAGTGACCCTGGCCGGGGTAATCAGTGCCGATACCGGCCTTAATTTTCCTGATTTCCGCAGTGGCGAGCGCACTTTTCAACTTCTGTGTCAGGTAGCTGGCAGGGCTGGGCGTGGGGTTAAAGCCGGGAAGGTTATCATCCAGACTTACTCCCCCGATAACTACACTATTGAAGCTGCTGCCAGGCATGATTATCTTGGGTTTTATTATAAAGAAATAGATTATCGCCGCCGATACAATTATCCCCCGTTTAGTCAATTAGTCCGCCTGGTTTATAGTCACGCCGATGAGGAATTATGTCGCCGTGAAGCAGAGAGGGTATATCGTCTAATTCTTGACGAAAGGGCCAGAGAGGGCATGGTTGATTTCAATGTAATTGGTCCTGTGCCTACTTTTGCCTTCAGAGCCAGGGGCAGGTATCGCTGGCAACTCTTCCTCCGTGGCCCTGACTCAACTCGGATGTTATCCCAGCTCACTTTGCCGCGGGGCTGGACTATAGATGTCGACCCGGTAGGGATAGTTTAGAATTCTCGCCTGTTTTCCAGCGCTTGCCCTAACTATAATGACCACCGCCATAGCAATCCAGCGTGCCAGGATAGCTAAGCCAAGAGCTCCATAAAGTAAGAGCCGAGGCTCAGCCTCGGCTCTTACACCGTTTCCCTTCACTCCCCCTGGCGCTCACTTAGTGCCCGAGATTGCTGTTACGCTCATGAGCCTCTCGCCGACCCTAAATTGTGGGTCCAATTTAGTATTTTTACAATCGGGTCAACAAAGCCCACCCTCACCGCTGTTCTTAGGACCTCGTGTTGGGAGATAAAGTTGGCTATGGGAGGACTGATTTTATAATAGAGAGATACAAACTCGGCGCCCAAGCTGTTAGGCAGCAGGAACGTGTCCCTAAACTCTCTTAGGATGTCTGGCTCCTTGGCTGTCTCAGTACCATAGGCTGCGGTGGCGATAAAACACCCGTCAGTTTCCGTCGGATGGCCATAACCACCAAATGGCGTTCCTTGCAAGTTGGCCAGAGATGGCGTGGTAGTATCTGTTATTTTGGCCCAAATATAACCGCTGTAGCCCTTGGTGCTGGTGGTATTGACTCCGCTGGCTGTGTCTGGGGAGCACGGTAACCACTTGGTGCCGTTCGACCAGAAGAGCCGGAGCGAAGTTTCGTTGATGCCTGCCTCAGCTAATTCAGCATCGGTATAGTAAAGCTTTATCACAAACTCGGTGGCTTCCTTAGTATCGGGAGAGTAGACATCGATATATTTATCTAGTGAGCTTAGTGGGCTGGAGCCGGTTGGAGGGGGTCCGCCGGGATTTTCGTAATACCGAGCCACGGTTACCGTAGCATTGCCGGTTACCTCAACCTCGGTGTCAGCCTCCTTAATGGCACGAACGATGCCCGAATCGGTTACCCTCTCTGTCTTAGCGACTACCACACCAGCCATGAACCGCGCGGTGATCTCGTAGTCGCCCTCCATTGTGATGGTCGTTTCGGCATCATTGACATTGGCGATGGTGCCCACATCCCCGCTCCAGTTGACAAACCCGTAGCCAGTAGCCGGGGTCGCCACCAGGCTAACCACTGTCCCGGCGTCATATTCGAAAGTCCCCTCGCCGGGGGTGGTTACCGAACCACCAGAAGTGCTGGAGATGGTGAGGGTATATTGAACAACCGGCGCCTCCCTGGGCTGTTCCCAGCTCAGAAAGGGATAGGTCTCACCATCAACGATATTCCAGGTGTAGGCGGGGTTGGTCTTGGCGAAAGCGACTGCGGTTATGTCCCACGCCGCCCCTGAGAAGGTGGCGATGTCCTGCATTTCCGCGGTGGTCTTGCCTGTCCCGCCATCCGAAGTAGCTTGTCCGCTGGTTTCGGTATCCCAGAAGGAGTTGCTCACAGTGCCCTCCTCAACCTCATACCCTCCCACCAGACCGCCAACAGTCTCGTGGCCAGTCACGCTGCCTGTGGAATAGGAGTTGGTCACGGTGCCACGATTATCTCCTACCAGACCGCCAGCCCAAGCCCACTCACAGGTCACGCTGCCGGTGGAGTAGGAGTTGCTAATAGTGCCCCAATTCCGTCCCGCCAAACCACCAACCTCTCCTTCATGGCCATCCACGCTGGCGGAGGAATGACAGTTGGTCACGGTGCCATCATGAATCCCTCCCACCAGACCACCGACCCACCAGTCACCAGCCATTTTGCCGGTGGAATAGCAGTTCCTTACAATGCCGCTATCGAGTGCGACCAGACCACCAACATACCGTTTGCCAGTCACAGTAGCGTTCACCACACTGACATTCTCAACGACCCCTCCCTCGGCAACATAACCGAAAAGCCCCATCTCGTCTTGGGCAGGTCGGCCGATAAACAGGTCTCTTATCTCATATTTCTGACCGTCGAAAGTCCCGGTAAATGCTAGATGAAGGTAATAATCATAAGGGTCCCAAGCTCCAATTCGCTCCCAGCCCTTTCCGTCATTGGCTGTCGGACTCGCCAGCTCCGCATAACCGGCAGTAGTGGAATCGAGGTCGTTCATCAGAAGGTAATTACCGCCTAGGTTGTCTCTGATGGCATGCAAATCATACCAATCCCGTATTTCCGTTGCCGGAGGCACTGGAGCCACGGAAGCAACCGTTGACGAAACCGGTATCGCTAAGCTGAAGATGATGAAAAAGGAAATCAGGCTGCACAATAGCTTATTCTCTTTCATTTCTGCACCTTCCTTTGTCCTTTGTTTGTAGTGGCCGTTACCCGACCCATTCGCACTTTTATCCCTTCAAGCCCCGCTGTAACAGTTCGGTTTTTCCAAAATCCTTAATCCTTCGACAAAGCTTCAGCGGGAGCTCAGCCGAACGCTCCGTACAGGCTCTTATTCCTTTATGCCCGGCAATGACTTTAGGTTTCGAATCACTAGCCTCTCGCCGACCATAAATCGTGGGTCCAATTTAATATTTTTACAATCGGGTCAACAAAGCCCACCCTCACCGCTGTTCTCAGAACCTCGTGTTGGGAGATAAAGTTGGCTATGGGAGGACTGATTTTATAATAGAGAGATACAAACTCGGCGCCCAAGCTGTTAGGCAGCAGGAACGTGTCCCTAAACTCTCTTAGGATGTCTAGTTCCTTTGCTGTATCGGTACCGTAGGCTGCGGTAGCGATAAAACAACCACAGATATCAACTTCCGTCGGATGGCCATAACCACCAAATGGCGTTCCTTGCAAGTCGGCCAGAGATGGCCAGGTATCCTCTGTTATTATTGCCCAGATATAATTGCTGGCGGTATTGACTCCGCTGTCTGAGCACTCTTTCCACCAGCCGTCCCACCAGAGGAGCCGCAGCGATTCTTCGCTGATGTTTAACGCATCTACTTCATAATCGGCGTAGTAAAGCTTTATCACAAACTTGGTGGCTTCCCTAGTATCGGGAACTTGGACATCGATATATTTACCTAGTGTGACGAAACGGGGAACGTAGGGGCCGGGGGGTATGAGTGGGGGGGTTTCGGGGTGGGGGTCATCAGGGTATTGAGCCACGGTTACCGTAGCTGTGCCGTCTACCTCAACCTCGGTGTCAGCCTCGTCCCTTGCATCAACGGTGCCATTGGTCACCGTCTCTGTTACTTCCTCGAAACCTGGTCCTGGGGCTGTGGTGAATCGACAGGTAGCACCTTCAATCACAGTGCCGTTATACTTAAGCTGGGCTTTGAATACATACTCCGTCTCCGAAACGAGCCCTGTGAGCACCTCAGTATAGTTGCCATCTGCTGTTCTAGACACCCAAGGAGTATAAAACCAGGCCGGGTCGGTGGACCTCTTGCAGGCAAAACGCACTTCCACGGGGTTGAAGGTCCCCACAGTGTAGCTCATGTGCACGCTGCCTGAGTAGGAGGAGATGTCAGTGGCGGCTTGTGTGGTAACCGTCGGAGTCACCTTTCCCATCCCACCGAATGGCGTGCCAGTTAGCTGTGTTAGGTTTGGCGTGGTATCAGTTCTTATTTTTGCCCAGATATAGCGGTTGGTGGCATTGACTCCCCTGTCTGAGCATTGCCTCCAGACGGTGCCGTCCCACCAGAGGAGCTGCAGCAGCGATTCGTCGTCGATGCCTACCGCAGTTAATTCAGCATCGGTATAGTAAAGCCTTATCTCGATCTCGGTGACTTCCAAAGTATCGGGAACGTAGACATCGATATATTTACCCATTGTGATGAAGCCGGTTGGAGGGGGCCCGCCGGGATTTTCGTCATACGCAAACACGGTTACCGTAGCTGTGCCACTTACCACAACCTCGGTGTCAGCCTCGTCAATTGCATCAACGATGCCGCCACCGGTTACCGTCTCTGTTACTACCTGAGGAGTATCGGCAATATTGGCGGTGAAACTCCCGTTTGTGGTACTGTTGCCAGCTGGCGTTTCCGCGCGGACGGTGAAAGTCCCCTCATTAACAACCTCTATCTGGACATTTATCTCGGTGACTGAAATGTACTTGGTCTGGAGGACATCGGCCCCCGCCCCGAAGCTAATGGTGGTATCAGAGACATTGGTATTCTCGTCCCCCATGAAGCTAGTGCCGGTAATCACCACCCACATGGTGCTGCCAACATTACCCTTGGCGGGACTGACAGCGGTTACCGTGGGCACCTCGCGGATAGCATACTCTGCGGACACCACAGGTGTCTGGTCTGCTGAACGGCTGGTATTCACCCAGAGAGTGTAGTCGCCTGTAATGGTCGGATTAATGATGCCAGCATCGGTCGTGAAGACTACGGTGACTGTGGCCGGGGCTACGATCGTAATCGGGGTAACCATGCTCACTTTCCGGCCATCAACAGTAATATCGCCGCTGGAAACGTTAGCACCGTTGATTCTTATGTCGCCAGTAGAGTAAATTCCTGTTACAGGCACCGTCGTGTCCGAAGGGAAATCGACCGTGACGCTGTCTACGCCCGCTGCCAGGCTGGAAGTTATATCGAACACGATGGTATACTCCGCCACCTCGCCAGTCCGCACCGGGCTCACCGTAACCGCCGGCTGGCTCACGGCTGCCTCCGCGGGCATCCCCGTCACCAGCCCCAGGCTCACCACCAGCACCAGGGCCAACAGGATACTAAATATCTTTTTCACTCCTCACCTCCTTCATGACAGTTCGGTTTTTCCAAAATCCTTATCCTTCGACAGAGCTTCAGCGGGAGCTCAGCCGAACGCTCCGGACAGGCTCTTATTCTTTTCTCTTCAAGAGAGAAGGGACTGCCTCCGCTATGCCTGGCAATGACTTTAGGTTTCGAATCACTAGCCTCTCGCCGACCATAAAGCGTGGCTCCAATTTAATATTTTCACAATCGGGTCAACAAAGGCCACCCTCACCGCTGTTCTGAGAACCTCGTGTTGGGAGATAAAGTTGGCTATGGGAGGACTGATTTTATAATAGAGGGATACAAACTCGGCGCCCAAGCTGTTAGGCAGCAGAACCGCGTCCCTAAACTCTCTCAGGATGTCTATTTCCTTTGCTGTATCGGTACCATAGGCTGCGGTGGCGATAAAACACCCATCAGTTTCCGTCGGATGGCCATAACCACCAAATGGCGTGCCAGTCAACTGTGATAGAGTCGGCGTGGTACCAGTTTCTCTTATTTCTGCCCACATATAACCGCTGTAGTCAATGCCATTGATGTTGGTGTTGGCGGTATTGACTCCGCTGTCTGAACACTCTTTCCAGTCGTCGCCATCCCACCAAAGAAGCTGCAGCAGCGATTCATCGTCGACATCTGCCTTAGCCACTTCATCATCGGTATAGTAAAGCCTTATCTCGACCTTGTGGACATCCGTAGCATCATCAACGCGGACATCGCCATATTTATGCAGTGGGTTCAAGTCGGTTGGAGCGGACCCGCTGGGATGGGGATTATCTGGATACCCAACCACGGTTACCGTAGCTGTGCTACTTACTAAAACCTCGATGTCAGCCTCGTCAATTGCATCGACGGTGCCGCCATCGGTTACCGTCTTTATTACTACACCAACTACACCAATTTCTAGCCAGGGCTCGAAATCCACATCGCCAATGACAGCATTGCCCCTGCCGAAAGGGTTGGTTTGGTGCAATGGCCCGCTGGCATCGCCCCACCAGTTGTCGAGGGTGTCCGCCGTCTCGCCGCCATCGTTCAACACACCACACTCAGTGTTGCCGGCGATGTTGTTGAGGTGAGCTTCCAGTGTAGAACCACCGCAAACATATATGCCCGCATCATCGTTGTTAGAGATAGTGGCTCCTGTTATATCGACGGTGGAGGTGTCTCTATCACCTATGATAGCCACCCCCGCCCCTAATTCGGTGGCGATAACGTTTTCTACGGTCAGGTCAGCAATTCTCCCTGTGCTGTCAACGTAGGCAATGCCGACAGCCACCGGTTTTCCGCTGACCCCGGTTCCATCAAAGTTAATACCCTCAATATTGACGTCTTCTGAGTCATACACCGCAGCCATGACCCATGCGTTCCCTACTACCGGCACGGCCTGAATCAAGTTTGCAGTGGTAACGGTTGCCCCCTCGGTGCTGATTATGCTTATCCTTTCTTTCTCCTGCACCACAAAGGCGTCATATTCCCCCGCCGCCACCTCGATGGTGTCGCCTGGAACTGCTTCATCGATAGCCTCCTGGATAGTTGCGAAGGCATTATCCCAATTGCTTCCATCTCGCGTACCAGCGCCACCCTCAACGACATACCAGGTAGTGGGACCGGCTACCGCGAAGATGGCGGTCACAGTTATATCCTGAGCAGGCATGGTGAAGGTAGTCGCAGCGGCATAGGCATTGGCCAACAAGCCGGCTGGCGCTGTCCAGCCCGCAAACTGGTAGCCCGGTACAGCTACCGCTTGTATGCTGACAACCTCACCTGCTGCGTACGGAGAGGCACCGGTGACATCAGTCGCTGTTCCCGTACCGGCCGGAGACACCGCCATGGTTAGGCTGTAGCCAGCCGACGGCAGCGCAGGAATTGTCAGGTCGAAGTCGTCCATTATTTCACCGGACTCCCACGCAATGCTCTCCTGTGCCAGCACACCGGCAACCCTGAACGTGACCGTCCCGCCAGGCCCCGGCACCAGCAAGTTCCTATATAGGCCCTCCGCCTCAGTGGTCGTCTCAGCTCGCAGCTCAGTGCCCACGTACGCCTGTACCAGCGTCCCAGCCGGTACCGGCCCCGCCGGGGTGATGGTGCTCGCTATGCCTGCCAAGGCCATCGGCTGGGCGCCTGCTGCGTAGGCCGGCTCACCAGTCCCGTCTGGTGCCTGCGTCAGCAGTCCGAGACACGCTACCAGCAGCAGGGCAAACAGGATGCTAAATATCTTTTTCATTCTTCACCTCCTTCGTTACAGTTCGGTTTTTCCAAAATCCTTATCCTTTCTATTTTTCTCCACTCCAGTCGTCATTGCAACGCCCTCGCCGACCATAAATCGTGGCTCCAATTTAATATTTTCACAATCGGGTCAACAAAGCCCACCCTCACGGCTGTTCTTAGGACCTCGTGTTGGGAGATAAAGTTGGCTATGAGAGGGCTGGTTTTATAATAGAGAGATACAAACTCGGCGCCCAAGCTGTTAGGCAGCAGGACCGTGTCCTTAAACTCTCTTAGGATGTCTATTTCCTTTGCTGTATCAGTACCGTAGGCTGCGGTGGCGATGAAACACTGCGACCTCTTGAACCTGGCAGTGATCGAGTAATTGCCGTTCATGCTGATGGTCGTTGCGGCGCCCTTGACATTGGCGATGGTGCCTACATCTCCTGTCCACATATCGAATTGATAGCCAGCCTGCGGAGTCACCACCAAGTCAACCTCCGTTCCGGGGCCATAGATAAAAGTCCGCTCGCCAGGGGCTGTTACCGAACCCCCAGCCGTGCTGGAGATTTTGAGGGTACATAGAGGAGCTGCCAGCCAAGGGTCAAAGCGGGCATTTTCCGAAACAGCGTCTCCAGTACCATCCGCAATCCTTCCGGTAACAGGATCAGCCACGCCACCACTGGGCCCGCTGGCATCGCCCCACCAGTTGTTGGTGGCGTCAACGGTAACAGCACTATCTTCGACGTAGAGCCCGTAATTGCCGCCTCCAGCGATGTTGTTGAAGTTGATGAGCACGGTGCTGCCGCCGGCAACGGATTCCAAGTAGATTCCATAGTCATTTTCATAGATTCTGTTATACTCGATGGTGACGGTGCTATTGTCCAGGAGGCCATCCGGAGAAGTGGTTATGCCAGCTATAGCACCAGTGAGGATATTCTCACTGATGGTGACATCACTTCCGTTGTCGATGGAAAGCCGTATGGCAAAATCACCACCATCAGCATCGACGGTGAACCCGGCGCCGTCCCCACCAAAGAATACTATCTCAGCATCGAGTTCTATGCTGACAGAGCCGATAATAGTGGTCGCCTCAGCCCCATCTGCTGACTGGAGGGTTAGGGACTTGTCAACATGTAAGTCCTCGTCGTATTCCCCCTCCGCCACTATGATGGCGTCGCCAGGGTCTGCCGCATCAATGGCATCTTGGATAGAACCCGTCGGGTCCACGCCCCAGGTCATCGGCTCAGTGCCGAGCTCAGCGCCCAGCCACGGCGAGTAAAGTACCTTTGAGGAGATGTCATCGCCATCACCGGGTCCTACTCCACCGGGCCCGCTGGCATCGCCCCACCAGTTCTTGGTGGCGTCCAGCGTCTCGCCTCCCTCGTTCCGCACACCAGACCGAGAGTTGCCGGCGATGTTGTTGAAATTGACGGTGATTCCTTTAAGCTCTGTCTGGTCAGGCCACACATAGATACCGCGATGATTCCCTGTGAAATTATTGCCTGCCACATTCACATTCTCAGAAAGGGGCCGGTAGTAGTGCCACTCGAAAGTCAGGGCCGTGCCGTCAACATAACCAGTTACTGTGTTATTCTTAATTTCGGTGTTAAGGAACTGCCCGCTGATGCCTACGCCTCCCGTAGCGAAGTCCCTCGCCAGGTTGCCTTCAATAAGCGAATCTTCGAGGTACCCGGTGATGCCAAACCTCGAGTTAACGATTTCGTTGTTCCTGAAGGTCACCACAGTCGGGGGGTCCGGCTCAAGGGCACCCGCATTAATGGCTATTTCCGCATTTTCCACATAGCAATACTCAACCGTTGTGTTCAGGGTGAAGGTGGGGCTAATCCCGAATTCACTGGAGTTCAAGGCGCGTACGTTTTTGACGGTAATATCAGCCGCCATTAGTCCATGCGCTGGAGTCGACATTGCGTGCACGGCGTTCTGCACTGTCAAACCATCAATCACGACGACACGGCCGTGATCGGTAAGTATGCTGATCCCTATTTCATCTATGCGCTCCATTTCCTTGCCGCAGCACATAGGTGCATGGCCACCATCCTCGACTACTTCCACCCACCTGAGACAGGTTTTGCACACGTATACCTCTGCGTGGCGCTCTGCTGGGTCAATAATCGTTTCAGTCGTTTCATCGCCACTGCGGGTTCGTGCGTCAACCCCGGCCTGGGCACCCTTTAATGTCAGCGACTTGTCAATGACAACACTCCCATACAATCCCGGTGCCACCATGACGGTGTCGCCATCGTCGGTCGCATTTATGGCAGCTTGAATTGAGCAGAATGGGTTTTCCTGTGTACCAGTACCTGGCCCAGGGCAATTATCATCATCAACATAGTAGGTAGTGCCAGGGCCATTCGCCGCCACCGGCGCCGCCGTCACCAGCCCCAGGCTCACCACCAGCACCAGGGCAAACAAAATACTAAATATCTTTTTCACTTTTTTCTCCTTTTATCACTTTTTTTGTTGCCTTATGGCCCCCTCGACCAGAGGCCTGGCGGCCTCTCTATCACACAGCTTTCAGTTCGCTAAGCATCACCCTCCCTAAAAACACAAAAACGACCTTTTGAAGGTCGGTCCCATCATGAACTGCTCCACGCCCGGGTGGCCACCTGAAGACACTGCCCCGCCGTTCCCGGTGGTCTCTGTTCCCCGCAATTGTGTCACTTCTGCTCCTAAATCCCCAATCAACACATAGGATAAGCAACGGTCTATTTTTCCAGAATCCTGGGCAATTGCCAATGAATATGGTAACATCTAGATATTAAGATTTTGTTAAGATGCGAGAGAATCTCACAAGCCGCAGACGCGTTTTTTCTGATTTTCAAAGATTCTTTCCACAATTTCATCCGCATTCGGTCGAAAGTCCGTAAGTTGAGTGATAGGAGCTGACCGCAGCCTCTCATACCAACCCATAATAGCAAGCTGATGAACTGCAAGATTCCTGAGGTTCTTATGAAAGACTTACCTCCGATGTGATCGGGGAATTTGTGTTCTATCTTCGCGGTGCAGCTATGTACACCTTGTCAGAATTCTCGCCTGTTTTCCAGCGCTTGCCCCAAGGTTAGGTCATCTGCATATTCCAGCTCAGCACCAAAGGGCAAGCCACGAGCCAGGCGGGTGACGCGAATGCCCAAAGGCGTGATAATCCGTTGCAGATACATAGCCATAGTTTCGCTCTCTACATTGGGATTGGTTGCGACAATCACTTCGGTTACTGAGCCATCTTTAAGACGAGCCAGAAGCTCCTTTATCTTTAGCTCTTCAGGCCCGACACCCTGTGTCGGGCTGATAGTTCCATGAAGCACGTGATAAACACCGTTATATTTCCCCGTCTGCTCCAAAGGAAGGATATCCGAAGGTTTCTCCACAACACAAATTTTAGAATGGTCACGCTCTTTATCTTGACAAACGCGGCAAGGGTCACAATCAGTGTTGTTAAAACAAACCGAACAAAGCTTTATCTTTTCCTTCAGTGTTAAAATAGCCTCGGCTAAAGCCTTAGCTTCTTCATCAGGGCTGCGTAAGAGATGATAAGCCAGCCTTTGAGCACTTTTGGGCCCGATTCCAGGCAGCTTATTTAATTCCTCAATTAATCTGGCTATAGGCTCAGCGACAAATCTCATTTTCCCGACCCTTTACCTTATTGCTGTCTGGAGCATAGCGAAAAACCACCAAAATCTTTAATAGCTGACAGCCGACAGCTAACAGCTGACAGCTTCCTAAAGTAACCCCGGTATATTGAGACCACCGGTCAAACTGCTGAGGCGCTTATTAACAAGCTCCTGCGACTTGGTAATAGCCTCGTTAACAGCAGCCATGACCAAATCTTGCAGTAACTCAACATCTCCAGTCTCTACCGCTTCGGGTGATATCTCCACAGAATGAACCTTCTGGTGTCCATCAAGCACCACTTTGACGGCACCACCTCCACTGGTAGCTTCCACGGTAATGCTGCCCAATTCTTCTTGGGCTTTAGCCAACTTTGCCTGAAGTTGCTGGGCTTGACGCAATATTGATTTATCCATCTGCCTCCTTTCCTTCGGCTTCGCTCAGGACTACAACTCCTCCTCACTAATCTTGGCTCCCATTTCCAGAGCAGCTTTAATTACCGGGTTTTGCGTCCTTGCCTGGGACGGAATTTCCCTTTTAGAATCAACTAAAATACACCGTATCTTATAGGGCCGACCAAAGACCTCCTTAAGCTTTTTCTCCACCAGATGTCGATATTTAGCATCTTCGATTTTCTCCTTATGGAAGGAATAATAGAAACCTAACACCAGTGTATCATCCTCAAGAGCTACGGGGTCACAGGCGCTACGCAAAAAAGCATCCAAATTGCCACTGGAACCTTCCCCTCGCAAAGATTTAATGAACTCCCTCCAGCGGCTACGGAGGTGATCGATGTCCTGAGAAATCCCTTCGCTTGGAACCTCAGTCCCGACTCTGTCGGGATCCAGTGCCACAGGGACCTCAGCTTCCTCTACGGACTCAGTTATCTCAGTAGCATCCGCTACCTCCGACCTGCCCGCCGCACAAGGCTTTGGCAGGCGGGAGGGTTTAGTTGTAGTTAGCTGTTCTTGTCCTGTGGGTGGAGATAAAGCACAACCCAGTAAAGCCAATTCTAAGGGCAAAGCGGAGTAATCATCACTTCGAAAATCTATGCTAGAGAAAGACTTAACTGCCTTGAGCAAATAATCCAGCGTAGCATTGGTCGCAAGGCTTCCCATCTCAGCTAAGTCTTCGCTAGTAACATTCAGAGCCTCTTCGCATCGCGATTTAGTCAGCAACAATCCTCGAAGGTATTCTACCAGGCCCAGATTAAACTGACGAAGGTCAATACCATCGCTATTGAGGCTATTTATGACTCTTAGCCCAGCAGTCACATCCCTACTGACCACACATCGTGCTAGTTGCCTAACCCGTGAATCCCAGCTAATGCCAAGCTCTGCTTGAATCTGATCAAGCTCAATTTGGTTGCCATAGTAAGCAATCATCTGCTGTAAAATATTTTCAGCATCTCGAAGACTCCCGGTAGCAGCACGAGCAATAAGCTCTAAGGAACCAGGCTCGATGTGAATTCCCTCTTTTTTGCATATTAGCTTGAGTTTATCCATTATCTCGGTTTGCCGCAGGCGATGGAAATTAAACCGCTGACATCTCGATACTATGGTGGCTATCATCTTGTGCGCTTCTGTGGTAGCTAAAACAAAGATTACGTGTGGTGGTGGCTCCTCCAATGTCTTCAACAAGGCATTGCAAGCTGCCTCGGTAAGCATGTGGACTTCGTCTATAATGTATACCTTGTAGCGAGCCAGGCTAGGGGCGTAATTTGCCTTTTCCCTCAGGCTACGGATTTCATCAATGCCACGATTGCTGGCGGCATCTATCTCTATTACATCCAAAGCCCTGCCCTCAGTGATGGAACGACACATGTCGCAGGTGTTGCACGGCTCGCCGTCTGCTTGATTAGGACAGTTGGCTGCTTTGGCTAAGATGCGCGCCGTGCTGGTTTTGCCTGTACCTCGTGGACCGCAAAAAAGATAAGCATGAGCTATCTTCTCACCCTCCACAGCATGACGCAGAGTCTGAGTCACAGGCTCTTGTCCCACCACCTCACTTAAGGTCTGTGGCCGCCACTTGCGGTAAAAAACCTCAGAACCCATATACCCTTATTATACACCCCTTCACCCAATCCCCAAAGGAGATTTTTGTGCTAAATCGCGAGTAAAATATCAATTTTTTACAGCACACGCAGCGGCTGCCTATCGTACAATGGCATAGCAGAAGCAGAATTTCTTGAGGCAGAACTCTACAACGGCGACGCTAAAGAGCTAGCCATAGTTGCCTGATTTATCAGGCTCGGGGCACCGAGTCTTTAAAAACTTTACTTGCTGGCTTGCTTCTACAGGAAAGTCTGTTAAGGATCAGTACTGTATGCAGTCTTCCATTTCTGTCTTCGATATATCCCTCTGAGCTCCAGTCATACCAAAATCGTAAAGAGACGTGGGGGTCTTCCCACCATCAGCGATGACTTTTACTGTGCCAAATGGAACCTGACTGCTCACCCATACTTCTCCCCCGTCTGCCGCAAATTTGGCCACGTTTACTGTCTTTCCCGTGGGAGTGGTATATGTTCCATATGATATATTGGGAAGATTCGGGTCATACCCACTAGGGGTCTCAGTCTCAGGAGGCTCAGGACTTTGATTGACGTTCATACATATCACCTGGTCTTCCGTCTTCACCACATACTTTACAGCCTGGCCAGTGGCAGCCTCGGTCCATATTTGCATAATAGTCTCTTCCTGCCCTGAGATAGTCATTTCAAATCCAGTGCAAGTCTTTCCATCAACTGTGTCCTGCCCTATATACTCCATCTTCTGGTGGGACTCTTCACCATCAGTAGAAATGACATACTCAGCCCACTGCCCTTCTGCCGGTACTATAAATCCAGTGTAACCAGATGAGGTATCATCACAAGCTGGCAACAAAGTTATCGCCAATAAAAGAGCTACTACAACACCAATTACTTTTTTCACTTCTGCACCTCCTTATAAAAACTGAATAAGCAAACCTCAAAACCCTCCAGGTCGGCGAGGCTAAAAAATTAGCAGCAATTCCCTTCTTTATCAGGCTTAGAGAGGCCTAAAAACTTTATTTGCTGGCTTGCTTCTCAGCCCAGTTACCTGCCAAGGGCACCTTCCACATTTTACCCTGGTATGCCAAGAGCATGAGGGCAATCCATAAGCCGACAGTTATCACCCAGACAATAATGCCCAGGACATTTGCAAACCTCCATAGCCCCCCGAACGGAGATGCGGTCCAGGCGATAGTACCGATTATCGACAGAATAATCTGAACCACGGTCAATACCCCGAAGGTTATAATGGATTGCCAGGCATGGAATTTAACGAAAGTGCTCTTCTTCTCAAGGACTACGAAAACTATTCCCGTTACCCATAAACCAACGTAGCAAAGAAGCCCAGCTACATTGGCTGACATACCTGTGCTACTCTCTGCTTCTGGCTTAACTACAGCTTCAGATGGCTTCGTAGGAGCACCAAGCCCAGCGCCACACTTGGAGCAAAACTTAGCCCCCTCGGGATTTTCCGCGCCACATTTAGAACAGAACATATTCACCTCCTTACATTAAATCTATATCACATATTGGGGACATGTCAATAGCCGATTTTTCGTCACCCTGAGCGTTAGCGCAGGGGCTAGATTCGTCCCCCTCACGGAGCCTGCCATGAGCACCATAAGATTCTTCGCGGAGTTTACCCTGAGCGAGATTAGATTCTTCACTTCGCTCAGAATGACAAAAAGCGAAGGGCTCAGAATGACAAGGGGCGAAGGGCTCAGGGTCAGAATGACAAAAAGCGAAGGGTAATTTCTGCTCACAGGATTTCATCGTGCCGGAAAACCAAGGTGGCCGAAACCACGCTATCACCTTCGGCTAAGCCCATTAGCTTGGCTCCCCGGCCACCCCTACCCTGAATTGAGACCTGCTCCATAGGAATGTTCACCACGTTGCCCCTGGCTGATAACATCACCAGGGAGCCTTGCGGGGAAACAAACTTGGACACAGCTAGATTACCTGTTTTCGGGCCAACCCGATAAGCCCTCACCCCCTTGCCTCCCCTATTGTGAACAGGATAGTTTTTTATCGGGGTCAGCTTGCCAAAACCTTTTTCGGTTACTGTGAGCACATAAGCATCGGGAAGGACAATGCCCATACCAACAACATAATCGTCAACAAGACGAATGCCACGAACACCGCCACTAGTTCGAGACGCTGTCCTCAAGCTTTTGACCATAAATCTTATAGCCTGTCCATTTCGACTCACCAGGATGACCTCATCTTCATCAGCAAACACTCCAGCTGAGACCAGCTTATCTTCATTTCTGAGCCCCATGGCAATAATGCCATTCCTCCTTATCGAAGCAAATTTGCTTAGTGTAGTCTTTTTTATCACGCCACCCTTAGTAGCCAGTAATAAAAACTTATCTGAGGAAAAACTTGCTAAGGCTAACAACACAGTTACCTCGTCTTTCAAGTCAATAGGTAATAAATTAACAATTGCTATTCCCTTGGCCATGCGGGAAGAATCTTCGGGAACCTCGTAGCATTTAACACAGTAAACCTTACCAGCGCTGGTGAAGAAAAGAAGATTATCATGGGTGTCAGCTACCAAGATGTGGTTCACTGTATCGCCACCCCGGGTTACCATTCCCATGACGCCTTTTCCGCCACGGTGTTGCAGCCGATAAGTGCTGGCAGGAATTCTTTTAATAAACCCCCTGTGCGTCAAGGTAACTACCATTGCCTCATGAGGAACAAGATCTTCCGTACGAAATTGTTCGATTTCCTCTGCTTCCACTACGGTTCGGCGGGAATCACCATACTTGGATTTGAGCTCCTCAGCATCCTGGGCAACAAGTGATAATACTTTCCGAGGGTTAGCTAACAAATCCTCAAGATAGGAAATATTCTTTATCACAGCGGCATATTCCTCAGTTATTTTATCTTGCTCTAGCTTAGCCAATCTACGAAGCGGCATATCAAGGATAGCTTGCGCTTGAATCTGTGACATCGTAAAAGCTGCCATTAGATTGGCACGAGCGGACTCTACGGTTTGAGACTGCCGAATAATCTTGATCACCTGCTCCAGATTGTTCAGGGCAATTCTGAATCCCTCGAGGATATGAGCCCTATCCTTTGCCTTATCAAGTTCAAACTGAGACCTCCTGGTAATAACTTGAAAACGAAAGTCAATATAAGAAGTTAGCGCCTCTTTAAGATTAATTACTTTAGGTTGTCCATTAACCAAAGCAACCATATTGATGTGAAAGGCAGATTGCATCGCGGTATACTTGTAGAGGTTATTAAGTGCCTGTCGAGGTTGTGCTTCCCTTTTGAGTTCGATCACAATGCGCATGCCTTCTCTATCCGACTCATCACGCACCTCGGCTATCCCCGAAATTTTCTTCACTTTAGCCAGCTCAGCTATCCTCTCTACCAAAGCTGCTTTGTTTACCTGATAGGGAAGTTCAGTAACAACTATTTGTCTCTTGCCCCCCTTGCTAGTCAGTTCGTTGGCTTTAGCCCGGAGTATAATTTTCCCTTGCCCCGTAGTATAAGCATTGTCTATGCCCCCTTTCCCCCAAATTATCCCGGCAGTGGGAAAATCGGGGCCTTTGACCAACTCCATCAGTTCCTCTACAGTAGCTTGGGGATTATCAATTAGGCAGACAATGGCATCACATATCTCGCCTAAGTTATGCGGGGGGATATTAGTCGTCATTCCCACGGCTATGCCTGAGGAACCACCAACTAACAAGTTAGGCAACCTGGCGGGCAAGACAGAGGGTTCCTGGAGAGAGTCATCGAAGTTGGGGACAAAGCCGACGGTATTTTTTTCGATGTCAACTAACATTTCCTCGGCAATTTCGGAAAGGCGAGCTTCGGTGTACCTCATTGCCGCTGGTGGATCATTGTCAACGCTGCCAAAATTACCCTGCCCATCAACTAAGGGATATCTCAGAGAAAAATCCTGAGCCATGCGTACCATAGCTTCATATATCGGGGCATCTCCATGGGGGTGATACTTCCCCATGACTTCACCAACAATGCGGGCACTCTTTTTGTATGGACTGTTGTGTCGTAACCCCAAGCCATCCATAGCGTACAAAACACGTCGCTGCACTGGCTTCAAGCCATCACGCACATCAGGCAGGGCTCGCGAGACGATGACACTCATAGCATAGTCCAGATAGGAGCTTTTCATCTCCTCTTCGATATCGACAGGCTTTATTATTGTGGCTTCCATCAAATCTCAATTCCTCTCTCACCATCTTCACCAACGACGGTGAAACCTTCAGGCAAAGATTCCTCTTCGGGGCCAGAATATTCTTCTTCCTCAAAATATCCAAGCTCAGGCGAGGCCTCACTTTCGTCAGTAATGATTCCTCGGCTGAGAAGGCTTTCTTTAATACGCGTGCGCAGGTGCTCTGTAGCTTTAACAAGAAAGGAGGGACGTCCCACTTGACTGGGATGTTGATACACCTCTTTAATAATCACCTGCACTTTATCTTCTTCTACATTGAGAATTGCCGCATCGTATCTATTTCCACCTCGCATTAGTTCAATGAGACGCAATCCCTGTCTCGGCTCCACCTCTCCCAAATATTCTCCACCTTCACTCGCCACAATCAGGTGCTGCCCTCTTGCTTCCAAGTGCACTTGGTCGCCAAATCCCATCTTAGCTAAGACGTTGCCTGAAGCCACATTATGAAGATTAACCACCCCAGCCTTCCCCATCTCAGTTATAAAAAGGTCAAGAGCAACTCTTCGAGCTTGAGCTCTCCAGGTTGAAGCTTCCTGAGGGTTGCTACTTAAAGTTGCCATAGACTCTGACAAGCTAGTTAAACGGGCAAGATTTTTCTTAGCAATAACATTCTCAGGGGCAAGCTTCAGAGCCTTAAAATAGGCTTTCTTAGCTCGGTCAAAATCCCCTAACTCTGTCAAAGCGCGGCCAAGGCGATTATAAGCCTCGACATCAGTGGGAAATCTCTTAATTATGTCCCTGTTTACCGCTTCAGCCTCCTCCCATTTGCCCTGAAGGGCTAAATCTATGGCTTCCTTGCTCAATTGCTGTCTTAATTGAGCTTTTTCTTCCTCTTCCTGGTAAGATGCTATGCCCATTGCCTGATTAACTATTCCATAAAACTTATGATGTCAAGCCAAGATTGTCAAGTTTCTTTCTCCAGCTCAAAAGCTTGATGCAATGCTTGAACAGCATCCTTAACCCTATCCTCAGAGATAATACAGGTTATCCTTATCTCGGAAGTGGTAATTAACTGGATGTTAATGCCCTGTTCATGAAGAGTGCGAAACATTCTGGCAGCATAGCCCGGTGTATTTTGCATGCCAGTACCTACAATGCTAACTTTGGCCAATGTAGAATCGGTGACACATTGCTTGCCCCCTACAGATTTAACCACTGGCTCCACGATGGACATCGCCTTAATCAGGTCATTTCGAGCTACCGTAAAGGTGAGATCGGTAATATTATTAATGCTGGCATTTTGAACAATGGTATCTACACTTATATTTGCTCTAGCCAGGGGCTCAAAAATTGCCGCAGCAATGCCAGGATGGTCGGGGACACCGACGACGGTGACTTTGGACACATTGGTATCATAGGCAATACCCCTTGCCTTGTTTTTTACTTCCATAGAGGCCTCCTTACAAATAATGGTACCCGGGCTATCGCTAAAGCTAGAAGCCACCAAGATGGGCACATTATACAACTCTCCCAATTCCACCGCTCTGTTATGCATTACCCTGGCTCCATAGCTAGCCAGCTCTAACATCTCTTCATAGCCAATTTCCTTTAATTTCCTAGCTCCGGGAATAAGGTGTGGGTCAGCAGTATAGACACCTTCGACATCAGTATGTATCTGGCATATCTCGGCACTCAAGCTGGCAGCGAGAGCAACTGCCGTCGTATCGGAACCACCACGACCTAAGGTGGTAATGTCCTCCTCCTCCCCTTTAGAAATACCCTGAAAGCCGGCAACAATAACTATGTTCCCTTTATCCAGCTCTTTGCGAATACGCTTTGGGTCAATCTTGAGAATCCTAGCTTGGCTATGAACAGTATCAGTTGTTATGCCCGCCTGAGCGCCGCTGAGGCTAGTTGCTCCATAACCCGTAGCTATCAACGCCATAGCCAAGAAAGCCATAGACTGCTGCTCACCAGTAGCGAGTAAGGCATCAAACTCCCGCAAATCAGGATGGTCGGTAATCTCCAAAGCCTTTTCAATTAAATAATCGGTGGTGTCTCCCATGGCTGAAATAACAACCACTACTTGATTTCCTTCGTCTTTTGCTTTAGCGACACGGCGAGCTACGTTCTTAATCCTTTCGGCATCAGCCACCGAGCTGCCACCATATTTTTGAACTATCAGTGCCATTTCTTCGCCTTCATTTACTTTATCAGCCTACCCATAATATTATATCCTTCTTTGATAAAAACGCCTGTGCCTTTAGCCTCTGCTTCGGTAAATCTCTTCGCCCCACCCCGACTTGTCGGGGTGAATCCTGGCCCCCAGAGCATAAACGGGACGGGGTCAGCAACATGGGTCTGAATCTCGATCGGCGTGGGATGGTCAGGCAGAATTAACATCCGAAGGGCATCCCTGTCCCAGGAACGGAGCCGACTTACAATCTCTTTGTCCACTCTCTGAATAGCCTCTATTTTTTCCTTAACTAGGCCGGCATGGGCCGCCTCATCGGTTGCTTCCACATGAATAACCACCATATCATATCTCACCAGTGCTTCCAGGGCACCAATGGCCTGAGCAACGTAATCGTTGTCCAGAGCGCCGGTCACACCGGGAATATCCAGCACCTGCATACCTGTCATTCGGGCTAAGCCCCGCATAATATCCACTCCGGACGTCATGGCAGCATCAAGTCCATAGACCTCTTTGAAGGCTGGCATATCAGGTATTTTACCACTACCCCAGAAAAGCCAGACCATGGTAGCTGGAATATCGCCGCGTGATTTTCGCTCTATATTCACAGGGTGGTCACGAAGCACAAGCTCAGAGCGTGCCATAAGCTCTCTTAACAGGTCGCTCCCAGGCCCTTTGGGAAGAAAGTCATCGATAGCTTTGTCGGGAATATCATGCGGTGGAGTACAGCTAGCCAGGAGGGCACCTTCCCTCCCTTTTATCTTACATATATGTCTGTAGCTCACACCAGGATAAAAATGCACTTTATCGCTGCCAAGCTTTTCATTCAAACTGGCGATAAGAACTCGGCCTTCGCCAGTACTGATATGCCCGCAACTATAGCTCCACATCCTCCCGTTGCGAACGGCTACCAAATTGCAGCGAAAAACGGCCTCTCCTTCATTAATAGGAACGCCCATGCCCTTAGCCTCAATGGGGCTCCGTCCCCGATAATATACCTGAGGGTCATAACCTAACACGGACATACAGGCACAGGCGCTGCTAGGTTCCATCCCCGGCGGCACGGTGCGAAGCAGCCCGACAGCACCCGCCTTTGCCATAGCATCCATGTTCGGAGTATGCGCCAACTCCAGGCAAGTCCTCCCACCATGAGCAGCCAGTGGCCAACCTGATGCTCCGTCAATTATTAAAACGCAATACTTCATCCTTGCCCCAATAATTAAAGCATCATATAATAGCATAGGCAAACGGGGCGTAGCGCAGTTGGTAGCGCGCAGCGTTCGGGACGCTGAGGTCGGAGGTTCAAGTCCTCTCGCCCCGATTGGCTCAGTAAAAAGGAGTTCAAGCTACCTGTGCCTAATCCGAAGAATAAAAACAGAGCGGAGGGAAACCATGATAAAAGCTGGAATCGTAGGAGCGACTGGCATAGTTGGTCAGCAATTTCTCGTTGCCCTGAAAGATCACCCCTGGATTGAAATTGCTGCGCTTGCTGCCTCCGAGAGGTCAGCAGGGCGCAGCTATAAGGAGGCCATAACCGATGCCCAGTCTGGAGCCTTGCGCTGGTTTTGCCAGGAGCCTCCTGTGGAGGAGGTTATGTCTATGCCCGTCCAGAATGCTATCGAAATGGATGCCTCCGCCCTGGATATCGTCTTTTCCGCCGTAGAGTCTGACCAGGCAAAGATTCTGGAACCGAAATTTGCCAGCGATAAAGCAGTTATAAGCACTGCCTCGGCCTTCCGCTACGATGACGATGTGCCCATTCTAATCCCCGGCATCAACTCCAAGCACGCCAAACTAGTTGATGTGCAAAGAAAAGCTCGAGGATGGAAAGGCTTCATTACACCTATTCCCAACTGCACCACTACTGGCCTGGCGATAACACTAAAGCCAATTTACGAATCGTTCGGCGTGAACGCCGTCACAATGACTTCCATGCAAGCCCTGTCAGGCGCAGGTCGAAGCCCGGGAGTGATAGGCCTTGATATCCTGGACAATGTCATTCCCTTTATCGCCGGGGAGGAAGAAAAGGTGCAGCGGGAAACACAGAAAATCCTGGGCAGTTTCGCAGGTAATTCCATCAGTTCAGCCAAGTTCAACGTAAGCTGCACCTGCACCCGTGTTAATGTTCGGGAAGGACATACGGAATCGGTCTTCGTCTCCACCCAGAAAGCCTGTGAGGCGGACGATGCCGCCAAGGCCATGAGGGAATATGTTGGTTCGCCTGGTGACACTGACCTGCCTTCAGCCCCCAGGCACATGATAATAGTCCACGAAGACCCGTTCCGACCTCAGCCGCGACTTGACCGTGATGCTGAGGATGGCATGGCCACCGTGGTGGGCAGAATCAGGAAAGATAACGTCCTGAAAAACGGCATCAAGTATGTTCTGGTATCCCACAACACCAAAATGGGAGCTGCCAAGGGCGCAGTTCTTGTCGCCGAACTCCTTATAAGAGACGGGTATATTTCCTAGATACCGAAAGCGAAGGTTCAAATCCCCTCGCCTGATTGACATAATGAGAAGGAGATTACCTATTGTGGTGGCGGTGGTGTTAGCAGCTGGCCTGATTATCTACGCAGTCCTTACACTAATATCCTCTTCAGTTCGACTTGAATTCAATTTCTGTCAAGGTGCGCAAGGCTGGGAAGCCGGCTTCGCGGAATATGCTCCGGAGATGGAGGGCATGCAGCTTGAGGCAGGGATAAGGCCGCTGCCATCTGAACTTGAAATCGCGGGTACCGGCTATTACCTTGAGGGGATGAACCACTCGGATGACCTCTTCATGTTCCTCAAGCATCGGTTAGGGACCGATGATGGCGTGGTGCCTGGTCAGGAGTACCGTATAAAGTTCACTATTGTCTTCGCTTCAAATGCACCCAGTGGTGCCGCTGGCATCGGTGGCCCTCCCGGCGAGTCCGTGTTCCTTAAAGCAGGTGCCTCCACGGCGGAGCCTGAGGTGTACCTTGATTCCGATACTGGCTATTACCTCATGAATGTGGACAAGGGGTCAGGCAACGACGATAGCGGGGAAGCAGCATCAGTAACCGGGCACATCGCCAATGGTCTTTCTGCCGATGAAATTGATATGGAGAATCCGCCCTACGTTTCTCTAAAGCAACAACACGAACATGAGTACACCGTCACCGCCAGCTCCGATGGCGAACTCTGGTTGCTGGTAGGTACAGACTCCGGGTTTGAGGGTCTCACCGGCATCTACTATCAGCGCATAGCTGTTACCCTGAATCCCGTGAAATAGTAGTCCCTCGACGTCTTCGCCAGAGGTAAAGGCCAAACACAGGCGCGACAATCGTTGTGAGCACAACAATATCGCCGTTGCTCGCGTTAGTCTCGGCAAGTGAATGTAAAGAATCCCCTTCCTCATACCTAACCAGCTCGATATCTACCATTTGGTCAGCACTGACCCGGCCTCTTAATTTCGTCAGGTAAAATTCATCACCAGACAAATAAGTAGAAACCAGCTCAGGTAGTATCTCATAATCAGACAGGTCCTCAACAGACACAGTGTCACCGAATTCTAAGGAAAACGAGTTTTCTTCCCAGTAACCATATCCAATATATAACGGGTATTGTTCAGGTACCATTATATGGTCAGTAAGCACATACAAAAGCACTTCAGGCGATATTGCACTCAGCGAGGTGATTCGCAATGGATAAACTATCTCGTCGGATGCAAAGCTCAGTATTATGGGCTCAATGGCCCCCTCCGCCAAGGCATCGCCGGTGTCTTCTTCAACTGCGTTGATTTTGGTGGCTACAAAATACCATTCCTTCTCGATGTACTCGCTGATGATTTCCTCACCGTCTTCCGGGAAAATGTACCCGTTTGCGCTCAGCCAGTCTACCAGTGCTGTCGCGTTCGCCGCTGATAAAATGGCGGTAGAATAAGGACCGACCACCTGTTCCTCAATAACCTCTACTCCATCCTGATCCGACGGAGCAGCGGCGCCACACCCGCCCCCACGGGGGATTGCTCTTGTGGTGAAGTCGGACAACTCCCAGAATAGCTCGGGGTCGGTAACTGCTATCTCAGGCTTATTGGGCACGGGGATAACCCAGGCGAAGTCCTCAGCATCACCCTCAAAGCTGACCGACAAAATCAAGTGCTCGGTATAATTCCCCGTACTATTCCCATATAGTATGACAGCTCTCTGAGCCGATTCGTAAAGATCCAAGTATGTGGCCATCACGAAAAATCCCCCATCGGCAAGGACAGGGGTAGCCATTGCCGACAATAGAAACAGAACAGCGACTAGCGGCGCAGCTATCAGCTTCTTATTCACATTTCACCTCCCCGTAAAGTTTTATCCGGGCCGTCTAACAACGTTTAGTTAAACCTTCTGGTGTGCCAGGAATAGACCGGAGCCCGGCAATTCATCTATGGCATCTCAACGATTTGATTCGCGAAACCTATCAGCCCCCTTGCATTGTTATACAATAGTGCGGAGAATCGAAAAAGGTTGCATTATTCCGCCCCTCTCAATTGCTCCACTGCCTGGTGGAGCAACAATTCTATTTACCCGGGCAGCGCATGACGCAACCATTGTGGTGCCCAGGCCCAGGACACACACTTGTCAACCACATTATTCCCTTCTCTCTGCGCCTTATTCTTTTTCCTTTGTGTCTAAAGTGTAACACCTAAATGTTAAAATGCCGTTAAAATTCAGGGAGAGGTGGCAATTTTACCGGCTAAAATTCCAAATGCCAAAATCCAAACATCGAAATTCAAAGCTCTAAGCTGTTTTAGTCATTTATATTCTGTGCCTTTGAACGCCATCACCACCACCCTTATACTAGCCTCAAGATGAGGGGATGCCGCCGCCGGAACGAACTGTCAAGAATTCGCTTGTGGCTGACGACATACCTAGCGCCGGGGAGCACATTAGGAGATTTGGTCAACAATAATCTATCTTCTCAAACCTGGTGTGTTCTACCGCAATGAGGGCACTTGATTCTTGGCTCTTTGAACTTAGGTGGCACTCGCAACTTGGCACCGCAGTCACATGTAATGGTGTTATAGTTACTCAGCCGCCACATTACATCTGAGGTCTCCCGAGCCCGCTGTATCTCGTTTGGTTCACCCGCTCCACCCTCTAGCTTTACCGTTGCTATTGGGACTGTTCCGGCGGCAATGCTGGCAGCAGGTATAACCCCAGTACCCCCGCGGTGAACCTGGCGGTAAGCCTGGTCATAATCGTTAAAAGAGGCGCCAGCCATGGCACGTAGGATGCGTATCCTCTCTGATATGGGGGGGTGGGTGCTGGAGAGGTCACTGGCTTTCATGCCTTTCTTGCGGAAAGGATTGATGATATACATAGGGGCTGTGGCCTTGTTGGCTGATTTTAACTGCCCAGTCGAGGTACCCAGCTTTTCCAGGGCTGAGGCCAGTCCTTCGGGGTATCTAGTGTAGAGGGCTGCCGAAGCATCTGCCAGGTACTCTCTCTTCCGAGAGATGGCAAAGTAAATGAGCTGCGCCACAATCGGCGCTAGTATCATAAATACGAGTGCCACGACCAGAATTATTATCTGAGCCCCCCCACCCCCTCCTGATGAGGAACTTCTTCTTGACCCGGTCATGCTGCCAAAAATCAGGAAACGTGACCCGTACCAGGCTAGGATTACGATAGTGCCGAGCAGGATGCTACACATCGCCATGAGCAGCACATCCCGGTTCTTGATGTGGGATATCTCGTGGGCAATGACCCCCTGCAATTCATCGCGGTTTAGTTTTTGTAGCAGTCCCGAGGTAATAGCTACGGATGCCCGATTGGGGTCACGACCAGTGGCGAAGGCATTTAGTGCCGGGTCATCAATGATGTATATGTTGGGCATTTTCTCTAGACCGGAGGCGATCTTCATTTCCTCAACCACATTGTACAGACGGGGGTGGTCATCACGCTTAATTTTCTTCGCCCTCGACATGGTAAGCAGGATACTATCACCCTGGAAATAGCCAACTAAACTCAAGACTGCCCATACTAGTATGGCGATGACCAAGCCCGCAATAGCACTATCAAAGAAGTACAGGCCCAGGAAATAGCCGATCAGAATCAGTAATGCTCCCATGCCCATTGTCAGCACTACCGACCTTATTTGATTAGACCTAATCTGTTCCCACACAGCTGAAGTGTCTTCTTACTGAGTAAAACTAACCTTGGGCGCTTCTCTTTCGGCGGCTACAGTAACCTCAAAGAATTCACTGGCCTTAAACCCGGTCATGCTGGCGACAATGTTAGACGGAACCATCTGCGTCTGGTTGTTATATCTCAGGACTGAATCATTGTAAAACTGGCGAGAAAAGCTTATCTTATTCTCGGTTGAGGTAAGCTCCTCCTGAAGTGCCAGAAAGTTCTGATTGGCTTTAAGATCGGGGTAGTTTTCCACTACGGCAAGTAAACGGGATAGGGCCGAACTCAGTTCACCCTCGGCCTTGGCTCGCTCACCGGCTCCCGCAGACGACAGTTGCTGGGCAAGATTACGGGCCTTGGTTACTGCTTCCATGGTTTCCCGCTCGTGTTTCATATAGCCCTTGACGGTTTCCATTAGGTTGGGAATGAGGTCATGGCGTCGTTTTAGCTGAACGTCAATCTGCGCCCAGGAGTTCTTTACTTGATTACGCCGCCTGACCAGGCCGTTGTAGAGAATCCAGAATACGATAAGAAGAACCCCAACAATAATACCGATAATGATACCTGCTACCATATTAAACCTCCTTTAACTCAATTACCGCTATATTCTAGCCCAGAGAACACCACCTGAAAAGGCCATGTCTCTTGTAAGCTTCCTGCACCACGGCGATGAGAAAGCTCGGCTTATCCGATTGTTACATCAACCTTTTTGCTAATGTCCAGTCCGCCGGGAATATCGAGTTTGGCCAACAGGTACCACTTGATTCGTTGAAACGGAATTGCGCCCGTCATCGCCGCTGCTGTTTCTGCGACCTTCAGCACTTGGCCTAGCTTGCCTTCCTGTCCTGGCATCAGTGGTCTCATACTCATAGTATCTGCTGGTATCTTCATCTCAAAGTGATACTCTCGCCCCTGGCTGTATTCCTTTTCGCTATCTAGCTGCTGTTTGAAGTCATAGATGCGCACGGTCTTCGTAGTCGTTGACATTGACATCCCCCCGCCACCCATTGTGCCTCCAACCCGCGGGGCTGTCTGCGTGGTCTTATGCTCCCCGATTAGGGATATGCTCACTTCCCTCGCTTTCACGGGCTTCTTTAAAGTCAGGGCAACATCGCCGGAAATAATATCTCCCGGAGCATAGTGGGTCTTTTGAATTGTGATATTAATTTTCCCTTTGCCGAACATAGTCCTTCCTTCTTTCGATTCCCGAGTCAGGCGGATTACCCACACCCAGGATAAACAATATTACTATGCTGAGGTCGTTTCTTCAATCCTTTCTTTACCCTCACCAGTTCTGTCATTGAGTTGGTAGTTTAGCCTTATATTACAAGGGTGTTTATTGTCCAGCATAAAGGGTTTGCCTAACCGTCTCCGGTTTGCTCCGGGGCTTCGAATACTTCTTCCAGGAAACTGATAACCTGTTCCCTGGAATCATGTTTTGACGGATGTTCCCCAGCCAGATGTCCTATCAGTTGAGTAACCTCACCCCCGTCGAACCACAATCCATGTTCATCACGGCATATGTCGATGAGGATTTCAGGCTGTCCGCCTATCGCTGTTTTTTTCATCTTATGGCCACAGACGGGGCAATTCCGTTGCTTTTCTGATGAAACGGTTTCCTGAGAGTTAAGGATGCCATCGAGGAACACCTTTGTCTCTTCAAGACTATGCGACTCAAGCAAAAGCTCAAGCTCTCCATAGTCAAACCATACCCCCTTACAACTATTACAATAATCGAGCTCAATATTATGATACTCAACGGCCAGCATATCGTATTTACAAACAGGGCATATCATTACTTTCAGACCTCATCAGGTGGTTTTAATAGTGTAGATGCCCGATGAAGTTATGTCAAGGTTGTTGCATAAGCTTTAGATAATACCAATGAGGTAAATTACAAAACTAACAACGGAGAGCGACAACTAACTCATTGGGTATTTATCTAAGGCGACGTAATTTCGTACTCTTGCATAGTAAGCCAAACTGTTCGCTTGACTCCCTCAAACCCCGTGGAGGTGGGCAGGCAACTGCTAAGCCCTATCAGGAATGAATTGAGAATTAGATCTTCGCCCTTCGGCGTCTTCTAAGCCAGATTACCAAAGGCGGCACCCAGGCCCAGCAGAAAATGCCAAGCCAGATGAGCACAGTGGCTAGACCTCTGCCAAATGTTGTCAGCCCACGCACTGCCGATTTTAAAGCAGCGGAGGCACTCCAGGGTTCAGCCAATCCCTTTGTTTCCTGTAAGTCTACTTCAATAAGTGACGTCTCTGAGGTCTGCTCCAGATATTTCATGCGGCCTTCAATTTGTTCAATCTCCCCTCTCACCTTGGAAAGCTCTCTCTGCACCATCAACATTTCCTCTACGTTCTCTGCCTTCTCCATCAGGGCTAGATACTGGGCTTCGGTTGCTAGAAGGTTGCTTAGCCGAGCTTCCAGGTCAACATATTCCTCAGTTACATCCTCTGCCGTGGTATTCTCGTAGGGCACGGCTGTAGCCAACTGGCGAAGTCTTTCAAAAGCCTCTTCAAATTTTTCAAAAGGAACGCGGATGGTAATGTGACCCGAAACCCCCCGTTCATATTCATGTTTATATGAGGAAACTACATAGCCGTTGAACTCATCAGCCATCTCAGCAACTTCGTCCAGAGTCTCGGCTATATCTTCCACCTCCAAAGTCATGGAGCCTGTCTTAACGATTTTGCGGTCTTCCGTTAGTTCCGCAGGAATCCAGCTTTCATCTCGCCCTCCATCAGCAGAAGCAGGTACTAAGAAGCTTTCTTCATCTCGCCCTCCCTCACCAGGTACACCAGGTAATTCTTCTGGCGAAGCACCACAGCCACTGATTAGCACTAACCCCAGAATCAGCAGTATTGGAATTGAAACTTTGAGTAGCTTATTCATTTTTGCCTCCTTCTATTACTGTAAATGCAGAAGTCCGAGAAAGGTTGCATTATTTAACCCAAAAAGTCTTGCGACTTTTATTCCAGCAACCCCCCAGAAGCAGGTTGGTAATATTATAACATAGTAGGCTGAAATCTTGAGGGTTGAGGGGGGCTTTAGACAATCTCTATCTCTATATCATCCACGCTCTTTACCACTTTTCTCAAATCAACCAGGGCTATGGTGCGCTCAGAAATATAATGTCTATAAGCTGAAGAGGTGAATATAGTAAGGCATCTTCTGCCATACATTGTGGGTGGGGCGTCTGGCTGGTGAGACCTTATCAAGACATTTTTGCCCAAGCGGGACATGATTTCCTCGAACCAGCCTCGCCCGAATTGAGGTCTCCCGGTATAGGGATCGATTCCCAGGAACTCCCCTTCCCTTTCCTGCCAGTCTCCCCAGGTTATTTGATGCCATTCGGCACTACCTGGCTTTATCCTGCTTATATCTTCTAAACCTGACACATCGGGGAGTGCTCCATGCAGAGCAATGATTCCATTTGGCGTGGACACTGCCAGTGGCAACTTGGAAAGAACCTCACTATATCGCTGGCAAAGTTCGGCATCCAGTCCTTCCCAGAAATCGGCAGGGTGGAAGCTGACTACAGCATGGCCTTCGTGATTTCCCATAAGCAGATAAAGAGAATCGGGGTGCTCAGTTTTTTGCCCAAGCAAAAAATTAATGTTCTCCAGGGAAGCTGGTCCCCGGTCAACATAGTCCCCCAGAAAAACTAGCTTATTCCCCGACTTGAGATACCTGTGGATAATTTTCTCCGTGGCTTCGAGGTCACCATGAGTATCGCCAGCGAAAATGATTTTGCCTGACTCCAACTGTATTAACTTTGCTTCCGAGGCAAACCTCTTCTCCGCCTCGTCGAGCAACTCTTTTATCTCTTCTCTGGTCACAGGACAAAGCTTTCCTTCATGGAACTGTGCGTCCCCACAGCATAGATGTTTTCCGTGATAAAAAGCAACTCCGACTTGGCCGGAGCTCTGGACAGCCTCGCCCATAATTGTTTTTGCTTGAGCGCCTTTGATATGATGCGAGTATGAAGGCTGGTCTGGTTTATGACCCAATCTATTTGGAACACGATACCGGTGACCACGTGGAGAATTCTCAGAGGCTGGTAGCTGCGATGTCTTATTTGAAAGAAACTGGAATTAAGGAGAAACTCACCTGTTTGCCTGCGCGCCCCGCCTTGCTAGAGGAGCTAGAGATGATACATACGACAGAGTATATCTCCTACGTTAAGAGCAAAGCGGAAAAGGGTGGTGGTTGGCTTGACCCTGATACCGTAATGTCTCCGAAGTCTTATGAAGCAGCCTTATATGCTGCCGGTGGGCTCATGGTGGCTGTAGAAGCGGTGATGAAGGAGGAGGTGGATAACGCCTTTGCTCTGGTTAGACCACCAGGGCACCATGCAATTCATGATCGAGCGATGGGCTTCTGCATTTTCAATAATATGGCAATCGCCGCTAAATTTGCCCTAAGCAAGTTCAGTCTCAACCGTATTCTTATCGCTGATTTTGATGTCCATCATGGCAATGGGACTCAGGATGCTTTTTATGCCGACCCCAGAGTCCTTTACTGCTCCACCCATCAGTATCCCTTTTATCCCGGGACAGGATGGATGGATGAAACTGGAACAGGTGAAGGAGAAGGAACTACGGTTAACTTTCCCATGGCCGCTGGCTGGGGCGATGAGGAATACTTGAGAGCTTTCAACGAGGTCTTGGTTCCAGTAGCCCGGAGATTTCAGCCACAGCTCATCTTGGTTTCTGCTGGCTTCGATGCTCATTGGGCTGACCAGCTAGCTATGATGCAGGTAAGCGTTACAGGTTTTGCTCAAATGGTAATGATATTGAAAGAACTGGCCGCTGAACTATGCCAGGGACGTCTCGTTTTTACTCTGGAAGGTGGTTATAACCTTCAGGTAGTCGCTTCTTCCATAAAAGCTGTCTTTGATGTACTTCTAGGTAATTCAGAGATAGATGACCCTTTGGGAAAAGCATCAATGGCAAGAAAGCCCGAAGGATTTGACGAGCATATCGAGGCAATAAAAAGAATACACCACCTAGAGGGATACTAAACCAAAATTCAACAATAAAAATGCAAAATGACAAGGCAAAATACGACAAATTCTAAGCACAAAATTCGAAATCCTAAACAATATCAAAGCACTAATGACCATTGTGCTTGCCCTACAGATGAGAACCCCGTTCCGGTGATGAGTTGCCTTGACTACCGAGCGTCTCTCAACATTGCCCAGTTAGTCAGGCTAGTGTCAGGAACATTAGATTCCTCTATCACTTTGAAGCCGAAGTGCTCGTAGAGCCGGACGTTTTGTCCTTCGAGCGCCTCAAGATAGCATGGCAGACCCTCTTCATCTATTCTTGCCAGCATTGGCCTGAGCAGCTTACTAGCATAGCCTCTTCCCTGAAACTGAGGGTCTACACCGATGGCCTGCAGGAACCAGTGCTTAAATGGAGCCAATCGACCGTGCACGGCGTCTATATATTGGCCAAGACCCCTCATTCTGGACCCTCCGTGTCTCGCAACGCCAAGAATCTCGGAGGGTGGAACGGAACGCAACAGTCTCCACAGTGTAATGGGGTAGTTGTCGGATGGCAGCCAAACGGCGATTCCCTCCAAATCTTGAGATGTGGCATGCACTTCACCATATCGGATGCCATTGGAGACAGCTAAAGAGAAGAAGTAGGGCGCTATCCTTTCCCGCTCCGCCTCGTCGGGGAAGTAATATTGGAGAGGTGGGTGATTCCAGAATGCCCTGATTAGTGCCTCAGTAGCACGCTTAACGTGAGACCTGTTCAATCGCACTATGTCGTCCTCACTACTGTTCATCATATGGCCGTCTATTTTGTCTGTCTCCGAGGCCTGTTGCCAAATATGATACGGAACAGGTACCATCCAGGTCAACTACCCACGCGGCAAACAGCTCGCTATTTTATGTGATGCCATTGTTGTGTACCTGATATCGAAGAGTTGGCAGAGACTGGAGTAGCAATCTGAGTTTTGGTATTTAAGTCTGGAATTTTGAATTTGTTTAGGATTTAGAGCTTAGATATTGGAAATTGGTTTGATATTTCCGACTAGGCTGGTCTCTTAGTGAAAGGCAAGAGTGCCCTCCACTCTCGCTTTTCCCACACCACCAGAAGCTGGCTGGAGATGCAGATAGAGCTGTAGGTGCCGATGATAACGCCGAAGAGCAACACCAGGACGAAATAGTGTATGGTGGCTCCGCCAAAAAGGAACAGGGCTAAGAGCACAAAAAAGGTGGTCAGGGCAGTATTTAAACACCTCCCCAGCGTTTCTACGAGGCTATCGTTTACAGTCTCGGCGAAGTTGGGTCTAATGTGCCTTGATACATTTTCCCGAATGCGGTCAAAGATAACCACAGTGTTATTGATGCTGTAACCGACAACGGCAAGCAGTCCGGTGATAAACAGGGCATCAATCTCCACCCCGGCAAGCCAACCCAGGATGGAGAAGATGCCCACTATTATGAACACATCGTGGATGAGAGCAATGATGGCGCAGGTACCCCAGCGAAAGGGACTGGGCATGCGGCGAAACGCCCAGACAATGTAAAACATCATAGCCACAGCAGCTATTATTACGGCGATGACGGCATTGCGTGCTGTTTTCGCCGCCACTGTTCTCGAGACTAAATAGTAATCGGTTATTTCAACCTGGGAATCTAATTCTGCCCCGAGTTTCTCTGCTAACTCTCTGGCATCCTTTGAGGTTATTTCCCTGACGTGGATGATGAAATTGCCCTCGCCAGCGTTTTGAATAGCTGCCTCGGCATATCCCAGCTCGGCCATCTCCTCTCGCAACTGGCTTTGTTCGACCGCCGGGCTGAACTGAAGAATCATAGATGTGCCACCGGCAAAATCGGGTCCCTGCTTTATCCCAAAAACGGCCAGAGAAATTATCCCGGCAACAATAAGTATTCCTGAAATAAGGAAAAACCACTGCCTCTTACCGACAAAGTCTATCATTTCAGGTTCCTCGCTTCGCTGGTAACTGACGTTACTCCATACGCTGCCAGATTTTTGACCACCTGGCTGCCTATAATCAGGCGGAGGAAGGTTCTGGTAACCACAATGGCTGTGAACATGGATAAAGCTACACCAATAAGCAGGGTCTGGGCAAAGCCTTTGACCATAAGAGCACCAAGCCCGCCACCAAGCCAGATAAGTATGAAGCAGGCGATAAAGGTGGTGATGTTGCTATCTCTGATAGCGGTCCAGGCGCGGTTGAACCCGGCCTCAACGGCGGCACCTAAGCTGCGCCCTCCTCGCAGTTCCTCCTTGGTGCGCTCAAATATAAGGACGTTGGCATCTACGGCCATGCCCAGCGAGAGGATAAAGCCGGCGACGCCAGGCAAAGTCAGGGTTATAGGCGCTACAGGCCAGAGCTTAAAAATGGATAAAAGCATCACGCCATAAATCCCCAAGCTGAGGCAAGCTACCAGGCCAAGCAGACGGTAGTAAACAAGCATGAATATCACCAGTAGCACTATCCCAATCACTGCTGCCATTATGCTCTTCCTGATGGAATCGGCTCCCAAGGTAGCGTCCACAGTCCTTTCATAGAGTGGAACACTAGGTTCAAATGCTCCGTCTACCCACCTCCCGAGGGGAACGTCGATCCGTCCAGCGTTGAGCAATCGGGATAATTCCTGAGCATCAACAAGGCTTAATCCTTCAATTTGTCCCCTGTCCCTTATCGTCTCTTGAACCACTGGGGCGATGGGATGACCATCTTCGCCCCGAAGTGGCTCATCACCCAGATAGATAGCTAGCTGTTTTCCTATGAGGCGGCTGGTTATCTGCGGGGAGAGCTCCTTTCCAGTTTCATCCCATTCAAATATTAATAACGGGCTGCCCAACTGGTTTACAGTAACGTAAGTGTTCTCCTTAAAATATCTACTGGTAAGGGTTAACTCTTCGCCATTTACCGTGCCTTTGGCAGCAGTCCAATTTCCTGCGGCATCCTGTTCCCTGAATTCGAGCAGGGTGAAGAGTCCAACCATTTCCTTAGCCTTCTCGATGTCAGCAATGCCCGGCAGTTGGATGACAATGTTGTATTCCCCTTCCCGTTTCTGTAGTTGGATGATGGGCTCGGTTATGCCCAGAGCATCAATACGCCTTTCTATAACTCCCTTCACACCCTCCATAATCTCATCCCTGTACTCAGGCTCGATATCGCTGACATCAGCCTGGTAAACCAGGTAGCTGCCGCCTTTGAGGTCAAGCCCCAGCCTTAACCCTTCCCTGCCGAAAACATTTCTGTCCAGCGGGACTATAGACCATAAGGCGAAGCCGAACAAGGCAAGGATGAAAATTAATAAATAAACGTTTCTACTTCTCAATTTAGTCTACTTTGTGTTAGGGATTGTTTTTACTCCAGAATTCTGGGATTTTTGGGGGGCTCTTGTTTGCTGCTTGCTCACAGCTGACAGCTCCCTTCGAACCAAGGCTAATGCTTCTTCCCTGGTGCTTAACTCACCGCTGGCATGAGCCTCGTTGACTATGGCGAGGAGTTTGCCAATCAGTGGTCCTGGTGCTAAGCCCAAGTTGTTCATTATATCATGGCCATCAATGAGTTTCACCGGCAAGATTTTGGCTTGCTGCTTGTCGTGCTCTGCCAGTATGTAGTTTATTAATTGGCAATGTTTTTTCCATTCCTCCATAGATACCAGGGGACCGCGGCTGGCCAGATAATCGGCTAAAGCCAGGAATAGAATATCGATGCCGACCTCGCCGGTATCCCGAAAGTAGCGATAAATTGCCCGTTGGGTAGGAAATTCCTCATGTGCCATCTGAACTGGGCGGAGATGATGATAGACAAGGCTTTCCACCAGTCTTATTTCTCGATTGCTAAATCGCAACCGTTCCAAAATGTTCGCAGTCATAGCTGCTCCTTGTTTGGTATGCCCTAAAAATCTGGCTCTACCTGTATCATCAATAGACTTTGTCATTGGTTTAGCAATATCATGGAATAGCCCAGCTAACTTGAGTAGAACCTTATGGTTACTTCCGCTGGAAACTTCCTGGGATAAGTGCCTCTCTATTACGTCAGACCAAGGAACAGTAGTTAGCATATCGTCGTTGCTGTACTCCCAATCGCTTTCTCTAATGAGGAATTCTATGGCAGCTACGGTCTGTAAAGAGTGGTCGAAGACATCCCAGAAGTGCACTGTTGGTTGCTCTACTCCCTTGCTCTCTGCTAGCTCGGGGATTAGAGCTAGCAGCAAGCCAAGGTTATCTAAGTATCTCAGATGGTAAGCAGCTCGGGGCAGAGTGAGCAAACGAAGTAACTCTTCTCTAATTCTTTCCCCCGAGACTTCAGTGATAGCATGGGAATAGCGGCGAATTAAAGATTCTGTCTTTGGCTCTATAGTGAAGTCAAGCTCGGCAGCCAACCTCACTGCCCGCAAGAGTCTAGCGGCATCGGCTTCAAATATTTGCTCGCTTACCCCCCGTACTATTTTATCCCTCAAATCCTCCTCACCGGAAAAGGGGTCGATAAGCTTTAGGGGGGATTGTTTTTCAGCCAAAAAACTTGCCGATTTTCGGGAGCTCATATTGGTGGCTGTGCTGGCAATGACAAATTGGCTGAGTTCCAGAGCCATGGCATTTATGGTGAAATCGCGGCGGGCAAGATCAGATTCAATATCTCCGGTGAAAGGAGAGAAATCAAAATGCCACTCTGCCCCACGCAATTCCTGTTTTTGTGAAGTCCCTCTTGGCTGCTTATCTTCAATCACCACCACTCTAGCTATGTTGTTGACATCATCAAGGAGCACAAATTTGCCTCCTATTTCTTCGGCTACTTCCCGAACTATGGTTATGGCGGCACCGCTTACAGCAATATCTATATCGTTGGTCTTCCTTTCCAGAAGCCAATCACGGATAAAGCCACCAACGATATAGCCTTGCCTTTTCTGGATAGCTAACAGGTGGGATATCTTAGCCAGGGTGGCAGGTAAATTGCCGCTTTTTGTGAAGAACATGACAGAGCATTATAGTTTGTGGCAGCAAGCATTGTAAAGGTTTGGTTGCCGGACAGGGATGGTGGCTCCCTTTTCACCTTTGCACGGAGGCAGAATATCAGCTAATTGCCCTGGCATCGCTTAATCTTCTCAAGATGATGAGGTTTACTAGGTATGTGAAACCTCTATAGCTTTGTGGCATTGGTTTCTACTTGTTCTAATACCCAGGAGCACCACCTTTCTATCCCCTCGCTGGTCTTGCAGGAGAGTTGGAAAACCTCGACTTTAGGATTTAGTCCTTCGATGGAACGGCGAAAGGCAGCAATATCGAAATCAACATGGGGAAGAAAGTCCATCTTATTTATTATCACAGCATCGGCATCGATGAAGATCAGGGGATATTTAGTGGCTTTATCATCCCCCTCAGGCAGGCTGGAAATCACCACTCGTTTGTGTTCTCCCAAGATAAATTCGGAGGGGCAAATGAGATTGCCTACATTCTCGATTAAGAGGAGGTCTATGTTATCCAGGGGCATGTCCTTTAGAGCTGACTCAATCATGGCAGCCATTAAAGAACAACTTTCCGGCATATTTCGGGTATTTATTTGAACTACTGCTTTTGCCTCGCTCTGCACTTTCTCAGCATCTACTGTGGAAGCAACATCGCCTTCGATAACAGCCATGTTCAGCCTGCTTTTCAACCTGGCCATGGTTTGTAGAATAAGACTCGTCTTGCCAGCACCTGGAGCTGACATAATGTTAATAGCAAAAACCTTGTGCCTATCCAATAGCTGTTGATTTCGGTTAGCTATGGTCTCATTAGCCTCCAGAACGTTCTGGATAACTTCTATTCTTTTCATTCTACTTCCATGCTTTCGATATAGAGCTCTCGTCCCTTGGATATTTCTACGCTCTGGCCCCGGCATTTGGGGCAAGACCATAGAGTATCTTGGGGCTGGAAAATCGTGGAACAATTCCGACAACGCAATTGAGCTGGCACTAATTCAAAGTGGAGTACTGCTCCTTGAGTGATGGTATCTTTGCTAAGAGAATCGAAATAAAACTGAATACAATCGGGGACAAATCCTGACATCTCGCCAATTACTAAGTTAATTTGGATGACCTTGCTAGCTTGCGCCTCACCAGCTTTGGCTAAAACAATATTAACTATGTTTTCAGTTACTCCAAGTTCATGCATTTGGTGAAGCAAAGGAAACCGCTATATTGTAAACTACTCCTGCTTTAATTTCAATCCAGCAAAAGGTTCCAGTTTGGATACCGCGGTACGATAAAACCTGTTATTTTCCTAACTTTATATATTTTTAGATTTCGATTCTCCAATCGTGGGAGTATATGTTAAACCTTTTGGGACTGGCAAATCCTATGAGTGTTATCCCGTATTTATTGGCTTCTTTTATAGCTAGGTCCGTGGGGGCAGCGATGCTTACAACTATTGGTATTTTGCAAAAGATCGCCTTTCTTATTGTGGAAGCCGTTTGTCGGCACGAGCTAACCAAGAAGCTATTCGATAAATTGATTCCGTCTCTAATTGCTAGACCGATGGCTTTATCTATAGCGCAATGTCTACTTATATCCTCGACAAAAATCTCCTTATCCTCGCAGATCCCGATAACATGTGTGCAGCCAGTCTTTTGGTACAAGAAACTGTTTTCGTTTAGCGCCTCTATCAAATCAAAAACTTCGCCTTTGGTTCGCTTTTTCTGAGAATCACAGTTTCTGGGGGTCTTAACTAATTCTTCGGGAACGTTCACCTCAAACTCATTGCTGCCGAGCTTCTTGATCCGGGACAAAGAAGGGTCTAGGCCTCTTGATTTCAAATTGCCAGCTATCATCTCTTCTAGGTCAACGGGAATGCAGTAGAATTTATGAATTTCTCCATTGAGCTTAACGATAATCTCTTCTTCATGGACAAGCTCATCTGTCTTCTTCCGCTTACCATCTCTGGAAATCCCTAAAATTTCTATTTCGATACTTCTTTTCCCCATGATTTGTGGAAATCCTTTATATCGTCTATTATGCTTCTGCAAGCATCGAAAGCTGGCTCTCTGTGAGAGGCGGAAACTGCTACTAACAGAATATTTTCTGATATGCCTAAGAAACCCACTCGATGTACTATCGCTACATCCTCGACATCAAATTTGTCGATTGCTCTTTTTTCTATCTCCTCTAGTTTGCGGACAGCGTGGTTATCGTCCTCAAATTCCAGTCCAAGTCCTCCAGGGAATTCACGTACGGTGCCTAGATAAATTGATATTGCCCCTATTTTGGGGTCCTTCATCTTCTTGGTTATCTCATCGACGGAGAAGTCTTCTCTTCTTATCTCAATCATCTCGGCTCACCAATGTGATTACATGTTTGGGATTTATTTTAACAGGCCGGTCATTTAGTGTTCTTTTAATTTGGGCCCTTTGCAGTTTCTCGCTGAGGGAGCTATATTTGGCAGGTGTCACAACTTGTGGCAGAGCATGAGCTACAAGAGGAACTTCCCCCAATCGGGGTAGATGGCCCTTCACTGCTTTTAGAAAAGGAGGCGAAAGAAGAGAATATTCGTTTTGCGCCATTGTGACAGCGAGGGCAAGAGGCGTTTTCGTTTGCTTGGGTTTGGTGGCGAAGTGATTCAAACTTAAAGTTGCAATCAGGACAAAAATATTCATAGATGGGCATTTTTAATCCTTTCCTTTATCAAAAGCTCTTAGGAATACGTCAGGGACTTGAGGGACCTGGGCATCGATCCATCTTTTGAGGCAAATCGAGGAGCAGAAATTGTAATGCTCGACTACCTTTGGCCCTTTCCATCGTGAAACCATGAGCCAACCATTGAGCACCTCGCATGGTCGCTCCTCTCCACTACATTCTACTCTTTCACCACAAGAATGGCATATAAAATATTCCCGACGCATTTAAGTCTCCATCCTGATTCGTTCTTTATCCCCTTCCTGGAATGCAGCCGTGGATTAGACGGCCACCACCTCCTTAATTTCAGGCACCTGTTCCTTGAGCACCCGTTCAATCCCATCCTTCAAGGTCATACTTGCCATGGGGCAGCCACTGCAGGCACCAGTCAGCTTTAATGTCACAACTCCATCCTTGACATCTAGTAGTTGGACATCCCCTCCATCGGCTAACAATGCCGGTCTCACTTGTTCTAGGGCTGCCTGTACCTTCTCTCGCATTTCTACCTCCTTACTTTGTTAAAATATAGAGCTAAATCCGCCAATTGTCAACTTAAGCTGAACTTGAGGCACCGGCCTGCTCTCGGGCAGTATTATCACCGAGCTAGTTTGTTCTCAGGGAAGTTGGTATAGAGGACAAAGATAATCTATAATACAGTTCTGGGAGTTTACCGCATGATCTCTGTGGAAGAAGCCCTGGAGAAGGTTTTGAGCTATGTTGAGGTTCTTGAGCCCGAGCGGAAGCCTATTCTGGACTGCCTGGGACAGGTTCTGGCTGAGGATGTCTATTCAGATATAGATATTCCCCCTTTGGATAATTCCGCCATGGATGGTTATGCCCTGCGAGCCAAAGATACTCGCGGGGCTAGTGAATCATCACCGAGATATGTGGTCGTGGTCGGAGAGGTTGCTGCCGGGTCTATGCCCACAAAAGAGGTCAGGCCGGGGACGGCTATCCGCATTATGACGGGAGCGCCATTGCCTGAAGGGGCTGATGCCGTAGTTCGATTTGAGGACACCGATGAAGTAAACCGCAAATCATCCGGCGGTGACCTTTCGCAAATCGGTATACTGTGCCAGGTCAAGAAGGGATTGAATGTCCGAAGCAGAGGCGAGGACATTGCCAAGGGAGATTTAATCCTTAAAAAAAGGAAGGTGCTTCGCCCTCAAGAGATAGGAGTGCTGGCCTCCCTGGGACTCTCTACTGCCTTGGTTATCCGTCGTCCAGTCGTTGCTGTTCTAGCTACGGGAGACGAGCTTATTGGTATTGACCAGCCATTGGCTCCAGGTAAAATTCATGATAGCAATAACTATGCCATTGCCGCCGAAGTCTCTCGCTACGGTGGGATTCCCAAAATCCTGGGCATAGGGCGCGATTCGGTTCAGTCTCTAACCGAGAAAATCAATGAGGGTTTGGATGCAGATATGCTTATTACCTCCGGCGGTGTGTCCAAGGGAGACTACGATATAGTAAAGGATGTCCTGGCAGAGCATGGGGAGGTTGGCTTCCGGACGGTTTGTATGAAGCCCGGAAAACCGCTTGCCTTTGGGGTTATTAGGAAGACAGAAGGAGGGAGGGAGAAGAAGGTGCCTCATTTGGGATTGCCGGGCAATCCCGTCAGTTCCATGGTTACTTTTGAACAATTCGCCCGTCCTGCCATATTAAAGATGATGGGGAAGAAAATTCTGGCAAAGCCAGCTATTCGAGCTATTATCGAGGATGATGTTGTGAATACTGATGGCCGCCGCCTCTTTGCCAGGGTAAGTGTAACCAGGCGTGGTGGTCAATATCATGCCTCCGTCACCGGTCCCCAGGGTTCGGGAATCCTTACATCCATGGCCAAGGCCAACGGTTTGGCTGTTATCCCCGAAAATAGCAAGGGGGTAAAGGCCGGAGACATGGTCGAGGTGCAGATGTTGGATTGGGGAGAGGAACAAGGCGAGGTGAAAACGTTGCCGATTGTTTCAATCGTGGGCAAATCGCGATCTGGTAAAACAGTGCTTATAGAGCAACTTATTGCAGAGTTTAAAAGAAGAGGATATAAAGTCGCTGCCTTAAAGCATAGTCGAGGCAGGATGGAAATAGACCACCCTGGAAAAGATAGTTGGAGGTTTGCTAAAGCGGGCAGCGATGCCGTACTTGTTAGCTCGCCTGGCAAGCTTGCCTTTATTAAGAATCTGGACCACGAGCTTAATATTGAGGAAATTATGCCCATCGTTGGCCCTGACTTCGACCTCGTCCTTGTCGAAGGATTCAGGAAAAGCAAAACTCCTAAAATCGAAGTGCATAGAAAAGAACTCGGAGATGACTTATTGTGTTCTCCTGAGGAACTTTCGGCCATTGTTACTGATGGGTCATTGGATACTGATATAGCTCAGCTTCCATGGGGTGATACAGTGGCAATAGCTGATTTCATAGAAAAGAATTTCGTGTTGAAAAGCCAGGACGGTGCCTTTCTACCCCCCCCCCATGAAGGAAGAGGGTTAGGTGAAGAAAATGTTTACCGTAGGGATATTGACCATCAGTGACAAAGGCTCAAGAGGGGAGCGTCAAGATAAAAGCGGAGAGGTTATTCGCGAAATCCTCTCCAGCATGGATGTTCGTGTTGTAAATTACGATATCGTTCCTGATGAGAAGGAGCTTATTGTTGAAAAGCTGGTTAAGTGGGCAGATGAAGATGATTTAGACGTGCTCATCACCACGGGTGGAACGGGACTTACTCCTAGAGATGTTACTCCGGAAGCAACTCTTGCTGTGGTGGATAGAATTGTCCCCGGTTTTGCCGAGGCGATGAGGGCTGAGAGCCTCAAGAAAACCCCCATGGCCATGCTCAGTCGGGCAGTCGTGGGCACTCGCGGGGAATGCTTAATTATCAATCTGCCGGGAAGCCCCAAGGCAGTACGCGAATGCCTTGAAGTGATACTGCCGGTGCTGCCTCATGCTGTGGAAACGCTTAAAGGCCAAGCAGGCGAGTGCGGCATAGCCCAAGCTTAAGTTCAGGATATGTCTCCAGCCTGCCGTATCTATGGTTACTCAACCACATAAATCTCGACGCAATTTTACCTGTCATTCTGAGCCGCGGGAAGCCCTCTTGCACACGTGAGTTTAAATTGTGCTTGATGAATCAAGCAACTACGTGTTTTAATATTTTAAAGATGATATACTAAAAGAGCCATGTCTCAATCTTATGTTTGCCAGTTACTGCGGGGTGTTGTGGAGCCTTTGTTGCTCTTTATTATAGGCGAATTACCCATACATGGCTATGAAATTGCCAGAGAACTGGAGCGGAGGAGTGAAGGCTACTTTAATCTTACGGCAAGTACCCTTTACTCCGCATTACGCCGTTTGGAGAGCAGAGGCCTTGTGTCAAGCTCGTGGCAGTACATTGCTAAGCAGAAGCGCCGATGTTATGAGTTGACGGAGAAAGGTCGTCAGATTCTGGCTGAAGAATTAGCTCAGTGGGAGAAGTTTCTTGGTGCTACCGACAGAGTTATAGACAGCCAGTGAAGTGGAAATTCAAATCTTAGGGGCCCATCAGCTCGAGTTAAAAGGGGCACGGTTAACTTCTCTATTGATTGATGGTACTCTAGTTGTAGATGCTGGCGGACTTACCTCTGCCCTTTCTCTGCCCGAACAGAAAAAGATAAAAACCGTTTTGCTTACCCATCACCACTTCGACCATACTCGGGATCTAGTTACTCTGGCAGCCAACGCTGGCTATTACTGGCAGGGGCAGCTGGAGGTCTATGCTCTGCGCTACACGCTTGATATTGTCACTACCTGCCTTCTTGATGGCAAGATATATGCCAATTTTCTTGAATATCCCAGTAAAGAGAAACCGACTCTCATGCTTAAGGCTATTGAGCCTTATAGCAGAAAAACCATTGCTGGTTATGATGTTTTAGCAGTGCCGGTAAAACATTCCGTGCCTACTGTTGGCTATCAAATCACCTCTTCGGATGGTAAAAGCTTGTTTTACACGGGCGATACCACAGTGGGAATATCTGATTGCTGGCAGCATATTTTCCCTCAGTTGCTTATTGCTGAAGTTGTCGGACCTAATAAGTATGGAGATTGGCTCAAGAAAGCTGGCCATCTTTCCGCAGAGCTTCTGAAGGAAGAGCTTACTCAGTTCCGCCAACTCAAAGGGTATTTACCTCGCATCATTGTTATCCATATCGGGAATCTTTTTGAGCAGGAGATTAAGGAAGAAGTAGCTCAAGTAGCTCAGGAACTAGAAGCTGATATAAGTCTGGGCTATGAAGACATGAAAATCACCTTGTAAGCACCCCTAGCATCTACTGCTATTCTTTCCTATAGGCAAGTATTTAGGGCTCGTGCCTCAAGGCTGGCGCCACGGCAACCTCTCTTGCTATGGCGCCAGCCATTTTCTTCAGGCTACCTTGGGCAGTTCAAGCTGGGCCTTCCTTACTTCTTCCTCGGGATAGGCATAATCTTCAAGCTGCCCCGACAGATAACGTTCGTAGGCAGCCAGGTCAAAGTGCCCGTGCCCGCTATGGGCGATGAGGATGGTTTTGGATTTGCCCTCCTCCTTGCACTTAAGTGCTTCATCAATAGCTACCTTGAGATTGTGGCATGGCTCAGGAGCGCTGATAATGCCCTCGGTGCGGGCAAACTGTACTCCGGCGGCAAAGGCGGCAGTTTGAGGTACAGCTACGGCTTCAACCAAACCCAGTCTATGGAGGTGGCATATAGTAGGTGCCATGCCATGATAGCGCAGTCCGCCGGCGTGAATTGGTGGCGGGATAAAGCCGTGCCCCAGGGTATACATTTTAATCAGGGGCGTCATCCCGGACAGGTCACCAAAATCATAGGCATAAAGTCCCTTGGTCACACTAGGACAGCTTTCCGGCTCACAGCAGATAATGCGCATGTCTGGCTTCTTGCCGCTAATCTTATCCCGAATCCAGGGGAAGAATTGCCCGGCGAAGTTTGAGCCACCGCCAATGCAGCCGACAATAATATCAGGGTAAGCGTCTGCCATCTCCATCTGCTTCCGGCATTCCTCCCCGACGATGGTCTGATGGAGCAGGACATGGTTAGCCACGCTGCCAATCGAATATTTAAAGTCTGGATGTTCTATCATATAATCTACTGCCTCGCTAATAGCCAGACCTAGACTACCTGGACAATCAGGCCATTTTTCCAGCATAGCTCGCCCTGACTTGGTCTCTGTACTGGGGCTGGGGACACAGTTAGCCCCCCAGGTCTCCATGGCGATGCGCCTATAGGGCTTCTGGTCATAGCTAATCCTGACCATAAACACCTTGATCTCTAGACCGAAGAATGCCCCAGACAAACTCAGGGCACTGCCCCACTGTCCGGCACCGGTCTCAGTACATAAGCCCTTAAGCCCTTGTTTCTTAGCATAGTATGCCTGAGCTGTCGCCGTATTGGGCTTGTGGCTACCAGCCTGGTTCGTCCCCTCGTACTTATAGAAAATCTTGGCTGGCGTATCTAGGGCTTTCTCCAGCCGATATGCCCGATGCAGCACCGTTGGCCTCCAGGTGCGATAAATCGCCTGCAGCTCCTCGGGGATTTCAATCCAGCGGTCTTTGGTGTTGAGTTCCTGCTCGGCACATGCCCTGGAAAATAGACCGGCGGCGTCATCTACGGTTGCCGGTTTTCCCGTTCCTGGGTGCAAAAGTGGCGGCATTGGCTCGGGCATATCAACCATAATGTTATACCACTTGGTTGGCATGTCCTTTTGGTCAAGAAAATACATTCCTTTCTCCATTTTGTTCTCCTTTCTTTTGCGATTGGCTAAGTTTAAGAGTAAGTTAGCTTGCTACATATCAACCTCCTTTTACAAGAGAGCATCCCTCAGGCCTTTAACAAACGAGCAGAGATTCTTGAGCGAGTTATCCACCTTAATTAACTGTATAATGCGGCTGCCCACGATGACGCCATCGGCTACCTTGGCTATTCTTCGTGCCTGCTCGGAAGTGGAGACTCCAAAGCCAATGCAAAGAGGCTTTTCAGTCCTTTTTCTCACCCTGGCTACGAAGCTTTCCAGTTCCTCGGGGAGTTTATCCCTGGCGCCAGTGACACCGGTCAGGGAAACTAAATAGATAAAGCCGCAGGACTTTTTAGCCACAAGTTCGATGCGTTCTTCGGTGCTAGCCGGGCTGAGAAGATAAATAAGGTCGAGCCCGTGCTTTCCAGTCGATTGTTCCAGTTCTTCTCCTTCCTCGGGTGGGAGGTCAGGTATAATTAACCCGTCAATCCCCACCTCGGCACACTTCGAGCAGAAATGCTCCAACCCGAACTTCAGCACAGGGTTGTAGTAAGTCATAAACACCAGGGGAATTTCCACTTGCCGCCTTAGCTGCTGAGCCACCTCCAAGCAGACCTTGGGGGTAATTCCTTGCCTGAGCGCTTCATAGCTTGCTCGCTGGATGGTGGCACCGTCAGCCAGGGGGTCGGAGAAGGGGATGCCTAGCTCGATGATGTCACATCCACTGCTGGCGAGAAGAGGCACTACTTTCAAGGTTGTTTCAACAGTGGGATAACCTACTGTGATGTAAGGAATGAGAGCAGTATGATTTGCTCCGGCAAAAATTGAAGCAATGCGGCTCAAAGCTTCACTCCTAATGCCTTAACTATAATGTCCATATCCTTATCGCCATGCCCACTCAAGTTGACTACAATAATTTGCTCCTTATCCAGGGAGCCTGCCATTTTGGACGCGTAGGATATAGCGTGGGCTGGTTCAAGCGCCGGCACAATGCCTTCGATCTGGCAGAGAAGCTGGAAGGCCTCCAGCGTATCCTTATCATCCACTGCGACATAGGTAGCCCGTCCAATCTTCTTGTAATAACTATGCTCAGGCCCTACTCCGGGGTAATCCAGTCCAGCGGCAATACTTTGAGTTCCCAGAATCTGCCCGGCATCGTCCTGGAGGACATAGGATTTTGTCCCATGCAAAACTCCTACCGTACCGGCAACTAGGGAAGCAGCATGTTTTCCAGTCCTGATTCCCCTTCCTGCCGCTTCTACCCCGATAAACTTGACGTTTTTATCGTTCACAAAGGGGTGGAAAATCCCGATAGCATTGCTCCCTCCGCCCACACAGGCGATGATATAGTCGGGCAAACGACTGCACTTAGCTAAAATCTGCTCTCTGGTTTCTTTGCCTATGATTGATTGAAAATCGCGCACCATTACTGGGTAAGGATGAGGCCCCACCACTGAGCCCAGAAGGTAATAGGTATCTCTGACGTTAGTTACCCAATCTCTAATAGCCTCATTGATGGCATCTTTCAGTGTTCTGGTACCTGAGGAAACAGGACGCAGCTCAGCCCCAAGCAGCTTCATACGGAAGACGTTGAGGGCTTGACGGTGTATATCTTCTTCACCCATGTAGACGATACAATCCAGCCCCAGCTTGGCACATATGGTGGCGGCAGCCACCCCATGCTGTCCAGCGCCAGTCTCAGCAATAATCCTTTGTTTTTTCATCCTCCTGGCGAGGAGGCCTTGCCCCAGAGCGTTGTTTATCTTATGGGCTCCAGTGTGAAGGAGGTCCTCCCTTTTAAGGAAGATTTGCGCCCCCCCGCAATGCCTGGTGAGCCTTTCGGCGAAATAAAGTGGTGTTGGCCTTCCCGAATAGTCACGGGACAAAGAATCGAATTCAGCCCAGAAGGACGAGTCACGCTTTGCCTCTGCGTAAGCTGCCTCCAGTTCGTCTAAGGCCGGCATAAGAGTTTCAGGCACGAATTTGCCGCCAAACTGCTCGAAATAACCGTGAGAATCAGGTAGCTGCTTGTCTTTTCTCATCAACTTTCCTTACCTCTTCGATGAACGTTCTTATTTTGACTATATCCTTGACCTCTCCCGTCTCTACCCCGGAGGAGACATCCACCCCCCAGGGTGCCACTCTCTCGATTAACCTAGCTACATTCTTCGGGTCGAGTCCACCGGCAATAATGACCGAAAACCTCTTAGCTACCTGCTGAGCTAAGTTCCAGTCGAAGCTTTCTCCTGTTCCGCCATATTTGCCTTCAACCCGGGAGTCAAGGAGGGCGATAAAGCTTTGTGGGGGAAGCAATTTGCCTCCAGCGGATAACTCAGCATAGAGCTCCTCGGGGGATTGCTGGCCTACCCGAATTGCCTTGATAACTGGTTTAACAACCTCGCGGCAATACTCCCAGGATTCATCGCCACTTAGCTGGACCCAATCTAAAGCACAGAAATCGGCGATCCTATTCACATCGGAAGCTAGGGCATTGACAAAGACGCCGACCACTTTTGTGGCATTGCTGCTTTTCTTAACTGCACTGGCTATCTCACATGCCTTGGCAGGACTTACCTGTCGTTGACTGGGAGCGAGGACTAACCCGATAAAATCAGCACCACCCTCAACCGCTGCTAGAGCATGGGTCTTATCTCTAATCCCGCAAATCTTGACACGAGTCATAACAGATTAAACTCCAAATTCTAAATCTCAATATCCCAAATTCAAAACCTTCTTGTTTCGGTCATTAGGGTTTTGGGCTTCGATATTGTTTAGCATTTCGTATTTAGTGCTTAGGATTTCCCTCATTACTTAAATACTTAAATCCGAAATTATAACTCATTCTCCTATCAAATCCTTCATCTTAGCCAGGACATCACCGGCGGTAACCAGAGCCTCGCCGACAAGTACAGCATCAACTCCCCATTTCCTGAGCTTTTCAATATCTCCTTTGCTTTTAATGCCGCTTTCGCTAACTACAATTCGCTCCTGGGGAATAAGGGGCCGCAATCGGTGGGTTGTAGTGATATCAACGGTAAAGGTATTGAGGTCTCGATTATTGATTCCGATGATTTCCGCTTCGCTGAGAACTGCTCTTTCCGCTTCGCCTTCATTGTGCACTTCAACCAGGCACCTTAGACCAAGGCTGTGACTCAGCGAGACGAGTTCCTTAAGCTGTTCCTGGCTTAGAATGGCTGCGATTAACAATAAAGCATCAGCGCCATAGGCCCGAGACTCATATACCTGATAAAGGTCGAAGATGAAATCCTTTCTCAGTAATGGAAGCCCAACCACTTCCTTGATTGCTGTTAGGTGCTCCATGCTGCCCATAAAATAATTTGCCTCAGTGAGCACTGAAATAGCAGCAGCACCACCTTCAGCATAGGTCTGGGCTAACTCGATGGGGTTGAGGTTGGGACTTAGCATCCCCCGTGATGGGGAAGCTTGCTTCACCTCGGCAATCAGTCGAATGTGGTCGCCCTTGAGAGCCAGGGCGAGGTCAAGCGCCGGCTTCTGCCGGGCAATACGTTGTTGCAAATAAGTTATGGTAGCTACCTTCTTTCTTTGCTCAACCTCTTCCCTTTTTTGGGCGATAATTTTATCTAACATTTCCTTTTCCCAGCTTCCAGCAATCAGTTACCAGCTAAACGCCGAATGCTGGCTACTCCTTACTTAGGCTGTGGCTGAGCTTGATTAGCTCGTCGAGCTTAGCCAGAGCTTGTCCACTGTCGAGCGTCTTCTCGGCAATGGAGGCACCTTCTTTGAGGTCTGACGCTTGGTTGCCAGCCACCAGCGCAGCAGCAGCATTCATGATAACTATGTTCCGCCTGGCTCCCACCTCTCCGCTTAATATGCCTCGCAGTATCTTAGCATTTTGCCTGGCTGTTCCTCCCTTAATTTGGGTCATGCTTGCCTTCATAAACCCAAAATCATCAGGAGAAACTTCATAAGGTGGCAATATCCTATGTTGATTGACATCCCACACCAGAGATTTCCTGCTGATTGAAATTTCATCCATACCATCTATGCCATGTACCACCAGGGAATGTTCTGTGCCCAGGCGGTGGAGAACGAAGGCAATCTTCTCTCCCAGTTCCTTAGAGGGAACACCGATGACCTGAAACTTGGCTTTGGCAGGGTTAGTAAGGGGACCGAGAATATTAAACACAGTACGAATTCCGATTTCGCGCCGGGGGGCAGTGGCATATTTCATCGCTGGGTGGAAGACGGGAGCAAACATAAAACCGATGCCCACTGTCTCCAGACATTGAGCGACAGCCTCAGCCCCAAGCTCAATCCTCACCCCCAGCGCCTCCAGGACATCGGCGCTGCCGCAGTGGCTGGACATTGCCCGGTTACCATGCTTAGCCACTTTGAGTCCTGCGCCAGCGACAATGAAGGCGGCTGTTGTGGAGATATTAAAGCTGCAAAAACCATCGCCCCCTGTCCCGCAGGTATCTACCATTGGTGGGGTGACCTGGACCGGTGTTGCCTTAGCCTGCATGACGCTGGCTAAGCCAGCAATCTCGTCCACCGTCTCTCCTTTAATGTGCAGGGCGGTGACGAAAGCAGCAAACTGAGCTGGCGTGGCTTCGCCAATCATTATCTCCTCCATTACGGCTGCCCCCTGCTCAAAGTTCAGCGAGCGACCATTGACCAAAGTTTCAATGGCTTCCTTAATCACTGCTGTACTCCTCTTCAGCTATCTTACGAGCTTCAGTTTCCAGCGGATGTATCTTCCAGCCGCTCCTTTCTTTATCCAAAGTTACCTCCCGCTTTGACACGAAGCCTCTGCCATGTATATCTTTATAATACGCTACTAAGACCATTCGGTCACCTGTTTGTTCTAGAGATAAGCTCTTTTCTAGCGTCTGCTCTCCCACTGCAATGGTGCCAAAATCCCATGGCCGGCGCTCGTCACTGGAAGGTACGATAATAAACGAAGAGACACCAATTGCTGGCCCAACACCAATATTGCGAAGTATGCAAGGCAGTTCCGGGAATTTCCCTTCCCCAACACCATATGCTTGTTTAGCCATCTCCATGGGCTCCATTGGCATTTTTACTATATCTATTACAGGGCGAAATGCGTCGTATCTCTGTTCTCTCATCTCTTTAGCCATAGTTGCAGTATGCTTGGCATACCAGGCGGTTATGAGCACAAGCGTCGTCAATGCTGCTATTTCAAGCGTTTGTGCGGTGTCAATTTGGTTGAAAGCACGAAGGATTCCTATAATCACAGCTGCCACAAAAGCAATAACCAATAGCCACATCGTTCCTTCGGCGATCATTTTTTCAACCCATTTTATTTTGCGAATCACTGCTGTGCTCCTTGCTTTAGAGAATTCTTCAACAAGTCCTTCCCCACTTCGGTCATAATTGACTCAGGGCAAAACCGAACGAGTAAAAGCATACTGATTTGCCTCCGCTTGGTCAATAGCAGCAAGCAATGCTTGTGCTTTGTTCAAGCTTTCCTGGTATTCGCGCTCAGGGATGCTATCGGCGACGATGCCAGCACCCGCCTGGATATAAGCGATGTTATCTTTGATAATAACGGTACGTATAGCGATAGCAGTATCCAGGTTGCCCGAGAAGTCGAAGTAGCCCACTGCGCCGGCATAGGGTCCCCGTTTCTCTCTTTCCAGTTCGGCGATGATCTCCATAGCCCGAATCTTAGGTGCGCCGGAAACAGTGCCGGCAGGAAAGCAAGAGCGGAGAGCATCAAACTGGGAAAGTCCAGCCCTGAGCTTACCCTGAACATGTGATACCAAATGCATAACATGGGAATAGCGTTCCAAATCCATAAGCTGAGTTACCTCGACCGTGCCCGGCTCGCTAATTCTCCCGATGTCATTACGCCCCAGGTCAACGAGCATGATATGCTCAGCACACTCCTTTCCATCCTGCTTGAGCTCCTCTTCCAAAGCCAGGTCTTCGGTGACATCCTTACCCCGGCGGCGAGTGCCGGCGATGGGGTGATTAGATACTATGCCATCCTCGACTCGCACCAGAAGCTCGGGGGAAGCTCCGACAATATAGAAATCACCTAAGTGGAGGTAGTACATGTAGGGAGAAGGGTTAATAGAGCGCAACGCCCGATATATAGCGAAGGGATTGGCATAAGTACGTCTTGCCAACCGCTGTGATAAGACAGCCTGAATTATATCGCCGGCATAGATATACTCCTTGGCTTGAGACACTATAGCCTCGAACTCTGCCGGAGAAAAGTTTGACGACACATCATACCTGTTTGTTGGCGCATTCTTAAGAGTCTTAGAATGAATCGGCTGCTCCAGCCTGTCCACCAGTTCGTCAATTTTACAAGTTGCCTCCCGATACGCTGTGTCAACATCCCCATCTAAGTGAGCGTGAGAGACAACCTTGATTTTGTGGGCAATATGGTCGAAAACAAGCAAGGTATCTGCCAGCATCAACACAGACTCGGGGAGTCCTTGGGGATCTTGAGCGGGGCAGGGCAGTCTCTCAAAGTGGCGGGCAACCTCGTAGCTCAAGTAGCCAACCATGCCACCGTGGAATCTGGGAAGGTCGGCAGTGGACACGGGACGAAGTCGAGCGAACTCCTTTTCCACCAGATTCAATGGGTCAACGGGATTCTCATTTTCTGTCCTTAAGACAAGAGAGGGCTCGGTGCCAATGAAGCTATAGCGAGCCAGTCGCTCACCACCCTCAACACTTTCTAGAAGGAAGGAGTAATTGCCGCGGGCTATCTTAAGGTAAGCGGATACTGGCGTCTCCAGGTCAGCCTGAATGTCACGGCAAACTGATACCAAATTGCCATGCTTCTTCAGTTGGCGAACCTCTTCCAGTGTTGGATAATACATATCACCTCACAACAAAAAAACCTCTCGCCAAGGGGCGAGAGGTTTAACCTTCGCGGTGCCACCCTTTTTCGGCCTTTTCGGCCATCTCTTTTCAGGTACAGCCCAATTTGGCGATACCCTGGACTGTGATAACGCTGCCCCTGCGACAAAGCCTACTCGGTGTTAACCTTTCGGTTTGCGGCTCCCAGGTCCATTCCAGCCTCGCGCAGGTATCGGCTCACACCTTCCCCGACTCTCTGAACTCCGCCTTAAGCTGTACTAGTCCTGTTCTCAGCCTTTTCCCATATTTAATTATTTAAAATATAAACCTTGTCCTTTAGTTTGTCAATGTTGTGATTTAAATGGGGCCTAATTTGCTAAATTTTACAAGTAAACAGTGAGCTCAGTGGACGGAACAAAGAACTTTTAAGTTGGCTTTCAGCCTAGTCTCGCATTAACGCAATAAGCTCTTCTCTCGATAGGTCAGCATCTCTAATCAAAGCTCTCAATAATCCCCGGCCCAATTCTTTGTGCCTTGGCGTGGAGAGCCTGCCTCTCGACGGGTGTAGCAAAATCATATGGCTGCCTTCAGTATGGTCCCAAACATAGCCAATCTTGCGCATTGCTTTAACGAAATCACCTCTTGATATTATAGGCAGGCGAGCCACTTAGACCGCTACCTCCACCTCTTCCACCTCTGTGATAGAGGGAATTGGCTCCCCATGCTTGCGCATGCTAGCTATATAGCCTCGAATAGCCTCCTTGATGTTGGCGATGGCTTCTTCTCTAGTTTCTCCCTGCGAGTGACAACCCGGAAAAGTAGGACAACTGGCTACAATGAAACCGTCTTCGTCTTCCTCAAGTGTCACCAGAAGCTTAGCAATGCCACGGCCAGCTAAATTAACGGTGTGTCCTAACCAAAGTGGCTGATCTAATATGGTAAAAGACTCAGCTTGAAGAGTCCGGAACTTCATACTTTCCTCCTACGGAAATTCGCTATATTGCCCACAATTCGGGCAGTGCACCACAATATTCTTAATCTGCCCTCGGCGTATCTTCTCTGCTAGGACAGCTCTGCAGTGACCGCATATGTAGTCAGACTCTCCATCACTCTTAAAAACAGGGCTAACTTTAGACTCTATTAACGTCCGAGCTCCCTCAGAAGGTTTAGGAATAATCTTTAACTTTATTTTTATGATATTCTGCGACCTTTCATGCTAACTCTTGCTAAACTTTTGCAACCAGTGGGCGGTAGAGGACTTGAACCTCTGGTTATGAGCCATGCTTTTGCAATTTACTATTACTGGTCTAGAGTGTTCGGCGAATGTCTTTCTTATACTGCGGCGTTAAAGCAGCCATGGTTAATTTGCCCACAATCGCAGCCGCAAGGCAGGCAATGCCAAAGGCAGCCAATCTCTCGAAGTAGCTTTCATCCACTTGAGGAGGGCTAAACTGAGCAAGCTGCCCTGATAGTGCTGGTTTTTCTAGTTTCGTGGAGTTGCGTTGCATTGCCATTAGTAATCCGTCTCCCTTCTATTTGTGTGATTGCACAACAACTTTTGCCTTTTTATACTCATCATGCTCTTGAGTTATAAGTTGGACACCGTACATCGCAAGCAAGGCGAAGATAGCCTGCAAACCAAGCTTTTCCAATCTGTCTATTTGAGGCTTATCGAGAAGGAGAATGGTGGGATTATCAGGGTCTCCCCCTATGGTTGCACCTGCAACAAGAGAGCTAGCCTGTTCCTTTATCGACTGTGGCAATGCGTCCAGCATATCCTCGAACTCATTCAGAGTTATGCGTTTTGGCAGCCTACCTCCTTGCTCAATTACCGACATAAGGATACGCCGAGCAAAGCTAGAAGGCCCAAGCCCTTGCTCAGCAGCTAGTCTGTCCAGTTTGGAACGACTTTCGCTATCAAGGCGAACTGTTATCGGCCTGTCTTTAGCACCCCTCACACGCAGCTTTTGAGCTCTGGGCTCAGCAACAAGGTCAAGCGGACTATGCGAATTCCAATACTCCGCTTCTTGCTCCTCTGTCTCAAACTGAGGTATAAGTTCTTCCTTCACTTTTCCTTTTCCCTCCTTTCTCCTTTCCACTTTGATATCGCTCAATTTCGATGCTTGCGATAATACCGCTTCTCTTTATCCTGCATGTCTCTGGCTGTGATAACTTTGTATTGTGCTCACTTGCCTTTCCTCCCCAAAACTATGAATAAATAGCGTCCTGACATGGCTTGCCCGTATACACAATATGAGTTTGATGTACCTTTGTGGCAAATCGGCTTATCATCGTAAATTGTTTCCTCAACTTCCTCAGGGGTAACATGATGTTTTTGCCAAATCTTATCAACTACCGCTTGAGACCAAATTAGCGGATATGTTATAAAAATCAATCTAGCCTCTTTGTAATACAATTGTATTACAAGTGTTTGAAGAATGTCAAGTTTTATTCGGCCACTTGTGGTTTATCAAACAATTAAGAGGGCCAACGAGGTCAAACCTTATCCACAAGTGGGCGGTAGAGGACTTGAACCTCTGACCTCCTGTGTGTAAGACAGGCGCTCTCACCACTGAGCTAACCGCCCATGGCACGCCTGGCGGGATTTGAACCCGCGACCTCAGCCTCCGCAGGGCTGCGCTCTATCCAGCTGAGCTACAGGCGCATATATACCCCATTCAATTGGTGCCGAAGGAGGGATTTGAACCCTCACGCCCTTAAGGGCACTACGCCCTGAACGTAGCGCGTCTGCCTTTCCGCCACTTCGGCATCTAATCCTCTGTTTAAAATTCTCTCTTTCCCAGGGAGACAAAAATAACTGCCAATAACCCCAATAGATTGAGGGGAATAAGGGCACAGATAGCCCCGGCTAAGGACAGGCCAAAACTTTTCCTTCTTATGGCCGAGACGCCACCTACTATAGCTAGTATACCCAGAACAAGAAGAAGTCCTCCCGTAATCATCCACCAAATTGGGACGTCAGCCATACTATGTTCAAACCAAAAGCGTGGAACGCCTGGCAAAAATGAAAAAAGCCACAGCCTGAGCAGTATCCTGAGGCTTACTAAAGCCACCATTATCCCTCCACCAATTACCTCAAATGCCCCCACTATGATGCTTAAGATTCCCCCGGCGCTGAGCAATCCTCCCCTGCCTTCGTCCATTTGTTGACCTCCTTTTACTAGAGTTTATGGTGGGCAGTACTGGACTTGAACCAGTGACCTCTTGCGTGTGAAGCAAGCGCTCTAACCACTGAGCTAACCGCCCACACTTTCACACCTATTATTTATTAAGATGTATTAACTTTACCATACACGCAAGAGGCATCGCAATTAAATCACTACAACTATTTGATAACTCAACTTCCGACACTAGAACGGCCATTAACGGGATTAGTAATTATGCATATATCTTCTCTTCTCTTGCTTCTTCCCTCTTCTTCTCTCGCAGTGGCTTGTCGCGAGCGACCCGCCACCACCTGTCGCTTTGCACCACAATGCCCTCAAAGGCACTTCAGAGCCCCTGCAAGCCTCATCATTCACTCTATCCATTATACTAGTTCATTCCGAAAACTTCGTTTTCTCCATTCATGAGACTAAACAATCGTGGAGGGGATATTTCATTCTCAGCCGAGCCAGGAGCAGAGGGTAATTATGAAATGCTTAAATCAGTAGCGTTTAGCTTGCCGTACAGGTTTTACATTGCCCCGATAATCGGGAGCGGTGATGTTGAATACCAGGCTTATCATTGGGTCCACCATTCGTGAACTGATTCGTGTTTCAATCTCGTCTAAAGAGAGACATGTAGTGACCACCATTGGCAACCTGGCATTATAACGGTAGTTTATCAATTGATATAGTTTCTCCTGAGCCCAGGGCGTGGCCGATTGCTCCCCGAAGTCATCGAGTATCAGCAATGGAACTTCTTTGATACGCTCAGAAAACTCGTCATAGGATATTTTGCTATCTGGACTGAATGTAGAACGTAAATGGTCAAGAAGGTCGGGAACAACCACAAAGAAGACTGGTTTCCCTTGCGCCAGCTGATAATTAGCGATAGCTGCTGCCAGATGAGTCTTACCACAGCCATTAACGCCTTGAAATATTAGCCAGCCCTCTGGTGAGCGAGCGAATTCTACTGCTAAGTTGAAAGCCTGGCGCAAATTTTGCCGCTGTTCCAGGGGAAGTTCCATCCTTTTGTGGTCAAAATTATCAAAAGTCATATTTCGTAATAGCTCTAATTTTAAGCCACCTTGGGATTCCAAGGGCGGTGCCGGTTCAATCGTCCATACCTGGCAGAATTCATTATTGGCAAGATGGCCGCGTAAGCGTTCATCCATTCTTTCTAGCGGTATATCGGTGATGATTACCGTGGCCAGCCTGGCATTGAAGCGATGATGAAGGAGTTGCTCTAGCTTCTCTTTAGCCCAGGCAGTAGCGCTTCCCAGAGTAAGGTCATCAAGCACTAATAGAGGCACATTCTTTACTCGCTCAAACAGCTCGTCATAAGTGATGTCACTTGTGGGGCTGAAAGCGGAACGGAGGTGGTCAAGGAGGTCAGCAGCACCGATGTAAAATACAGGCTTCCCTAAGCTGAGACGGTGATTGGCAATAGCACAAGCCAGGTGTGTTTTACCAGAGCCGCTAGGACCTAAAAATACCAGCCAACCCTCGGGATTATCAGCAAAGGCTTTGGCAGCCTGGTAAACCTGAGCAAAGTGCTCCTGGGAAATGGCATTCGCCGCCTTTCCTTCAGGAGATAAATTGTCAAAGGTAAGCTGCGACAGGGCACCCAAATTGCTGTATTTCTCAAGATATTCGGTTTTTTTCTTTCTCAGCTCCCCTTTACTGCATCGGCAGGGTACCACCCGGCTGAAATCAACTTGCCCTGAATCCAGAGCAGGATGAACAAAGCCAGCCCCTTTGCAAACAGGGCAGATTTCACCTGCGCCTTCTTCTATCGAGGGAAGGGGAACGTTATCTTTTGACCAGGTGTCCATATCGGCCCTTGATATATTTGTCTGGGCCATCCTTTTTAATGTCTCTCCTATGCTCTCCACTGTCCTTACCCTCGCTAGCCCATCTTTCAAGGATGCGAGCGATATATTTCCAACTACGTTTATTCAGCGTAACTGCTTCCTTAAAGGCTTCTTCAATCCACTGGGGTGGATAAAGCTTCTCTGCTTCCTTAAGTTCTTCAGCAATCATTGGCGTTATCATGCCGATATTCTGCTCGTAGAGAGCAAAGATGTTGACAGCCTGCCCGCCAGGGCTTGGCAGGCGGGCCGGCGGCTGATGGCTATCAGCGGTCAGAGAGTAAACATCCTCGAGCACTCCATCTATATTTAAGGTCGAGTGTAATAGAGTACCGTGCTCTACAGCCGAGTTCAAAGCCTGGCGAAGTGTCTCCTCATCTAACTCGGCTGACAGCCGACAGCTTTCAGCTTTCAGTTCTTTGTAAGTAACAAATTGAGGCCTGCCCTGAGTGGCGTGAGATTCTTCGCTTCGCTCAGAATGACAGGAAGTGAAGGGATGGTCTTGCTTTCGCAGGATAAGATAAGAGACATACAACACTATCTTAAGTTCAGCCAGGTCTTGAATTTTAGGTATCGCCTGGGTAAAGAAAGAGTCAGGCAAGGAGATAAAATCTGTTTTCTTTTGAGAGCTTGATAATTGCCGGTTAGGCATCTTTTCACCCTTAAGAGGCAGAAATCAGCTCAGCCTCTAAATTATCAAATTTGACAACCCTGCTCAGGAAGCGCAGCTTGATTTGTCCTAAAGGACCATTACGGTGTTTGGCTATGTTAATATCGGCGATGCCGCGGGGATAAGGTTCCTTTTCAATATCATGCACCTTGCTCCAGTCTTCGGCAGAAAAATACATGTCATCTCGATAGATGAAAAGAACGACATCAGCATCTTGCTCGATACTGCCACTTTCGCGCAAGTCAGCAAGCTGAGGTACATGGGAGGCTCGCCATTCTACGGCTCGACTGAGTTGGGACACCGCTAGTATGGGCACATTCAGTTCCCGGGCTAAAGTTTTTAAGGCACGGGTTATCTTGCTAATTTCCTGGACCCGGGTTTCATTCTTGCCATCGCCTTGTATCAGTTGTAGATAATCCACGATAATCAGGTCAATGTTACGTTCGAAGTGAAGGCGTCGTGCCTTACTTCTTATATCCAAAGCGCGAAGTTGAGGCGAATCATCAATATAAATCGGCGCCTCGGATAGGATTCCACTAGCTTCCATAATTTTTATCTCATCCTTCTCACCAAAGCGCCCAAGACGAACCTTTCTAGAATCCACCCCGGATTCGCTGGCCAGAAGCCTCTGTACCACCGCTTCTCGGGACATCTCTAAGCTGCATAAAGCAACGCAAGCCTTCTGGTTAATAGCGGTATTTCTGGCAATATTCAAGGCCAGGCTCGTTTTGCCCAAGCTAGGCCTGGCAGCCAAAACAATTAAGTCAGACCTCAGTAATCCTCCTAAAAAATCATCCAAGGCAGTAAAACCAGTCAGAATATGAGGTATTTCCCCTTCCCGCAGTGCAGTAGGTGGCCCAGCCTCCTCAAAGTATTGGCCTAAAGCATCCCGAATTGGGATGAAGTCCCGGGGTTCCCGCCTCATCCGCACTTGAAACAGGATATCTTCAGCTTTATTGAGGCTAGCCTCAACCTCTGGGCTGGCTTCGTAGCCAAGAGCTTCGATTTGGCCAGCGGCGGCGATCAGCCGCCGCATTACTGCTGCATTGGATACTATCTGAGCATAATATTCAACATGGAGGGATGTGGGCACATTACTTATCATATGGCTTAAGAAGGCAGCACCACCAATTTGCTCCAGCTTGTCCTGACGCATTAGCTCATGAGCCGCTGTAATCTGGTTTATAGCTTCGTTGCGTTGATAAAGAGAGAGACAAGCTTGGTAAATCACCCGATTTGTTTCTGAAAAAAAGTCCTCGGCCTTGAGGGAAACGGCGACTTTCAATATGGCCTCAGGGTCAATAAGCAGAGACCCAATTACTGCCTCCTCAGCTTCAATATCATGGGGTGGTAATTTTTCCTCTGCCATGCCTAATCCTTCTCCTTCTCCTTCTCCTTCTCTTTATCTTTATCTTTTTCTTTTTCTTTCTTTTTCTCTGCCTTTTTCTCTTTCTTTTTCTCTGCCTTCTTCTCTGCCTTTTTCTTCACCTCTTTCTCTTTATCCTTCTCTGTCTTCTTCTCTGCCTTCTTCTCTGCCTTTTTCTCTGTCTCTTTCTCTTTCCCTTTCTCCTTCTCTTTCTTTTTCTCCGCCTTTTCCTCTGTCTCTTTCTCTTTCTCCTCCTCGATAACCACCGTAATTTGCGGATTAAGGTCGCTGGCTAACTTAATGGCTACTTCATAGCTGCCTGTTTTGCGTAAAGATTTCTCTATGTCTATCTTCTTTTTATCAATAACAGAACCTATGGCCTGACTTAATTCTTCAGCTACATCGGCAGCGGTAATAGAGCCAAACAAGCGTTCTCCGGCACCCATGCGAGCTTTAAAACGAATTTCCCTTCCCTCAATTTGCTGAGCCAGTTCAACTAGTTTATCCCGGTCAATACTTTCCTCAAGCTTCTCTTTCTCTAGGCTGGACTCTACTTGCTTAATGACCGTGGGGGTGGCTACCAAAGCTAAACCCCGAGGCAAAAGGAAATTCCTGGCATAACCATTGCTTACCTCCTTTATCTCTCCAGCCTTTCCCTTTCCAGGAAGGTCTTCTAGTAAAACAACTTTCATAAAACTCCTCCCCAGCACTCAGCTCTCTGAGTGCTGGGTCAAAATGACAGAAATCTCTCTGCCGATATGGCAGCAGTAGCGCCATTCCCAGCAGCAGTTATCGCCTGCCTGGCTGAATTATGGCGGACATCTCCAGCAGCAAATATTCCTGGAATCTTCGTTTCCATGAGTTCATTGGTAATTACGTAGCCTCCTTCGTCTAAAGGCAACAATCCCCGCCACTGAGCACTATTGGGCTCCGAGCCGATAGCCACAAAAACACCTGCCAGCTCTAATATTGATATTTTAGCATTTTTGGTGCTTTTTAGCACGAGTTGATTAACTATCCCCTCACCTTCAATTTGGGTTACTACAGTATCCCAAATAAACTCTATCTTTGGTTCGCCCATAGCTCTTTCCTGAAATATCTTGCTGGCTCGAAGCTGGCTGCGACGGTGAATGACCTTAACCGAGGAAGCAAACTTACTCAAGTAGAGAGCCTCAGTGATGGCAGCATCGCCGCCACCTATTACAGCCACTGCTTTACCTTTGAATAAAGGGCCGTCACAGGTAGCACAATAGGAAACTCCCTTACCCACAAGTTTATCTTCCCCAGGCACGCCTAGTTTGCGAAATTGCGAGCCAGAGGCAATGATTACCGACTCAGATACAAAATCGCCTTCACTGGTGCTGACCAGATTATGCTTCTGGCTGGGCACTGCTTTGGTAACCTCGGCAGGCAAGGTTTCCAATCCGTAGCTAGCAGCTTGCTCATGGATAAGTTGTCCTAAATCAATACCTGAGATACCCTTGGGAAACCCAGGGTAATTTTCCACTCGCTCAGCGTTGGTTATTTGCCCGCCAATTACTCCCTTTTCGATAAGCAAAGTATTAAGCCTCGAGCGGGCGCAATATAGCCCGGCGGTGAGTCCCGCCGGTCCACCACCAATGATGACTACATGATAACTCTTGTTGGGATTGCTTCGTTTCACTCGCAATGACATTACTCTAACCTGTAGCTGCTCTATCCCATAAATCACAACGCCCCCCCCACCTAGCCAGGACCTTGCCCTCTACAGAGATTTGAGCAATCTCGCATAAGTTGGGACAAGCTTTACAGATGAAAGAGGAAACTGTGAAATCTGTTTGGCTAACCTCAAATCCTTTGAAATTTGTCTCATGGCTATTGCCTCCGATTTCTTCGCGTAGCAAGAGAGCCACACCGATAGCACCCATGAGTTCATGGTGAGGTGGAACGAGGACCTGGACATCCAAAGCTTCTTCGAGCGCCTTAATTATTCCTTGATTGAAGGCAACGCCGCCCTGGAATACCACTTGAGGTAAGATTTCCTTGCCTAAAGCCACGTTGTTAAGGTAGTTTCGCACTAAAGCTTGACATAAGCCGTAAACGATGTCTTCGGTTTTATGCCCTATTTGCTGCTTATGAATCATGTCCGATTCAGCAAAAACGGTACACCGTCCAGCAATGCGTACCGGAGCCTTGCTTTTTAAAGCTTGTCCCCCAAATTCTTCGATTTCTATGTTTAACCTGGAAGCTTGGTGCTCAAGAAAACTGCCAGTACCAGCAGCGCACACCGTGTTCATACCAAAATCGACAACCACGCCATCGCGAATTAAGATGATTTTGCTATCCTGTCCCCCGATTTCAATAATAGTTTGTACCTCGGGTATGTAATGCATAGCAGCAACAGCATGGCTGGTAATTTCATTTTTTATTAAATCGGCACCCAAGACAACGCCAGCGAGATAACGAGCACTTCCTGTAGTAGCTACCCCACAAATTTCAGCCTGAGGTGGCATTTGCTTTCTTATATCCTCTAGGCCTTTCTGAATGATACTGATCGGTTTGCCTTGAGTTCGTAAGTAAGTAGAGGCTATAAGCTGGTTCTGGTCATCAAGCACAGCCAGTTTGGTAGTAACCGAGCCAACATCAGCGCCAAGATAGGTTTTCACTTTCTCCTTCGCTTCCTTCTAAACTTCAGCAAATCGACGAAAGCTTCAAGCCTGGTTATCATCCCCGGTCTGCCCATCTGCTCATCGTAAAGGACGGTAAGCACAGGGATATCCTCTTTAGTCGATGGCATAATATTCTGAGCCACTATCTCAGGCATGCACGTGAAAGGTGCCAGGTGAACCACGCCGTCATATCCCTCCCGGCCACGAACCACTTTCTCCCCCACTGATTCCCAACCATCGCCACCAACGTCACGCTTAAGATAGGGCATAGCTGCCTCATGAACTTCTTTCCACTCATTTATGCCTAAATAGTTGAGAAACAGGCTATATTTGACCCAACGGGAAAGGCTCATAGTGCGCTCTACTTCCACTCCTAATTTGCCTAATTCCATTTCTATATCCATATTGGCGAATGGGTCGAGAACAACGAAAACTTCACCAACGATGCTCACCTTAACCGGGTCACCAGTTGGGTCTTTGGGCACCTGGTCCAGCTTCTTGATATATTCCTTAGTGGCGTTCTTGACCTCCCTGACTGTCTTTGCCTCGCCGATAGCCTTAACAGCTTCTCGGTAAATTTGGTTAGTCCTTCCCTTCTCAAGCTCTACCGCCCGCACCTTATGAACCACTTTCTCTATTCCGTCTAAAGCAAATAGTTTTCCCATGGCAAAGTACAAGGCTGAAATAATTTTGGGCCATGGGGCATCGTTAGTCAGATTCTTTATAAGGCGCATGATGCTTCTAAACTTATGCTGAGATACGTCAACGGTGAGGAAGTGAGCGCCATAGCCTAAGTCACGTATGATTTGTTCCTGTTCCTTAACGTAGTAGCCCAATCGGCACACGCCAGTGCCTCTGGCATGAATCAGGGTATCAGCTCCCAATTCGCAGGCCTCGATTAAGTTGCCCAAGGTAAGCTTGAAGGGCAAACAAGCTTCCACTGGCGAATATTTGACCCCAAGGTCTAAGGTTCGATGACTGGTTGGAGGTGGGACTATTAGCTCGTTCTCCCCATTGCCTAGTTTCTGAACCAGCGCCTCTGCTATGATGTAGGCATGTCCACAATGGGGTATCCCTACGCGCATACCCTTCTCCTCCTTTTGACCATATCGAGAAAAGCCTCCAACCGAGTGAGCAATCCCCCCCCACTTGTGTGCTCATCCAAACTGAGATGTAAAAAAGGGGTTCTGAACTCGCTTGCTCGATGCCGCACCATGTCCATCATCATGGAGTCGGGGCCACAACCAAAAACAGCCACACTAATTATACCATCAACTTTTGCCTCTAGATAGTGTTCACCGGCACCAATTATATCGGCTTCGAAAGACCAGTGCGGGGCGCCTCCCAACTTTGTCATAGCGATATCGAGTGCTTCCTGCTCTGCCATCTCCGGAGTAAATACTCTAACTCCCATCGCCTGCAGTCGAGAAATGAGCCGATGGTTGATATAGTCGTCATAGATAACATATGGATGCCCGATAACGGCAGCAGACAAACTAGGAGCTATATCAGGCTCCAAATATGATTTGTCCTCATCTCGGTGCATCTCATCCAGAGCTTGAATGGGTGTGATTCCTCTATCGGACATCTCCTTTCGGTAGGCTAAATGGGCTTTCTCTGCTTGCTCGACAGCTTTTTTAATCTTACTTTTGTCGGAGCTAAAATGACGTCCTAAGTTATATATGGTGTGATATAAGCTGCGGCGCCCTTTATTCAAATCTATCTCCGGGTCGAGAATGGGGGGACACTCTGGCACTAAGGCCCTGGTCATATCCGGTAAGCCGATGAATTTGGAGCAATAGTAAGCTTTCTTCCCCAGGCTGCGCATTGCTGGAATAAACATATAGTCACATTTATCTGCCAGGGAAATAACATGTCCGAAGAAGAGCTTCACCGGCAAACAAGTCTCAGCAACCGCCCGTGAATTTCCGGCGGTAAAGATAGCTTTGTTAGTTGGCGGTGATACCACCGTTTCTGCACCCAGGGCTTCAAAAAATGCTTTCCACCCAGGGTAATATTGATAATAAGATAAGGCTCTGGGAATGCCTACCCTAACCACTGTAAAATTCCTGCTTAATCCTATCGAGCATTCCTGGCTGGAGGATATCAGCCACAGTCATAGCCATTGCCTTGGCTGCGTCCATTAAGCCTTCGTGTCCTGCTTCAGAGGCGGCTGCGGAGGCAAACTCCTGTGTATGTATGAACACCTCAGGCGAAGCAATGGCTATCGTAGGATGTATGCTTGGTACCACCTGACTGATGTTTCCCATATCTGTGCTGCCAAAGCCAAAACGAGGGTCAAAGGCTTCGACATGTCGTCCCAGCGATTCTAGATTTTGCTTGAATAGCCCGGCTAAAGTTGCATTGTTTTTCATCGGAGCATAAGCCCTGTCTCTCCACCTATATTCTAATCTTGCCCCGCTAGCTACAGATGCTCCTGTAAAACAGTTTAAAACCTTATCCTTCAACTCAGCAAGATAATCATTATCTGGAGCACGTACCAAAAACACGGCAGCGCTATGAGCAGGCACTATGTTAGGGGCTTCGCCTCCATCAGTGATTATGCCATGGATGCGCGCCTCACTCCTTATGTGTTGACGCAATGAATTTATAGAAGTGAAAGCTAATATCATAGCTTCAAGGGCATTTATACCCCTGTAGGGTTGGGCAGCGGCGTGAGCTGGTCGACCAAAAAATTCCACCTCCAGGGAGCTACAGGCAAGCGCCTGTATGTCTACCATATTTCGGATATTGGGATGTACTATCATAGCCACATCTATTTCTTTGAAGGTTCCTGCTTTCACCATGTCTATCTTGCCACCGAAGACTTCCTCTCCAGGAGTGCCCAGAACCACAACGCTGCCTCCTAACTGGTCAATGATAGACTTACTAGCCACAGCAGCCCCGAGTGCCGAAGCAGCTATTATATTATGCCCACAGCCATGTCCCATTTTGGGTAAAGCATCATATTCAGCAAGCAAGGCAATTCTCGGGCTCCCTTGGCCATATGTCGCTCGAAAGGCTGTAGCCAAGCCGGCAATGCCTCGTTCTACATGAAATCCACTGTCTTCAAGATAGCTAGTAAGCCAAGCCGATGCCTTTTCCTCCTCGAAGCCCAACTCAGGGTTATCATGGATATTCAGGCTCAACTGGATAAGTTGCTGCCTTTGTAATTCGACGCTATTTTTTACCTTTAGCTTCAGTTTTTCTATCTCCAAGGTTGTTTAGCACTCCCTTCTGTCATTCTGACCCTTCCGCTCAGGTGCCAAAATAATCGTTTTCTATTTCCAATACTTGAACCTCTTATGAATAGTTATTATACTTTGTGATGGATCTAAATTTCTAGGCTATGACAGATGGAAAGAGAACCTCTCAGGGCTTTGATAAATGTAGCTCAGTTGCTGAAAGAGCCCGTTGGCTCTAGCCAAAGCCATGATATAAGTGGGATAATTGATGAGGAAGTTGAAGGTTTTGTTGAAGGAAAGGCAAAGGTGATTCGTATCAGTCGGGGAGTTTTAGTTCAGTGTAAATTAACTGCTGAGGTAAAACTCGTATGTAGTCGCTGCCTCGATACATTCTTATGCCCTATAAGTTTCACTGCGGAAGAAGAATTTCTTCCGATATCCGATGTGTCTGGTGATGTAGCACGCTCTTTGCTGGAACAATCAGAAGGGTTTACCATTGATAATAAAAATATACTTGACCTGAGCGAGCTAATACGGCAATATATGTTGTTAAATTTGCCCATGAAACCACTATGTCGACCTGACTGCCCAGGAATAAAGGAGGCGAATTCACATGGCGCTACCTAAGAAAAAAACTGCTAAAGCGCGCCAGGGGAAAAGGCGCAGCCACCTTAAACTAACTCTGCCTGCCACGGACGTGTGCCCACATTGCCACAGTCCTAAGTTATCTCACCATGTTTGCCCTAACTGTGGCTGGTACAATGATAGAGAAGTAATTGAGGTCAAACCCACCAAGAAATAGTTCGCATGGCTGAGTTACCCAAGGTAGCTTATGTTTTCCCAGGGCAGGGCTCCCAAAACACTGGTATGGGACTGGACCTGTACAACAGCTATCCTTCAGCCAAGGAAGTCTTTGATGGAGCTGATGCTTCTTTAGGCTTTTCCCTCTCCCGTTTATGCTTTGAAGGTCCAGAGGAGGAATTGAAAAAGACTCATAACGTCCAGCCAGCGATACTAGTCGTCAGCATTGCCTGCCTTAAAGCGCTTGAAGAGGCAACCATAGCTAATTTCCCCTCACCCACCTTTGTTGCCGGACATAGTTTAGGCGAATATACTGCTCTGGTTGCTGCTGGTGTGCTGGGCTTGACTGATGCTGTTTTGCTTGTCAGGGAAAGAGGGAGATTAATGTATGAAGCTGGGCTAGAAAATCCCGGGAGCATGCTGGCTGTAATAGGGCTCGATGAAGAAACAGTTAAAGATATAAGCTCTCATAGTGGAGCCGAAATTTCCAATATAAACTGCCCTGGACAGATTGTAGTCAGTGGTGCCGCCCAAGCTTTGGCTGAAGCTGATAAATTGGCCAGGGTAAAAGGTGCTCGTGCTCTTATTCCTTTGAGGGTTAGCGGGGCCTTTCATTCTGCCCTAATAGAGCCAGTCCTAGCTGAATTCAGTAAAATCGTCTCGAATGTTAGGTTTCAACTGCCAGTTATTCCTGTAATATCTAATGTGACCGCTCGGCCGTTAACCGACGTTGATTCGATAAAAGAAGAGCTTGTTAAGCAGCTTCGTAATTGCATCCAATGGCAAGGGTCGGTGGAATATATGATGCACAATGGGGTCACCACCTTTTATGAGATAGGTCCCGGGAGAGTGCTCAGCGGTTTAATCAGGCGAATCAATTCAGAACTCCAAACTTTCAATATATCAGGAATTGAGGATATAGCGCAGCTAGCATGTAAAGAGGGTCCAACTAACTAATGGCTGGCATCAGGCGACAGGCAAGAATCGCTGCTCTCCAGGCGCTTTATGAGCTTGATTGCACGAAGCACAAGGTGGAGGAAGCTTTAGCTCGCTTAAGAGCAGGGGGAACACTGGCTCAAGAAGCAGTTAGCTTCAGTGAGGAGCTTGTGAAAGGAGTGCTACAGAACAAATCTAAGCTTGATGCTCTCATTAAAAAGTTTGCCCCTGCCTTTCCCCCAGAACAGATGTCTATCATTGATAGAAATATTTTGCGCCTGGCTATTTTCGAAATCTTATTTAATGATAAAACTCCGTTCAAGGTAGCTATAAATGAGGCTATAGAGTTAGCCAAGGAATTCGGAGGCGATTCTTCCCCCCGATTAATCAACGGAGTATTGGGCTCAATAACAACTGAACGTGGCGTAGAACAATAAAGCCTCCCTAAGGGACGTGAGAGCCTTGTCTGCTCTCCGGTAATCTCTTAACCGGGGTGATGTCCCACAAAAGGTAAATTTTCTTGACAATATAGTTACCTATAGTGTAAAATTATTATACAATGAGTAACCTGGAGATCCAACAAACACAATCTTTGCAGGCGCGGCAAGAGTTCAAATTGCTCATCCGACTGGAACAGGCCAGTTTGCTGGAGATGCCCGAAGAGGAGTTCAACAGGCTTACCGCTGAGGTAGAAAGCAGCCCCTTGTTTAAAAAGTTATATCGGAAGGAGAGAATAATTCGCTATCAGAGATATCCTAGGACGGATATTTCTCCCCGCTTTTATCAGCTTAATGAAGAGATTGCCGCCGGGACAGGCACTCTTGATATCGAATCCCTTTTATCTGACAAAGAAGATGTACTTCGTCGGATAAAGAAAATAGGGAGGGAGAATTTTGAGCGATATTTCTTATATCCTGAACCTGGGGTAAGCGTAGAGGAGGTCACTCGAGAGTGCAATTTGGAGCTTGCAGAGGTTGAGGAGATAAATAGTCTCATTAACGACTTCTCCATTATGAGCGAGTTTTACAACCCTTCTGCTCTTAGTTCAGAACATGGAATTTACTACTCCAAGGTCGCTTCGATAGAAAGGGGGGCTGAGGGTTTTATTATCGGCTATCTATCACCTTCTTATGCTCGGGGAAGATATTCGATTGACTATGAGAGATTTGAGGAATTGAGGGGGAATGGAGCTATCACTGGGGCTGAGGTAAAGGAAATCAGGCAGCTATTTAAGAGGCTAGAGCTAATCAATAGCCGTAAGGACACGGTAACTCGGATATTACAAGGAATTGTGGAAAAGCAATCACCCTATTTCGAATCCGGTAACGGCAAAGCTGTCTTGCCATTTAGCCAAAAGGAGCTAGCTGAAAAGATTGAGCTTGTTCCAAGCTCAATTAGCCGCGCTATTAGCGGCAAAAGCCTTGAGACGCCCTGGGGTGAAGAGAAAGCTCTTAAGGATTTCTTTCCTCGGCCGAGAATGTTCAGGAGGGAACTGGTCAGGCAGCTCCTTGAAACAGGGGAGGAATTCCCCTCTGATGAAGCAATTAAAGCTAAACTTGAACAAACATTTGGCGTTTCTATTTCCCGTCGCTCAATAGCAGATTTAAGGAAGGAGTTGAAATTTCCCCCGGCTTGGAAGAGAAAACAAGCTTTGCTTCAGCAGAGGAAACTATGACTGATCATCCCACTCCAAAGAGTACATGGCAGCGCTGGAAGGACAGCATTGCAATGAAAACCATTAAATGGTTACCGGAGAACCAAGTGTCTAGGGGTGTGCGAAGCCCCCACTTCTGGATAATCGCTGCTCTAATGGCAGTTCTTACACTCGTTTACTATGCGGGTTATACACCCTTAGCCCATCTCGGAAGCTTTTTCACCGATGCTTTTCCTCACGATGTGCATCGAACCCTGTTTTTAATTCCCATAATCTACGCAGCTCTAACTTTCAGAGTGCGGGGAGCCCTTGGTGCTTCGTTTGTTTTCTTGTGTGTTGTGTTGCCACGTACCTTTTACTCCCCATACACTGACCCGCTAGTCAGGCCACTTCTCTTTGTCCTGTTTACCGCTTTCCTCGGGGTATTAACTGCGATGCTGATAGATGAAGTTGAGAAAGAAGAAAGGGCTCACGCCGAGCTAAATATAGCTCACCAAGAGCTTAGCACCTATGTTCAGCAGCTAAAGGAAAGCCAGGAGCAACTCATCCAGGCTGAAAAGCTAACCTCCTTGGGTCAGATGGCTGCCTCCATCGCTCACGAAATCAATAATCCTCTGGCTGGTGTCCTAGTCTACACCCAGTTGCTATCAAAGAAGGTAGCTGGCGACACTTTCAAGAAAGAAGAAGCTTTAGATTACCTTTCAAAGATGGAATCAGAGGTGAGCCGTTGCGCAAGGATAATCCGAAACCTCTTGGATTTTGCTCGACAAACTGAGCCGATGTTGAGGCTTGTGGACATTAACCAGGTTATAGAACAGGTCTTGGCCATGGTAGGCCATCAAGCTCAACTTCAAAACGTTGAGGTTGTGAAGGAGTTTAGCCCATCCTTGCCTAAGGTCATGGCTGATTTCGACCAGCTTCAGCAGATATTTACCAATCTCACTCTTAATGCTATCCAGGCAATGCCTGATGGGGGCAGGCTGACCATTCGCAGCTCGGCGGTGGATGGTGAGGTCAGGATCGATGTCCAGGATACAGGCTGTGGTATCTCAAAAGAGAACATGGGCAAGCTTTTCACCCCTTTCTTCACCACCAAGGCAAAAGGCAAGGGTGTAGGGTTAGGATTAGCTGTAGCTCATGGGATTATTGAGAGGCACGAGGGAAGAATCAAAGTGCAAAGTGAGGTGGGGAAGGGAACCACCTTCAGCGTCTACTTGGGAGGCCACAACGATGAAAAGGGTTAAAATACTCGTGGTTGATGATGAGGCTATTGTCCGCGAGTCGCTAGGCGACTGGCTCAAGGATGTTGGCTATCAGGTTTTCACCGCTGAAAACGGTCACCAGGCGTTAGAGGTGATTGAGGGGGAAAAACCAGGCATCATGATTACCGATCTGGTGATGCCAGGTATGGATGGTATTGAGTTGATGAAAAGAGCTAAAGCACAGCAGCCCAAGATTGAGGTTATTATCATCACAGCCTATGCCAGCATTCCCACCGCCATCACTGCCATGAAAGAAGGGGCATACGATTACATTGAAAAGCCCTTTTGTCCCGAGAGAGCCGAATTACTGGTCAAGAAATTAGCTGAACATCAGGAACTAGTCGAGGAAAACCTCTCCCTGCGTCAGAGATTGGAAGACCGTTACCGCTTTGAGAATATCATCGCGAAAAGCTCTAAGATGCAGCGGGTAATCGAGGTAATAAAAGTCGTAGCTAAGAGCAACGCCACCGTATTGATCACAGGCGATAGTGGCACAGGGAAGGAGTTGGTGGCACGTGCCATTCACTCTCAGAGCCATCGCCGAAACAAGCCCTTCGTCGCTGTTAGCTGCGCTGCTTTGCCGGAAAGCCTCTTGGAAAGTGAGCTGTTCGGCCATGAGAAAGGTTCCTTCACGGGAGCTTATGCTCAAAGGAAAGGTAAATTCGAGTTCGCCAATGGGGGAACACTTTTTTTGGACGAAATCGGCGAGATGAGTGCCAATATCCAGGTCCACCTGTTAAGGGTCTTAGAAGAGAAAGAATTTACTCGTGTCGGTGGCAATGAGCCAGTCAGGGTTGATGTAAGAGTTATTTCAGCGACTAATAAGGACTTAAGAAAGGCCATAGAAAAGCAGGAATTCCGAGAGGACCTTTATTACCGGCTTAATGTAGTTAACATCGAATTGCCTCCCTTGAGGGAAAGAAAGGAGGATATCCCTCTATTAGCTGAGCATTTCTTGAACAAGTTTGCAATGGAGAATCAGAAAGAGATCACCGGTTTCTCTCCCGAGGCAATGGAGCTTGTGCTTGATTATGACTGGCCAGGAAATGTCCGTGAGCTGGAAAACGCCATTGAAAGGGCAGTCATCCTGGCTAAGGATAGTCCTATCACTATTGCTGACCTGCCTCAGGAAAATCTGTCGCTGGCTTATTCAACTACGCCAAGGAAAAACCTTAAAGAAGTGGAGAAAGGCCACATCTTGAATATTCTCCGTGAAACCGGCGAGAACTACAGTGAGGCAGCTAGAATTTTGGGAATCAGTAGAATGACACTCTACAACAAGGCAAAGGAGTATGGTTTTGATGTAAAAAAATAGATGCCGAGTGACTCGTTTCTTTACATAGTTAGAGAGACAGTAAATTTTTCAACATTGGTGAAAAAGGCTACCCGGAAATTCGGGTAGCCTTTTTTATTTTGGCAAGAAAATTGCAACACCAAAGGGTGAAGGAGATAAAAATGAATAGACAAACAATCCCGATAAAACAACAAAAGGAGGTGAAAGAAATGAAACCAGTATTAATCGTTGAAGACGAAACGATCATGCGGGAGTCGCTCCGAGACTGGCTTAAGGAGGAAGGCTACGAAGTGGACACTGCTGAGTCGGGTGAAGAGGCGCTGCAAAAGATCGGAGAAACGGAATTTGGTGTTGCGGTGCTCGACCTAAAGCTGCCGGGAAAAGATGGACTCGAGGTGTTAAGAGAGGCTACAGCGCAAAATCCAAAGTTTAAGGGGGTCATCATCACTGCTTATCCCTCAGTGGAGACGGCAGTGGAGGCGATGAAAATCGGGGCAGTGAGTTACATAGTCAAGCCCTTTGCCCCCGATGCCTTGGAGAAAGCGATTGAAGAGGTTCTCGGCCCTGTTCAGGCGGAGGTAAAACCTGAGGAGGGTAAGGTTGAGGAAGCCGCAGCGGAGCTCACGGTAGTTGAGGAAACCGAGATTGAGGAAGCTATAGCAATAACTGAGGAGGAAATTCCTGCCCACCTGGAGCAAGGCCAGACTTACTTCAAAGCAGGTCGCTATAAGGAGGCACTGAGAGAATTTGAGTCCATTTTACACATCGCCCCAGGACACATAGAAACTCGAGTCTGGATCCGAAGGGCGAAGGAAGAACTGGTGAAGCCAAGGGTTGAGGGACCTGAAGGTGAGGGTGCTGTTGAAGAAGCGGTGAAGGTCAAGCAGTGTATCTGGGCAAGGATGGGAGTGGTCTCTTACAGGATCTGCACCCGGGACTATGACTGCCTCACCTGCGAGTTTGACCAGACGATGCAGGAGAAAATAGCCACTGGTGAAGCGTCAGAGCTCGATGAGGCTCTGGAGAGGCTCAAGGAGCTGCCGGCACCTCAGAGGGTTTGCCGTTATGCCCTCAAGGGTGACATCTCCTATCGGCTTTGCACCCGTCTGTTTCAATGTGCAGCCTGTGAGTTTGATCAGCTCATGCAGGATGCCCTGGAGCGAAAGTTAGCTAAGCTATCTGCTCGCAGGGAAGCCCTGCATAAGAAAGAAGCAAGCACTAAAGACCAGGTCAGTTAGAATTGCAGCAAAAGAGTGGTAGGTCTGACTGGCATAAAGGGGTCAGGTATCTCATAAGGTAGCTGACCCCTTTCTTTTACCAGCTAGCGACTCGTGGTGGGTCTAGTTTAGCTGACAAGATGGTCACACAATGGTGGCATCATAAGGAATTCTCTCATCTGCTCCCGAACCCAATTTAAGAAAAACTCTTAGAAAATAAATCACTAACCATCTTGCCAGAAGGCTAGCACAGAAATTTGCCTTCCTTGCCGAGGTTTGTTATACTTCCCACTCGTGCTTCAATTTATGTTACGGAGAAAAATGGTGGCTACAATGCTTTTGTGAGGCCACCTTTTTTGTGGCCAATTCTGAAGAGTCGAGGTAAATTTAAAATGGAAGTGCTAAGTCCTTACAAAGAAGCCACAGATGTGATACTCGAGGCTGGTGGTGAACCACTCAAATTGTGTTACCAGTGTGGTCTTTGCACCGGTATTTGTCCCTGGAACCTGGTTCGAAGTTTTGGCGTTCGCCGCATCATCCATGAAGCTCAACTTGGGGCAACCGATTTTGGCAGCGAGGATGCCTGGACTTGCGTCACTTGTCGAGCTTGTGTTCAGCGCTGTCCCCGAGGTGTCGAGATAATAGATGTCATGAGGGCTATACGCCGAGCCATAGCTAGCCTGGGCATCGGCGTTGTCCCTGATGCCCTGAGAATTTCAGCTAAGAACATCGCTGGCGTAGGTAATCCACTTGGTGAGGCACCGGAAAAGCGAGATGACTGGGCTAAAGACCTTAAGGTGAAAATTTTTGCTCCGGGCACCGAAATACTTTATTTCCCTTGCTGTGTCCCGTCCTATGACCCTGACGCAAAAACAGTGGCTCGATCTACTGCCAAAATCTTCAATAAGCTTGGGATTGATTATGGCCTTATAGGCACTGAAGCAAAATGCTGTGGCGAGGCAATTAGAAAAGCCGGGTATGAAGATACGTTTCAAAGTCTGGCCCGAAACAATATTAATCTCTTTACCAGTAATGGTGTCAAAACCGTGGTAGTTTCCTCACCGCACTGCTACCACACTTTCAAAAATGAGTATCCCGAGCTTGGAGGCAAATTCGAAGTAATTCATATCACCCAATACCTAGCTTCACTTATCGAGAAGGGGAAATTGAAGCTCTCTAAAAAGATAAACAAAAAGGTAATCTATTCCGACCCCTGCTATTTGGGGAGACACAATGAGGTCTATGATGAGCCAAGGAGAGTTTTGCAAAGCATTCCCGGCTTGGAATTAATAGAATTTCCCGATGCTCGTGAGGATGCTCTTTGTTGTGGTGGTGGCGGCGGTAGAATCTGGATGGATACGCCGAAAGGGGAAAGGTTCTCTGATATAAGGGTGGAGCAAGCGGTTGAAAGGGGCGCTGATATTATAGCCCTGGCTTGCCCTTACTGCTTCCTCAACTATAGGGATAGTGTGCTCTCTATGGGCAAGGCTGAAGCTATGCAGGTCAAAGATATCGCTGAGCTTGTTGCTGAGGCAATGTAATAATGGAGGAATCAAAATGGAAGAGGTAAAGATTGGTGTTTACGTTTGCCACTGCGGAGTGAATATTGCAGCAACAGTTGATGTGGAAAAGGTGGCAAAATATGCCGGGACCTTGCCTGGAGTAGTGCTATCCCGTGATTATGTATTCATGTGTTCCGACCCAGGGCAAGACCTTATTAGAAAAGACATTAAGGAATATAACCTTAATCGTGTTATAGTCGCTTCTTGCTCCCCGAGGTTACATGAGCTTACCTTCCGCCGGGTTTGTGAAAGCGCTGGTTTAAATCGTTATTTATTCGAAATGGCAAATATAAGGGAGCAATGCTCTTGGACCAGTGAAGACAAAGAGGCAAATACAGAGAAGGCGAAGGCTTTAGTTGATGCTGCGGTGAGGCGTGTTCATTACCAGGAAGCCTTAGAAGTTAAGGAGGCTCCGTATAATCCTAATACTTTAGTTGTAGGCGGAGGGATTGCTGGAATTCAAGCTGCTTTGGAAATTGCCAACTCTGAGCATAGGCTCTATTTGGTAGAAAGGGAGCCCTCGATAGGTGGGCATATGATACAGCTTGACAAGACCTTCCCTACTTTAGATTGTTCTCAATGTATCCTTACTCCAAAGATGAGTGAGGCAGGCTCACATCCTTATATTGAACTCTTAGCCTATAGCGAGGTGGAGGAGGTTTCAGGCTACGTGGGAAATTTCAAGGCAAAAATAAGGAAGAAGGCGAGGTATGTGGATGAGGACAAGTGTACCGGCTGTGGTGTGTGTATGCAAAAATGCCCTTACAAGACAGATAGTGAATTTGAGCTAGGCTTAGCAAAGAGAAAAGCTGCCTATATTCCCTTCCCACAAGCTGTCCCTAACGTTGCCACCATTGATCCAGATATCTGTATTTATATTAAATCAGAAGGGAAGAAATGCGGAGCTTGCATAAAGTTCTGTGATGCAGGTGCGATCGATTTCTCTCAACAAGATCGAATCATTGAGATTGAAGTGGGCTCGATAATTTTAGCTACAGGTTTCGACCTCATGGATCCAAAACGCATTCCCCAATATGGATACGGGAAATACGATAACGTGTTAACTGGACTCGAATTTGAAAGAATAGTTAGCCCTACGGGACCAACCGGGGGGAAAATCCAACTTAAGGACGGCCATGAGCCAGAGAGCGTAGCCATTATACATTGTGTAGGAAGCCGGGATAAGAATTACCACGAGTATTGCTCCCGTGTTTGCTGTATGTATGCCCTAAAACAAGCAAATTATATTAAAGAAGAGTTGCCAAACACAGACGTCTACCAGTTATATATAGACATGCGCTCCTTTGGAGACGGATATGAGGAATTCTATGAGCGTCTTTCAAACGAAGGAGTCAACTTTGTCCGAGGAAAGGTGGCTCAAGTCACCGATCAGGCTATAAGCGACGAGGGAAAGGGGAAACTCATTGTGGTTGCTGAGGATACCCTTCTAGGGAGAATGCTCCGTATTCCGGTGGACATGGTTATTCTGTGTAATGCTTTGGAGCCTCAAGCCGATGCTGGAGGAGTGGCAAGTCGTTTTACTGTAAATCAAAAGGCGACAGGCTTTTTCTTGGAGAGGCATCCGAAACTTGATCCGGTAGCTACACCTACTGAGGGGGTTTTTGTTGCCGGTTGCTGCCAGAGCCCCAAGGATATCCCCGATACTGTAGCCCAAGCTTCAGCAGCAGCAGCAAGGATCCTGGCAATGATAAGCAAGGGTAGAATCACACTCGAGGCCGCGGTTTCGACAATTGATGAAGAGAAATGCTCCGGTTGCAAGATCTGTCTTGGACTCTGTCCTTTCAGTGCCATTTCTTTTGACGAGGAAAAGGAAATTTGCCGAATTAATGAGGCGTTGTGCAAGGGCTGCGGGATTTGTGCTGGCGCATGTCCTAGCGCAGCGATAACTGCAAGGCAATTTACTAACGAGGAGATTGTCGCGGAGGTAGAGGGAGTACTGACATGAAAAGGAACGAGTTTGAGCCTAAAATCGTGGGGTTTTCATGTAACTGGTGCGCTTATGCCGCTGCCGACCTCGCTGGTACTTCCCGAACGCATTACCCTCCAAATATAAGGGTCATAAGAGCAATGTGCTCGGGAAGAATTAATGAGCTCTTGATATTCAAGGCATTTGCTGCTGGGGCAGATGGTGTTTTAGTTGCCGGCTGCCATCCTGGAGACTGCCATTATATAAAGGGCAACTTATCTGCCAGGAGAAGAGTTGTGGGAATGAAGCCTTTCCTGGAAGCTATAGGGATAGAACCTGAGAGATTGAGATTGGAATGGATAGGTGCTTCGGAGGGACCAAAGTTTGCCGAGACAGTGAAGAGCTTTACCCAAACGATAAAAGACCTCGGCCCCGGCCCATTTAATAAGAGACGAAATGGATATTAAGTATATTCCTACCATATGTCCTTATTGTAGTTGCGGATGTGGGATGTATCTCGTAGTTAAAGACGGCAAGGTAATCGGACAGGAGCCGTGGAAGGAGCATCCCGTAAATGAAGGGGCAAATTGTCCCAAAGGTAAGAACGCCTATGATTACATCTACAGTAAGGATAGGTTAAAGATGCCACTAGTGAGAAAAAACGGTGCCCTTCAGGAAAGCTCCTGGGAGGAGGCACTGGATTTGATATCCTCCAAACTAAAGGAGGCCACCCCGGAAAACTTCGGCCTTATCGCTTCGTGTAGGAATAGCAATGAGGATGCCTACGTGATGCAGAAATTTACTCGAGTGGTGATGGGCACCAATAATGTGGAATACTGCGGCAGATTGTGCCATTCCCCGGCAGCGGCTGCCCTAATTCCTGCCATGGGCTCAGGGGCAATGCAGACCTCTCAACCTGAAATTGAGCTTGCTGATTGCGTCTTCCTTGCTGGTGTTAACATCAAAGAGACCTTTCCCATGATAACCAAGAGGGTGCTCCGGGCAAAAACTAGGGGAGCCAAGGTTATTTACACTGACCCCAGGAAAACAGCTACAGCAAGGTATCTGGCTGACATTCACTTGCAACTAAAATCGGGCACAGACGCAGCTTTAATAAACGCAATGATGAGCATTATCCTGGCTGAGGGGCTAGAGGATAAGGAATTTATTGCGTCGAGGACTGCTGGGTTCGATGAATTACGCGACTTCCTCTCCAAGGTAGATTTAAAACAGGCAGAAGAAATTACCGGTGTGCCTCTGGAAAAGATAAGGGAGGCCGCGATTACCTATGCCAGGGCAGAGAGGGGTTGTATTCTGTATGACCAAGGTATATCCCAGCATTATGTTGGCACTGACAATGTTAGGACTCACGCTAACTTGGCGCTTCTTTGTGGGCATGCTGGCAAGCCTGGGAGCGGGGTGAACTCCATGAGAGGGCAGATAAATGGGGAAGGCAGTGGAGACATGGGCTGCCTATGTGTCTTCTATCCCGGATTCAAGCGTGTAAGCGAAGAGACAGCGAAGTTCTTCGAGGATGCCTGGGGGGTGGACAACCTGCCCATCAACCCCGGGACTACCTATATAGATATGTTGTATAAATGTCCTTACCTCTATGTTGTGGGGGGAGATCCCATGATGGCCGTGCCTGATGTTAACAACGTGAAGAAGGCTTTAGAAAAGGCTAGTTTCCTTGTGGTCCAGGACATATTCCCTACCGAGATAAGCAAACTTGCCCATGTAGTGCTGCCAGCGGCTACCTGGGTGGAGAGGGAGGCTACCCATACCTGGATAGACAGGAGGGTTCAAAAGATAAACAAGGTCATCGACGCTCCTGGTGAGGCCAAACCCGACTGGTGGATTATATGTCAATTAGCCGAGAGGATGGGCTACAAGGATAAATTTAACTTCAGTTCCTCTGAGGAAATATTTAATGAAATAAGAAGCTGCGTTCCCCAGTATAAGGGTATAACTTATGAACGACTGGAGAAAACGATAGGGGGAATTCACTGGCCATGTCCCTCAGAGGAGCACCCCGGTACGCCCACCATGTTTTTGCAGAAATTTAGCACACCTGACGGTCTGGGGCACTTCCAGGCGATTGAGTACAAGCCACCAGCAGAAGTTCCAGATGACCAATATCCTTACGTGTTAACTACAGGACGAAGCATCTTTCACTATCATACCGGGTCGATGACGCGGAGGACGCCAAAGCTGCTTGATGAGGTTCCTCGAGGCTTCGTTGAGGTCAATCCTGAGGATGCCACGAAGGAAGGATTGAAAGATAAGGATATGGTCACCTTGAAGACAAGGCGAGGCAGCATAGAAGTTGTGGCTAGGGTGACTGATGAAGTGCCGGCGGGATTATTGTTCACGTCCTTCCACTTTCCTGATTCCTGTGCCAATGTGCTGACAATCTCAGCCTTAGACCCCAGTGCCAAGTGCGCTGAAACCAAAGTATGTGCCGTCAGAATGGAGGTGAAACGGTGAAAGGAGACATGTATATCACCAGCTCCTCTGATAAGAAGATAGTGGAAAAAGCCGAACATGGCGGCGTAGTCATTTCTTTGCTCAAGTTCGCTCTGGAGATGGGAAAGGTGGATGCTGTAGTGGCAGTAAAGGCCAGGGATGGCAATAGATATGACGGCATTCCTGTCCTGATTACTGACCCTGAGGAGGTGATGGATACTGCCGGCTCCTTGCACTGCGTCTCGGTCAATATCCCTAGATATATTAAGGAATACCTTGATGGCGCATCCAATATGAAATTGGCTGTGGTTGGCAAACCCTGTGATATCAGGGGGATCATTGAGCTGGTTAAAAGGGAGCAAATCAACATTGATAACTTATTGCTCATAGGTCTTAATTGCACTGGCACACTGCCGCCGGTGCTGGCTAAAAGGATGATTGTTGAAGAATTTGGGGTTGACCCGCAGGATGTTACTGGCGAGGACATTGATGATGACAAGCTCATTATCAGGCTAAAGGATGGAACAGAAAAAACAAAGGACCTGAAGGAACTGGAGGAGAAAGGATACGGGCGGAGGGAGAACTGCCGAAGGTGTGAAATCAAGATTCCCACTATGGCAGATATTGCCTGTGGGAAGTGGGGAGTGACTGACAAGAAGGCGACGTTTGTAGAAGTTTGCTCCGATAAAGGCGCTGAATTTTTCGAAGAAGCAATCAAGGCTGGCTATATAAATGTTGAACACCCGGATGACAAAGCCATAGTGGAGAGAAGGGAAAAAGAACAAGAGGCAATCGAATCGGCATTGAGTTGGCAGGAGACGGATTTTGCCCCACTTAAAGACATGACTAGTGAGGAGAAATTCGATTACTGGTGGGGCCAGTTCAGTCAATGTATTAAGTGCTATGGATGTCGGGATGCTTGCCCCATATGTTACTGCAAGGATTGTATTCTAGAAGCTGATAGAGGCGTGGTTATGCCTGGTGAGGTGCCACCTGATGCTATGTTTCCTATGCTAAGGATTGCTCACGTCATGGATTCTTGTGTGAACTGTGGTCAATGTCAGGACGTATGCCCTGCTGGTATACCTTTAGCTCGATTAATCTTCATGTTAAATAAGGAACTTTATGATATTTTTAAGTATCAGCCTGGGGTTGATATAGAGGCTCGTCCTCCATTGAGGACAGCTACCGATGACGAGCTAGCTGTGAAGACTGTTGAGATGAGTTTTTAGTAGCAAAGAAACACTCATATTAGCGACAAGGACAACAGATGCGTTAGTTGGTGAGGCGATTGAATGCCGAGTAAGTGTGCGTGTTGCTTGTCGTGGTAAGGTATTAGCACCTTATGCCTCGAAATTTCAGGAGGTAAAGATATGAGTTGGGAACCTAAAGATGAGCAAATTCTAGCTCAGGTAGAAGCTTTATTTAGCTAAATGAATTGAGATGGAGTTCACCAAATGTTCCGGATTATTTCTAGAGAGACTTTAGGGACGAAAATTCATCTGTTCAAAATCGAAGCACCGGCAATTGCTAGAAAAGCGCTGGCGGGGCAGTTTGTTGTCATCAGGATTGATGAAAGGGGCGAGCGTATTCCTCTGACGATTGCTGACTGGGATGGGAAGGAAGGCAGTGTTACCCTGGTGTTTCTGGAAGTGGGAGCGACAACTTTTAGGCTGGCGTTGCTGAAAGCCGGTGACTTCATTGCTGACTTTGTTGGTCCCCTTGGTGTACCATCACATATTGACAAATTTGGTACTGTAGTCTGTGTGGCGGGAGGGGTTGGTGCTGCGTCAATAGCGCCTATTGCCAAGGCACTGAAGGAGAAGGGAAACAAGATTATTTCCATTTTGGGGGCACGGAGCAAGGACTTGCTCTTCTGGGAAGATAAGCTACGCAGTGTCAGCCACCGGCTAATAGTTACTACTGATGATGGCACGTATGGTCGCAAAGGGGTAGTAACCGAGCCACTGAAGGAGCTGCTTGAGAGTGGGGGGAAGGTTGACCGAGTCATTGCAATTGGCCCGAGCATCATGATGAAGTTCTGTGCCCTGACCACCCAGCCTTTCGGGGTGAAGACTATTGTTAGCCTGAATCCAATAATGGTTGATGGCACCGGAATGTGTGGCTGCTGCCGGGTATCCGTTGGCGGCGTAACCAAGTTTGCCTGCGTGGATGGGCCTGATTTTGACGGGCATCAGGTAGACTGGGACTTGCTCTCGGCCCGGCAGCGTATTTATCTTGATGAGGAAAAACGCTCTTTTGAGCAGTGGCAGGCTCAGATGGGCAAGCGTTCTTGAATGGAGGTCTGAGCAACATACATGGCTAAGCTGAATCTCAACAGAGAGCCAATGACAAAGCAGGACCCCAAGACGCGGGGTAAAAACTTTAACGAGGTCGCCCTGGGTTACAGCACCGAGCAGGCTAAAGCCGAGGCAAGCCGTTGTATCCAGTGTCCCAAGCATTCCTGTACTGATGGCTGCCCGGTGGAGATAGATATCCCCGGTTTTATCAAGGCTATCCTTGATGATAATATGCCCGAAGCGGTAAGGATACTCAAGGATAAGAACAGCCTGCCCGGCATCTGCGGGCGGGTCTGCCCACAAGAGACACAATGTGAACAATCATGCTCGCTAGCTAAGAAAGAAGCGCCTATTGCCATCGGACGCCTGGAGCGTTACGTGGCTGACTGGGAGCGGACTAATATGGGGGCGCTGAACCCCAGGGCGGAGCCACCCAGACAAACTGGTAAACAGGTGGCGGTGGTCGGCTCAGGCCCAGCCGGACTGGTTGCCGCTGCCGATTTAGCCAAGCTCGGCCATAGCGTTACTCTTTTTGAGGCATTGCATGTGGCTGGCGGGGTGCTGATGTATGGCATCCCCGAGTTCAGGCTACCCAAAGAAATTGTGCAGGCTGAGGTTGCCTACGTCGCTTCCCTGGGGGTGAAGATTGAGCTGGATTCGGTGGTGGGAAAGGTGGTGACGATGGCTGAATTACTGGAGAGCGGCTACCATGCTATTTTCCTGGGTACTGGTGCCGGAGCGCCCATGTTTATGAACATTCCCGGCGAGAACTTAAATGGCATCTATTCAGCGAATGAGTTCCTGACCCGGGTTAATCTGATGAAGGCGTACCAGTTCCCCGAATATGATACGCCGGTGTTTGTGGGCAGAAGGGTGGCAGTGATTGGTGGTGGTAATGTGGCTATGGACTCAGCCCGGTGTGCTCTCCGACTTGGTGCTGACGAGGTTTACATTATCTACCGTCGCTCAGAGGTAGAGATGCCTGCCCGCCGTGAGGAAGTTGAGAATGCCAAGGAAGAGGGAATCCAGTTCAAGCTGCTGACCAACCCAAAGAGGTATATCGGCAATGAGTCGAGCTGGGTAGTCGGTATAGAGTGTTACGAGATGGGGCTGGGTGAGCCTGATGAGAGTGGTCGGCGGCGTCCCATTGCCAAAGAGGGAAGTGAGTTTATCCTGGATGTGGATATGGTGGTAGCTGCCTTGGGCACCCGTCCCAATCCCCTTATTGCTCAAACTACTTCCGATTTGAAGACAACCAAGTGGGGTACAGTAGTGGCTGATGAGACTACCGGCAAGACGATGAAGGACAGAGTCTGGGCTGGTGGGGATATAGTTACCGGCGCCGCTACGGTAATAAGCGCTATGGGCGCTGCCCGCCGCGCAGCAAGGGATATAGATGAGTATTTGAGGGGGTAGTGTCGAATAGTTTATCGTATAGATTATTATAGTCATTTGCAAAAATTAGTATAATGGTATTAGTTATCCGTGTTATTGAACTGGCAAGTAAGTGGGAATTGGAACTACCCTTTTTAGGAGGATAGATGGACAACTTTGAACCAAAAATAGTAGCTTTTTGCTGTAACTGGTGTTCTTATGCCGGTGCTGACCTAGCTGGCACTTCAAGAATGCAGTACCCTTCTGCTATAAGGATAATCAGGGTGATGTGCAGCGGCAGGGTAAGCCCTTTTTTGGTCCTTAAGGCGCTTAGCGTTGGTGCTGATGGCGTGCTGATTCTTGGTTGCCATCCCGGCGATTGCCACTATATTGAAGGGAATTACAAGACACTGCGCCGCATCCCGCTGCTTAAGAAGATGTTGAAGCAGTTCGGGATAGAGGAAGAAAGAGTTCGGCTGGAGTGGGTTTCTGCGTCTGAAGGAGCAAAATTTGCAGAGGTAACTAGTAATTTTACTCAAGCCATAAAGAACCTTGGGCCAAGTTCATTAGGTCCTTCCAAACAAAATTCTCAGGAGGCAAGGCATGGCTAAACTTAAGATAGCTCTTTACTGGGCGGCTAGTTGTGGTGGTTGCGACATTGCCACACTAGCAATAGGCGAAAAAATTTTGAAGCTGGCTGAGGCTGCCGACATCGTGTTCTGGCCGGTAGGCATAGATTTCAAGTATGCTGACGTAGAGAAGATGCCAGATAAGAGTATTGACGCCTGTCTATTTAATGGTGCTATTCGGACTTCGGAGAACGAGCACATTGCCAAACTCTTACGAGCTAAATCCAAGATAATGATTGCTTATGGCTCCTGTGCTTATGAGGGCTGTATCCCCGGGCTGTCTAACTTCTATAATCGGCAGATGACATTCGAGTGCGTCTATATAGAAACACCATCAACTGATAATCCTGAGAAAATCTTCCCTCAGACGAAAGTTAAAGTGCCCGAAGGTGAGCTTGAAATTCCTGAGTTCTACGATACAGTTAAAACCTTAGCTCAAACCGTGGATGTCGATTATTTTGTTCCCGGTTGTCCTCCGGAAGAAAAGACTACCTGGCTTGCCCTTGAAGCTTTGATTGAAGGCAAGCTACCACCGAAAGGCACTGTCATAAGTCACTCGATAAAGGCTGTTTGCGATGAGTGTCCCCGTAAGAAAGAGGAAAAGAGAATCAAAAAATTCTATCGGCCTTACGAAATAATCCCTGACCCGGAAAAGTGTCTGCTTGAGCAGGGGTTATTGTGCTATGGCATAGCTACGCGAGGCGGCTGTGGTGCTCTCTGTCCCCAGGCCAATATGCCTTGCACTGGCTGTTATGGGCCAGTAGAAGGAGTAGTTGACCAGGGAGCTCATTTTTTGAGTGCTCTTTCATCTATCATTGACTCCAACGACCCCGAGGAGATTCAAAGGATAATTGAAGATATTCCCGACCCGGCAGGCACCTTTTACCGCTACAGTCTGCCAGATTCATTACTCAGGAGGGCGAGGATAAAATGAAAAAAATAATGATAGACCCCATCACCCGACTTGAAGGGCACGGTAAAATTGCCATCTTCCTCAATGACGATGGTGGGGTAGCTAATGTCTATTTCCAGGTTCCCGAACTCAGGGGCTTCGAGAAATTTTCCGAGGGTCGCCCGGCCGAGGATATGCCTCAGATAACCCAGCGTATCTGTGGTGTCTGCCCTGAAGCCCACCACATGGCATCAACCAAAGCCCTGGATGCCCTGTTTCATGTCGAACCAACCAGCGCAGCCAAAAAGCTCCGCGAACTCCTCTACAGCGCCTTCTACGTAACTGACCATACTACTCACTTTTATATCCTTGCTGCCCCCGATTTCGTTATGGGGCCGGATGCTCCTCCTGCTGAGCGCAACATTCTCGGAGTAATCGCTAAAGTGGGGCTGGAACTGGGAGGCGCTGTAATCAGGACACGTCATGAAAATCACTGGGTTATCCAGACAATTGGTGGCCGTCCAATACACCCCTGCTTCGGATTGCCCGGCGGTGTAAGCAAGGCCATAAATGAAGAGGAAAGAGCAAAGATAGAAGAAATAGCCAAATCGTCGGTGGAGTTCGGCAAATTATCGCTCAAAGTCTTTGATGACGTGGTCCTCAAGAACAAAGAGTATTTGGACATGGTCCTGAGCGATACTTTTACCCACCGGACTTATTATATGGGGCTGGTTGATAAAAATAATAAGGTCAATTTCTATGATGGCAAAGTCCGTGTGGTTGACCCTGAGGGCAAAGAGTTTATCAAGTATGCCCCTCGGGACTATCTGGAACATATAGCTGAACATGTCGAGCCCTGGACATATCTCAAGTTTCCTTATCTAAAAAATGTCGGCTGGAAAGGTTTTGTTGACGGCAAAGATAGTGGAGTTTATCGATGCACACCTCAATCACGGCTAAATGCTGCCGATGGTATGGCAACTCCTCTAGCTCAGGAAGAATATGAAAAGATGTATTCCACTCTTGGTGGCAAGCCAGCCCACTATACTCTGGCAACCCACTGGGCACGCCTGATTGAACTTCTTTACGCCGCTGAAAGAATGGTGGAGCTTGTTCGAGATCCGGAGATAACCAGCCCGGATATTCGTACCATTCCTACGGCAACGCCTGACGAAGGGATAGGTATTGTTGAAGCCCCGCGAGGTACCCTCACCCATCATTACATTACTGACGAAAGAGGGATTATAAAGAAGTGCAACCTGATCGTGGGCACTACCAATAACCACGCGGCTATCTCCATGTCTATCAAAAAGGCAGCCGTAGACTTGATAAAACCTGGTAAAGAGATAACTGAAGGTTTGCTCAACCGCATCGAGATGGCATGGCGTCCCTACGATCTCTGTCTTGCCTGTGCCACTCACTCTCTCCCTGGCCAATCGCCTCTGGAAGTGACCATCTATGACGCCCAGGGCAACGAGCTCAAGAAACTGAGCCAGGGCATCTCATAACAAATTCACGCAAATCGAAATGAAAACCCTTGTTTTAGGGCTGGGAAATCCTATTTTATCTGATGACGGAGCGGGGATTAGGGTGGCCCAAGAGGTAGGGGAAAAGCTCAATGACCCCCAAGTAACTGTGGCTGAAACAAGTGAAGCTGGCCTTCGCCTCTTAGATTCTATCGTAGGCTATGATGAAGTTATTATCATTGATGCCGTTCAAACTGAAAAGGGGCAAGCAGGCCAGATATATCGTATGGGGCCTGAAGATTTCTCCCTCACCAAACACTTTTCCTCACCTCATCAAATAAACCTGGCCACTGCTCTAGAATTAGGAAAGGTGCTTGACTTAGCAATGCCCCAAAAAATCACTATATTCGCTGTAGAAGCCAAAGACATTACTAGCTTTAGCGAGAAATGCACGCCCGCGGTGGAGCAGGCAATTCCCGAACTGGTTAAGATGGTGCTGCAAGAGTTAAATGCCAAACATCCCCCTGAAGTCTAATGATATTGAGTCAAGTGCCAAAGCAATCTCAGATTAGAATTGTCAATTTGGATGAGAGAACAAGCTTGCATGTGAAAAGAAGATTCCTGGATGTGGCGAAACTACACGAAGATACTCAGAGCTTGCTCAAGATAGCTGGAATTGTCTAAGGTTACCCTTCTATCTCATCCGCCGGCGACATAAAGCCCGCTCTTGCCTCCGCTCTTTCTTACCAGGCGAATCTCTCCAATGGTCATACTTTTGTCCACTGCTTTGCACATGTCATAGATAGTCAGAGCACTTACAGATACGGCTACTAGCGCCTCCATTTCAAATCCTGTTTTCCCAACTCCCTTGGCGCTGGCGGTAATCTCAACCGAGCACTCACTAGGATTGAGTGCTCGGCCATTTTCGGGGAGATTAAATTCAACTGCAATGTGGGTGAGCTGGAGAGGGTGACACAGAGGTATGAGACGGTGAGTTTCTTTTGCGGCCATGATTCCGGCTGTTTTTGCTACGGCTAAGACATCTCCTTTTTTTAGTTCCCCTTTACGGATAAGCTCTAAGGTAGCGGACTTCATCTGCACCTTACCTTTGGCTACTGCCTGGCGTTCTGTTTCTTTTTTCTGGGTAACGTCTATCATATGAATTTGTCCTAACTCCATTCTCAACCTCCAATCTGCGACATTCTTCGGTTTACCAGCCTGACATTGCCTCCCTCTAAATGATGATGCTCCGGCTTGGAAGCAACTGCTTTTAGAATCAGGCGTTTTAGCTCCTCCATCGAGGCATTATTGCGTAGCGGCATTTTTAAGTCAATCTCATCTTCTCCCAGAAGGCAAGGGCGTAGCTTGCCATCTGGAGTAAGTCGCATGCGGTTACACCGGGAGCAAAAGGAAGTCTCGGTGAGGGGAGTGATGAAGCCTATAGTGCCCTCGGCTCCCGCCAAGCGGTAGTACATAGCAGGTCCGTTGCCAGTTATGGACGCACAGGGCTCAAGATTGCCAAGCAGACTAATATGTTGTCGCAATTCAATGGAAGGTACAAACTCTGCTACACCCTTGAAGGGCATAAGCTCGATGAATCGGACATGCCATCCATCTTCATAGGTCATCTTGGCGAAATCCAGTATCTCATCATCGTTTATGCCCCGCATGACTACAATGTTTATCTTGACCGGTTCGAAGCCAGCCTCTTTTGCTGCCTCGATGCCTTCAAGAACGGTTTCCAATTCTCCAAGACGGGTTATGTATCGAAATTTGTCGGGTTTAAGCGTGTCCAGGCTCACGTTGACTCTAGACAAGCCTGCCTGCTTAAGTTCCAGAGCATATTTCTTGAGAACCGTCCCATTTGTCGTCAACGATAGCTCTTCGATTCCTTTTACTTGAGATAGCATCTTAATGAGCTTGGGTAAGTCAGCCCTAACCAGGGGCTCGCCACCAGTGAGCCTTATTTTACAGATGCCCAGCTCTGCCGCTGCTCGGACAACAGTCCGAATCTCCTCGTAGGAGAGAATCTCGCTATGGGGCATCTGAGGGACACCTTCTGGTGGCATGCAATAGAGGCAGCGCAGGTTGCAACGGTCGGTAACTGAAATCCGGAGGTAATTTATGCTCCGTCCGAAAGAATCAAGAGGTCCTGTCATTCTTTCTCTCCTTAGCCATGGTTACAAGCCTCACCCCTTCCACCTGGCTGAAAATAGCACCCTGGCTGATGGAACGAATTGTCTTATCAGGTTCAACTACCTTCACTCCAGCGAGCATATCCACACCATAATCAAACAAAACTGGCGATAAGGGGGTGGTGGGCCCCACGATGACAACAAAGCTATTCTTACTTAAGTCTAGCAACCTGTCAACGGTGTGATTTACGAATGAAGTCCCCGTAAGGCCAACCACGTCGGCTTGAGGTAATACTTCTTCCGCAGCCTCTGCTGGCAATTCTCCCTCTTGAGGGCTTTGCTCTATGACCCAAAGCGTCCTTGCTATCGTTCGCAGCTTTGGAATCCACGGGAAGCGACCTACTATAGCTATATTTTTGCCCCTGCCTTTCAGTGCCAGAACATCAAGAGCATTTTCCCTAACGCATCTAGCTTCATCAATATCTATTAACGAATTAATGGCTGCCATTCCAATAGATGCTTCAAGAACATTGTCCGACTTGGCATATTGTGCCAGCTCTAATGCCGATAGTCCAGTTAAGCTCCCCGCATTTCTCACTGGCCTGTGATATGGATGTGGCTCATGGAAAGTGGAGGCCAGACCGCAGTGCTTGCTCAGCACTGCGGTCCAGAAGACACACGTATGTACCTCACGAACTACGCTGTCTCCACTTAAGCTGGAGATTAAATCGTCTAGGGCTCCCATCTTAAATCTCCTCCTATAATGCTCCTTTAATCGAACAGGTCCTGTAATGATGCAGGCAGATTTTCAGGGTGGTCGCATATCGGCGGATCAAGCATTGGTTGACCATTTTCAGTCTCTATTATCTCTTTGCCTGTTTCAGAAAGAAGGAGCTCAATAAACTCCGCAGCAAGCTCCTCATTATCAGCATGCACCGGTATAGTAATGCCATATACTATAGCCGCGCCATGTTTAGCTGCATACTCAGCCGGAGGTCCAGGGTCTGTAAGAATCTCTATGGATGCCTCGTAGTAGAAGCCTTCAACGCCAGGAAGCTCATCATTTATCTTAGACAGGTTAATATAGTCGTTAAGGTCAATATAATTCAACTCGTGTTGCACAGCTACGGAGCGATACTCAAAAGCGTAATCCAGGTCACCCGACTCAAGGGCAACAATAAGATCAACCGACTTTGCGCTCACAACTTCTGTGCTAGTTCTGTTTTCGCTAGTGCCACCAGTTCTGCCTCTTTCATGCTCGCTTCCAGGAATAAGCACATCATATAGATCTGCAGCACCGGGGTCTGGCACAAGGCCAAAGTCTGTAGCGTTATCACAGTAATACATCTCGGCTAACTGGATAACCAGGAGTGTTCTATAGCCACAGGGATCTTGGTCGGGGTCGGCGTGTCCATAGGTCACCTCTTCATTCCTGAGCACATCATACCAGGTGCGGTTCTCACTTACTATATCATCAGAACCGGTTGCATTGTCGCTGTAGCAAAGCACCATCGTGTTTCTGGCGAAGGCGATATACCAATCAGCGTAGCCACCCTCATACAACCTCTCAGGAATAAGCTTGTAATCGGCAGAGGCGATTATGTCGGGTGGGCTTTCACCGGCGTCCTCTTGTGCTATCGCGTTGCTTATCATCGTAGCACTTCCTCCCGATTGACGCACGACATCAACATCGGGATTTAGTGCCTCAAACTCTGCTCCCAAGTCCGCAAACGGCACCGCCAGGCTTCCCGCGTGAGAAATTGTCAGCGCTTCTCCTTGCGGGCCACAGCCAAGAACCGTTAAGAGCACTGTTAGGACCAAAACGATTGAAGCTATCTTAGGCAAAATTCCTTCCATTAAAAACCTCCTTTTATCTCTAGAAACCTTTTTAAAAGACATGAATTGCCGAAGCCTTAAATGTGATCCACACTTCCATCCCCTTTCTCAATTTAAGTTCATCAAACGCCTGGCGGGTAATAATGCAGACGAAATCTGGCGGCAGATTCACGGTGACGTAAATGACTGAGCCTCTGTCGGCAATGTCACTGACCACACCCAGGAAGCAATTTCTCGCGGTGGACTGGAGGGGCTCTTTGGAAATGAAGATATCTTCAGGGCGGAGGGAAAGGCGCACCTCACCCTTTGCCTCCGTTGTCGCCCTGAGTTGTGTGCCACCGATGTCAATTAGAGTGCAGCCATCCTCTATTCCCATAACCCTGCCCGAGAGGATATTTCTTGTGAGAGCGAATCGGGCCACAAATTCCGAACTCGGCCGACGTAGAAATTCCTCAGGGGTCCCTATCTGGGCTATACAGCCATCGTTCAGCACGGCAACTCTATGCCCCAGAGCTATGGCCTCTTCGAAGTCATGGGTGACATGGATGACGATTAACTCAATCCTGCTATGTATTTCCCTTAACTCCCTTTGCATCCTTTCCCTGGTCTCGGGATCAAGCGCACTTAAGGGTTCGTCCAGCAAGAGCACCTTGGGTTCAGTGACCAGTGCCCGTGCTAGAGCCACCTTCTGCTTCTCCCCGCCGCTCAAAGTAGCAGGACTCCTCTTAAGCAGATGCGAAATTCCCACTACCTCAACAATAGCGTCTATCTTTGCTTTTGCCTCATTCTTAGGGCACTTTCTCATCTTCAATCCGAAGGCGATGTTCTTCTCCACGGAAAGATGGGGAAACAGCGCCTGGTCTTGATAAACAATCCCAATTTCCCTTTTCTCCGGGCTTAGGTCAGTGATTTCCCTGTCGCCAATCCAGACCTCCCCTTCAAGGACTGGATAGAGCCCGGCAATAGCCTCAAGTAACACGGTCTTTCCTGCACCAGTAGGTCCAAGGACGATAAAGTATTCCCCTGGCTCAATATCGAGGTTGATGTTCTGAAGGAGAAAATCACCTAAATTAACCTTCAGATTCTTTATGGCAATCATGCCTTTTCACCTCTATAGGCTATCGACCTAAGCACGATGAAGGCGATAAGAGAGATAAGGATTGCTATAGCTGCTACTGGCCCGGCGTAATCTAAGCCAAAATCGAAGCGATTAGCAACCAGGACAGGGAGGACCTTAGGGTTCCATCCCAGAAAGGAGGCACTATACGCTATGATGATTATGGCGCCAAACTCAGATAGGCCCCGAGCCCACATGAGCACTGAACCAGAGAAGATGCTTCTCCAAGCCAGAGGTAATGAAATCCGAAAGAACGACTTCCAGGCAGAAGCACCTAAGGTTCTGGCTACCTTCTCTAATCTGACGTCCACGGCTTTGAAGCCCTCCTTAGCCGCGTCAATAAGAAAGGGAACGCTGACAAACATCATGGCGATGACCACTCCGGAAAAAGATCTAAAGAAGCCAATGCCTATGCCGTTCAAAATCTTGCCGAAGAGAAAATTGCTGCCGAAGACAAACAGGAGGGCAACACCAGCAGCAGAGTGAGGGATTACGATAGGTACATCTATAATTGCCTCTACAAATCTCTTCCCCCGAAATTGATGCCGTGCCAGAACATAAGCTAAAGGAACGCCAAGAAAAAGCCCTATCAGGGTAGCTGTCAATGCCGCGAAGATGGTGAGCAGAACAGAGGAGTATACATCCTCTTCGAGTAGAGTGTTCCATAAAGTCCCGGGAGAGGAGGAAAATACTGTCTTAAGCGGAGGAGCAAAAATGAAGAGCAGCATAACTGCGCCAAGCAGGATAAAAACTATGCTCATACTATCTGGCTTTTTCCAACTACTCATTTTAGTCATATTCTTCCTCTTTCCGGCGGCAAAAGCCGCAAAATCAATATAAATAATTTGCTCCTAAGCCCCTTGGCATGCTAACTCCTGCAAACTTCATTACAAGATGGTTTCGATACCCGCCACAAACAAGTGAGCACGATAGGCAGGATAGTGTAGAGTACTAGGATGGGAAAAGAGAACAAAAAAGCACCGTCACAAAAACGGTGCTGTCCAAAAACCAAGCTTCATATTCCCTCCTTTCCTAGCACGGGAGGCACAGACATTTCTATCTGTGCCCTCGAGGCTTTTTAGCCTACCGGCTGCTTGCCATGGATTCTCTTTAGGCAAGACAGCTCGGAGAGAGCTATCATTTAATCTCGGGTATTATATCAGAGGTTTGCCAGCCTGTCAAATCTAGTGTATCCGTATAGATACAGAAGCAATTGCCAGGTAAGTCAGACGATTATGTCTCTTCTGTCTCCTCACCTGTTGGAGCCTCTTCGGGAGCTCCAACCTCTTCAACCGCTTCCTCCGCCACTTCTACCACCTCCTCTTCTACCTTTTCCACAGGTCGCCAACTAATTTTCACCACAACCAACTCTGGGTCGTTAAGAACGGTAATATCTTTATCCAGGGCGATATCCTTGACTCTTATCGCTTGCCCTGGCTCGGTGAAGGAACTGATGTCCACTTCTACGCTAGCGGGGATTTTTGCCGGGAAACACTCTATAGTCAAAGTCTCAAGCTCATGCTCCAGCATATTGTCTTTAGACTTCAGGGCTGGCGCTTCTCCGACTAAGACAACAGGAACCTCTAACTTTATCTTTTCCTCCATTTTTACCTGATAAAAGTCTGCATGGCGCAATTTCCCCCTCCGCCAATCTCTATCAAATTCGCGAATCACAACGGGCCTTGGCTTCTTCTCCTTATCGAGCTTGAGGCTAATAAGCCCTGTGTGCCCAGCTTGGGCTAACACTCGTTCAAGTTCACCAGAGTCACACTGTAGTGCCAGAGACTTGATACCGTGACCGAAAAGATGCACCGGGGTAATTCCCTGGCGGCGCAAATGCTTGACTTTTTTACCGAGAATCTCTCGGTTAGTAACCTCTAATTCTAGTTTGTCCATTTTATCTCTCCAATCATACCAAACAAAGGCTTCTCCTGGCAACAAATTAATCTGAGTAGTCATTCGAAAAGCCATGTTTCAAAAGGGCGCCTATCACGTCTACCAAGGCTGTTTGAATAACTGTTCAAGACGATTTGACTTCGGAAGATGTGGGGAGATTGGTTTGCAGACAGAGTTGGGAAATTAAGGTGGAGACTGTTTGACTTGACGCGTCGGCGTCGGTTGGGTTAGCATAGACCAGTTAAGCGGATTTGGAGCAAACACGAGAATAAAAGGTGGGGCGTATGAAAAGGCGTTTGCTCATCGCAATTCTGGTCCCGGCTCTGCTGATTGTGGTCGCGACTGCGGTGATCACCGGCGCAGTTCCCATGGGTACTGTAGTCCTTCACCTGGATAAGGAGATATATCATCCCAATGACACTGTCACCATTACCCTGAGAAGTCTCCGCACGGGGTCAGTCCAACTGGGAACTCCCTTTGGGGTGCAGCGGTTTGAAGATGGCAACTGGGTTGAAGTTCCGTTGGACCGCCTCTGGACCCTTGAACTCATAGTTTTGCTCCCGGGACAGGCCTTCCGGCAAAGTTTTATCCCGGCTGAGGATTTTTTTGAAACCCCCAAGACAGGAAGATACCGGCTGGTTAAGGAAATTCAGGTTGGCCCAATTCACTATGGGGCAACTCTTGAAACACAGACCCTTATTGCACAATTTCGCATAGAAACGCCGATCTCTGAGCAGCAAGGGGCGGAAGCATAAGCACGTCCTCCGCGGGAGCGGCGCAGTGGAAGATACCCCAAGTGGAGGCAGGTGCTTGAAAAAGCCGATTATGACCTGCACAAGTACTCCAAAGCTCGCTCCAAGTCCACAGGTAAGGGCGAGGTAAATTCCTGGTATTGCTTGGTTGATGGTAGACGAAAGCCAAGGCGATAGGCATGAATAAATTGCCTGTTAAGATGAGCCGATTTTATTCCATAAATGGGGTCACCGACGACCGGACAGCCGATAGCTGACAGGTGCACTCTGATTTGATGTGTGCGCCCTGTTATGGGGGTGACTTCGACTAAAGTGTACTCATCCAGGTATTTCCGGACTTGATATTGGGTGCTAGCCTCTTTTCCTGCTTCTACTATTGCCATTCTCCGTCTATTATGAGGGTCTCGCCCGATAGGTGCTTCAATTATCCCCTGTTCCGGGGATAGCCTTCCTTTAACAAGGACAAGATATCCTTTGGTCACAGTGCGGCTTTTGAACTGTGCGGCTAAATATTCCCGGGCAAAATCGTTTTTGGCAATGACTATGAGCCCCGATGTATCTTTATCTAGTCTGTGGACTATGCCTGGGCGCATTAGCTCGTTGCTCATAGCCAGGCCGGGGCAATGAGCTAAGACAGCATTGACTAAAGTATGGCTGGGATGCCCCGGGGCAGGGTGAACTGTCAATCCAGCAGGTTTATCTATGACCAATATGTCCTCATCTTCATAAATTATAGTTAAAGGAATTGGTTCAGCTAAAGGATGGACAGGCAAGGGAGGAAGCTCGACCGTTATCCTATCGACCTTGCTTAACCTCTGGTTCGCCTTTGTCCTTTGCCCGTTGACCAGAATATAACCTTGCACAATTAATTTCTGTAAATAAGCGCGCGAGAATTGTGGAAGAACCTGGGTTAAATACTTATCAAGGCGGATGTCAGAAACAGGTGAGTTGAATTGCAATGTCTTAATTTTGGGGTCTGTGGTTGCGTTCATATGCTTTTTTAAATACCCCCGACCTATAAAAGGAATAAATGAGAACAAAGACACCCACCGTTATAGCTGCGTCAGCGATGTTGAAGACATGCCAATAGAAGTCGCTCCACAAACGGATGTAAATGAAGTCAGTGACACAACCAAAACGGAGGCGGTCTATTAGATTGCCTACAGCACCGCCCAGAATCAAACCGATAGATACTATGCTCAAGGTAGTAGCCGGGGATAAGTAACGAAGAAACAGCAAGATAAAGAGCAAACCAGCTATGCTAACAGTGATGAGAAGAAAGGTTTGATTGGCAAGTAAACCAAAGGCAGAGCCCGTATTTTCAATATAGATCAAACTTAAACGGTCAGTTATGGGGAGCGATTCCCCAGGTGCTAAGTGAGCTCTGACCCATAGCTTGCTCAATTGATCTGGAGCGCTTACCAAAGCAATAACGATGAGACATAATATTGCTTTCTTAATGCTGTCACGCAAAGACAGTTTCGAATTATCTTTGTCCACAACAAAGTCGCCGATTTTGTCGGGTCACAACACAGTCGAGCGCCCTTTATCTTGCCCCTCTTGTTACCTTTGCCTGCTGAGCCTTACAGCTCAGACATAAGCTTGCTTGAGGTATGGCTTCAAGGCGAGCTTGCTCTATAGCTTGCCCACAGAAATCGCACAATCCATAAGTGCCGGCTTCATATTTTTGTAATGCATGCTCAACCTCATTAAGCGACTCTCCCAGCCTTTCTTCCAAGGCCAGTCTTTTCTCTAGCTCGGAGGCTTCATCGGCTTCCTCTTCCCTTTTGCCAAATGGACTGCCTTCCTTTCTCTCTGCCGATGGTTGACCGAGAGCTCTCAACTGTTCTAGCTTTTCTAACAGCTCTGCTTTTTCCTTCTTTAACCTTTCATAAAGTTCAGCGGACTCTATCACTTCTTGTCCTCCGTATGATTTACAGCTATCCTACACCAAAATTCCACACGAACTGTGTGAGACTTGCAGTTCTACTATACGACGTTGGGCTTGCTAAAAACTTCCCTTATATCAGGATGTAAGGAGTCTCCGAGTTCTTTCACGGATTCGTATCTAATTTTGTTAAGTTCCCTTTGCTTTTCTTCAAATTCAGTTCTGGAGTAAAGTTTCTCAGGATGCAAGTAAATATCATCTACATATCTTATCGCCCTAGGTACCTTAAAGCCCGTGGGGGAATCTACCCAATCCTCTAAACCTCCTCTTAGCAAAGAATCGAGTATTGCCATGGTAAATTCCAATCTTACATCTTTGTAATATTCCCCTTCTCCTATTCCTCCAGTATTTATCAAATAGTAATTTAGGTGGGGAATACCTTTTATTATCTCATAAAATATATTAGCATGCTCGGCCAGGTCTCCGGCAACAAAGGGGTCGTAGAAAAACTCGCTTCTAATTTTCCCTGCCTGGGTTGGGTCACCAGCCGAGGATTCCATTGCCTGTCCCAGAACCATCAAGGCTGCTGCTTGCTCCCGGGTCAGCTTCGATACTGCCGGAATCAGTGGCCCCCTGGTGATAAGAATCAGATTGTCAATGCTATCCACATCGATATAGCGACTGGCATGCATAAAATCTCTTCTTAATACCACTGCTCTGCCATTGGATGTTCTTTCGAAATTGTAAAAGTCAAAATCTCCGTCTTCGGTTACGTAAACATTCTCGCAGACAGTTTCCGGTTTCAACAGTCCGTAAAATATTTCGATTTGCTCCCCGGGGTTCACGCCTTCTGTTTTTACAAATATTCCCCCGGCTTCAAAGCCATGAAAGGAACCATCGGGCATGAGAGTCCCCCCATCGTCCTGAATAAGCCAGGATTTCTCCTTCCATTTTCTGGCCAGGATTCTACAGGTTGTAGTTGTTTTCCCGTTGGCACTTAATGCCACAAGTAACGTCCTCGCCATCCGATAGTCCCCGTGTGCTGACTGAAGGTAATCCTCTCTACAGCCAGTATGTAAGAAGATGCCCCCCCTTCTCGTCTTAGTTACCCAATCCTCAGCGGCGAAAACCCCCTTCTTATATTCACCTATGTAGTTACCATTCCTGATTATCTTGACAAACCTTCCGTCATCCAGCATAGCCAATCTGATAGTGATATCTCTCTCGGGGAGCGGCTTCGACTGGTTAGTTTCAAAAGCCTCGTCAGCGAAGAATAAGATGTGGTAGGTTGGCTTTTTGACTTCCCCCTTTGGGGGTATAAAAAGGTTCTTGCCTCCGTAGGCAACATGGGCAAACCGCTCAGGAACAATTAACCTGACCATGGTGTTACTATTTTCATTGCCCACAATTCTGTCTATGGAAATCAATCTTTCCTTGCCCAAAGCCTTCTCACACTGAGCTAATAGCTTCAGTTCATCCTCGCCAAAGGGATGGTCAACACTGTTTTTGGTGAACATTGCTGACCTGGAAGTGGGCTCACTTTGGGCGACAAAGTTTCCATAAATCGTTTTCCTAACCCCCGGCTGTTTTTCCACAAGCCCTCTCAGTTCCTCATCAGAGGGGTTATGAGTCAACCGATTTTCTTCTCGCGCCTTTTGCCAGATTCTGTTGGCGGTTATGGCAAATTGTTCCAGTTCAAACGTTACCATTATGCTCCTTGGGAAAATGCGATTCCGCGTCTCCAATTTCCGGGAACCAGGTGCTAATATTTATTGCTTAGACCTCGCGGAACTCCCCTTCCACCGTGCCTTCTTCTCCCTCCCCGGGTTCCTCTCCACCAGGTTCCTCTCCACTAGATGGGGGCTGCCCTGGTTGCTGGTCAACCGATGCTCCAACCTTCTGCATAGCCTGCGATAGCTCTTGCATAGCATTACGAATGGCGTTTACGTCCTGTCCTTGAAGAGCTGACTTTACACTGGCTATCTTAGCATCTATTTCCTTTTTTACATCGGCGGGTATCTTATCTCCGTAGTCACGGAGAGTTTTTTCTGCGGTGTAAGCCAAGCTGTCAGCAGAATTGCGCACCTCCACTTCCTCTTTACGTTTAGCATCCTCAGCAGCATGTTGCTCAGCCTCTCGGCTCATCTTCGCCACTTCCTCTTTGCTCAATCCGCTAGAGGCAGTAATAGTAATTTTTTGTTCTTTCCCCGTGCCCTTATCAAGAGCGCTAACATTAAGGATGCCATTGGCATCTATATCGAAAGTCACCTCAATCTGGGGCATACCTCGTGGCGCCGGCAGAATGCCATCGAGCATAAAGCGCCCCAACATTCGGTTATCAGCAGCCATAGGACGTTCCCCTTGAAGAACGTTTATTTCAACGCCTGGTTGATTGTCACTAGCAGTGCTGAAAATCTGGCTCTTTTTAGTGGGTATTGTGGTGTTGCGAGAAATAAGCGGTGTCGCTACCCCTCCTAGCGTTTCTATCCCCAGAGTGAGTGGGGTGACATCAAGAAGAAGAACTTCTCCGACTTCACCCGTAAGCACCCCAGCCTGAATGGCAGCACCTAAAGCTACTGCCTCATCGGGATTGATTCCCTTGACAGGCTCCCGGCCAAAGAATTGCTTTAAGGTATCCTGAACTTTGGGCATCCTTGTCTGACCACCGACAAGAATTACATTATTGATTTGGCTTGCCGTGAGCCCGGCATCGCTTAGGGCCTGGCGACAAGGCTCGATGCTCTTTTCTATCAAATCAGCGGATAGTTGTTCTAGCTTGGCTCGAGTTAATGTCATGCTAAGATGCTTGGGACCGCTGGCATCGGCAGTAATGAAGGGGAGGCTTATCTCTGTTTGAGCCACTGTAGATAGTTCCTTCTTCGCCTTCTCAGCAGCGTCTTTCAACCTCTGTAATGCCATCTTGTCCTGCTTCAAATCGATGCCTTGCTCCTTCTTAAATTCATCACATACCCAGTCCATAATCCTCTGGTCGATGTCATCGCCACCGAGGTGGGTATCACCATTGGTTGACTTAACCTGGAAAGTACCCTCTCCTATGTCCAGGATGGAAATATCGAAGGTTCCACCACCAAGGTCATAGACGGCAATAGTTTGATCTTGTTTCTTATCCAAACCGTAAGCCAGTGATGATGCTGTAGGCTCGTTAATAATACGCAAAACGTTAAGCCCGGCTATGGTGCCAGCATCTTTAGTGGCATTTCGCTGGCTATCGTTGAAATAGGCTGGCACGGTGACTACAGCGTCGTCGACCTTCTCCCCAAGGTAAGCCTCAGCATCAGCCTTCAACTTTTGCAATATCATGGCTGATATTTCCTGGGGACTATACTCCTTGCCCCCCATTACCACTCGGCAATCGCCATTGGGAGCCTCGGTAATCTTATATGGTAGGCGCTTCATATCATACTGAACAGTGGGGTCCTTAAATTTACGCCCGATAAGGCGCTTTATGCTGAATATAGTATTCTCGGGATTGACTATTGACTGGCGCTTGGCTAACTCTCCTACTAATCTTTCCCCATTTTTACCTATCGCTACCATTGAGGGAACGAGATTGCCACCTTCAGCACTGGGTATGATCTTAGGGTCGCCTCCCTCCATCACCGCTGCTACACTTAATGTAGTACCTAAATCAATTCCTATCGCTCTTCCCATTTCTACTTCTCCTTCTGAGTTGTTTGCTCTGTTCTTCCTTTTTCTTCTCCCTTACCAACTATCACCAGGCTAGGACGAATTACCTTTCCTCTAAATTCATAGCCTTTTTGCGTTTCCTCAATAACCATTCCTTCCTCCCCTTCCTGCTGCATCACAGCTTCGTGCAAGCGAGGATCAAAGGGTTCTCCTCTAGCTTTAATCTCGGTTAGCCCTCGTGCCTCCAGGGTTGCCTTAAATTTATTATAAATGAGCTTGATACCTTCAGTCCAATTTGATTCGTCGAGCTCAGCAGGAACTGAAGCGAAGGCTCTCTCCAAGTCATCCATGACAGGCAACAGGTTAGAAATAAGCGCGCTAATAGCAAACTCGATAACCTCCCCTATTTCCTGCTCACTACGTTTCTTATAATTATCAAAATCCGCCTGGCTTCTTTGCCAATTGGCCAAATATTTTTCTGCCTTTTCCTTCTCCTCAGCTAGAGCTTGCTGTAACGTTTCTATATCCTCAGCTTGCTCAATTCCTGCTTCGACTACCTCGTCACCCTCAGCCAATGTTAGACCTCCTTTAGATGTATTCAGCCACTGAGTTGCTTAGCAATGCTGAGAGGCAGTTAAGCGAAGAAATAGCCTTGGCGTAGTCCATTCGTTTAGGGCCAATCACTCCCACAATACCACTGGCCTTATCAGGTACTCCATACTGGCTAGTTATTAAGCTCAAGTCCTGTAATGCTGGCTCTGGGTTTTCTTCGCCAATGACTACCTTTACCCCTCCTTTGCTAAATTCCTGGCAAAACATATTTCTAAGCCAATCCTCTCCTTCCAGCACTTCTAAAATCTTAAGCATTCTAGGGCTGTTGGTAAACTCTGGTTGACTCAGCAGCAAACATAGTCCTTCAAGATAAGGCTCACCATATTCTAGCCTATCTTCGGCAGCCACTATTTCCGCTAAACACTCAGCTATCTGCCTTTCTTCAGAAGAAAGTCCCTCTCTTTTAGCCGAGATCTCGCTGCTGGTCATCCCGGCGTAAATAGAAGTAAGCTTGTTAGCTAGCTTTGTTAGCTCATCCTGGCTAACCTTTCTACTAAAAGATAAGACCTGCCGTCTAACTTTCGCTTCATACAAAACCACGACCAGCAAAGCCATGAAATCCTGCAAGGCTACCAAATCGAGATGCTTAAAGCGACAGCGAACCGCTTTGGGAGTGGTTATTACTACCAGGTTGTGAACAAGGCGCGCCAAAAGCGCTGCCGCCGTCCTTAGCCATTGCTCTAGCTCTTCTTTTGCTTCCTGAGATATCTGATGAATTAGATACTGCTCAACACGGGGAAGTTCAATCTCTTCCCCTATCAATGCCACATAGTAGCGGTAAGCCTTATCAGTAGGTACGCTTCCGGCCGAACGGTGAGGGTGGATAACATATCCTTCTCGTTCTAAGTATGCTGTATCATTGCGGATGGTAGCCGGGCTTACCTTCAAGCCGTACTTTTCCACGATAGCACTCGAAGCTACTGGTACTGCTCCAGTGATATAATCTTCAATTATCACCCTGAGAACGGTTCCTCTTCTTTCTCTTACAGCCATTTAGCACTCTCCCCTTTTAACTGCTAAATAGATTAATTTATCACTGTAAATACGTTCTGTCAATGGTGCTGCGGGAACCCACTTTGATGGGTTTTTCTTATTGACCGAGAATGAAATATTAAGTACTATTATAACACAAGCGTGAAAACCGCGAAGGCATTTTCCTTGGCACAACGTGATAGCAAAGCAGCTCAAATCCTAAGCCTGGAGGCAGAGAGGCAAGCAAACACCATAAATCTTATTGCCTCTGAAAACCATGCCAGCCGAGCAGTGCTTGAGGCCCAAAGCTCAGTGCTAACTGACAAATATGCTGAAGGATACCCCGGGCACCGATATTATGGCGGGTGTGTCTACATAGACGAAGTTGAAAATTTGGCTATCGAAAGGGCTAAAAAGCTCTTTAAAGCCGAGCATGCTAATGTCCAAGCTCATAGTGGCAGTCAAGCCAACATGGCAGCCTATTCAATTCTATTGGAACACGGAGATACTGTTATGGGGATGGGCCTCAGCCATGGCGGGCATCTCACCCATGGCTCTGAGGTCAATTTCTCCGGGAAATGGTATAAATTTGTCCCTTACGGAGTCGATCCTAAAACCGAGATGCTTAACTACGACGAAATTGAAAGGTTAGCTCTGGAGCATAAGCCCAGGTTAATAATAGCCGGGGCGAGTAGTTACTCTCGTATTATTGATTTTGAGAGGCTTCGCTATATAGCTGATAAGGTGGGCGCCAAGTTATTGGTTGACATGGCTCACATAGCGGGGATAATAGCCGCTGGACTTCATCCCTCTCCTGTATCCTATGCTCAAGTTACTACTGCCACCACGCAAAAGACCTTGCGGGGACCTCGGGGTGGCTTTATTTTATGTGATAAAGAGCTGGCTTCGGCTATTGATGCTGCAGTTTTCCCGGGGATGCAGGGGGGTCCTTTCATGCATATCATCGCCGCCAAAGCCGTGTGCTTCTTTGAAGCTATGCAACCCGAGTTTGTTGATTACCAGAAGTCAGTGTTGGAGAATGCTCGCGTTTTGGCTTCCGAACTCCAGAGATATGGGATGCGTATTGTTTCCGGGGGCACAGATAACCATATTGTACCCGTTGACCTTTCCCCTCAGGGGATAAGCGGCAAGGATGCTGAGGAGGCCTTAGGGGCAGCGGGCATCTCGGTAAATAGAAATACCATTCCTTTTGACCCCAAGCCACCACTGATTACAAGCGGTATCAGGCTGGGCACCCCAGCGGTGACCACGAGAGGTTTTGGCATAGAGGAGATGAAGCGCATTGCCTCTCTCATTGTCAAAGTGCTTTCTCCTTCGGGGGATAAGCGCGCACAAGAACAAGTCCGCCAGGAAGTACGAGAGATGTGCCAACGGTTTCCCATTCCTGGGCTGCCATAAGCCACCCGAGATCGTTTAATAACATTGGTTTGTCATCCTGAGCCCTTCGCCTCTTGTCATTCTGAGCGAAGCGAAGAATCTAACCCCACTCAGGGTAAACTCCGCGAAGGATCTGAGAGATTCTTCGTCGTCCAAATTCATTTGGACTCCTCAGAATGACATTAGTAAACGCTCTACATCTCTTCTCTTGATTAATTTCTTTACTTGTTTTTGCTAACCCTTCCCAAGAAACAGCGATGATTTCATGCTATAATCAAGTTGATATCCAGATAACTAAGAGGTGATGATGGACGAATTAAAAGTGTTCAGCGGCACTGCTCACCCTGCCCTAGCAGCGTCTGTGTGTGATTACTTAGGCATACCCCTGGGGGAGGTTGAGGTCTTTGAGTTTAGCAATGAGAACATTTTTGTGCGCATCCTCGAGAATGTCCGGGAACGAGACGTTTTTGTAATTCAGCCTATCTGCTCTCCGGTTAACAAAAGCCTGGTCGAGTTACTTATCATGCTCGATGCCTTCAGGCGAGCTTCAGCGGGACGAACTACCGCTGTCGTTCCCTATTATGGCTATGGCCGCACTGACAAAAAAGACCAACCCAGGGTTCCCATCACTGCTCGCTTGATTGCCGACCTGATTACTACCGCTGGGGCTAACAGATTGCTCACCGTAGACCTCCACGCCCCTCAAATTCAAGGATTCTTCACCATACCTGTGGATGAGCTTACCGCTCGGTCCATCCTGGCTCAGTATTTCAAGGAAAAAGCTCTGGATAACCTGGTAGTGGTTGCTACTGATATTGGTATTTCCAAGGTAGCTCGTGATATGGCTGCTAAACTTGGAGCCCCCCTGGCTATCATTGAAAAGAGGCGCCTGGGTAATGTCGATGCCACTGAAACCATCAACATCATTGGCGAGGTTGAGGGAATGCGTGCCCTGACGGTTGATGATGAGATTGATACCGCTGGGTCTCTGGTCGGGGTGGTAAATGCTCTTTTAAAACACGGCGTTACAGAGGTTTATGCCTGCTGCACTCATCCCGTTTTCTCTGGTCCCGCTATCCAGCGGATAGCCACGAGCCCGGTGAAAGAGGTAGTCGTTACCGATACCATACCTGTTAATGACGATAAGAAACGGGACAAGATCACCGTCTTGCCTATAGCTTCGCTTATTGGCGAAGCCATTCACCGCATTCACACCGGCTTATCAGTGGGAGCGATGTTTGAGTGACAACTCCACCAAAGACAAAGAGAGGTTAGGAAATACCAAATTCTAAGCACGAAATGCTAAACAAAAGAAAGGAAAAATTTAATTCCTTTCATTAAAACTCCAATGACCAAAACAGAGAGGATTCTGGATTTAGAGCATTGAGATTTTGAATTTGTTTAGAGCTTAGAAATTAGGATTTAGGATTTCATCGATCGATGCTTAAGTGGCTTAGCAATCTGATTGATTCCAACGAGAAAGAAGTGAGGCGTCTTCAGCCTCTGGTTGACCACATAAACTCGTTGGAGCCCGAGTTTGAAAAGCTCACCGACGCTGAACTTCGAGCGAAAACCGATGAATTTAAGACTCGGGTAGCCGATGGTGAAGGCTTGGATGAGATTTTACCGGAGGCTTACGCTGCTGTCAGAGAAGCGGCCAAGCGAACCATAAGACAGCGGCATTTTGATGTCCAGTTAATGGGGGGAATCGTCCTTCACCAGGGGAAGATAGCCGAGATGAAAACTGGTGAGGGAAAAACCCTGGTAGCTACCTCGCCCCTCTACCTCAATGCCCTTACCGGACAAGGCAGCCATCTGATTACCGTCAATGATTATCTTGCCAAGCGGGATTGCCACTGGATGGGCCCTATTTACCACGCCCTGGGTATAAGCGTGGCCAGCATCAATGCCCAGCAAACAGTCGGCCAACCTGCCCCTTCCTATATCTTTGACTCCAGCTACGAGTCGGAAGACCAGAAGTGGAATTTTCTCCGCCCTATCACCCGCCGCCAGGCTTATGAGGCAGATATAACTTATGGCACCAATAACGAGTTTGGCTTTGATTACCTCAGAGATAATATGGTCTGGGATTTGTCTCAATGCGTGCAGCGTCCCTTGAACTATGCCATCGTCGATGAGGTTGATAACATCCTTATTGACGAAGCCCGTACACCACTCATTATTAGCGGTGCTGCCGAGGAAGCAGCCAAAAGGTATTACACCTTCGCCCAGTTAGTTTCCCGCCTTAGCAAAGACGCAGACTATACCATTGACGAGCGTACGCGTACTACCAACCTTACCGAGATTGGCATGACCAAGATGGAGCAGATGCTAAAGCGGGAAGGCTTGCTCAAAGCACTTGACCTTTATGACCCCTCTAATTACTTTCTCACTCAATATCTGGAGAGTGCCCTTAAGGCTCGTGTCTTGTTCAAGAAGGACAAGGACTATGTGGTTAAGGATGGACAGGTCATCATCGTGGATGAATTCACTGGCAGATTGATGTTCGGCAGGAGGTATTCTGAGGGATTGCATCAGGCCATCGAGGCCAAAGAGAAGGTAAAGATTCAGCGAGAATCAGTTACCTTAGCTACCATCACCTTCCAGAACTATTTCCGCCTGTATCAAAAACTGGCGGGCATGACCGGTACCGCGGCCACGGAAGCCGAGGAGTTCCACAAGATTTATAAGCTGGAAGTGGTAATCATACCCACAAACAAGCCCTTGATTCGCACTGAATACCCAGACCAGATTTACAAAGACGAGAAAACCAAGTTTGCCGCCGTAGCCAGTGAAATCAAGCAATTACATGACCAGAAAAGACCTGTTCTTATCGGTACAACCTCTATTGAGAAATCAGAGTATTTATCTGACCTCCTGAGGAGAAATGGCATACCCCATCAGGTCTTAAATGCCAAGCATCATGAAAAGGAGGCAGCTATAATCGCTCAAGCCGGGCGTCTCGAGGCGGTAACTGTGGCCACAAACATGGCCGGGCGTGGGGTGGATATTATACTTGGTGGCAATCCTGAAGGGCGTGGTGAAGCAGAATGGCAGGAAGAGCATAATAAGGTGGTTGAGCTTGCCGGACTTCACATTGTAGGTACTGAACACCACGAAGCCAGACGCATTGATAATCAGCTCCGAGGAAGGGCAGGAAGGCAGGGAGACCCGGGTAGTTCTCGTTTTTATGCTTCCTTAGAAGATGAAATTCTTCGCCGCTTTGGCGGTGACCGTGTTAAGGGAGTTCTGCAGTGGGCGGGTATGGATGAAAATAGCCCCATTGAGCATCCTTTAGCCACTAAGGCTACGACCAATTCCCAGGTCCAGACCGAAGGCTACCATTTCAACATTCGTAAACACCTTGTGGAATATGACGATGTCATCAACAAGCACCGCGAGGTGATTTACGCCGAAAGGAGAAAAATCCTCAGTGGCGCCGACCTTAAGGCAAATATAATATCTATGGTCCAGGATGAAATCCAAAGCCTGGTAGCCAGGCGTCTCAGCAGCGCTAGCTACGAGCTGGAAGAAGAGCAATCTAATCTATCCGGCTTACTTGAGGATGTATCCACCATCTTTCCCTTGCCTCCGCAGTTCAGAAGCGATGGGCTTTCCGAACTCAGCGCCCAGCAAATCACAGAAAGGTTTACTGATTATGCCACCGAGCTTTACAACCAGCGGGAGCAAGAGATAGGCCCTGATAATATGCGAATAGCGGAGCGACTGGTAATGTTGCGAGTTATTGACCTGTTATGGAAAGATCACCTTACTGACATGGAGCACCTGCGTCAGGGGATAGGTCTGCGGGCTGTAGGTCAGGAACAGCCGCTGATAGTGTATAAGAGGGAAGGTCATGCCTCTTTTGAAGCCCTCTTAGCTGGCATTCAGCATGACGTTGCCCATAGCATTTACCACGTCGGTATTGCCAAAGAAACTCCAAAAAAGAAGGAGGCGGTTCCGGTGGGCAAGAAAGTTGGCCGGAATGACCCCTGCCCGTGCGGCTCAGGCAAGAAATACAAGCATTGCTGCGGGAAGTAGAAAGCTTTGTATACTTGTGATTGCGAGCGAAGCGATCGCTTGCTATAAAAGGGAGGTGATACATGAAGAAATCATCGGAAGTTGAGGTCAAAATCGGCTTTTCAGTTGCGGACTTAGCCACTGCGTTACAGCAGCTAAGCAACGAGGATAGAGAATTCTTTATTGAAAATCTCTTAGCCGCTACAAGCCCTGAGTATCTGGAAAGCATTGACGAGGCGCGGAGGGACTACAGAGAAGGAAAGACTATTCCCTATGAAAAACTGTTCAGGGTATAAATTCCACTCCAATGAACTACAAAATTGTCTTCACTAAAAGAGCAATGAGGGATATTTCTAAATTGGAGCCAGAGATTAAAGAAAAACTAGGAGATGCCCTAAAAAGATATGGTGAAGACCCTTTGAATCATGCTAGGAAGATGGTCGATCCTTCTTTAGGAAGTTATAGGTTTAGAATAGGAGATTACAGAGTCATATTTGACATTGAAGGTGATGAAATAATAGTGCTGCGTGTTGGCCACCGCAAGGAAATTTATCGAAAATAATGCTTCTAAATTCCCTCTCCCTCGAAAGGAGAGGATGGAGGTGAGAGTGAAATGCCAATTTATGAATATAAAGCAGTAGACGGTGCTCATTGCAGGCTGTGTAAAGGAAGGTTTGATGTGAGGCAGGGAATAAATGATGAACCGCTGAAAAGATGCCCCGAATGCGGCGCTGAGATAAGGAGGGTCTTTTCTCGCCCCTTCTTGTTCCGGAAAGAATCCCTCAGCCATGAAGGCCCCTTCAATTATATGGAGGAAGAAGCTGACGAATTAGGGCTGGAGGAAGACCTTGCCGAAGATGAAATTTGGGAGTGAGGGCAGAAAGGGTACCCGCTGCCGCTAACTATTTGCACACTTTTTGATTGTACCTGGAGTCCCAAATTTTTCGCGCTAGAAAGTGCAGACGTGGTTAATTCGAAATATTGCACTGGCCAGAAAGGCTTGCTAAAATAGCTAAATCGCTGATAACAAGGTTGTAGCTATGATAGATTCTCCGGTCCTGGTCCTTAATCAGAGTTATGAGCCCCTTAACTTATGTCGCACGCGTCGGGCTATAGTGCTAATCTTCCGTGGCAAAGCTGAAGTGCTGGAAAATAGCAGAGGTGAGCTTCACTCTGTTAACCAGGTATTTCAGATACCTTCAGTAATCCGACTCGTCTATATGGTTAAGCGCCCTCGCCATCAGAAAAAATTGAGCAGGCTCGAGGTATTTAATCGTGACCAATACACCTGCCAGTATTGTGGCCGGCAGACCAAGGAGCTTACCTTAGACCATGTTACTCCGCGGCGGCGGGGTGGGAAGCACGCCTGGGACAATGTGGTTAGTGCCTGCATTCCTTGCAACAGGCGCAAAGGCGGACGTACGCCGGATGAAGCAAGGATGAGACTGCTGTGTCAGCCGCACCCCCCTCGCAATGATGGCTTCTATATTCCCTATCACCTTCTCAATAATCATGGTGAATGGCAAAAATATCTACCCTCTCTGAATTAACTTGACCCCAACGAAGTAATAGTTTAGTTTTTCTACAAGTTCCGTCTTAAAATTAGGGCTCTTTCCTTCAACATCCCCCCTTGAGATAAGGACTCTCTATTCCAATATCCCCCCTTGAGATAAGGGGGGATAAAGGGGGTTATCTCGACAAGCACCATATTGTTGCTTGCTTGCTTCATAACTCCCCTAACCCCTCTTATCTTAAGAGGGGAAAATCGAAAAAACTTACCTGTTACCCCGTGAATTTGCTCTGAGGTCGATCGACTTCTTGAGAGAACTACGACTTCTCTTCCGGATGAATTAGTTCGTCCAGAGCTATCTCTTTAACCACCTCATTATCCAATTGTACTGTTACCGTTTCCTTGAAGAAGTTAGTGCTGATTACCCTGGCTTTACCCCAGGGTGTTGATATTTCATGTTTCGGCTGAGGCATCTTTTTTTTCATAGCTACATATTCTTTGTTTTCATATGCCAAGCAGCAAAGGAGCCTTCCACAGATGCCCGATATCTTCATGGGATTCAAGGCCAATTTCTGTTCCTTGGCCATTTTAATAGATACTGAGGCAAAGCTAGTGAGGAAATTCTGGCAACATAAAGGATAGCCGCACTTGCCTATGCTACCCAACAGCTTAGCCTCATCCCTTGCCCTCACTTGCCTTAACTCCACCCGTGTTTCCAGAGCATGGCTTAATCTCCGAACCAGGTCTCGGAAGTCCACCCTATCCTGAGCGCTGAAGAATATGGTCAGGTGCTCGCCCTTAGAATCATAGCGAGCCGCTAGTGGCTTCATCTTTAACCCAAGTTGAGCTGCCATTTCATTGCACCTGCTCAAGCCTTCTTTTTCCAGGTTCCGCCGAACTTCCTCTAAGTCCTCCGCCTCAGCCTGGCGTACTACCATCATTAATTGCTCGCCTGGTTGAGACGGGGCTTCAAGAGTAACGACTTCAGCCACGTCTAGACCACGGTCAGTATCCACCACTACATAGTCGTTTATTTGTGGGGATATCTCGCCAGCATCACAGTAAACTAATTTTCCTCTAGAGCGGAATTTGACTCCAATTATGTTAGCCATCGAAATATATTATATTCTAAACTCCGCAATGACATTCTCATTCAGGATTTTACACTCAGTTTTTTTTCTGGGTAAATTGAGCATCAGCCATTCCATTGCTAAACGGGGATTAACATTCTTAGAGATTTCCTCCTGTAGCAAGCAAAGATTAGCAAGAAACCCTTCAATCTCGCTCAGACTTAATCCCCTGGCTTGTTCTTCCAGAGCTATCTCATAATCTACATTGATGATGGCCTCCTTGCAACCACCTTTAATGAGCATCAAATCACGCCACCAGTCGAGCCAAATGTCTATTATTTCTGCCCCGGCTCTCCGGTTCTGGCTAAATTGGTTTGCTAGCTCTTGGGCATAGGCAAACCTTTGCCCTAAGCTCCGACTTGTCGGAGTTAATAAGGAGACCAGCTTGGCTATCCTCTGGGAGCGCTGCTCTAATATATCGTCATTTGCCAAAGCGGACAATGCCCAGCCAAGGCAACCATGGCACAATTGAGTCAAAAGCTTCGCTTTATTAGCATCAACGTTATATGAGTTGACGAGTATCTCTTGTACTCGCTCTGACGGCACAGGCTTCAATTCCAGCCGCTGACAACGTGAAATAATTGTCGGCAAGAGGTGCTCCTCCTCAACAGCTAATAAAAGCCAAACTACCCTTTGCGGTGGCTCTTCTAATATCTTGAGCAAGGAATTAGCCGCCTCAGTAGATAGATATTCAGCGTCATCAATGATAAACACTTTGCACTTACCTTCATACGGTGGCAGGTTGGCTAAGCGTTGCAGCCCTCGAATATCATCAATGCCAATCTCTGTTTTAGAATCCACGCCAATAGGGGTGACATCAGCGTGCTTGCCCTCCAGGATTCGCTGGCAGGAACGGCATTGACCGCAAGGCAGTTCGGGGCCATCACAATTTAGGGCTTGAGCCAAATTGAAGGCTAACGTCCCTTTGCCCACATGCCGCGGCCCTACTAAAAGATAGGCGTGGGCTATAGCATTGGTTTTAAGGCTGTAATCCAGCAAAGATAAAATTTTATCCTGTCCTATAACTTGCCACATGTTAAATCAGGTCCAGGTTCATCAAATCCTGATAAGTTTCCCGGCGCCGAATAAGACGCGCTCGACCTTCCTTTACCATAACTATAGCCGGCCTGGGCATGGCATTATAATTGCTCGACATGGGTATGGAATAGGCACCACAAACTGGAATAGCTATGATGTCACCGGGATGCACTGAAGCCAAATTGATATCCCTTACTAAAATATCACCCGATTGACAGAGCTTGCCAGCAATGGTAACCACCTCTCTTCCCGCCTCCAGAACTTTGTTAGCCACCATAGCCTCGTATTTAGCTCCATAAAGAGCCGGGCGGATATTGTCGCTTATGCCGCCATCGACACAGACATATTTCTTTATGCCCGGTATATCCTTTATCGCCCCGACCTTGTATAATGCCACTCCGGCCTGGCCGACAATTGCCCTTCCTGGCTCGATAATGAGCCGGGGGCGACTCAATCCCAGTCCCGAAATAAGACCATTCAACTTGTCAGTTAGCGCCCGAGCATATTTCGCTATTGTGGGCACTTTAGCATCCAAGGTATATGTAGCGGCAAAACCGCCACCGATATCAAACTCGCTAAGATTAAGGTCAAATTTCTTGCCCATTTCCTGAGCAAAGCGAAGCACAAGCTCCATAGCCAGCTCATAAGGCTGAATCTCGGATACCGGGGAGCCGAGGTGGAAATGAAACCCCAAAAGGTTAAGGTTGGAAGCTGACAAGGCTTGCTTTACCGCTTCCTCAGCTTGCCCGGTAGCCAGGGGAAAGCCAAATTTGCTCTCTATCGTCCCGGTAGTAGTATATTGGTGAGTGTGAGGGTCGACCCCCGGAGTGAGGCGAAGCAAGACATTCTGGCTAATCTCCCTCTCCCCGACTAGTTTATTAAGCAGCTCAAGTTCATAGAAGTTGTCCACCACAATTCTGCCAACTCCCCAATCCAGGGCAAGATTTAATTCTTCCGGCGTCTTGTTGTTGCCGTGGAAATAGACCTTGTCCAGAGGAAAATCCACGGAATGGGCGATGCTAAGTTCTCCCCCGGAGACAATATCGAGCCCCAGGCCTTCCTCCTTAAATATGAGAGCCAGAGCCTTGTTCAGGAAGGCTTTGGAGGCATAAATGACCAGGGTATCAGGATAATATTTACAGAACTCGTCTTTGAATTCACGGCACTTATGACGGAGGGTTTGCTCATCGAAAAGATAGAGCGGCGTGCCGAATTCCTCGGCCAGATCCACAACATCGCAGCCGCCGATAAGGATGTGCCCTTGATTATTCACCTCAGCGGTTAAAGGGAAAAGGGCCAGCTCGGGCGCCCTGCTTGTGTTCATGGTGATATGGTAGCTTGTAATACCTGATAAGTCAAAGGTCCTGAATGAATTTTCGTCGGCTGGTTAGCAAGCTCGATACTCCCCTAGGATTCCGCCTTCGTTTAACTCAAAGGTTACGATGAACTTTCAAATGAATCTATGCCCAAAAATTTCTGGTAACGGTTTCGGCATAAAAGAAGTTTCGGCAAAACCGAAATTTGGGTGAGCCCAAAGGGCGAACCTTTTATTCCGTGTTGTCCGAACTCAGTAGAGGTCGTAGCGAAGCGGAGAGTGCCAGACCCTGTCCATTCCTGAACGTTAGGGTGCCAAACGTTGCTTGGATATCAAAAAATTGGCAGCAATTTTAGTATATCATTGTGTCGTTCCATTCCTTCTCTACAAAAGTCAACACGGGTACAACCTTCTAATCCAATCATATAGAACCCCTCATCAAAATAGCTTTTCGGGAAGAGTATTTGCAAAGCATCCTCATTTACTACTCTACCAAAGAAATTATATTGCTCTACACTTCCATTAAAATATGTACATCTATAAATGAATCCTTCTTTGTGCTCATTTTTTATATCTTTAGCTACCACACTTATATCATATCTATATGTGTTTCTAATTTTGCCTGCTACTTTCATTTCCAGAAGTACGTAATCACCATAATCTGAAGATTTCACCCATAGAATATCTATATCTTTATCCGATACATCTCCCTCCTCATCAACATGATAATTATTAAAACGGTGCGTCGGGGTGTTTGCCAAGAGGAGTACTATAACGATTATTGCTACTATTGGGATGGCTAATAAAATCACTAATTTCCTTTTTCTGCTCAATTTTAGAGCCATATAACAATACCTCCTTGGCTCTTTTCCCTACGTGTAAGAGGCTCTGGCATTTCGGACGACACCACCATATACGAACTGCGAGTTTCCCTAGCCCGATTTAACTACCGCAATTATGGCGCTTCCTATCCTGCGCTCACTTTAAGAAATTTTACCATAACCGCCTAGCTCAGATTAACGCTTTAGTTTTTCTATTACTAGGTAACATCCTTGCCTTCAGCATCCTCAAAAACTTTCTCAAGAAGGGGCGCTCCCTTCATGTCAAAATCCTACTTCTAGAATGGCGTCATAATTTCACCCTATTTTCCGAAACACCATGCTGTAGTATTTCATCATTATCCCCTTGGGTCCCTCTTTATGAACGATTTCGAAGCCATTTCTTTTTAAACAATGGGTTATATCATCAATTGTATAAACACCATAGTTTTTTACGATAGGCCTAAAAATTCTGGTAGTAAACCTTGAATATGCGATATCACCGAAAATAAGAAACCCTTGTGGCTTTAAAACCCGACTTATTTCTTCCAACGCCTTTTCCCAATCGCCTATATGATGCATGACTCCAAAGGATAGAACAATATCGAATTCGTTATCCTCAAAAGGCATTTTTGTCGCATCCATTTCCAAGAAACGAATACGTAGTATATCGTCAATATTCTCCTTGGCAAACTGAATCATTTCTGGGTCAACATCAGTTCCAGTAACGTTCAAGTGATATTTCCTGGCTAGGTATTTACACGTATGCCCATTGCCGCATCCTACTTCGAGGTAATTTTGATTTTCTTTCAGATTTACATACGGCAATAATCTTTCAATGTGTTCAATACCGTGCTCGGCATGCTTCTGGCTGACCATGACTCTTTTTTCGACCTTACTTAGCTTCATTTTCCCATCTTCTTCCACATAGTTTAATTCTTACTTTCTCAAAGGCTTTTATGAGTTTCAAAGGGCTTTGGGCAATCTCTCTTAACACCGGTATATGCGAACTGCAAGTTTCCCTAATCCAATTTACCCACTGCTGTGATAGTGTTTCCTACCACACCCCAGCCATAAGCAATTTCACCATAACCGCCTGGCTCAGATTAACGCTTTAGCTTCTCTATTACAGCGTCGGCCACCTGGCTGGTGCCTACCGCTGTGGCTGGGTCGAGCTTCAAATCATAGGTGACATCCTTGCCTTCAGCTATGACCTCAGCTATAGCGCTTTCCAACTTATCGGCGCCATCCTTCTCTCCGAGATAATGCAGCATCATCACCCCGGAGAGCATCGTAGCCATGGGATTGGCCTTATTTTGCCCGGCGTATTTGGGGGCGCTTCCGTGGGTAGGTTCAAAGATAGCTACCTCATCCCCAATGTTGGCTCCAGGCGCTACGCCCATGCTGCCGACCAGCCCAGCACAGAGGTCCGAAATTATGTCGCCGTACAAATTGGGCAGCACGAGGACGTCAAACATCTGAGGCTTCCTGACCAGCTCCATGCAGGTTGCGTCCACAAGCATATCGTTAAATTCTATATCGTTATACTCTTTGGCTACTTCACGGGCAGTATCCAGGAAAAGTCCGTCGGAGAATTTGAGTATGTTAGCCTTGTGAACCGCGGTAACCCTTTTTCTGCCGTTCTGCCGGGCATATTCAAAAGCAAATTTGACAATTCGCCGGCTAGCTGTTTGGGATATAACCTTCAAGCTCACGGCGGAGTCTTTCCTTATCTCCTTTCCGGTAGCACCAAAAACGAACTCTAGCAATTGCCTGGTTCCTGAATCACCCCTGGCAAATTCAATACCGGCGTATAGGTCTTCGGTATTTTCCCTGACTACCACTATGTCCACGTCTTTGAATGGCGTATTCATGCCGGGGTAAACCCTGTAGGGGCGAAGACAGGCATAAAGGTCTAACGTCTGCCTCAAAGCGACATTGACGCTCCTGAAGCCAGTGCCTATGGGTGTGGTCACCGGTCCCTTAAGGGCGACTTTGTTTTTCCTTATGGACTGGAGAGCACTTTCAGGAAGAGGTGTGCCAAACTTATCTTGAGCCTGACTACCTATGATAACAGTGTCCCACTGGAACTTGACCCCCGTAGCTTCCAGCACCCGCCGTGTCGCCTCAGCCACTTCAGGCCCTATGCCATCGCCGGGGATAAAAGTTACTTTGTGCATTTTGAGCTTTTTAAAAGTGTGTCTCCTTCCATCCTGATTTTGTCATACTTATCCATATAAGCCCAGAGAGCGTTCTACTGTTTTTCATGTTCAGTGTCTCCTCAGAGGCTCAATAAGCAATTAGCTAATGGGCAGCCTTCCATAATTACGCATCAGTCATCGCACGACGCCTTCCTTTATACCTGCTCTAAGTGCCTGAGTACGGGCATTAGCATTAAGCTTACGCAGTATAGAGCTAATATGGTCTTTGATGGTTTGTTCGCTAACACCTAGCCTTTCGGCAATCTGCTTGTTGAGATAACCCTGAGCCACATAATTGAGGACCTCTGATTCCCTAGAGGTGAGAGGTGAAATAAAAGTTGCCCTTTCTCTTTCCCTGAACAGTTCCTCAACTGATTGTAATATTTGTTCGGGAGTCCGCGGTCGAGGAATAGACTGAACCTGGGAAAGAGTAATATCCCATTGAACTCTCGCCGCCAATAAGCTGGCGATATATTGGTTAAGGCTCACTCCCTCTTGCTTAGCAACGCGAACCAAATTGCGGTGAAGGCTTCGTGGAATCCGCACCACGAACTTCCCACTATACTCCTCCATATCCCTGGGCAGGGGAATATCCTGACCCATTTCGTAAGTTCCTTGAATCCATACCTGCCGGGCATCCTCAATAGCTTTAAAAGCCTCATCAAGGGTCTCAGCCTGGGTCATGCATCCAGGTAATTCCTCGATTTCAGCTACATAACCGCCATCAGGGTCAGGATGTATAGTAATTGGGTAACGCAGGTTTAAGTAGAATTTTAAATCTTTACGCTCCGTGTCGTTTCTCATGCCATTCCTCTAATTCTAAATTATCGATAATCATACTCACATAGCGTCTTTTCACATACCGCCCTTTTACTGTCGGAATAGTTTTGCCCCGGTGACCCGGCTTCGCAAAGAATCGATGACTCCCTCCTCTAGAGGGGCGCTCTTCGTAACCAAATGCCTCCAAGACCTTAGCAACATCCTCAAATAAGACCTCCGGTGGCTTTCTTAGAAATTTCTCTACTAGTTTATCAAGCTCGCTCATTCATAATCATAATATTATGATACCATATATAGTATCATATTTCAATAGGGTTCAGAGGAAGGTGTAATAATGAAATCCTTACGCTTCTGTATGTACGGGATAAGCCCACCCTCTTTAAGGATGGCGGACATTATCGGCGGCATCTTGCTACAGCTTAATGTAATACCAGAGGTCAAATTAGCAATCATACCACTAGTCAAATTTATCTCCAACTCATCGCCGTCGCCGATTTTATCGGTGTCACAAAGCAGGACAGGCAAACCCTGGTTTATGGCGTTCCGGAAAAAGATGCGCGCTGCCGATTCGGCTAAAATAGCGCCTACCCCCGACATTTTGATTACTACCGGGGCATGTTCCCGACTGGAACCCAGACCAAGATTTTTGCCCGCCACTAACATTGCTTTGCCTTCACCTGCCGCCGACAAGTCCCTTACCCTTGAGACAAATTCAGGCACAGCATCCTCCAGGACATGTTTGGCAAGTTCAGGCAGGTTGCTCCTCAAATGGGCAAATCTGCCGGGAATAATATCATCCGTAGAGATATTATCGCCCAGTTTAATGGCTTTGCCCTTGAGCACCAAATCAGGCATTGTCACCCTCACCTTAATCCTCTCCCATCGAGGGAGAGGAGACTGTTTCGCTTCGCTCGCAATAACACAACGACAGCGGGAAAAGGAATTTGCGAGCAGCGTTCTATCACATCGTCTCCCTGGGGTCAACAATTTCGCCCCTTATGACTGAGGCGGCGGCAGTTGCCGGGCTAGCCAGGTATACCATAGCTTCGGGATTACCCATTCTTCCCTTAAAATTACGATTGGCGGTGGAAAGGCAAACCTCGCCATCTCCCAATACCCCCTGGTGGAGACCGAGGCAAGCGGCACAACCCGGCGGTAGAATAGTTGCTCCAGCTTCAATTAAGCTCTGGATATAGCCTTTCTCTATAGCGCGAATGAGCACTTGCCTCGAAGCTGGCGCTATGAGCAATCTAGTACCGGGATGCCTCTTCCTGCCCTTGAGAATCTCAGCAGCCACAGCTAAATCCTCCAGACGTCCGTTAGTACAAGTGCCAATAAATGCTTGCTGGATTTTGACCCCTTTTACTCGAGTCACTGGACGGACGTTGTCCACAGCGTGGGGAAGCGAGAGCATTGGCTCAAGCTGGTCGAGATTCACAGGTATGACTTGCTCGTAATTTGCCTCAGCGTCGGGATATAGCGGCTTGTAATTTTCGCCCCGTCCATATCCCATGAGGAAGTCCTGGGTGATTTTATCGGAGGGAAACAAGCCAACCTTGGCCCCGGCTTCCACAGCCATATTGGCGATAGTGAGACGCTGCGACATAGTCATCCGAGCCGAGGCCTTGCCACCAAATTCCAAAGCCTTGTAATTAGCACCATCAGCGCCAATCTGGCCAATGAGATACAGAATTAAGTCCTTGGCATAAACTCCCCGAGGGAAGACGCCATTGAGCTCAATGAGAAAACTTTCCGGCACCCGAAACCAGGTCTTACCCAGGGCTAAGGCTACGGCAACATCGCTGGAACCCATGCCAGTGGCAAAAGCTCCTAAAGCACCAGCAGTAACAGTATGAGAGTCCGCGCCGAGGATAACGTCTCCCGGTTTAGCAAATTGCTCCGCTACCAACTGATGACATACACCATCGCCTACCTCGTAGATGCGACAGCCCGTTTCCGCAGCGAAGCGGCGCAGAAGGATATGGTCATTAGAAAGCTGCTGAGCGGGACTAGGAGCAGCATGGTCCAGGAATATTATTGTTTGCTGCGGCTTAGCCAGAGCTTTAAAACCGCTTTCCTTAAACTGCCTTATGGTCAGGGGTCCAGTAGTATCCTGGACAAAAGCCAAATCCACGTCAGCAATTACGACGCCCCCAGCTTTCGCCTCGCCATGCGATTTAAGGCTTAGAATCTTCTCAACTAATGTCTTGCCCATATATAGCTCCTAAATAATTGCGCATCAACCCTTCAGACTATTCCTCAGGAGTATAAAATCCTAAATGCTAAGTTCTAAATCCTAATTTCTAAACTCTAAACAAATCCAAATTTCCAAATTTAAATACCAAAACTTCTTTGTTCTAGATTTTGGTCATTGGTGCTTTGATATTGTTTAGGATTTCGAATTTCGGGCTTAGTGCTTGTCATATTTTGCTCTGTCATTTTTCCCTTTGCATTTTGATATTGGAATTTACCTGCATCCTCGTCTTCCCCTTTCTTATTGCCTTACTATTTTAATCGCCTCCTCTGCTATAATCAATAACATGCCTGATTACAAACCAAGCAAGCCAGGTTCCACCCCATGCGGCAGGAGCATCTTTTACTGGGGCAAGCGAACTTATGTCATGGGCGTGATAAATGTTTCCCCGGATTCCTTCTCAGGCGATGGACTGGCAGACGTTGAGGAAGCTGTATCCAGGGCAGGACGATTAGCCTCTGAAGGAGCAGATATAATTGACATCGGCGGTGAATCCACTCGTCCCGGCTCAACTCCGCTTTCACCCGACGAAGAACTACGGCGGGTGATTCCTGTTGTGGAAAAGCTGGCCCACAAGATATCGGTGCCCCTAAGTGTAGATACCTATAAGTTGGAAGTAGCCCGTCAGGCTTTAGATGCCGGAGCTAACATGGTAAACGACATCTGGGGGCTGAAGAAGGAACCCAGGCTGGCCATGTTAGCGGCCCAAAAAGGTGTGCCGATTGCTTTGATGAGTAATCAGCGTGGTTCTTCGTGCCATGACATCGTCCCTGCGGTTATTTCCGATTTGAAAAGAGCCATTGAGCAAGCGTTAGACGCAGGAGTGCCCTGGGAAAATATCATCGTCGACCCAGGCATAGGTTTCGGCAAGACACAGGAGCAAAATCTGGAGGTTTTGCAACGCCTGGAGGAACTTAAAGCACTGAACAGACCTATCCTTCTGGGTAGCTCACGCAAGTCATTTATAGGCTGGGCGCTCGATTTAACTCCTGAACAAAGGTCGAATGAAGTGGCATTCGTTCCACCCGGCGACCAGCGGCTAGAAGGAACGGCGGCCACCATAGCCCTCGGCATCGCCAAGGGCGTTGACATTGTTCGAGTACACGATGTCAAGGAGATGGCACGCGTGTGCAAGATGAGCGATGCTATTGTGAGAGGCGTGTAAGCGAATTGACCATTGTCTATCTTTGTCTAGGCTCAAACCTGGGAGAACGGGAAGAAAACCTCTGCCAGGCTTTAACATCGCTTTCTCTAAAAGTAAATCTTGACGAGGTCTCATCCATCTATGAAACCGAGCCAGTCCCGATTCAAAATCGGGGCAAGGAGCAGCCATTGTTCCTCAACCTGGTCTGCCGAATTACCACCAATTTGCCTCCTGAGGAGCTTCTCCATCTCGTTAAAGACATTGAAACCAGAATGGGCAGAGTCCCCAGCGGGCAAATAAATTCACCTCGCCCTATAGATATAGATATCATTTTCTATGACAACAAGATTATGGAAACCCAGAACTTAACTATCCCGCACCCCCGCTTGAAAGACCGGGCTTTTGTTCTTATACCATTAGCTGAAATCGCCCCGGACTTAGTTCATCCCAAGCTGGGCAAGAGCATTGCCCAATTAGCTAACGCTGTTAAAGGACAAAAGGGGGTGCGAAAATGGTATTATATGAAATGACATAAATACCTGCGGATGGCAAAGGATACCAAAAACAGGAGGCTAGCAATGGGAACTAAGGGAAGAAAGAATGTTAAAAAGCTCAAGCAGAACAAGGGAAAGAAGAAATAGGAAGGGATAGGGTAAACATTAAATACCCTAAACTCTAAACAATATCAAACACCCAAAATCCAAAGGACCTAAACCGTTTAGAACTTGAATTTTAGATATTGTTTAGGACGCGATATACACAGGAGGCATTAATGTATCAACTATTTATGGAAGAGCACTTTGATGCCGCTCATTACCTCCCGAACTATCATGGTAAGTGTGAAAAGCTACATGGCCACCGCTTCAAGGTAGTAGCTCGTTTTGAAGCAGCCAGGCTCGATGAGACTGGCTTGGCTTACGATTTCGCCCAGCTAAAGCAGCACCTGAGGGAAGTCCTGACTCGATTCGACCATACTTGCCTGAATGATGTGTCCCCCCTCGATAAGATTGGACCCTCCAGCGAGAATATTGCTGCCACTATATATGATGCGCTCCAGGCTCGTTTTTCCAGCTCTCCGGTAAAGTTGGTGAATGTAGAAGTTTGGGAATCGCCCACGACAGGCGTGTCGTATAGCCCTTGAGCTAAGTTTGCTGCTCCGGCGGTAACAAATTGGGAATCGTATCTACAACGGGATAGGAATAGTTGCAATTAGAGCAATAAAGGGAACCCCTGACTATTTCCTCCCCTTCTTCTTCATCCACTTTAAGCTCCAAATCCCCTTTACATACGGGACAGGCTAAGATTTGCATTAATTCCTTTTTCATTTCAGATTCCAAATTATATCATAAGCAATGAAACTAAGGTAAGAAAGTGCTATAATATTCGGCGGGAGAACGAAATGACAATCCAGATTAAAAAGACTTACAGGGGCCTAAATCCTGGGATGCTCTGCGATGAGGTACAAGGCTTGTTGCAGAAACGAGGGATTATGGCTGTTGAGACTGAGTCGCAAACATATGGTCTTCCCAGCGGCGACACTCAATCGCGTACCACGTTGGCATTAAAAACACAGGCCGAGCAAGAGGAAAACCAGAAGGAATGCGGCAGGGTACATATTCTAGGCTCACCACAGGACGAAACAAAAATGCTCCTTGACGTAGATGAAACCCTCTTCCCCCAAGAAAAACTCTCCGCTTTTCAAAATGACCTCGATTTTATCCTCGGCTCATACGAAATTAAGTGGTAAACGAGCAGCTTTCAGAGCAGAACCAGCTTGCCAGGGAAACCAAGCAAGTACGAAGAGAAAGGCGGCGAGCAAAGGAAAAGTCCCAGATGCCCCAGCATGGCAAGAGCCTGGCAAGAGTATATAAGGACGCTGTATCCAGGAGAGCCAAGCCCACGAAAGCCCCCAAGCAGTCAAGCTAAAGCCTGGTGGTTGTTGTGATAAAGAAATTCCTTCTCAGAGGTCCAATCATAGTCCTGATTTGCCTGGCAATTGGCTTCGCCATAGTTTATGGCGGCGGGTGGTTGCTCCAGCAATTGGGGTGCTCAGGGCCTTGACTCCTGGTTCTGCCTGGGTTTGAAGCGGTCAAAACGCCACTCATTTTAGTGAGTTCGGCGTTTTGAGCAGATTGCAGAGCACTGCTCACATTCGTTGTCGCACGGCTCAGCATGAATGGTTACACTGGCCTCGTGGAGTGTGCTTTGTATTTCGACCTCAATCCGGTCGCATATTTGATGAGCCTGCTCCAAACTAATGTCCCTGGTCATTACCAAATGAAGGTCTATATAGCTCTGGCTTCCAGCCCGACGTGTCCGTAGCGCGTGGAAGCCGGACACCTCGCGGCTGTGTTTCCTTAAACAGTCTTCAATAACTGCCTGTTGTGAAGGGGGTAGGCTTTCATCAAGCAGTCCGGATATCGGCTTACGGATAGTATCAACAGCTACTTTCAGGATGTAAATAGCAACTCCGATAGCGAGTATAGGGTCAATAATATTGAGCCTGGGCCCGGTGAATCGCACTATTGCCAGTCCCACCAACACGGCTGAGGCGGAGTAGACATCAATGGCAATATTGCGGGCATTAGCCTCCAAGGCTACAGAGCCAGTGGCTCGGGATACACTTAGTAGATGCCGAGATAGGAAGATACTGACCACGATGGAAACCGCCATCACAGCTATTCCAGCTTCGGTTAGTTCAATGCTATAGTGTTTTGTTATTATCCGGCCTATTGCCGAATAGATTATCAGTCCTCCAGCGACAAAGATGAGAATTCCCTGCACAACGCCAGCAATGTCCTCCACCTTACCATGACCATACGGATGTTCGGCATCAGGTGGCTTAGCCGCAATGCGAATAGCAAAGAAGGTGATTATTCCGGCAAATAAATCGAATAAACTGTCGGCTGCCTGAGCCAGTATGCTGATACTGCCGGACAGCCAGCTAACGACCACCTTAAGTATTAATAACCCGACGACTACACCAATCAGTAGCTTGGTAGCCCCGGCCTTGGTTGAAAACATTTTTGCGCTCTCCTGTGTTCCCTGATATAAAACTACAGAGAATCAGAAGTTTACAGCGATATTTCGGCTAAGGCAACTGTTACTTGCCCCTGAAAAACTTCGTTTTTCAGGGGACCCCAAGTTTATTTCTAGATTAAACCGGCCACCGTGAAAAAGGAGCGAAACGAGCTTTTCATGGTGAACTATTCAGCATTTCCCGACTTCGCCACCATGTAATGCAATAGGGCTGTGAACCAAAAAACAATTGCTTAAAGAATACCGACCAGAACTAGAATAGTTCTCGGTAAATAAGTTAAACTGGCTGATTATGGATGACCCTGTGGGCAAAGGTACCAGCAAAGGAGTGGTACTTCTTGTCACCACGACAGCTTCGTTTCTTTTTCCCTTTATGCTCTCCGCTGTGAATATTGCTCTCCCTTCAATCGGGAAAGAGCTATCATTGGATGCAATCACGTTAGGCTGGATTGCTACCGCCTACCTCCTGTCTTCGGCAACCCTCCTTGTTCCCTTCGGCAGAATAGCAGACATATATGGCAGGAGGAAGATTTTCACCTGCGGCATAGTTATCCTCACGCTCTCATCCCTCTTTTCGGGAATGGCAAACTCCGCCACTATGCTTATTTCCTGCCGGGTTTTCCAGGGAGTCGGCGGTGCCATGCTTGCCGGAACCGCAGTAGCATTGCTTACTACGGTATTTCCCGCCAACGAGAGGGGGAAAGTCCTGGGGATAAATGTCGCGGCAACATATATTGGCCTTTCCCTGGGTCCGGTTTTTGGTGGGGTCCTGACGCAGCATCTTGGCTGGAGGAGCATCTTTTTCCTAAGTGCGCTCCTGGGATTGGTAGTTATCGGCGTCGTTTTATGGAAGCTAAAAGGTGAGTGGACTGGGGCAAAGGGAGAGAAGTTCGATTCCGCCGGCTCCGTAATCTACATCCTTGGGCTTGTAGCACTGGTATACGGTTTTACTCTCCTGCCAGCGATGTCAGGAGTGGGGTTGATTATCGGAGGCATCATAGGGCTTTCAGCGTTCACCAGATGGGAGATGAGAACAAAAAGCCCAGTCCTGGACATAAGCCTCTTCAAAAACAGCAAGGCCTTTACCTTTTCCAACCTGGCAGCATTGATCAACTACAGTGCCACATTCGCTGTATCTTTCCTCATAAGTCTTTATTTGCAGTATGTGAAGGGATTCAATCCTGAAAGTGCCGGCTTGATTCTGGTTGCCATGCCCGCTATGCAGGCTATTTTTTCACCGCTTGCCGGCAGGCTCTCGGACAGGATTGAACCGAGGCTAATTGCCTCAGCAGGAATGGTGTTGACCACTGTAGGACTCATTATCTTCATTTTTCTAAATGACGAAACCCCCTTGGCGCTCATTATAGGCAACTTGGTCCTGATGGGTTTTGGCTTTGCTCTTTTCTCATCTCCTAATACCAACGCGGTTATGAGTTCTGCCCCAAAGACGGCTTACGGGGTAGCTTCGGCAACGCTGGCAACAATGCGGCAGGTTGGCATGGTCCTCAGTATGGGAGTCGCCATGTTGATGTTTACCCTATACATCGGGAGAGTTCAAATTACGCCTGAGTATTATCCGCTTTTTCAGCAAAGCATGAAGACAGCGTTCATCATTTTCGCCGTTCTCTGCTTCGGCGGCATATTTGCCTCACTCGCCAGGGGAAAGGTGCGATAGTCTCTCATGTCATTACGAGCCGTCCCTCCTATGTCATTGCGAGCCGAAGGCGTGGCAATCTCCGGGATTGCAGAGCCTGTTCCGAGCGTAAGCGAGGAAAGAGCCTCCGTTTCAGGGCAGGTGAGTTATCTCGGAGGGCGGTTTCTTATGTAGCTCAAACTCTATTCCGGCTTCCTTGAACATCTCTACGAAGGAGTCATCATTATAGCTGCCAAAGGTTACGAAGCGCTTTATTTTGGCATTGACCAGCATCTTGGCGCAGAGTATGCAGGGGGTGTGGGTGCAGTAGAGGACAGAGCCTTCCAGGCTGACGCCATGCAACGAGGCCTGAATGATGACATTCTGCTCGGCATGAATACCCCGGCATATTTCTTGTCTGGTTCCAGATTCTATGCCAAGTTCATCCCTGAGGCAGCCGAGTTCAAGACAATCTTTAAGTCCCGCGGCAGCCCCATTGTATCCGGTGGCTAATATATGCTTGTCCTTCACCGCCACAGCGCCTACATGGTGGCGCCGGCAAGTGGAGCGTTCCGCCACCACGGAAGCTATCTTGAGGAAATATTCATCGCTATCCGGCCTAGTTTCCTTTTTCATTTCAAAGCGGATAAAACTCGTTCCGTTTCCTTCTCCAGTTCCTCCAGGGAAGCCTGATTTACTATGGTAAAGTCGGCCATGGCAATCGGCCCGCCCTTGTTGCTATTCTCTATCTCGGATTTATCTCGACTGGCTGCTTCTTCAAGCGTCAAGGGCCGTTTTGCTCTACGAGCAAGCCTTCCATGCCTGGTTGCGGCCGATGCCCAGACGGCAACCGTAGTGAACTGCCCGCCATAGTATTCCTTCAATAAAATATACTCTTCCCAGGAGTAAAGCCCATCTACCACAACATCCGATGATTTCAGTGAGCTATCAATCCTGGACAAGTTCAATTTGGCGTAAGCAGCCATCCCGTGTTCTTTTCTCAGTTGTTGTCGGATATAGCGCTCATTTTCCTCATTCGGCTCCAGTCCCCTGTTCTTGAGCTCCTCGTCTGTAATATCTCCAAACCGTACTTTCTTAAAGCCATGGTCTTCAAATACCCTGGCTACTTCTGACTTGCCCGCACCTGCCATGCCCACAATTGCTACCACTTTCACGGCTTATACGTAATCAACCCCGACAAGAGTCGGGGAATTGCGACAGTGCTTATATTAACAAGATTTACGCAACTATCATAGAGAAAATATCAGACCTCGGCAAAAAGTTGATTCCCCTCACCTTTCCCGATTTAATCGGGACTCCCGTCAAGGGAGAGGAAATTTGGCTTGCCGTGGCCAGGAAGAAAACCTTGTCACTAATAATGGAAAATATCGTAGTGCCTTGCCTGGCAGTTCGGCACGGATTATACTAAGTGCCCATAACCGGGGTTACATCGGCCTAATCTGTTAGTGAATAAATGTTTGGCATTCTTTCCAGAGAAGATATCCTGAAGATGCTGGGGGCAATTCCTCCCCTGGTGGAAAACTTATGTGATGCCCAGCAGCAGGTTCAACCCAATGGCATAGACTTGACCCTAAAAGAAGTAGCTTTGTTTTCTTCGCCGGGCAGCCTGGGCCCCGGCAACGAAGGCAGAGCCCTTTCCGGTACTTCCCCGCTCGTTTTCGATGGCCTGGGCCGTGTGGACCTGTTGCCCGGTTGTTACCTGGTTACATACAACGAGGTGGTTAATCTCCCCAAGAACATAATGGCCCTGGCAATGCCCCGTTCAAGTCTTCTGCGCTGCGGGGTCAGCATTCATAACGCAGTTTGGGATGCTGGCTATTCTGGCAGGTCGCAATCTCTCATGGTGGTCTACAATCCCCAGGGATTTCGGCTGCACAAGAACGCTCGAATTGTTCAGATGGTCTTCTTCCTCTTGAGCCGCGAGGTAGCCCAAGGCTATCAAGGTATGTTTCAAGGCGAGAACACCTGATGAGGATTTTAAGTTGGGGCTAATTATGTTTGCCTGCTTGCTCCAACCCGCGGATATCACTAGTCAGGGATACACGTACTTTCTGGGCGACCTTGCGGAAATGGAATCCCTGAACAGCAAGCGTCATGGATAAAGGAAAAGTTTTTGGTTTTTTCAGCAAGGTCCAGACAAACAACTTCCAATAATGTATTCTCCCTTTTTCCCTGATCCCCAAAGCCCATGTGGACCTTATCAATGCTATTAGATGGACAATAGAAACCCTCAGTCTTCCCTTATCGCTAGGTTTATACTCGCTTAGAAAGATTTTAATACGCTCATAGTATTGCTTGGGTGCGTAGATTGTATCTACAACCTGTTTATAGCCTCTGGCAAGCGTTTCGTAACCCATTTTGGGGATGAAGTTGGTTGAACCATCTGTGTTATCACCAGAGCCCTTTGGCAGTATACGGTTCTCCTCCTTTAAACGTTTGTATAATCTTGTCTCTGGAGGAGCCATCAGTACACCAACCATAGCGGTAACGATTCCACTCTTTTGAATGAAATCGATTTGGCTTTTGAAGATGGAAAGTGGGTCACTATCAAACCCAACAATAAATCCTCCCTGCACCTGCAAACCGTGGTTCTGTATCTTCTTAACCGAAGCCAACAAATCACGATTTTTATTCGGCACCTTATTACATTCGATTAAACTTTCTTCATTGGGGCTTTCAATGCCCACAAATACCATGTCAAATCCCGCCTCACTCATTAGACGCATTAGCTCTTCATCATCGGCAAGATTTATAGATGCTTCCGTAAAAAATGCAAAGGGATATTTTTTCTCTTCCATCCATTTAATTATTGCCGGCAGAATTTCTGACTTTAGTTTCCGCTTGTTGCCAATGAAATTATCGTCAACAAAGAATACGCTAGCTCGCCATCCCATATCGTATAGTGCGTCAAGCTCGGCTATTACCTGACTTTTGTCCTTGGTTCGCGGCACATGCCCATTCAGTATAATGATATCGCAGAATTCACAATTGAAAGGGCAGCCTCGAGAATACTGGATAGTCATTGATTGGTATTTTTTCCTGCTGATAAGTGACCACAAAGGCACAGGACTTTCCCTTATATCCGGCCGTTCTTCAGACGTGTAGATATGTTTGGCACAGCCTTTCTCTAAATCTTCTAAAAAGAGCGGCATTATATTTTCAGCCTCGTTAAATACAAGATGGTCCATATCATCAAACCCAAAATCTTCATACCCACGGCTAAAAAAGGGGCCACCAGCAACAATCTTGGTCCCTAACTTTCTGCACCTATCGATGACCTCCCTCGCCGAATTTTGCTGCGCCACCATAGCGCTGAGAAACACATAATCAGCCCACTTAAGGTCCTTATCTGTCAGGGTTGTGGTATTCATATCCACAAGCTTTTTTTCCCACTCCTCGGGAAGCATTGCAGCTACAGTTAATAAGCCCAGAGGGGGAAAAGTTGCCTTTTTAAAAATAAATTTTAAAGCATGCCTAAAACTCCAGAAGGTATCCGGATACTGGGGATAAACTAAGAGTACTTTCAACCTACGCTCCTTTCAATATAGTCTGACTCATAATACCATAACACAACAATATTTTGCTAGTGTCATGCACAAGCCCCAAAAAATCGGGAGGCACAGATAAAAATGTATGACGTTTACACAGGAAGACATCTTGCAATGATACGGAGCAGGAAGGAGGTCAAAAAATTGCCATATCATACCTACCAGCGGGCCGAGCTACCACATTAAGGATAAACTGGAGAGGGTAAAGAAGGGAACAAGACTTTTAACAACTGAATAGTGGAAGGAAGGCAAACTTCAAACACTCAACGACAGACTTCCAAGTCTATCGACCGACCTAGGAATCCCTAAGCTTTTGACTTATGACTCCTTAGAAAGGAGGTGATTCAGCCACACGTTCCCGTACGGCTGCCTTGTTACGACTTCGTCACAGTCACCAACCCCACCTTAGGCGACTGCCTCCCCGACAAGTCGGGGTTAGCCCATCGACTTCAGGTGTTGCCAACTCCCATGGCGTGACGGGCGGTGTGTACAAGGCCCGAGAACGTATTCACCGCAGTATAGCTGACCTGCAGTTACTAGCAACTCCGACTTCATGCAGGCGATTTCAGCCTGCAATCTGAACTGAGGATGATTTTAAGGGATTAGCTCCGGATCGCTCCTTGGCAACCCTCTGTATCACCCATTGTAGCGTGTGTGTAGCCCAGGGCATAAAGGCCATGCTGACTTGACGTCATCCTTTCCTTCCTCCTTGCTGTACAAGGCAGTCTCCTATGAGAATTTAACATAGGACAAGGGTTGCGCTCGTTGCGGGACTTAACCCAACACCTCACGGCA
>Ga0315543_1000051_pt1 | contig 139160 bp, 96 predicted proteins | sample SalMarSW160210MG_2_FD_203098 | JGI IMG/M metagenome (GOLD analysis project Ga0315543, IMG submission 203098) | Salt marsh sediment microbial communities from the Plum Island Ecosystem LTER, Massachusetts, United States - Salt Marsh Sediment SW1601-210 ...
TGCTCTTGGCAAGGGCGGGCGGTCGTACCAGGGAAATTGCAATACGCAGTGCCTTAGGAGCCGGACGCTGGTGTATTTTTAGACAAATGCTGACCGAAAGCCTGCTTTTAGCGATGTTCGGGGGGGTTTTCGGACTGCTTTTGGGATTTTGGGGATTGAGCGGTTTAAAACTCATCGCACCAGCTATGTCACCTGATACGGGCGGCAGTATCCCCGGATTCGATGAGATTAGTCTTAATCCCATGGTGTTGGGATTTACTGTGCTGGTATCCTTAATTAGTGGCGTGATGTTTGGTATGGTCCCGGCTTGGCACAGTTGTCGTTTCCGAATTATTGAGACATTGAAGCTGGGTGGACGTTCTTTATCTCAGGGACATTCCCGTCATCGTGTTCTTAATGTTCTGGTCGGCATGCAGGTGGCCTTGGCCTTGATACTTCTGACCGGGGCCGGTTTACTCATCAGAAGCTTTTTCCGGTTGCAGCATGTTGATCCTGGATTTATGGGAGATCGCGTCTTGGCGGTTACTCTGGAACGGCCTGATACCGAGAAAAATCGCAGCCTAAGTAACCGTGTTGCTTTTTACGAAGAGGTTGTTGAACGTATCAGTGCCTTGCCTGGAGTGGAATGTGCCAGTGCCATCAGTAGGCGTCCTATCACCTCCAGCACAAACGACAGTAATTTTAATATCAGGGGACGAAGTTTTCCTATAGAACGTACACCCAATGCGGAGTACCGTCGAATCACTCCCGATTATTTCAAATGTATGAAGATTCCTTTGATTCGGGGATGCATGTTTACTTCTGCGGATCGCGGTACCGGTCAACATGTTATTATCGTAAGCCAGGAATTGGTACGTAGGTACTTCCAGGATACAGATCCAATTGGTCAAATACTCCGGTTAAATGGCCAAGACAAAGAGATTGTTGGAATTGTCGGCGATGTCAAACAAAAAAGCCTGAGTAGCAGTCGTATGCGGACATTCATGTACGAACCTATAACCCAGAATTGTCCGCGTGGTATGAGCCTCATGATTCGCACAACCGGCGACCCTGAGACCTTGATAAGTTCCATACGCAAACAGGTCTGGGATATCGATCCCAGCCAGCCTATCCTGCGGACGGCTTCTATGAAAAGCATTGTTGCAGAATCCATGTCCGTGGAACGATTTTGCATGATCCTGCTGGCTGTTATGGCGGGCGTGGCCTTACTAATGGCCGTGGTCGGGCTCTATAGTATGATGGCCTATGCGGTCAACGAGCGCATCAATGAAATCGGTATTCGTAGGACCCTTGGTGCCGGGAGAGGCGATATTCTAAAGCTTGTAACGAAACATGGATTAATCCTGACACTCGTTAGTCTGGCGATTGGTCTGGTTGGCGCCTTTGCCCTGATGCGTTTTCTTTCCGGTATGCTATATCAAATCAGCGCGACCGATCCAGTGACATTTGTAGTTGTTCCGTTAATACTCTTAGCTGTTGCCATGCTGGCCTGTATTATCCCGGCGCGACGTGCATCTCGTGTCGATCCTATGAAGATCTTAAGATATGAATGATTGAAAAACAGGACACAGAATACAGGAAACAGAAGTCAGATGAGGTTTAACCGGCGAATTACAATTTATGATTAACATTGTCGAGTCGAGCGAAGCAGTATTTTTTACATATTAGGAGCATGAAGATGAGCAAAACGAACGAATTATTAATCAATGTGGAAGATCTCCATAAGGTCTTTGTCACCGAAGAGGTGGAAACACACGCCCTCTCCGGTGTTCACCTGAAGGTTCGAAAGGGAGAATACATTGCTATTGCGGGTCCTTCGGGCTGCGGCAAATCCACATTACTGTCTATTCTCGGCCTGCTGGATTCCCCAACTGAAGGCAATTACCAGCTCAATGGTTCACCTGTCGCGGACCTGTCCGCATCACAAAGGGCACGTATTCGAAACCGTGAAGTTGGATTTATATTTCAGAGCTTCAACCTTATCGGGGATTTGACGGTGTACGAGAATGTGGAACTGCCTTTGACATACCAGAAGATGCCGAGGACGCAGCGTAAAGAACGGGTACAAACCGCCCTGGAAAGAGTGTCGATGGCACACAGGATGAAACATTATCCCGCGCAACTGTCCGGCGGCCAGCAGCAGCGAGTTGCCGTGGCCCGTGCCATTGTAACAAATCCGTCCATCCTTCTGGCCGACGAACCGACCGGCAACCTGGATTCGGCCAACGGGGACATCGTTATGGAAATGCTTTCGGAACTGCATAAATCCGGTTCGACTATCTGTATGGTGACACACGATCCCCGTTATGCCGCTCATGCAAAGCGAACGATTCATCTGTTCGACGGGCGGGTTGTTGAAGACGAGCAGAAAACGCTAAAAGAACAGGACACCGCAGAGCTAAAACAAAGCGGCTTCGAGGTTTCATAATGAGTACTTTATTAAATGATATCAAATATGCTTTTCGACAACTTAGGAAGAATCCCGGCTTTACACTTATAGTTGTTTTGGTGTTTGGACTTGGCATTGGTGCTGCGACTTCGATTTTTAGTGTGGTTTATAAAGTGCTTTGGGAGCCCCTACCGATGCCTCATGCCGAACATTTGGTGGGTGTTTGGGAGAGTAATCCGGAAAAGGGACAGGCCCGTATGTGGGTATCGCCGCCGAATTTCATGGACTGGAAGGAACAAGCGGATGTCTTTGATGAGATCACTGCGTTTACAGTGAATTCCTTTGTCCTGACCGGCGAGGGCCAGCCGCAGCGGTGCAAGGGCCTGGCTGTAACAGATGGTTATTTTCAGTTGGCTGGAGTAACACCTGAACTGGGACGTACTTTTTATGCTGAAGATATGACTGAAGGTACCAATCCTGTTGTGCTAATTAGCCATCAGCTATGGCAATCACGCTTCGGCGGCAGAGCTGATTTGATTGGACAATCCATAAAACTTAACAACGATACATTCACTCTGGTCGGAATCATGCCTGATGATTTCATATTGAACGAAGGTACGCAGCTTTGGGTGCCCCTTGTTTTGGGATCCGAGCAGCAAAAACCGGGCATGCGTGGTGCTCGTCATTTGCACGTTCTTGCCAGGTTGCGTGGGGATGTGACGATAGAACAGGCTCAGGATAAGATGTGCATACTTGCGGCACAGATTGCGGATAAAGACCCTATTAATCGAGGCTGGCGTGTTCGTGTAATCGGCCTGCAAGATCAGATAGTCGCGTCAGTTCGTCCTTCGCTACTGGCATTATTGGGTGGTGCATGCCTGTTGTTGCTTACCGCCTGTGCGAATATTACCAACCTGCTAATCACACGCATTATTCAACGGCAACAGGAACTTGCGATCCGACAGGCCCTGGGTGCGACAGGTCTGGGATTGCTGCGTCAGTTGCTTTGTGAGAATGTGTTATTGGCGGTGCTTGGTGGAATGCTCGGTATCTCTGTCGCTTTTTGCGGCATTGGTCTGATTATCAGAATGAGTCCATGGGATATTCCTCGCCTGGGACAAGCCGGCATGAACGTTTGGGTGTTTTCGTTTGGCGTGGGTTTATCGCTATTAGTCGGGCTGGTCTGCGGCTTACTATCCATCGGTGGAATCTTGTCCCTGAATTTGGCCCAACATCTTAAAAATCAAACCAGGCAAATGTCAGGAGTCTTTAATCGCGAGCGTCTGCGTTGTTTTTTAGTGATGACTGAAACTGCATTTTCCGTTGTTCTATTGGTTGTCACCGGTCTTTTGATACGGAGCTTCTGGTCTCTAATGAGTGTCGATCCCGGCTTTGCTCCGGAGAATATACACACTATGACGGTTTCTTTACCCACGACGCGATATCCCGAGTCTCATCAACAATCGGCTTTTTTCGGGAGATTATTGTCGGGCGTGCAAAACGTACCCGGCGTAGCGGATGCCGCACTGGTTACCAACCTGCCTTTTTCCGGGAGTGTTATGACTTTCGGATATAATGCATATAATCACTCGTTCTTAGAAGGTGAGCATAATTTCGCCCAATATCATGCGATCAGTCCGGATTATTTCAAGACGATGGGAATTAAACTGCTCCACGGAAGGGTCTTTTCAGTAAGGGACAGCGCCGACGGGCCGCAGGTAGTTATTGTCAATGAAGCTCTGGCGCGAAAACTCTGGGACAGGACCAATACCGTGGGACAGCGTATTGGGCTGGCCAACGACGGAATGCGCGAAAGAGAAATTGTGGGCATCGTCAGTAGTGTCAAACACAAAGGACTGGATGCGGACATCGGCCCTGAAGTATATGTCCCTTTCGAACAGAATCCATGGCCATTCATGACTCTTGTTACTCGCAGTCACACAGGTACGCAACCGCTGGCGGGTGCTCTTCGGGAACAGCTCTGGGCGCTGGATTCGGACCTGCCACCGAATTCCATAGCCACACTTGAACATCTGATCGACAAAACTCTGGCTCCGATGCGTTTTCGAGCCTTGATAGTCGGCTTATTCGGTGTAGCGGCTGTTTTGCTTGCTGCTGTCGGCCTCTATGCAATAGTTTCGTATATGACCAGCCGACGGATCAGGGAATTCGGTATCCGTATGGCACTGGGAGCAAAGTCGTATCAGGTTCTGCGGATGGTACTGCTCCAGGGATTTAAACTTTCCCTTATAGGTGTCATTGCGGGCCTCATTGTAGCCTTGGCATTAACACGGATTATACGCAGCCTACTGTTCGACGTTAGCCCGACCGATCCGGTTAGTATATTTGTCACGATTGTGGTATTAGCATTTGTATCTTTATTGGCCGGTATGTTTCCAGCCAGAAGGGCGGCCAAAATTGATCCGATGGAGGCGCTGAGATACGAATGATGAATATCGAATTATAAATTAGAAATGAAAGAAAAAATGAGCGCAATGATAAATGATATCAAATATGCCTTTCGGCAACTGCGAAAGAGTCCCGGGCATACGGTTACAGTGGTGCTTATCCTGGGATTGGGGATTGGGGCCAATACCTCTATGTTCAGTGTAGTCAATACGGTTCTTCTAAATCCCTTTCCGTACCCGGATTCGGATCGTTTGGTTAGGGTGTTTACGACCGACCCGACAAGGGAAAGATTCCGTGACCCTGTTTCCATTCCCGATCTCATGGATTGGCAGGAACAGAGTCAATCCTTCGAATGTCTGGGATGGGTGAATTATGTTGGATATCCTTCAAATGTTATGCTTGGGGAAGGGACACCCCGAGTGAAAACGTTCATAGCCTCTTCAACGTTGTTTTCTGCATTGGACGTTAAACCTGTTTTAGGGCGGATATTTACCGCCGAAGAGGACAAGCGTCATAGTGACTTGATGGCACTTTTGTCGTACGATTTATGGCAAAGTCAATTTGCGGCCGATCCGGATATCATAGGTCGTCAAGTCGCGGTAGCCGGTGGCTTAATACGGGGCGGTTCTGTTCAGTGTACAGTAATCGGCGTTTTGCCGGCGGACTTCCAACCCTCTTTTTGTGAAGGCTTATATAAGGGGACTCAATGTTGGTTGTCTCTTAGCATAATCAAGCATCGATTTGCCCAGCGAAACAGTCATGTATCAACGGTTGTGGCGAAACTGAAACCAGGCGTTACATTGTCCCAAGCCCAAACGGAGATGGATGGAATTGCCGCACGCATAGCGACTCAGTATGGAGGGGATAGGGGTGTGCGTATTGTTTCGTTGCGGGATGATCTGGTTAAGGATGTTGATACAACCGTGTGGATTTGTTTCGCCGCCGTGGGATTTCTGTTGATGATCGTGTGTGTCAATGTCGCGAATTTATTATTGACTAAGATATCGAGCAGAGAAAGAGAGATGGCTGTCCGTGCTGCTTTGGGAGCAGGAAGATGGCGATTAATGCAGCAGGTGTTTATCGAGTCGTTACTATTGGTGATCTTGGGAGGACCATTAGGGATTTTACTGGCTTTTGGGGGGAACCACCTGTTGTTCGCCTGGCTGGGTGGCCGTATTCCCTGGATGGTCGAGCTTGCTATGGATGGTCGAGTCCTGGCTTTTACGGCATTGGCCTGTTTGCTGTCCTGCGTGCTGTTTAGTTTGGCGCCGGCGATTCGTTTGCTGGGTTGCGAAGTCCTGCCTGTACTTCAGAACAGTGCGGGACGATCCACGAGTTCCCGTTATCGAGTCCTTCAGGATGCCCTGGTGGTGATCCAGATTGCCATGGCCTTGGTGCTATTGGTGGGAGCGGGTTTACTGGGACGAAGTTTTGTTTCATTGATGCGAACCGATCTTGGTATGAAGCCGGAGAACGTTCTGACCTTTCAAGTTTGGTTACCGCGTGAGCAGTTCCCAGAGAATCGAGCACGCAGTGAATTCCTGAATCGTATGGACTCTGAACTGAAAGCTCTCCCAGGAGTACGTACAGTCGGATCAACCAGTCGTTTATCCTTTACTACCAGTTGGAACATGACTGGCTTTTCAGTGAAAGACGGTCTTTCGACGCCAGCCGACGTCGAACGCATAGCATGTTCCCAGGCGATTTCCCCTGATTACTTCAAGACCATCGGTACGAAACTGGTAAAGGGACGTTTCTTCAATGAACGCGACACACAGGGAACGGTTGGGAAGATGATTGTCAATGAAACCATGGCTCAACATTTCTGGCCCGATCAGAATCCGTTGGGAACACGCCTCGATATCGATACTGGTGTCGGAGGAAATACTCCCTCTTCTTATGAAATTGTCGGAATCGTTGCCGATGCCAAACAAAGGACCATTCAGGAAGACATTAAGCCGGAAATGTCGGTCCCAAATGCACAGTTTCCACCCTTTGGGGCGATGTTTACAGTAAAAACTGATGTTGAACCTCTGAGTCAGGTCAAGGCAATCAGAGAACTTGTAGCGAACCTGGACAAAACAGTTTCGATTTCAGATGTACGCACCTTGCAGGGACGCATTAATGATACAATTTGGCGTGAGCGGTTTTCGCTGATGCTCAACGGATTTTTCTCTGTGACGGCTTTGTTACTGGCTTCGCTGGGTGTATATGGTGTGATGGCCTACGCAGTGAATTTGCGTCAGCAGGAGATCGGTATCCGTATCGCTCTGGGCGCTCAACGCGGTAATGTACTTGGCTTGATTCTTAAAAGGGGGTGCCTGCTGGCCGGCATAGGTATTGCCATCGGTATCTTTGGGGCATTGGCTGTTACCCGGATTATAGATTTCATGCTTTACCAGGTGAAGCCCCTTGATCCGGTGACCTTTGCCGTGGTTCCGTTGTTGTTGCTGGCAATTACCTTGCTAGCCTGCTATGTGCCGGCCCGCAGGGCGACTAAAACCGATCCCATGGAGGCGTTACGATATGAGTAAGATTGGAATGTTGGAATACTGGACACGAAGCAAAGCGGAAAGCCGCGAAGCGAATATTGGAACAATGGGCAAGAAGAGCGTCGCACCTACAACATTCCATGGTGTGCAATGGCAAGTCCACAAATCTGCAGATCAAGCTTTCACGTATTGTTGTTGCTATGTTTTGCTTTGCTATTGTAGCACCTGTTTTTCTGGCGGTCTTTTCAGAAAAACCGATTCTTGGCTTGGGCATTCTAGGAACAATAATAGTTTCCTATATTACGATGCGTTATTTAAGAAAATAACGCCCTTGAAGTTATTAACCACATCGAACATCGGCATTGAAGGAACTCGTTACACTCGCCCCTCATGTCGTGCGTTATATAGTATTAAGAAAGGAATACTTTATGCAGATCCTCGCAAATCATATTAGAATAATATTGCTCAGCTTGGTTTTAACTACAGTTACTTTTTCACAAGAAATTGTTTGGAAGCCTAAATCAGTTCTCCCGAAACCTATGAGAGGGACAGTAGTTACATATAATAATTCAATCTATTTAATGGAGGCTAATCCAAAATCTTCGGGAGTATATGAATATGATCCTGTTACAGATACCTGGATGAGAAAAACTCAAATGATTACTCCAGGGTGGAATGTAAATTTAGCAGAAGTGGACGGTATGATCTATGTGATTAGTGGTGATCCTTTTCAAGATAGAAATGAACTCTACAATCCAAAATCCAACACATGGAAAACATTATCACCAATGCCAACTGCCAGGCAGCACACCAATTGTTGCGTTGTTAATGGTAAAATATATGTGATCGGTGGATTAGAGAAGGGTGAAATGCAGGAAGGCGACCGCATGGAAGATTGGGCTAAAAAAGCAAAATTATCAGATAAAAATGAATCCTATGATCCCAAATCAGATAAATGGGAAACCAGAGTGCCGTTGCCAACACCAAGACAAGGACCGAGTCTCGGTGTTATCCAAAATAATATTTATGCAATCGGAGGGGCAAAAACGAGCGCTTATGATTCACCTCCCTCACAAATTGTAGAAGTTTATGATACAGAAAAAAATACCTGGGAACGGAAATCGGACTTTCCCATTGCAGTCGCAGGTCATAGCGTTATTAGTTTTAATAACAGTCTATGTGTGATTGGGGGACAAGCCAGGAATAACAAAGGTGAGGATATCCCCATTGCAAATGTATATACCTACGACTTAGATAGTGATAAGTGGTTGAGAAATACAGATCTGCCAAATCCAATCCAAGTAGTAAGTGCAACTTTTTTAGATGGTTGCATCTATGTCATAGGCGGCTGTGACCGTCATTTTAAACCATTAAAGCAAGTCTGGTGTGCAAAAGCAGGATGACAATGATTGATTATTGTCTTGGGTGTCTTGGGCGGGCTTTGCCCGTCGGTTGTCAGCCGTCAGCCCTCAGCTTGGTTGAATGGGCTTTCAGCCCATGTTGATTAAGAATTGAACAAATAGCGTTAGTTAATATGAATAGAAAATCCAAATAACTGAGAGCTGATGGCTGAAAGCTTAAAAAGGTCGAATGAAATGAGTACTTTTTACAACGATATCAAATACGGTTTTCGACAATTATCTAAAAATCCCGGTTTTACATCTATAGCCGTCGTATCACTGGCACTGGCCATTGGAGCCATTACTTCAGTATTCAGTTTGTACAATGCCCTGATGCTTAAGTCACTGCCCGTACGCAATGCCGGGCAATTGCGAGTGTTCAATTGGGTGGGTGGAATTAACGCCAATTTTACACATTGTTGTGTTACTGGAACTCCTTCTGGAGAAACTACAGGTAATGTGGTGTCTTATCCGCTCTATTGCGCACTGCAAGAGCAGGCGAGTGGTATGGCGGACTTGTTTGCATTTTCGGAATTCGATGGATTCGATCCGTTAACAGTGATCATAGGAAAAGAAACGTTCACAGCCAACGGCCTAATTGTTTCCGGTAATTTCTTTGAGGAATTGGGCCTTAAAGCACAGATCGGCCGGACTATCCTTCCGGAGTACGATCAGCCACAGGCAGAACAGGTTACGGTGATTTCTTTTGCCATCTGGCGGCGATACTTCAACCACGATCCCGGTATCATAGGGCGGGCCGTGACACTGAACCGTCATCGCTTCACTATCATTGGCGTTCTTCCCGAGAATTTCCTCGGACTGTCGGCCGGCAATCGGTGCGATTTTTATGTGCCTATGTCTGCCCAGCCTTTAGTCCGACCTGATTGCCCCCTGACTGCAGCTAATATCTGGTGGGTGCAGGTCATGGCCCGCACATCACCAGGTGTCGGAAATGGACAGCTTCAAGCCTCTCTGGGAGCTGTGCTGAATCGGTTTGTTAAAGATCATACATTGAATGATTCAGACAAGCCGGTGCGTGCGGTGATAGAGGACGGCAGTCGCGGGCCGATCGGGTCGCGGCGAAATATAGGTAAATCACTGCCGATACTGATGGGTATTGTAAGTATTGTTTTATTGGCTGCATGTACAAACCTTGCATCATTATTACTGGCACGAGGGGCAGCCAGACAACAGGAAGTAGCCGTGCGCGCAGCCATAGGAGCGGGACGATTGCGCCTGATACGCCAGGGATTAACCGAAAGTTTGCTCATCGCCTTAGCGGGGACGGTCGGCGGACTGTTGCTCGCCACATGGGGAAAGCAGTTCCTCTTTAATATGTTGTGGCCGTCACTGGTAATCGCAGATTTAAGTCTTGATGTAACCGTTCTCGGCTTCACCATATTGATATGTGTCGGGTCGATGTTGTTGTTTGGCCTGCTGCCTGCCTGGCGTTATAGTCGCGTCGATCCAATTGTCTCGCTCAAGGAACGTTCATCGAGCGCGTTGTCACGTATGCGATTGGGCAAGTGGATGGTCTCGATACAAACCGCACTTGCTCTACTATTGCTGGCAGGGGCCGGTCTTTTTATACGTACACTAATAAATCTTTATCAGGTAGAAACCGGCTTTAATACTAAAAATATCCTTGTGTTCAGTTTGGATTCAAGCAAGGCGGATATGGAAAATCAACAAATGTCGGACTTCCATGAACATGTACGATCTTCGATTGCTGCCTTACCGGGTGTCCTGGACGTTGCGAATTCCAACTTACCACTGCTTGATCGTGGGAGGAGTGAGACCACGATTGACTTGCCGAATCGATCGGATAGACACCACATTTTACTGCTCGATATCAGCGATTCGTTCCTGTCCACTATGGGAATACCGCTACTGACCGGCCGTAACTTTAGCGCAGTCGATCACCCCGATTCAGACAAGGTTATCCTGATTAATCGAAAATTTGCACAAAGCGCCTTCGCCGGCGAGAATCCAATTGGAAAAATCCTGCACATTCGCGGAAGCGATTATCGCATTATAGGTGTATGTGGTAACATGATGTATTATGATCTTAAAGTGCCCGTTGAATCCACTGTATTTATGCCTTATCGCCAGGCATCCGGGTATCCGGGCAAGCTGTTTTACGAGGTACGGACTGCGTCGAATCCCATGGCGCTCGTCCCGGCCGTCCGAAAGTTACTGGCCGACAGTAATGCAAATATCCCTATGGGCGATATTAAAACCATGGCGGCCCAGCTCAACGAATCCATTGCGAACGAAAGATGTTTTGCAATATTGGCGATGTCTCTTGCTTTGTTGGCAGTGTTTTTGTCGTGTATCGGCTTGTTCGGACTCATGGCATACCACACAGCACAAAGAACCGGTGAGATTGGCGTCCGCAAGGCCCTCGGTGCACAATCCTTCGATATCGGCTTTTCGGTGATGCGTGATGCGATGCGGCTGGTACTTATCGGCACGGCAATAGGCATTCCTCTGGTACTGGCAACATCACGGCTTGTCCGAAGCTATCTTTTCGGTATAGAACCTTATGATCCCGTTTCTATAGCCGGAGCGACAATTTTACTTATTCTGGTCTCTATTGTGGCCGTATGCCTTCCTGCCCGACGCGCAGCGAAAATTGATCCGATGGAGGCGCTAAGATACGAATGATGAATAATGAATTACGAATAAGGAAGAAAGGGAAGAATGAGTACTCTAATTAACGATATAAAATATGCTTTTCGCCAATTGCGAAAAAGTCCCGGCTTTACTATTGTGGCTGTCTTATCTTTGGCACTGGGGATCGGAGCCAATACCACCTTGTTTAGTGTGATCTATAATGTGCTGTTGCGTCCTCTATCCTTTCCAGAGCCGCAAAATCTGGTACAGGTCAAGACCCATTGGATAGACGATGATTCCGAAGGATCGATTTCCGGTCCGGACTATGTAGACTGGGCTGCACAAAATTCGGTCTTTGCGTCTCTGACTGCGCTGCAATTCGGCCGTCGGTTTAGTTTGACAGGGTCACAGAATCCGATCGCTTTGAAGGGTGCCGGTGTTTCAACGAATTGCTTTGATACCCTATTTAAAGGTCAGATGCACCTGGGCCGGGGATTTGTACCGGAGGATGCCCAAATGGGCAACCATCACGTTGCCGTGATAAGTTATCAACTCTGGCAGGATTTGTTTGCAGCAGATCAAGATGTGATCGGCAGAGAAATCAATATCGATCGAGAGCCTTGGACCGTTGTAGGTGTGGCGAAGCAGATACCGGGATTCCTCGAAAAGTCGGTCCAGATCTTTGTTCCACTGGTTCATGAACGGATGAAAAACAGGAATCGGGATAGTCACTACCTATCGAGTTTCGGGCGTCTCAAGGACGGTATTACCTTGGCACAAGCTCAAGCAGAAATGGGTGTTATTGGTGCGAATTTGGCCAAACAATATCCTAGAGCAAATGAACGCAAAAGGATTTTGGTTTTTCCCCTGCATAAGATTCTGGTTCGTGATGTTCGCACGGCCATGTTGGTCATGTACGGAGCCGTGGGGTTTGTGCTACTGATTGCCTGTGTCAATGTCTCAAGTATGATGTTGGCCAAGGCCACAACGCGTACCAAAGAAATGGCATTGCGTAGTGCGTTGGGGGCGTCGCGTCAGCGCATTGTACGCCAAGTGCTCACCGAAAGCCTCATTTTGTCACTCTTGGGCGGGGCCCTGGGTCTGTTAATGGGCTACTGGGGCTTAAACGCCTTGAAGTTCATATCACCCTATACGCAAGGCAACCAGATTCCGGGTTATGACCGGATCGGTCTGAATACGGCCGTATTGGGATTCACAGGGATTATTTCTGTATTAACTGCGATTGGCTTTGGTTTGGTCCCGGCATTTACGAGTTCGAGTCTAAAGCTGAATCAGATATTAAGAGCAGGTGCCCACCAAATGTCAGCAGGGATCGGCCACCATCGTCCGTTGAATGCGTTGGTTGTCACACAGGTCGCTATGGCGTTGATGCTCTTGACGGGAGCGTCACTACTGGTAAGAAGTTTTCAAAAGCTCAACCACACGAATCCCGGCTTTGATTTATCCAATGTCCTTGCCGTGAAGTTGGAACTGCCACATACGGACCAAAATAAAAAGGTTCGCAATCGAGCGGCATTATTTAATCGGATCGTCGACCGTCTGGAGGCTCTACCTTCAGTAGAAGCTGCAGGGGGGATCAATATGCACCCATTGCTGCCTTATAATGCCGACACGGGATGTCGAATCGACGGCCGAAGAGTCGGAGGCGCCGAATATCGCATGATCACCACAGATTATTTCAAATCCATGAAGATCCCTCTGATGAATGGACGTTACTTTCTTGCTACAGATAATCTAACCGATAAGCGGGTGGCGATCGTAAACCAAGAATTCGTTCGTCGGTATTGCGAAGGCATCAATCCCGTTGGTAGAAAAATAAGTTATGACGGAACCGAAAAAATAATTGTCGGTGTCGTGGGTAATGTGAAACGAGACTCAATGCGTGCAGTGGATTATGAACCCTTTATGTATCAACCAATCCACCAGGACAGTTGGCATCAGATAACCTTCTTTCTACGTACCACGGGTGATCCGATGGCCTTGGTCGATTCAGCGCGTCGCACGATCTGGGATATTGATCCGGATCAGCCGGTCCTAAGCATAGAGCCGATGAGACAGATTTTCGATGACTCCATCTCGGTAGAACGCTTCTGCACGATCCTATTGTCCGTAATGGCCAGTGTGGCCTTGCTTATAGCGGTGGTGGGAATCTACGGAACGATGGCCTTTGCTGTCAATGAACGCACGAATGAAATCGGTATTCGTCTGGCCATAGGTGCCCAAAAGAGTGACATATTGTTAATGGTTGCCCAGAAGGGCTTGGTTCTGACTGCCATCGGACTGACCGCCGGTCTTGTCGGAGCCTTAGTCCTGACACAATACATGTCGAGTATGCTTTATGAGATCAGCACTACAGATCCGGCAACCTTTATATTGATGCCATTCATACTCTTTGGCATCGCCTTGCTGGCCTGCGTTATCCCAGCGCGAAGAGCAGCAAAAGTCGATCCGATGGAAGCGCTGAGGTACGAGTAAGACAGAAAAAAGAACACAGAAAACAGTATATAGAAGGAATTAGAAATGATTACACTATGGCAGGATATTAAATATGCTTTTCGGCAATTAGGTAAGAATCCGGGCTTCACTACTGTGGCCGTGCTGACACTCGCGCTCGGTATCGGGGCCAACACAGCTATTTTCAGTATGATTAATTCGGTTTTGCTCAAGTCGCTTCCGTATCCGGATTCGAAGCAGCTCGTACAGATATTCGAAGCGTTCCCTAACTACGATCGTAATACCGTCGCGGGGGGCGCGTTCAAAGACTGGTACGAACATAATACCAAGTTTGATTATCTGGCAGTATATGAGGGGACGCAACGGAATCTTACCGGGGATGGACAGCCGCAGCGTGTCTCCGGCTTGATGGTTTCATCCGAATTTCTTTCAGTTCTGGGAATCGAACCGATACTCGGTCGGGATTTTGTAGCCGGTGAAGACGCAGTTGGCGGTAATAATCATATCATGATGCTTACGCATCAGTTCTGGCAGAATCGATATGGCTCGGACCCGGATATTGTCGGCAAGAGCGTTTCACTCGACCAGGTCCCCTTTACGATTGTCGGCGTGCTCGGTTCCGGTGCTTTACTGCAGGACGATGAGCTATATCTAATACCTGATGTTATTGACGGTCCAGGTACATTTTGGGGCCGGGCCGGTCATTGGAGACATGTCATAGGCCGCATGTCGCCGGGTGTAACCGTATCCGAGGCGGAGACTGAACTTTGTGGAATCAAAAAACAGCTTAACGCAGAATATCCTGAATTCAAAAGAGAATGTACCGTCAACGTAGTCTCTTTACAGGAGGCATATGCAGGAAACGCTCGTCCGACTCTCATTGTTTTACTGGGTACTGTGGTTCTTGTATTGCTGATTGCCTGTGCGAATGTTTCGAATCTGCTGTTTGCACGATGTAACGCCAGAACGAGAGAAATAGCTATTCGCGCTGCGATTGGCGCCCGATCATGGCGTATCATCAGTCAGATGCTTGTCGAGAGTCTTCTTCTGGCGTTTGTGGGATGTTTGTTTGGACTGCTGTTTGCAATATATGGCGTCAAATTGCTCACAGCCATGATAGCCGGCATGGTACCTCAAATGCTGTATCCCGAGCTGGATATCAACGTTCTGTTATTTTCGATATGTATAGCATGTGTCTGCGGCGTCCTGTTTGGAATCCTGCCTGCGTTGCATGCTAGTAAAACTGATTTGAATAACGATCTGAAGGAAACCGAACGTGGAGCAACATCCGGTTCGAAGAGACGATCACAATCGTTGATGGTGGTATCGGAATTTGCATTTACACTGGTATTGCTCGTTGGGGCAGGCCTGTTTCTACGCAGCTTTATTCGAATCATAGAAACTGATCCCGGCTTTAATCCCAGTCAAACTCTTGCATTTGATCTATCCTTCCCGGACGCCAAATATCCGGAAAATGAAGATCGATTCCGCTTTATCCAAAAGTTGAATGAACGTATCGCCGCTTTGCCCGGCGTCGAGTCAGTCGGCGCTTCTTCATCTTTACCGTTCAGTTTGCGCGGCCGGACGGAGCAGGTCAGCCGGATTGATAAACCTCCCCGTACGGATTATGTCGCAGCATGTGACTGGGTGAGCGGTGATTATTTTTCGGCTACCGGAATTCAGCTTCTTCGCGGACGTGCTATCACAGAGGCAGACAACCAGGAGGGGGCGCCACGTGTAATGGTAATAGATAGTACTGTCATTCGCGACCTATACACCGATGAGGATCCCATAGGTCAACAGATACGTTTTCTCGGCCAGTCTTGGGAAGTTGTAGGTGTCGCCGCACCGATTCATCAGTACTTCCTGGATTATACGCCGCGTCCGCAGGTTTACATACCGCAAGTTTACTTGCCCACCCACACCAGCATTGTCATACGTACGGCGTTACCAGCGCTGACGCTTACGGAGGCTGTCAGAAAAACAATTCTCGAAGTCGATCCCGATCAACCCATGGCAAATGTTCGAACGCTCGAAAGTGACATCCATGAATCGTTGGCGGTCAAACGTGCCACACTTACCCTGCTGAGTTTCTTTGCGGTAGTCGGCGTCAGTCTCGCATGTATCGGCATCTACGGTGTTATATCGTATTCGGTCGGTCAGCGTGCACGCGAACTTTGCATACGTTTCGCTCTTGGTGCTCAGCGTCGTGATATCGTACAACTGGTCTTAAAAAGCGGCATTAAACTTTCTATCATAGGTATCGTTCTCGGATTGGTAATTGCACTGGCTCTATCACGTCTGCTCGCGAATCTTTTATATGAAGTTAAAACGTACGATCCTTTAGTCTTCCTCGGCTCAGTCTTATTGCTCATAATAGTGGCGGTTCTATCCATATATATACCTGCATACCGAGCAGCCAGAACCGATCCCATGAAGGCGTTGCGATACGAATGATGAATTATAAATCATAAGTAATTATTAAAATATTTTTTGGAGTATTCTTTCATGATCAAACTTAAAAACATTCAAAAGCGTTACAACACCAAGGCAGGATTTTTGTATGTCTTGCAGCAAATCAACCTGGATATAGACGAAGGTGAATTTGTCACTATCATGGGGCCTTCGGCCGCCGGAAAATCTACATTATTAAATATCCTCGGAATGCTAGACCACGACTGGGAGGGAGAATATTATCTCGATGAACATCCCGTGCACGAGCTAAAGCCCAAACAGCGTATGGCTCTGAACCGGCAGTATGTCGGCTTCGTGTTTCAGGCCTTCAACCTGCTTGACAGCCTAACTGTGTATGAGAACTTAGACACTCCCTTGTCCTATCGCAATGTCAAGGCCTCGGAGCGGGCGGCAATAGTCTGCGATACTCTCGATCGATTCGGCATCGTAGGTAAAAAGGACCTTTATCCCAACCAGCTCTCCGGCGGCCAGCAGCAACTGGTCGCCATCGCCCGTGCCATAGTGGCCAGCCCCAAGCTGATTCTCGCGGACGAGCCGACCGGCAACCTGCACTCGTCGCAGGGTCAGGAAATTATGGAATTATTCAAAAAGCTCAACAAAGAAGGCACGACAATCATACAGGTTACCCACAACGACAAATATGCCGCATACGGCCCGAGAATCATAAAGCTCAAAGACGGCTGGATGGAAGGAGAAGTCACGCCGGAACAGTTATTGGGAAAGGTAAGCTAAATTATGGGAACATTATTGCAGGATATAAAATACGGATATCGACAACTAAGTAAAAGTCCTGGCTTTACGGTCATCGCTATTTTAACATTGGCACTCGGTATCGGTGCAAACACGGCCTTCTTCGGAGTCCTAAACACAACCTTCTTACGTCCTCTGCCATATCCACAGTCAGGCCGGCTCGTCCACATACGGGAACGCAGTTTAAAGTCCAACAAAGTAAAATCGGTATCCTATCCCGACTTCATGGATTGGAAACAGATGCAGACATCATTTACGGCCCTGACGATCTACTGTCCCGACTCTACTACCTGCCTCAGAACCGAAACGGGTACGGAGCGCATACCCATCGCTCAAGTTGACCGTGATTTTCTGAAGGTGTTCGGTTATCAGCCCGTGATTGGACGCGATTTCACTGCCGAGGATGACCAGGGTAGCGCTGAACTGGCTGCACTTGTGACATACAGTACATGGTCGAAACGCTTTAACTGCGACCCGGGGGTTTTGGGACGTACCATACAGGTTGATGAGCAGTCCGCTACCATTATCGGGATTCTTCCTACGGAGTTTCAGTTTTTCCACAATTGCGAGTTGATCCTGCCTCTGGGACCATTTGTCGAGCGGATGTATATGCATAAACGCGAAAGTCATGGCAATACCTATGTCGTGGGACGTCTTAGGCCCGATCGCACGATAAGTGCGGCCAGGAAGGAGATGGACTCCATTGCGACCCGTCTCACTGAACAGTACCCGAAGACCAACGCCGATATCGGTGTCACACTCACAGATCTTCGCCGGCACCTCATGGGCAATGTCAAACAACAGCAGGCGTTGCTGATGAGCGCTGTCGGTCTGGTTCTACTAATCGTTTGTGTCAATATCGCCACTCTCACACTTGCTCGTTCCTGTGCACGGAACCAGGAAATGGCGGTACGCGCGGCTCTGGGTGCCGGGCGAGGCCGCCTTGTTCGCCAGATGATGGTCGAACACATCCTGCTTGCCGCGATCGGCGGTGTCTTCGGCCTGTTGCTGGCCGTCGGTTTGAGCACGGTTTTCGATTCTCTCGTACCGTTCTATATCCGGCATCTGAATCCGGGCGGCGTATCGATTATGGATGTCCGTGTAGGAACCTTCACGTTTGTCGTCACACTCCTGACGGGGCTGGGCTTTGGGCTGGCTCCGGCATGGCAGCTCTCGCGTGCGAGCGCCCACAATATACTGAAAGACCGCAGCGCGACTAATAAATACTCCTTCGTGGGTACCCGTACAGCCGGTGTTTTAGTTGCCGCCCAGATAGGCTTGGCTACGATACTCGTCATTGCCTCGGGTTTGGTCCTGCGGAGTCTCTGGTCTCTTTCCAATACACCACTCGGATATAAGGCGGAAAAGGTGCTCTCCCTACGGTTGGCTTCTCCCCGAAAACGTATGGACGGTTCGTTCCTGAGGGCCGGGGCGTTCTACACGGAAGCAGCAGAGCGTCTGGCACAATTGCCTGGTGTCGAGGCCGCCGCCGCGGTCAGTGATATGGCTTTCGGCGGTAGCAGTACCTCCAATCAATTCCGTCTGCTCGACCGACCGGTCCCGGCACCCAGCCAGTATCCATCCTGCCGACGCCGAATCATCAGCCGCGACTACTTCCGTGCCATGGGCATTCCGCTCCTGCAAGGTCGCTGCTTTGATGGACAAGAGCCGCCTCCTTCGCTTCCTCCCGGTGCCTCGACCGTCGGTGACTTCCTCAATGCATTGGGGACATTGCCCATGGACACCGTGGTCACCCACAGTTTTGCTCAGCGCTACTGGCCGGGAGAAAATGCCATCGGCAAACGTTTCATGGTCGGATCTCCCGAGACGGATCTATGCGTGCTCACCGTCATCGGTGTCGTCGGCGACACCACGCAGGACAACCTGGCCCAGAGCGATCACGAGGAGTTTTATTTTTCCATTCGTCAGTTCCCGCTTTATCCCGAATTCTCCCTGATTATACGAACCCACGGCGATCCCGCCACTATCATCGACGCGGCCAAGACCGAACTACACAAGCTGACCACAACAGAGCCGGTTTACGATGTGCATCTGCTCTCCTCACGCATCGCCTCATCTATCTCCGGCCAATCGTTTCAGACGCTGCTCGTGAGCCTGTTTGCCGGAGTGGCACTGCTGCTCGCCTCTGTCGGAGTCTATGGTGTGTTGGCCTTCAGTGTCGGGCGTCGCACTCGGGAGATCGGTGTGCGCATCGCACTCGGTGCGACTCCGTGGCACACAATCTGGAACGTCTTTTCACGTGGTTTTACGTTCGTGTTCCCCGGACTCATTCTGGGACTCTTGGTATCCCTTGCTTTAGGTCGTTATATCGAGAGCCAACTCTATGGAGTCACCGTCACCGATCCTCTCACCTACGTACTTTGCAGCTTGACTCTCCTGCTCTCCGCTATCTTAGCCTGCTGGATACCAGCACGCCGGGCGGCGAAAATCGATCCCATGGAAGCGCTTAGATATGAATAACGAATTTCGAATTATTAATGATGAATTGTGACGGACAAATGAGCACTTTAATCAAAGATATTAAATACGGCATACGCATGCTGGCTAAACGACCAGGGTTTACGTTGACCGTGGGGCTGATCCTGGTCGCCAAGAAGGCCCTGGTGATGACACTCATCGGATTAGGTCTCGGTCTATTCGGCGCTCTGATCCTTTCCCGTTTGATGGGAATCCTGCTCTACAACACCAGCCCCATGGATCCAATTTCCTATGGTATCGTAATAAGCTTCGTTAGTGTGATATCCATATTGGCCTGTTACATCCCGGCCCGACGTGCGGCAAAAATCGATCCGATGGAGGCGTTGAGGTACGAATGATTAAAACGTTAAACAGAATACAGAAGGAATTATAAATGACAACCCTAATAAATGACATCAAATACGCCGTCCGGCAGTTGCACAAGAAACCCGGTTTTACAGTTGTGGCTGTGTTGATTCTGGCTTTGGGTATCGGCGCCAATACGGCCCTGTTTAGCTTAATTCAGGGTGTTTTGTTGAGTCCACTACCCTTTGAAAATCCGGAAAGCCTGGTAATGGTACAAAAATCCATTATAGGTCATGGCCCGGCAGGTTCCTGTTCCGGTCCGGATTATCTGGACTGGGCCGAGCAGAATACGGTGTTCGACGGTCTTGCCGCCGCTGATATCGGGTACCGTCTGAATTTGACAGGCCAGGGAGAACCTTTGGCCTTGACCGGAGCCAGGGTGAGTACGAATTTTATCGATACACTTGGTGCTCGAGTCGCATTAGGGCGTTCATTTCGCAGCGAGGAATCCGAAAACGACAAAAAATACGTAGTGTTGCTGGGTGACCGGTTATGGCACGACCGTTTTGGTGCGGACCCTGATATCGCTGGCAAGACAATCACTCTCGACAGTACTCCCTATACTGTCGTCGGTGTGGCGGCCCCGTTGATGGGATTCATAGAGGAAATGATTCAGCTCTATATACCTATGCCCATCGACGAACTCCGCCAGTATCGCGGCGGGCACTATCTGGATATATTCGGGCGATTGAAACCTAACGTATCCATCGAGGAAGCACAAGCCCAAATGAACGTGATATGCGCACAACTTGAGCAGCAATATCCCCAGAGCAATAAAAACAAAAGGGCCCATCTGGATTCACTTCGTACCGAGCTTATTGAGAATATCAGGACTGCGTTTCTGGTATTGTACGGAGCTGTGGGATTTCTCCTGCTGATAGCCTGTGTCAACGTATCGAATTTACTTCTTGCCAGAGCAGGGACACGCACAAAGGAAATCGCCGTACGAAGTGCCCTGGGAGCGGGAAACTGGCGTATATTTCGACAAATGCTGACTGAAAGTCTGCTCCTTGCTATGCTCGGCGGCGCCTTCGGACTGCTTCTGGGTTTTTGGGGATTGAACGGTTTGAAACTAATAGCCCCGGCGGTGTCACCCGACACCGGCGGCAGTATTCCCGGATTCGATGAAATCAGTCTCAATCCTATAGTGCTGGGTTTTACTGTGCTGGTATCCCTTGTCAGTGGTGTATTGTTTGGCATGGTTCCGGCCTGGCATAGCTGCCGTTTCAAAATCATCGAGATACTGAAACAGAGTGGGCGCTCCCTGTCGCAGGGACATTCGCATCATCGCGCACTTAATGTGCTGGTCAGTGCCCAGGTAGCCATTGCTCTGATTCTATTAACCGGAGCCGGTCTTCTAATCAGAAGCTTTTATCGGTTGCAACATGTCAATCCAGGATTTGTGGCAGACCAGGTCCTGGCAGTTACACTGGAACGACCGGATAATGAAAAGAACCGCAATCTGAGTGAACGAGTCGCTTTTTACGAAAAGGTTGTTGATCGTATCAGTGCCTTGCCGGGTGTGGAATACGCCAGTGCAATCAGTAAACATCCTATTACTTCCAATACTAATGACAACAACTTTGGTATCAAAGGACGATCTTTTTCTATAGAAAATACGCCTAATGCGGAATATCGCCAAATCACACCCGACTATTTTAAATGTATGAAAATCCCGTTAATCAGAGGCCGCATATTTACCAGCGAAGATCGCGGCACGGGGTCGCATGTCATTATCGTGGACCAGGAATTGGTGCGTCGCCATTTTCAGGACACTGATCCAATCGGTCAGGTACTCCATTTCAACGGCCAAGACAAGGAAATCATTGGAGTCGTTGGTAATGTCAAACAGACCAGCCTGAACAGCAGCCGCGTACGTGCTTTTATGTACGAACCAATCACCCAGAATTGCCAGCGGGGTATGAGCCTGATGATTCGTACGGCGGGCAATCCTGCGACCTTGATCCGGGCTATTAACGAACAGATATGGGACATCGATCCAAGCCAGCCCATCCTATATGCAGAAACCATGGAAATGATTATAGCGAAATCCATGTCAGTAGAACGGTTTTGCACAATTCTGCTGGTCATTATGGCCGGTGTGGCTTTACTTTTAGCCGTTGTAGGCCTCTATAGTGTAATGACTTTTGCCGTCCATGAACGAGTCAACGAAATCGGCATACGCATGGCCCTCGGCGCTCAGGAAGGTGACATTCTCAAGCTGGTCACAAAACACGGGCTCATCCTGACACTCATCGGCCTAGCTGTCGGCATGGTTGGCGCTTTCGTTCTGATGCGATGCTTGTCCGGTATGCTCTTTCAAATCAGTGCCACGGATCCTTTGACGTTTGTTATGGTTCCGGTCCTGTTTATCGCAGTGACATTACTGGCCTGCTATGTCCCGGCGCGAAGAGCAGCGAAGATCGATCCGATGGAAGCACTTAGATATGAATGAGGATATTTTTATGAGAACGTCTAAAACAGAAAAACGATATAACAGGTGTTATCCAGGTCTCCCTTTATTATGCCGAGAGGCGATGACAATATTTTTTATTCTTATAATTCTGGCCGGTTGCAGCACACGGCAAACCGATGGAATATCCAATGAGACATTGAAAACGGGACTGGATAAGATTGATACTATAAAATTAGCGGATCATTCGACCCAGCCGCCGGTTACCGTCGAGCAGGCAACCGAACAAATAACTCAGGAGGTTACAGAACCCAACCAGTCGCTAAAGACGGTGACATTATCCATTGAGCAGGTGCGTGCGGCCGCGCTGGCAAACAATCTGGACCTGAATGTCGAGCTGATAAATCCTTCGATCGCGCAGCAATCGCTCGAAGAGGAAAAAGCAGCATTCGATTCCACCGTCTTCGGCTCAACAAACTATCAGCGGTCCGAGACGGTCGGCACCGGTTCGGTATCAAGAGGCCAAACCGGCGAAATAGGCATTGAAAAACCTTTACCAACCGGCGGAGAAATTCAGGCAGGTCTTCCCTTTAGTGACGATTATTCCTCCGGGGGTCTTGCACAGGCCGCCGCAAGCGTTTCGTATATCCAGTCATTACTGAAAGGAGCCGGCACACGTGTCAATACACAGTATATTCGCATCGCGGCTCATCAATGGAACATTTCCAGCGCCAGAACCAAGCTGGTGGCGATTAACCTGCTGGCTAATGCCGATGTCACCTATTGGCGTTTTTATGCCGCCCGCAAGGAGCTTGAAGTCCGCCGGGAGCAGTACAAATTAGCTCAGGACCAGCTCAACCAGGCTAAAAAGAAAGTTGCCGCCGGCTCGTCGCCGAAAATCGAAATTGTACGTGCCGAAGCAGGTCTGGCCGGCCGGCTTGAGTCTGTTATTAATGCCGAAACCGCCGTACAGAGCCTCCAGCGTGAGCTTTTGCGAATCGTAAATCTTAGTGACCTGCCGTTGGAAGCACCTGTGGAAATTGTCACTCAGACCGAGCCGATTCCGTTAGGTCTCGAGTTGGACGATAAGCAGCTTGTCGAACAGGCCCTTGCCAATCGAATGGAAATGGTGGAACTGGAGCAGCTTTTGACAATCGACGACCTCAATATCGAGCTTTCTCGTAATTCGCTTCTGCCGGATGTCACGTTTAGCTACACATATTCGGCAAGCACACAGGACTCGAGTATGGCCGACACATTCGGAGAGTTGCGGAGCAATTCGTTTGACAGCCATTCGGTCGGAATTTCCGCCTCCATACCTTTAGGTAACCGTGCGGCTAAAGCGCGACTGCAGCGGGCAAAGCTCGAAAAAAAGCAGGACATTTCTTCACGTGAGAGATACCGGCAGATTATCCGGAAGGATGTTTATGACGCCGTCAGCAATTTAGAGGGAAGCTGGCGCAGGATTCTCGCCGCCGAGCAGGGCGTTACCGCCGCTTACAGGGACTACAAGGTCGAGGAATCGCAGTTCCAGCTCGGTCTTAGCACAAGTACCAATGTTTTATACTCCGCGACGGGTCTGGCCGACGCCCAGTTGCGGAAGATTTACGCCTTCGCCGATTACGAAATCGCTCAGATAAATCTCGCCCGCGCCACGGGAACTCTTTTAGGCCATGAACAAATTCAGATAGCCGCGGCTAATATCGACTCAGAAAATCCCTGAACCAACTCTTCGAAACTGAAAATTAACAAGCTCCCGACCGATCTTCATTTTTGAGGAACATCTGCCTGGGGAGGGACACTTTCCGGATAGCATGGTAGTTTCTCATCTATGTATGCCCAGGGAACGGCACGTTTTATCCATGTTTGACAGCTTGGCTTGATTAGTTCCGGCTTATCCAAACAGCCTGCTTTAAGGAAAACAAAATCGGGACATTTTTCGGCCCTTGTAAACAGCGGGGAGCCGCAATTCGGACAAAACTCTCGAGTAATTTTCCTGCCGCTGTCGGCGATGGTTGTATAGCCTTTCACTCGGCCGGAGATAATACGCAGATCAACTGCTTTAACGAGGACGCCGACTGTATAGGGGCCGCCTGTAGCTTTTTTACAGTCGTCGCAGTGACAATAACTGGCGTTCTCGGTATCGCCGGTGCATTCATATCGCACGGCACCACACATACATCCACCACGCAAAATCGTTTCCATACATTTTCCTTATCGAAAAAACCAGCCTACAATAGCTCAATAACACGGCGGGTCTGGGACGGCATTTACACCGTCCCTGGAACTCGCTGGTTGGCTGTTTTATTCTCGGTCATTGGCTAAAGCATGATCGGTTCGAATTTATCAGGGACCATCACTGCAGAAGATGTCGATTGTTTTGCCGTCCACCGTAGCCAGCACGTCGCCATTCTGCACCATCAGGGCCTGCTGCGTCTTCCAGTGCTTCAGCCCTCCGGTTATCATGGCCACCACACGCTGCGGGATTACCGACGTATTCAGGTTCAAACGGATTGGATCAGGCATCCTGTTGTATCCGTTGTTGATGATCACTAAGGCGACATCATCCGTGGCGATTCGCAAAAACGCATAGACCAGATCGTCCGACCACAGCGTTACAGTCGTTCCGTATTTCAAAGCAGCATTGCCCCTGCGCAGACGTATAAGGTCGCGGGTCCACTCGTATATCTCGTGCTCCTTGCGGAACTGATACTGCGGGTGATTATTGTCGCCGATCACCTGCCACGGGAAATCGCGGCGAAGGTCACGGTCGTCTTCCTGCTTCCATCCCTCGAGCCCGACCTCGGTGCCGTAGTAAATCTGCGGTATTCCCCGCATGGTGAACAGAGCGCCCAGGCAGAGCTTCGTAACCCGGATTGCCCAATCAAGTCCGCCGTCTTCGCCGGTGTGTTTTGTCCTGGCATGGCTCATAATACGCCGCTCCAGATCGTGGTTATCGAGCAGCGTGACGAGCCTGTTCGAATTACGGTATCCCTTCTTGAGCGGATTGTCATGGTCAAGCACTCCGAGCGGCTCCCCATCGACCAACCGTGGTCGTGCAAACCAATAGCTGAGACTTTCGTCGTAAATGAGAGTCGATCGCAGGGCCGTGCACAGGGGGAAATCGAATATCGAATCGAAGTCATGGTAGTTCTGATACTCCAGGAGTTTGCTCACATCCTCCTTGCCTTCTAATAACACCTCCCCGATGAGACATATATAAGGATACTTGCCGCGGATCTGGGACTTGAAATAATGCCAGAACTTGGGCTCGACGTGCTTGACAGTATCCATGCGGATGTTGGTGACCTTGCCACTGGTTATCCAGTCTTCGATGTTGCCGATGAAAAAATCGAGCACCTCGGGATTATCGTGATTGAAGTCCGGCAGGCCCGCCAGCTCCCCCTTAACGTCGCCGGAGCCGCCGACGTTGAACCAGTCGGGGTCAAACTGACTCTGCGCACAGTACCCCGCATGGTTGACGACCATATCGAGCACTACCTTCATGCCCCTGGCTTCGCACAGGTCAACGAATCTGCCGAATGTGCTCATGTCCACTGAGTCAGGCATATAGGTGCCGTCGAGCAGGCGCCTATCGATCCGCTCGAAGTTGAGCGGCCAATAGTAGTGGTACGGTTCGGTGCTCCCGTGGCTTTGAATGTTCTCGTAAACCGGCGTAACCCAAATTGTCGTCACGCCCAGCTCGATGAGATAGTCGAGCTTTTCGAGAATGCCGTCGAGCGTTCCACCGTGGATGCTCGTATCCGATGGATCGGCGGTTCGCTTGTTCCTGCCGAAGAAGCGATCCGTCACTACGAAATAAATGATATCATCCTGAGTTACTTGCCTGTTCATATCTTCTCCTAAGATATTTTAATTCAATCAGCAAAACTTATAACGTCTTAATTACTCTGTGAACTAAAATTCTTTCCTTCTGCTTGTATTAGTGAAAATATTTCATCGATACCTTTTGGCAACTTGTTGGGTTTTGATATGCGCTTACGTACTTTCAGCCAAGTTACAAACCCATGAGACTTTGCCACGTCAATGATCAGTTCTTCGAGATCCTCCATGAAAATAACGACCATTTTGTCTTCTATCCAATTGGTTAGTTCTTTGCCATGCTTATCCAATTTAACCAATTCAAGTATCTTTTCGCGAAATGGACTAAATTGGTCTTTGAGCCTTAGACGAAAAGCGAGAACAGGATCGATGGATGCAATTGAGGTAACAGCATCGTTAAATCTGCCATGTAGATCTTCTAATTTTGGAATGATAACATTTAAGAGTTTCTTTATAATAAGCTTATCTTCTTCGGAAATTGAGAAACGTTTTCTGAGTTCTTCGAGTACAAAGCTAAATCCCTTTAATTCATGTCTTATTTCTAAAAGCTCGGTTAGTGCTTTACCGAAGGGTTTGCGTTCCTTTCTATGCGACCAAAACCAGTGATGAAGTTCGTTAAGAAACCATCCTATTAATAGGGTGATCACAGCTGACCAATATCCAGCGCTCATAACCTACCTCCAAAATAATGAGATTATATTAGAGATGTTTGCGTAATTATATTCCCTTATTCATTTCTGTTATTTTTGTTTATTTTACAATTTCAAGCCTGCTTTTTATTTTTTGCATAACCTTTTCTACTAACAAACGAAGTCTAACTGTATCAAATGACACTAACTATTCCTATCCCTTTGATAGGAGTGCGAAGCCTTCGTCATTCATATACTTCTTAAATTTTTGTGCTTTACATCCAGAAAGAACCTTAGGAAGAGACAAAGACCTTTTACCTTTATTCTTTCCTGTTTTGTTCATGACGGACAATGTACTGACATCAAAGGATGGAAGAATCCAGAAGGTGTTATTCATTTCAGTATAGAATATAAACCAGTAATTCTGACGGGGAATGAATGACATGGCAGCGAAGAAATTCCACTGCTTTGCGACCTTGGATCGTGCTTTTATCTGAATATCGAGGTACTTCTTGCCATTCAATCTGACTATGCAGTCAATTCCTTGGTCATCAACTAAGGTTGCGTAAACATCAAATCCACGACGCAACAACTCTGCAATCACTATATATTCCTGTCGCTTACCAAATGACGCTGAGTCTCGATACTTCATGTCTTATTGCCTGCAACCTATGTTTCTATGGTTTCCGAGAAATATGTAAACAGCCCAATTTTATCCACTGAATTCGGCTGTCACAAAAATATTTTTTTGTTATATTATGACAATCAAAAGTAAGTGCTGCTTTAATTTTTCTTACTATCGGTGATCGAACCACCAAAAATAATAGCAGCTTCCTGGTTTCCTTTCTTCCAGCCTTTAAGAAACTGCTGTCCTTTATCAGTGAGTTGTGCAGTATACATCATTGTTTGGCCAGAGCTTCCAGTAGTCTTCTGTAACCACGTCTCACTCACACTAATAAGCCCACTTGCGATGAGTGGGGCATAATTGAATACTCCGTCACCGGAGATCAATTTTACCACATTGCCCTTAATTTGGTCAATGGCAAGAAGCATATCTATAGACCTCCTGTCAAATGCTTCATTCAAACTCAGCAGTAGCATCTTCCACGCATGCAATGAATCCGTGGTAATGTCACCACGGTGATGCATCGCGTGGCAATTAGGGCACAATGGAAGAAGGTTATCTGGAGTTGTAGCACCTCCTTCGGAGACATAAATCAGATGATGGATATCGAGCGTTAAAGGATGACGGCAACATGGATTTCCACATCTGTATCCCGATTCGTGTAAGACATGTTGTTTAACATTAATGTTGACCCGTCGAGCGTCACGGCCAACTCTGGAATTCTTCTTGCTCACCATTCTCTATCCTTCATTAAATAAAAACAACAATCTGTAATGGCCTATGACTTTATTAGTGACAGTCATCATTTTCTTTCAACCTTCCTAAGCCATTAACAGGTGGCTATCCATAGTTTTCCCCTAGTTTTCATGTTTTAATCCCAATTGTAGCTCCAAATTTGTAACCTGCCATAAATGCACCTGATAAGATGCACATTAGACCTGCTACTATGACAGACCAACCTGTCAACGGCATATGGCGAACCAGCCAGTCTATAGTTAGTGTTTCTTTTTTAGGCATTGGCAATTCAAGTTTCCTATCAAAGCTATCCAGTGATTTAGGATTAATTTGATAAGCGTTAGTTCGATTAGCTGATTTTATTATGTTCGGATCTTTCTGAAAAGATAATTGAATTTGAGACTCGTTAATATCGGTGTAACCAATATCTGTTAGACGAGCTTCAATCACATCAGGAGTCATATCATCGCGCAATTTCGTAACCTGAGTTATGAAATACAAAAAATACGTTGCTCGATCAGAAGGGCTTGTCGTCTTCTCATCAAAACCGATCCTTTTCCTAAATTCCGGTAATGAAAGATCGCGAACATTGAGATTTACAGTGGACAGGTGGTACGCAACAATAAATAATAGAACACCAATCGAAGAAATTGCTATTATCACCGGAAGTTTCAGAAAAAAGCCATGTCGTGCTTGGTGATTTCTTATTTTCTTTTTCATTATTATTTCTGCAGGAGGAGAAATTTCGAAAGCGTTTTTTCTTTGCTTCGAAAGTCGAATATCATTGTCATTCTGAAAAGAAGTTCGGATTTCATCAGGGCTAAAGTTGTAACCCCAGTCATGCAATCTTTGTGATATGACTTCTGGTGTCATATCATTTCTCAATTGCGCGACTCGAGTAACGAAGAACAGAAGAAGCTTTGCATGGTCTTCATTTGAGGTCATTTTGTTATCAAAGCTGAAAAGCTCTCGGAATTCTTTGTCTCCTATTGCCATAGTAATAATAACCTATACTTAGGAAAAATTGTTCGCGTAATTGCTTGTCTAACTATATTTATATAGTTTCTGTATAAACTCCTAATTATCCTTATTAGGTTTATTGCCTATTCAGATGTTAAGAGTCTCTCGCATCTTTTTTATTTCAATAAGTCCCTGAAATAAGATTGAACTGAAAAACATCCTATCTCTATATTTTTCGATTGGATATTTTCCAATTCTATCCAGAAGAAACTGTATAATAGATTCTAAACTTAAATGTATAAAATTGCCTTCTTCAACCTCGTTTGATATGAACAACTTAATAACTCTATATTTATCACCGATATTTTCAATTGCTCCGCCACTGGCGATTCTTGTTATGTCTTCTCGCTTGCTAGTTATTCCTAAACGTTTTGTAGCGTAGCTTACGTATTGGATTCTGAATAGCTTGTCTTTTTCAAAATAACCAGTTTTTACTTCACATATTACTCCTAATGTTTTACCTGTATCGAAATGTTCAAGAAACCAGTTGTCCCAATCCTCACGTCGCCCACCAACCTCTTCGTATACTAAAGGTGGCCTTATTGCTAATATGTCACAGTCAGATGAGTATTCTACCTCTTCGCTCTTATGTATTACAAAATTAGTCAGTGGGAAAAAACCATTAAGACGCAAATACCAGTATGCAAATGTTTCTCCATAATTCATATAGAAAGCTCCATAACTTTTTTATACAAACCTAACAAGTTATTATATGTTGTTCCTTATAACATTGATGCGAAAGATTAATGGCGATGGCCATGTCAATCTACACATACTCCACCCCCCTTGGTGTCTCGCAAATAGCAGGCACGCCGGAGAGCCTTTCACGTCCGGCTCGAAATTCGGGAAATCATCGCATGTGTGAATATATATTCCGACAGCAGAGTGTGCAAGGGAAAAAATACCTTCAAGCGCGATATAGATTTACCATGTTTGATAAATTCTAAATCCTAAGTTCTAAATGCTAAACAATCTTAAAAATCTTAATTTATTAATGTTCTAAACTCTATGTTTTAAGCTTTAGGATTTACAACATTCGATATCTTGTCCCTAAGGGATGAATTTATGATTTAGATATTCGTATTTAGGATTTGCGGAAAATCAACCTTGCACTACAAACAGTTCCGTCTCAAGGAGATTTTCGCTTAATAACGGGGATTTTGGTTGTATTAAGGCGGTTTTTGGATACAATAAATAGAAAACAGAATACGGAATACACAATACAGAATGGGGGAAAGCAAGTTAATACATAACAAAAACATTCCATATTTAGCCCCAAGTTTAACTTGGGGTTGGTCGTGGTCGTTACGACCAGGTTAAAAAATTGAAAACGAACCCAATGTTAATTTGGGTAATATAATATAAGCTCTTTGAAATAAAAAGATTACGGCAAATCCTCGTCAATCCGCGAAATCTGTGGTTGGAAAACGAACCCAATTTTTAGCCGCGGGCATTGTCCGCGGATGCCCGTAGCCGTACCGGCTACGGCTAAACAAAATCGAAAACACCCGGCTTCGCCATAGTAAAAAGTATTACAGCTTAATCTTCCGGGCGGCGAGAATCGTTCTTTCGATATCCTTCGGCTTATGCTCGGTGGATACGAAACAGGCCTCGAATTGGGATGGGGGCAGATAAATTCCTTCTCTGAGCATGGAATTATGAAATTTCGCATACATCCCGGTATCGGATTCAACGGCAGAATCATAATCGGTCACTTTGCCCCGGCGGAAAAATATGGTAAACATTGAGCCAATACGATTTATGGAATGTTCTATACCTCGTTCGATAAGCGTTTCGCTGAGGCCCGTGCATAAAATCTCTGTAGCGCTCCCGAGGGCGGAGTATATCCGTTTCGATTTGAGCAGTTTCAATGTTTCTATTCCTGCGGCAACGCAGACGGGATTTCCCGAAAGGGTGCCGGCCTGGTATATTTTGCCGGTCGGGGCCAATCGGTCCATCAGCTCGGACTTTCCTCCGCAGGCTCCGATTGGAAATCCGCCGCCGATAATTTTGCCAAGGCAAGTCAAATCCGCTCTGACATCGAATAGCTCCTGGACACTGCCGTACCGGATTCTAAAACCTGTTATGACCTCGTCGAAGATTAGGATACTGCCGTTTTTAGTGCATAATCTTCTGATTGTTTTCAAAAATCCTTCTTGCGGCAATACTACTCCCATATTTCCCGCTATCGGTTCGACAATAACAGCGGCAATTTTGTTCTTGTATTTATCGAAGGCTTTTTCGAGCATATTATGATTGTTGTAAGGCAAAAGTATCGTATGTTTTGTAAAATCTTTTGGAATGCCCGGGCTGCTGGGAGAGCCGAGTGTCATTGCGCCGGAACCTGCCTGAACGAGCATATGATCGACGTGGCCGTGATAACAACCGATGAACTTTACGATTTTATCCCGGTGCGTGCAGCCGCGGGCAAGGCGAATCGCGGTCATTACCGCTTCGGTGCCGGAGCTGACGAAGCGGACCTTTTCGACCGAGCCGATTGCACCGACAATCATTCGAGCGAGCTGCGTTTCCAGCTCGGTAGGTATGCCGAAGCTGGTTCCTTTGGACATGACTTGTTTGACCCGGCCGAGGACTCGTGGATTCGCATGACCGAGAATCATAGGCCCCCAGGAAAGACAATAATCGATATACTTGTTGCCGTCGGCATCGTAGAGATACGGACCTTTTGCCTTTTCGATGAAGACAGGATTCGAGCCGACAGCTTTGAAGGCGCGGACGGGACTGTTAACTCCGCCCGGGATGACTTTTTGCGAGTCCCGGAATAATTTTTCGCTCTTTTTGAATATGGACATACGCTCAATCCAAGATTTCGGATAAATTATATTGCGATATATAAAATTTACATTTTGCCGTCTTTATCATGCTTTACTTATAGTATCTCCGATACGAAAGGGTCAAGTGTAAATACAAATTTGTTTAGAGAGGAATCGAGATAACAGGGTGTTATCGAAAAGGTCACGAACAGCAGGGGCATTACGATAACTACAATACCGGCAATCACAAAACAATTTTAATATTCGGAGAGCCAATCCCGGGCTATAAGAGACAAATCTAAAATAGAAAATACACCGTCACCATTAAGATCATATTTGTCATAGTACCATTGGTGCCTGTAAATACGGAGATAGTGCCCGGCGAAATCTGAAAAATCACGGAAGTTTATTATGTTATCACAATTGAAATCTGCTCTCGGAGGTAAAGGTTCATTGAGCGGCAGCCAGTTAATATATTCCTCGATATTGGTGTATCCGTCCCCGTCGAGGTCGGCGGCGGCATCATCAGGATTATAATGGTTAAGACAATTTGCCAATTCCCAGTCGTCGGGCATACCGTCACCATCCGTATCGGCGGGAGGATCGGAAGACTTCAGAACAGGCCATCCGCCGACTTCGTCCTCGTCGTCGATAATACCGCCGGTCCCGTTGATTACATCGTAGATAATCCGGGCGTCCACATCGTCACGTATCGGAAAGGAGGCACCGGCATCGGCAAGAACCTGCTCATAAGCCGTCGATACATCAGACGTCTGTACCTCCGGGACAACGAGGGGATTCGGCAGCTTATATGCTTCGATTTCATCGCTGGTAAAATTATCAAATCTCACAAGGCCCCATGGATCCCGTGGATTAGAGCCATTCATCCAGTTATCCCGGAAATATGCACTGCTGAACTTACACTGTTCTCTGAATGCTTCATTGCCGGTCGAATCGGGACCTTCTTTAAAATAATTACCTATGAAGTTCATTTTGGTAATACTGTCGGTATCGGCGTTATATCCTGCGTAGGAGCCGCCCCAGTTGAAAACCACATTATTACGAAAATCAAAAATCAAACCATTAGGGTCGATACTGTAGCTATTGTAATTACCCGGGCGGGGACTGCGGCCTCTGTGATGGGCGTAAAGATTATGATGAAAGGTATATCCGTTGCCCCAGCCGCCACGGACTAAAGAGCCGTAACCGTGACATCCTTTGGAATGAATAGCGCAGTTCAGACTTTCGCTGATCATGCACCACTGGACCGTCACATTACCCAGGTCCGGATCCGAACTGGCAACAGAAAGTGTTTCATCGACCGCCCAGCTTGTCGAACAATGGTCGATGATGATATTTTGTCCCCCTGAAACCCATAAACTATCCAGCTCCTGCTCCTCGTTGTCACCGGGACGGAATCGGAGATACCGAACAATTACATGATCAGCGGAAATTGTAAAGCCGTAATTTTTCAGACATATCCCATCTCCCGGAGCGGTCTGACCGGCAATTGTAATATACGGATTCCTGATTCTCAGGCTTGACTGCAATTCGATCGTCCCTGATACATCGAATACGACAATCCTCGGGCCATCGGCTTCAACCGCCTGGCGCAGACTTCCCGGCCCATGGTCGTTCAGATTGGTAACCTTGAGGACTTGCCCGCCGCGTCCGCCTACACTCATGGCCCCAAATCCTTCGGCTCCGGGGAAAGCCGGCTGTGCACATACCGAATTTAATCTGGAAGGTACACACAACAGGAAAAAACAACAAAAGACTCGTTTCATCATCTACATTGACTTGAATTAACCGTGTTATAAAAACTTTCCCGGCGAAACGGTACTGTACCGGGACAACCATAATCTCATTGGAAAAAATTCCTTAAAAACAGATTTGGTAGAATTTTTGTTTGTTGTGATTATAGATTTAGAAGTCATTTTACGGGTCTCCTTAACCAATATGAAGATTAGTTTTGTGTTCATATTTCTTCTATCGGTCATAGAAGACCTCTTACCTAAAGGACCTTAAGCAACCGCCATTCGGGTCTATAAGGATAGATTCCGCATAGACCCTAGAATTTATATAAACAGGTCATAAAGACCGGGCTAACAACAATTTTATTAACCGACTTAAGGCCGATGCAGACGAATGTCATCAATGAATATCATACCGGAGCCGCCGGAAACGCCGGTCTTCTCAAAGCCGATCGTTATGCTTGTCACGTTACCGAGATTAATACCGAACGACGCAAGCTCAATATCCCATCGTGTCCACGAAGATGTCGCAATATCACCGACGTCACCGTCATAGACTTTCTTTGCGTTGTTGAGCTTGACATACATCTGCTCGGTAACGGCATTATTCGGATCGCCATAGAACCATAATGTCAGCACGTCGGGAGAATCCACGGTCCAATTCGAACCGATTGCCAGCCTACTCGTGCTTGCCGTAACTTCGGATATGTTCGTGGAACTGTTGTTGTAAAACAGCGGCGCCGATTGTCTGCCGCCGTGAACGATACCGGTTTCCATAGTCGGCTGGAAAGGCTCGAAATAACCCATAGTCGAGCCGTTTGTTGGGACCGCAGGGGGGGCAACGTAGCCGTCTACCCACGTTGCATAGACCAGATTGCTACCATCCTGTCCAGTCTCGATATCATTGTAGGACTCGAAATCATCCACAACTAAAAAGTTTGCAACGGCAAAGCTCATGACGTCGCCTTTCAACGGGTTATTCGGATCAACACCATTGACCTCATCGACCCGCCAGTAGTATGTCTGGTTAAATTCCAGAAGTTCGTCGGGGGTATAAGCAGTTTCTTCCCGGCCCATACTAACTAATACGTCCAACGGATTATCTATAGTGGCTTGGTTAACATCGTTGAAATCGGTGCCGAGATATACATCGTATGTAACGTCATTTCCATCGGCAAACCAGCTAAGGACCACATCTCGCGGCACATCTGTCGCGCCATCGGCCGGAACAGCACCCTCGGTTAAAGTCAGATACGGTCTCCATGCCTCTTCCGCGTGGTCGTGTGTGGAAAGGTTCATATAACCATTGCTGTTATGGAAAACGAACTGAACGATCCCGTCCGTATCGGATTTAAAGGCATCGAGAACATCAATGTTAAACGAATCGCCGGGGACACCATCGGTGAAATTTACTGTGGTAAGATAAGTGGTTTTGTTCGGGTCAAGAGCTGCATAATCATCGATCTTGTTGCCCGGTGCATTGTTCCAGGTCAGAGACCGTTCATCCCAGTCGAAGTTATCACGGCAGTCATCGTTGACATAGGAAACGTCAAAATGACGTGAACCGCTCTTTTCCTGATGCAGCGTGACGGTCAAAGTCGCCATTCCGATACCGCCGAAACCAAGCTCGTTGATGTCGAATTTGACCCAGGACTTCGCAGCATCTGAGTCACTCCTTATAGTGAGCTTGCTGCTGTCGTGCACGTTTTGATCCGAGCTTAAAATAGAGGTCCTGCAACCATCATATGCCACGACGATCGTTTGGGCATATACAGTCGAAGCAGCGATAGTGCCCAGCACTATACCGATACATGTCCATAAAACTAATTTTTTAGACATAATTGTCCTCCTTCAAAAAAAATAGAAATACATGTGCTAACCACAAATTTAGCGGACAATTAGCCTGCATAACCATTTAAAGGGTCACAACGATGGATAGTAATACTATTAGTAAAATCCCTACATTCCTTAATAATGTCTATAATTATTTTAACATAGAAGAACACAAGAGGAAAGGAAAATATTAGAACTCATCCCAAAACCTCTTCCTATTGCGATTTGCTGCAAATTCCGTGGATCTGCGTTGTCGGCGAAAAAGGTTCTCAACGTGCCTGAAACACGCCTCCGAGCCTTTTCCACCTCCGGCCTTGACCACGAAATTTTCGCTCAATCTCGTCACAAAACAGGTTTTGGGATGAGTTCTAGTTTTTCACTTACTGATACAATCAAAAACGCATATAAATTTAAGCCGACAGTGATTCTATACTTAAAAAACGGGGGCTTATACCGAATGAATCGATATAAGCCCCGAATCTTACTATAGAGATAATCCTGTTATTCTCTACCTAATGCTGTAAATCCTATAATTATCCCTTCATTACTTTTTACATACCGGCAAGAGCCGCCACTTCATCCGCTGATAAAGCTCGATTGAATATCATAACTTCATCGAGAAGGCCGTCCCAGGCTTGCTCCGGATATGTGGAATCGGAGTTCGTACCGATAGCTACGATAGATGTATTCTGGGTGATACCTGCTGTATCCGGGTTGCTGCCGTCTTCGAGACCATTGATATAAATCTTGGCGCCGACATTGATGTCATAAACGCCGCAGACGTGATACCACTCGCCTATGTTCAGCTCAGTAGCTGAATTGGCTGCCTGCCAGCCTCTGGAGCCGTCTTCGAATCCAAAGTGCATGCCGGTGGAAACATTGTTGTTGGATATTCTCCATGCAGTATTACCTTTGGTGATAGCTCCCGTCCAGGCAGTGGGTATCGTCCTGATATTCACCCATAAGGCAACAGTCAGATATTCCGTGACACTAAAGCTCTCGTCATTACCACAGTCCACATAGTCATCGCCATTAAAATCCATCGCCATGCCTATTGCGCCATCGACAAAGTTCGGATCACCAACAATGGTACCGTGGAATCCGTTGCCGGAACTGTCTGTGGCATCACCTTCCATTGCGTAATATGCCACTAAACCTTCCGTGGACGGACCTGCCGGTGTTAGCATGTACTTGATCGCGTTTAGGAACATCGTCTGGCCGTCTGCGTTCAGGTTCATTGAACCGGCCATCTGTCCACCACCGCCGCCGGCCGTAAACAGCATACGTTTGCCGGCTGGTACCTGGGTTGATCCTTCATAACAGACTACGCCGGCTTCCCACTCAGCTATCCATATACTGCTGTCATCCATCCTGCGAGCAAGTAATGTACCGTTGCCCACATCTATGGCCGTAATGAACGTATTCTGGCCGGAATCCACCGTCTCATCTATTACATCCACTATGTTCAACGAATCTATAGCCTCAGTCGTTATACCGGCAAATACAGGATGATCAACTGCGACGACATCCATAAATGTTTCGGGGGCATATTCAACAGTTGCTGTAGAATCGATCCATTCCCAACGGCTGCTTCTGGCGATATATCCGGTCATCATTATGATCGGAGCCTCAAAGGAATTCCACTGGGTTACCTCATTAACGTCCGTAGCATAACCACCGCTGTTGGTATTTCTGCTAATGATTATCATGTCGGCAGATTCAAGTTCGGCTATCTTGCTTTCGGTGAGCTCCGTATAATTTCCTGCTGTATTGGCATCGACAACATAACCTTCGGCTATGAGCATGTCTATCCAGCCCTGATCATAAGGAACACCAGTATTAGGATCGGCGTTCCATTCAGAAACCCAGGCAATCTTGGTTTTTGTGACGGACGACTGATAAAGCAGCACAATATCATTGCCGGTACCGCCCATGTAGGTCAGGGTATAGGTATTTTCCACGACACCCGAACTGACAACCACCTGAGCACCCTCTATAGCAGGATTGCCGTTAACGGTATCAAAGGCACCGACCATGGCATTTTCGCTGGTTATATCCACCAGCAGGATGTCCGCCATGGGAGGGACTGCAGTCGCACGAATCACCAGGTCGGAGGTGGTGGTATCGCCCTTAGCATCAATCGTGGCCGTGTTACTCAGTACAATGGGGCTCACGCCATCGGCATCCAAGACGAATTCCACGGTTCCGGCTGCACCATCGCGTTCACAGACGATCAATTCTTCCATTTGGATGACAGGAGCAGTTCCTATGACCGTGAAGGTACCGGTACCCTCGCGACTACCCACGCCCAGATCACCGCGATCATCCGCATGGGTCAGGGTGCCGCCGCTCATGATGTAGTATCCTTGGCCACCAACCTTGTCGCCGATACCCAGCTTGTCGTCCTGGACCTCAAACAGACCACCGGTCTGGTTCAGGGTACCGACGCCACTGACACCGATTCTGGACCATGTGTTGGCTGCCAATACGCCGCCCTCTTCCAGGACTAATATTGCTCCGCCGTCAACCTGCATGCGTTTTTGGCCACCGGCGTAGTCACCGGTATCAGTGTTTACCGTACAAACGGTGTTGGGACCCGAGATGTTGACATAGTTTGCCAATTCTACGGAACCGGGAACGCTGCCTACATCCCAGAGATTGGGATCGGTCCAGTTTCCAACTCCCGTAAATGTCATGTCCACTTGTGCCATCGCTATGCTGGTGCACATGACCATCACCAACAGCATCCCCCATACTCTCATTCTTTTCATGTTAAATCTCCTTTCTCCAAATTGATTGATAAAATACTATTGATTACTGATTAGTAAGATGAATTTATGCCTGGCAAAACACTTCTTAAACACCTCTACTCCAAACTTTAGATTTTAACTCTATCAAAAACTTTTCAATAAAACAATAAAATTAATGCAAAAAAAAACGAAATTTGTGTCTTATTTTCCCAATATAGAGACAAAAGTCAGTTATATTTCTATATATTTTTTTCATAAGAAATCACAATTTCTGCGTTGTATTGTTTATTTACCGCCGTTATGTCCTCCTATCCGTAAAAAACGTTGCTGGAACACAATCTTTGAGAAAGGCGGAAAAAACCACGCAAAAAGTATCAGACGCACTTTGCTAAAAACCACGTAACACGTTGCTCTCCCGTCTTGGCAGTCCGGGCTTCGGTAAACGTTTTAATACGACATATTCAATTCCGTTCTCCCGGCAGTATTTTCGCTTCTCCGGCTTGTCACCATCCTCATTCACGGCATAGATATCTGGTTTTATACGCTTTATTTCCGGCTCTGCATCAAGCCAGCCATGTCCCGTCGAGATTAAAGCCTGTTTAACATAACGTATTGATTGGGCCATATAACGACGTTCCTCCTGAGGTAACATGGGATGTCCTTTCCCCTTCAAGGCACGTACATTGGCATCATGTCCTACTACGACGTACAGGTCACCTAACTCTGAAACTTCCTCGAAGAACCGCACATGGCCTGAATGAAACCAGTCGTAACAGCCTGTCACAAGTAGTTTTTTTCGGGAAGTCTCACGAAGCTCCGTTTCGTTAGTGTCCGGGAAACCTACCAGCTCGGCTTTTGTGATAACATAGTATTCCAATCCATTTCTTCTGCAGAAGTTCTGCTTAGTAGCGGTGTCGTCACTCTGCCTGACAATCCACATAGAAGAATTTAAGTCTTTAATCAATGGAAGCATGTCACTGTCGGAAGGCCTCGCTGCAAGATAAACTTTATTTACGAAACGGAGAGCCTGCAGAAAATACAAGCGCTCATCCTGTGGAAATTTCGGTTTCTTTCCCGTTACAGACTGCAAAGACTCATCATCCCACAACAAAACGCACAAGGGACCAAAACGAGCCGCTTCCTGTAGAAATCTGACATCCTGCGATCGAATATCGTCAAATTCTCCACACACGACGACACACTTTTCGGTATTACTCATGATTGCTTAAGTCTCACTTTGATACCAAAAGCACCTGGAACGGGATTTTCGGAGACTACGTACAAATAACCTCCGCCGCAACCGGAATACATCGCACCGGGATATTTGGACTGATAGTATTTAAGAAATGGCAGCAAGTCCATTTTCAATGTATGATGGCGAACCGTACCGGGAAGTATTGTTTCCCAGCACAGCATACACTCATTCATCGAGGCCCCCAGTGCCTCGATGTCCCGGGCTAAAATAGCATTGTAGCAATCCTTGCCGGATTGTCCGAGCCGGGCAATCCAGTCCGGCCGAAGGTTTTTTGTTTCGATCGGATTGTATCCCTCCGGTCGCGGTGCAACCGGGAGAATATTAATAACACTCTCCAACCAGCGAGCAATATCAGGATCGTTATTCGATTCGATATGCACCGGGAAGATACCTGACCGATGCTCGAAATCATAATCCAGTCGGCTGATACCGGGATAAATAAGACCAATCATATCCTGTGAGCCTGACGGCTCCGCCTTGCCTTCGTTTTCTGCTGTGTAGAGTTCCTGTACAAGCTCGTCAGGATCACGATCAGGCAAACCGTCCTTCCACAGCTCAAGGGCTATCTTGCGTGTTCCGATACATATACCGGCACGTTCCATAAACCAAAACATCGGCTCTACACAAACAACCACCATAGAGCCGGGCTCCGACGGATTATGCTTGGATACAAAAGGCTGGTCGATCCATCCGCCGGCAAGTGCAATTCTATACGGAAGCTTGCCTATAACATCGGTAATATGTGTGTTATCTGTTATTTTCATAATATCCTATTTTCAGTTTACATACCTGATGTAATTAATTAGCTACCTCCCTTTAACTAACAGTATGTTTACCTGCTTTACGGTCCATGTACTGCTGCTCGATCCATTCGTATGTCTTTTTCAAGCCCACTTCCAGAGGCGTGCTCGGCTCCCAGCCGAGGATCTGTCGAATAAACGTATTGTCACTATTTCTGCCGCCCACACCCTTAGGTGCATCCAAATCATATTCTCGCTTTAAAGTTATACCGCCGATCCGTTCGGCCAACGAGACCAGGTCATTAATGGATATCAGGAAGTCGGACCCAAGATTGATTGGCGTAGCAACGAGTTCATCAAAGTGCATAATCATGTCGATGCCATAGACACAGTCTTCGATATACATAAAACTGCGAGTCTGGCCCCCGTCACCCCAGATAATAATCTCATTTAAACCTTTATCCTTGGCTTCGATAACTTTGCGACACATTGCCGCCGGAGCTTTTTCCCGTCCGCCGTCCCACGTGCCGAATGGCCCATAGACATTGTGAAATCGCGCAATAAATGTCTTTAAGCCTCTTTCGGCCCAGTATTCCTGGCAAAACATCTCGGATATGAGTTTCTCCCATCCATAACCACGCTCGGCCATCGCCGGATAAGCATCAGATTCCTTTAATGCTCTCGAATCCGGATCTTTTTGAAGGTCGGTGTTATACGCACAGGCCGAAGACGAGAAGAAATACCTCTGGGCACCGGCTCGATACGCCGACTCTATCATATGCGTATTGATAAGTACGCTTCGCAAACATTCCACACGAAATCGTTCGATAAAACCCATGCCGCCCATATCGGCCGCCAGATTGTAAACCTCCACGGCATTCTCACAGGCGCGTCTGCAATTGTCTTCGTACCGCAAATCCATGCACAGATACTCCACGCCCGGCACACGTTGGTACCATTCGGAAAGGGGCTTTTTATCAATTGCTCGTATGTGAGTAAAGCCCTGATCGTGAAAATATCTGGCTAATGCCCCGGCGATAAATCCACCCGCCCCTGCAATAACAATCAAATCGTCTTTTTTCAAAACCGAAGCTGCTGTAGGATTAACACTCGCTGCCATAATTCTCCTTTCTCTGACCTTGTTTATAATACAGATACGAGCTTAATAGATAAACCCGTGTTTTTGAATCATGCAATATAAAAAATCTTCAGTATTATTACATTAATTTCTTGTTCGATTCAACTTTTTTAATGTAATTTTTTAAATCTTTCAGCTCCTTTTCATATTTTTCAAGTACCTGTGACCAATGGTAGTTGGCCGGCTCACCATGTTCGGCGCCGGGCAAAGGAATCTTTCGCTGAGATGTTTGCATGCTTTGAGCAAAATTGTAAGTTTCCCTTGTCAGTTCAGTCAGTTTTCTGAAATGATTAAGACTTTCTTCCAGATATTGAGATGCTTTTTTAAGATCCTGAATATCTTCGCTGAATTTATACCTTAATACATAAATCGCCGCATTTACTTTGGCTGCGTAATTTTCGCTCATGGCCCGGATACAATGGATGTCATTATACAGCCGGTCGAATTCCGCCTGATTTCTTGTTACCAGCGGTTTTGCCGCTTCAATCGCTTCGACAGCTTTTTGTGAATATCCCAGCACTTCCTGAATAATCTGCGGCGGTGTTTCACCAATATGGGACTGTCCTTTGAACTGCCTTTCGACATATTCCTGTAACCGCTCACCTGGGGGAGCCTGCGACAGCCACAAATCCTTATAAGGTCCATAAGGTCCCGGATTGACCAATTGATCCAATGTCATACCCAGTGATAAAGTCTGCCGATTTCCCTCGGTAATGCCGAAACGCCGAATTAGCATCGGAGCACATTCGCCGGAGTCGTTGTAAGCATCGAGGATTTTCTCGGCGGCTTCCTTATTACCGTACATATCGGTAATACGGCCAATCCAGTACTGCCTTTCCTGTTGTTCGCCACGATTCGGATTCCAGGCATATCTTGCCCATGCCTCGAACCAAATCCAGTCCCGCTCATATTGTTTTAACTGCGGCCGGGCATTGTCAGGAGAATACGGCCAGTTCCAATAACACAACGGATAAAGATGAAGTCCCTGCGCACCGAGACGTGTTTGCATCGCTTTTACACACTTCTGTATAAACCTCTGTGCCCCATATCGAAACGGCTCAAGGTTTGCCAAAATATGGACGTTGGCAATGTGTCGGGAGCCCAAACGGCTCATATTCAAGTGGACCTGCTGCCACGGGCCGCGAGGCTCCCATGTGGTAAGTGACTCGCCGTTATATTTGGCCATCGTATATAGATTTTTATATACAGGCAAAGCTGCACGCATGACAGCGTTCGGGTCTGTCGCATGGGCACGTAAAACGATGGGCGGTTCTTCTGAAATTACCAACGAGTTTATACCATCTTTGACCCCGGGAATCACAACTTGTGTAAACCATTCCACCTGGTTATCTGTGCCTCTTAACGCTTCACCCAAACAGACCAACAAACCGACATTCGGATACTTCTGCACAAAAGCGGAAATTGATTTGCGGTTATAATCTGCTATAAGCGGCGTTGATTTGCTGTGCTGTGTTCTGAGGTTGTTCTTTTCGGCGAAAGGCTTGGATACAAAGATATTATAAAACATCTGAATTATCCAGATGCCACGTTTGTCCGCCTCCTGTGTCAAGTATTGAAAAACCTCAACATTCTTTTCATAAACATCTTCGGGAACTTCCAGGGCATAGGGATAATCCTCGAGCTTGACTAAAGATGCAAAAGGGTGGCCGTTCCATAAATACAGAGTATTCATTCGGTATTCTACCAACAAATCAAGATATTCCTGCCAGAATTCTTTATCGTAAAAGAACGGGAAGTTCTCCGGAGTATAAGGATATTCATATACTCGCCGTCCGGGTAAAAGCTGTGTCTTTTGCATGCCGATACAAGGACCACGAAGTACCATCAATGGTTTGTCGGCGAAACGGAAGCCTTTCGGCAAAGCACTGTCTTTTTTTATCCGGTCCGCCAGTTCCATACATCCGTATAATGTGCCGGTATCGTCACAACCTGTAATAACAGTGACATCATTCCTGGATTCCAGAAGAAATCCCTCGCTTCCGACCTCATTACTCTCGAAAGTATGAAAACCGGATTTAATCACCGAATCAATCAGGGTGCTCTTACCTAACGTACCGATAACAATTAACGGGCTATTTTGTGGTATTTGGGATTCCTGCGAAACAGTAACCTCATATCCAACATCTTTCAAAGCGGAACTGAGTTTATCGATACCGAATTGTACTCTCGGCACAGGATTGACAGATGTGACAATAAATATTTTTTCACCGCAATAAAAGGAAGTCACTATCATTAACAGAAAGAAAACAACTGGAAAAAGTCTCTTCATTTTGTACCTTTTCAAAGTTAGTGTTTCCCTTCGATCCGTTCCAGTATTGTCGAATTAGCTGCAAGATTGCCGTCAACAAAGACAGATAATCCGCGGCCTTTTTTATATTTTTCGCCGGTTTTGTCCCAGAGAATAGTCACTAATTTTCCATGATAATAAACGTTGTCCAGGGCAAACCATTCCCACGTATCTGCGGGAACGAGCGGATGAACAACAATTACATCGTCATTCCGCAGACAAAGACCGACCAGGTCGGAAACAACCAAATCACAAAAACAGGAATGGTTATAATACCGGCTTCTGGGATTATCACCTTTGAGCCAGGCGCAGTTTACCTCATCGTGATATTCGCCGATATATGGTTTGCCGTTTTTATGATGCTCTTTTGCGTATGTTAATAACGCATCAAAATAATCGCAAGAGGACACGCAGGATTGGTTATAATTTCTCAATAAATTCGCCATACCTACAAGTGTCTGAGTCGTCGCAAAGGGCCAGACCGCGCCGTCCCATTCACAAGTGCCCACGCCGTGCGACCTGAATTGCGAATGCCGTCTTTCGGCGGTAGTCAATCCGCACTGGGCCTTAAAGCCGTTGGGATCGATTACCTGCGCCCAGGACTGTGAAAAACCTTTGTTCGGGTCTTCGGTGGGCAGATTAAAATACCACGGGATAAATCCGATTTCTTCACGGGCATCGGAAAGTGAGCTGTTTTCAAAACGAACTTTGAAGAACTTAGCTTTACTATCCCAGAGATTTTTTTGCGTAAGCTCTTTGAGCCGGCTCGCCTTGTTTTGAAATTCTTTTGCGATTTCTTTTTCGCCCGCCATCTCGGCAATTTTAGAGATGGCCAGCGCATTGCCGTACATGTAACTGTTAATAGTAGGGCGTGCATTCTTCGCCGTGCGCGAGCCGCTTATCGATTCTTCCATACCGTCGCGAACATCGTACTGCCAGAACATGCCGTTATCCAATAGTCTTTCCTGTTCCCACTTCTTATAATCGCTCACCAAGTCAGGTAACAAGTCGATTAGAAATTCCCTGTCATTGTTGACAAGATATCTCTGATACAAAGCATGGGCAATCCAACTGCTGAATTTATGAAAATGCGATTGTGGTCGGCCGTTATGTCCGCGAAACCAAAACAGAATATACTCATTAAGATACTGCTGATTTTTCAGCCAGCGACCCTCATTGATATGATGGCCGAGTGCACAACTGATTGTATTATAAGCGCCGGCATGACCGACCGGCGTAATAAACTCGGTCAGAACAAATCCATCGGGTGTTTGCTTGATATGTTTGCGGTATGTCCACCACCGATAGTAATATACTTGTTCGAAATCTTTATCGGGACATTCGAAAAACGGGATATTCTCTTTCATCCATGACCACGACTCGGCATTAGGAATATAGTTAATGACGCCCTCGTCTTCCATTTGGTTAAAATAATCTACATAGTGCTTAAAATCATCAGGATTTAATATCGGTTTGTTTTGCATCTCTGCCGTGGTTGTACAACCACACAACACCAGGTTCAGACTCACAAACACAAATAAGAACAGCAGATTATTTTTTAATTGTTCCATGATATAGAATCAGATTCTTTTTGATCTTTGCATCACATTCCCTTGTTATTGCGCAGCTTTGAAATCTTTTATGTAATATACAGCTTCCTTTACCGGCTCATCGGCACCCGGCTCGTCCCAGCCCGGCTTAAAATCATTTCCGCTTTTGTATTCCTGCACATTGTCTGTCAACCTGTATTGCCCGGTTCGGAAAATAATCCTCTCCGGCACACCGGTTTCGTATGCAAAGCCTGCATCTTCGACAATTGCTTTTCCGTCTAAATTAATAGAAAACCGCCGCTTTTGAGCATCTAACATAATTTCAAAAGCGTACCAATTTCCTGCTTCCAGCAATCCAACCGAGGAGTAATCATTCATCCCCTTTTTCACCAAAAGCTTCCTGTCTTTATCTATACGAGTTTGAACCAATCTTTCTCCTTTCGCCCCGACTACTTCGATGTCAAGAAGCTCAGAGGATGTCTTAACATAAAGATTGAAGGAGAGTGTCTGCTGATCGGCTTTATGAAATACCCGCACCGCTTTGGCGTAGTCGTAAGGATCGTTATCTTTGAGCATCACGCTTTTCTCTGTAATGCTCGGGAAATCCACTACCTCCACAGGGCACCACTTCGGTATATAAATATTCCAATCTTTAATGGCACCACCTGTTTCCATCTCACTGAAATTATCCTGTATGGGGCCTTCAACCTCCCATCTGACCGGAACCGGAATTCGGGAAATCCAGATATCTTCTTTACTGACCGAATAGACTACCCATAAATCATCACCGGGTGGATTGCCGTTACCTTCGATGATTCCCCTGACGTATTGCGGCCCCGGCCGTTTTTCCCGTCCCCAAAATCGCTTGGGAGGCACTTCACTATGGACATTGACGAGATGATCAAACAAAACTCCATCGTCGCTCGTGGCGACACACAACGGGTGCCGTGCGGCACTATTCGTCGGATTATAAACCAGGGCATATTGACCGTTGTCCAATCTTTGTGCCCAGATTTTCGCGCCGCTATACGTGAGTGTATTACATCGCACGAGTGGAGTCCATGTTTGCCCCTGGTCTTTTGTCACCGTTACCAGGCGGTCTTTAAAAAAACCTACCACTGTGCCATCCGGCCGAGTGTAAAAACAAAATGCCTTGCCCGGTTCTTTCCTGTTGCGGTCTGCCCTCAAGGGAACTCGATAAAACTCTTCACTGTCTTTTGCCAGATAATCCTCCTCCCACCATTGCATTCGTCGGATCTTGTCGGAAAGAAAGGCGTCACAGGCTTCGACGAATCCTTTATCCGGCGAAGTTTTATAGAGCGGGTATTTAACCTCACCTTCCCAGTTATCGTTGACCCGAATAAAATAAACCGGCCCGAAGGAATCACCCTCGTAAATCTCGCGCACAACACGGCCGACGCCATGTCCGTTGTTTGCTCCGTAATAAGCCATCGTTAGAAACCTGCCGTTCGGCGCAACGTAAAATCCCATTCTCTGATGCATAAATTTGAAAACGATAGAGGCATCTTCATTGGCGGTGAAATAAATGGGAAAAAGAACCTGCGGTTTCGTCCAGTTCTTCCCGTTCTCCGAACGTGACAACATTGTCACGCCGGGCGGGATATGCTCGCCGGTCGGATTGGTCAAATACTGGCAGTAAAATCGGCCGTTAACATAGGCCAGCATAGGAGCGTGACTATATGTCCATCCCAGGCCGTCCGACCATTCCGGATGCGTGCGGTTTGCCCGCATTATCTGGTAATTCTGCACGCCGATAGCCACCTGCATTTGTCCATCGTGGTAGCCGTCGCTGTAACTGCTATTTGACGTATTCACTTTGCCGATGTACCTGACCGGCTCATTTTCCCGCCCATCGGCGGCTCGAAGTATGATTACATATAGAAAAACAAGGAGAATCAAGCACAAATATCGATGTTTGCTCCATGCCACAATTCACTCCTCAAGCTAATAAATTCCTCATGTTAATCAAGATAACACAGAGATTTATGAACATATTGTTTGAGCGGCTTCGTGCGCGGTTGGAAATTGACGATTATTTTCCAGTTTTAGCCAAATACGCATACAAGAAAGGGATTTTAACACCCAAAAGTTATATGGTCTATATTAAAAAATTTCAGCAAACCAGCCAAACAATAACAGCGTATAAAATAAAAAGTTATATTTGAAAGGAGCTGATTATGAATAAGACAATTATAACAATAGCGATAGCGGCAGTATTAGCTGCACCAATGATTCTATACGCAGATGAAAAACCCATAAAGGCACCGGACTTTACACTAAAAAACTATGACGGCAAAGAGGTTAAGCTGGCTGATCTCAAAGGCAAGATAGTCGTGCTCGAATGGTTCAACTACGAATGCCCCTTTGTGAGATATCACTACGAAAAGGCTTCGACTATGAAGGATCTTGCCGCTAAGTATAAAGACAAGAATGTCGTATGGTTGGCGATAAACAGCACAGGACATCAGGAAACAGCCAAGAACAAGGAGTATGCGAAGAAAAACAATGTTTTATATCCTATCCTCGATGACCGCTCGGGAAAAGTCGGCAGAGCCTATCACGCAACAAATACGCCACATATATTCATTATCGATACCGAAGGTAACATCGTCTATAACGGAGCGATAGACAATGCGCCAATGGGAAAAGTATCTAATGACCAGAAGTTAGTTAATTACGTGGATGCGGCCCTCGAGGAATTAATTCCGAAAACTGTGACCATAGCAAAAACTAAACCATACGGATGTACGGTTAAATACAAACAATAAGACGGTTATTTCGTTTGGTAAATCGGTAAATCCCGACAAAGTGCTCAGATTAGTTTATTTAATCCGTTCGGTGTATTCTTAAGGCCATATAAGGCTTGCCGGGTAATTCCACTTTCGAATTATCTTTATCGACATATTCGTAGCGGTCTAATTGTTCAACTTCGAATATATGCTCGACGGGTGTAATTGTCATATTCCATGTGTCGATAATATCAACTTTAAAACGCATACCGGATTTGAGAGCTTCATCCGGCAATCTGAAATCCCATTCTGTCACCTGTTCTTTCCCGAAATGTACTAAATAATACTCACCGTACTTACCGGCCATATTTGGGACATAATACTGGTCTATCGGATTCAATCCGTCCTGAGGCCCATCCTCGACAATTTTTCTCAGAAAGGCAATTCTTGGCGGACTTTCCCCGACAAGCTCACCGCCGGTTGAAATCCAGCCGTCACCATACGGCTGTCCGCTTGAGGTCTCTCCATGTGTGGCATAAGCTCCGCCGATATAAGCGACCCAGAAACGATAAACCATTTCCTCGCCGGATAACTGTCCCCAGCGAGACCTGATATTGCCTTCATAATTAATCTCGTCGTGCACAATTGGCTTACGATAAATGTCCCTTAACATCGGGGATATACCGAACGAGCGTACGGCCATGTAATATTGCAGGCTGACGTGTGTCACCCATGGTTTTTTGTAATCGTATATTCGCCCGGCGTTATGAATGGACCGTAAATGCCGGTAAGGGTCCTCGGCCTGGACTATCTGGAACAGACGGTCCCAGTCCGCGTCGGTGAAATGATCCATAAAACTGTTTTCGTTGGCAAGAGACCACCATATATTGCGGAATGCCGCAAAACGGGCGACAACATAGCGCACAAAACGGTCGTTCGTTTCGGGATCCATCCTATCAAATCCCCATCTGCCGTTGTCGTATGGCCGGAATAGAATTAGATCTGCTTCGATACCCAAATCTCGAAGCTGCAGCACACATTGTTCCAGCCTTTGGAAATACGCTGGATTGAATCGTGAAAAATCCCAGTTTTCCTTCGATGTTCCTTCGAATGGGTAGCAATCCAGGGCATTTGGCCCTTTGACGTATTCCTGTCGCCACGGTGATACCGCGAGAAAACGGGCTTTGTTAAAGGGGGAATTTTTCAAAGTTTGGACGGTCTTTTGTCTTTTTTCCTGTGACTGATACGGCCATTCATATATTGTCGTTCCGAACAGGAAAAATGGTGTCCCGTCCTCGTATGCAAAATGATATTGATTCTTAACTCGGACCGGACCATGATTACCCGGTGAAGGAGCTGTGCACACAAATTGACCTACCTTGCTGTCCAGGGCATTGTCATTGCTCCTGGTTCGATAAGACCAGGTCCCTTCAGCGTCCGGCATGAAACGTATTTTATATATACCATTGCCGTCATAGAAACCATCCGGTTCGAAAGTTCTATCACCATTTTTAAAAACGGCACTAAATTCAACGTCGGTAAACGGATTACTGTTAACCGGCCCGGGCAACGATATTTCATAAAAATCCCATTTCTCGATTTTGCTCTCTTGTGCCGGCAATAAATCGCACAATAACAAAATAACAAATATGATTAAAGCTAATTTCTTCATAGAAAATACTTCGTACATATAAAAATATTGATACATCTACTTATAAATAAAATCACACAGATATTCAAATGGAACTTCAGAATTAATCGATTGATGTATAAAACAATAGCAGATAAACTGATTAAATCATGCACTTTTTACCGGTGTGGTCCACAGAACGTTTAATGTCGTAATCTGTATTTCGAATTATGATTATGATGGTTGGTCCGGTAAGGGAAGGGGGGTTGTACGCCGGGAGCCGTCACTGTTTGTGCCATAGTCGAAACCCAGCTTGGCAGGTAATACTTCACCAAGCAATCGTTTTCGTTCGGCTTCGAGTGCATTCATATCTTTTGCCGCGATGGCCCTTCTAATACCGTTCTGCTGCTGGTCATCCAAAAGCCTGCTAATACATTTTTCCTCTATCTCCGCCAAAACAGAGGTCAGTTGCTGCCGTTGAGTGTTGTCTAATTTCTCGCCCTTGATAAACCGTTCGATTGCGTATGAATACAATTGGGCAAAACGTCGAGCGGCGGCGGGATTGCCTGAGCTTGTTGTCGCTCCGATAGGAGATCGGGAAGGCATGGTGATTTTACTGTCGAGTAATTTAAGAATAGCGATATCCGACCTTTCATATTTCACCGACCAGTCGGCGTACCTTTGAATTCGCGAATCGGCTATCTGCATCAGCAATTCTTCGGCCTGTGGGATATTCAGACCGGCAGCAAATTGAGCGATTATGTTTAATATCTCGGGACTGCTGCTCTCAACAATTTGTTTTAACTGTTCGATTATATTCCGTGCCAGCTTTTGATTGGCTGCATCCCCGGAATTTAACTGTTTTAAAATATTAATATTAGTAACAGCATGGACCGCCCAATAGCGAACGGCCATATTTTCATCCGGCAGTTTCTGCATGGCCAAATCCAGTAAGTTCAGGTCCTGGAGGCTGTCTATCAGAATCAAAAAGTTCATGATAACCCTTGTCTGCCGCTCCGGCGGTCTCAGTATTTGGGCCTGTTTAAATCCCTCCGAAATGTACTTGTGGGCCGACTCGGAAAACTGATTGGCATATTGATTCTGATTTGGCTGGTTGCTTTTCTGATTGTTAAGGATTACAACGCGAAGTTTTGCTATGGATGTAAAATCTTTGGTAGTAAGAAATTTCCCTATCGCCTCAGCTAAAAATGCATCTATGACTTCTTTGTCCCGCTCATCCAGTACCGTCTTATTGCGTACTTGTTCGATATCAGTCGTACCGGCGGCTATCAGAATTGAATTAATCGGAGCGGCAAGAAATGCTGTTAGAACAATAAAAAACACCCATTTTAGCTTCATTTCGTTAAAATCCCAAGGAACTACAGGTCTCGTATTATAAAATTCCATATTCGATTTTCTTACAATATTACGTAGCTTAACTTTTTAACCGGTTTTTGTCAAGTGAATTCGACACCCGAATGACAGGCTTGAAACCGATTCATATTAACGTTAGCTGTTAAATTCTAATCTCCGCGCAATAACTGGTAAAAACAAGCCTATAGTCAGCATTTTTACAATATTTTCTATTTATATCGAATTACTTTCTATAAAATACGAGAATGACAGATTTGCCTACAAAACTCGTTCGCATCGACCCTCTTCGCCTGCACCTGGAACGCCGAGGACCAATGGTCACCGATGCGACGATTTTCGCCTCGAAAACCATCAATCTTGAGCTGGACGCGGTTCGGCAGCTTTGCGATGCCGCCTCGTTGCCTCCGGCAAAAAAAGTCCTGGCGACCGCCGATATTCACGTCGGCTTCGGTATACCTATCGGGGCGGTACTGGGACTCGACGGAGCAATTATGCCTCCCGCCGTCGGATATGATATTAACTGTGGAATGAGGTTATTGCGAACTCCTTTTGTCAAGGGCCAGATCGATACGGACAAAATCGCCGTCGATATCGCCCGTGACGTCCCGCTCGGCGAGGGCAGAGAAAATTTACAACTGGATAAATCCGGACTCGAAGCTATAGTCCATCAGGGAGTTGCAGGTATTCCAATACTCGTACAAAAAACAAGTCACCGGGCATGGGAAGCGTTCGATCCGGACCAGTTCGCCGAAGACCTCAAGCGAATCGAGGACAACGGCAGACTTCCGGGCGATATGGGGGCGGTGCCGAAAGCCGCAGCGCAGAAAGGCATAAACCAGCTCGGCACGCTCGGCGGTGGGAACCATTTTATCGAAATTCAGTACGTCCAGGAAATTTTTGACACGGATCTGGCCAAAAGCTTCGGATTATCCAAAGATCAAATTGTCGTTATGATTCATTCCGGCTCTCGCCGGTTCGGTTACGAAATCGCCGACCATTACATGAATATCGCCGCCCAGAGGCCGGAAAACGCCGAGCGAAGAAAGATGCTCGCATATTTGCCAACCGACAGCGGCACCGGTAAAAGTTATATCGCCGCTATGTCTGCTGCGGCAAATTTCGCCTATACCAACCGTCATATTATGGCACTGCTTGTCAGAAGATGTTTTAACAGGATGTTCGGTCCGACACCGCTGGATATGGTTTACGATGTCACTCACAACATGGCCAAGCTCGAAACGCACGGCGGGGACAGCCTCTGGATTCACCGTAAAGGCGCCACACGTGCATTCGGGCCAAAGCAAATGCTATCAAGTATATTCGCGCGGACCGGCCAACCGATTATCACGCCCGGCTCGATGGGAACGGCCAGCTTTTTGCTGGCCGGGACCGGCAATTCAGAGGAATCTTTGAATTCAGTCAACCACGGAGCAGGCAGAGTGATGAGCCGCACCGCCGCTCTGGGAAAATCCCGCCGCGGAAAGACTACAACACAGGCTTTGATTACAGACGACCAGTTCAAACGCAGTATGAAAGGGATTAAACTTATTGCCGGTGACAAGCGAAGGATCAAGGAAGAAGCACCGGATGCCTATAAAGATATCGAAGAAGTTGTCCGAATCGTTATCGAGTGCGGCTGGGCCAAGGCTGTTGCTCGCATGGTACCCTTAGCTGTGCTCAAAGGTTAGTGATACTCCACAAATTTTTTACTGTCAACGCAAAGCGTTTCGCGGCAGATAAAAGTTTCCCGGTCCGATGCCGTATGGATAAGGTTCGCCGGTCTCCGGTTTCCAAATTACCCTCATGGTCACCGTATCACTGGAAGAATATTTTTCGATGTGTCCGTCTGTATAACCTGCCTGCAGTTTGATTTCAGGTTTGTTTGATCCGGCACCTTTTCGGGACCAGTAAGCCGAGGAAAGCTGCGTCCCTTCCGTGATGGAAGCCGCCGGTAATTTCTCACAACTGCCGTAACAACCGGGGCTTCGATAATGGTCATATCCGAAGTAGTCACTTACAAGCAGTCTGCTCTGCCCTCGTCCGGCCGAAGACGTTCGCGGCCCATGAAAAAGATAATCCCTGCCTTCGAGATATCCCGTATAGCCCCAGTAAAAACAATATGTCCCGCTGAGAGGATCTTCCACAGGGTCCGTTTCGGGATTATCCCACGCGTCGCCGGCATCCCATGCTTCCTGAAGGTATTTATACTTTTGAGGTGCATTAGGACAATACATACTATCGGCGTTTTGTATATATTCCCGCAGGTAGGCGCTCATGGAACGGTACATACGGGGGCTGCGGGCGCGGTAACCAGTCAGCATCATCGGCTCCTGCCAGTTCCAGTATATCTGATAATCGCCGATAGTCGCAACCGATTCGGGATATTTTTCGTTATTGTCGGAAGCGAACAAAGTGGCCGCCGTTATGATTTGCCGTTGATTATTTGTGCCGATTATCATCCGTGCCTGGTCCCGGACCTTGCCCAGCGAAGGCAGTAATATACCCATCAAGACCGAGATTACGGCAATCACCACTAAAAGCTCAATAAGTGTAAACGCTCTTCGTGACTTTTCCTTTAAACAAAAAGTCTCCCTGCCCAAGGGCCAATCAATTTTGGCACTGTTTAGGTACACATCCAGACTCCACATTCGCAAATGTGTTCGTATGATATTGATTATACTAACAAATATCATATAATCTTACTTAAAAATACTCCTTTCTACCCAGTGGTTGTTAATGAGCCGTTCTTTCCTCGGACCACGCGGTTTCATTGCCGTATAGATCACGGGCCTTGACACGGAAACGAAGGCCTTGTCCGCTTCGACCGATCTGAACTTTGTATTCGTTCGAGCTTTTCCAGCCACTACTGAATCCGGACTCCGTTGTACACTCGAAGAAATATTCTACAAAACCGCTGGCATCAGAAGCTGATTGCGCTTTCATTTCAATCCAGTAATCAACGATTCCAGTTCCTATTTGAACTTCCCGCGGCGCACCGTCCGGAGCCCATTGAGCCGGATCTGGTACAGGAGGTGTCCTATCGTCTACCACAGGCGGCCAATTCAACGGAGGCATACTGGCCTGGCATGTACCACCATAAGCTCCCATGTTGATGTATTGATTGATGCCGTATAAATTGTTCGGGTCTCGCGGCACTCTCATCGGCTCATCACCCAACGGCGAACAAGGGTCACCTGCGTCGATGCATGGACTGGTCACATCGTCCCATGTCCACGACTGGCTGGCCGTATTCCAGCGCCAGCCTTCGCTTTTCAAGTGGTAATCACCGTTGGCTGCATCGACAAATAACGGATTAGCGTTAATGTTACCTTCGCCCCGGCTTCCGGTCTCAACACAGCTATACTTCGCTTCACACTGGAACAAATCTCCGTTTGTATTGTTCCACAGGATGCAGTTCCTAATATCAGGATTCGAATTCTCGTAGGCCGCGATGCCGAAATCATTATTCACGATTGTGACGTTGTGAATCTTTGGGCTGCTGAAGTTAAGAGAGATTGCCGTACTGCTGCTTCGAATGAAGAAGTTTTTGAGCACGCTGCCTCGTCCCTCACCTGTATGAAAAGTCACCGCGTCATAGTTGTCTGTGTTCTCCAACAACGGCGGGGCCCAAATCATGGCAGCGCCTTCTGTGCCGGTGACTGTTATAGCCTTGCCTTTGAAATCAATCTTGCCGTACAGGCCCGGCCGGACCAAAACGGTATATCCATCTTTTGCTATATCAATCGCTTCCTGGATAGTATCGAACGGCCGGATTTCGGTTCCATCTTCTTCAAGGTGGTCGATTTCGGGCTCACCGGTCCATTGTTCGTAAGGGGCATCATCATCGACATATACATAGCCCTGGAATTCATAGGCGCCCATATCTAATAAATCCCCTACGATACGTGGATTGCCGTCAAGGTCTGTTTCGTTCTGCTCTGGTATATGGTCCGGATCACCTGAATCAACACTTGGTGACATCGAAGACAGTCGCAAGTTGTCGTCTTCGGTACCGGGCGTATGGTCCGGTCCCAACAGGTCCACAAATAACGGATCCTCATCGATATTTCCTTCGCCAAACCAACCACCTCTGATGTTGCTGTAGGAGACATTGATTATTGACAGGTTGTTATCCCATGTTTCGATTTCGGTGCCATAGTCCCAAAGAATACAGTTGGTTAACGTGATGGTGTTCCGCTCGTCCTCAGATTTGCAATATATGGCATTTCCCTCTCCTGCCCAGTTCTCGGCAAACGTACAATTAGCCAGGACCGGTTCGCACGAAAGGTTGTATATCGCACCGCCACGAAATCCTGAGTGGTTTCCGGTGAATAAGCAGTTTCTGAGGATCGGGCTGTCTCCGCTCAGACTCTTATTTACACTACACATACCACCACCTTGCTCATTTACTGAATTGCCTCTGAATACACAATTGGTCAGAATTGGATTACTTGTTTCGCTGTATAATCCACCACCAGCTCGAGCCGAGTTTTCTATGAATGAGCAATTGGTCAGGTTCGGGTAATTTTTTTCAGTTGCTACTCCGCCACCCTCACCGTATCGTGTCGAATTCTCGATGAATTCGCAGTTGGTCAGATTCAGAGCGCAATTGTAGCCTTTTATCCCACCGCCACCACTGCTTCCGGCCTGGTTCCCAGTGAATGAGCAGTTGGTCAAATTTAGATCGCCATGTTTTGCGTATATCCCACCGCCATTATCCCCGGCAATATTTTCTGTAAAAAGGCAGTTGGCCAGATTAGGATTACTCTCCTCGTTGCAAATCCCGCCGCCGCCGTTAAACGCATGATTTTTGCTGAACGTGCAATTGGTCAGGGTTGGACGGCTGCCTTCGTTATACATTCCACCGCCGCTGTCTTGTGCCGAGTTTCCGGTGAATGTGCAATTGGTTATAACAGGATTGCTGTTATAATTGTATATTCCGCCGCCATCATACGGTTCGGATGAGTTTCGCGTAAACATACAATTGGTTATATTCGGGCTGCATTGGTTATTGTATATCCCACCGCCGCCGCCGCGTGAGCTGTTTCTGTCAAATATGCAATTGATTATGTTTGTGCTACTTGAAGAATTGTAGATAGCACCGCCGTAATGGTCTCCATAGTTTACGACAAAGGTGCAGTTGATTACCGTTGGAGAGCCTGAGACAATAAACATACCACCACCTAACTTACGGCAATCATTACCACTAATAACTAATCCATCTGCATTTCCACCGACAACGGCGAACCCGTCAAGGACGGCATTACAATTACAGGTAATGACATGCCAGCAATTGTCTGCCGCTGTGGGTATGCGAGTTATATGTTCGGCGTACTGAATGTCATCATCGCCATTCAAATCCCCGCTTAAGATTGTTTTGTAGATTTCAATATCCCTGGCATCGGGATCTATTTGGCCGATACCGGCATAACCGCCCGTAAGAATCACATCATTGACGAGCTCAAATGTCGCATCTCTGGAATCCGAAAAAGAAGTATTAGGGTCGGCTGTGAATCCATCGTCGGGTGCGTAAATCCCCTGAGCTACTTTGATTTCATCACTATCGGCCGCAACAGAGAGAGCATTCTGAAGGTAATTAAAGGCGTTTGCCCACGAGGAGCCGTCATTAGCGCCGGAGGCATTATCATCAACGTAGTAAGTTCTTCCATTTGCAGTAATTGACACGCACAGTACTGTGAAAAACACTGAAACCACCAGTCTTGTTATAATATTCGTTTTATTAACCATTATGTACCTTCCTTTCCACCTTGTCTTTTTGAAAAGATACAATGTATTAACGATCGTCTATCAATTTCACAAACCACAGCATACCCGCAGGTTCCTGCTGCGCTCTTCGATAGCTTCCGGCCCTCGGCTGAGCAAACTCGTCGCCTGCATCATCAATGTTCTGCAAGTAAGAAAATCTTAATTCGCCCCGGCCGCCGTTAGCTGTTGAGAACCTAATCTTCTCGATTACATCGTTTTCCATATCGATAGTATAAACAATCTTAACTTGCTCAGTTGTCAAAACAACTTCTGTCTTATTACCCCCGGACACATTATTGGTCTCGAACCAAATTTGTTTTTCAGCCGCATCCCGGCGGACCGTATCGACCGTATGCAATCCCATCCAGGGTCGCCCCAATCCTATGAAGAAACTGCCGCTTTCGTAACTTGCTACTGTTTTGCCGTTTCGGCCGAATACACAAGCTCCCGCCGGCGTGTCCACAATCTTTGAACCGTCACTGAGCTGCAATTTAAGCCATGGATAAGCTCGTTGCCTTGCCGCATAGACAAACGGCAATCGCCCGGAACCGGTAACTTCCTGTCCATTGATTTGGCCGGTAATCCTGAAATACGTCCAGCCCCGCTTGTGCATCAGGTCTCGATTGTCCACAATTCTCGAGCTTTGGGGCCAATCGAACTGGAAATACTCTTCTTCCAGGACATTGAAGTGGCGGTCTATCCTCCAGATTCTGTTACCATTATCGGTGGAACGTTCGGAGATTACCAGCAGACCCTTTCTTTTACTGGATACAAATTCCATATCGGCCTGCTTGCCCTCAACGCGAGAAATGAAATGACTCAAATCCTCGTCGTCTGTTGGTAGTCTTGCGACGGACAAATCAGGGTTGTACATGCGGAAATTGTTTATATAGATTGTATTATTGTCGTAGTAGTAATTGGCACGCTGATTCTGCAGATACTGACAATAAGAATTCTCACCGGAAGCATTAGATTTCAGAAGGCGCATCATAACCGGTCTGCCGGCGCCTTCAGGGAAAAAGTACCAGCATTGCTCTGCTTCCGTGCTCGCTTCGGTCTGTATTGATGGATTAATGAAAGTTTGTGTTCCGGATGTACTTGAACCATTATCTATTTTGGCTGTTCCTTGTGTGACAGCTACAGTTCCTCCGGCAATCATACCGGCTGTGATTAGTGAAACAACCGCTGTCTTACCTGTAGCTATTGCCGTCAAAGTAGCCGCAGCACCGACCTTGAGAGTAGCCGCCGTAACAGATATATTAGCAACGGTTGCTTCTGTTGTGGCGGTGAGCTTGCCGAATACTACCAAAGCCGGCAATAAATATCCTTTGCCAAGACCGTGACGGGACAATTTTTTAGCCAGTGCTTTTTTCGCCCGATAGAATAATGATTGGGCACCGAACTCCGTGCAATTCATTAACCCGGCAATCTCCGAATACGGCATTTGTCTGTAACAGCGCATGATTAATACGGCCCTGTGACGGGGAGCTAATTCCCGCATTGATTTCAGGACGATTTGTTTCAATTCCCGGTTAACCATCTCTGCGAGGGCATCCTTGCCGTCTTCCGTTGTTATCTCACGTCCCATGTCGGTCAGAGAGATCGTTTTGTGCCGCCACCGCCGGCCATAGTGACTGCGGACCTTATTGAACGCAATACCATCCAGCCAGGACCAGAAACTCTCCGCTTTTTTGAGTTTGTCGAATACTTTAAACATTTCCAGAATGCTCTCCTGTACAATATCCTGTGTTAAATCTTCCCGTAGCGTCAGACGCAGCACGTACTCGTGTAAATGCACCCTCGCCGTCTCAGCCAGGCGGTTCAGAGAATCCTTGTCGCCGAACTGTGCTTTCTTGATCAATTCAGCATGCTTTTCGTGATTTATCATTTACACCTATTAGTAAGTTCAACAAAGCCGTGAAATCTGACGCATTTTCTTTGTATTTTTAGATTTTTCGTGAAATTCAGCCGAAATCCGTATGTAAAACAATTCCTGCGGCCAATACCGAGAGTTTGAGCTTCGAATAACAGAATCAGCATTTCCTTCTTGCATGATGGATCTCGCCAACAAATTTAACTGTTATAATTATAATATTTTCAGTCGTGATAATCCATGACAAAAGCGGCAAATTTCTCAATTTGGGATGAGTTAGCATAGACCCAATTAATGAAACGGTTTGTTTTTTCTCGCTCGATGTGGATCGTTTCGATATATTAATGCCATGCGAATAATTGCCGGTACAAAACGAGGATTGAATTTGCTGAGCCCAAAGACTCAGGTCTCCCGGCCGATTACCGACAGGGTCAAGGAGTCCCTTTTCAGCGTCCTCTACAAATACCACCTGCCTGACGGCGCGATGGTGGCCGATTTGTTTTGCGGAGTCGGTTCCCTCGGCCTCGAAGCTTTGAGCAGGGGGGCGAAATTTGTAGTTTTCGTTGAGCAGGATAAGAATATAATTACAATCCTAAAGAAAAATATCGAAAAGGCCGGCTTTGTTAAAAATTCGAAAGTTATAAAGGCGGATGCGCTTAAGATAGGCAACGTGGCCGGCATAAATGAGTATAAATTTGATTTGGTTTTTGTCGATCCGCCTTATAAAAGAACTGAAAATGTTCAACCCGGCTCACCTTTATCCGGTTTATTGAATGTGTTATGTGATTATATAATCCCGGACGGTATAGTCGTCGTCAGGACTTCTATGGATGTGTCGCTGCTGGAACAATATGGCCGGTTACAGGTCATAGAGCGGCGGCGGTGGGGCACAATGACCGTTACTATTTTAAGAGGTGAAAATTCGTGACAAATAAAAATGTCGCCATAACTGTGGTTAAAGAACTGCGTCAAAACGGCTTCACAGCTTTCCTGGCTGGGGGGTGCGTTCGGGACATGCTCCTGGGCAGACGGGCCAGTGACTACGATGTCGCGACAAACGCTCGCCCTGAACAGACAATCAGGATATTTCCAAGGACTTTGAAAGTCGGAGCCAAATTCGGTGTCGTAATCGTTCTTATCCGGGGCCGACAGGTGGAAGTGGCTACGTTCAGGACCGAAACCGGATACGCCGACGGCAGACATCCGGGTACGGTAGAATTCAGCAGCGCCGAAGAAGACGCCCGCCGGAGAGATTTCACCATTAACGGGATGTTTTTCGATCCGTTGACAAAAGAGGTATTGGATTATGTCGGCGGGCAGGCAGACCTCCATAAAAGAATCATCCGAACCATCGGAAAACCCGACGAACGCTTCGGCGAGGATTATCTTCGAATGCTGCGTGCCGTTCGGTTCTCCACCCAGCTCGGTTTTGAGATAGAATCCATAACATGGTCCGGGATTTGTCATAACGCAGAAAAAATCACCCAAATAAGCGGCGAAAGAATAGCAATCGAGCTGGAAAGCATTCTTACAAATCCAAATCGTGTCACCGGCCTTTCAATGCTGGTCGAGAGCGGCTTAGCCGAAGCAATTTTCGCAGGTTTCGATTCCGAACGGGCGAAGTTCGGGATAAGTGTATTGAGCCAACTGCGAAAACAGGTCGATTTCGCCCTGGCATTGGCATCGCTTTTCGCCGCCTGTGAGACGAAATTCGCACTGGAAAAATGTCGCGTGCTGAAACTAAGCAGGAACCGGTATAAACATATCAAATTCCTGCTCGACAATCGAGGCAGGCTACTCGATGAGCAGATGTCTTTAGCCGACTTGAAAAAGATTCTTGCCGAACCGTATTTCTGGAATCTGTACGAACTGCAAAGGGCCATCCAAAAGGCCGCTATAGGCGGCAGAAAGAGTATTTCGCCGCTGATCAAGCTGCGAAGAAGAATAAAAGCACTTGGTGACATTGAATTACGTCCTAAACCGTTGCTCAATGGTCACGAGCTTGTCCGATTGGGTGCCGTCCCCGGGCCGGGTCTTGGTCAGTTGGCCGAGGAATTGTATATCGCCCAGCTCGAAGGCACACTTCGAACCGCCGAACAGGCCGAGCAATGGGCAGAAAAGTGGCTTCAAACGCACAGGATGGAACAAAGCTAATGCAGCCATTCAGTCTCCTAATCAAACCGTCCGGATCGGATTGCAATCTCGATTGTAAGTACTGCTTCTACAAAAACAGGTCGCACGAATTCGGCCTGGGCAAACAACGCATGAGCGATGACGTGCTGGAAAAGCTCGTCAAAGATTATATGCAGCTTGGTTTCCCCGTTGCCGGTTTCGCATGGCAGGGGGGGGAGCCGACTCTGATGGGGATAGATTTCTACCGCAGGGCCGTGGAGCTGCAAAAAAAGTACGGCCGGCCGGGTCAGCAGGTCAGCAACGCCATGCAGACAAACGCCGTCCTTATCGACGAGCAATGGTGCCGGTTCCTGCACGATTACAAATTCCTTCTCGGCGTAAGTATCGACGGCCCGAAAGAATTCCACGATTATTATCGCCTCGATCACTCCGGCACAGGGACATTCGACAAAGTCATCAATGCAATCGCAAAGTGCAAAGAATACAAGGTCGAATTGAATACCCTTACTTTGCTGAATGCCAAAAACGTCGAACATCCCGACGAGGTATTCGATTTTCTTGTCGGTCTCGATGTCAGGTTCCTGCAGTTCATCCCGTGTGTGGAACTCGATCCTTCGACGGGAAATATTGCGGATTTCTCCATCACGCCTGAGCAGTATGGCGAATTTTTGTGCAGAGTATTCGACCGCTGGTACGAATTCGGCCCGACAAAACTGAGCATACGCGATTTCGATTCTATCCTCTCGTTCTACATTACCGGCAGACATTCGATCTGCACATTCCAGAGACGATGCAATCAATATATCGTCGTCGAGCATACAGGCGATGTTTTCTGTTGCGATTTTTTCGTCGAACCGAAATGGCGAACAGGCAACATAACCGATACGCCGATAGAAAAATCGGCAACCAACGAAACGAAACGTGTTTTCGCCGGGTCAAAACAAAATCTCGGCAATAAATGTCTCATTTGCAGGCATCTTTCTCTCTGCCGGGGCGGCTGCCTGAAGGACAGAGCCGTTCTCGGAACTGGTGATTTCAGTCGCGAGAGTTACTTCTGCCGGTCTTATAAGCAGTTCTTCGATTATGCCTTGCCGAAGTTCATGACCATCGCCGCCGAGATCCATACCGCATCGACTGCCAAAACCCGGCCAACCCCCGGATAAATCCGGGGGCTAAACAAAAATTGGGTTTGTTTTTCAACCGCAGATTTCGCGGATTGATAAGTATTTCCACCTATTTACTTGTCATAAAAGAGCTTATGCCAATTTGGTGCTTGCCCAAATTGGCTTTGTTTTCGATTTTTTTCTATTGAATCCATAAGTTTCGAATTTCGGATTTAGAATTTCGGGCTTCCGGCCGAAGGCCGGTGAATTGGCTTTGTTTTTCAACCGCAGATTTCGCGGATTGATAAGGATTTACACCTATTTACTTGTTATCAAAGAGCTTGCATTAAATTACCTATTTTAACATTGGCTTTGTTTTCAATTTTTTTGTCGATTTGTAGAAGGTTCTCTACGTTTGTCGAAAATATCGAGGACCACCCAGGACAATGCCATGGGCTAACAGAAAATTGAATTTTAACTTTGAACTTTACACTTTGAACTTATAACTTGCTTTCCCCCATTCTGACTTCTGGTTTCTGTCTTCCGTTTTCTGTGTATTGTATCCAAAAACCCCCTAAACGCAATGAAAATCCCGTTTTTAGGCAAAAAATGTCAATGACTTGACACTCGTATAGCGTGATGCGTATTTCGTATGTCGCTTTTGTGATTCGTCCCTTGTCATTCCCGCGCAGGCGGGAATCCATAAAAAATATGAAAAAATGGTTGTTTTTGGTACTTTTCTTGTATTTTCTCTGTGTAATCCGCGGTTAAAATTTGTTTTTTTTCATTTTTTCTCACGAAAACAATCAATATTTCCACTCCCACAAACGCCTTTATTGTAGGGTGGAGGCTATGCCCCACCAAGTCGATAGTCGATAGTCGATAGTCGTTAGCTTTTAGCCCGCAGCATGGCTGTGGGTCGAAGCTTTATCCCATGAGATAGGCAATAAACCGCCATCTCACAGGATTTACCCCGTTAGATATGAAATTATCTAATGGGGAAAAATACGTAGTTACCACAATATCAAAGAACGGTTAAAACTCTATAATCTCAACCAGCAACTTTGAGCGAGCAATAAAAAGATAAAAAAATCGGGTATCGTGTCTTCATAAGACAGATAGATTTCTTGAAGAAAATTTGACTTACAGGTTTTATTCTTCTGAAGGGATGATAGTGAAGCAACCGTTGCACGATAATGTCAAATGGTTTGAAATGGCTGATCTCAAGAAACGCTCACTATCGCGAGCGTCATGGATACCTCTATTGGCATATGATGATTCGAGAAGAAACGGAGAGCCAGGATATATAGGCTATAAAGCAGAGTACTTTGGGGCAATAGCCATTCTTTTTCCATCCGGAGAGTCAAAAAAGGCTTTAGCTATTGACTGGACAGAAATAAACCGGAGTTTTGGAGATAAACCGTATATTGAAGATGGTATATACAAACGTGCCGGAATCTTCCGCTCCTACAGGAATAATTTGATTGGTGAATATCCAGTTCTAATGCAATCATTCGAGACAGGTGAACAAAATGTCTGGCATTTAACTCAAGACATCATTTTAGGTCTTGACCTATATCAAGAGGAAGATTATTGGTTGCGGCCAGTTGAAGATTACTTACAAGTGGCTCGAATTCGACGTTCAGATGAGGGCAAGCCGATAAAGTTTGAAATCCGTCTTGATCCACTCCGAGACTTCTTGTGCGCAAAAGAGTGTGGCCTTCTCATAGCAACATATCAATCTCGTGAAATTGTTACTGACTCCGAACCACAATTTAAATGGAAGAATGGGAATGCAAATGATACTGGCGAGCACTATCGCTGGCAAGGCTCAATAAGGCATATCCACGAGGGAGGGATGCTCTATGGAGGTAAAACAGCAGTTTTCCATGTGGGTAGAACCAATATAGACAACGAGGAAGACGTTCCAACTTATGGATTACCCGGCGAAGATGAATTTGAGAGCAAATCGTGGGAGATAGCCCATAAAGGACGAAAACTCTTCTCGGTTTATGGGGAGATGTGGCGAAATGAATGGATACCACCTGCTAAAACTAGCCCCAGAGTTAGAGGTGACCATATAGAGGCGCAAGCGCGTTTCATAGTCGATGCATCTGGAACACAAATCTCTGGTCGTAGTCTTGAAGCTCATCGAGGTTGGTTGTGGTTTAAACCTTCTGTGATCATAGATTTATTGAAAAGAAGAAAGGGATTTCTAACGTGGTACACAGAATACACTGGTGGAGTAGCACCTGCTCCATGTGAAGGTGTTCATTTTGGGATTAACAGCATAGGCTTGATAAATGTATTGGCAAAAGATATAGCCCAAATGCGTGAGATTTATCAAAGAATTTGGGAAACACACAATGTTCTTCCTGATGGCAAAGTGTCGAAGGAACTTCTTATGTCGCAAATGGAAGCAAAGCCAGCCGATACGATGGCACCAGAGAAACTCTTGCTTGGCGCAATAAATCACCTTCAGAATGTCTCGCTCCATTTTCTGGGACAACCGATTCTAAAGGAACACGCTGATACTGATATGATATACAAAAGCATTCATCGCTTTCATGGCAATAGTATTGAGGGAATATGCTTTCTGTGTAAAGAATTAACAAGACTAATTATCGAACGTATAGACGTAAATCTTCTCAAAGTAATAGATCCGATTGCAGATAGTAAACTTGGTTCGATCAAGCGACTGGAACATTTCTTAAACTCGAAAGGTTTCTCTGGGCGAAAAATCACAGCTCCTCTAGTTGGGGCATACGAACTAAGAATGGCTGATGCTCACTTACCATCTCGCGAACTTTCGAATTCCCTGCACCTGCTAGGAATTGATAATATAAAAGACCACCAAAAAATGGCCAAGGAAGCCATTCGCATGATAGCTATTTCAGTGGGGTTTATAGGAAATATCATTATAAAATCTTACGATGAAGAAAAAAAGGAATGAATATTATTTATAGAAAAACTAGTGTCGTTTATTTATATAAAAGTGTTGAAGGTTGCCGCCCATTTGACACTTCGGTCTTGCTCAGTACGGGCTTATCTCAGTACAGGCTGTTTTAATTTTGAGGCTTATTCAATAACCGAGTCATCAAGGGTGGTTCCGGTTAATTTAATCTGGTAGGGCCACTGTTCCACGGTGTTTTCGCCGCCTCCTTCGCCGCCGCCTGATCCGCCTCTGCGTCTTGAAGCGTACCGAAGCCTCGTCCGATATAATTGTGAATATTGTGCCGGGATGTAAAAATAAAGCCTCCGGCGGGTGTTAATATGGCCCTGCGGGGCTATTTTTTGTTGACATAAGCGGTAATAACTAATACTATATGGTTCTACGGACGAATAATTATTACAAGCCGTGGTTTAGCCTGCGGCTGGTAATCAGAAAAAACGCTCCAATAGGGGTATTTTTGGAGGTAAGGGCCGCCTGAGATTGCTTTTATGGTGAGCCAAATCTGGTTTTGTTGAAAAGAACGCACTTTTGGAGAATTATAGATGTTTAGCAAGAAAATTGCCGCATTCATCCTGGCAGCGGGGCTTTGTATCGTAAACACCGGTTTTTCCCAGACTCTGGCGGAGAACTGGAACGACTTTTTACATTACACGACAATCGGCCGGTTCGACCTGGCCAAAGGCTACGCGCAGGCGGTCCTGGAAAGTAATCCCAACCCTGTGGAGCTGCTCAATATAAGCAAGGAAAATCCGCAGGGCTACGAGTTTTTATTGAAGATGAAGGAAATCGCCCCGGACAAAGAATTAGCGGAACTTGCCGGGAAAATTCTCGATATTATCGAGCAGGGCAATTTTATCCGCCGGACCGATCCGGTCATTATCGTCGAGGAAGTAAAAAGGTTGACCGGCACCGAACGCGGCTGGCTTATAGCAATTAAGCGGCTGCGTGACGCAGGTGAATACGCGATCCCGTTTATGCTCGATGCATTGGCGGATCCGTCACGTGAGGGGGAATTCGAAAATATCGTCCGGGCACTTCCGAAAGTGGGAAGAGATGCCATCAGGCCGTTAGCGGCTTCTTTGCAAACTCAAAACATCAAGCTGAAATCACAGACGATAACTGCATTAGGTGAAATTAAATATCCGCAGTCCTTAGCTTATCTGAAATATATTCTCGAAAACGACAGTTCTACGGAGCTACGTGAATTGGCGAGTAAAAGCATTACACGAATCGACCCGGCCGCTCTGAGAATTCCCGCCGCGCTGTTGTTCTACCAGCTTGCGGAGAGTTATTATTATCATGCACAATCGTTGAGTCCGGCAGAGGACGCTCCGACCGGGAATATCTGGTTCTGGGATTCACAGCAGCAGAAACTTGCCCGCGAGGCGGTCGCCAAAGAGTACTTTTACGAGCTTATGGCGATGCGGGCCTGCGAATGGGCGCTAAGAGCGGATGCGAATTTCGGCCCGGCTATCGGGCTGTGGATTGCATCATATTTTAAGGCCGAATCGGCCGGTGTCGGTAAAATGCCCGAATATTTCGGCCCGGACCATGCCGACGCTCTTGTTTATGCCACTACGGCGGGAGTTGAATACCTGCACCAGGCCCTTGCACGAGCCATCAGGGACAAAAACGCTTATGTGGCACTCGGCGTGATTGAAGCGCTGGGAACGACGGCCGGTGAAAAATCGCTGCTCTATCGACTCGGACTGGAGCAGCCGCTTGTTCAGGCACTTTCGTTCGACAACAGGATGGTCAGATACAGTGCCGCGATTGCGATAGGTGCCGCCGGCCCGAAGGAATCTTTCGTTGAAAGCAAGTTGGTCGTAGCGAATCTGGCCGAAGCTATCGGTCAACTGCCGAGTTCCGGTGAGACGACCGAAGGCTGGACCGAAGAGATAGCCGACAGCTATGCACTCCGTGCGGCGACGGTCATGTTCGAGCTGGCCCGAACGAGAAATTCCGTTATCGACTTGTCACTGGCCCAGGCCGCCCTTATCAACGCGGTAAAAGACAAACGTCCACAAATCCAGATCCTTGCCGGCCGGACTTTGGCACATCTGTCAAGCTCCGATGCGCAACGTGCCATAGCAGAAATGGCCCTCGATACCGACAATAGCGGTGAAGTGCGCATAGCGGGCTTTAATTCACTTGCAACTTCGGCAAAGTTAAACGCCAACATGCTGCCGGAGGAAACCATCGACAGTATTTACGCCCTGATAAAATCGGGTGACATCGATACCGAGCTTCGCAGCGCCGCCGCCGCAGCATACGGAGCGCTGAATCTGCCCAGCCAGAAAGCCAAGGACCTTATCCTCGACCAGGCAAAAAGCTGACAGTAAAAAAGTTACTTTTTACTTTTTGGATTTTCCCTGGAGATTAAACTGTGCCGATTTACGAATGCGAGCGCAAAGACTGCGGTTATGTGACGGAATTTCTGGAGAAAACCGGAACCTCAAAAAAGCATACGTGTCCAAAGTGTAAAAGCTCCAACCTTCGAAAACTACTCTCGGGTTTTTCAGTCGGTCAAAGCAAGCCGTCAAGCAAAACTTGTGAATCGTGTATCAGCGGTGAATCTTGCGGCAGCACCTGTCCGGGCGGCACATGCCCGCTTTCATAGTCACGGAAGCATAATGAGATATTCCTGCCGAATTGCTACAATCCGGCCCAAACATTTATTTGGGGGGGCAAGCTGTTTCTAATTCGAGCTTTCGTTCGGCTCATTCGGCTTGCCGGATAGATTTAATTCCGCTTCCAGATTTGCTGTGTCTTGTTCTTTTCGCCGGATGTTTTCGAGTAAATCGTCGATAATTTGTCCGCTTGTAACATCATTATCAGGCAAAGATACAACCCGGTTCACTGAATCACAAAACCAACAGATATATGATATGTTATCCCGCAGGGAAACTTTGTTGAAACCTATTTTGCTTATGAGCGAATTTTGAGAAAGCGGCGAAGCAGTAATAACCAGAGCTGCAAAACTTGAAACCAGAAATCCGGTGAAGAAACCAAGCAACCCGGCAAAGATAATCTCAAATATTTTCGAAAATGTGACCTTAAACTGACCCGTTAGAAATACATAAGTTATTCCATACAAAATCAGAAATGTCCCTATTGTCACTGATGCTAAAGTCAGGACATTACCACAGGACATTTCGCCCGCCGCGGAGAATTTTTCTAAAATCACCGGTGTCAGATAAATTGCAACATATATGGAGATTACAATATTAAACAGCAGGGCTAATGATTCGAAGAAGCCTATTCTGACAGCCAGCCAGGTGAAAAAACCGCCGATCAATATACATACCCAAAAAATCATTCGCTTTATCCCACGACCCGTTTTAGCTCTTCAAGACTTGTCATCCCGACGGCTACTTTTTTCAATCCCTCTCTTCTCAGATGCGATTTTATTTTGTCGTCGGTCTTTAATTTAGCAGCCGATACTTTACTATCGGTAATATCAGCTTTTATTTGTTCTGTAACAGCCAGAATATCACATACGGCCGTTCTTCCGAAATAACCGGTTCCCTCACACTTTTTACAGCCTGTTGGCTGGAATATATTTGAATGGTCCAAACCTATTTTTTGAAAATCATGTATAAGGTTTTGACTTAATTCGGCAGGCTCTTTACAGTATTCGCACAATCGGCGGACGAGCCTCTGAGACAACACAAGATTCAATCCCGACGATATAAGCAGAGGTGATATCCCTAAATCGATCAATCTAACTAATGCGGCTTTATTACTGCCACAGTGTATTGTCGCCAGAACAAGATGACCGGTTTGCGCCGCTCGAAGTGCAATTTCCGCGGTTTCCTCATCACGTATTTCACCGACACAGATAACATCGGGATCCTGTCTGAGCACGCTGCGTAAAGTTTTGGCGAAAGTAATATCGGCTTTCGGATTAATTTCAATCTGACTGGCCGTAGGCAGCACCGCCTCTATAGGATCTTCGACGGTAATAACATTACGGGTAAACCTGTCAATCTCGTTGAGCATAGCATACATCGTCGTAGTTTTACCGCTGCCTGTCGGCCCACACAACAATATCATGCCGGACGGTTTGTTTATAGCACTGTGAATAAGTGAATATTGTTTTTTTGTAAGTCCTATGTCGGCTAATGTAGAAGTACTTGCATCCTGGTTAAGAATCCTTATCGACAGTTTTTCACCGTTGAGAACGCCGGCGCTTGCCACCCTAAAGGAAGCGGTTTTTTCTGCCTTTTTTGCACTGAATGCGCCATCCTGAGGTCTTCTTTTTTCCGAAATGTCCATGCTCGATACGGCTTTAATACTGTTTACAACGGCTTTGCAGGTCTCTGTCTTGAGCTTTTGTACCGTTCGCAATACACCATCTATCCGCAGCCTGATTGTGTATGTTGACTCGTCCTTGGGGTCGATAAGAATATCGCTGGCGCGCCGCTCAAGAGCATCGTCAATAATTTTTACGGTTAGATTGAGAATATGACTTTCATGTCGCTTTTGGTCACCATGACCATATATCTCATTGATGTCCCTTCCTGAGGAATCAAGTAATTTTATAGCGGAATCGTCTTCTCGTCGAGTAAAACGTCTGGAACGTATCTTCTTAACAGTATTTTTAAATTGCTGCACTGCCGTCTCGAAAATGTTTTGGTTGCTCATGCGGGACTTTTTTGCCGTATCGACCAAAAACAGAATAAGCAGAAGCAAAGGTCCCGTTAAAAGAGTGATTACATAAGCTATGGATTTATACTTTTCGGGAACAAGCGGGCTGAATTGCACATGTTGTATTAAGTAAAGACAGACATATACCCATATTACCAGAGATATCAGCCTGACCGGACTAAAAGACAGCGATGTTGCAGGAGGGACAAAGCTAACTTCTGTTGTTAACAGGCTGAACGAGCTTGTCGAAAGACTTTGAATGCAATCCATTAGCTGCATATAATTTTTCTTTCAGCAAATGTAGGAGAGAAACGCTCGCATACGGTTAAAAATAGCATATTCTTTTATCGGTAATCTGAAATTTTCCAAACAAAATTAGCCCATAATCTCGATGTGAACTAAAACTGTATTCAGATTTTTTCTCGCTCTTAATTAATGCTGTGTTCAGCAGTAAGTCTCAAAAAGAGACCAGCTTATAGTTGTTCAAGCTCATCCACGAAAGAATCCGACAAATCCAGTTCGGGAAAGCTGCCGGAAGCATCTTCAGCCGGTATTTCAAGCTCCTGTGTTGGTTCCGATGCCGCTGCACGAGATGTCGGTTTTTGTCCGACTTGCTTTGGTGGGACAGTTTGTTCGGGCTCGCCGTTAACCTGGAGCATAAATGTCAACGAACCGACGCCGATATAATCCCCGGCATTGAGATCAGCTTCTTTGATGCGTTTGCCGTTCAAGAATGTTCCATTTCGCGAATCGAGGTCTCTTATATTTACAATCTGATTATTCTTGCTCAGCTTACAATGTCTTCGAGAGACCAGCGTAAGAGGTACTCGCAAATCACAGTCACGACGCCGGCCGATAACCGTAATATTGCTGGACAAGGGAAAAAGCTTTTGAGTGCCGTCTTTTTTAAATAAAACTAAATTAACGTGCATTTTGCCTTCCTCGCTATTAGTTTTAACATTGTCACAGCGTATATATTATATACATAAGTGTAACAGATTGCAACAGATAAATCGTAAAGATAATTAACGTTGACAAAACCGGCCCACGGTCTTATATTCGGGCGATTTTGCACTCAATATGAAGTGAAACACGAATAATTTAATACCGGATAGATTTATGGTACGAGTGATATTGCCCGACGGCAACACATTGGAAGTCGGTGCCGGTACAACAGCAAAACAATTAGCCGAACGGATTGGGCCGGGACTTGCTAAGGAGGCTATAGTAGCGGAATTGAACGGGGAATTGAAAGACCTGTCATCGCCGATAGAGCCTGGCCTGGACAATCGTGACGTTCAGGTCCGGATTATCACAACCAAAGATAAAGAGGGCCTCGAAATATTGCGGCATAGCTGTGCCCATGTAATGGCCGAAGCCATTTGCAGTATATGGCCGGGAACAAAGCTGGTTTACGGGCCAACCGTCGAAGACGGATTCTACTACGATATCGACCTCGACGAATCGATTCGTCCCGCTGACTTCGAGAGTATCGAGCAAAAAATGTCCGAGATCGTCAGAGCCGATCAACCGTTCGTTCGCAAGGAACTAACAAGAGCCGAAGCTCTGTCTCAATTAGCCGGTGATAAATACAAAACCGACAACGTCAACCGTACGGACAGCAATGTTATAAGTTTTTATTCTCACGGAGAAGGTTTCGAAGATTTATGCCGGGGGCCGCATGTGCCCAGCACGGGGAAAATCGGCAGCTTCAAAATTATGTCCGTGGCCGGCGCCTACTGGCACGGAGATCCGACTCAAAAAATGCTTCAACGGGTCTATGGTACCGCCTGGGCAACGAAAAAAGATCTCGATGATTACCTTCGAAGAATAGAAGAAGCCAAGAAACGCGACCACCGCATCTTAGGCAAACAACTCGATTTGTTCAGTTTCAACGAGGCTGGGCCGGGTTTTGCATTCATTCACGCCAAGGGGATGATTATCTGGAACGCAATCGTGGATTTTTGGCGAGGTGTACATAACAGATACGGGTACGAGGAAATCCGCACACCAATCATTCTCAACGAGCAGCTTTGGCACAAGAGCGGCCACTGGGACAATTATAAAGAGAATATGTACTTCACAAATTTCGACCAGACGAACTATGCCATTAAACCTATGAATTGCCCGGGTGGTTGCCTGGTTTACAAAAGCCGCCAGCATTCGTACAGGGAATTTCCCAAGCGTGTCGCCGAACTCGGGCTGGTGCACAGACACGAGGCCAGCGGCGTTATGCACGGACTTTTCAGAGTCAGACAATTCACTCAGGATGACGCACATATTTTCTGTACGCCGGAACAGATAGAATCCGAGATAATATCCGTTATCGAGCTGACATTTGAGATATACAAGGCGTTCGGATTTGAGGATTTTCATATTGAGCTGTCAACCAAGCCCGAAAAACATATCGGCTCGGACGAGATATGGGAAACAGCTACAAACGCGCTCAAGGAAGCCCTCAGGTACAAATCCATCGAATATAAAATCAACGAGGGAGATGGGGCATTTTACGGGCCTAAAATAGACTTTCATATAGAAGATTGCCTTAAAAGGTCCTGGCAACTGGGAACAATCCAACTGGATTTTTCCATGCCTGAACGCTTCGGCCTGCTCTATACCGACAAGGATAATACCGAGAAAACCCCGGTTATGATTCATCGGGCCGTTTTAGGCTCTTTCGAGCGTTTTATCGGCATTCTTATAGAGCATTATGGTGCACATTTCCCGCTATGGCTTTCTCCTGAGCAGGTTAGAGTGCTTCCGATAAGCGAAAAAAGCAATGATTATGCAAAAACTATCGAAAATATATTATCAGAGGCTGAAATTCGCTGCAGCAGCGATTTTTCAAATGAGAAAATCAGCGCTAAAATCGCCCGGGCTCATACGGAAAAACTGCCGTATATGCTGGTAGTAGGCCCCAAAGAAGCCCAGTCAAAGACAGTCAATGTAAGGATTCAGGGACTATCTGAAACTAAAACAGTGAGTATCGAGAGCTTTTTAGAGATGGCAAAATGTAAAATTGCCGATAAAAATATTGATTTAGCTTTTTAAATTCTGTAGCTTATAACTGATAAGAGAAAAACTAATCGATGATTTCCTCTTTATAGAAAGGTAAGGTGGCGCACAATAAGTAAAATAGGATTAAGGATAAATGGAGGAATCCAGGCCAAAATCGTTCGACTGATTGACGGTGATAATAATCAAGTGGGTATCGTAGATAGAGATGAGGCCCTGGCTATGGCACGTGAGGGCGGTCTTGACCTTGTTGAAGTCGCACCAACGAGCGATCCGCCGGTTTGTCGGTTAATGGATTACGGGAAATGGCTCTATGAGCAAAAGCGTAAGGTTCGCGAAGCTCATAAAAAAAACCTGCGACATACATCAACACTCAAAGAAATCAGATTAAGACCCGAAACCGACAAGCATGACCTGCAAATTAAGGTCAAACATGGACGTGAATTTCTCGAGAAAGGGCACAAAGTTCAGTTCACCCTGTTCTTCCGGGGGCGTCAAATGTTACATCGAGACCATGGCTATTCGGTACTTGAACAAATAACCGAATCAATAGATGATTTAGCAAAGATCGAAAGAACACCCAGAATGGCTGGAAGGCGTCTCACCGTGCTTTTCGTACCGAGAAAGTCTCCGTCATCCGATAAAGACTCACAAAAAGAAAGCTGACGAGCATGTTGAGTCGGCGTATGATTAAAAATGTGGGGCTTTTAGGGTGAAAATGCGGATATTCCGCATGGAACGGTTTTCCACGTCAATCAGAAATTTCGATATGTTACTTTGGAATTTTTCGACAAGTACTGCTGTACTTGTATATAACTGGTCTTTTTAAAGACAAACCATCGAAGGTATATACTATTTTTCTATTTTTTTTCAGATTTTGCACTTCCGATATTGACCAAAGTCCACAAATAGCGTAAGTTACTCTGTTTATACTTTTTCGTTGTTTCATGGTAAAAATGTTTTTGAAGCTTATTAATATCAAATACGCTATATTGACGAGGATAAATTAAATGCCTAAACAAAAGACCCACAAGGGTTTATTAAAAAGAGTGAAAATAACCTCTTCCGGAAAAGTCAAATGCAGACATTCAGGTTGCGGTCATCTTATGAGCGGCAAGAGCGCCAAACGCCGAAGGCGTTTAAGCAGTTCGGCAGTCGTAAAAAGTGCGAAGGCTCAAACTTTCAAAATAGGACTCTGTAAGTAAAAGGAAACATCTATGCCAAGAATCAGAAAAGGTGCAGCACGACACCAGGCAAAAAAACGAATCCTAAAAGCGGTCAAGGGCCATCGCGGGGCCACGGGTCGGCAATATAGAATGGCCAAGGAAGCATCTGTAAGGGCGGCCGTTAATGCCCGAATCGGTCGCAAACGAAGAAAAAGGGATTTTCGGGGTATGTGGATTATTCGATTAAGCGCAGCTTGTAAGCAGAGAGGAATAAAATACAGTCAGTTTATAAACAGTTGCAAAAAAGCTAAAATCAGCTTGAATAGAAAGATGCTAAGTGAAATCGCCGTTGACGACCCTCAGGGCTTCGACGCCATCGTAGGGACTGCGCAAGCTGCGGGATAATCGTCAATAAACACCTGTCTGTAAAACTGCAAGCAACAACACACGATTAAGAAGGAAATGCTTGAGCAATTTAAAAAAACCGGCAAAGACGCACTATCCGAGTTGAAAAAAATCTCGGATCAGTCGGCTCTCGAACAGTTCCGCATCAAATACCTCTCTCGTAAAGGGCGGATTACCCAAATGTTAAGCGAGATAGGGAATCTCCCTCGCGAGCTTAAACCCGAAGCGGGACAATTGGCGAACAGGATAAAAAACGAGGTAACACAGGCATTCGAGCAGATTAAAAATACTCTTATCAAATCACAGGAAGCGGGACTAAAAGAGCTGATTGACGTTACTCTGCCGGGGATACCCGTCAATATCGGCAAAAAGCATGTCATCAAGCAAACTTTGAGCGAGCTGTTGGAGATATTCGGACGAATGGGCTTCGACGTTGCTTATGGGCCTGAAGTAGAAGATGAATGGCATAACTTTATCGCCCTGAATATCGGTACGGAACATCCGGCAAGGGATCCTGCGGATAATTTCTATATCGACGAGAAGACCCTGCTGCGCAGCCAGACCTCGACGATTCAGATTCGCGTGATGGAACGTACCAAACCGCCTATCAGAATCGTCGCGCCGGGACGTGTTTATCGGCCGGACACCGTCGATGCGACACACATGTATATGTTTTACCAGCTCGAAGCGCTGGTCGTTGACGAAAATGTCACCATGGTGGATATGAAAACCACCATCAAGCAGTTTATTCATACTTTTTTCGGTCCCGAAGCCCAGTGGCGCTTCCGCCCGAGCTTCTTCCCGTTCACCGAGCCAAGCGCCGAAGTGGATTTGCTTCTTAAAGACAAGAGCGGCAAAGAAAGCTGGGTGGAAATGGGCGGCTGCGGTATGGTGGACCCGAACGTTTTCGATGCAGTCGGAATAGACAGCGAAAAATATACCGGCTGGGCCTTCGGTTTCGGGATAGAGCGGCTCGCTATGCGGAAATACGGCATTACGGACATTCGTTTGTTCTTCGAAAACGACCTGCGATTTCTGAAACAATTCTAATTTCACACCACAAACTCAATAAGAATTTGTGCCGGGGCGATCCCTGCATTGGATTTATTGTTTAAATGGGGGCCGGTAATCGGTATATTAGGATATTCTTATTTGTACAAACGCGAATAAATGAATTAACACCGACAAAATGTGAAAGGAGTTCTAATTATGAAAAGGATATATTTTGCTGCTATATGTATTAGTCTGATCTGCATTATGTTAACAGGATGCTCGAGTTTTCCACTTTTTGCAACACAGCACGGCTCCATTCAGATCAAGGCTTTTATCGATGGCTCCGACACAATAAAAATCAGAGGCAACGAGCTTTGGTACGAGCACCACAAATGGGATTTGCCGGGTAAATGGCAGGACCGCTTCGATGAACCTACAACAATCAACGGCACAGAGTGGAAACCACAATGGAACGGACTTATGTCGGAGCGATTTCAGGATTTCAGTCCGGCACTGCCTAAAAAGACCTTAAAAGAAATTACCTTAACCAAGCTTCAGGGCAGAGGCAGTGTCGAAATAACAGCCAAACCCGGCAAAGAGAATGACTATACGCTTTCAATATACATCGACGATAATCAGTATGGTGGCGCCGAGTGGTACGAAATAAAAGTCGAATGGTAAATTAATCCTGATAAGCGGTGCTTTAGTCTCCATATCGGCAAACTTTCTCGAATGCCGCATCATATTGATTTACAAGATTTCGCAATTTGAAGCGTTCGGTCAGTCTTTGGGGATTGATTGAAGCCGGCCAAAGTTTGTCCGCCTGAATTTTTGCCGCAAGGTTGATTAGCTTATGGGCAAGATCCCTGACCGTGCCGTCATAGAAAAATTGTTCAACACCTTCGATTAAGCCGAGCTCGAGTATTTCCGGATATGAAAGACGATTAGGCACAAGCGGATAAACACCGGCGGCGACGGCTTCGATGACACTGAGACCGAAGAATTCGTGATTGGCAGTTGAAACAATTACATCGGCTTCGAGCAGCGAATTCACATATTCATCGCGTGATTCCTGATAGCCCCATCTAATGATATTATTGCTGAACTGAATTTTGGCCTTATCGAAAATCCCCGGCCGGTCTCGAAAGCTCTGGCCGATGACACTAACTTCGAACCGGATATTATTATTTTTAAGAATTTCAAGAGCGGCAAAAAAATCCTCCGGATTTTTATCATGTTCCCACCTTGCGGCCCAGAGTATGCGCATCGGACCGGGTTTTCTCGAAGGTCGCTGTGGAAAATCTTCTATCCCAGGCGGATAAACCGAAGATTTGTTACGTATTCTTTCTGCTTCTCGAATAGGCTGATAGTCCGGCATTGATTTAAGAAACCTGACTAACGCCTCAAGGAACGAATCTTTATGAAACTGAGAATTAAACCATACGGCGTCTGCTGCAAGGGCGCTTGTTAAGTTGGTCATGGCGAACTGGTAATCACGCTCGTCTTCAACTCGAACAGGATAAGTCAATTGATTCTCGTGAAAGTATATCACTTTCGGCAGTGAGGCGATTTCAATTGGGACCAGAGCCGTAAACTCCGCGAGATTGAGCATGTCACTGCAAAATACCACATCCCAGTCATGTCCCTTTCCAAGAGCTTCCGCTGCTTGTTGTGCAAATGTGATCGCCGAATGGCGCATCCTCCATTTCCACTTATTCGCCGGAAGTGTCAATATAGTCCAGTTGTGTTTGCTTGCCTTCGATAAGCCGTCGATAAAGGCCTTGTGACTGCCGCCGTAATAAGATTCGAGCGCAAGAATATTCATGGAAACATATTACGCCAACTTTTACATCAAATCAAGTCGGCGGGGGAGTATAATCTTAAGCTGTGAGACAGTTATTTTTCAATTAAACATTATCAGGAATTATATATAAACAGCCTGAACATTAGAATATCTTATCAGTATAATGCAGTATCTTAATGTTAATACAGGAGATTATTATATGTGGCGTGTAATTGTTTCTTTTGCCATAATTATAATTATCGTTATTTCTGCATCCGTCGTCTCCGACCGCCTCTGGAGCGGCGAGAAGGAGCAACAGCCGGACAGCATTAAAGTACAAATCATCAACGATATGACAGTATCTCAATTCGGGCAAAAATACAGCCTGAGCAGGCCGGTCCTTAAGGAAATCTTCAATCTGACTTCTCCGACTGATTTGAAAAAAAAGGTCCTTGATTTTGGAATGAGTCAGGAACAGTTAAACGCAAAAGTAAATCAGGTTATGGCCCTTCAAGCGGAACATGACTCGAAAAACTGGTTAAAGATTTCTCTAAAAGGGGCCCTTTGGATCGTTTTTCTTTTAATCGTATTCACCTTATTGAAAAAAGGCAAAATAAAAGCATCTAATAGAAAATGGATTTATGCCGCGGCAGTAGCTGTATTTGGCATTGCTTTGGGAAGTGAACCGAGTCCGATGGGTACGGTTAAAGATGCCATTGTGCTGTTCGGCTCGAAAAGGGTAATATTTCCGCCTCGCTTGATAGCTTTCTGCATTTTCCTTTTGATGGTCGTTTTGGCAAACAAGTTTATCTGCTCCTGGGGTTGCCAGATTGGAACACTCCAGGATTTAATCTTCAGGTTCAACAGAGATTCCAAGGATAGAAAAGGATTATTCGGCCAAATTAAAGTCCCCTTTATCATATCAAATTCCGTTCGAATTATATTTTTCCTGGCACTGACTGTTATAGCTTTTCTTTGGTCTTTCGATATTGTCGAGCCTGTTGACCCATTCAAGATTTTTAAGCCACAAGTCATAGGTCTTGCCGGTGGCATATTTCTTGGAATTGTTTTGATTACAAGTCTTTTTGTTTACAGACCGTGGTGCCACTTTTTCTGCCCATTTGGTTTGGTAGGCTGGCTTGCGGAAAAGGTTAGTATTTTCAGAATCAAAGTTGATTACAACAAATGTATTTCATGCCAGGCATGTTCGAAAGCATGTCCCTCGACGGTCATGGACGCGATCCTCAAACAAAATAAAGTAATACCGGATTGTTTTTCCTGCGGGAACTGCATTGAATCATGTCCTGTAGAAGCTATTTCTTTCGCAAAAGGCAAACGCGAAAAGCCCCCCATTGGTAAATTCCCAGAATAAATCAAAAAGTTTCACTTATTTTAATGATTTATCTGGTTCGATGAACGGCGAATTTATATCGGGTCATCAAGACTGTTATTTCCTTTGCTTTTTTCGTGATGATTTTCCAGCGGCCTGGCGAGTTTTGCAAGGCCAATCAGAACAATGATAGCGAGGAGAGTTGTTATCACTGCAAGTTGATAAAGACGCGCACCACAGGCCATGCCGATACTCGCTACGAGCCAGATAGTCGCTGCAGTTGTCAGGCCGTGTACGCCGCCCCTATCCTGGATTATGGCACCGGCACCTAAAAAACCGACTCCCGTGACGATTTGAGCTGCTATTCTCGTAACGGAATCCTCTGTTCCCGCAGTCATTCGCTCGGATATTATTGTGAAAACCGCCGCACCAAGGCATATCAATATATTTGTCCGAAGTCCGGCGGCCTTGCCGTGTAACTCCCGTTCGATCCCTATCACCGCCCCAAAAATTACAGCAAAAATTATACTCAATAAATCTTCAGGCCAGGACATTCGATTACCTTTCTATAAGTGTCTCATCAACCTGCATACCGAAATGCCTGCCGGCCTTCTCGATATGCCCTAAGACTTTATCACCGGTTTTTAAGGCTGTTACCGAAACTGCTTTTCCATCCGGATTCACCAGCCGAATCGTCTCGGCATTCTGTAACACCAGACTGATAGATTGTCCCTGGATTTGGGCTTCGATAATCATCATTGGTCTTTTCTCGATTTTGTTTCTTCCGAGATATGCGATTTGGCTCTTACCCTGAAAATCAACGAGCATGACTTCGTCACCCGCTTTGAGGTCGGCAAGGTATTTGGTTTTTCCGCCCGGCGTCAGTGTATATGCATGTACCGCTCCGGCATTAACACGGAATGGACGGGATGCGACATAAGGATTGTCGATGGATTCGGAATGAACCAAAAAGAATCCTGCGGCCGTATTGCCCACAAGCATTCCCTCGCCGAGTGTCATCTGTGTGCACGTATCCAGACAGGCGCGGTCGCCCATACCTAATTGTTTCGTGTTCGTGATGGTAGCTGTTACAAGCTCGATTCTCTCGCTTATGCCTTGAACGATCTCGGCGCATTTTTTTATCTCGTTTACATCGTCGGTTTTCAGTACAACACCGTCCACGCCTTTTTCGAGTATCTCGACCATGAGTTTGGCCTGCTCGCTGTTTTCGACCCGGACCATGATATTCTTGCCTCGCCGGGCAAGCAGGTTTTCTATGGGGATAATCGTCCAGTCCAGCATTTTCAGGACAACGATTTTTTCCGCCGGTATTACCGCGGCTTTATCCTCGTCTCCCTTACCCGCTATATCGATAAATTCGACATCGACGCCCGGCTTAATATCCCCGTTTTTCTCGACCGTCCTGATTTTGCCGAACTGCCGTACAGTTTCACTTTCGCCGTCCGGCAGAACAACCGCCTCAGCACCGCTTTCCAGTGCCGCAATGGCAAGGTCTTTTATATATGGAATGACTTCTACCCAGAATTTTTTCATTATCTTATCCTTAATCAAAATGTGACTAACTTACACAAGAGATTAAACTTAAATCATACAATCTTGTCAACTTCTTTCATTTTAGGCCCAGCGGAACTAAATTCTTGTGAAAAATGCTTGTTTTCTATTGTTTTTTCAATTATCTTGATAGTTCAATGATTTCAATTTTGTAGTCGAGAACAGAAATTAATATAAAATTATTTTAGGAGGTCAATTATGAAACAAATACTTCACAAAACAAGCGGCAAGTCAATTCTGCTGGTCTGCTTATGTTTATTAATGCAGACCTCGCTCGTATGGGCGGCGGAGGAGATCACAGGTGTTTGGAGAGTCACAATGGATTTCGATGGCCGGGAAAGTTTCGCCACTTTGTCCGTTGCCAAAAAGGCCGATGGCACTCTGACGGGCAAATGGGGTTCCAGCGATCTGTCCAACGTGAAATTCGAAGATAACAAATTAACATTTGTCCGCACGATGAGTTTCGGAGACCAGGAATTCACATCAGATTTTTCCGGGACTCTCAAAGACGGCAAAATCACTGGAGTTATGTCAAGCGATTTCGCCGATATGAACGCAACCGCCGTACGGAAGAAACCAATGTGTCTCGCCCTTGGCCAATGGGACATTAATTTCGCCGTGATGGACCAGGACATCAGCGCCAGGCTGATAGTTTCACAAACCAAAGACGGTAAGTTCGAGGGTAAGTGGACTGAGGAAATGGGTGAACACAAAATCTTGAATATAAAGTTCGAGGACGGAAAAATTTCCTTCACTCGAAACAGCAAGATCGAAGACTTCGAATTCGAGTCAAATTACGAAGGGATGATAAAAGGTAACGAGCTTACCGGAACAATGAAGAGCGAAATGGGAGACATACAGGCCAATGGCAAGCGGTTCGGCACCGAGCTGATCGGGACCTGGGAAATTACAACGGAGTCAGATTTCGGTACACGTACGAGCATGATGATGATCGAGCCGGATATGACAGGATTCTATGAATCCTTTGGTGGAGAAATTCCCATGAAGAATCTCAAGCTCGAAAACGGCCAGATTACCTTTAAGCTTGAGATGGGTTTCGGAGATATGACTTTCGAAATGGATTTCAAAGGCAAATTAGACGGCAAAACCCTGAAAGGTCAAATGGAATCGGATAGAGGAACCAGCGACGTAACAGGAAAGAAAATCGAAAAGAAAGTCGAGAAAAAATCCGAACCTGTTGCCAAGTAACGATTGGCTAAATGAGCTAAAGTGCCTGAAGTGAGCTAAAGTGTAAAGTTACAACTCCAGGCACTTTAGTGACTTTCTTAAGACGCTTTATTCTTTCAGTATTGCAATTGCCTTTTCGACACTCGCTCCATCGTGAACCATCTTGGAGAGTGCCTTGACCATTTTGGTCGGATTCTTGTGCTGGAACGCGTTGCGACCTATGGAAACTCCCGCAGCACCGGCGGCCAAAGCACCTTCGACCATTTTGAAAATTTCCCTGTCGCTGTTCATTTTCGGCCCGCCGGCAATCACGACCGGTACTGGACAGCCCTCAACTACTTCGGCGAAACTTTTAGGGCTGCCGGTATAAACAACCTTGACAATATCCGCACCCAGCTCGGCTCCGACCCGAGCGGCCAGTTTGACGTTATTAAAATCATATTCATCCTTGATTTTCTCGCCGCGGGTGTACATCATCGTAACCAGAGGCATCTGCCACTCGAGACATCGTTCGCTGATATGTCCTAATTGCGACAGCATTTCCTTCTCCGTATCGGCACCGAGGTTAATGTGAACACTCACGGCATCGGCACCGAGCTTGAACGCCTCTTCGACGGTGCAAACCAGTTCTTTTGCATTTGGATCGGGACTCAACGACGTACCCGCGGAAAGGTGAATAATCAGCCCGACATCCTTGCCCGTACCTCTGTGCCCGGCACGAACGATTCCCTTGTGCATCAGGATGGCGTTGGCCCCGCCGGCCACGACACTACTGATCGTAGTCCGCATATCGGCCAATCCTTCTATAGGCCCAACCGTCACTCCGTGGTCCATCGGAATAATAACCGTTTTACGTGAATTACGGTCGATGATTCTTTCGAGCCTTATTTTCTTGCCTATCATAACCGAATCTCCAATCTTTTTTATTATTGCCGAGCCGAACTAACCGGAACAAATAGTCATGCTATTTAATACTTACCTTTAAAATCTACCCGAAACCGCTCAAAAGGCAAGTAAAAATAACTTTTTGCCGGCCAAAAAGAATTACGCCGGAACCCAAAACGCTTCTACTCCTGAGGCAGGCGCATTTTCTCGTAGAACTCAGCGTATTTATCCTTATCCTCCGTCTGTCGTTGTGCTATCGCCGAACGGGGATGTTCGTTCAATATACCGGTGATAAGATAAGGGATGATATAGCCCCACTCGATTTCCTGCCGCATCGGTATCATATAATCCTGGATGACTTTCAGGATCGGGGTCAGGTTGAACTTCGGATTTTTCAAAAAACCCATAAGCAATTCCAGGCAGCAGTTGCCGGGCCCCCGACCGATGCCGAACAGCGAGCCGTCGAGGTAGCTGGCGTTGTGAATAATGCCCTCTATGGTGTTGGAGAATGCGAGCTGCTGGTTGTTGTGGCAGTGGATACCGATTGTTTTGCCGGGCAGATGCTGCTGGTAGAGTTTCACCATATATTCTATCTGCTCACAGTATAACGCTCCGAAACTATCGACCACGTAAACCACGTCAACCGGAGTCTTGGCAAGCTGGTCGAGAGCTTCGATAAGGTCCGGCTCCAGCTCTTTCGAAATAGCCATAACATTACATGTAGTTTCGTATCCGAGATCGTGACATCTGTTAATCAAATCGATGGCACTATCGATATACTTGACGTATGTCGCGGCTCGAATCATATCCACGGGGCTTTGATCGGCGGGGGCGAATTCCTGCTCCTTGACACGATACGAATCGACCATAACGCTGATCTTCATATCGGATTCGACTCCGTCGATGATTTCGCCAATCCTGTGGTCGTCGCAGTATTTCCAGGCACCGTAATCCTGGGGCGGGTAAAGCTCTCTGCTGCTGCGATATCCGAATTCCATATAATCCACGCCGCTTTTGGATAGGGCCTGATACACCGCCCGAACGAATTCGTCGGTGAAGTAATGGTTGTTAATAAGTCCCCCGTCTCTGATTGTGCAATCGAGCACTTTTATTTGTTCTCTGAACATATTCCGACCTTTAAAAAACGTCCTCTAAAGTTTATGTAATATTTTTTCAACTAATTTCCGATCTACTTCTACGGCATATTGCCCGTCCTTTGAGTACACTCGACCAATGTCACTTACTAATACGAATCTCGGCCATTTGTTCACCGCTTTCTTATCGTGCTGCAGCAATTCGATCAAATCTTTTTCGGCTAAGTTCGGTGGTAGTTTTATCGGAACTTCCAGTTTTTCAAGAATTCTCCGGATTTTATCGAGCCTGTCCGGTTTGGATAATCCCAATTCAATTTCAATCAGGCCCGCCGCGATAATACCGATTGCTACTGCTTCGCCGTGCAGTAGCTCGTAGCCGCTGGCGGCCTCGACCGCATGACCGACAGTATGGCCGTAATTCAATATTCTTCTTTTATTCCGCTCATACGGATCGGCTTCGACGACGCCGCCCTTGATTTGGCAGTTTTTATAAGCCATCGTCTCCAGGACATCCGGCTTACGCTGTAGTACAAGATCAAGATTTTTCTCGAGAAATTCGAAATATTCCGCATCAGCGATAATCGCATGTTTTACCGATTCGACAAGTCCGGCTCGGAATTGTCTGTCATCGAGAGTTGATAAAGTTGCCACATCTATAAAAACTGCCGACGGATGCCAGAACGCACCGAATGCATTTTTGCTCACGCTGGAATCGACACCTGTTTTACCCCCGATGGCGGAATCCGCCTGGGCGACTGTCGTTGTTGGTATTTGGAGGACGGGTACGCCTCTTTTAAATATCGCGGCCGCAAAACCGGCAATATCCCCGACCGTCCCGCCGCCCAGCGCCACAACGAGTGTATCCCTGCCTAAACGGGCCTTTTCCATGGCTTCGATAATCGAGATTACCGTATCGATGTTTTTCGAAATTTCACCGGCCGGCTTGATAATAAAACTCGGGATATTTCTTTGGCCGATGAGCTTTTCCAGATGGCCCGCAGAGACAAGATTTTCATCGGTAACGATGAACTTGTTGAGCTTCTCGAACTCGGTTTCTATCTCAGACCACAACGAACCGAGAATATCCGTGCCTATCTTGATTCGATAGCTTGTACCACGGGTACTTGTGCCATAGGTACTTGCCCCCAGGGGGCTTGCCTCAGGCGTGGCCGGAATTTTAACTTCATGTTCTAACATACAAATCCAATTACTGTTCGAAAACGAAAGCTAAGAAATATAACCGATTTACGATTAAAATGCAAAATTTTGTTTAGCCATGGTTGCACCAGCCACGGTCAATCCCGGACATTGCCCCAGGCTAACAAACTCGTCCTGAGCACATGTGGCTTGGACTTCTCCCTTGGGGACGCCTTACGGTGCAGTCCATGAAAACACGGTCAGGGATGGCCGTGCCACAAATTGGCTTTGTTTTGCATTTTTTCCCCTGTCTTCTGATTTCTGTCTCCTGTATTCTGCCGTTAGAATTGGCTTTGTTTTTCAAACCCCAAAAATCCTCGTATTTGCCATATTATGTTGCTATCAAAGAGCTTATATTAATTTGGGCTTTGCCCAAATTGGCTTTGTTTTCAATTTTTTCCTCTGTTTTCTGTCTCCTGTGTTCTGTCTTCTGTGGTTAAAATTGGCTTTGTTTTGCATAATTTTGACCGCGGATTTCGCAGTTTATATGGATCTGAATTATTTCGAATTGTTTAACCGCGGCCGTCACGGCCACGGTCAACCCAGGGCAATGCCCTGGGCTAACAGATTTTTATCAACCCCATTTTTGCTTCGTTATTCATAATTCAATGCTCGTCTTGAGCTTCGTCGAAGGATTCGATACTCGCGATTCCATTCGTTACGTATTTTACCCAAAAACCGCCATAATACAATTAAAATCCCAGATTTTAGGTGAAAAATGTCCATGACATTTCACTCGGGACTATTAGGGTGGCAGCCACTGATTGAGTTTGCCCCTAAGGGCGAAACGAATGAAGTTGATGGAAAAATCGATAAATAATCAAAGAAGCAACCTTGCTTGTAAGAACAGCCATCCACTCCGCTTACAGCATAAGCTCAGTGGCTGCCACCCACTTCGCAAGAACCGACAAAAAAAAGGGGATGATTAAACTTTGTTTTTTATAGTTGGCCTTGGCACAACATCTCCTCTGCTCATAACATAAACTGAGACTATGCCTGAAAATAAATCCCAAATGTTTTGAAGGTAATCATCACTTGGTACAACTGGCCACCACCAAATTACACTTATGTCTGAGGAATTAAGTTTTAAACCACCCTTTATTCTCCATTCCCTCTCGTGAGTCCAGTCTGCAGGATAAGGTTCATGTGTCAAATCAGTATATACTAATCTGTAACATTCTTGATCAGGCCAATAGTATTGAGAAATATTATTTGTATAAATCACTGGGCGACCACCCAAATACCAAAGAGCATTTCGGCTTACAATTATTCCGAATGCCTTGCGATCGTTAGGATTCGTTTTTATTATTTCAGGCCACACACGAGGTGGGGAATCGCAGAAACATGCAGCACCATCATTACAATATCGGGTAATATAACCGTTTAATGATGGCCTTATAAATCCTTCGCGAATAATGTTATGAAGCACCTATTCTGCGTTTAAAGTATTATTTTCTAAAGATACCGATGAACGTGAAAAATGAACCAGCCACTGACTTAGATCACTACGAGATAGTGCAAGCTCGTATCTTTGATTTATCATTTGAAAAAACATTAGTTTTAACTTATAAATGTATTATATCACTCAAAGATAAAATTCGATAACAGCTTGATGATGCTTCTTAATAGATTGATCTCAGTTATTCTTAGCCATTGAACGATGATACCCATACCACATTTCAATATTCATCTCTTTGTCCTCAACGTAATAGTCTAATATTAGTCTTAGAAATGCGTTCTTGGTTTTTTTTGATGTGAGAATTAAAGCATCCTCTGTATGCCTGGCTTTGATGAAAAGCATGCCATTGTTTTTCCCACACGTCCATATTCCATAGTCATTTTCGTTTTCTACGCATTTGTAAAGACTATAAATCTCTTCGTAGCCTTGCGGTTCTGCTTCGCTAAGCCATGTATTAAAATCCGTAACAGTTGCCATAATTTCACCTTTTCGATTATCTTCTGGTTTTGAAAATAGAATTCACCTTATAAGTATCGTCCAAAAATTTTGGTCGATAAGGTTGTGTTTCAATTAGGTGCAACAAATCATGGCAAAAAAGGAAATTTTAAGATTTATAGGACCGAAAACTGATGAAGAATATTTTATTCAACTACTGCGAGCCAGTTATCGACAAATACGGCGAGGTTGAGGGAGTCTATGATATTGTCGGTGGGATTGCTGATATCTCAATCGGGATTGTATCGGGTGTCTCCAAGTGTAGTTTACCAGGTGGAAGCTAAAAAGGCGAGATCAGATGAATTGGAAGGATCAAAGGAATAAAACTGGAAAATAATATTCAAAGCCGCCGGGCAAGCGAGGGATTACGAATATTGGACGATGGATGACAGATGACGGGTGGGGGGTTAGAACGGCTTTGTGAAAAATACTTGAAATCTCGATGCAGATTTGATATAATCATATCCAATTGAAGCCTGTAGGGTAATGCTAATCTGAAGTTTTGAAGAAAGGGTGGATATTATGCATTCCATGAAAAGCATCAAGAACGAACGGAAAGGATTCACATTGATAGAACTGCTGGTGGTGATTGCTATTATCGCACTGCTTATGGGTATATTAATGCCGGCTTTGCAGAGGGTCAAAGAGCAGGCACAAGAAATGGGCTGCCGATCCAACCTTCGCCAGTACGGCCTCGCCCAGGTTATATACCTCGACGACTTTGACGGCCGTTACCCGTCGGCCTGGAACTCTCTTGTTGCAAACGAAGCACCTGTTGCCGGGTATGAACGCTATTGTCGATGGCACGATCCGCGGTATCCCCCGGACGGCCCTTTCTGGCCTTACCTGAAGGATGAGGGTGTCCATCTATGTCCCACATTTAAAGTTCTTGCAAAATCTATGGGACAGAACCATCCGAATCACGATCCTTCCATACCGGTGATTCCTCAATACAGCTACAGCATGAATGCCTGGCTCGGCGGCAGATCGGGCTATCGGGGCTGGAACGGTCCGGACTCCTACGGAGGAGGCGCTATTAAGCTTAGCGAGGTCACAAGGATCCATGCAGAGGTATTTTTCTTTGCTGAGGAGAATATGTGGTCAAGGCCGGGTAATCCTCAGGTGCTCAACGACAATGCATTATGTGGAATGGGCTACGATTGGTTCGCGACCTTCCACGGCTCGAAAGGCAATGATCTCAACAGCGGAACATGCAACGCTGTTTTTGTTGACGCCCACGTTGACCAGGTCAAATCGGTGCTGGATAAAGATGGCAATTTAGTAGATGCGGAATTCGGCCGCTTCGAGAGATATGCTTGGCCGCACAAGGGCAAAGAGCCAAACGGTTAGGTTAGCAGGATTTGGTATTTCACACTGTCTTTGTTTTTTACCATATTCCCGGTAAAAGCATGTAACGTGTTTTTTGAGCGTAATCATTATAGCCGGGCAAATTCTTTTGTAAGAAACTGTCTTCGAAGATAGTACGTATTATCGGGACGACGACAACAATAGCGACAGGGACAAACGCCCACCCAGAATCAGCGGTATATGATAGTCAGCGTTTTATGATTTCGTTCAAAGATTGGGCGGACGAGATATTAGTGACTATCGTTTTTCTGCTGATTCTTTTCATCAGCGAAGTCAGGACTCTGCCGGGGCCGATCTCGTAAAATTCTTCGACACCGTCGGCCAATATCCGCTCCATACACTTTTGCCAGAGAATCGGGCTGGTCAATTGTTTTACTAATCCTTCGGCAATTTTTTCGCCGCTTTGATAGTATTCGGCATTGATATTTGCGATAACCTTAGTTCGGGAAGGCTCTGCAATTGCGCAGCTCGAAAGTGCCTGCCTGAGTGCCTCTGCTGCGCCGGACATCATTTCGGTGTGAAATGCGCCGGCCACGTCCAGCCGGACGGCCTTGATCGCCCCGTATTTGACGGCCAATTCTTTGGCCTGTTTGCATGCGGCTTTCGTGCCGCTAACGACGATTTGGCCGGGGCAGTTGAAGTTCACAGGCTCTAAAAGCTTGATGCTGTCTTCTTCTTCGTCCTCGTCTTCCTCTTCGGCGGTGATAATCTCCTCACAAAGCTGGTGGACTTTCTCTTCGTCAAGGCCGATTATACTGACCATCGAACCACCGTTGGCATCGGCGGCTTCCTGCATGGCCCGTCCGCGTTTGTTCACGAGAACAAGGGCATCCTCGAAGCTGAACACACCGGCGGCATAAAGTGCCGTATATTCGCCGAGGCTCAGACCTGCGGTTACGTCCGCCTGAAAAGAATCCGCTGGAAGCTCCGTCCGGAGGACTTCCAGTATGGCCGCGGAAGTTGTAAAAATCGCGGGCTGGGAAATCACCGTGCTGTTAAGCTCTTCGGCGGGGCCTTCGAAGCAGGTCCCGGACAAATCGAATCCGAGAATCTCGTTTGCTTTTTTGAAGATATCCGCCGCCTTCTCGAATGACCGGGCGATATCGGCGCCCATTCCGACTTCCTGAGCACCCTGACCCGGAAATAAAAATGCCGTTTTCATAATCGTTCTCTTCGTATGACCTTTGGTGTGACCTGAATACTCCTGTGACAATCAAAACTCGATAATATTTGCGCCCCATGTCAATCCGGCGCCGAAAGCGACCAGAATGACAATGTCCCCTCGCTTAATCGCTCCTTTCCTGACACATTCGTCGAAAGCGATGGGGACCGAGGCTGCCGATGTATTACCGTATTCGGAAATATTGATATACACTTTTTCGTCGGGCATGTTCAGCCTTTTTGCCGCCGATTCGATGATTCTTGCATTCATCTGGTGCGAAATAAACATAGTAATATCGTCGAGGCTCAATCCGCAATGGTCCAGACAATGGTTCACAGTTTCGACTATCCGGCGAATTGCCTGCTGGTAAACTTCACGGCCCTTGATTTGCATATAGATTTTCTTGGGGTCGTCCAGCTTTTTACCCGCCGGATGGCGTGAGCCGTAAGCCTGACAGTTCAATGCCTCCCAGCGGTCTCCGTCCGAGTGCATAGTGCTGTATATGATCCCCTTTTTGCCGTCCTGTTTTCGTTCGAGTACGAAAGCGCCGGCACCGTCTCCGAACAGGATACAGCTTGTCCGGTCCGTCCAGTCGGTTATTTTAGTCAAGGTCTCGGCGCCTATAACGAGGGCATTTTTCAATTTACCGCTTTCTATGAATTGTTGCACAATAGACAAACCGTAAACGAAGCCGCTGCAGGCGGCTGCCAGATCGAATACCCAGGCTTTCTTCGCATGGAGTGCCCGCTGCACGAAGCTGGCGGTCGAAGGAAAGACCATCTCGGAGGTAATTGTAGCCACGATAATAAGTTCGAGGTCCTTCGGATCGAGGTTTGCCTCGACCAGTGCAATTTTAGCGGCATTGGTGGCCAGCATCGCCGTTGTTTCTTTTTCCGTTGTAATGTGACGAACCTTTATACCGGTCCTTGTCGTGATCCAATCGTCGGAGGTATCCACAATCTTTGCGAGTTCGTCGTTTGTCAGAGTTTTCGCCGGTGTGAATGAGCCATATCCGGTGACGACTGCGCGATAAGCAGGGGGGCAATCATTAGTTGGGTTATTCATCCGTGGTCCTTATGCAAGCTCGCGAGAACTTCCAATTTGCGACGAAGTGCACAATTGGATTCTCGAAAGATATTCTGTAATCTTGTCGTTAATTTTCTCCGTGTAGAATCTTTTGGAGGCTAAAATTGCGTTTTTTATCGTTCTGCTCTGACTCGAGCCGTGACAGATGACCGCCGTACCGTTTATTCCCAGCAGCAGCGCTCCGCCATACTCGTTATAGTCGTACTTCGTATATATTCTTTTCATCACCGGCTTGAACTTCATCGCAAGCCGGAGCTTTTCCTCCATTAGCTCCTGCTTTATCGCCCTGAAAAGACCATCGACGAGGGCTTCGGTTAGTTTTAAAATTACGTTGCCCACGAAACCTTCACAAACGACGACGTCACATGTCCCCTGGAAAATATCTCTTCCTTCGATATTACCGATAAAGTTCATCTGGGTATCGGATTTGAATAAATCCCTCGCTTTTTTGACGACCTCATTACCCTTTGCTTCTTCGGAGCCGATACTCATAATACCGACCCTCGGATTTTCGATCTTAAGCAGGTTTCTCGTATATATACTCGCCATTACACCATACTGATAAAGATGTATCGGCTTGCAGGCGATATTTGCACCGACATCGCAAATAGTAACCGGTCCCCCCGGAGTGGGAAATACTACCGCTATGCCCGGCCGGTTTACGCCTGTAAGATTTCTCATTCTCATCTGGAATGCTGCAACACAGGCCCCCGTATTACCGGCGGAAATAACCGCGTCGGCCTGGTCTCTCTTGGCTAATTTGGCTATTACGGCGATGGAACTTTTCGGTTTCTTTCGAAGACTCTCTATAGGAACCTCACCCATGGCTATAACATCGGGGGCATGTACTATGCTGATTGAGGCTTTTCCGGATTTGAAGGACGGCAAATGCGCCTTTATCGTCTCTTCGGGGCCGACAAGTATCAATTCGTCGTCCGCAGTAAGCAGCTCTTTTGCTTCCAGTGCACCGGCGATAATTTCATCCGGTGCGTTATCGCCTCCCATTGCGTCAATTGCTATTCGCATATTTGAGCCGTCCTTATTCGGACTCCTTACCGAGCTTCAGCGTGATTTTCGGGTTGACGTATCCGCAATTATCGCAAGCCGCATGAGGAAGCTTGGCCTGATCGCATTTTTTACAGACCGAATAGTTTGTGGCCTTGAGCCGATGGTGGCTTCTGCGGGTGCGTGTTCTGGACTTACTTATCTTTTTTACCGGTAACATTAATTACTACTCCATATTGTGTTTCATCCTGTTCATCCAACGCCAAAAATCGCTATTCTGACGCGGTAAAAACTAAAACGTTAATTCTTTGGTAAAGTTGCCAAAAACAGCTTTAATATTAAATCAAAGCCTCTTTGTCAAGCCAAAATTATCTTTTTCCATTGCCTTTTCGACAGGAAATATATGTTGCCAAAAAGACATAAATCAGATAAATTCCGTTTTTTCGAAGGTATAAGGCACAACTGAGAGCTAAAAGTGCGTTGCAATTTTAATTATGGTCACAAACGAAATAAAGGAGAAAAAGGCAATGAGGCGATATGCGTGTATATTCTTTATCTTCGGATTGATTTTGTCGTTATTGTTAATTCAGGCAGGCTGTGAAAGTATTTCGGCACCGGTTGCACAAAAAGACCGGATAATGCTCTGGAACGGCAAGGATTTCACAGGCTGGAACCTCTTTACTACCGAAGAAAACATCGATGTGTTCGATATCTGGACGGTCGTCAATGGAGTCATACACTGTACGGGAAAACCTAACGGATATATGCGGACGGAGAATAAGTATGAAAATTATTATCTTCACGTGGAATGGCGCTGGCCGGATGAGCCGACCAACAGCGGTGTGCTGCTTCATACCACCGGGCCGGATAAAATCTGGCCGAGGGCAATAGAGTGCCAGTTGAAAGCCGGCAGTGCGGGAGATTTCGTGCTTATGAACGGCACCGGTATCACTATCGACGGTGAAAATAAACAAAATCCCCGGCAGCAATATGTTGTGATACCCAAAAAAGAAAAAAGCAGCGAGAAACCCGCCGGGCGGTGGAACACCTACGATATTTATTGCAATGAGGATTCGATTCGCTGTTACGTCAACGGCAGGCTTCAGAACGAAGGAACCGCTCCGACCGATACATGCGGGGCGATTTGTCTCCAGAGTGAGGGCGGCCCCGTAGAGTTCCGTCACATATATCTGGTGCCGTTGGAGCTGTTGGAAAAATAATATCCCGGCAGCGTTTTCTTTATGAAATTAGTTACTTTTATTACGGGAAATCAGATATAATATTTGTCCTGTTAATTTATTATTTCGGATTATAACAAGGAGTAAAAAATGTCGGGTCATTCACACTGGGCCGGTATAAAGCATAAAAAAGCGGCCAACGACGCAAAACGCGGCAAAGTATGGAGCAAGGTTGCTCGAATGATTATCGTAGCTGCCAAAAACGGCGGGGGGGACCCCTCTGCGAATTTGTCCCTGCGTTATGCAATCGACAAGGCCAAAGCCGCAAATATGCCCAAGGATACCATAGAAAAAGCAATCAAAAAAGGAACGGGTGACATTGAGGGTGTAAGCTTTGAGGAAATCCTGTACGAAGGATATGGCCCGAGCGGTGTTGCTATAATGGTCGAGGTTTTGACCGATAACCGAAATCGAACCGGGCCGGAAATTAAAAGGATATTCGAAAAACACGGCGGTTCGTTGGGAACAAGCGGATGTGTTAACTGGATGTTCAGTCAGAAGGGACTTATTACAGTCGTTACTTCAGCCGTTGACGAGGAACGGCTTTTGGAAATCGCCCTCGGCGCCGGTGCGAACGACATGCAGACGATGGGGGATGTTTATGAAATCACATGCGAGACGGCCGCTTACGATGAACTTAAAAAAGCCTTGCAGGATTCGGAAATAGCTACGGAAGTGGCCGAGATTTCAATGGTGCCGCAAAGTACCATCGAAATTAACGATGAGCATATTGCCGGCAGGATTGTATCGTTGATGGAAGCGTTCGACGACCACGAAGATGTGCAAAACGCCTATGCGAACTTCGATATTCCTGATGAGATTATGAATAAGATTTCGTAAAAGAGCAGGACAATCAACGCTTGTAGATTTTATATGTGACTAACCATAAAATTCGTGCTCACAATTCTGATTGACTTGACAAGTCTTTGACTTTTTCGATTGCAAGCTTGTATTTATCTTCGCCGAGGCGGCTGACAATTTTTTCCCTCGGGAACATCTGTCGAAACTGGCCGCGGTATTGTTCTTCGATTTCGACTGTTTTTTCGTACTCTTTCAGTGCAATATCGGTTTTATCCAGCTTATTGGCGATCTGGGCCAGGTTAAAATGCAATCTGTCGCAGCCGGGATAAATCCCGACTGCATCCGAAGCTGCGGAAAATGCCTTGTTAAGCCGGTCGGTTTTTTCCTGCCCGGCCGATCGTTCCGAGAGCAGTAAATATACTTCTGTCAGTCGTTCGTAGCTTTTGAAATCGGCGCTGTTTCGTTCGATTGCAGTTTTCAGGCACTCCTCAGCGCAGACAAGCAGATTGGGATTTGCATCCGGTGATTCCCGGTAGAGATACAGGTATAGCCTCGCATTGAGTGATGGTGCGAGAGGGCTTAGCTTATCCGCGATAGCGGCCTCGTCCAAGAGATTATTGGCCAGCCCGAATCGGCCCTGCGAGATGGTATAATTTGCCTTTTCAATTTTAACCGTGCTTGATGTTAATGGTACGAGGGCATATTTTATAAAGATAATACCGGCACCAAGTACTGCGACGAGAGTCATTATTTTAATGCCGGCCGAAGGTTTGAGAACAAGCCGATGTTCCGGATTTGTAAATGAGTTTGTTGCGACGAGGCAGGACATCATAAACCAGAATGTCGTATAAACGCCGGGTTCGAAAAAGGCGAAATCCGTCAGGTTATGTAAACCAAATCCGAGTAAGGCACAAAAAAGAACTGTGACAGTGTAACTTTGAATTTTATTTTTGGCTTGCTCATTCGTATCGTTCGGAATTCTAAATAGCGTAAAACTGACAACAAAAACAACAAAAGCCGGAATTATGAATCTTAGTATAATATAGATTAATACGGCAATGTCACCCAAGCTTATCGCCGGAATCAAAAATTGCCTGACGAGCAGCACACCGAGCCATAAGAACAGTATGAAAGTAATTGTCTGTGCCTTAAAAGCCGATGGTGGCTCTCGATTACCCTCTGATGAGTTTGAAGATTTAGGAAAAATTACTTTCCACAACGGGACAAAAATCATTGCCAGCATTGCAGCCAGGCCGAGCGGACCATATTGGGTCAGGATGCTAATCGGAAAATTGTGCGGGTCCGAGACGCTTTCCAGTGCGGCGGCCGGTTTGTAATGAGAATAAGAAGAAGTAAAATTACCCGGTCCGACGCCGGTTAGAGGATGGTCTGCATACATCTTTGCAGAGGCGTGCCAGTATTGCCACCGGACGAGCATGGAATTGCCGCCCGGTAAACGGCCATGTGTTAATCCGTACCAGGCGACGGCAATGCCGCCCGCGATGAATAACGATGCGCATGTCACAAATATGAATTTTCTATTAGCTTTGATCAATTTCTCAAAACAGAAATATGTCACTATTAAAACCGTAGCGAAAACTAATCCGATTATCGCAGCTTTGCTTTTGGTCAGGACAAGAGCAGCCAGAATTACGGCGATTGGGATAATGCTGACGATATAATCCCGGAATTTGGATTGCCCGGATTTATGGTTCTTTAGTTTATGAAGATACAGCGCCAGGGCCGCGAAAAAAGACAATAATAAAAACGAGCCTGCCGAATTTCGCGTCGTGAAAAAGGCGCGGACATTGCCTGCATAAAGTCTGTGCTCGAGAAGAAAATGCTGGAGCGTACCCGGCTCGATGCCGAGCGGTTCGAGCATGCTCTGCGGATTCTCTTCGTATTGTTCGATCATTACCTTATTTCCTTCGAAAAGCTGCTCGAAACACTGATAAGCACTGAGCACACCCAACGCGGCGATAACGGCCAATACCAAATTGACTTTAGCCGGCGTCTCTAATATCTGCACCAATACTACCGCGCAGAGAAGCGGCGATATTGCTACAAATACCGTAGTTATTGCCAGTCGTTTATCCGATGCCGCGAGGCACGAGATTGCGGCGGCGATGCAGAAAAGAACAAGACCGATTCCTATGCCGGCGGGGCGGTAAAGGATTTTTTTGCCGCATATATTCCACACGACCCACAGCAAAAAAACTCCCAGCAAACATGCCGATACTGACAGGCTGTAGAGGCTGTCACCAATATTGGCAGGGAGTGTTGTTGATTGCATCGCCGGGCCTTCGGTGAATATTGTACGAAGTGTGAGCACGCCGAGGCACAGGGTAAGCAGGGCGTATTCCAGGCAAACAAGAGACTTGCTCTTTGAATTGCTCGAATTGACCGGCGGTTTTTTCATTTTGTCGCCTCGAAGATGGCGATTATCGACAGAATCATGACCGTCTGGGCAAAAATCAGGACCGCTCCGACAATATTGACCTGGTACAGAAAAGTCGCGCTAAGGCCGGTGCAGAGTGTCGCCAGATATAAAGTCAGAACGGTTTGGGTGTCGGTCAGGCCGCGTTTTTTAATCCGGTGGGAGAAATGCTGCGTGTCACCGACGAAAGGACTTTTTCCCTGGCATATTCGCAGCAGCGTCACGCTGATAAAATCATAGAGTGGCACCGCCATAACGACAAGCGGCACAAAAACCGAGTACCATTGTCCGCTTTGCGCCTGGTTGTAGTATGTTGTTCTCAGGCTAAGCAGCGCAACGAAAAAACCGACGACGAGCGAGCCGGCGTCACCCATAAATATTTTCGCCGGAGGAAAATTGAAAACTAAAAAACCAAGTAAAGTCCCGATGAACACGAGGGCCATCCCGCCGATAAATACCTGGCCGTTCAAGGCGGCGGCGGTAAATAAAATGGAGCTGGTAATAACGGCGATGCCGGCCGAAAGCCCGTCCATATTATCGAGAAAATTGAACGCATTAATTATCAGGACAATCCATACCGCCGAGAGCAGGGATGTAATGATTTTGCTCTCGATAAAGAATTCGACGCGGATATCCGCAAAGAAAGCGGCGGCGACTGCCACGGCGAACTGAACACCGAGCTTACAGAACGGCCCGAGATGCTTTTTATCATCCCAGAGACCGAGAAGAAACAGGATAAGGACCAGAAACAATATGGTCATAAGCCGTCCGACCTGGCTCATAAAACCAGCCGTGTGGACGGTGACGGATTCGCCGAGCCAGTCGAGATGGCCGGGGACGACGAGAAATTTTACGACCAGCGCGGCGGCGAGGATTACGATTGTCGGAACGGCAAAAATCGAAATTCCACCTCCGAGCGGGACAATCCTTGCCGAAAACCTGTCACTTGCCGGTTTCGAGACGAATCCCGCGTGCAAAGCGAGTTTTTTTACCATCCACGTCAACACCAGCGACAAAATGAACGAGCCGGCAAAAAGAATTATTGCTAATATTGTTAACGATTGAATAACAAATACTCCTTAAATTACACGGACTTTACGAAGCTATTCCTTTTTCGCCATAATATACACCTCCGATGCCGGTTTGATAAGATGAATTGCCTTTCTAATCAATCTATATCCGGTTTGGCCCAAACCAAGTTTTACCGCCCAGACGGCTGCGAATCTGTCGTATCCGAATTCCCGAACTTTACCGTTTAATATCTTAAAGCCTATGTCGCTAACGAGGTTGCCCAGCGTCTGAACGTTCCAGGAATAAAGATGATGGTTAGGCTCGTCGGGATCGAAGTGACGGTACCTTCTTTCCTTTTCGAAAGGAACAAACAGCAACAGTTTGCCGTTCTCGCGGAGTATGCGTTTTATTTCTTTTAGAATTTCAGGCGGATTGCCCGTATGTTCGAGCATGTGGTGACAAATAACCGCATCTATCGACGCATCGTCAATATTTTTTATATCCTTTACAAATTCTATGCTGTGACTTCGGACCACAGGTTCTAAATGTTCCGAAAGATCGAAGCCGAGCTTTTGTTCACAATCTAATTCCGCCAGGTTCCAGCCGGTTCCCACGCCGTATTCCAATACGGTATCGGTCTTGTTTATATGAGGCTGGATTTTTGCCGCACGAAGCCGTGAAATCCAGCGATAAGCCGCCTCGGGAACGGAACGCTTAGTCTGGTGGTATTGTCTTCCTTTTTCACCGCTGTATCGCTGTCGTATTTTATCTTCGAAGGTCATTTTTTTAATTATAATAACAGGCCGGATTATATTTTTGGCGACTGGTATTTTTTCAACTGTTCCAACAATCGGTTCCTGACTTTTTCAAAGAAATCGAAGTAACATTGCTGCCTGTAATCGGGATAAGTATGGTCCAGCGGGCACCACCGGCCCTTATCGTAAATCAATGTTACTTCTGCGTACATTTTGCTGCCGATATATATACGATGTGAATAGTTTTTTGTTGTGGCCAGCACTAATTTTGACGGCTCAATTATGCCGGGATCCAGATTAACCGGCCTTGGCAGCGGAAGCGCCAGCATCTTTGCCAGTTTTTGTTCGAGCCTGTTGGTTTTATGTTTGATTTTCGCCAATTTTCCGGGATCGATTAATCTTTCGATACTGATAAATTGCCTTAAAATTCTCGACCCTGTCTGGTCCCTGTAATAGTCGGTTTTATCGAAGGGCCAGATATCGCTTGTGAAATCGACCCTGCCGAACTTATCGGCCAAAACATCTGCCGCGGTATATACGCACTTGTGATCGGCGGCCAGGATTCCAATGATAAGCTTTACCGGCTTGGTGACATTTAGCTTCCACATAATCAGACATCACAAATTTTCACCGCCTGTGCCAGGGACGTCAGCGGATCTCGCTTCGGGACGAACTCGTGGGCGACGTAACCTTTGAAGCCCATTTCGACAATTGCCTTCATGACGGCCGGGTAGTATATTTCCTGGGTGTCGTCGATTTCGTTCCGGCCGGGATTTCCACCCGTATGATAGTGGCCGATGTATTGTTTATTATTTTTTATCGTTCGGATTATGTCACCTTCCATTATCTGGGCGTGATATATATCATATAGAATCTTTACACGCTCCGAACCGACTTTTTTACATACCTCAACACCCCAGGCCATATTGTCGAACATATAACCTTTATGATCGACCTTACTGTTGAGATATTCAAGACATATCGTGACCTTTTTCTTTTCCGCATGACCAACAACTTGTTTGAGAGCGGCAACGGAATTTTCCACTCCCTCTTCGTCACTCATACCGTCGCGGTTGCCGGGGAAGCTGATAACGTTGGGAAAGCCGTGCTCGGCGGCGGCATCGATGGCCGTTCGGATTTGATCCAGACACTGAGCGTGATTTTGTTTGTTGTCAAGGCCCTTTGTCAGACTGTGCGTCTCGATCATCGTGCAGATAAGCCCGTGCTTTTTCAAAGTCGGGAAGTCTTTCGGCCCCAAAAGGTCGATCCCTTTAAGCCCCATTTTTTTGACTACGGCACAAAATTCATCGAGCGGGATTTTGCCGTAGCACCATCTGCTGACCGATTGATTAATCCGGCCGTTTTTCACGACCTGTTCTACGTTGGAAGCCATACCGGCATATCCTTTCCGAGCGACCGAACCGGCAATCGCACCGGCGGCCAGCAGGGACGCACTATGGATAAACGTTCGGCGGGAAAGTTTATCGTTCATCATAATTTTTCCCCTTTTCAATATTTATTCAAGATTATATCGTTCTGTTAGTTTTTTGACCAATCCAATTACCTCTTCGGTTGCTTTTTCTTTCGCAACCGTGCGTTTTTCGGATTCGCAGCGTAATTTTATTTCGACGTTTCCTTCGGCAACGGACTTTTTGCCGACGGCCACTCGTATCGGTATGCCGATCAGATCGGCATCCTTGAATTTGACGCCGGCCCTCAGGATTCTGTCGTCTAATAAAACCTCGATCCCGTTATCGAGCAGTTGCCGGTAGATTTCTTCCGCCGCCAGGGCCACTTCCGGCTCGTCCTGATTGATACATGTCATTATCACCTCGAACGGAGCGATACTGATTGGCCAGATAATGCCGTCTTTGTCATTACCGAGCTCGATGGCCGAGGCGAGTATCCGATTGATGCCGATGCCGTAACAGCCCATCAAGCAGGGTTTTTCATCGTTGTTTTCGTCGAGATATGTCGCGCCGAGCTTTACGCTGTATTTTGTCCCGAGTTTGAAGACCTGCCCGACTTCGATGCCTTTTTTGAAGAGCAGTTTTTTGCCGTTATGAGTGTCACCTTCCCGGGCGTAGCGAATATCCGCAATAGTGACATTATCGCCGTCGAGTGGGAAATCTCTGCCGGGCACAACGTTTTTTATATGATAGTCGGTTTTATTCGCCCCTGTGACGCCGACGGCCATTGCGGCAATAGCATGGTCGATAATTAATGTTGGTCCAAACACAAGATTAATTGGGCCAGCAAATCCTACTTTGGCTCCAGTTACTAGTTCTATATATTCTTCCGATTCACACAATCCGATTTTACGTCCGCCTAGTGCCTGCATAAGTTTTTCTTCATTTACTTCATGGTCACCACGAATCAAAACAGCATAAAAACCTACATGCCTAGCTTTTATTGTTTTAGGGATTTGACCATGATGCTTGCTCCTGTACATACTAATTTCTTTTTCGATATCTTCACTAGTGAATGTAGTATAAATTAGTGTCTTTATCATATCTTTTGGCTGAGTGCCAAGAAATTCACAGACCGCTTGGATACTGCCGATATTGGGAGTGTGAACTTCTTCTATCGGTGGAACTTCCTGGTTTAGAGGCTGTTTCGGCAGGGGGTCCACATCAGCTCTTTCGAGATTTGCGGCGTAGGAGCCGTCTTCGGTATAGACAATGGTGTCTTCGCCGGATTCGCACGGAACGGTGAACTGGTCTGAGCCGGAGCCGCCCATCTCGCCGACCTCGGCCTTGACGGTCACATATTCCAGTCCGCAGCGCTTGAAAATCCGGCAGTACGCATCGTACACGTCCCTGTAAGTCCTGTCGAGGCTATCCGGACTATCGTGAAAGCTGTAAGCATCTTTCATAATGAACTCACGGGAACGAATGGGGCCGAACCGCGGCCGAAATTCATCCCGGAACTTCGGGCTTATCTGATAGAGATTAACGGGAAGCTGTTTATACGATTTTATTTCACCCGCCGCAAGAAAGGTAAAGACCTCTTCGGCGGTGGGGCTCAGTACGCTCATTCTGCCGTGCCGGTCCTGAAGGCAGAAAATTGTCGGGCCGTAGTCGGTGCTGCGGCCGGTCCTGTCCCACAGCTCTTTCGGCTGCATCGAGGGAACAAGAATCTCCTGTGCGCCGCTTCTGTCCATTTCCTGGCGGACGATTGCAATGATTTTGAGCAGGCTGCGCCAGCCCAACGGCAGGTACGTATATGTGCCGCTGGCGACTTTACGCATCATACCGGCCCGAACCAGCAATTTGTGGCTGATAGTTTCTGCATCGGCAGGAACTTCCTTTACGGTTGGAATGAACATCCGGCTGTATTTCATATCTGATCCTTGTGTTTCTCGTAATGTCTCTATGGTTCTGACTTTAATATTCGAAGCACGTTTATATTCCAAAATATCAAGCTTTGCAAGCATATTTCACGGTTTATAAGCGGGGCGGAAGGAGTAAAGGCAGAAATTTTCTTGCAATGAGGCTCTACGGATTGTAGAGTCTTCAATTCGGACGCAAGTTCGGGCGATTAGCTCAGCCGGCAGAGCAGCTGACTCTTAATCAGCGGGTCATAGGTTCGAATCCTATATCGCCCATTAGGTAAGTTATTATAAGCGAGAAGGTATCCAAACTGGTAAGCTTGAAAGAGTTGACTATGATGCCACAGCCGTCAGCGAAGGTTTAAAACGCTGGATGGAGGTCTATACTCCGGCCGGCTATTCCACCGACAAGAAGTATCCCGTGCTCTATGTGCTCCACGGCATCGGCGGAAATGAGAACCATGAGTGGACTGGACTGGGTAATAACCAGGGTGGAGCGGCAATAATCCTTGATAATCTTATTGCTGACAAGAAGATCGAGCCTATGATAGTTGTTTTCCCAAACGGCAATGCAACAACCAACACTGGTCGAGGTAATGCTCCCGGAATGGTATCAGCGGGTTCCCTGCGTGGAGTGCCTCTGCATGGATCTGCAGTATCAGGACAATTGCATTCGTGCCTGTGAAGATGCAGACGAGGTTTATAATCTTGCCGCGGATATGGGCGGAATGGGTTTTATAGAACGATTCCGAATTGAATGCCTGCGAAGTATACTGATAAACACACATGATTGAAGCCGCTTATAGAGCTGGCGCTAAACGCTATTTCTTCTCATCTTCTGCCTGTGCATACAAGGTCGAACTGCTCGGCACTGGGACCTTGACCTTCACGCGCGATGCGTCAGGCCTGGTCGTAACCCTGCCTGAGAAAAAGCCCAACGACTACGCTTACACCCTTAAAATTACTCCGAAAACATGAGAGATTTGAATGTGAATGTTAGTCTGTGGAACAACAAAATTATTACAAATACAAATAATAAATGATTATAATGAAAGTGATCGTCATTACTATTAAAGTAGGTAATTATAAAAGAAATGGCACACAAAGGAAAATATTTGAAATGATGAACAAAGAAAATTTGATGTTTCGTTGGTTGTTAGCTGTTATTTTTTTGCTGTCAATGTTTAATCCATCCAGCTATGCGGCTGTTGAGTTCTATGTTTCGCCCAGTGGTAATGACGCCAATCCTGGTACTCGCGAGCGTCCGTTTGCCTCGCTGGACCATGTGCGAGACATTGTCGCAAATAGAGCTGACCGATCTGAGCCTGTCATGGTCTTCCTGTCTGATGGTATATATTATATACCAGACACATTGGTCTTCCAGGCCACTGATTCCGGCACTGAGGATGCCCCGATTACTTATGCTGCGCTGGCCGGCCAAACTCCTGTTATCAGTGGTGGTCAAAAACTTCAACTCAACTGGTCCCCCTATAAAGATGGCATAATGCAGGCTGCGGTCCCGCCAGGTACGACTGCGGATCAACTCTTCATCAACGGCCGACGCCAGATCATGGCTCGATATCCTAATTTTGATCCCAATGCCGCGCAGTTCAATGGCACTGCTGCCGACGCGTTCAGCTCCTCTCGTGCTGAAAGCTGGTCGGATCCCAACGGCGGTTTCATGCACGCTATGCATGCCGCCCTCTGGGGTGACATGCACTATCTCATCACCGGCAAAGACATCAAAGGCAACCTGACCTACATCGGCGGCTGGCAGAATAATCGTCTGAGCCAGCCCCATCGCCGATACCGCTTTGTTGAAAATATCTTTGAGGAACTGGATGCGCCCGGAGAATGGTTCCTAAACACCAAGACCTCAACGCTCTATTTCTATCCCCCCTCTGACGTGAATCTTGATACCGCCACTATTGAAATAGTTCGCCTGTGCCACCTTGTCGAGTTCCGTGGTACACAGAAGGAACCTGTTCGTTTTATCACACTTCAAGGAATAACATTCCGCCATACTGCCCGCACCTTTATGGACAACAAGGAGCCTCTCCTTCGCAGTGACTGGACCACATATCGTGGTGGAGCCATCTTGTTCAACGGTGCGGAAGATTGCACAATACAGGAAGCAACTATTGACCAGGTCGGCGGCAATGCCGTCTTTATCAACAAATACAACCGCCGTATTACCATAAGGGACTCCATCATCTCCGAAGCCGGCGCGAACGGTGTCGCCTTTGTTGGCAGCCCTGATGCAGTCCGCAGCCCTTTGTTCGAGTATGGACAAACCCAGCCTGTGGAAAAGATCGACCTCACGCCAGGTCCCAGGACAGACGACTATCCCGCCGATTGCCTTGCGGATGACTGTCTGATCTACCGCACCGGCCGATTTGAAAAACAAACTGCACCCATCCAGATTTCCATGTCAATGTCCATTACAGTGCGCCATTGTTCAATCTACGACGTCCCCCGTGCGGGCATCAATATCTGCGATGGTTGCTGGGGCGGCCACACCATCGAATATTGCGATGTTTTCGACACAGTCAAAGAAACTGGTGATCACGGGAGTTTCAATTCGTGGGGACGCGACCGCTTCTGGCTTCCATCAACAACCGCTACGAGCAATCGCGTTGCCGCGAATCCGGACCTGCCGCTTCTCGATGTTATCAAGCCCATCACGATAGCCAATTCCCGCTGGCGCTGTGATCATGGCTGGGACATTGATCTTGACGATGGGTCCTCCAATTACCACATATTCAATAACCTTCTACTTAATGGCGGACTGAAAAATCGTGAAGGCTACAATCGTATGGTCAAAAACAACATTCTTCTCGGTGAACGCGACGGTTCCTACCACCCCCACGTCTGGTACAACAACAGCCACGATATATTCCGCAACAACATCGTCTCTACGACCTATAAACCGGTTAACATGTCACAAGGCCCATGGGGCGAATTTATCGATAACAACATTCTCCACACTATCGGCCAGAACAATCCTTCTCCAGCTACTGTGCTAAAGCGTGATAGCGGACGCGATGAACACTCGATTATTGCAGATGTACTTTTTATTGATACCGAAAATGGTGATTATCGCGTTGAGGATAATTCACCTGCTCTGGCTCTGGGATTCAAGAATTTCCCTATGGACCAGTTTGGTGTTACAGATCCTAAACTCAAAGCTCTTGCCCGTACACCTTTTAAATCCACTACCGAAGCAGCATTATTGAACGAATCTACTGCACGCGATACCACTATACGTAATTTCCTTGGCGCAAGGATCAAGAATGTTATCGGTCAGGGTGAAATTTCCGCCTACGGTCTGTCTGGCGAGATCGGTGTACTCATAGTGCAGATCCCAGTTAGCAGCGTTGCAGACAATGCCAGACTTAAGGAAGGCGACGTCATTTTTAAATGTCAAGGTCAGGAAATCACCAGCATGGATGATCTTTTCAAAATCTTCGGTGGCACTGCAAAAGGAACTAAAGTCACGCTTGATATATGGCGGCTACAGCAGCAAGAATCTGTAGGGGTAGTTGTAGAATGAATATTTTTTCAATACTAATTCATTAAAAGCAAAGAAGTAACTTATGAAAAAATGCAATTTTATAAATGCCAATCTCAAACTTCTGAAAGAGAAAATAACCATTCCATCGACCAGAAGTATTTTTGTATCAGTAGCGGTATTATTCCTGGTATCCCCGGCAAGTCAATCATTTTTAGTTTCAGTTGCCTTTGCGGAGCAGGAGACTTGTGCTTCCTGCGGATATCAGGTAAGTATCAGTGGAGACTTTACATATCGCAAAGACAATGCTTCGGTCGCAATTGAAGGTACCGCCAACAATGCGAAGGCCTTTCGCGAAGAAATCAATGGAAAAACTTTCACGGTCAGCATATCACATTTACCCGCGGGTATATACACTCTACTCATCGGTGAAGTAGAAACACTCTTTAACTCACCCGGTGAGAGGTTGTTTGACGTGATTTCCGGTGATGTTATGCTGGCGAGAGATTTTGACATAGTTGCTACCGCCGACGGCGCGAGAAAAGTATGTTATATTACTGCTACAGTTGAACATGGTGACGAGTCGATCAATGGTCCTCTAAAAGTTACATTCGCGGCGGTTAAGAATCTTGCTAAATTCAATACTTTCGAGGTGAAGTCAGCATCAGGTGCATCAGTCCTTGCCTTTAGTGCTTCAGAGTTGGCTGATCCATTTTCAGCATCGGAGGTTCGTATACCAGAAAACAATGATCCACCAATATGGAGAGACCCGGCTCAACCTTTGAAGAAGCGTATAAACGATCTGATTAGCCGGATGTCACTTGCTGAGAAAGTCGCACAGTTACAAAACGATGCACCGGCAATTCAAAGGATCGGGCTTCCAGCTTATAATTATTGGAACGAAGCGTTGCACGGTGTAGCGAATAACGACATCGCAACCATTTTTCCGGAACCGGTCGGAATGGAAGATGGACATTGACTATGTATTTAAGTTTTATATTGACTAATGACATTGCAGGTCAATGTGAAAAAACCTGCTGAATCGAGACATGAAAGTGAGTTTGATATGATAAATTACAAGAAGAATACCATTAAACAACTACTCTTAACAGTTTTGGTATTTTGTTGCATAGGATGCCAGAATGTTTTCCACCAAAAAAACTCATTTGGATTCGATGGTACAACTCTAACTGTAAACAGTCCGAATGGTAAAATTAAGGTAGAAATCCGAGCCGATGCGAATGATCAATTAACCTGGTCGTTTCAGCGTCAGGGTAAGCCAGTCCTCGCCGCTGCGCCGTTGGGTTTGATAGTTGACGGTAACAATCTTGGGCAGTCTGTCACGCTCGGGACACCACGTACACGCACAATCGATGAGCAATACCCTACCTGGGGCAATCATTCGGTGGCAGTAAATCATTGTAATGAAGCTGTAATCCCGGTCGAGTGTACCGGTGGCATGAAGTATGAATTGGATGTGCGTGCATTCGACGATGGTGCTGCTGTACGTACACGAGTCGCACTCGATGACTCTACTCATACCATCGCAGGCGAAGTGACATCATGGTCATTACCGACTGATTCAAGTGCATGGTGGGCCAGGTATGATAATAGCTATGAGAGACCATGCCAATCCGGTACATTTGGGACCATTCCTGCCAATACTTCGCTTGCGCCTCCAGTGACTTTCCAGCTTGACGATGAGCTTTATGTTTCAATCACCGAAGCTAATAACGATTGTTTTCCGGACATGGGTCTTGTTCGCAACGGAGCTTTCCTGAAAGCAGTCTTCCCTGCTTCATCCAGAGGCTGGAGACATCAGGATTCAATTGTCACCCCATGGCGTGTCGCAATTATTGCTGAGGGGCTTAACGCACTGGTCAATAGTGACATTGTGACCAACCTTTGTCCGCCGCCATCTGATGAATTAGCCAATGCCGACTGGATTAAGCCCGGCCGCTCTCTTTGGCAATGGTGGGGTATTGGTGCTCCTCGGCTCAATGACCAAAAAGAATGGGTTGATGCGGCCAAGAAGCTCGGCTTCGAATATTATCTAATCGATGACGGTTGGCGAAACTGGCGTGCTCCCGGTAAAGACCAGTGGCAATGTCTTAAGGAAGTTATCGACTACGCCAAGACACAGGGAGTTGAACCCCTGGTTTGGGTGAATTCCTCGGAAATGCGCACAGATTCTTCACGCCGCGCTTATCTTGAAAAAGTTGCCGCACTTGGTGCCGCAGGTATTAAAATAGATTTCATCCCAGCCTGCACTGCTGAGATAACCCGCTGGTATGAGGGCGTTCTCAAAGATACAGCAGAATTACACCTTCTTTGCAATTTTCATGGCGCAGTCAAACTTACAGGACGCCAGCGCACATGGCCTAATGAGTTGACACGTGAAGCCGTGCGAGGCCACGAATATCATATGTCGCGTTATCGCCGCGTTCAGGCTGCCGACCATGACGAAATAGTTCTTTTCACTCGCTACATTGCAGGTCCTGCAGATTATACTCCAACCGCTTTTGATTTGCGTGAGATGGTCGGATATACATGGGCACATCTTCTGGCGCAAGCGGTAGATATGACCTCGCCGCTGCTGCACTTTGCCGGAAAATATCATGACTTCATTGGAAATCCCGCTGAGGATCTGCTGCGCCATCTTCCTTCTACATGGGATGAGACTATTGTGCTACCGGGCAGCGAGATTGGCAAGATAGCAGGCTTCGCACGCAGACGCGGCCAGGAGTGGTACATCGGAGTACTCAACGGCGCCGAATCCGCTACGATGCAAATCGATTTGTCCTTCCTTGGCTCAGGAACATGGAAGGCTGAAGTATTTGGAGACGACCCAGACAATGCCGCTAACTTCAAACGCGAAAGCAAGTCGGTCACTGCCAGTGATTCACTTACTATCTCCATGAATCCTCGAGGCGGTGCCGTTGTGTGGATTACTAAAGATTAGGGACAATAGAACGGTGATTAAACTGAAAACATTATTTTAACATATTTATTTAAGGTGTGACGATGAAATATTTAAAAGGAATCTTATTTTTAATTGTTTTTGTTGTTTCAATGGCTAATGCAACAGAAGTAGTATCTCCAAATGAGAAAATCAAAGTTGTTTTGGAATTGCAAAATGAATCGCAACCGAAGTTTTTAATTTATTATTCGGAAAATCAAAAAACAACAGAGGTTTTACCTTCTTCACTGCTTGGATTAAAGACGAACTCTCAGGATTTTTCTGAGTTAACCCTTGTTAGCGAAAGCGAAGTTACACTTATTCATGATGATTATGAAATGCTGCACGGCAAGAAGGAACACTGCGAAAATTTTGGTGCAGAAAAAACGTTCCGATTCAAAAATGCCTCGGAGAAATGCATCGATATCGTATTTCGTGTCTATAACGACGGCGTTGCTTTTCGATACATTCTATGTGATTACGATGCGTCATTGAGTTCGATTACCGAGGAACTGACCGCCTATACCATTCCGGATGGCATCGAACGATGGATCCAGCCCTATAACGAGGTATATGAAGCCTTCTACCCGTTCAGTACAAGCGGAACACCGAACAGGCGATGGGGATACCCGGCGCTGTTTAACGTGGAAAATGGTATTTTCCTGCTTATTACCGAAGCAGACATATCAAGGGAAAATTATGCCAGCTCATTATATACATCGGAAAATACAACCTATCAGGTAGCCCTGCCGCAAAAAGATCGTGACGGCAACCAGTTTACTATGCCCTGGCAATCTCCATGGCGCGTCCTGATAATCGGACATCTGAGTGACATTGTCGAATCAACCCTTGTCACCGATGTAAGCAGTCCTTGTCGTCTTTCAGAAACGGACTGGATCAAGCCTGGCTCATCGTCATGGATTTACTGGGCAAATAATCATGGTACAAAGGATTACCAGAAACTGGTTGAATATGTGGACCTTGCAGCTGAAATGGGATGGCCATATACCTTGATTGACTGGGAATGGGATCAAATGTGTAACGGCGGCAATATTAACGACATTGTAAAGTATGCCAACAGCAAAGGAATCAAACCGTTGATGTGGTATAATTCGGGGACATCCTGGATGGGGCCGACGCCCAACGATAGAATGAATACGTCCGAAAAGCGTGTCAAAGAATTTGAATGGCTCAATCAGATAGGCGTATATGGTATCAAGGTAGATTTTTTCCCGGGTGATCAACAGAAAACAATGAACCATTATATCAGTATTCTGGAAGATGCCGCCCGTTATAAGCTGATGGTTAATTTCCACGGCTGTACTCTGCCGCGTGGATGGAGCCGTACATATCCTAACCTGATGACGATGGAAGGAGTTTACGGAGCAGAACAATATAATAACGGCCGACGCATGACACCCCAGGGCGCCGGACATAACGCGACATTGCCTTACACGAGGAATATCGTAGGCCCGATGGACTATACACCGGTCGCATTTACAAATTCGCAGCATCCGCACACGACGACTTATGCTCATGAATTGTCATTGTCAGTTGTATTCGAATCCGGTATTGTGCACTTTGCAGATCGTCCTTCAGGTTTTACTGACTTACCCAACGAGGCGAAAGAATTTCTTCGTTATGTACCGACTGCGTGGGATGATACAAAATTGTTAGAAGGTTACCCGGGACAACTTGCCGTCATAGCTCGTCAAAAAGCGGATAATTGGTATATAGGTGGTATAAACGGCGAAGAAAAGGAAAAAACAATTAAGATAGACTTCGATTTTTTGCAACCAAATACAAAATATAAAATGGTATTGATTAAAGATGGTGCCGATGCTGTTACATTCGATATAAGTGATGGAGCGGTAAATCATAATGACAGCATCGAAATAAGATTGTTACCAAAAGGCGGTGCGGTTATGTGGATTACCAAAGATGAGTGATAACTGCAGGCTAATGCATTCGAGCAAATAAAAAAAGGAACGCAATAATGACGATATCAAAAAACTTAAATTTAACTAAACAAGCACTAAATATCATATATAGAAATTACTTCATAACTTTCATTTCTCTTTTTTGTGGGCTATCACCTTTGGTCGTTGTATGTTTTTTTTTCAATGCAATTCCAACACATGCTCAGGAACCTCAAGACCACGATTGGGAAAATCCATCGATAATCGGGATAAATAAAGAGAAGGCACATGCTACATTCGTTTTGCCAAGTGAGAAGGGTACCGACCTAAGAGTTGTATCACTTAACGGCCTATGGCGTTTCAAGTGGTCACCGGATCCGGAATCCCGTCCAACGGGTTTTTATAAACAGGATTATTCAGTGGCACAATGGGATTTGATTCAGGTGCCGGGTAATTGGCAGATGCAGGGTTTCGGTATGCCGATTTACACCAACATGGCTTATCCATTTAAATCAAATCCACCCAGCGTCACCAGTGAACCTTCACGGTCATTTTACAGTTACTCTCATCGCAACCCGGTTGGCAGTTATTGTACAACGTTTAACGCCCCCGATACATGGCTGGATAAGCGGGTATTCTTAAATTTCGGTGGTGTCAAATCCGCATTTTATATATGGCTGAACGGACAAAAAGTTGGCTACAGCCAGGGTTCGATGACACCTGCAGAGTTCGATATCACATCTTTTATCCGACCGGGTGAGAACAAATTAGCTGTAGAGGTCTATCGCTGGTCAGATGGTAGTTATCTCGAAGACCAGGACATGTGGCGTCTTAGCGGAATCTTCCGGGATGTTGATCTGTTTATCCGGCCAGCCACATTCATACAGGATTTTAAAGTGACAGCAGAACCCGATGACTCATTGACTCAGGCACAGGTCAACGTAAAGGTTGCTATTGAAAACAGGTCTGATTCAGCAGCAGATGGTTTAACTATTGAAGCCATTATTTCCAACGGGCTTGTACGTAAGGTATTATCGAAAGATTCCAAGCCAATCCCCGCATCTTCGAACAATTTAATCTCACTTGATACAGTACTGGATAATCCGCAGCTTTGGTCTGCTGAAATCCCTAACCTATATGCTCTTCAATTGAATCTGAAAAACACACGACAGGAAATAGTTGACACAATACACTGGAGATTTGGTGTAAAGAAGGTGACGGTTCAGGGCGAGTTATTTAAAATCAACGGACAACTCGTAAAACTCAGAGGAGTGAACCGTCATGAGCATCACCCGCGGACCGGCCGCCATGTTGACCGACAAACTATGATACGTGACGTAGAACTTCTCAAGCAGGCAAATATAAATATGGTACGTACCTCGCATTATCCGGACGATCCATTCTTTTATGAATTGTGCGATGTTTACGGCCTGTATGTTATGGATGAGACAAATCAGGAATCACATGGATTCGGTATTGGCAACTCCGTTATGGGTCAGGATCCCCTTTGGGAAGCCGCCCATGTGGACCGAGCAGTTTCCGTGGTACAGCGTGACAAAAATCACGCATGCGTAATCTTGTGGTCGCTGGGTAATGAGGGAGGGCGAGGGCGGAACATGAGAGCTATGGCCGAAGCTGTTAAGAGTATCGATATTAGTCGCCCGGTATATTGTGATTCCGATAGAAGTGTTTCTGCAATTTATGATGAGGGGTATTTGTCTCCGGACAGGCTCAGGCAATTAGGGCAAAGGACCAGTGATCGGCCTGTATTTCTGCGGGAGTATGCACATGCTATGGGCAATTCCGTGGGTAATCTTCAGGAGTACTGGGATGTCATTTATGCCGATCCCGGTATAGTGGGCGCCGCAATCTGGGACTGGGTTGACCAGGGTATTGCCAAACGCATCGATGGTTCACCTCAACATTACGATGATCATCCCGCCTCCCTGTCACTAAAAGACAATGAATACTGGGCCTACGGTGGTGACTTCGGCGATGTTCCTAATGACGGCCCCTTCTGTCTCAACGGCTTGATTGGACCTGATCGTGTTCCTCATCCCCATTACTACCAGGTACAAAAGGTATATCAACCAATAGCCTTTGAACTCATAAGCACAAATCCCCTGCGCATCAAAGTGAGTAATCACTACGATTCCCTGTCACTCGATCACCTGGATATTCGGTACAGCTTTACCGCTAATGGTAAAGTTATGGATACCAGTCTATTGGTCTTCGAGTCTTTGCGTCCGGGTGATTCGGACATCATAGAAGTCTCACAGCCGGTATGGCTCGACTCAACATCAGAAGATATATGCCTTAATATATCAGCACAGCTCAAGTCACCAGTTCCCTGGGCGGAAGAAGGATTTAGTGTTGCTCGTGAACAATTTGTTTTGAAGAATGCAACAGTCGAGACATTACAGGCCGCACAGGGTGATTTGGATGTTCAGGAAAGCCCTGAAGATGTTCAAATTAAAGGTGAGAGTTTTCAGACTGTATTCAATAAAGGCAACGGAGCATTGATAAATTGGATTGTGAAAAATAATGAGTTGCTTCAAGGTCCTCTTGAACCCTATTTTTGGAAACCGGCCAACGACAATCAAAAACGCAACAATTACAGTCGTCGCCTCGGCCCATGGAAGACGGCTGCCGCCAACCGTGTCGTCAAACAAGTTGAAGTCACTCGAGATGATAATCTTGCTGAGGTTCACTTTATCATGGACTTGCCGGATATCGGTGCCGACTACACGTTGGACTACATGATCAACAGCCGGGGACAAATCCAGGTTCAGGCCGAATATCAACCGCGTCGAGCATCAATTCCACTAATGCCCAAGTTCGGTATGCGAGTGCAACTACAGAATCGTTTTAGCCAAATCGCATGGTATGGACGCGGGCCTTGCGAGAACTACCCCGACAGAAAAACCGGAACCTTGATCGGCCTGTACGAATCCGAACTTGCAAACTTTATTACAGATTATATTGCACCTCAGGACAATGCTAACCGTTGTGACGTGAGATGGTTCAGCCTGGCAGACCAGAATGGTAATCAGATTTATGTCACCGGTTTGCAGGAACTCTGTTTTCGGGCATGGCCTTATACCGAGTCGGATATTGAAAAGGCCAGGCACCCCTTCGAGCTTCCTGCCAGGGACATGATTAACCTTAATATCGACCTGAACATCCACGGCGTGGGTGGCAACGACTCATGGGGAGCAAGAACCATGGATAAGTACACAATTGACGGTAATAAGCCATATCGTTATGGATTTATTTTGGAATACAAACTATAATACAATAAGTAGTATTGTTTAAATAAAAATAATGTAATTTCAGGAATTATTATGAAGACAATTGTAATTCACGGACTCGTTACGTGTGTGTCACTAATTATTATAACTGCTTTGGGAAATGTCTGTTATGCGGATAATCCGATTGCACAGACAATATTTACGGCAGATCCTGCGCCTATGGTGTATGATGGAACGTTATATCTTTATACCGGCCATGATGAGGACAATGCTCCGGAAAGCAGATTCATAATGCACGATTACCAATGCTTTTCGACTACCGACATGGTCAACTGGACACATCACGGAGCAGTACTCGATATTCGCAAAGTATTTGCCTGGTCCGGTGGTGATGCAAACGCCGCACAGTGTATCTATCGCAACGGTAAATTTTACTATTATGTCAGCACTGCCAACACAGATGGCCCCGGTGGAGTTGCTCTTGGTGTAGCTGTTTCGGACTCTCCCTTCGGGCCGTTCAAGGATGCGCTCGGCAAAGCACTGGTGACAAATGACCGGACAAAGGCCGCTCGACATAGTTGGGATGATCTCGATCCGTCAGTGTTCATCGATGATGACGGCCAAGCCTGGCTTTATTGGGGTAATAATGCCTGCTATTATGCCGAACTCAATGAGGACATGATTTCTCTCAAGAGTGAAATCTCCAACATCCAGTTGACTCGAGAAGCGTTCGGTCCCGACTTTGAGGAAGCACCCTGGGTTTATCGTCGCGCAGATCAATACTATCTTTGGTATGCGTCAAGCATTCCGGAGTCTATCCACTATTCAATAGCCAAAAGTCCGGTCGGGCCATGGCAGTACGGCGGTGAGGTGATGAAAATTCAGGAAACCACGGCTTCCAATCATCCCGGCGTTATCGAGTACAAGGGCCGGTCCTACCTGTTCTATCAGACCGATTCACTGCCCAATGGCATTGACAAGCGACGCTGCGTGTGCGCCGAAGAGTTCAAATATCAAGCCGACGGCAGTGTTCCAGAGATTCAATGCCGTGCCGACAATGTTGAACCGATAGGGACAATTGATCCGCGTGTCAGAACCGAAGCGGAAACGATGGCATGGTCACAGGGTGTTGAAACCGAAAAGAACGAGAAAGTCGGAGTCTATGTAACAGACATCGACAACGCAGATTATATAAAAATTCGACAGGTCAATTTCGGTAACCAGACACCCAGCCAGTTTATGGCCAGCGTGGCCTGCGGCTCGAATGGTGGACAGATCGATGTCCGGCTGGGCAGTCCCGATGGGCGGCTGCTGGGTAGAATCAATGTGAAAAATACTGGTGACTGGCAAACATGGGAAACTCTGTCCTGTAGAGTGAAGTCCGTAACCGGTGTTCACGACCTTTATTTGGTTTTCTCCGGCGTAAATGGGGAACTGTTTAATATTGATTGGTGGAAATTTGAATAATTCTCTGTTGTGCCGGTAACTCAAGGCTGGATTGGATTTAATGTTTTTTTACTATCAGAATTGAGGTGGATATGAAATCGATATTCTTCGTTCGAGTATTTCGATCGGATATGCAGAAAAATGGCTGTAACCACCCGAGAATATCAGGCTTTGTATGGAAACAGCTTCGATACAAAAGATTTAAAGATGACGAAGATTACTATTCAATAAATTTTTTATTGGAAACTACAGGAGAATGTTAATATGAATAAAAAACTTTTAATCACCGTATTATTTGCATTTGTCTTTGTTAACAGCATCAAAGCTCAAACTTATCATAAAACTGATTTGGGTATAAAATCAATAATTAACTCTATTGAAGTTGAAATTCAGTTCTATGGCTCATCCACTGTGAGGGTATTGAAATCACCTGAAGGCAAAACATTTACAAAAGAAAGCCTTTCGGTTATTATGGTTCCGCAAGAAACTGCTTTTGGTATAAAGCAGGCAGGAGATGAACTTTCCATTAAAAGTGAAAGCATTCAGGTGACCCTGAACCTCAAAGACGGTAAAATCTCTTTTTCAACACCGACAGGTGAGTCGCTATTAAGTGAGAGAGAAGCGGGTGTTGTATTTACAGATTTCAACGATACCGGTGTAAAAACCTACAGTGTCTCGCAGTTGTTTGTTTTGGATAAAAACGAAGCCATTTACGGTTTAGGCATACAGCAGCAAGGCAAAATGGTGCAGCGTAACCTGAAGCTGCGAATGGTACAGGGAAATACGGATGATTATATTCCTTTTTTCCAATCAGTAAAAGGTTACGGATTGTTCTGGGACAATTATTCGCCGACATTCTTTGAAGATAATCCGGAAAGCACGTCATTTAAATCGGATGTGGGCGATTGTGTCGATTATTATTTTATGTATGGCGGCAGTGCCGATGGTGTGATTGCCCGAATGCGCGACTTGACAGGTCAAGTGCCGATGTTCCCGTTATGGACCTATGGTTACTGGCAAAGTAAAGAGCGTTATAAAAGCCAGGATGAAACAGTAGGCGTGGTGAGAAAATACCGTGAACTGGGAGTTCCGCTCGACGGTATCATTCAGGATTGGCAGTACTGGGGTAACAATTACCTGTGGAATGCCATGGAATTCCTCAATACCGAATTTTACAATCCGCAAAAGATGGTTGATGATGTGCACAACCTGAATGCACACATGATTATCTCAATTTGGAATTCGTTTGGTCCCAAAACAAAGCCCTATAGGGATTTGGATAAAATTGGCGCGCTTATGGATTTTCAAACATGGCCACAATCCGGTTCGCAAAAATGGCCACCCAATATGGATTACCCTTCAGGTGTAAGAGTTTACGATCCTTACAATCCGGAAGCTCGCGATATTTACTGGAAGTACCTGAACGAAGGTATTTTCTCGCTTGGAATGGACGGCTGGTGGATGGATTCGTCAGAACCGGACCACCTGCAATTCAAGCCTTCTGATTTCGACAATAAAACCTATCTTGGCTCATTCCGAAAAGTACGAAATGCTTTTCCTTTAATGACCGTGGGCGGATTATACCAACACCAACGCTCTGTTACTTCTGACAAACGCGTTTTTATCCTTACCCGTTCAGCATTTGCCGGACAGCAACGATACGGCGCCAATACATGGTCAGGCGATGTTGTGGCATCCTGGGATGCCCTACGAAACCAAATTTCAGCAGGATTAAACTTTTCACTCTGCGGCATCCCTTACTGGAATAGCGATATAGGCGGATTTTTTCTTTGGAATTTTAAGAAAAAACTCGACGATGCAGATTACCGCGAATTATATGCACGTTGGGTCCAGTTCGGCGCATTCTGCCCGATGATGCGTTCGCACGGTGCCGATGCGCCTCGTGAAATTTATCAATTCGGTATAAAAGGCGACAAGATTTATGATGCTATTGAAAAATTCATAAACCTGCGTTACAGGTTGTTACCCTATATTTACGCTGCATCGTGGGATGTTACTGCCAATCAATCGACAATGATGCGTGCCCTGGTGATGGATTTTGCAAAGGATAAACAGGCGCTGGATATCAACGACGAGTATATGTTCGGCAAGTCATTGCTGGTTTGCCCGGTAATCCAACCGATGTATTCAAAGGATACTAAAGAAGATTTCAGTACGATTAAGACAAGACAGCTTTATCTGCCCAAAGGCGCCGATTGGTTCGATTTCTGGACGGGCGAAAAGAATATCGGGGGACAAACGATAGTTAAAGAAACCCCGATTGATATCATTCCATTGTATGTAAAAGCAGGTTCCATTCTTCCTATCGGTCCTAAAGTGCAATATGCCACGGAGAAAAAATGGGATAATCTTGAAATACGAGTCTATCCCGGCACCGATGGTGAATTTACATTGTACGAAGACGAAAACGACAATTATGATTATGAGAAAGGAGCTTATTCTACCATTATTTTTAAATGGGATAATGAAAAGAAAACTTTAACCATCAACGACAGGCAGGGTTCTTTCCCTGGAATGTTGACAGAGCGTAAATTTAACATTGTAAAGGTTGCTGCAGGCACAGGTACCGGAATGGATACAGTTAAAACGTATGATAAGGTAGTGACCTACAAAGGGAAAAAAGTTGTGGTTAACTTATAATGTTACAAGTTTCATACTTCTAATAAATTATACACGTGTAATTTTATCAATTTCTAAGATATCCTATGATAAAAAGTTAGGTTAACTATATGAAAGAAATAAAGATTCTATTTTCCATTACAATTCTATTCTTTTTCAATTCCTTAATGATAGCCCAGGAGTTGTATGTTGGAGCCAACTATCATCCTCACGACGATAAAAACCTTGAAAAAATACAACGTGATATTCAGCTTATGAATGATGCCGGGTTTAAAATTGTTCGCATGGGTCATCTGGCCTGGGACAGTTACGAACCGTCTGAAGGAACATTCGACTTTGAATGGTTCGATAAGGTCATGGACATGATGAACGAAGCCGGCATTAAAGTTATTTTAGATATTGCCATTCGGCCCGCTCCAATCTGGCTGCACCACAAATATCCCTTAATTGATATTACCGACGAAAATGGTAATGTACAGTACCCGAACCATCGCTACATGGAAGACGTCGGCGACCCGATGTACCAGAAATATGCCTTACGTTTTACCGAGGTTATGACCAAACACTATGCCAACCATCCGGCATTGCTGGCCTTTGGTATAGATAACGAATCAGGCGATGGCCGTATTTCCTATTCCGAAACAGCCAGGCAACGTTTCATTGCGTGGTTGAAGAACAAATATTCAACCATTAATAACGTCAACAAGGCATGGGCTACCCAACGCTGGTCGCGCAGGATTAACCAATGGGATGAAATTGGCTTCCCAGCAGGGATATATAGTAACGATATGCCCGAAAAGATGCTCGACTTCCGGCGGTTTGTGTCCGATGAAGTCAATCAGCTTCTTTTTAAGGTACTCGACGTCGTCAACACCAATGCCCCCAATGCCTTGACCAACACCAATGCATGGTATTTCAGCTCATTGAAGTATTTTGATTATGCGCCAATCGCTTATTCAGGCAAAATGACCCGCCAGGGCGAGGGATTCTATCCCGGGCTTTCGTTAACGACCAATTGGGGGGTCATGAATGCCGCATTTGGTATCTCCCGTATTCAATTCGAAAGCACAAACCCTTTCTGGTGCAATGAATTTACAACCATGACAGCCGTTCCAAATTCTATCAGAAAATCGGCTTATGCCAGTTTGATGTACGGTAACCAGATGGTCTGCGGATGGACCTGGCAAAGTATGTGGGCCGGCGAAGAACAGTATTTAATAGGGATGATTGACTGGGACGGCGTTCCAAACCGCAAATACGATGAATACAAGAAAATTGCTGCGGAATTTAAAAAGATTGAAAAATTCTTCCCTTACCAACTTCAGGCAGAAGTAGGGCTGGCATTTTCGTTTCCCAGCCAGATTGCCAGCAAGTATTTCCCGGAGCAACATGAAAACCAACTGCAGGCATGTTGGGATCTGTTTTACTGGCGCAACATGGATTCGCGCATCGTGGAAATCAGCCACAGTTCATTAAACTACAAGTTATTGTTTGTTCCCGGTGTCGCTGTTATGGATGAGATAACAGCCGCCAAGATTCGCGACTTCGTTAGAAATGGCGGAACGGTTGTGATGACCAGTAATTCAGCCATAGTGGACACAACCGGACAAGTTTTTGCGACTACCCGCCCAGGTATGTTAAGTGATATGTTTGGTATTCGGTTGGGAAGCTTCGAAGAAACAGAAGCCATGAACGAAATTTCAAGGAAGTCCTATAGAGGCAAAAAACTTGAATTTACCTATAAAGGAAAAGCCATTAATACAGAATCGACAAGGTTTGATATTGTCGATCCCAAAGGCGCTGAAGTTCTTGGTAGCATTACCAGTCTGGATAAAGATTATCCAATAATGACTTCAAACAAGTATGGCAAAGGCAGGGCTATTTACGTTGGGTTGCCCGCAAAAGGAGATGTGCTTGGCGGTTTGCTCGACGATCTGATCGATGAACTGGGTATTAAAAAAGGGCCGGAAGTCCCATCGGGTGTCATGGCCAGACAAATAGACAACACTCATTTCTTATACATGAATGTAAGTAGTGAACCAAAAGAAATTCAAATGAAAGAAAAATCAAGGAGTATTCTTCATGAAAAAGATTACAACGGCGACTTTACGATTGCACCGTATGAACCTGAGTTTATTGAAATCAAATAAACGAAATAGCATGATTCGGTATTTTTTATGCGTGTTCATGCTCTCAGTTTGTTCAATTGGTTGCGGTAATGCTCAGACACAAGCTCCAGCCCCTTATGGCCCTGTTCCGTCGGAAAATCAATTGAGATGGCAGGAGATGGAATATTATGCATTTATTCATTTCTCATTAAATACCTACACCGATCAATCGTGGGGATATGGCAACGAAGATGTCAACCTGTTTAATCCAACAGAATTGGACTGTCGTCAGTGGGCCCGAATTTGCAAAGAAGCCGGTATGAAAGGTATCATACTGACTGCCAAGCATCACTGCGGTTTTTGCGTTTGGCCTTCTGAATACACAGAGTATTCTGTAAAAAATTCTCCATGGCGCGACGGCAAGGGTGACCTGGTTCGCGAAATGGCCGATGCCTGTAAAGAATACGGCCTGAAATTGGGGGTTTATTTGTCACCCTGGGACAGGAACCATCCGGAGTATGGGAAGCCCGAGTATATTACCTACTTCCGGAATCAACTGACCGAACTGCTCACCAACTATGGCTCCATATTCGAGGTGTGGTTTGACGGAGCCAACGGAGGGACGGGATATTACGGAGGAGCCAATGAAAACCGCAAAATAGACCGTACAACCTATTACGACTGGAGCAATACTTATAAGCTGATCCGCAAACTACAGCCAGATATCGTGATATGGAACGATGGAGGTGACAGGGCTGATCTCCGCTGGGTTGGGACAGAGGCGGGATATGTTGGCGAAACCAACTGGAGTTTATTGAATGCCACAGGTGAAGTACCTTTCAATATGTTACATTATGGTGTGGAAAATGGGGATTCGTGGGTGCCGGGCGAAGTCAATACTTCCATCAGGCCGGAATGGTTCTATCACCCGAGTGAAGACAGCAAGGTGAAAACACTACCCAAGCTTATGGATACTTACTACAACTCCATTGGACGCAACGGCACATTGCTTCTCAACTTTCCGATTATGCCAAATGGTTTGATTCATGAAAATGACGAAAAAGCTGCACTTGATTTTGCCAAAGCCGTGAAAAAAACATTCGCTGTAAACCTTGCCGAGAAAACGAAAGCTCAAGCTTCGAACATTCGCGGCAATGCAAAAAAATTTGAAGCCGCTATGGCCATAGACGATGACAAAGACACCACTTGGGCAACTGATGATGAGGTAACAAAAGCATCATTGACCATAGATTTTGGCAAACGAACCAAATTCAACCGTTTTCTTGCACAGGAATATATCCGTTTGGGACAACGTGTAAAAGCCTTCACTATTGAAGCCCTTGTCGATGGAAACTGGAAAGAACTGGCAAAAGCAACCACCATAGGATATAAACGTATTCTTCGTTTCCCGACGGTCGAGGCAACACAACTTCGATTCAGTATAACCGATTCGAAAAGTTGCCCTGCGATTTCCAATATCGGAATTTACAATGCACCGCAAATCCTTACTTCTCCGGCCATTATCAGAAATCAATCCGGTGAAATAATCATAACTCAGGCTGATGCAGAATCGGTTGTTTACTATACCATGGACGGAAGTGTACCAACCCCTGATTCAAAAAAATATTCCGGTCCTTTTCAAACAGAAGGAAAAGTTGAAGTAAGTGCTATTGCATACGAACCAGCTTCGGGTAAAAGCAGCCCAGTATGTCACGAAGAATTCGACCTGCCCCGAAAGGATTGGAAAATTGTGGGAGTTAGCGATCAAAGGGCTTATGCAATCCTTGACGGAAACCCATCTACTGCATGGCACCAAGCCAGAAACAAAAGAATGCCCATTGATTTGGTCATCGATTTGGGAAAGGAACAAAACCTTTGTGGTTTCAGATACTTCCCGGACCAAGCCTTGTGGGGTCCCGGCATCATTACGAATTATCAGTTTTACGTTTCAAATGACAATATAGAATGGAAATTAGTAGATCAAGGTGAATTCTCCAACATCAAGAACAATCCTTTGTGGCAAATCAAAAAGTTTGCACCTGAAAGGGCCCGCTATATCAAGCTATGCGCTTTGAATAATACCGAGGGTAACGATAACACAGGCTATGCTGAAGTGGATGTCATTACAAACTGATTAATATTCTGAATGGAGTAATTTTCAAATGTTGTGTACGAGAAATCTTCTCACCGAAAGGTTTTACTGAAATCGACCCTTCAATGAGGCCGGGAGTTCGGCAGGATCGAGTTTTTAATAGTGTCGCTGCTGGACTTTGATTGTTGGAACTTTAAATAAGACACAAAAAAATAGGATTAAGGAACACATTATGAAGAAATCTACAAAACCAAAACTCATCACAAATATCGTATTGGTTTTAACAACAGTCTGGGGCACGATATGTCTTGCAGACAATCCGATCATACAGACCATTTATACTGCCGATCCCGCTCCGATGGTGTACGACGGGGTATGTTACGTGTATACCAGCCATGATGAAGATGTATTAGTGCGAAACTTCTTTACTATGAATGACTGGAGATGTTATAGCACAACCGATATGGTTAACTGGACCGATCTAGGCTCACCTTTGTCTTACAAAGACTTCAGTTGGGCCAGAGGCGATGCTTGGGCAGGGCAGTGTGTCTATCGCAACGGCAAGTTTTATTATTATGTGCCCATGAACCGCAAGAACGCGGGCATGGCTGTGGGGGTAGCGGTTTCGGATAAACCGGAAGGACCGTTTACCGATCCTATAGGCAAACCGTTGGTCTGTGCCGGTCATGGTGACATCGATCCGTCGGTCTTTATTGACAACGATGGGCAGGCCTACTTGTATTGGGGTAATCCTAATCTCTATTATGTTAAGCTGAATAAGGACATGATTTCCTATTCCGGTGAGATCAATAAGGTGCCCTTGACCACTGAAAGTTTCGGCGTTCGTACCAAAGACGACCGGCCAACCCAATACGAAGAGGGCCCTTGGCTGTATAAGCGCAACGGCTTGTACTACTTGATATTCGCAGCCGGTCCGATCTCCGAGCATATCTCGTATTCCACCAGCACCAGTCCGACTGGCCCCTGGACATTCCGTAACATTATCATGCCCACACAGGGACGCAGCTTTACCAACCATCCGGGAGTATGTGACTATAAGGGAAATTCTTACTTCTTTTATCATAACGGTGCGTTACCGGGCGGCGGGGGCTTTACCCGTTCGGTGTGTGTTGAACAATTCAAGTATAATGACGACGGTACCATACCTACGATCAATATGACCAAGACTGGTGCACCTCAGATCGGCCGTCTCAATCCTTATGACACCGTTCAAGCCGAAACGATCTGCTGGGAATCCGGCATCGAAACAGAAAAATGCAGCGAAGGTGGAATGAACGTCTGCGATATCGAAAACGGGGATTACATCAAGGTCAAAGGAGTGGATTTTGGTACGGGTGCAACATCTTTCGAAGCCAGAGTAGCTTCGGCGACAAGTGGTGGGAACATAGAAATTCGCCTCGACAGCCCAACCGGTACGCTGGTGGGGACCTGTGCTGTTTCCGGCACAGGCGACTGGCAGAAATGGGAGACAAAATCCTGTACTATCAGCGGGGCCAGTGGTGTACATGACCTCTATTTAATATTTACCGGTGAATCGGGTCGTCTCTTTAATTTTAACTGGTGGAAGTTTTATGGAGTGAGCAATTAATATGAACAAATTATTAAAAAACTTTATGGTTGTAGGATTTGCAGTTATAGTTTTGTTTAACACACGGGGATTTAACGCACGGGCGGTTCAGGCACCATATGGTCTGGAAACAACAATAGTAACATCTGCAATATCCCTTAATGGGACTGACATTTATAATGGATTACGGGGGCAGAGTTTTAACGAGGATTGGAAGTTTTACGAAGGAGATGTCAGCGAAGGCCAAAATATATCCTATGATGACAGCAGTTGGGAAGATATTACACTGCCGCATGACTGGAGTATTTTTAATACAATCCACCAGGATTCACCCGCTAATCACCACGGTGGTTATATGGACGGCGGTGTAGGCTGGTACCGCAAAGCCTTTACTGTCCCAGCTGATTACAAAAACAAAAAAGTGTTCATCAATTTCGATGGCGCGTATATGAACAGCCAGGTATGGATCAACGGCAATTTTCTGGGAGTCCGTCCATATGGTTACAGTTCGTTCGAATATGATTTAACACCTTATTTAATTTATGGTGGTGAGAATGTGATTGCTGTAAGAATCAACAATAACCAGCCGACCAGCCGCTGGTATTCAGGAAGCGGCATTTATCGCAATGTATGGCTGACCGTATTGAATCAAACTCACGTCGATTATTGCGGTATGTTCGTGACTACTCCCAGTGTCAGCAGCAGTTCGGCCGCAGTAAATGTAAAAACTAAAGTCGTGAATCAGTCTGATGCATCCAAGTCTGTTACATTGAAGACAACTATCCTGGATGCAAACGGCAACACAGTTACCACGAATACATCATCAGCGGTAAAAATCAATGCAAGTGACGACAATACTTTCAAACAGGACCTTACCATATCCAATCCCCAATTATGGTCACCAACATCCCCCTATCTGTATCTGGCCAAAACCCAGGTAATTGTCGACGGCTCAATAGTGGATACCTATCAGTCAACTTTTGGAATTCGTTATTTCACTTTCGATGCAAATGAGGGATTTTCACTCAATGGTGTGAAAATGAAGCTAAACGGAGTCTGCAATCATCATGACCTGGGCGCCCTTGGCGCAGCGGTCAATTACCGGGCGATTGAAAGACAGTTACAGATTCTCAAAGCAATGGGATGCAATGCCCTGCGTACTGCCCATAATCCTCCCGATCCCCAGGTGCTGGAAGTCTGCGATCGCCTTGGAATCATGGTCATGGATGAAGCCTTCGACGTTTGGGAAACGGGTAAGAATAATTTAAACGATTATCATCTTTATTTCAGCGAGTGGGCACAGGCCGATATCCAGGCAATGGTTTTGCGGGACCGTAATCACCCTTCGGTTATCATGTGGAGTATAGGCAATGAGATTCAGAGACCGTTGATTGCTACGGCAACAAATCTACGAGACTGGGTGAAAGATATTGATATCACCCGGCCGGTTACCTGGGCCTGTAATAGTTTGAATGGCTCAACCAACCAAGCTATCTCAAATCTTCTCGATATAGTCGGCCATAACTATTTCCCGGAGAGGTATGACAGAATGCACAGCAGGTATCCCACCTGGAAGATGCTCGGCAGTGAGACGTGTTCAGCCGTAACCAGCCGGGGTATTTATAAAATTCCGGCTGTCGAACTGATTGGAAGAGACAGCGACTTCCAGTGTTCTTCTTACGGTAACAGTGTGAACGGTATTTCAATCGCAGAGAAATCATACAGGGACATCAACAGCCGCAGTTTCATGGCTGGTGAATTCGTCTGGACCGGATTCGACTATATCGGTGAACCGTACCCGTATCAATGGCCTGCCAAGAGTTCGTATTTCGGTATTATAGATACCTGCGGTTTCCCGAAAGACATCTACTATTTTTACCAGAGCAGGTGGACCTCCGAACCTATGGTACATATCCTGCCTCACTGGAACTGGTCCAGTGGAAAAACGATTGAAGTATGGACTTATACCAATTGCGATAGCGTAGAACTATTCTTGAACGGTGTTTCACAGGGAGCCAAAATCGTGGACGATTCACCGCATTTGGCATGGGACGTACCCTGGATACCGGGGATAATCCAAGCCAAAGGTATCAAAGGTGACACTGTAGTGTACGACAAGATGACAACTGCCGGCCCGGCGGCCAAGGTGCAGTTGAAACCAGACCGAACCAGTATTACCGCCGATGGCAAGGATTTAGTGTTTATCGAAACCGATATCACCGATGCCAATGGCGTGTTGGTTCCCAACGCAACCAATACAGTAACCTTCTCCGTATCCGGTCAGGGAACCATTGTGGGAGTTGATAATGGCAATGCGCCCAGCGCAGAACCTTACAAGGCAAACAGCCGAAAGGCTTTCAGCGGGAAATGTCTGGTAATCGTCCAGACTACTAAAACTCCCGGATCAATAGTAGTAACCGCAGATTCAAGCAGACTATCATCCGCCAGTGTGACTGTTCGCAGCATTGTGGAAGAACCCGATACGATGGTAAAGAATTAGCAAATAGTTAAGGAGATTGAAGTGTGAAACGATTATTAAGTTTATTTTAAGCTCAAAATACTATACACTAACAGCTTTAAGCCGTTAATATGCCATTAACATCACACCATCTGTAGTCAAGTGTATGCCATTCTCCGGCCAGTATTCAGACTGAATATCATTGAGTTAAATCGAAGGATATTTTTCAACTATATGCAATGCACCATCGTTGTCCAGAGAGTGTCCCATAGAGATTTACGGTCATGATCAATATTGAATTCTGAAAGGACCATCTCCAGAAAGTTCATCACGTCTTTCTCACTGTATTCGCTAATCTTTAACGGGTCGGTTTCGGCTATTTCATTGATTGTGTAAATCCCCATACCCATATCAAGTCTGGCAGGGCTGTGTACGGGATTCACCATGTTCGCAGCATTGGGCCAAGAAACTTTAAAATGGGCTTCTATGCATGATTAGTTTGAAGATAATTTGGTACTGGCACATCCAGCAAAGGTGCGGGTGATAGGCGTAAAAAAAGCAACATGTGTGCGCTACCTAAAACTACTGACAGAGGGCCTTTTAGAAGGTCATTCAATTCAAAATTACTATCATGAACGGATGAAGTAATGTTTCTACAACAATGTCACCCTGACATAACAAGCGGAATATAGCCTCTAAATCATGCTGTAGTCATATGGTTTACGCATCACACGCGATACATAGCTCTGTGCTTCATCATCATCTACAAATTGTTCTTTCACCGGGTCCCAGTTTAGCTTTCGACCCAGGCGAATGGCAGTCACACCCAAGTGACAAAGGCTTGCAGAACGATGCCCTACCGAAACCGGACATATAGGAACTTCACGAGATTTGACACAATCCAGAAAGTTTCCCATGTGATTACTGCTGTTATACACGCGTTTGGCATTTGCTGGTAATTCCTCTGTAAGTAATGAACGCTCGCTGGCAGTAATCTGGCCGCGTGTAACCCATATCCAGCCGTCGGAACCGATGAACTTAATTCCATGCAGCTGGCCGTTACGATTTTTCGTGCTTCCGTTCCAGTCACTGTCTCTGGTGCTTTTACATGTATGTACGATACCATTGGGGTAAGTATATGTTACTTCGTACTCACTGGCTGCAGTAAAGCCGCCTGGAATCATATCTATCAGTTGCTTACCTTCTATACTAACTGGTCCTGAATCGTCCATGTCCAGTGCCCAGAGTACGATATCATTATGGTGTGCACCCCAGTCTGTCATTGTCCCACCGGAGTATTCCCACCAGTAGCGGAAACTAAAGTGCGTTCGTTCTTTTACATATTCGACTTTTGGTGTTTGTCCAAGCCAGAAATCATAATCGAATCCTTCCGGGACAGGTGATGTTTTGAATGGCCCCTTTCGCAGGCCGGCGGGTAACCAGACCTCTGCTTTTTGTATCTTCCCTATTCGACCATTGCAGATCAAATCACAGGCCATCCTAAAATGGATACTGCTTCGCTGCTGCGTGCCAGTCTGTAGGATGCGATTAGTCTGTTTCTGAACTTCGATAAGATGCTTGCCTTCGTCGATGGTAAGTGTAAGGGGTTTTTCGCAGTAGATGTCTTTGCCTGCTTTCATTGCAGCTATGGAAACGAGCGTATGCCAGTGGTCAACTGTGCCGCAAATAACAGCGTCAATATCTTTACGCTCCAGGAGCTTACGAAAGTCGGCATAACCTTCAGCGCCGGGGAAATCCTTTTTAGCATCCGCTAAATGACTGGCGTCAATATCACATACAGCTACGATTTTGGCACCCAGACTCCGGGCATTCCTTGCATCACCACGACCCTGCCCACCACAGCCAATAAGGCCAACTTGAATACTGTCATTGGGCGAGGAGTCAACTGCTTGTGTATTTTGTGCCATACACTCTTGCACCACCCACGAAGGTAATGACGTTGCTGCTGTCAGTAAACCTGTGGTCTTGAGAAAATTACGACGTGAGATAAAGAAATTTTTATTGATCATTGGTCAACTCCCAAACAACATGTATCCAGTTCATCACAAACATAATCTTTATATACCAATTTTCTGATTGTAGTATAAGGCTGTATTTATGGAAAGATTATTTTTAAAATGTATGTTATAGATATCTATTTATTAATACTATTTTTCTATCTAAATATTATTGTGCGGCTGATACGGTGATGAACCGGTTGAAAGACTGTGAAAGCATAAGAAAATATCATCTATTTTACAAATCTTATAAATGCTTTTAGGGTTCTCTTTGTATGGGTATAATCAAATAGAACATTTTGAAATGATATAAGCTTTTAATATTTGTTTCAATAGGAGATTTATCATGAAAAGGGAAAAAATACTAATATTTGTTGCATGTTCTTTGTTAGGTGCTGCCGGGATATGTTCTGCGCAACCATCACAGAACATGGTGCTTTGGTACCGCCAGCCGGCAACCCAGTGGCTTCAGGCAATGCCCCTGGGTAACGGTATGATCGGGGCTATGGTCTTTGGCGGTGTCCCACAGGAGCGAATCGCGCTAAATGAGTCGTCCTTCTGGTCAGGACGTCCTCACAACTACGATGATCCTAATGCTTTCAAGTACTTCCCTCAGATTCGCGATCTGGTTTTCGCGGACAAGTTCCAGGAGGCAGAGAAGATGGCTAACGACCACTTCTGGGGGATACCCAATTCGCAGGAGGCCTACCAGCCGATCGGTGATTTGCTTCTATCCTTCGCGGATGCCAACGTCACCGACTATCGCCGCGAGTTGGACATGGAGACGGGAATTGCTAAAATCAGCTACCGCTCGGGCGACGCGCTCTTCACAAGACAGGCGTTCGTCTCCTGGCCCGACCGTGTTCTGGTTTTGCGCATCAGCTCTGACCAGCCCGGTCGTGTATCCTTTGGTGCTCAGTTTCGCGGTCCTTATTTGGAGACCAGTGCTGCCGATCACGACCACCTTGTCATGGACGGTACATGGAAAGGTCCGTTCTCAGCCCCGGCCACGGGTATGGACGGCCTTATTGCGAGGACGGAAGGCAAGGGCCTGCGCTACGAGGCGGCTCTGACCGCCCGACTCGAAGGCGGCCAGTCCGAAGCAACCGATTCTACGCTCAATATCAGCAACGCCGACGCTGTCACCCTTGTTCTGGCAATAGCCACAAGTTTTGTGAACTACAATGACATCAGTGGCGACCCGGCAGCCCGGTGCAAAAAAGTCATGGATGCCGTCGCCGATAAGGACTTCACCACTCTCTATAGCAGGCATGTGGACGATTTCCGAAACCTGATGGGCCGGGTACATTTGCAGATCGGCGATGCTTCGCTAAATGATAAACCGACTGATGAGCGTCTCATAGTAGTTCGCGCAGGAGGCTCGGATATTAATCTGGAGGCGCTTGCGTTTCAATTTGGCCGGTATATTCTGGCTTCCAGCAGCCGAGCCGGTGGCCAGGCGGCCAACCTCCAGGGTATCTGGAATGAGTCTATCCTACCACCCTGGGGTAGCAAGTACACGGCTAATATTAACGTGGAAATGAATTACTGGCCTGCGGAAGTATGCAACCTCGTCGAATGTCACCAGCCCCTGTTCGATCTGATCAAGGACCTTTCAGAGGGCGGTGCCAGGACCGCCAAAACGTACTATAACTGCAACGGCTGGGTACTCCATCACAACACCGATCTCTGGCGCGGTACGGCGCCGGTTGACGCCGCTCGGTATGGCATCTGGCCGATGGGCGGCGTTTGGCTATGTCGGCATTTGTGGGAACATTACGCTTTCGGTGGGGACGATAAGTTCCTTCGGGATAATTATCCTATTATGAGGGGGGCCGCTCAATTTCTGCTGGAAATGATGGTGGAGGATCCGAAACACCACTGGCTGGTTACACCTGTCTCCATGTCCCCTGAGCACAGATATCAAGACAAAAACGGGAACTTAGTGTCTGTGTCACCGGGGCCGACCATTGACATCGCTCTCATTCGTGAGTTGTTTTCGCACTGCATCGAGGCCGAGAAGATTCTTGGCATAGATGAGGATTTCGGGGCGACACTTTCCGATGCCCTTAAGAAGCTTCCACCCTACCGCATCAACAGCCGGGGCTTCCTGCAGGAGTGGATTGAGGACTGGACACCAGGTACCGAGGGTCATAACACCTCACCTCATTTCCCCTTTTTCCCCGGTAATTCTATCACCTTGCGAAACAATCCTGATCTGTCAAGTGCTATTAACAAGGGGATGGAGACACGGCGCCCCGGTGGCGGCTGGATTGGAGCATGGAACACCTGTGTCTGGGCACGTCTGGAACGCGGCGACAGGGTTGAGCAATGGTTGCGGACCATCGTCTCTTCTTTTGCTGACAACCTCCACAATCCTCGTAACAACCAGTCGGATGCCAATTTCGGACTGACTGCCGCTGTTGCCGAAGCCCTTTTGCAGAGCCATGACGACGAAATCAGCCTCTTGCCCGCTGTGCCTCCGAGTTGGAGCACAGGCGCCGTCAGCGGACTCCGTGCCCGCGGTGGTTTCGAGGTGGCGATGCAGTGGAAGGATGGCAAACTGCAGTCCGCCACCATCAGAAATTCCACTCCGGCCACGTTTAAAGTACGTTACGGTATCAAGACTGCTGAGTTCTCGATCAAGGCCGGACAGAGCTTACGTTTAAATGGGAACCTGGTAGTAACTGCCACATCTTTAGCGGCTAATCTTAAACCGCGAATCATCGTACCGACCGACATAGCACCTAATACAGTGGAATCCGATGATATGGAGTCCATGATTCGGCTTCTGAGGCATGCCGACCTGTTCGAAATCGAAGGTTTGGTGGCTACCACAGGCTGGAGTAATAACGGTGGCTAAGAACGACTTGATCTTATTCACGCGGCCATAGACGCCTATGAGAAAGATTTGACCAATCTGAAAAAACGCTCAAATCAGGATGGCCATCTATCCGATGAATCGCATCAGGAAATCTGATACTGGCCAAATCCTGATTATTTACGATCCCGCGCCATGTTAGGCAGCATAAAAATGGGGTATCGTTTTATTGGTGAGAACAATGATTCTCCTGTCAGCAACTTGATTATTAAGATGGCTGATGAAGGAGACGAGCGATCCGGCTGTGCCATGAACGATATAGTCTGCCTGTTCATAAGGTTTGAAATCCGGCGTAGTAACGCCGTCATACGGTGCAAAAATTATTCCGCTATAACTGACTTTAATATGACGGCTTAAAGCTATTGTGGGTGACGTTACTGCAACTGTTATGAGATTTTTGTCCGATTTGCAAACTATGAGATAATCAATTATTGAAAGAAAAAAATATATCGATAGAATTACATTAACAGGAGCCGAAACCGTCTCTTGATTTTGAGAGCTTTTTGTCCCATTGTTACTGGAGACATTCGATGAAGAATCGAAGGTTGTGTTAGAGCCTCTTGTAAAACAAAATAAGAAAGGTGAGGAAATTATGAAACGCAGAGATTTTCTTAAGAACAGTACAGTCGCTGCCGGCTTGGCGAGTTCTCAACAGTTGCTCTCGCCTCTCATGGCAAGTGAAAGCAGTCCCAACAAGCCATCCCAGATTTCCGATCAGATATCAGGGCTAACAGGAGCGGTACAGGAGGAGCTCCGTTCAGCCGACTATTTGCGCCGCATGCAGACGGATAAGTATCAGTCTAAACCGCCTGTATTCGCGGAAACAAAACTGACGCCTGCTGTACAGGTCTCGCCAATGCCTCTGGCGGAACGGCTCAAACGGAACGTTGTACCACGGCGGGGCTTTTGCAGCACCGCGCCCGGCGCGACACTCAGCGAGGGGCTCACCTCCGGCAATGGAGCAATGAATATCGAGATGACGTGCGATCCGTACTCGGAGCAGATTCTCTTCCGTCATGAAAGTCTGCTTATGCCATGGAAAAGGCCCCTCGAGGCTCCAAAGGTCGCGGACATATTTCCGCAAGTGCGGCAAATGGTGCTCGACGGGAAATACCGCGAAGCCATTGAATTCGCTTTCCAGGAAATGGAGAAAGGCCCCATAAAGCGGAATACATGGGGGCATCCCACAATCCCGGCATTCCTGATGCGTCTTGATTTTCCAAAAACCGCATCGGTCAAGGACTATCTCCGCACTGTCGATTTCGAGAGCAGTGAGGCAAAGATTTATTGGAACGATGAGCGCGGCGAATGGCTTCGTCAGACTTTCACGTCTCGGCCCGACAACGTCGTGGTTCAATGGCTCACCGCCCCGAAAGGGCAGTCGGTGAATGTCCGAATCGCACTGTCAGGTTCCAGGAGAAGAAGACGCCCCAATTCAGCATTCCGGCAGGAAACGAGCCTGGCGACTAGTAGCGGGGAAAGCGAAATTCAGCGTGACTTTAACGAGCAGCGACTGATTTACAAGTGCCGTTTGGACCCTTCTACAGACAACAGCGGCTACGCCGGGGTGATCCGAGTGGTTCGCGATGGCGGCTCGGCCCGGATGGAAGATGGCACTCTGGTCATCGAGAAAGCCTCGTCAGTGATGCTTCTCACTCGTATTGAATGGTTCGCCGACTACAGCGAGGAGAAGGTGGAAGCTCTGCGGCTGGCTGTGGAACAACTCATACCCGACTATCAGGCAATGGTGGAGCGGCACCGCAAAGTCCAGTCGGAGGCCCTCAACCGCGTCACTGTAGATTTCGGCGGTGCCTCCCAATATGGCATGTCCACAGAGGAACTTTTGGCTGATCAGAGGTCGAGGCTGGATTATTCCCCCGCGTTGCTGGAGAAGATATTCGAAATGGGACGCTATTGGTTCATCCTCACCAGCGGCAAATATTGCAGCATGTCGGCCGAGGTCAATGCTAATATTAATCTGCAGATAGCGCCCGGCGTGCAGGGCGATCACCGGGAAGGCATGGATGCCTACTTCAATTGGATGGAGAGCTTAGCCCCGGACTTCCGGATTAACGCAAAGAACATCTTCGGGATGCGCGGCACACATTATAACCTCTGGCCGGACAAAGGAATGGGCGTCACGTTCCATTATTCCAGCGCCTCTAATTCCGGGGAGATCTGGCCTCATCCCTACTGGCTTTCCGCCGGAGGCTGGTGTTTACGCCCGTTCTGGGATCACTATCTGGTGACAGGGGACCTGGAATTCCTTCGCAATCGCATGGTGCCGGCATATAAAGAGTTAGCGTGGTTTTATGAGGATTTCCTGACGGTCACCGATAAAGACGGCAATTACATCTTCGTTCCATCCTTCTCGCCAGAGAACAATCCCGGGAACACGAGCCCTTCGGAAATGTTGGTGATCAACGCTTCCATGGATATCGCGGTTTGCAGGGAAGTGCTGACTAATCTGGTCGTGGCTTGTGAAACCCTGGGCACCGACGCCGACAACGTAACAAAATGGAAGGCGATGCTGGAGAAATTGCCACCCTACCTGCTCGAACCGGACGGTACAATGAAAGAATGGTCATGGCCCACGCTGCAAGAGCGTTATAACCATCGTCATCTCTCTCATCTCTACGGTGCCTGGCCAGGCGACGAGATCGATCCTGACCGCACACCGCAACTTGCCCGAGGCGCAGTTATGGCCGACAGGAGGCGCACGCCGGAAAGGCTGGCGGCTCATGGTCGATGCCAACGCGCTTTGATTGGGGCACGGCTCAAAGACAACTTCACGGTGGACACCGAGCTTCGGCAATTGATTGAGCAGGGCTACGTCAACACAACGCTCAGGTGTTCTCACGACCCCTACGTAGGACCCATGCCGGATGCACAGGGCGGGATTCCCGCAATCATGATGGAAATGCTTGCCTACGCACGCCCCGGTGTGATTGAGGTGCTTCCTGCACTTCCTCCCTCGCTGGTAAAGGGATCGATCAACGGGATGCTGGCACGTACCTTCGCTCGGATCGACAAACTAGCCTGGGACATGGAAGCCCGGACCGTGGACGTAACGATCACCTCGGTGAGAAAGCAGGACGTCACTTTGATTGCCCGGTATGGCATTGAAACGATTACCGCGTCTGCCGGAGTTTTGGCGGCGAAGCCCCAGCCTGGCAAGGCCAACTGCGACCTGCACTTGCCGGAGGGAAAACCGGTGGAACTACATCTGAAGCTCGGCCGGAACAAGCCGCTTGATTGGGCCGCTCGGGTAGCTTAGTAAACGCTGCCCGAACAGAACCTCGCTTTGAAGACTGCAGGAAATCCCGGTTCAGACATCCGGATCGACAGAGTACTTTGCTGTGAACAGTGGCGTGATTAAAGGATTTGCGGTGCAAAAATTTATACGTTACTAAGTTGTTGTAATTTATACACCAAGTCAGCGGTTGTATGATATGTGAAATGAATAAGTTTACATTACTGGATTAATCTTAATCACCGATTTGCAACAGATATGAACGTTTGTGCTACTGCCAAGCTACGGCTACGCTTCGTCAAGCATCATAATTCTTTCATTGACAATCATAAAGTATTTTACTAAAATCATTTACACAGGGTAAAAACGGACTGAAAATCCGTGTGTCGGCGGCATGAATTTCGATAACAGAGCCGGAACTGGCACACAAACTCGACAAAGAGGAAGACAGCCGCAACAATAGTAATTTAATGAGTTTTTCCCAGGATAGATTATGTCGGAGAAATTCGATGTTGTTGTAATCGGCAGCGGGCCGGGTGGTTACGCCGCGGCAATCCAAGCAGCACAAATAGTTGCAATTATTTTATAGAATTCAAGTCAATAGTGTATTTAATACTGTATTATGTAAAGGTCGTAGTTTAATCGGAATTTACATCCAAAAAGGTCACCGTATATTTGATCCGATGACCATGCTATGGTGTAAAGGTCAACGGTCACCTATGAAGAGAACAAAGTCAAGTAATAAAATCAATACCATAAAAAAATTTTCTTTGAGGCATCATGTTACGACTTATCAATCACTATTCAATGCTCATCTGAACAGCCTTTCAACTTCACGATGCTTTATCACAGACATCGTGAATCTACCTTTGTCATAGACAACCGGCATAATTCCATCAAAGACAGCGATAATAACAATGGTTTTTCAGGAGTGTTGTTTATCCCCACGTTTTGAGTTTATTTTTAGGGATTGCTATAATTTTGTTAATTTCTTTCAGGAGGGAAAATGTATTGGCATAAATACCATAAGACTATTAAGCTAAATCTTTCAAATAAAAAACTTGTGCAATTGGATTATCTACGAAAACGGCCTTATGGCAAATTAAGAACTTATATTTAGTGGAGTACTACGTATGAAAACAATTGTAAAATCCCTGTCGGATACAAAAATCAGCTTTACGATTATGGCATTATTGGTCTGCGTGGCGATGCTGGCCTGTCTGCTTCAAGGCAGCGCTATGGCACAGGGTGCTGGCGCAGGTCGCGGTGCCGCTGGAGGTCGTGGGGGCAGAGCAGCTAACCAGCTGGCATCGTCAATGGATGGGAAATTTTCTGTTACTGTTGATCAGTTCACCAATGGAAGCATCAAGGTTACCCCTGCTCTGCCCGAGAATGGGCGAGTTGATGCAAATACCGTCCTTACGATAACTGCTACTCCGGCCGAAGGTTACGTTCTTGACAGTTATTATTATCGGAATGCCGGCGGTGGAAGGGGAATGTGGGGAGGAATGTATTATGAATCTATGGGTCCGGAGTTTAAGGTTACGGTTGACCAGAACAAGAGAATCGGAGCTTCATTTATTGAAAAGAAAGCTCTGGAAGGCTTCACAGTAAAGAATAACATAGTGTATGCCCAGCCTGGCGTAAAGAAGCTGAAATACGATGTCTTTTCACCCAATGGTGCGAAAAATCTGCCCTGCATTGTTATTATTCACGGTGGCGGATGGTCAACCAACTGTGAAGATGTAATGCGAGGTCTGGCACGAGAGCTATGCAGAGATGGCAAGTATGTGGTATGCAGCATTGATTATCGCTGGGCACAAAGGGGAGACGGCGATGAAAAGCCCAACACAATGGCCAATATTATTGAAGACGTATATGGAGCTATTGCTCATATTCAGGAACACGCTGCCGAATATGGAGCAGATCCGACAAGCTTAGCTGTTACAGGCGACAGTGCGGGCGGCCAGTTGTCGGCCGTGGCAATCAATATGGTCGGTCAAATTGGTGATGGCGGCTTTGGAGTTAAACCAGGTGTATTCCAGTTCAAGCCGACCTATATGCCCAAAGGCAAAACAGTTGAGCAAGTACGTAAGGAAATTACAGCAGCAATTAAAGCTGCTGCACCAAGTTATGGCGTTTTTGAAAATTTGAATGCTTACTCAAATGATCCTGCTGCTGATAGAACCGCTTTGAGTAATGCAGTTTCACCTATTAACTTCATTCCGGATGTGAAAGAAAGGGCAGTGCCGCAGTTCCTTACTCGCGGAACAAACGACGGGCTTATCAGGAATGAAAATGTTCAAAAATATGCCGATGCTTTAAAAGCCAAAGGGCAGACCGTAGTATATCTACAACCCGAAGGCGCCAGCCATGCATTTTTCGACTGGAAACCGGATGCACGCACAAAGACTACTTTTGTTCAATACGGCATACCTTATGCTGCTAAAATGGAAGAATTCTTTAATACGGTATTCTACCCAAAAAGATAATGTAAAAACTCGAATTTAAAACTGAAAATAAGGTTAGCCATTTTATTTGCTCTGGTCTTATTTTATAATAGAATAATCATTTGCCCTATATATTTATATCTATTTGTTTATTTATTAAGTACTATATATAACAAGCCTTAAGGATGCAAGTTCTTCAAATATAGCTCTATAAAAATGTTAAATATTTTCACCCTATACTTATTCGGCCTGCAAAAATGCTTCATATATTAGCTACAGAGTCTTATTAACTTAATGCCTAACTTATGCTTGTCAGTGTCTATGCCAGTGTCTATTTGTACTTACTGAGAGTGCATGTTGGCTCTAAAGCCAGTCTACATTCAGTTGACTTTCTTTATAGACGCTCAAAAATGCGTATAAGTATCCTATTTACAGAAACTTACAGCTCGATATAACATCTCTTAATCAGCGGGTCATAGGTTCGAATCCTATATCGCCCATTCAAAAACTCCTGATTTCCACTTCCAAAAAGCGGTTTCGGGAGGGCCAGTAATTTATCGGTGCCGATGGAGCAGAAAAAGTTTGTTAAAAATCTACGCAGAGGGATTTATCAAGAGCTTAATCTTGTCATAAGCCGTTGGCCGACTTTACCCTTTATGTTCCCGTTAGAAATTCTAAAGCTGATACTACGATGTCACAATGAAGTGTCCGTCAGACAATTAAGCGTGCCGGTATCTTTGCGATACTGGCTTCAAATCCCGCAGCCCGACTTTGTTTATAATCGGGTGGTCTCAAAGCCAGGAAGCTACAGGCAAGGATAGAAAAAAAGCCCCTTTTTTGTAAAAAGGGGCTTTCTTAAACACAAGCATTTGCAATAGTTAGACAGGCCCTGTTTATATAGAATAAAGCATCAGATACCGCAGCGATCACATGAGCCTGGATTCTGCAGGTGCCTTTACGCACCGTAAATATTTTACCGACTATACCACCTTATGTGGACAGTTTATATGCGCTGTTGTTATATTCTCCTACAAAAATGCACTGACCACCCAAAACATTGGGAGCATCATACATTTATATATTTTCCTAAAAAAACTAAAGAGCCGACTTATACACCCAAATATCATCCATGAACAAAATGCCCACGCTTCCGGTCGCACCGGTTCTTTCCAGACCAATTATAATATGAGTGACATTAGCCAGATTGATACCGAAGTCCGCCAGGGGTACCTCTGCATTTTGCCATTGAGCCTGTGTCAGATCTATGCCACTTATCAGAAGCTTGGAGTTGTTCAGCTTGACGTACAACTGCTCCGTTCCGGCATTGTTCGGATCGCCGTAGAACCACAAAACCAACGTCTCAGGAGCGCCAATAGTCCAATCACCGCCGATTGACAGTTTGCTCGTGCTCGCAGTCACTTCAGACTTACTTGCAGTACTATTGTCGTATATTAGGGGTGCCGACTGTCTGCCGCCATGAACAATAGCAGTTTCCATCGTCGGCTGGAATGCCTCAGAATAACCCATTGTTGAGCCGTTGATTGAAGGATTATCATATCCATCTACCCACGTATCATAGACCAGATTGCTATCTTCTTCGCCTGCAGCGATGTCATTGTATGACTCGAAATCATCCACTACGAGATATTCCTGAGTTGAGAAGCTCCAGGAGTTGCCCGGCCATACCTCAGCGGCATTGACCTCGTCAACCCGCCAGAAATAATCACTTCCCAGATCGAGTGATAACGGACCATAACTTGCCTGAGAGACGGTCATAACTGGAGCGGTTCCGTCCAAAACAGCCTCCTGGTCGGTGCTGACATACACATTGTGCTCGGCCGCTCCTCTGCCGGGACTCCAGTTCAGAGCAGTATCTATAGCAACGTCTGTTGCCCCATCTTCCGGAACGGGCTTTCTTGCATCAACCGGTATGTACATGAATCTCACTTCGCTCAGACCGTACTGGTTAAATAGGCCAGTACTGCCGCCATGGTTGCCATTGGCAGTTACCTTGACATATTTAACCTCTGCGCTATCAAAAGGTACTGTCGTATTGGCCGCATAATCTGCCGTACCGGACGCATGGGTCAATTCGGAAACATCTACCTGCGCCCAGGTAACGCCATCTGCAGAGTATTCTATCGTCGCCTCTTTAATTCCGTATAGTGAAAGAACTGAATCACCGTTATAGTTCCAAACAAGCATCTCATGCAGCTTATAGAGCTTACTGAACTCGTATTGTATCCAGGCCGAACCCGGGTCACCAGCAGAGCTGAGCCACATATCAGCCGTATCGATTGAGTGCAGGTCATTCGCGTCCAGACCCGAGCCGTCGATTGTTTTTTCCGGCCCTTGACCTTCCGACTGGCCAGAAGCTGTTGGAATTATATTCGCGGCAGGAATAGGATAGGCGATAGGCTCGACCGTAAAGCTCCAGAGGTCGCCTTTGAAAACCGTATTGTCCGGTGGGGCGTTGACCTCATCGACACGCCAGAAGTAGGTTTGGCTGAAATCGAGACGACCGGGACTGAAAGTGTTCTGACTTATTCCAGGTCCTACAAGCAGTGGACTGTCCGAACCGGCGTCATTGACATCATCGAAATTCATACCTAAATAAACATTATGAGTTTGCGCGTACCGGCCGGGAGTCCAGCTAAGGACCACATCCCTTAATATGTCTGTGCTCTGATCTGCCGGCTCCGGTAATTTCGCTCCTCCAGGATTAAGGTCTCCCGGTTTCATTTCCCCATTCATTAAGCTATATATTTCTTCCGCTGAAAAAATTGTGTTGAATAAAGATACTTCATCAATAGCGCCTTCGAAGATATTGCCTCCAGCCTCAGAGGCACCAATTCTGATTGTTGACTCTGGAGTGTTACCATACGCGGGGGATCCGGTATTAACCTCTTCTCCGTTGAGATAAGCTACAAGAGTTTGCCCGTCGAACGTAATGGCTATATGCTCCCACTCATTTTCCTCCACTGTTCCGAGGCCGTATGCCGATCCATTTAAGCTCCCGAAATAAAATTCGCCGGAAGGACCATTGATCTCAAGCGCCCAGTACATCTGGTCAACGTTATAAGCAGTTCGATTGGACACAATTCCCTGGTAAGTTGTCCCACCAGTAGAAAATTTAACCCAGCAGCCAACTGTCATTTCTCCGGTCCCTAACGTGTTATCCCACATTCCACAGTCGATTGGATTGCTCCCTTGGGTTCCAAATTGCACAGCAGTGCCAAATCCGGGAGGACCCTCTACCCATGTCGGGTTGCCTGAAATAGTGCCGTCGTGACCATTGCTGGAACCATCAGCTACAATATCGCCTTCTCCCTCATCCATTGAGTAATAAGCCACAAGTTCAGCCATTGAATTGCTTGCCAGACTTAGCACCAAAAGCATACAGGAATAATAAATCATTTTCTTATACATAATAATCCTCCTTTAAAAAATGAAACCTGTTTCATTAATCCTGGTAATCGTAATTGAATCCAGCAATTCGCTGTCTTCTATGTAAGCAATCTCCAAAGTGTATGTACCGGCTGCAATTGCCTATTCTACTTTTGTATCATTGTCCCGACTACTATGAACAATATCCAATATCTCAGTATCAGTCAGCTCCGCCAATTTTATATTTACCACCCGGGGCTGTAATCGTATATCCAGCTACCACCTGCAGGTAAATGGAATATCTCCACTACCGCACGTTCCGGATTCTACTGCAATGTACTTACCTCCCGAGGCATTGGAACCATCATTAATCATCATTGGTGCCTAAATCGAATCGACCGCCTCTGCTTCGATCCAGATTTCTTCCGAAGAGGCACCTGAGGCACTTTATATTTTAGTTAATTTTCAATCAATTTTTCCATCTGATACAAAAAAGCCATAGTCCGTACGGTACAAGGCTCGAAAAGGTCAAATCCATTTTATTATCAACCACTCTGCGCCATACGGCACAGAGTCATTCACGCCTCAGTATTCATCAAAGCCAGGCAATATAGACAAAAATACCGGTTACGGCGTCGGATCGGAGAGAAATTCGACTTCACCCGGCGTTAGCACCCTGTTATAGATCCGGATTTCATCGATCATCCCTGTGAAACGGGCCTCCTGGGCAGTATTGCCGGCATTGGCTCTGGCTCCGATATACGTATTATGCGTCGTCGCACCAATAGTGCCGGGATCAGTATCAACTACCGTATCTTCGACGCCATTGATGTAAATACGTTTTGTATTGTCCACATTGTCATATACGCAGGTGATGTGAATCCATTCATTAAGCGGCGGAACAATACTACTGGCAGTATCATCGTTACCGACACCCCGTGTCGTAAAACATACACTGCTACTGCTGTGTCTTC
>Ga0315543_1000052_pt1 | contig 138497 bp, 147 predicted proteins | sample SalMarSW160210MG_2_FD_203098 | JGI IMG/M metagenome (GOLD analysis project Ga0315543, IMG submission 203098) | Salt marsh sediment microbial communities from the Plum Island Ecosystem LTER, Massachusetts, United States - Salt Marsh Sediment SW1601-210 ...
AGCTTTATTACCTTCAAACAGTTCACCGGTAAAAGATTCCTCATCAACCTGATTCAGACGTTCTACAGCGTTCCTACCGTCGTTATCGGTCTCTTCGTCTTCGTATTTATTTCTAGGTCGGGACCGCTGGGTGAACTCGGCTTAATGTTCACACCGACTGCCATTGTCATAGGACAGGTGATACTGATTTCCCCGATTCTGCTCGGCTTGACCATTTCAGCCCTTAGCGGCGTGGATAAGACCCTTCTGGATACAGCCAGGTCCCTGGGCGCCAGCGGTTTTCAGATTACACTTCTCGTTCTCAGGGAAGCCAGATTCGCCGTCATGGCGGCGGTTATTATGGGATTCGGCAGAGCAATTTCAGAGGTGGGTATCTCACTTATGATAGGCGGTAATATCAGGAATTTTACCCGGGTTATCACCACCGCTATTTCACTTGAGACCTCCAAGGGAGACCTTGAATTCGCCCTTGCCCTCGGAATCATTTTACTTTTCATAGCCCTCGTCGTTAACATCGTCATGAACAGGATACAGCAGAGGTAAACAATGCCGGTACTGGAAACAGTTAATCTATATCAGACAATTAACAGGACGGATATCCTGAAAAATATCAATCTGAAGGTTGATAAAGGGGATATTTTCGCCATTATCGGGCCCACCGGCGCCGGTAAGACCACCCTCCTCCGGCTCCTGAATACTCTCGACCTTCCCGCTTCAGGCAAGATATATATCAACGGCACCGATACCGCCGAATCGTCGGGAACAAGACTGGAACTGCGGCGTTCGATGGCTTTCGTGCTTCAGAAACCGGTAGTATTCAATATGAGCGTCTATGAAAATATCGCTGCGGGCCTGAAATGGCGGGGAGCAGAAAAATCTGAAATCAAAGAAAAAACTTCCGAAATCCTGGAAACCATCGGGCTTTCGGAATACCGGAAAAGGAATGCCCGGACGCTTTCAGGAGGCGAGGTGCAGAGAGTTGCCATTGCCAGGGCAATAATCAGCGAACCAGAAATATTACTGCTCGATGAACCAACCGCCAATCTCGACCCCGTTTCGGCGTCCAGGACGGAAGAACTGATAATGGAAATGATTCAACGCTATAACACCACCACGATAATGGCAACCCATGATATGTCCCAGGGACAGCGGATGGCCGACCGGGTGGCTGTAATACTTGATGGCGAAATATTGCAGACAGGTAACTGGCCGGAGGTATTTAACTCCCCTGGCAGCAGAGAGGTTGCCCTCTTCGTGGGGGTCGAGAATATAATCGACGGAGAAATTGTATCCGGTCAGGATGAACTGGTTACTATAAAAGCCGGCAATAATATTATCGAGGCGATTACCGATTACCCGGTTGGAGAGAAGGTCAGTGTTTGTCTCCGACCGGAAGACATTACAATAGCCACCTTAAAAATCTCTACTAGCGCTAGAAACTCTTTTGCTGGTAGAATAAGGAGGACGGTCTCCTACGGCGCTCTCACCCGTGTATTCATAGACTGTGGTTTTCCTCTGGTTGTGCTGGTAACAAACAGGTCGGCCGGAGAAATGGGTCTTGAAAAAGGCAAAGAGGTCTATGCCAGCTTCAAAGCCACTGGAGTTCATATTATTAAAAGATAACGATTCACCAGGTCTGTAAGAAGAGACAGTTATGCTGGAAATTAAAGCTCTAAACGTTCAGATGGGTAAATTTTACCTCAAAGACGTCAACCTCGATGTCAGAGACGGCGAGTATTTCGTCCTGCTGGGACCGACCGGCTCGGGCAAGACGGTTCTCCTTGAATCCATTGCCGGTCTTAACGCCGTAACCAGCGGTGAGGTATGGATAAACGGCAAAGACGTAACCGACCTCAATCTGGAGCACAGGAGAATAGGCTTTGCTTACCAGGACTACGCTCTTTACCGCCATCTGACGGTACGTGACAATATATCCTTCGGTCTGATGTGGAGAAACATGAAGCGGAAGGATATTGAAAAATCGGTTGACAAGGCAATTGAACTCCTTGGTCTTTCGAGCCTTCTGGATAAAAGGTCCTGGACTCTGAGCGGCGGAGAAAGTCAGAAAATCGCTCTTGCCAGGGCAATCGCCATCAAGCCTGACCTGCTTATTCTGGATGAACCCCTCAGCGCCGTTGATTCAGAGACAAAAGAAGACTACGAGAGAGAATTGAAAGACCTCCACAAACGACTTGGGCTGACAACGATTCATGTTACCCACAGTTTTGAAGAAGCGATAGCCCTGGGCGACCGCATAGCGGTTATTATGGATGGCGAAATACTCCAGGTCGGCACTCCGGAGGAGATATTCCGCAAGCCGCAGTCGGAGGTGGTAGCACGGTTCCTCATGACCCGCAACGTTTTTGAAGGAGAAGTATCTCCCGGAACGGACGGACAGGTTGTTTTATCAATAGACGGGACAAAGCTGGCTGTCAGCACCACTCTACAGGGTAAAATACATGCCTCGATTCGCCCTGAAGATATACTGATTTCCAGGGAACAGCCGGACTCGGGCAGTCTTAACAGCTTTCAGGGTACTATCACCCGTATAGTCGACCGCGGTTCCGTTGCTTACGTTACCGTCGATGTACCCCCTTCCTTTATCTGTCTTATGCTCCGGCGTTCGCTGAAACAGGCGGAACTCCAGGAGAATGAGAAGGCATTTATAACATTCGATGCGTCGAATGTAAACGTTTTCGAATAGGAAGTGAGATGGAAGAAAATCCGCAACCACAAGATAGTAAAATAACCGCAGTCAAACCGGCAGGTCTTTTCGATTCCTGGCACCGCCAGATTAACTACCTGCGGATATCGGTTACCGACCATTGTAATCTGAACTGCGTTTATTGTTCGGTGGCAGACATGCCCCGGCTCCGGCACGAAGATATACTATCTTATGAAGAGATTGAAAAGGTTGTCCGGGTAGCGGCCGAAATGGGAATTAATAAAGTACGCCTTACCGGCGGCGAACCACTGATGAGACCCGATTTCTGCAACCTGGTTGAGTTGATTGCCCGGATAGACGGTATCGATGATATATCGCTCACCAGCAACGGCATACTGCTAAAGAGGTACGCCGCCGAACTGAAAAAAGCAGGACTGAAACGGGTAAATATCAGTCTGGACACACTGAAAGAGGAAAGGTTCAAGCAGATAACCAGGCACGATAAGCTGAAAGACGTGCTCTCAGGAATAGAAGCCGCCCACCAAGCGGGACTGGAGCCGGTTAAGATAAATATGGTGGTGCTGAGAGATATAAACGACGACGAGGTTGTTGACTTTGCCAGGAAGAGTCTGGATGAAGGATGGCACGTAAGGTATATCGAATATATGCCTATCGGTGCCGCCAGCGAAAAAGTCTCCGGCATGGTACCCGCACAGGAAATCATGGAGCGTATTCAAGTACTCGGTAAACTGGAGCCGTATACGGGTCCCGAAGGCAACGGCCCCGCCAGGTATTATCGCTTCTCCGGAGCTAAGGGAACGATAGGTTTAATCACCCCGATGACCGAACACTTCTGTCATACCTGCAACCGCCTTCGCATTACTTCGGACGGTTCACTGAGACCCTGCCTGCTGGCTGAAGACGAGATAAATATTAAGGAACCTCTCAGGAACGGGGCTACCACGGAAGAAATTAAAGACCTCATTCAGCAGGCAGTGAACCTGAAAAGAGAGCAGCATAACCTGGATGGAAGAATCGCTCCTGGTACGGACAAGCGCCCTATGTGCCAGATAGGCGGTTAATTCATAACGAGTTGTCTAAGAGAACAGAGCCACTGAGTAGTGGAAGTGTTTAAGAGGGGCAAAATCCAATATGTAACCTTAATGTTTATGAAGGAGCAAAACCCTATATATAATCGGGGTGTTTAAGAGGGGCTTCGCCCCTCTTCAGAAGAATTCTCCCCCTTCCCCTTGGTAAGGGGAAGGGGGATACAGGCCTGTCCGCCGTCCGCCTGTGGCGGACTTTAGCAGGCGGAGGGATGGGGTTATATAAACAGGGAGTGAGAGAAATGAGTGAAGAGCTAACCCACCTGAATACGGAAGGCGAAGCCAGGATGGTTGACGTTGGCGGGAAGGATATCACCCGCCGCGAAGCCGTAGCAACCGGCAGGGTAGTAATGAAACCGGATACCTTGGAACAGATTAAAACCGCCGGGCTTAAAAAGGGAGACGTCCTCGCCGTAGCCAGAACGGCCGGCATAATGGCGGCAAAAAAGACACCCGACCTTATACCTCTCTGCCACCCGATACTCATAGATGAAATAACAATCGACTTCGACCTTTCGGGAAAAGACTGTATTGACATCACCGCCACCGCCAGAAGCAGCGGCAAGACCGGAGTCGAGATGGAAGCCATGACCGCAGCCTCGGTCGCCGCCCTGACTATCTATGACATGGCTAAGTCCATTGACCGGGGAATGACCATCACCGATGTCCGCCTAGAGAGTAAAAAAGGCGGTAAGAGCGGAGTATATAAAAGAAAATAGGACAACCTGATGGAAATAACCCCAGCTACGGAAAAACATATCCCGGAAATCATAGAACTCCGGAAGGAGTTCATGGACTTCCACAAGGACATAGACCCCCGCTTCCCGGTAGTGCTACTATAGGAACCAATGATAAGACAAAGGCTAAAGCAAGCTCTTTCCAGCAGGCACAGGCACAATGTTATCGATACCGACCGTGTGATATCGGCAGTTTTAGTGCCCATCTTCCGTAAACAGGACGAGTACCACCTGCTCTTCACCAAGAGAACGGAAACGTTAAGGGACCACAAGGGCCAGATATCCTTTCCCGGCGGAGTGCGTGAGGAATATGACTCAACTCTGCTCGATACCGCCCTGAGAGAATGCTTCGAGGAAATAGGACTGGCTGGTGAGATGATTGAAGTGCTGGGTGAACTCGATGACACGCCCACCATGACAACACATTACCTTATTACCCCCTTCGTCGCCACCATACCCTGGCCGCTCCGGTTGAAACTCGACCCGGTTGAGGTAGATGTAATAATCGAGGCACCGATTTCGGCGCTTCTTGATAAAGACTGCTTTCGCCAGGAAGATGACCCCGTGAATAACGGTATCAGTGAGGGACCCTTTTACTACTATGATAACAGGATAATCTGGGGAGCCACCGCCAGGATAATCACCCAGTTCCTGGAGGTCTGGACCGAGGCGATGGGAGATAAAGCAGGATAAATTCTGAGTAACTATATACAAATTATAGAGATTGCTTCGTCGGCCTCAGGCAGACTCGCAATGACAATACCAGATAGAATTCGCCTGAACCTCGTTTGACCCTCACTCCCGTTTAGCGGTAATCTAATAGACAATCCCTGAAAATGAAAAATACACAGGAGGAATATTATTAGCCATGGAACTGAAGACGGTCTACTTTGAAAATCCGGGTAGGGAAAATACCGATGAAGTGCTCCGCATCGCCAGGCAGCGGGCGGATGAGCTTGGAATAAAGACCATTTTAATGGCGACCACGGTCGGCGATACGGCGGCAAAGGCTGTGGATGTCTTCGACGGCATGAAGGTAGTACTGGTCACTCACCTAACCGGTTTCAGAGAACCCAATTCCCAGGAACTGACCGATGAAAACAGGAAGAAAATAGAAAGCAAAGGCGGTATAATTCTTACCACGGCGCACGCCTTCACCGGCATAGACGGCGCAATGCGTAAGAAGTACAACATGTACCTGCTGGGCGACGTTATAGCCAGTACGCTGCGTATCTTCGGGCAGGGAACGAAGGTTGTTTGTGAAATCGCTTTGATGGCTGCCGATGCCGGCCTGGTAAACACCGGTGAGGATATCGTGGTCATTGCGGGCACGGGAAGGGGAGCCGATACGGCAGTGGTGCTCAGTCCGGTAAACTCGATGGACTTCTTCGATCTCAAGGTCAAGGAAATCCTCTGCAAGCCTCATTTTTAACCCGGTGAGAGGTAAATGACAGTAGAAATTCGTCGGATGGGTACCGATGCTTTAGCCCGTTATTCTGAGGTGCCCATCTCGTTTTTGGTAGAATCAATCTTCGCTCTGGAGCCGGAGGACGGCGGACTGGGCGGCATCAGGCTGCGAGAGGAGAAAGTCGAACACCCGTATGTCAAGGACTATGACGCCGCCAAGGGAGAAGGTCCCATCCGCTGGTTGAAACGGTTCGACATGTCTAACTGGGGTATTTTCATGGCTTTCGAGCAGGAGCAGCACATCGGCGGAGCTATCGCCGCTCCCGGCGCTTACGTCGGCGACATCGATACCACCTTTGCCCAGCTATTCGATATCCGCCTGCTCCCTGAGAAGAGACGGCATGGAAACGGTACGGCGCTTCTAAAACACGCGGCCGACTCAGCAAAGCGGCAGGGATGCACATACCTGAAAATCGAGACTCAGAATACCAACGTCCCCGCCTGCCGTTTTTACGCCAGCCAGGGCGCTGAGCTGGGAAACATAGATAAGTTCGCTTATACCGCTTATCCCGAAGTCAGACACGAAGTCCGCCTGGTGTGGTACCTGGAGCTGTAAAGCCGGTAGCAACACGATAAGAGGTGCGGTGATATGCTGCTCATACGCCGGTATCAACCGGAAGACAATGAAGCTGTAAAAGCTCTGCACTACGCAGGTCTCGAGCAATTCGATGCCGATGCCGGGGTTGAAGCCAACCCTTTTCTGGATACAGACCTCGACGATATAGAGAATGTTTATATACAAAACAAAGGCGAGTTTCTGGTAGGCATCTGTGATGCTTAAGTGAGAGTGCAGTTCGCCAAATATTGCACTCCAGCCCCGCCAAAACCTATAATATCACTAGCAGAATATAAGAAAGACGGGAATATAATGAGCTATAAAGAACACAAGGAAAAGTCGCCCCGCACCGTAACCTGCGCCGTCCTGGTCATCTCCGACAGCCGGACGGAAGAGACCGATGAGTCGGGCAAGCTGCTCAGGGAAAAGCTCGGCGAAAGCGGACACCAGGTAACCGATTACGCGATATTGAAAAACGATTCGGAAGCCATCAAGCGGAAGATAAAAGAGCTGCTCGCTCAGGGAGAGCTTCAGGTTATAATAACCAGCGGCGGCACCGGAGTAAGCCACCGCGATGTAACCGTGGAAACCATTACCACGATGCTGGAAAAGAAGCTGGAAGGCTTCGGGGAGCTTTTCCGTTCGCTTTCTTATCAGGAGATAGGTACCGCCAGCATCATGAGCCGTGCTATCGCCGGTGTTGCCGGGGGAAAAATTATAATCTGTATACCCGGCTCGCTTGGCGCCGCCAGGCTGGCAATAGAAAAAATCATACTGCCCGAAATCGGGCACATGGTCAGGGAGGCAACCAGATGAAACCTTTCGGAGCGCTTCTTCCTTTTAAACAGGCAGTGAAGGTAGTTGACGAGCATATCGAACCTATTACTCGAACCGAGGTAACAGGCATAGACAGGGCTGTCGGGAGAGTACTGGCTGAGGATATCGTCGCCAGTCAAAATACTCCTCCCTTCGACCGCGCCGCAATGGACGGGTACGCCGTGATAGCTACAGACACGTCGGGCGCCAGCAAGGAGACCCCCTGCGTACTGGAGATGGTCGGCGAACTCCACGCCGGTGATTCACCCGGCACGGCGGTAGGTCCCGGGCAGTGCATCCGGATTGCCACTGGAGCGATAATGCCGGAAGGCGCCGATGCCGTGGTGATGGTGGAAGATACCGCTTCCCGTAACGGCAGGATAGAGATATATAAAGAAGCGCAATCTTTCTCCAATGTAAGTAAAAAAGGCGAGGATATCAGAGCTGGAGAAACGGTCCTCAGTTACGGTACTTACCTTGATGCCGGGAAGATAGGCGTTCTCGCTTCCCAGGGTATTCAAAATGTAAAGGTCTATGAAAAACCCAGAGTTGCCATCATGCCATCGGGCGAAGAGGTGGTGGAGCTGGGTAAAGAGTTGAAGCAGGGACAGCTTTATGATATCAACACCTACACCATGCTATCGGTAGTGGAGGAAAACGGCGGCATCCCTGTCAGACTCGGTATTATCAGTGACAACCCTGAAGATATTCTCGCCAAGATAACCGAAGCGCTGAATAAGTGCGATTTCGTCGTTATCTCCGGCGGCTCCTCGGTGGGTGAAAAAGACCTGATTGCCGATGTTGTCGAGGAACGGGGAGACATCCTGTTTCACGGGGTTGAGATTAAGCCGGGCAAGCCGACCATGTTCGCCCTTGTGGAAGGAAAGCCGGTCTTCGGGATGCCCGGGTATCCCACTTCCTGCCTTGTTAATTCGTATCTCTTCCTGGTACCGGCATTAAGGAAAATGGCTCGACTGCCCCGGAAGAGGATTCAGACGGCTAAAGCCAAAATTGCCAGAACTACCTCCGGAGCCAAAGACAGGATGCAGTTCATGACCGTGAAAGTAGAGGGTGATGAAGCGATTCCGGTATTCACTGAGTCCGGAGCTATAACCAGCATCTCCCGGGCGGACGGTTATATAGAAATAGAAGCGGGTGGCTCGGTTGAAAAGGGCGAAACGGTAACGGTGACATTTTTCTAGGACTATACCCCATGCTGTCTCCATAATGTACGTCATTCCGGACTTGCTCCGGAATCCATTGTTGCTTTGCCTGGTAAATTATGTCCGGACAACAGGTTGTCCTGCGGATACCGATGGTATATACTGTCAAACGGACTTAAAATTATCAAAGTAGAAGGAGTTTTTATATGGCAGGTGTGCTTGAAGGCTTGAAGGTTATTGCCATGGAACACATGGAGGCTATCCCGGTTGCCACTGTCTGGATGGCGGACTGGGGAGCCGATGTACTGAAGATAGAACCCCTGACCGGTGACATGTTCCGGGGTCTGAAGGGTGCCCATGGTATGCCAACGGAGATAGAATTGAGTGGCACCAGCGTAAACTGGACATTCCATCTGTTCAACCGGAATAAAAAGAGTATGGCAATAAACCTGAAGACCGAGCGGGGTAGAGAAATCCTTTACAAGCTGGTCGAGACAGCCGACGTTTTTATGTCCAACTATGAACTGGACTCCCTCAAGAACCTGAAGACGGACTATGAAACACTGAGTAAAATCAATCCCGGGCTTGTCTACGCCACAATCAGCGGCTACGGGTCGGTCGGACCGGACAGTAAGCAACGCGGCTTCGACCACGCCGCCGGCTGGGCTCGTACCGGGATGCAGTATATGATAGGAGAACCGGGCAGCGCTCCGCCCAGGCTGCGGGGAGGTATGATAGACAGAGGAGTGGCGGCACCGCAGGTTCTCAGCGGCATCCTTGCCGCCCTGCTGCACAAGGAAAAGACGGGTAAAGGACAGGAACTGGAGGTCTCTCTGTTTCACGCCGGAATCTGGACTATCGCTCTGGATATAGAGGCGGCTCTGGTGGGAATAACGTCGATTAAAGATGACCGTAAAAAAGCCAAGAACCCCCTTTATAATGTATACCGTTGCGGAGACAACCGCTGGTTCCAGATGTCCATGCTTCAGTCCGACCCGGTCTGGCCCAGCTTCTGCCGCGCTATTGAGAGACCGGACCTGGAGAACGACCCCCGCTTCAATTCCCTGGAGGCAAGAGAGGATAACTGCGAAGAACTGATACGCATTATTGACGAGGTCCTTGCCACCAGAAACTCGGACGAGTGGGAGCCGCGTTTCAGAGAAAACGATTTAATATATGCGAAAGTCCAGAGTCCCACGGAAGTAACCACCGACCCGCAGGCTCTTGCCAATAACATCTATGTGGACATTCCCCACCCTCTTGGAAACTTTAAGATGGTAACCACGCCGGTCAAGTTCCGCCAGAATCCGGCTGAAATAAGGGCTTCCGCGCCTGAGGTGGGTCAGGATACCGAGCTGACGCTCCTGGACCTGGGCTATAGCTGGGAAGATATCGCCCTGCTGAAAGACCAGGGAGCAATATTATAGTCAATAACCAGAGATCTGGACATGAGAGCTGCGTGGAGAGAAAGGAGTATTGGTTTCATGAGTAAAGTCATGACAATGCAAGAGGCTATCTCCAGTCATGTCAAGAGTGGAGACACACTCTTTATAGGCGGCATGCAACACGGGGAGCCTTTCGCCGCGGTACACGAGATAGTACGACAAAAAATAGACCGGCTTACATTAGTATCCTGCCTTACCTTCTCTACAAACATGTTAATCGCCGAAGGTCGGACGGAGAGAGTTCTCACCGGATACTATGGACAGGACATCAACAGGTCATACTGGCTGAGCAGAGCAAGAAGCATGGACAAATACCCTGTTTTCCAGGAATATTCTCACTTCGGTATCGCCCAGGCACTCCTCGCCGGTCAGATGGGTATATCATTTATTCCGGTACACAGCATGGTAGGCTCGGATATGCTGAAATACAATCCCTGTATCAAGCTTATAGACGACCCGTTTACCGGTGGGAAAATCGGCGCAGTCGAAGCAATCGTCCCGGATGTAGGAATACTCCACGCGCAGCGATGTGACGAAAACGGAAACGCGCAGAGATGGGGCACTCTTGGAGTCGATGCCGAAGGCATCAATGCCAGCCGTACCGTAATCATAACCACCGAGGAAATCGTCGATTCCGACGTTATCCGCCGCGACCCGAACCGCACCATAATCCCCGGGTACCGTGTCGCCGCCGTGGTAGAAGCACCCTGGGGAGCTCATCCGGTGCACCTGGCGGGATGCTACTCCGGCGACTGGCCGGGGTGGCTTGGAGAAATCAGCTCGGAGGACGGCTATGCCAGATTCATGGAAAAATACGTTTATGGCGTCAAGAACTGGGATGAATTCATGGAACTCAGAAAAGAGGAAAAAGGGGAGGATTACTTTAAAAGACTCCGGATTAAGCAAATACCCAGTGACCCCATATATTCCGGAACTGAGGAGAAGGGGATATGAGTCAGGAGGATTCAGTGATTGAATATACCGCAAACGACCAGATGGTAGTATCTGCTTCGAAACTGATAAGAGATAACGAAGCAGCGTACGTGGGCGTCGGGCTGCCGATGTTCGCAGCCCTGCTGGCGAAACGTACCCACGCTCCCAACTGCACGATAGTCATCGAAAACGGGATAATGAGAGTAGAAGGGTTCGAGCTTCCCGGAGGGACGGACACCGTTGGGACCCAGTTTTATGCCGATAAACTTGCCGGACTGAGCTACATCAGCTTCCTCGGGCAGGCAGGCTATATAAACCTGGGATTCATCGGAGCCGGGCAGATAGACCGCCATGGCAACGTCAATGATACCGTAATAGGAGACTACTATAACCCCGTTCACCGTTTCCCCGGGAGCGGTGGAGCCAATGACGTAATGAGTTTCTGTGACCGCACCTGTGTAATGCTCAATCAGACCAAACGCCGCTTCCCGGAAAGAGTAGATTTTATTACCTGCCCCGGCTACTTCGACGGCAAACCCGGACGCAGAGAAGAATCGGGCATAAGGCAGGGTACCGGACCGGTAGCGGTGGTATCGGACATGGGCTGCTACGAATTTGAAAACGGCGAAATGGTACTTACATCCGTTCACACCGGCTGCGGTATAACGCTGGATAAAATTAAAGAAGAAACCGGCTGGGAGCTCAAAATATCTCCCGAACTGAAAGAATCCACTCCACCGACAGCCGAAGAGCTGGCTATCCTGCGTGAAATCGCCGCCCCGCTTCTGGCACGCCGCCGCCTAACCGACTTCGAAAGAAAATAGTCACGAGACGGGTGTTTGGCTTCCCGGGAAAATCCCGTTACCAGGATATTATTAGCGTGAAATTCATGATATTAAGGCATAATGGAGGATAAATTGGCAGGCATACTAGAAGGTCTGAAAGTAATCTCAATGGAACATATGGAGGCTATTCCGGCCGCCACTGTCTGGCTGGCGGACTGGGGAGCCGAGGTACTCAAAGTAGAACCCCTCACAGGCGATATGTGGAGGGGGACACGCAGAGTCCGGGGTACAAGTACCTCGGTACAGGCTCGCAGTGGTCCACTACAATTTGCGTTCCAGATACTTAACAGAAATAAGAAAAGCCTGGCAATAAATTTGAAAACTGAGCCAGGCAGGGAAATTTTATACAAGCTGATTGAGGGAGCTGATATATTCATGTCCAACTATGAGGTGAGTTCACTCGAGAAGCTAAAGATGGACTACGCTTCTCTCAGTAAGATTAATCCCGGGATAATTTATGCCTTTATTTGCGGCTATGGAACGGTAGGCCCGCTTAAAGATGAGGGAGGTTATGACCGGGTGTCGGCATGGGCTCGCGCCGGCTTTCAGTATATGCTGGGCGAACCGGGAGAAACCCCGCCTATGCAACGCGGTGGTATGATGGACAGGACAATTGCACCGCACGCAGTTTCCGGTATCCTGGCAGCCCTTTGGCACAGAGAAAAGACAGGTGAAGGGCAGGAGATAGAAATTTCCCTGTATCATTCTGCCGTATGGACTCTGGCTCTGGATATACAGGCTGCTCTTATCGGTCATCCAATGACTAAAGCTCCTCGCACTGAGACAATGAATCCACTATGGAATTTTTACCGCACCAAAGACGACCGCTGGATTTCACTTGGACTGCTTCAGCCCGACCGTTACTGGGCTAATTTCTGTAAGGTTATAGGGAAGCCGGAGCTGGTGAATGACCCGCGATTCGTCGATATGGAAGCACGGATGAAGAACTGCGTGGAATTGGTGCGCATTTTCGATGAGGTTTTTGCTACCAAGACCATAGAAGAGTGGGAGAATATTTTAAAGGGTTACGATTTTATCTTTTCGCGTATACAGTCCCCCGAGGAAGTCGTCACTGACCCCCAGGCTTTAGTCAATAATTTCTTCGTTGACCTGCCTGGTTACGAAGGAGAGATAAAAATCCTTACAACGCCGGTAGAATTCAAGCAAAACCCTGCCTTAGTCAGAACACCCGCTCCTGAAGTGGGACAGCACAACGAAGAAATACTCCTCGAACTCGGTTATACCTGGGAAGATATCAGCAAGCTCAAAGACCAGGAAATAATCTTTTAATACTAAATCGCCCTGAAATTACAGAAGGGAGTCCGCCTGAGGCGGACTCCCCCTTTTTCACGCAAATAATTTATTACGGCTGTTAGGTTTTAACTGAGCCGTTTACTCACCCCCCGCCTGCCAAAGCCTTGTACGGCGGGCAGGCCTTTATCCCCCTCTCCAACCAGGATAGCTTCTCACTCCATCTCAATGGTTCTGGTTGGAGAGGGGTCAGGGGTGAGGTGAAAACAAACAACAATATACAAACCATGCCGAGTCCGTCATTAAGAAAGGGAATTTTCTTTTATTAGTAGACTCCTTTTTTTCACGGTAATAAACGGTCGGTCACCTCAGGCACTTTCCTCGTAACCTGTAACACCCTTTATCATATTCGCCAGAAGCTTGATTCCTCTCACCAGTATCCCTATTCCCAGTCCTACCGCAACACAAATCAGGACAACGGTAACGCCGACCACCACGCCGTCGGCTATGGAGGCGTTCGGTACTACGTAGAAATCAAAAGGAAAGATGGTAACCAGTGTGATAACCGAACCGAGCATGAATATATCTATGATGATACGAATTACTTCATGGAGTATGTACCTATCGAAAATAATCAAAACGATATGACCGACAATGGATACGATTAAAGCCGTTGTAAGAACAGGCAGCCACAGATTGACTTCACCCGTAAAAAAAGGCTCTCTCGCCCAGGTAACGATATCCCCCGTCTTATCCGAGTAGTAATACGCCACATACTCGTTGAAGTAGTTGAAGAAGACCAGCAGAATGATGCTCCAGGCGATGACGAAGGCGGAAGCCGTTATCCTCACCCCCCGTTTGCTCTTAAAATACTCCTCCACTCTCCTGCCGATTTCTTTATCCAGGTTTATACCGGCGGCAGGGGCAGACTCGCGTGGAGCAGTCGGTTCAGGCGCCGGTGGCGGTTCCGGGGCCGGCGGCGCTTTCGGAGTTTCCCAGGTTACGCCTGACGAGCTTACCATCTTCTCCGCCACGTCCCCCGCCCAGTTCAGTTTGTACAGCTCGCTATTATAGGCTTTGATCATCAGGACTATCCAGAGTATAACGGCGATAATCCAGATTATCGAAGAAAATGCCGGACCGACAAACGGTATCAGGCCCAGGATAATCCCGGCAAAGGTGAGAGAGCCGAAAACGACTATCGACTGCGCAGCATGAAATCGTACCCGAGCGTTCTTTTGTTCCAGGATAAAAAATATGATGCCGGTTACCCACCAGCCGAGATAGCACAGCATCGAGGCGACATTCGGCATAATCCCGGTACTGGTCTCATCAGGTATCTGTTTTTTCTCCCGCTCTATCTGCTCTCTTGCCTCAATCCTTGCCTTCTCTTCCTCGTATATCTTCCTCTTTTCTTCCGGAGACAGTTCCACGGTTATCACCTCCTTCAAGGTAATGTGCACGCTAATACCTGAACCCTGACACTAATAATATCAGGCTACAGGAATATATGACCTTGCCGGATAGAGTTTTTCTACTTACCCTCAGCTTCCCTTTCCATTTTTTCCAGTCTGGTATAGTAATCGGGAAACTCATTCAGATGGGCAAGGGCTATTTTACCGGTTATCAACGGGTCATCGCTGGTAACGTTGGTGGCCGGGTCCGCCAGACCGTGTTCAAGCTCAACATCCATTCCCATTCTGTACTGCTCAACGTCGAATTTGCTCCAGTCTATACCCAACTGCTCCCCGATTTTCCTGGCTTCTTCTGTAGTGAAGCGTTTCTTAGCCGTCATTTTAACTCCCCTCCCTTCTTACTAGACCCTTAGTTTTACCTCTTATGAAATTAGATACTCCAATATGAGTCCTATTCCATTATTATATTATACAACAACTTCCGGCGGTAGAAGTTGACACATAATCTTTCCCCTCACTATACTGCTCGTGGGTGATATGCTGAAAAAAGGTCTGCTCCAGGATATACTAATCTTTATCATCGTCGTCATTTTCCTCCTTATCGTCATTCCCTTAATCTCTTCCATCCTGAAGCACCTTATCTATCTCCAGATAATAATCGCCATCGCCGGGGCTATCTTCCTCAGGATTCTCGTCCAGAAGATACGGAGGGAGACCAGGAAGTAATAATAAAACATGTTAAAAAAGTTACCCTGAGGGGTAGTGTATCATTTTCATGCGAGATGAAACGGAAATAGCTAAAATTATTGACCATTTGGGTCAACTTTAAGCCTAAGCCTTGACAATATAGAGACCCAGATATACAGTGTGCATCAAATATGATACAGTAATAAGCAGGGTGTAGTGCGAAATAGGAAGCGGCCAATATACACCGACCACGCACGAGACCAGATGAGGGATAGGGGAATCTCGGAGGAAGAGGTGGAATTCGTTCTTAACGAACCAGAAGTTACCCGTCCAGGTGATAGGGATTGCTTAATTCTCACCGCTCATCCTAACGGAAGATTTATTAAAATCGTTGTGCCAGAAAAGAAACCTAGATTGATTATTACGGCAGCTGACTAAGCAACAAAGAGAGGAACACTATGAAACTCAAATATGATAAGACAGCTGACGCTATATATATCAAACTCACCGATGCACCATACGCATATGGCAAGGATTTGGATGATTTGAGGCGCGTTGATTACGATGCTGATGGTAATCCAAGAGGTGTTGAATTATTATGTGTAAGTAAAGGTGTCGTCACTGACGACCTACCTGATAGAGCGGAGATTGAACGCGCCTTGGATGACAAAGGTATAAAAATCTTCGCCTAAAGCGGTTTATCCTCATCATCAAGCAACCAACTGAACTATACCTTCGTAAGACCAAATTCTAGTTTCTTGGAGAACGTATTTGTTTATGTTATAACATTTTCAGCTGTAAAACTCTTCTCCATCGGCTTCTTTACCATAGAGTTTTTCAAGCATAGCGTAATCAATATCACCACCTCCCAATCCTAGAACTTGACAAACCGGCATTTGTTACCTATAATGGAAAAAACCTCTAAATTCATTTCTTTTCTTTGTTCCAACATAATGTTGTCTTTCATACATCTTTGAGTTTTTGCTTGGTTTTCCTGTATGTCAAAATACATATTTGTAACCGGTGGTGTAGTTAGTTCGGTAGGTAAGGGTATCACTGTCGCATCAATAGGTACCATTCTCAAGAGTCGAAACATACCCGTATCCCTGCAAAAACTTGACCCGTACCTTAACGTTGACCCCGGCACAATGTCACCCTACCAGCACGGGGAGGTATTCGTCACTCATGACGGCGCCGAGACCGACCTCGACCTGGGTAACTACGAGAGGTTCGTCGATGTAAACCTTACCAGGGAGTCAAATGTCACCTCCGGACAGATTTACAGCGCCGTAATCGCCAAAGAGAGGCGGGGTGACTTTCTGGGAGGCACCATACAGGTAGTGCCACACGTTACCAACGAAATAAAACAGCGGTTTGAAAAACTCGCTGAAAAGTCCAAGGCGGAAGTTTTGATTATTGAGATAGGCGGCACGGTGGGTGATATCGAGGGACAGCCTTTCCTCGAAGCCATCCGGCAGATGAGAAACGATGTGGGGCGTGAGAACGTCCTTTACATTCACGTTACTCTGCTCCCCTACCTCGCCACCACCAAAGAGCTTAAGACCAAACCTACCCAGCACAGCGTTAATGAACTGCGGCGTATCGGTATCCAGCCGGACGTTATTGTTTGCCGCAGTGACCAGCCAATCCCCGAAGAGATAAGAGATAAAATATCCCTGTTCTGCGATGTCCAGAGAGAAGCGGTCATCCCGATGCCTACGATACCCACAATCTACGAGGTACCGCTGGTTCTGGAGGAAGAAGGGCTGGGGCAGATTATAGTGGAAAAGCTCGAAATGCAGTCGAATCACTGCGACCTTACTCAATGGCGACAACTGGTAGAATCCCTCAAGGAACCCCGCGAGCCGGTGAATATCGCCCTTGTCGGCAAATACGTGGAGCTTCAGGACGCTTACTATTCCGTCCGTGAAGCGCTGTGCCATGCCGGTTTGTACCATAACAGGGAGGTAAATCTCATCTGGGTCCCGTCAGAGTCGCTGGAAACGGACGGCTGTGACGCCCAGTTACGCTCGGCCCAGGGTATAATCGTCCCCGGCGGATTCGGCGTCAGAGGAATAGAAGGCATGATTGCGGCAGCCAGATACGCCCGCACTAATAAAATCCCCTATTTCGGCTTGTGCCTGGGAATGCAGGTTATGGTTATCGAATTTGCCCGGTACGCCTTTAATTCGGAAAACGCCAACTCGACCGAATTCGATGAGTCCACTTCCTACCCTGTCATTGACCTCCTTCCCGACCAGGACAGTATAGAGGACAAAGGCGGCACGATGCGCCTGGGCGAATACCCCTGCGAGCTGCTCAAGGACAGCCGCGCCGGCATAGCCTATAGTACAGACATTATTCAAGAGCGGCACAGGCACCGCTATGAGTTTAATAACAAATACCGCAGCCAGCTACAGGAAGCAGGTATGATTTTCAGCGGACTATCGCCGGACGGCAGGCTGGTGGAGATATGCGAACTGGTTGACCACCCCTGGATGGTAAGCTGCCAGTTTCACCCTGAGTTCGGCTCCAGGCCGGGTAAATCCCACCCGCTGTTCCGCGATTTTATTGGCTGTGCGAAGGACGTTTTGAGAGAAGGGGCTCAGACGTCGATGCCACTCGCAGCCAACTAATAATACATTTTCGAGGTAAGACAAGATTCGTATTTTTCTGGACACAGCCGACATCGAACAGCTTGAAAGAGCATCCAAACTTGGTATCGTCAGCGGCGTTACCACCAATCCCACTCTGATGTACAGAGCGGGAGCGACCGACTACGAAGCCACCATAAAGAAAATCGCCTCGATAATACCGGGACCGATATCTGTCGAGGTGGTTGTCGAGGGAGTGGAGCCGATGATTGAGCAGGCGCGCCAGATGGCTGCCTGGGCGCCGAACGTCGTTATCAAGATACCGGCTACCGCCGAGGGACTGGAGGTAACTTCAGCCCTTGCCAGAGACAATATAAAGGTGAATATGACCCTCTGTTTTTCGGCAAATCAGGCGCTGCTCGGAGCGCTTGCCGGCGCCGCTTACATGAGCCCCTTCGTCGGCAGGCTCGACGATATCGGGGAGGACGGCATGCAACTGGTAGAAGATATCCTGGATATTTATGATAATTATCCGGATATCGGTACCGAGGTGATTGCCGCCAGCATCAGGCATCCGGAGCACTGCCTGCGCGCTGCCAGGGCGGGAGCCCATATTGCCACCATCCCCTATGATGTGCTGATGAAAATGATACAGCATCCACTTACCGATATCGGTATAGACCGTTTTCTTTCCGACTGGCGACAGTCTTTAAAGGAAAAATAAAAATACAATCTTGAATTAAAGGAAACCTGAAACCATGGACAGTGAAATTTTAAAAATGGATATCAGCCAGCTTGAAAACAAGACCAGAGACGAGCTGGTTGAAGTAGCCAAGGATATGGGTATATCCAACTATACCGGCCTTAAGAAGCAGGACCTGATTATCCGTCTTTTGCAGGCATATACCGAGCAGGAAGGCAACACCTTCTGCGGCGGTATCCTCGAGATTATGAGCGACGGTTACGGGTTCCTCAGAAACGAGTCCCTGCTGCCCAGCTCGACAGATATATACGTCTCTCAGTCCCAGATACGGCGTTTCGGCCTGCGCGACGGCGACATGGTCGTCGGTCAGGGCAGACCGGCCAGAGCGGGAGAGAAATACTTCAGCCTGCTCCGCATCGAGGCGGTCAATGACATCAATCCCGAGCTGGCTAAAAATCGTCCGCATTTCGGCTCACTCGTCCCTACCTTCCCCGATAAACTGATTAACCTGGAGGGGGTTGATAACGACCTGGCTTCACGTATGCTCAATCTTGTCGCCCCCATCGGTAGAGGTCAGCGTGGCCTTATTGTTTCACCGCCGAAAGCCGGCAAGACGACCATTCTTAAATCCATTGCCAACTCCGCCATCAACAACTATAACGACATTCACCTGATGGTCTGTCTTATCGGCGAACGACCGGAAGAAGTCACCGACATGAAGCGTTCCGTCAAGGGCGAGGTTATTGCCGCCACCTTCGACGAGCCTGTTGAAGACCATACCCGGGTAGCCAGTCTGGCGTTGAACAGGGCCAAGCGTATGGTAGAGAGTGGGAAAGATGTATTTATGCTCCTCGACGGTATTACCCGCCTTACAAGGTCATACAACCTGGCTATGCCTTCCAGCGGCCGTACTCTTTCCGGCGGAATCGACCCCGGCGCCCTGTACCCGGCAAAGCACTTCTTCGGTGCGGCGCGTAACACGGAAGAGGGGGGCAGCCTGACCATAATAGCCACCTGCCTTGTAGATACCGGCAGCCGCATGGACGACCTCATCTATGAGGAGTTTAAAGGTACCGGCAACATGGAAATACATCTCGACCGCCGGTTAGCCGACCGCCGCGTATACCCGGCGATAGATATCGAGCGTAGCGGGACCAGGCGTGAAGAGCTGCTGCTGGACGGCCCTACCCTGCAGAAAGCGTGGCTGCTGAGGCGGATGGTATCCATGATTTCCTCCGACTCACCCAATTATGCCGAAGCAATGGAACGGGTCCTCGACCGCATGAAGAAGACGAAAAACAACGTCGAGTTCCTCGCTACTCTGAACGCGGAAGCTTAACCGGGCTAACCGCACTACCGCTCAATTAAAGGCACACAATTTCCCCTGTCTGTCCAATGGGGATATAATTGTCTTAAAAGCCAGGTAGATAAGGTTGACGAGTAATCTCTTAAAAGCACAGCTAAAGCAGCTACCGACCAGCCCCGGCGTATACATTTTCAAGGATTCCCAGGGTAATATACTGTATGTCGGCAAGGCGGGTGTTCTGCGTAACCGGGTGAGGTCATACTTCAGCTCCGGTCAAAACCTGCCGGAGAAGACCCGGCGGCTAGTAGCCAAAATTGCCGACCTCGAATTCTTCATCACCAATTCGGAACCGGAAGCAATAATACTCGAGTTTAACCTGGTACAAAGACACCAGCCGCCATTCAATGTCCACCTCAAAGACGGCAAATCTTTCCCTTTCCTCAAAATATCTCTCAACGAAGAATGGCCCAGGGTATTCCTTACCCGCCGTATTGAGGAAGACGGCGGACGCTACTTCGGGCCGTTTGCCAGTACCAGATCGGTGAAGCAGACCCTGAAAGTGATTAATGGTATTTTCCCTCTCCGCTCCTGCTCCAAGACTATTACCGGTAAGGAACTACGACCCTGCCTCAATTACCATATCCACCTCTGCCTCGGTCCGTGCATCGGGGCGGTAAGCAAGCATGAATACTGGGACATGGTAAATCAGGTGATACGCTTCCTCGAGGGGAAGCAGGACAGGATAGTGCGTACCCTGGAGAACAGGATGCAAAAAGCCGCCGAGGCTATGGAATTTGAAAAAGCCGCCCTGCTGAGAGACCAGATACAGTCCATAGGAAGGGTTATCGAGGGACAGAAAATCGCCGCCAAAGTAAGAGGGGAGCAGGACGTTATTGCCTTCGTTACCGAACGCAACCGGGCTTATGTTCAGGTCTTCTTCATCCGCAGCAGCAGGTTAATCGGACGGGAAAGCTTTACGCTTCAAGGCACCAGTTCGGAAGAACCGGAGCAGATTATGACCAGCTTCGTCAAGCAGTTTTACGGCTCGGCAACGTATATACCCCCCGTGATACTCCTCCAGCATCCGGTTGAGGATAAACCTGTCATCGAAGAATGGCTTAAAGGTAAAAGGCGGAGTAAAGTCAGCATTCAGGTACCGCTCCGGGGAAATAAAAAGCAACTGGTGGATATCGTTGCCGAAAACGCAGTACAGAGTTTACAGCAGCTCAAGATAAAACAGCAGGCTGCTTACCCGGCAATAGAAGAAGCCCTTGCTGAAATAGAAAGAGAGCTCGCCCTACCCGATACTCCTTCCCGCATGGAGTGTTATGACATTTCGAACATACAGGGAAAGGCGGCGGTGGGAAGTATGGTGGTCTTCGAGGACGGAAAACCCAAACCGCCCGGCTACCGGCGTTTTAAGATTAAAACGGTTTCCGGAGCCAACGACTACGCCATGCTCCAGGAGGTATTGAGGCGACGGTTCAAAAGATTCAGTTCCAGTAACGGCGATAGCAACGACTCTAAAAGATGGGCGGTACAGCCGGACCTGGTACTCATCGACGGGGGTAAGGGACAGCTTAACTCGGCGCTGGTGGTAATGAAAGAAGCCGGAGCAGGCTCGATACCCGTAGCCAGTCTTGCCAAAGAAAACGAGGAAATTTACACCCCGGGGAAAAGCACGCCGATAAGAATGCCCCTCAGTTCACCCGGACTCCAGATGCTTCAGCGGCTGAGAGATGAAGCCCACCGCTTCGCTATAGGTTACCATCAAAAGGTCCGACGCCGGCAGATGATAGCCTCCACTCTGGATAGAATTCCCGGCATCGGCCAGAAACGCAGGAGGGCTCTAATAAAAGAATTCGGCTCTGCGCGAGGAATTAGAGAAGCATCGGTAGAAGAACTGACTGCCGTAAAAGGCATAACCCGCGACCTGGCGGAGAAAATCAAAGAGTATTTATAAGCTCGTTAATTTACCGCACACCATGTTCACCATATTGAAATACCACAACAAGGAGTCTAGAATAATCTGTAATATACCCACTTCAAACGGACTTTAGATATCGGTTTTCGGGGTGAAATTATATGCCTGATAAAGACATGGGAAAATCTGAGAACCTTCGTAAAATGTTTGAACAATACTGGCTTCATAGTAGACATTTAGAGAATGAGCGGTTATGGTTCACCAATATATATGCCGTTGTCTGGGCAGCCTCATTGGGATTCATGTCCCAACAGGGAAGGTCGATTGAACTAACTATTTTTTTACTCTTCCTCTCATATCTGGGCATGCTATTGTGCCATTCTTTGCGGTTACCCTTCATAAGGCATACGCGTTTAGCTGAAATAATACTGCGGAAAGAATGGCAACTTAAGAAGTATTCATTTTGGTACCAACGCGATGATGAGGGAAATCAAGAAACCTACCAAAGTGGAGAAGTGAAAAAACCAATTGCCGTGAATACGGTGTTTTACGCAGTATACACGGTCGGGATACTGGCTTCATCAATAATGATTTTTCAGCAAATCCCCTGGTGGTGGGCAAGAATCCTCTTTATTATTTCATCACTCGGCATTACGGCATTCTTATGGTGGCGGTTTAATAAATCGGAAGATAGTCTCCATAAAGAAATCGGTAGGCTTGCCGATAAAGAAACGATTGACGATTATACGGCAAATCTTTCTCCGGAAAATGTGAAGGTAGCATTAAGAATCCTCGAAGTCGACCCAAGTAAGGTGGATATAGTAGTCCAAGTTCAGGAAGAGTTAAATAATGACCCCGGTATCCTTAGGGACGGAAGCGATAATCAAAAGGATGACAGGAAGATACGCAACAGTACCATCACTTATAACGACCATATCAGTAGATTTGAGGACAATGACCCACAGGGAAGGAGAGTCCAGGCTTTCGTAGGGAATGGCAACCTGCTTATGAATACAAATTTTGTAGCCTGGATTAAGGGTGAATTGTTCCATGTGAAAAACGAGCCTATCTTTAGCGGTGAAAAACCTTATTCTTCGCTTGTGGTCTGGAAGAATAAGAGGGTTACAGTTGAGGAGTTATGGTTTAGACAGGATAGTGTGAGACTGGACATCCCGGAAGGCAAGGAAATATCAAACGAAATTCTGTATACAACTTATGGCCAGAGACTGATAGATAATGGACAATTTGTTTCCCCCTTTGATATAAGAGACCAATACTATGACATCAGGCACCTTATTCTATTTCCATTCTTCGAAGAAGAAAAGGATTACTTCGGACTTAACCAGCTTGAATCAAGTACCAGTAAGAGAGAGCAAGCCCTTAAAAAGTTACCGGTGGAACTGGAACTCACCGATAGCCATGAGGAAATGCAGGAAGCCCTAGCCAAGAAGCAGTATCAAGAAGTAAAGCATCCTGACAAAGTGAAAAAAGAAGGACAATATAATATTTCCAACAATAAAATTAAAATCATATTCAGGTCAGGGCTGTATCCTCACAATATCATATGCACAACGGAAGATGACAGAATTTTATCTATTTTAGTTAGCGGATTTAGCAATACGGCAGGCCTTATTTTAGAAAAAGCAGACCGATTATTCGAAGATATTGGTGACCGATTTGGAATAAAGGTAAGAGACGCCATTCTCCTGGACAACGGTGGAGACGTTATGATGAATTACAAACAAAGAATGGTAGTAAAATCGTTTATGTCCCCTCCGCGAGACAGGTTAAGGTCAGTGATTTTATTCGTAGCTCCTCCTAACATTGAAGGTAGTATCAGACTTATATAGAATGTCCAGGATAATACGTGAAGCTAAGTTGAGTACAGACTTCACCTGCTCCCGAGAAGGGGTAAAGTTATTATTACAGTAACCGGGAATAAAGAATGCCAACCAATCTACCACCGCACTATTTTGAAGCTGAAAACCGTTACCGGCAGGCAAAGACCGCACCGGAAAAGATAGCCGCCCTCGAAGAGATGCTGGCTATTATGCCCAAACACAAGGGCACCGACCACCTCAAAGCAGACCTGAGAAGAAAAATAGCCAGGCTGACGCAGTCGACCGACAGGAAAGCGGCAATCCAGAGAACATCGATGACCGTCCAGAAAGAAGGGGCAGCCCAGGTGCCGGTTATCGGACCGCCGAATGTTGGAAAATCTCAGCTCGTAGCCACCCTGACCAACGCCTCCCCTGCCGTAGCAGAATACCCCTTTACCACCAATACCGCTATTCCGGCAATGATGGAATTCGAGAATATACAGGTACAGCTTATCGACACTCCTCCCCTGGTAACAGGCTCAACTTTACCCCTGCTGCCCCCCAACCTAGTTAGGGCGGACGCCCTTCTTATCGTTGTCGACCTGAATGAAGACCCTCTTGCCCAGATTGAGACCGTCGTAACCGAGCTGGCTAATATGAGAATACACATCGGTCAGGGGCAGACCGACGAAGAGCAGGAAGGCACCCTGTATTACAAAAAGGCGCTTATCGTCGGTAACAAGATAGACCTTGAAGAAACCGGGCAAAACCTCAAGATACTTCAGGAGCTTTACGAGAACGAACTGCCGGTCACGGCAATCTCGGCAATGAGGGGAACAGGCCTGGAAGAACTGAGGGTAAAAATAATCCGGTTACTGGATATTATCCGGGTATACACCAAGACCCCGGGACAGAAACCGGACATGAGCGACCCGATAGTTCTCCCACGTGGGAGTACCCTAGAAAACGCCGCCACGGAAGTCCACAAGGATTTCCGGGCAAAACTTAAATTCGCCCGGGTGTGGGGCTCGGGCAAGCACGACGGTATAATGGTCAAGAGAGACCATATTCTCCAGGACGGCGATATCATCGAACTGCACATGTAAATCCGGAAATAATATACGCACCAAAAATGCTATAATAGGTTTGAACACCTTATCGGGAGGCTATTATGCCCGGTCGTCCCGGCTGGCACGATGAGTACTGGGAACAGCTGGATAAAGAAACGGCAAGAAAAATAAGGACAACCTGTCCCCGCTGTGGAAGCTCCAGCACCTATTATAACAAGCAGTTCAAGATATGGCGGTGCGGCAGGTGTGAAAACTCCTTCGTTATCGAAGGGTACGGCGATAGAAGACCCTGGTGGAAACGTCTGTTCGGGAGATAATTTTTATTATTGGAAGTTAGATTCGGTTTGACAGATTCACACGCATATGGTAAAATTCGTATAGAAACGATAGGCATGTATCGTATATACGAAGGAGGAAACGATGTCAATAGAATCAACTCTTATCGATCTACTCAGAGAAATAGAAGCCACATCAAGAAAGTATCGTGAAAAAATTGAATCAGGATCCAAAATCCCTCTTTGGGTGCGAGAAAGAATCAAGCTCTTAGGAACCATTAATGATAGTCCAGGTCAAAGATTATCACAAGAAGAGTTTTATCGCTTAGGTGAGGAATGTGGGTATAGTCACCAAGGACTTGGTGGTCTATTTAGGCATCCAGCAAAAGTAATGTATGATGATGCTTACTTATATGTCGAACTCACAGACTACGGAAGACAAGAACTATCTAGGTTTCGACAGCAATATACGTAATTGCTTAACAAACCAAGAATAATAATGGTATTCACCACCTTCAATAACTCTCGGAGAGGAGACCGGAAATCAGGAATAAATCCATTCAAATAATCCTAACGTTAATTGTCCTGTGCCTGGCGCTGCCGCTGATGGTGATTGGTCTGGTTTCGCCGGAACCTGTCGAGGCAGCCTGACCGGGCGAGAGTTTCAGCCTGACCGTGGATGTCAGCAAAGGCAGCGGTGAGGTAAGAATAGACGTGACCTACCCGTCTTCCTATCCCTACTCCCAGTCTTTTGCCGGCGGTACGGTAGTAGCCCTCGAAGCAACCGCCCCCTTCGCCCGCGTTTTCGATGGCTGGGGCGGCGACCTGTCCGGCAAGAATAATCCCGAGTATATATTGATAGACTGCAACAAGACAGTCACCGCCAGTTTTTCCATCGACTGGAAACTGGTCGGTACGTTCCTCGGGTGTCTGATACTGGCGCTTTTCCTCGCATCCGTGCTGATTATCAGACGCAAAGCACCGGATAGCACTGCTCCTGCAAATGAAGAATGAACGGTAGTTCATCTCCAGTATTACCCGGCAGACTTCAGTCCCCGTTCCACCTCGTCGTTCATCACGTAGCCGGATATGTTCATAAAAGGCTCAAAAACTCCCCTGTCTATCTCTTCCTGCTGCATCGAAGCCAGGCAGGGAAACTGGTGAACGATAAGCCCGGCGCGCGGCATGGCTTCCTCCACCGTCATGCCCGCCAGTTTCCCGGCAGCGTGGCGGGTGGAACCGCAGGGTGAGCCGCGCTCCACGGTGACCTCTGTAATCCTCTCACCCGAATCATCGAGCGTCAGTCTCAGTCGGGGTCTGCCGAACACTCCGGCAAAAGAAGAAATCACCTCATCATTATAAGGTCGGGCGTTTCCCCGGAATCCGTAGCTGTTTTCAGTGAGGGTGCAGAATGTCCGGGGAAAGACTGCTCTCACTCCATCACGTTCGAGTTCCTGCTCTACCTGGTTTTGCAGCCCCGGAGGCAGCCAGACGGGGTTATCCACGGGCACTATTACCGACTTCGCCCCGGAGAGACGGGCAAGGGCAGCTATTAGCTGCGCCGCGCCATCGGATTCAATCAATGCCAGCAGCAGTTCGGCGGAGTGAATATCGGAAGGTAAAAATTCTTCCGGTTCATCTATTAGAACGGGCAGCGCCCGCGGCAGCGTTAGTATTTCGATAACCCAGTCCTCCGGAGACCGGTTTTTCAAGTTTTCGGTTATCCTCTTACCGTACTCTCCCTGTATCGCTGCCAGAATTCGCATCATATCTCTTTCTATTATGTGTAAATTAAGAATAGTCTCCCGGCAGTCTTCCTTTAGCCGGCTATAACAGGTATTTATTCACGGCAGCGGCGACACCATGATGTTCAGCATCAAGAGTAACGTGGTCGGCAACCGCTTTCAGCTCATCGGGGGCATTTTCCATGGCTATAGCCAGTCCCGCCGCAGATAGAAGCGGGATATCGTTGCGCCCGTCGCCAATCGCCACGACCTCGCTCATGGATATCCCCAGAAATGAAACCAGCGCCTCAAGAGCTTTACCTTTTGACACGCCGTGAGCGATTATGTTGATAAAATCGACTTCCGGGTAAGCCGGGGTTTTCGTCCAGGAAAAACTTAGCCTGTCCCTGAAGTGAAGGTAGAAATCGTTTGCCTTTGCCTTTTCCTCCGCAGAGGAGACAACCAGCGTGCCCTTGATAATCCTCTCTGTCTGCCATATATCCCTGAAGTCCACAATGGTCGGAATTATCTTGAAGTATTCGCGGCGTATATCGGTAGCCCAGGTCTCTCTCTCGGCATAGAAATGGGTTGCCGAATACATGTCGAAGCCCATCTCCATCCGGCGGGCATAATCGATCATCTGGTCGACCAGTTCGCTGGTGATGGGGTCTACATATACTTCTTCGTCCCTGTCCGGGCTGTATACCAGAGCGCCGTCGAAGAACACATGGTAGCCCTCGAGTTTAAGATATTCGATATACTGCAGGCTTGCCTGCACTACCCTTCCGGTCGACAGAGAAACAGGAATGCCGGAAGTAACCACCTCACCCAGCGCTTTCTTGTCTTCCGCCGAGATATTCCCGCTGACATCCAGCAGGGTTCCATCTATATCAATCACCAGAAGCCTGTAACGATTATCCGCCAAATAACTTTCTCCTCTGTAATAACCCCGTCACCCTCTTATATTATCACTTTTACCCCATAAAAATGCTATACTACCTTAGTAAAAATGGCAGCCGTACTATCCGGACAGGACATCCGCAGTCTGCTTGAGCAGGAACCGCCTATGGTGGAAGGCTATATCGACCCCGATGCTCAGTTACAGCCGAACGGCTTCGATATCACCCTCCGCGATATCTCGCTCCTCCAGACAGCGGGGCAGATAGCCGTCAGCAACAGCCAGAGGGCGGTCTCCGAATTAGCCCGCCTGGAGTTCGATGCGGAAGACTTTATCGACCTGAAACCGGGCGTCTACTCAATTACCTACAATGAGATTGTTCACCTGCCAAACAATGTTATGGCACTGGCAAGACCCCGGTCAAGCCTGCTCCGTTGCGGCGTGACGGTAGGTACCGCCGTGTGGGATGCCGGCTATTCGGGACGCTCCGAATCGCTGCTGGTCGTCTACAATCCCCAAGGATTCAGAATACAGAGAAATGCCAGGATAGTGCAGCTCGTTTTCTTCAGGCTGCTCGGCGAGACGGACGGTTACCAGGGGACCTACCAGAACGAGAATATCGACTGAGCATCGCTATCAGACCACGATGTTAAGGACAGCCGGCATCAGCCGGAAGGAAGCCGGACCTTCACCGAGTAGTTCACCGTCGGCATGGACGAGGACTCTCTCCGACGACTCAACTTTAACCACGCTCGCCTTCTCGATACTCACTTTCGGATGCTCGCCGTGAGTCCCCTTATAAATCATCGGCAGAGATTTAAGCAGGTCGAACTTACCTACATCACCGATAACCACCACGTCGAGTAAACCGTCGTCCATGCTGGCATCGGGCGCTACGTGCATACCGCCGCCGAGGTAGTTACCGTTGGATACTATCACGCTCAAAATACGTGCCGCTTCATTCCTCTCATCGATACCGAGCACAACGGACTTGTTCCGGTAACTGAGCATGGTACGGAGCAGGCCTGCCAGGTAAGGAATCGTCCCGCCGAAATATTTCGGCATACGCTCGGTAGACTCTACCGCCGCCGCATCGAAGCCTATACCGGCTGCATTCACAAAAAATCGCTGCGAAGCCTGACCGTTCTTCCGGTATTCGACGATTCCCACGTCGATTTTGAGCCTGCGCGAACCTGTCAGGCTCGAACAGGCGCTTACATAGTCGCGGGGGATACCTGCCGAACGGGCAAAATCACTGCCGGTACCGGTACTTACCACGCCGAGGGCAATATCATCCTCATCACCGGAATGGAGTATGCCGTTGGCAACCTCGTTTACCGTACCGTCACCGCCTACGGCAACCAGATACCGATAACCGTCGGCGGCAGCAGTCCTGGCAAGCTCGATAGCGTGACCCGCCCCTTCGGTGTAATCGTGGTCATAGGACAGTCCTGCACGATTCAGGAGGCGGCTGAGCTGGGGCCATTTCCTGCGGGTTGAGTTGGCTCCTGCCGCCGGATTGACAATTACCTTAGCACGCGGTACTGACATCTAATTAACCGTCCGACACATACTCAGGAGAGAATATTCGATTCTACCTAAGCAAGCTGACGTCTCCTGCTTATCCAGAGACTCAAGACGAAACATACAACCATATATCCTGTCATCGAGTAAGCAAAAAGCTCAATAGCCGGTGTTTTGAACTCAAATGGAATCATACTCATACCACCGGCGGGTATCATACCTTCCATGAAAAGCTCCATTCCCCCGTAGACCAGGGCAACGCTGTCTCCGCCGGCAGACAGAATGAACCAGTACGGTTTACCCGCCATCATCAGTACGCTCTCGATAATCCCGGAAATGACCATTATAAAAACCAGGGTTATAACGGTAGCGCCCATCGACCCCTTGGATATCGAGCTGAAAAAGAAGGTCACGGAGAGAACGGAACCGGCAAAAAGTAGGCATAAACCGAACGATTTATACATTTCTACCGGGACTTCCCCGTATATAGCCAGGAGTGAAATGGCGGTTATTACATATCCGAAAATAACGAGCAGTATTACCGCGGCACAGCTTGCCAGGTACTTCCCCGTTATCAGTGTAATCCTACGTACCGGATTGGTAAAGAGTATGAAACCAGTCTTGCTCTCGAATTCTCCGGCTATGGCATCTCCGGCGAAAAACACCGCTCCGATAGTCGCCAGGCTGGGACCAACGGTAAGCATGGCAGCCATCGCCATGACGTTGTCAGGGTATTTATCCATCAGCACCGGCAAAAGAATGAGGACGGCAATTTCCGCGATAAACGTCAGACCGAGAATGACGTACAGCCGCTTTCTGCGGATGTGCTTCATAAACTCATACCAGGTAACCACCCTCAGCTTTTCAAATTCGCTCAAAGGTCCCTCCCGTTAACTCAAGGTACGCCTGCTCAAGCGATTTGTATTGTGCCTCGAGTTGAGCGACGCTGTCGTAGGCAAGCAGCTTACCGTGGTCGATGATGGCTACCTGGTTGCATATCTGAGTAACTTCCGTAAGCTGGTGCGAGGCGAAGAAGACCGTCTTCTCTTTCCCCACTTCTTCAATTATCGCCCGGAACTCCACCACTCCTCTGGGGTCCAGTCCCAGTCCCGGCTCGTCCAGAATCAGGACAGGCGGGTCGTGCAGTAAAGCCTGCGCCAGTCCAAGGCGCTGCTTCATCCCCCTGGAAAACTTCTCTATCCTGACCCTACCCCACTCCTCCAGCCTGACCAGTTCGATTACTTCCTTAATCCGCTTTTTCAGTCGGTTGCCCTTCATTCCGCGAATCCTGCCGAGGTACATTAAAGTCTCCTCAGGCGTGAGGTAGGAGTAGAACTCGGGTGTCTCGACGATAGTGCCGATTCTGGAAAGCGCCTGCTCCGGCTTCTCCGCCACGTTCACGCCATCGATATGAGCCGTACCGGAAGAGGCGCGGATAAGACCGCACAGTATCTTCAGTGTAGTGCTTTTTCCGGCGCCGTTAGGTCCAAGGAGCCCGATATTCTCATTTTCCTCCACCCTGAGAGACAGACTATCGAGTGCCAGGAACTTACCGTAGTACTTGGTCAGGTTCTCAATAATGATTGACTCGCTCATTCCAAAATCACTTGCCTTCTAACAATTTTATCACCCGTGTCAAGCGTTTAGCCCTGCGGATACACGATATCGAAAGCTTCCGACATATTCTTGCGGACTAAAGGGTTCATATCGAGACTGCTTAATTCCTCCTTCGTCGCCCAGCGGACATCCAGGGCTTCCATGCCCGGACGCGCCTCTCCGCCCGCGCAGCGGGCTATCAGGTAGGTAACGATATAGTGAAACCGGATGCGGTTTTCCTCATCGAGGACCGTAAAATTCTCCACAGTGAATACTTTTCCTACCTTGATTTCGATGCCGCACTCCTCGTCCAGTTCACGTTTTGCCGTGTCCTCAAAGGTTTCCCCCAGTTCAATAACTCCGCCGGGTACGCTCCACTTTCCCAGGCTGGGCGGAGTGGCACGCCTTATCAGCAACACTTTATTATCCTTGAACACACAGGCGGCTACTGAAGGAATAGGGCGCTTCGGATACTCCCGCCCCTCAGGTTCACCTATACTTACGGTCTCTTCAGAACTCATATTCTCTCTAATGCCGTGTAAAACTTCAGGTATCTACTACCTAGTCAAGATAAGTGATTTGCGAGGGTGGTCTTTCTTTTATGTCAACTTCGATGCCGGCTTCCTTAAAAAGCTCTATGAACCTGTCATCGCTGTATTTACCGAAGCTGATGAACCTCTTTATCCTGGCGTTGACCAGCATCTTGGCACACAGCACGCACGGCGTATGGGTGCAATATATCGTGCTCCCCTCGAGGCTTACCCCGTGGAGAGCCGCCTGTATGATTACATTCTGCTCGGCATGGATAGCCCGGCAGACTTCCTGCCTCTCTCCGGACGGTATACCCAGCTCGTCCCGGAGACAACCAAGCTCGAGGCAGTCTTTCTGACCGGCGGGAGCGCCGTTATAGCCGGTAGTCAGTATGTGCTTATCCTTCACCGCTACCGCACCCATATGGTGCCGACGGCAGGTAGAACGCTCGGCAACCACCGAGGCTATTTTCAGGATATACTCATCAAAGTCCGGCCGGGAGTTAACTTCTGTCATCCTTTTATCCTCAATATAACCTTATTTGTCTCCTTAACCAGGTCACCGAGAGACAATTCGTTCACGATGGTGAAGTCCGCCATGGCGATAGGTCCGCCCTTGTTTACGTTCTCGATTTCCGCCCTGTCGCGCCCCGCTGCTTCATCCCTGGCAAGACCCCTGACTTCTCTTGCGCCCAAGCGGGAATACCTGATTTCCGGCGATGCCCAGACCGCCACCACGTAAAAGTCTTCCCCGTAACACTCTTTAAGATAGATATATTCTTCCCAGGAATACAGCCCGTCTATGACTGCGTTCGTGTTTTTCAGGGCGGAATCTATCTTCGGCCGGTTCAATATCGCGTAGGCTGCCATGCCGTGTTCACGGCGGAGAAGCTCCCTGACGGTACGCTCGTTTTCTTCGTTAAGCTCCAGTCCCCTCCTCGCCACCTCTTCGTCGGTAACATCACCGAACCTTATCCTGGCAAATCCGTCCCGTTCGAACTGAGCGGCTACCTCGGATTTGCCGGACCCCGCCATTCCCACAATCGAAACCACTTTCATATCCGCTACTGTGTTCATTATAAGAGAGAGGAGTCAGGAATAGCAACGATAGGATATATTAACCTGATTCGTTTTCCCTTACGTCGGTACCGGGAGGAGGCAGGTCTGTCCACTCACCTGTCCGCCGCTGTATCCTGTACTCCCGTAACAGCCAGAGCCCGGAAACGCAGAATCCGCAAATATCGGAAATAGGCATCGCCACCCAGACACCGCTTACTCCCATAAAGCGCGGCAGTATATATATGAAAGGAACAAAGAATATAAACTGGCGGGCGAGGGAAAGAAACAGTACTTCCTTCCCTTTCCCCATTCCCTGGAAGGTCACAACAAATATGATCGACATGGCGACGAGAGGCAGCACCGCGATTACAATCCTCATCGCAGGTATTGCTAATTCCAGCATTTCTTCTTCATGGCTGAATATCCCGATAAGCTGCGGAGTGAGTATCTCCATTACAATGGTCGCTACCCCCATAATCAGAGCCAACCAGAACACCGATAACCGGAGTGCACCCCACATCCGCTTCCAGATACGGGCGCCGTAGTTATAACCGATAATGGGCAGAAGCGCCTCGGCGACACCGATAATCGGCATAAAGGCAAAATCGACCACGCGGATTATAATCCCGATAGCAGCTATAGCCATTGAACCGAAACCCGCCAGAATGTTGTTTAAAAGGATAAAGCAGATGCTCTCGGATACTTCCGTCAGCATAGAAGGCAGCCCCACGCGATAGATATCCTTGATTATAGATATGTCAGGCTTTATATGGGAGAGCTTTATTCTGTAAGAAGATTTGCGGGCTACGACATAAAAGAAAGCGAGTCCGCCGCCGATTGCCTGGGCGATAACCGTCGCCAGTGCGGCTCCTCCGACTCCCATTTCCGGGAATATCCACCAGCCGAAGATAAGGAAAGGGTCGAGGACGATATTCACCGCCGCAGCGGCTATCATGAATATCATCGGCCTCAGGGCGTCTCCCGAGCCACGCAGCAGCTCGGCGGATACCATGGCAAAGAACACAAAAGGCGCGCCGAAACCGATGACCGTCAGGTACTGCCTGCCGAAATCCATGATATCCGGTGTCGCTCCGCAGACCTTCAGGATAACCTGAGGAAAGAATACGGCAGCCATCAGGAATATTCCGCCGAACAATACAGTTAAGAAGAAAACCTGTCCGGCGACATGGTTGGTAACCTCAGTCTTACCTTCTCCGAAACGCCGGGAAACCAGAGAGCTTACGCCTATCCCCGTACCTACCCCGAAGGCCATAATCAATATGGAATAGGGCAGGATAACGGTCAGCGCGGCAATCGCTTCGTGTCCCAGCCTCGCCAACCAGAAGGTGTCTATAATATTATAAAGCGCCATGGTTACTAAAGAAGCTACTCCGGGCAGGCTTAAACTGAGAAGAAGTCTACCCAATGGCGCGTAACCAAGACGCTCTGTGGTATCTTTCAGTTTTCCCTCTCTCCTCTATTCTATATAAAAAATCGCATACGCTCTAAATCCTATCAGTTAGTGAGTTCAGGGTCAAGAAATATAGTACATACCTTTATCTTTTTCCTGATATAGTGTAAGCTTCTCTGAAACAACCTCCTGGAAAGCGAGTACCATTACCGGTGAACTGGACCACCACCGCCCTGCTGAGTGCGGCTATACAGGCGGGAGTCAGCGTAATCGATAGCCATCTCCTCTCCAAACGCATGATAGGACTGCGCCCTTTCATGCTGGCTATGGGTATCATCCAGCTTCTTTACGGACTTCTCCTCTACGCGCTGTTTCCCTGGCCTGGAGATATGCCTGCCATAGCCATCGGCTGGGTTATCGGCGCCAGTATATGCGGTACATCAGCGGCTCTCTTAACCATGTTCGTCCTTCAGAAAGAAGAAGTATCACGGGTCGTCCCAATTACTCATATCTCTCCCATCTTCGTGGCGATAATCGCCACTATCTTTCTGGATGAAAGCCTCGTCTACCTGCAATGGCTGGCGGTAATCATCGTCGTGGCTGGAGCGATGATAATCACCGCGGGAAAAAGCCATTCAGAGACCGCCGGTTCTCGGAGAAAACCCTTCTTTCTTCTCTTCCTCGCCAGTCTGCTGGCTGCCCTTGGAAGCGTCTTCACCAAGCAGGCGCTCGAATACCTATCTTTCTGGAATATGTACAGCATGGCTATACTGGGCACCTCGATTATCATGCTCAGCGTATCCCTCCGCTTCTCCACCATCCGGCAATGGAGGTACATGAAGAGAAAAGGCTCCACTCTGGTTCTGTTAATATGTAATGAAATAGCGGCGCTTTCGGCTTCGGTATTGTTCGTCCGGGCGGTATCGCTGGGACCGGTATCCCTTGTTACCACCATAATGGGGACACGTCCCATCCTGGTGGCGGTATACAGTATGGTTCTGAGCCTTGTTTTGCCCGGATTTCTTCTCGAATTGCCCGGTAAGCGCGCCATGGCATTCAGGCTGGCGGCGATTCTCATGATTGTCGGCGGTCTGAGTATAATATACCTGACATGATTGTACTGGGTATGTGGTATAATTTTGACTACACTTCACCGGACAGAGAAAATGACAGAGGAAACAAACCTATCGGGGAAAATCGAAAAACAGCTACCGGCGGAGCTGGCGGAGTTCATGCAGGAAGCCGGTCTTATAGCCGCCAGCCAGGGGCAGAGCCTGTACCTGGTCGGCGGCATGGTCCGTGACCTCCTTCTCGGACGGATGAACCTTGACCTCGACCTTGTTGCGGAAGGCGACGCCGTAAGCCTGGCTTACCGGCTGGCGGAGATAACGCAGGCGAAGGTGACGGTACATTCGCGTTTCCGCACCGCCAACCTCAAGTGGGATAACCGGAGCGTCGACCTCGCTACCGCCCGCTCCGAGACCTATTCCAGGCCCGGAGCCTTGCCCACCGTGCAGCCCGGCTCCCTCGATTCCGACCTTTTCCGCCGGGATTTTACCGTCAATACCATGGCTATCGACCTTACTCCCGGCAACTGGGGGAGGTTAATCGACCTTTATGAGGGCATGGAAGACGTCGATAAAAGGCTGATACGCATCCTCCACGAAAACAGCTTTATTGACGACGCCACCCGTATCTGGCGGGCAATCCGCTACGAGCAGCGACTTGATTTCACGCTGGAGCCGGATACGCTTAGGCTGCTGGTGCGGAACATCGAGATGCTGGATACCGTCAGCAGAGACCGGATACGGAACGAGCTGGAGCTTGTCCTGCATGAGGAGTACCCGGAAAAGGTCATCCGCCGCGCCGGGGAGCTCGGCGTGCTGGAGAAACTGCACCCCTCTTTGAAAGGTGACGACTGGCTGATACGGAAATTCGGGGAAGCCCGTAAAGCCGCTTCTCCGGAACCGCCGCCTCTAGAGCTGTACCTGGCGCTCCTGACCTACCGTCTTAGCGAAGATGAGCTTGAGAAATTTATTAACAGTCTCAGGTTGCGCAGGTCACATGCCCGGGTACTGCGGGATATCCGTGACCTGAAAAAGAACCTCGGGGGGCTTGCCGACCCGAAAATCAAACCGAGCCGGATTTACAGCCTCCTGCACGGCTGCTCCCGGTCGGCACTTACCGCTGTTTCCATAGCCGAAGATTCACCGTCTGTTGAACGGAATATCCAACTTTTCTCCACAAAGCTACGCTATGTCAGGACGTCGCTCACCGGCACCGACCTGCAAAAGATGGGCATTAAACCCGGTCCCCGGATGAAAGAGGTCCTCCGCCAGCTCCTCGAAGCCAGACTGAACGGCGAGGTCACCGATAAAAAGGGAGAGGCGGAGATGGTGGAGAAAGCTAACTTACTACAGGAATAAATTATCATAGAAAATTTAAGGTGGTACTTGCCGGTACCACCTTAATCAAATATTCAAGAAACCGTAATAGTATTACCTCCAGGCGTCTATGCTGAAGACGGGAGCCGTGCCGAGCATGCCGCGCCGGCCGGTAAGCTGCTGGCATATCTCTTCATCACCGCCGCCGATAATTATGCAGTTATCGGTAGGCTCATCCACCACCGGCACCATATAATCGTCCGGCAGCTCTTTCCAGTGCTTACCGGAGGTTCTCTCTATCCCCAGCCAGCCGTTCGTGCCTTCATCGGGCCAGGAACGGAGCCGGTACTGCTTCAGCGGCTCTTTGCTCTTCTCCCAGAGCCACTGATACACCTCGTCCTTGGACTTAAAACCGATTTCATACAGGTGCTGCGCCATCTCCGGCACCATGATAAAGGTATAACCTCCCTCGCGGCCCGCCCAGAGCTGGGGGACGAGGTATTCCAGCCAGTTGTGCGGTCCGGGGATACCCTTTACGTCCATACGTCTTGCCATACCGCCGTGACCGCTCTTCTGGAATGCCCGGTATCCGCCCGGGGAGAACTGGTTGCCTACTATGTAGCCACCCGAGTTTATTACCAGGACGATGCTCTCATCCTTCTTGAATCCATACTCTTCGTTCAGGCCTTTCCAGCCCGACGGGAGTCCCGCCGCATTCTCGGCAAAGCAGGTGCCGCCCGAGTTAAAGGGGCTGCCGATGCTGTTCATCCGGTTCACGCCCGGAACGGCGCCGCCGAGGTTAATCGCCATAAGCTGATAGGCACGGCCGACCGGCATATTCGCCGGGCTACCCGGGTCGAGCATGCCGACCCCGGAATTCATCCCTATCTCTTTGGCGTAAGGACCGCTGATGCAGCACCACTGGCCCCAGAAGGTGGTGGTACCGGTACCGCACCCTGACTCGGCAATCGCCAACACCGCCGGCAGGTGTTCCGGCTTGCATCCCGCCGTTACGGCGTTGACCGCCACCCTTTCCACGGTAGCCGTCCTCTCCATGGGCAGGAAACGTACCACGTCGCCTTTCTTTCCTATCCCATCGCGCTGGTAGGTTATCAGTTCATCCGGCTTGTGGCTGGTGCCCTCCAGCATCTTCTCCACGCGCTCCTCGGTAGGGATAACTACCGGTAGACCGTCGGTATAAACGGCGATAGGAGCATCCAGCGGTTTGGGAACGTGCCTTGTCTGCTGATAGAATATCTCCGCTTCCTCGAGAGTCCCCTCGAAAAGAATCCTCTGAGAAGGCGGCATATACATGCCACTCTCTTTTTCCTCATCGGTTAGAGGCCTGGTCAGCAACTCAAGCATGGGTTCGATGAAGTTTTCAACGTCTTTCTCTCCGTGAAGCATCCGGGAAGCAGGCAGGTAACGCAACTTCGGAACACCGTATTGAAGCGCTACCTGCTTGACCATCTCGTGCTGGTCTTCAAGGTCGACTATTACCGTCGGGATGCCTGCTTTCTCAAGCTTTGTTATGTAGGGCAACTGCCCCCACACGGCGCCGCTTCACCAGGTTACCGCCAGTATCACGGCATCGGTGGTCTTCATCTCCTCTTCGGTAAGGTATACCGGAGTGGGTGTGTACGACTTCTTCTGTGTCCAGTTTACGTTCGGATAATCACTCCTTAGTTTTTTCTCCAGGGGTAACGTGATATCCGGCTCACCGGTGATACTGATGTGGATTGTTTTACCATCGAGCGTATCGAGACGCGGCGCCAGCGGGTATGTTTTCACCGGCAGTTGAGTCCCGGTCGGGTCAAGACATTTGTATATTTTCTCTGCCACTCTTCCCCTCCTTGGTTAAAGTAATTAACTTAAGTGTAGTTGTCCCCTGAATGTCATGTCAATTCATGACAATTATGATGATATAACTTAACTTCTGAAAAGTCAACAAGGGATAATATCAGTGCGTGAATAATAATTGAAGATAATAGGTTTTAGTCTATCTGCTTGAAGGCTTTGGCGGCAGCCCCGCAAACCGGGCACTTGTCCGGCGCTCCGCCGGGCACGGTATAACCGCAGACCTGACAGACGTAGTAAGGTTCCTCTTTCAAGGATGTGCCTTCGTTAACTGCTTTGAGCGCCGCCTCGAAGTGACCATGGTGTACCTGCTCCACCTCGTTTGCGTACTCGAATGAACGCAGCGCCCTGGTATTATTCTCCCTTTCGGCATCGTCGATAAACGGGGGGTACATCCTGGTAAACTCGTAATGCTCACCTATGGCGGCAGCCAGCAGGTTTTCCTTGGTCGCACCGATTCCGTCCATAGCATTGAAGTGGTTCTTGGCATGGACCGTCTCGGCATCAGCTGCCGCCCGGAACAGCCTGGCTACCTGCGGATAGCCTTCCTTTTCCGCTTTCTCTGCGAAAAACAGGTAGCGCCGGTTTGCTTCGCTTTCTCCGGCAAATGCCTCCTGTAAGTTGCTCTCTGTCTTGATTTCCATATTCTACCTCCTTCATAAAGAGGTCTTGAGGTTTATCACCCCACCCCTCTGTATCAGGCTATCTAACATCTTAAGATAATATATCTTCGTCATTCCCGTGAAAACGGGAATCCAGCACCCGCCTCTGGCGGACCAGCCTGGATTCCGTGTCAAGCACGGAATGACAATTCCAGACAGCCTCCAGATTATTTTCAAGTAAGGGCTTCGCCGCTCTTATATTCCCCATTTATACCTGAACAAACCCAGTATAATTTATTCATCCTATATTTTCTATGTCAGACAGCGTCTCCGCCATTATCGGATTTAACCTTTGATTATCCAGCAGCGCGTAGAGTTCTTCGGCTCTTGTTTTATCTTCCACCATGGTGAATAAAACCGGACCTGAACCGGCCAGATGAACGTCGGCGGCACCAAGCTTCAAAAAATGCTCCCGTGCTACGTCAAGCCCGTCGAAGACACTGAAGGCTACGTTCTCGAAGGTATTGAAAAGCAGCGAAGGATTGAGTACCTTCCCCGCCTTCAACTCATCGATAAACTTCTGGGTAATCCGCCCGTCAGTGTAGTGATTAGTGGTCAGGCTGTCATATAGCTGTTTCGTCTTGTCCGGAAGGACTTTAACCGGAGGCACCGCCAGGACTACCCACATACGGGGTAATGACCGCAGAGGAGTAACGAGCTCTCCCCTGCCCTCGACCAGGGCTGTACCGCCGTATAGAAAGAAGGAAACGTCGGAACCCAGTCGCACCGCCATCTCCTGCAATTTCTCACGTGGCAGATTTAGCTCCCAGAGCCGGTTAAGCCCCCGCAGGACAGCCGCCGCATCACTGCTGTCCCCGCCGAGCCCGAACATAAGGGGGATACGCTTCTCCACCCGGACAGCTACCCCCTTGAAGCATCCGGTAGCCTCCCGAAACAGGGTCACCGCCCGGGATACCAGACTCTGTCCGGCGTCCCATTCCTGCATATCCGACGTGAAGGTAATTTCCTCAGCCGATTCGAAATGAAGCCTGTCGCAGAGGTCTATGGTCTGGATAACGCTGCGGATTTCGTGAAAGCCGTCACTGCGTCTGGACAGGACTTCCAGTGTCAGGTTTATCTTGGCTGGCGCCGAAACGGTCAGCATCTTTATTCCCTCACCCCGGTGTATTCCTGCCACAGGCGCGCCCACTCCTCAAGTGTCAGGGTCTCAGCCCGCCTGCGCGGTTCTATTTCCGCTTGCTCCAGCAGGTCCAATACATCCGCCTTCGGAGTATCCAGACCCTGCGACAGGGAGTTGGCTAACTGCTTGCGGGCTGCGCTGAAGCCGGCCCGAACCAGCGAGAAAAAACTCTCCCTGTCCGCTACCATGACCGGCGGTTCGGAATAAGGAACCACCTTCAGTAGAGCCGAGTCTACCTCGGGCTCCGGATAAAAACAACTCGATGGTACGCGGGCAACAATCTCCGGCCTGCCGTAAAATTGCGCGCCGATACCCAGCAGACTCATTTTACCCGGTCTCGCCGTAATCTCCTCCGCCACCTCCTTCTGTACCATGACCACCATGAGCTGCGGTTTTGCACTCGCCTCCAGGAAATGGCGTAGGACGGGAGAAGTGATGTAGTAAGGGAGGTTGGCTACCACCTTGTAGACTTTCGCGGATTCAATCCCCGCTTCACGAAGCAAATCCGCCGGTTCGATTTTCAGTACGTCCTCATTGAGCACAGACAGGTTATTGAAAGTAGCCAGAGACCGCTCTAAAACCGCAGCCAGTCTGTCATCCAGCTCGATAGCTATAACCCTGCCGGCCCGTTTGCACAGTTCTCCGGTCAGCACTCCCGGTCCGGGACCTACCTCTACAACAATATCATCTTGTGTAAGCTGAGCCGTAGAAATAATAAGACTGAGCACCTCCTCGTCGATAAGGAAGTGCTGTCCGAGTTCTTTCCTCGCCCTGAGTCCGGAGCTGCGCAGCAGCTTCCTGGTACGGTCTAATAGCGACTCTCCGTCCCGCGACTGTCTCCCCGGGGTCTTCATCCTTCCTCTCTCGCTATATAAATACGGGCAAATACTACGGACATATCTCATCCCTGTACGAGTCTTTTTATCTCTGGCATTGCCTCCTCGGTAGCCAGTTCACCCTGTTCGACACATTCATCGACCCGGTGAAAATCGGTCAATGCAAATTGGGCTACCTCCGGCTCGATGACAATATCGGCTTCGGCAGTGCTGGACTTCACCGCATAGTAGCCGACGATATGGAGGGTCTGCATGATAACATCGAAGATATTAGGCTTAGTAGCTTCCTTAACGCTTCGTTCAGGTATTACGTTTACCGCAATAATGATACCCGCCCCCATTTTTTTCAGGATACTGACCGGCACCGGATTCACCAGAGCTCCGTCAACCAGGTATTTGTCTCTCCATTTAGCTACCGCCAGTACTATCGGCAGGGAACTGCTTGCCCTTATCGCCTCCCACAGGGGACCTTCGTTAATAACCACTTCCTCGCCGCTGTCTATATCCGTAGCCACACAGGCGAATGGCATTTTAAGATCCCCGAATTCCATATCACCGAAAAACTCCTTCAACCTGTTCTCCAGTTTACGACCTCCAATAAGGCCGGTCCTGGGTATGTTCAGGTCCACCAGGTAATTGAACCTCTTCGAGCCCACCTTTCTGGCTATATCCGTTATCTCGCTGACGGATTTCCCCTGTGCGTAAAGGGCGCCGATGAGAGCGCCGACACTGGTACCGGCTATCATATCAACAGGAATGCCTTCTTTTTCAAGGACTCCCAGCACTCCTATGTGGGCAAGTCCCCTGGCAACGCCGCTGCCCAGCGCCAGCCCCAGCTTTTTTCCTGCCGGTCTATCGCTCTCTAGTCCCAAAGCTCTTCGATATCCTTTTCAGCCTGCTGCTGAACGTCAATTCCGTCACTCGAGACAAGGTCCCTGTACGAATCCGCCGAGCCGTACTCACGCGTTCTGACTACCACAGGCATCGGCACGGCATGCCCGAAGATGAGCGCCTGCTGTTTCGATTCGAGCTTGGAGAGAACCGATTTTAGCTCGCTCCGACCGGACACGCCGGCAAGTACACTATCGATATCGCGTTCGTTATCCAGCAGGCAGGTTATCTTGGTCCCTATCTGGGACATAACCTCCTCATCTATACCGCTGGGTCGCTGGTCGATAACAAGCAGGGTAACGTTGTACTTCCGCATTTCCCTGGCGATGTTGCCAAAAATGGTCTGGCTGGCAAGTCCCGGATTGAGGAAGCGGTGGGCTTCCTCGATGGTAATCACCAGCGGATGGGGCGGGGCGCTGTCCTCGGCTATCGCCCTCTCCATCCTTTCACGGTACTGACTGTGTATCCGGCGGGTCAGAAGGTTCGCTACCAGTATATAGGCTGTGATATCGGTGTACCTGCCGAACTCGAGGACTACGTTTATTCCGCGGTCGAGGTACTCTATCATTCGCTTCACCACGTTTTCGGTTGAATGCGGCGTAAGAAACGGCAGTCGCCCGATGGTGGCTAAACCACGTTTCAGGTTACCAAGCGTACCTTCATGTATGGGCAAACCCTCCGGTAGAGACTCCGCATCTTCTATATCGAGTGTACTCTGGAGCCAGTTTTTACCGAACCTCCTGTAAAGCTGGTAAACAGCCTCGACGGCAAGCTCGGTCAGGTTCAGGGTCTGTCGCAGCAAGGCGATATCTTCGGGTTCTATTTCGTCATACCCAATCCTGACAACATAGTCCGTGCTTACCTGCCGCCGCTTTGAATTCTCCTCGTCCAGCGTAAAGACCGCCACTTTATCCGGGAATAGCTGCTTTAAGGCTTTGACCTTCCTCCCTTCCTCGCTGCGGCTCTCCCAGCCGTACTCGCTGTGCATGTCGAACACCAAATTCACCGCCGCCGATTTCTGCAGCATTCCTATAAGGAGCAGGCGGGTAAGAAACGTCTTGCCGGTGCCGCTCTTACCGAATATTCCGTTCGACCGTTTGACCAGTTCCGGCAGGTCAAGGCAGATTTTTGTTTCCATATCCAGCGGCGTTCCGATATAGAATTTCCTAGCGTCTTCACCGCCGAAGACCGTCTCTATGTCCTGCTGCGAAGCCGGTCTCACTTTCGAGAAATGACCGGGTACAGTCTTGACCGGTTGAGGTCCCTCGATAACGTCGGCAGCATCGCCGCCGATTGTGAGCATGGGCAGGACGTGGAGAGTGCCGTAAGTACTCGTGCCGGTGAGGACTTCAGCCATGAAGGGGTCGGATATATCGGGCGGCGCCTGGATAAGCCTCTGGTCGGTCACCCCGAGGCTGATATCCGTTATCATACCGAAGAACCGTCTTTTACCACCTTCGATAGTGACATACCGTCCCACCGCCATCTCCTCGATGGAGGCAGAGACATCCAGCCTTACCTCAACACCTTTTGTCAGCGAACCGGAGACTACGATGCCCAGCTTCTCAATATTTTCACTCATTGTCGATTACTCCTTCTCCACCCGCCTTACTAAAAGCTCCAGACCCTTTATTCCCATAATCTCCACGTTTTCATCTACTTCTATATAATCGCCTTCAGATTTTGCTCTCCAGTTTTCACCTTTAACAAAAACGTTACCGACAGGACTCAGTGACTTCACCACTTTTCCCTGCAGACCTATTATTCCTTCCCTGCCGGTTACCTTTTTCAGGTGAAAACTCGGTATCAATTTAACGTGTATCACCAGAACAACGATACCGACAAGCAGGGCTATGGAAATCATCAGTCCGATGGGTATCTTAACTCCTAAAAAATGCAATATTAAAAGGACCGCTGCTATTATAATGCCTTCGTCCAGCAGTAAAATCAGAACTTTAAACCAATCGCTTAAAGCAGTTTTCATTTCTTATCTTTTAACTAACCGACATCCCATCTGTACCGGCACTTCTGCCTCTCGCCAGCCTGATACATATCCGTATCCTCGGGAAGGTCGACGATTTCCACAAACTCACAGCCTAAAATCTCACAGGTGCGGCGCGAAGGATAGTTGTCCGGGTTGCAGGTTATCCACAGCGTTTTCATTCCGTGGTCGAGGGCGACTTTCCTAATCAGATTACAGGCTTTGGCTGCATAGCGGTTTCCCCGGTATTCCTCCTGTATGCCGTATCCGATATGTCCGGCGTACATCACGAGGTGGTTATTATTACCGATACGAAGACTGACCCGACCAATCGAACGGGGGTTTCCCGGCAGGCGCACCGCAAACTCATACGACGGTACGTACCCTCTTTTTTCATCAGCCGGAATCTTATCTCTAACGGCTACCTCAATTTCGCTGTCCGTAAACGTTTTATATTCGTTAAACTTGAGGTCCGCCATTTTCAGTTCTATCTCCTCTTCGTTTTCAAGACTTGATTTTACTGATAATGGATTTAAGGCGGTTGAACTCACCGCCGAGAAGCACGGCAAGCTCCTTGCCCGCTGCCACCAGGTAACTGTGCGGCTCATCCTGCACCAGGCTTATCTGGCGCAGCGAGGCAGCCACTATCTCCTCGATAGAGACCGGCAGGCTGCTGCCGACTAAAATGTTAAGGAAGTCAAAAGACCGGCTGAACTCTTTTATCTCTTCGGGCTGGCACAGGTAGACGAAGCTGTGTATCCTGGCAGGACGGGGTGGCAGGTAATGATATATTTTCTCGCCTTCCCTGAACCCGACCACCAGGGCGTTAAACTCGGTACGCAAGAGTTTCAGGAGCTGGGGGCTGGAGTTATATATGTCCTCCTCTCTGGTTTCATCCTTACCGCGGGCTATCGGACGCCGTCCCGGCTCGATGCTGGCGGTAGTAGCATTATAGACGATACCGTACTGCTCTATAGACTCATCCACCGTCTTTACCAGGCTGCCAAGCGAGGGCGACCGGTACAGCTCATAGCACTGCGTCAGGAACTCGGTAGTACCCGCCTCGATAACCTCCCCTGCCCTGTCCTTCAGTTCAACCATATTAAGCTTGTTCCTCCTCTCCATGGAGCCATCTGAAACCTCCGGGCCAGCCTTTATCCGACATTTCAAGAATAGAACGCTGATAGGGATTTACCCTGCTGACAGTATAATCATAGTTTTTCCAATCAGACACGAAATAGTTGGAAACGGCAGCTTCTCGAAACTGACCCGGGTTAGAGTAATATGTTAATTTTCCTGTGTAATGGGCGTTTATCAGGTCGGGACTATTCATCAAGTCCAGTGTAGAGGCGGGTTTCCCGGACGGATGGCGGTAAACAACGCTGGTTACCGAATCAACGGCACCCCACGCTCCGGCTCTGAATACTTCGATTATGGCATGTCCGTGATAGGCTTTCTCAGTATCGGCCAGATACACTATCCGGGACGGCAGACCCACTACCTGGCAAAGGATACAGCCGACTCTTGCGACATCGGTGCACCAATCCGAGCCACGTTCAATTATCTCTTCTTCAGTCCCACCGAACAGCATGGAGTCTATATCCACGTCCGCGGCTTCTCCCAGTCCGGAGGTAAACCGGGCTACTCCATCAACCAGCTCTTCCTCGTTATTGCATGCCGAGCTTATTTCTTCAACATACTTTTCCAGCACAGGCCGCGTTCCTTTCTTATAGGAAACTTTAGTCGGGGTAAACCTGTTGTACAGATATCCCGCCGTCTCCGGACATAATCTGACCATTTCATTAAGTAATACCCGGTCTACCGAGCCGGGAGCATGGGTATCATTTTCAGCCATTACTCGATAGGCGCGACTGAACCGGGAAATGCCCTGATAAGCAGATATATCTGCCTTTGCATCACCCTCAACATGCACTTCTATTTCTTCTTGTCTCCCTTTTTCTTGTCCTTTTGTTTGGGCTTTTTTACATTCTTTCTTCCTTTGGTTCCCATTTCTTCTCCTTTTTACTTAAGGCAATTCACCCGTTTCTTTCACCGCGTTTTTAACGTTGTCATAACTGCCCCGAAACGAACCCGTATATAAGAGCACCAGCAACCAGTATAATACCAAGACCGAGTAATGCCCAGTGCCACCACTTTAATCCCATTTCAACCTCCTTCTCCCTGCTGAAGTTAACCGGACGTTAATTTCTCCTTTTCGTTATTTTCATACCTGTCGGACAGACACGCAAACAACCGCCGACAAAGCCGCATCCAAACCCCGCTCCTTCAGGACTGAGACCGATACATTTACTTATATCATTTCTGGTCGGGATATTGATAAATATTTCATCGATATTTACACCGTCACGCATCTGTAAAGCGCCGTTGGCGCATTTCTGGAAACATTTGGGTCCGTCTTTACCGCCGCAGGCTCCACGCATGCATATCTTCTCCGTTATCAGGGGGTCCGGCTCCAGTTCGGCTTCGGTAATAACGGAAACAAACCTGTTCCGCGGTCCGAACTGCGGCGTCAGTACCAGACCGCTGAAACCGAACTCCCCCAGACCTGCCCTGGTGGCGGCGTGACGCTGCGAGAAGAACGCTAACATGGATGCCATGACAATGTGTCCCATGCCAGTATTTACGGTATTCGGCGTGGGTAGCGACCTCAATCCCCAGCCTATCTCCAGTTTGTTTGCTAGCTTTACCGCCATTATGTTTAGCTGCACGTCCAGCACGTAATGCCCCATTTGCATGTAAAAATTGTTCTCAATAGACTGGACAGCCTGGTCAGGAGCGAGGTCTCTCATCTTGAGGTGGTAGGTATCACAGTCAACCACCGGGTCGGGAATCCTAATAGCGGCTACTATTACGGATTTTGCTCCAGGCAGTAGCTCCGCGGGATGATGACCCGGGGGAGCCCCCTCGAAGCGGTCTACCGAAGCTATTCCGACAAGGTCGGCACCCCGCTCTCTGGTCATATCCTTTACCAGACTGCTAGCAATTTCTGCCATTTTTCCCTTCCTTAGTTATTTTGATTAAACCCTATCCCCTTTCCCCATTATAAGAGTATGACTCTGAAAACATTTCTCTTGTGTCATTCTGAGCCCCGATGAAATCGATGGCGAAGAATCTCTACTGCTTTCCTCTAAGTTCAGATTCCTCGTTATTCCGATTTCATCCTGTCATTCCCGCCCGCCAAGGCGGGCGGGAATCCAGTATCCGCCTCTGGCGGGCCTGTCTGGATTCCGTGTCAAGCACGGAATGGCAATCCCGGAAAGCCTCAAAGGTTTTTCTTAAGAGGGGCAGTATATTTAAAAATCCCCCTTAGTCCCCCTTTTTCAAAGGGGGAAAACCCTATTACCCGCCTTATTATTTTAATTCGCATAATTACATCTGTCATTGCGAGGGACTATGTCCCTCGCAATGACCACACTACTACACCCACCTCGTCTTCTTACTCCGGCTTTTGGCGGAGGTGAAGGTGGGGAGTTTTTCATCCGCCATGGCGGATTCCACCAGAGCCCAGAAGTTCTCCCTGTCGGCGCCGGTGACCACCGCCTGCTCGTGCGCCTCGGACAGCGCCACCGGGTAACCGTGACCGCGCTGGCACTGGTCGAGGACAAGCCCGTGGGTAAGGTCCAGCAGGCCGTCATCCCTTGCCACCCACTGCGGAATTTCAACCCTGGCTATCTCATCATCCACGTTTATATAGAAGAAGTATATCCAGTGCTCCCCGTAGCGTTTCTCGACCACGGAGGACTGGGTGATGAATGTAGCCGACCTTTCACCAGAGCCTAAAACTTCGGCAAATATATCTCTGTCCCTTACGGCGGAAACAGCATCACACTCTCTTGTTTTACACTCACGGCAGTGCTTATCGGTATCCAGCGGATTATTGGGGCAGACAGCTACTTTCAGGGTGTTGACCACGTCGGTACCGCGGGGCAGGCTGATATAGCTGGCAAGGGCGAGCTTCTTCTCCTTATTCAACTTTTTAAGCCGGCTGAGACAGTCCAGAAAACCCTCGTCCAGCAGTATCTCGCTGACAAACTCCGGGTAAGCCTCCAACCCCCACAGAATCAGGGTGCCGTCGAGGAGCGCCAGAGCCGGACTCCCCGCCGGTAGTTCCTCCGCCAGCTCCGCCAGCCTCCGGCACTCGTCCACGCTGCGCCTTATACCCAGCAGAGCGCCTTCGACCGGCTGTTCACGTCCCTTTGTATCCGGGGAAGCGATAACAAGGTCTTCGTCACCGGCATAGAGGTTGGGCAGACTGTCCAGGAAAGCATCGGGATTACTGCCGTAACGGAGAACGACGCTGCCGATGTTTATCAGGTAGCACCTTGCCGACCGGTGGCGGTCGACGTCGATATGCGAGCCGTCGCTGGCTATAACGGTGAAATCATCCGGAAGGGCTGGAGCTGGATAGTGCCGGGTAAGTCCTTCCGTTAAGTCAGCCACCAGCCAGGTAGTGCGGCTGGCGGCAATCTTCTTCTTCAGGCTATCGATATCGTCGTCCTGGCGGTGTGCCGTATCCAGAGCATGCCGGAGATGCTCCTGCCTCTCACTGAGGCCGGCTTTCAGCCTGATGAGCAGATCCCCGACCTGTGAAGCCACCCTGGTTAAATCTAAAGCCATCTTTCCGGCACCTTTTTTCAGGCACGCCTATCCAGTCCAGATAATCGGGATTACCTTACCGGCGGTTATATAGATTGAGCAGTATTCCATCAGAAAGCGTCCGAATCTATCTCAGGATGCCTTTGACGATTACATCCACCGCCCTGTCCTCATCCAGTCCTCTCGCCATCAGCGTCTCTACCTGTCTCCTGTCAACACTGCCGATTGCTGCCTCGTGAGTTACCTTGGCAGCTTCGTTGGTTACCGAAACCATGGGTATCGCCGTGGCAACCGCCTCGGTACCGTTGACCAGCTCAATACAATCCACATGACCCCGCGAATGGGGGGCGTTACCGTATGTTTCTCCCCTTACTTCAGCTTTCGCCTTATCGCTCAGTACCAGACGGCTTTTCGCCAGGCCTCTGGCTCCTTCCCCGTTCAGATGTATTTTTTCCAGGATTTTTATATCGTCTTCGCCTTTTCCGTAAGCCTTTACGATAAGCTCGGCGACGCTATCTTCCTCACAGAACACCTCGAAATCGTAGTCCATCTTACCCACCAGCCCGTCACTCAGGGCAAAGGTACTCTGCCAGACGCCGCCCTTATTTACCTTAACCCTGGCTTTTAGTATCAGCTCAATGCCGCCGAACTCTCCGTGATAGTGCGTTTCCTTGTAATCGAACCTGGCATTTTGACCAATCTCGATATCGGCATCCATTTTGTGTATCACTTTAACGGCATTGGGAAAGATGCAGTGGGCGATTACGCTTACCTCGCTGTTATCCCCGGCATTCACTTTCAGAACGATTTCCTGAAGTCCCTCCTCCGGAAGGACGCCGAAACAAAGGTGAACGGGTTTTTTTACCTTAACGCCTTCTTCTATCAGGAAACGGATGTCAACGCCGTTTTCCGTCTCTTTCGTCTCCAGCTTGATGCCGCTGACCTCGTCGGCACTCAGTACCCTGTTCTCGTGGACGACAAGTTTGGCAATATCCTTATCAGCCAGAGAGTCCTTATCGCCTCCGGCTTTTTCATAGGCTTCGACCATACCTTCGTATTCTTCCTCAATCGAGCCACTAATCATCGTTTTTACCTTTCTTTATCAGCTCGCTAAGGGCCTCTAACATAGGCTCGTTTATGTGAGCGCAGCTCTGGCAGTTATCCTTGAACCAGGAGCTCATTTCTTCCGGCGGTCCCGTCCTAAGTATCGAACCGGCGCACAGCACGGAAACCCTGTGAGCTATCTCCACCATCTGCTCGCTGTGAGTAATCATCAGAATCGACGAGCCCTGCCTGTTCAGCTCCAGAATGCCGCTGAGCAGAATGGGTAACGAGACGATATCTATACCGGAATCAGGCTCATCCAGTATAGCCAGCCTGGGCTGCATAGCCATTATGGAAGCCAGCTCTATCCTCTTCCTCTCGCCGCCGCTCAGGGTACTATCGATGTCTCTCTCCAGATATCGAAGCGGCTCCATCCCTACCATGTCCAGGCACTCGCTGATTCTCTTAACTCCCGGGTTGTTGCCGCTCAGGCTTAGATAGTCCCTCACCGTAAGCCCTTCTATCCTCGCCGGCTCCTGCCAGGCAAGACTTATACCTTCCTGTGCCCTCTGGGAAACGGATAACCCGCCGATATCCTTCCCCTCGAATATCATCTTTCCCGAGGTAGGTTTGTAGCCATTTACCCCCATTATCAGGTAGGCAAGCGTGGTCTTTCCGGTACCGTTCTCACCCAGGACTCCGTGTATTTCTCCCTTTTTCACCTCCAGGTTCAGTCCGTTGATTATCGTTTTATTGTCCAGCTCTAAAAAGAGCTCATCTACCTGAAGCACTGAATCGCCTCCAATCCACAGTCCGGAGAGCCGCCCGTTGTTCCGCTATTATACGGGCTTCCTCTCCTACCAGTATAATAAAACGGGTCACCGAACTCAAGCAATATACAGGGTTCCTATTTAACCTTTCAACTCCCGTTACGTATCCAGAGACCCAATCTTGCCCGTGTGTTACAATCTAATGGAGGTGGATGTTTGTTTCCGTTACTGTTAACGGTTGTAATAGTTTCACTGTCAGGGGTAATGATTCCCGGACCGATGTTCGCCGTCACGGTGGCGAAAAGCTACCGGTCCCCCTGGTCCGGCACTCTGATGGCAATCGGCCACGTTATAATAGAAATCCCGCTGATACTGCTTATATACTTCGGCTTCGCCCGGTTCTTTGAGAACACCACGGTACGCCTTGTCCTCAGCCTGCTCGGCGGCGTAATGATTATATGGATGGGCATTGCCATGTTTCGCGCTCGTGCCGGAGTGGTCCGTAAAGGAAGCGACCTGAAATACAATGCCCTTACCGCCGGTATACTGACAAGCGGACTGAACCCCTACTTTTTCCTGTGGTGGGCAACCGCCGGCAGCGCCCTGTTGATGAACTTTCTGGATTTCGGCATAACCGGACTGGTGGTGTTTATTCTGGTCCACTGGCTGTGTGACCTTGCCTGGCTTTCCTTCGTTTCGTTCCTGATTTTTAAAACGCAGTCATTCTGGGGCGAGAAAGTCCAGGAATGGATATTCATCGGCTGCAGCCTGGCACTTATGGGGTTCGGGGGCTGGTTCGTCTATTCGGGTATCCGGCTGATGATATAACCTGTTTTTACTCAATCTCGCTCTGCCTTAATTTCAAGGCTGCCCCTGAGACTGCAATCGGAAACGAGACATTCCTCGCACTCCCCTTCGCAGGGCTCGACATGTATGGTCACGCTGGAGCCCGGCAGCTTACCCTCTATATCCTGCTCCAGGTGGTCGCACATCCGGTGCGCTTCTTCAACGCTGGCATTCTTCGGCAGCATCAGATGAAAATCTATAAAACGCTGGCTTCCCGCTTTACGGGTACGCACCTCGTGAAAACCGGCAAGCTGCGCGGTATGCTCCCTTATAGTTGATATTATCATTTCCATTTCTTCTTCGGGCAACCTTGTGTCCATCAGACCGCTTATCGATTTTTTTATGGTGAAAAACGCCGTTACGGCAATCAGTACGGCAACTATCATCGCCACGATGGGGTCGAGCATATTTACTCCCGTAATCCTTACCAGAACCAGCCCGACCAGCACCGCCACCGAGCTCAGGACGTCGGCTGTCATGTCCCGCGCCGTCGCTTCGAGGGCAAGCGAGTCCGTGCTGCGGGCTACCTTAAAGGCATAGCGGGAAATCAGCAGGTTTATCACTATTGCCGCCGCCGTAATCACTATCCCCACCGTCAGCATCTCGACGGCAGCCCCGCCAATCAGGTTCCTGACCGCCTGGTAAAAGATTATGCCGCCGGCGAGGAATATCAGGCAGGCAATAATAGCGCCGGCAATATTCTCCGCTTTACCGTGACCGAAAGCATGCTCCTCATCGGCAGGTTTACCGGAAATCCTGATACCGATATACCCGATAATCGCACCGGACAGGTCGATAACACTGTGGATTGCATCAGCCAGGATTGCGATACTTCCCGTCAGAAAGCTGGCAACTACCTTGATGATAATAAGAGAGCCTATAGCCAGTATAGATAGTATGGAGACGTTTTCTCTGGTAGAGAACACTTTCATATCCTTGAAGGAAAATTCCGGATATAGACTACCTGGCGGTCCTGGTTCTTTCTCCACCCCGCCATACCACCAGCAGTGAGGGAGCGATGAAAAGCGAACTGTATGTACCGGCAATGACACCGATAAGCAGGACTACGGCGAAATTCTGAATAACCGTGCCCACAAAGAGTATCAGGGCAAGCACCACGAACAGCGTCGTCAGGCTCGTATTCAGGGAACGGTTTATGGTCTCAATCAGGCTGTTATTGACCACGGTTCTGAAACCGACCCTGGTATCTCTGGTCAGGTTTTCCCTTATCCTGTCGAAAACCACCACGGTGTTATTAACACTATAGCCTATCACCGCCAGTATGCCGATAACGAATTTCAGGTCTATCTCCCAGCCGAAAATGCCGCCGAAGATGGAAAAGACTCCCAAAGCCACCACGGTATCGTGAATCAGGGCTATTATGGCACAGACGCCGTAATGGAAGGGATGCGGCATCCTGCGGAATGCCCAGGCAATATATAACAGTATGCCTACGGCAGCAACAGCCACGGCGATACCGGCATTCCGGGTCGTTTCCGCAGCCACCATCTCGCTGACATCATCGAACTCTCTAACAGTTAGAGTCTCAAAAACGGAGGTAAGGTCGGTCTCCAGTTCAGTCTTTTCAGCGGAACTCAGACGCGGTAAACGAACCAGAAACTCGTCCTCTCCGACATTTTGAATGATAACATTGGAGTAGCCCAGCCCTGCCAGTTCTTCTTCCAGGTCCTCTTTCTCTACTTCCTGCTCAAAACCGACCGTCATTACCGAACCACTGCTGAACTCCACACCGGCTTTCAGACCCAGTGTCAGCAGGGAGATAACGCAGGCTATCACCACGATGCCGGCTATACTAAAAAACCAGAGCCTTTTTCCTACAATATCAAACATTATTTCCTTCCCAGATGGGGGCTGAACAGCCGTATCCGGCGTGCCAGTGCACTCCCCACGAACAGGCGCAGCAGCGTCCGGGTAACCACGATAGCGGTAAACATACTCGCCACCACACCGATAGCGAGTGTAAGCGCAAAACCCTGGACCGGAGCACTGGCAACAATGCTGCTACCCAGCCAGAAGAGTATAAGACAAACGATCAGGGTGGTTATGTTCCCGTCACGAATCGCCGTCCAGGCACGACTGAAACCTGCCTCGATAGCCGCTCCCAGCGTCCGGCCTTCCCTCAGTTCTTCCTTCATCCTCTCGAAAATGAGCACATTGGCATCCACCGCCATACCTATAGACAGTATAAAACCGCCGATTCCGGCAAGGGTGAGTGTGAAGCCCGGCCAGAGCTTGAACACGGCAAAGACAAGTACGCCGTAAAAGACCAGTGCCAGGCTGGCAAGAAGTCCGGAAATACGGTAGTAAAGGACCATGAAAAGCATCACTACCAGAATGCCAATCAGCCCTGCCTTGACACTCATTCCGACGAAATCGGAGCCCAGTATCGGCGATATTGTCTGGTCATAGATGATTTCCAGGGGTACGGGTAATCGACCGAAGTTTAGCTGGCTTGAAAGGCGGGTAGAATCGGTCAGGCTCAGCCCGGTGATTACTCCCTGGTCAACGATTGTCGACTGTACGGCAGGCGCAACAGGTCTGCCGCTTTCTCCCCGCAGAGCCTCATCGCCATCGAAGATGCCCATCGGTTGTTTACCGACGGAAAGCCGGCTTGTTACCTGCTCCGATATCTCGCTCCCTTCTTCATTCCACTCGAAGTGAAGCTCTATCCTGCCCAGATTGTCCTGGCCGACATATGTATTCGTCTTGAAGTAACGGCTGGTTAAAACTTTTTCTTCATCGTCGATTTCAGCAACAGCGGGTTTCCACTTACCCAGCTCGTTCTCCCACTTAGCCGTCTCGTTCTCTGATACCAGCTCTCCGAACTCCAGCAAGTCGACCCGGGCAAGCCTCTCTTTTTCCTTATCGGTGATGTCCACTCCCGGCAGTTCGATGATAATCCGGTCTTCACCCTGTATCTGTATGAGGGGTTCGGTAACTCCCAGAGGGTTGACTCTGTTCTCGAGGACAGCCTTTGCTCCATCCAGAGCATCGGCACGCTGGTCTGGCTCTATTGCAGAAAGGTCTGCCTGGTAAACGATATGAATACCGCCCTGCAGGTCAAGACCGAGCTGCACTCCCTTCTTCCCGAGAATGCCCTCATCAATGGGCAGAACAACCAGCAGGGCAAGAACGAAGATAACCAATACGATTGTGAAGACCAGCGAGTTTCTTCTTACCATTCTTTTTCTCTACTCTATAAAAGGACGCCGAAAAAACGCTACCCTTTTATCCCTTATCCGTTCTCTCTCTCAGAGGAGCCGGGCGAACCTGCCAGCTTACCGATAAAAGACAATGCCTCTTCCCTGGTGGTTACCTCGCCCGATGCCTGTGCTTCGCGCACCTTTTCCAGGATTTCTCCTATTTCCGGACCGGGACTTATCCCAAAGGTTTTCATTATATCATATCCATCCACTATCTTGGGAGGGGTTATGACATTTTCTTTTTCAAAATGCCGGTTTATCACGTAATCCACCAGCCCGGTATGCTCCCGCCAGCCCGTTAAATCCAGTTCCGGACCTCTGGTAGCCAGGTGGTCGGCAAGGCTGAGATACAAAATATCGAGACCGGTCTCTCCGGTATCCCGGAAGTACCGGTATATAGCCCGGTCGGACGGCATTCCCTCCTGACTCATCTGCATTGGCCGTAGATGGTGCTTGACTTCCGTCTCCACCATCTTAATCTCTTTGCCGCTGAACCTCATCCTCTCCAGTATTTTTGCCGCCAAGGCGGCTCCTTCCACGGCATGCCCCAGGAACCTCATCCGCCCGTTCGTATCGATAGCCCTGGTCTCGGGCTTACAGACGTCATGGAGAAGAGCCGCCAGTTTAAGCAGGACTTTCCTGCTGCTGCCGCTGCTTACTTCCCGGTCGAAGTGCTCGTTAAGAACCGGCGACCAGGGAACGGCTGCCAGGGCTTCTTCTCCGGCGTATTCCCAGGTACCCTGCCCGAGTATAAACTCGACTGCAATCACGGTGGCGATGGAATGCTCGAAGACATCCCAGTAATGCTCCTTCGGCTGCTCTACTCCCTTGCTGTTTGCCAGTTCGGGAAATATTACTGTTAAAAGAAACAATTCATCGAGATAACCAAGTATCCGCCCGGCACCGGGCACGGCTAACAGTCGGAGCATCTCCTCTCTTACTCGTTCACCGGCTACTCCGGACAGCAGGTGGGAATCACGCCGAATCAGCTCCTCGGTATCACTCTCTACTCTGAAACCGAGCTCGGCACCCAGACGTACCGCCCGGAGCAGGCGTACCGCATCCGAGGTAAAAACCTCGTCGCTGACGGCACGGATTACACCATTACCCAGGTCATCCGCACCGTTAAACGGGTCTATAATCTTAATATCGGATATATTTTTATCAACCTGCCTGAGGTCGACCGCCATTGCGTCGATAGTAAAGTCACGCCGTGCCAGGTCCTCCTCGATACCGCCGGAAAACATGGAGAAATCGATTTCCTGCCGGCCACCGGACATGGATTTCTCATTACCGGTAAATATAACCCTTGCTACTTTATTTATATCGTCCAGCGGGACGTACTTCCCACCAAAAGCATCGGCCACCAGTGAGGCAATTTCCAGAGCATCGGCAGCCACGGCGATATCAACGTCAGCCGTTCTCCTGCCCAGAAGCACATCACGAATAAATCCGCCGACTATATAAGACTCTATATCACGCTCAGCGAGATAATTCCTTACCTTGCCCAATAGCTTCCAGATTCCCGGGTCATATAAATTTTTGAAAGGATTCTTCAAATCCGGCTTCCTGAAACTCATTTTTAAAATCCTGTCTTTTTTTCCGTACTCAAAAACTATACTATCACCCAGCCTAATTATCAACAAAAACGTATAATACTTGACAAATGTCATTATTCTGGCTATAATACCGCCATATGTCACCAGGATAGTAACATGATTGTTAAGACAAGGATTTTTGAGCTATGTGACGACCACTATAAAAACCTTTCTGAGATGGCAGCGGTCATGGGCATATCCGTAAGCCAGATTTACCGTGTCCGGGAAGGCAAACGCCAGATAAACCAGAAATTCATCGTAGGAGCAATGAGAGCCTTCCCCAACCACAAACTCGGTGAGTTGTTCTACCTTGCTCCTGATTTGCCAGCTGTCACACACAAAAGTCGGTACAGGCAGACAGCGGCGCACCTCACAGGGAGATAAATACGGACACCGAGGAATATCTCCGCCTGTGCAGCAATACTTTTACCACCTGGAAACCGGAGGGTTCATATCAGTAAAAGGAGGTCCATACACTAAATACAGGATAAATAAGCATCCCTGTCCCGGGGGTAAATTAACCTTAGAAGGTTAATTTACCCCTTGTCTTTTTCGGATTTAGATGATATACTGATAAGCGCTGTTGTTCAATTCAAGGGGGATAATAGTTGCTGTCTAACTACGGTTATATCGGACTGTATATTATCTTTACAGTATGTTTCGCTTTTATAATAGTTATTATCCCCATTATTCTCAGATACCTTAAGGTCGTCCCCCACAATCCCAATAAACTTAAAAACCTTACCTTCGAGTGCGGGATGGAAACCATAGGCAAGACCTGGGTACGGTTCAACTTCCGTTTCTATTTCTACGCCCTGGTATTTCTGGCTCTCGATGTTCTGGTCGTTTTCCTCTATCCGTGGGCGGTTAACCTTAAAGGACTGGGGACTGCCGGTTTCGTTGCTATACTCGTCCTCCTGTTTATCGTATTTGTTGGGTACCTGTATGCCTGGAGAAAGAAGGTTCTGGAATGGAAATAGAGAGACCCGGAGATTTTATCTACTCCGATACCGATGTTGACCTGTATGAAGGGCAGGCTATCGAAGAACTGAAAGCAAACAGCCGGGTACCAATACCCGACCCCGATGAATGGCTGGACGAAGAAATTCAGCAGAACATCCTGCTTACCACCGTCGACTGGGTGCTTAACTGGGGAAGACGTTCATCTCCGTGGGTATCGCTGTGTTTCCCCGCCTGCTGCGCCTTTGAATTTATCGCCGCCATGGGGCCGCGTTTCGATATCTCGCGTTTCGGCATGGAAATCCTCCGCGCCTCACCCCGTCAGGCCGACCTCATGATTACCGCCGGTACATTGACCTGGAAACATGCGCCCAACATCAGGCGGATATATAACCAGATGGCCGAGCCGAAATGGGTTATAGCCATGGGAGCCTGTGCCGTCAGCGGCGGTATTTTCCGCTCGGGCTACAACGTTGTCCCCGGATATAACCATATTATTCCGGTAGATGTCTATATACCGGGATGCCCTCCCCGTCCGGAAAGCCTTATTCAAGGCATCCAGATGCTACAGGAAAAAATAGCCAAGAGAAAAAATTTCGCATAGGAAGGTCGATAACGGAATGACTGTTGCTCTTTCAGCGAAAGAAGTAGCCGCTAAATTAGAACAACAACTTCCATCCGGTATCATCGAATCGAATGAGGGAAGCATACTCGTTAACAGCGAGTTTCTTCCCGATATTATTGCATTTCTAAAAACTACTCCTGAATTTGATTTTGACTACCTTAATTATATAACCGCCGTAGATTACCTGGACTACTTTGAGCTGGTCTATCAGCTTACTTCAATGAATCATAATCACAGCCTGGTGATAAAGACCCGCTGCTACGGAAGGGAGAATCCTTCAGTCCCTTCGATTGTAGATTTATTCGTGGCAGCCAATCCTCAGGAAAGAGAAATTTACGATCTCATGGGCATAAGATTTGAAGGTCACCCTAATCTGAAGCGTATGTTCCTCTGGGAAGGGTTCGAAGGACATCCGCAGCGTAAGGACTATCTGTAATGGCAATTAGGACTGAACCGTTTGTAATGAATATGGGCCCGGTACACCCGAGCACCCACGGCGTTTACCGCATGAGGTTAACCCTGGACGGTGAAGTCATCATCGATATAGAGCCGGTTGTCGGCTATCTGCACCGGGGTATTGAAAAGTTAGCCGAGGAGCGGACATGGACGGGTGTCATTCCCCTGACGGACCGGCTGGACTACATTTCCTCGATGAGCAATAACCTTGCCTATGTGCTGGCTGTCGAAAAGCTGGCGGGAATCGAAGTACCCGAGCGAGCCGACTATCTCCGGGTTATCATGGCCGAGCTGCAGCGTATCAGCAACCACCTTGTAGCTGTCGGGTCATTTTTTAACGACTCCGGTGCTTATTACACTCCCTTCCTGCAGATGTACCGGGAGCGTGAGAAGATCGTAGACCTTTTTGAAATGGTCTGCGGACAGCGCCTTACCTATAACTATATGAGGATAGGCGGTGTCAGCCAGGACGTCCCCGATGAGTTCATACCGGCTCTGTACAAGCTCCTCGACCAGTTACCGTCTGCGATAGATACATTCGATACGTTCCTGAAAGAGAATGAGATACTGCTGGCGCGCGCCAAGGGCGTCGGTATCCTTCCACCGGATATGGCAATAAATTCCGGTGTTACGGGGCCGGTACTTCGAGGAAGCGGAGTCGCCTGGGACCTGCGCAAGGCAGACCCGTACTCGATTTATGACCGTTTTGAATTCGATATTCCCACCGGTGAAGCCGGCGACAGTTACGACCGCTACCGGATAAGAATCGAGGAAATGCGGCAGAGCCTGCGTATTCTCAACCAGGCGGTGCGACAGCTACCGTCCGGTCCGGTCAAAGCCGACGTCCCTCACCTGATTCGTCCTCCGGTGGGGGACGCTTATGCGCACATCGAGGCGCCCAAAGGTGAACTCGGCTTTTACGTGGTTTCGGATAACTCCATATCACCCTACCGGTGTCACATAAGGCCTACCAGCCTGCTGAACCTGGCAGCACTGCGGGAGATGGCAATCGGCTGGAAGATAGCCGACCTGGTATTAATTTTCGGCAGCATCGATATCTGCCTTGGCGAGGTTGACAGATAGTGGTAATAAATAATCCTGTTATTTACGCAGTCAACCCTCAGACCCTGGCGGCCGACTGGCCCGGCGGGTTCTGGTGGCACTGGGTACTGTTTGCCCTGGTTACCATCATCGTCGTCATTCTGATGGTTATGGGCTACATATATATAGCCCGTCGTCAGATAGGACGGATGCAGTCACGCGTCGGTCCCAACCGGACCGGACCATTCGGATTACTTCAGCCGATAGCCGATGTGCTCAAGGTACTATTAAAAGAAAGTATAACACCGGATGCCGTGGACAGACCGGTATACTGGCTGGCACCTATAGTCGGTCTTGTCCCGGTATTCGTTGTATTCGCCGTAATGCCTTTTACCGACGGCGGTATGCTCGCCAATCTGAATGTCGGAATTCTCTACGTTGTAGCAATAAGCTCAATATCCACGATAGGCATGTTTATGGCAGGATGGGGCTCCAGCAATAAATATTCGCTTATCAGCGCCATGCGCGTTGTCGCCGCCGTTGTAAGTTACGAGTTCCCGGTACTCCTGTCGATTGCATCCATACTGCTGCTGTCCGGTTCGCTGTCACTGAACGATATAGTGCTGGCGCAGGACATACCGTTTATATTACTCCAGCCTCTCAGTTTCATTATCTTTTTCATCGCCGGGCTGGCGGAGATAAGCCGCGCTCCTTTCGACCTCCTGGAAGCAGACCAGGAGATTGTCGCCGGTTTTCATATCGAGTATTCGGGAATCAAGTTCGCCCTGTTCTACCTGGTGGAATACGGAGAGGCGTTCCTTCTCTCATGCCTGATTACCACGATATTCCTTGCCGGATGGAGAGGACCTATACTTCCGGAATGGCTCTGGTTCATACTTAAGAGTCTTATCGTCTGGTTTGTTATGGTTTGGCTGTGGGCGACTATGCCGCGTGTCCGGATAGACCAGCTAATGGCGCTGGCGTGGAAGTTCCTCCTGCCTCTGGCGATTATCAACCTGATAGTGACCGCCATACAGGTGCTGACACTGCCACAGGACTCACTCTGGATAATGATACCGGTCAATTTCGCCATAACGGCGGTACTGATACTGTTCTGGTCAAAGAAATTCTTTAAGTTAGGATGGGGCAGAGTTGAAGTTTGAACGTTACGGCCTGGGAATGGCTAAAGGTCTATCGGTAACCTTAAGGTATTTCTTCCGGTCTCCTTCGGTTACGCAGTACCCGGAGCAGAGGCTCCATACCTCGCGCCGTATAAGGGGCAACGAGCTTGTCTGGGACAGACAGAAATGTACCGGCTGCTGCACCTGCGCCAAGTCATGCCCGCAGGGCGTGATTGAGATTGTTACCTCGACCAATATGGTAAACAACAAGTACGAGGTCGAGAAATATCGTGTGGATACCGGTTATTGTATTCAGTGCGGACTGTGCGTCGAGTCCTGCCCTTACGGAGCGTTGTTCTTCAGCAATGCGTACGAATGCTCGAAGTACCGCCGCAGCGAACTTATACAGGATAAAGAAGATATGATGCTGGAATCAGGCAAGAAGCAGCCCAGCGGCTACTTCTACCCTGAAATTGCCGCCGAGTTACCCCGGCAGACACTGCTGGTGGAAAAAATCATCGAGGAAGATTAGTGGGAATTGACATTGCCTTCTGGATACTGGCTGTAGTCGGCGTAGCCGCCGCTGCCGCCGTGGTATTGCTGCGGGACGTTTTTCATACCGCGCTTGCCCTGGTCCTGTGCCTGCTGACCGTCGCCGGTATCTATATTACCCTCAGCGCCGATTTCCTGGCGGTAATACAAATCCTGGTATACGTCGGCGGTATATCGATACTGGTAATTCTGGCTATCATGCTGACCCGGGAAGTCCAGCATGGCAGTCTTTCGAATAAATTACGAATTCCGGCTTTCATAGTGGCAGCCGTATTCCTCGGAGTAGTCATCTTTGCCCTGCTGAATACTCCCTGGCAGATATCTACGGCACCACCTGTCGAGCCCACCACCGCCGCCCTTGCTGGCAAGCTCCTGGGCGACGGCGGGTTTGTCCTGGCGGTCGAGATTGCCGCAGCTCTGCTGCTGGCGGCTGTCCTGGGAGCCATTGTCCTTGTGAGGGAGAAATAACGGATGTCTGTAGGACTTGAGCATTATCTGGTACTCTCGGCGGTGCTGTTCTCCATAGGTCTGTTCGGCGCACTGACCAAACGCAACACCATAGTCATCCTGATGTGCGTTGAGATAATGCTCAATGCGGTAAATATCGCCATGGTTGGTTTCTCGCGTTTCATTACGCCGACGCTGCTGACCGGGCAGGTCTTTGCCATATTCATAATGGTGGTAGCCGCCGCCGAGGCAGCCGTCGGACTGGCGATTATTATATCACTATTCCGCAACCGCGAGTCGGTTGAAACTACGGATATAGATTTAATGAAAGGCTAAAAAGGGAGTCTGAGATTATACGAAAATTGTCATTCCGTGCTTGACACGGAATCCAGATGGGTCTGCCAGAGGTCCGCCTCAGGCGGAATGGATTCCCGCCGGAGTTTATCCCGTGCTTGATACGGGGCGGGAATGACAGGAAAATTTAAGTTCTGGTGATTTTTAACATCCTATACAGGGGGAGAGGTAGATCAGTACAAAATGTGGGTAGAGATTAAAAAAGCCAAAAACCTGATGATAGCGGAAACATGGAAGGAATTCTTCGAGGGCGAAGGGATACCTACCCACATAATGCCATCTGAAGGAAAACCGGTAGGAACGGAACTGGCGACCTACCGTGTCCTGATACCGGAAGACAAGAAACACGTTATCGAAGAGGTGTTGAGGAAACTGTAATGCCGAGTCAAGTAATCTGGCTTATACTGCTGCTGCCGATAATATCCTTCGCGATAATTTCTTTATTCGTCAGACCGTTCGTCAGGAAGGAATCACGGGTTGCCGGCTATATAGCCATCACCGCTATCGGCGCCTCTCTGGCTCTATCCATCTGGACGCTGGTGGAAACACTGGGAGCCCCTCACCACGAACTGGAAATGACTCCCATCCCATGGCTGGTAATAGACAACCTGACCATCAATGTCGGCGTCATGGTGGACTCGCTGACGGCGGTAATGGTGGTGGTTGTCACCAGCATCAGCCTGATGGTGCAGATATATTCTCAGGGCTATATGCAGGGAGACGCGGGCTATCACCGCTACTACGCCTGGATGTCGCTTTTCACCGCTTCGATGCTGGGCGTGGTCATGGCGGACAACCTGCTGCTGTTATTCGTTTTCTGGGAAATGGTGGGGCTGTGCTCCTACCTCCTCATCGGTTTCTGGTTTCACCGTCCTTCGGCAGCCAACGCTGCCAAGAAGGCTTTTATCGTCACCCGGTTCGGGGACTTCGGTTTCCTTGCCGCAATCCTGCTTATTTTCGCTAAAACGGGCACGTTTGATATCGGCACATTACACGGAATGGCAGGAACAGCAGCCCTGGCCGGGACAACTCTGACCTGGGTGGCTATCGGCATCTTTTCCGGCGCAATAGGTAAATCGGCGCAGTTCCCGCTGCACGTCTGGCTGCCCGACGCTATGGAAGGTCCGACGCCGGTCAGCGCCCTTATCCATTCGGCGACGATGGTATCCGCCGGCGTTTTCCTGGTAGCCCGCACCCTCCCTATTTTCGCCCATTCTATACAGGCTGTGACCGTGGTAGCCTCTATCGGCGCTTTCACGGCTATCTTCGCCGCCACTATGGGACTGGTGGCAACCGATATCAAGCGGGTACTGGCATATTCCACCATCAGCCAGCTCGGTTACATGATGCTGGGACTGGGAGCCGCCGGTATCGGCGTAGCCCACGGCGGGCACGCTACCGTGGAAGCAGCCAAGGCGGCAGCCGCCATCGGAATATTTCACCTGTTCAACCATGCCTTCTTCAAGGCGCTGTTATTCCTCGGGGCGGGTAGCGTAAACCACGCCACCGGTACTTTCGATATGCGCTTGATGGGCGGCTTGCGTAAGATAATGCCCTGGACATATGCCACCTTCCTTATCGCGGCGCTAAGCCTGGCGGGAATCTGGCCTCTGTCCGGATTCTGGAGCAAGGATGAAATTCTGGCTATTGCCCTCGAGAACCAGCCGGTACTGTTCGTCCTCGCTATGATTACCGTATTTATGACCGCCTTTTACATGTTCCGGGTTATATTCCTCACCTTCGGCGGAGAGTACCGGGGAGGCGACCCCGAAGCGCACGGACACCCGCACGAATCGCCGATGGTGATGGTGATACCGATGGCTATTCTGGCTGTCCTTGCCGTCGTCTCCGGTTTCTGGAGTACGGGCGGAGGATTCGCCGAGTTTATGGGAGAGCATCACGCCCACGCACCCGGGTTCTTCGGCGTGCTGGGACAGGGACTCCCCTGGCTCTCACTGATACTCGGTATCTGCGGAATCATTCTCGCTTATCTGATGTACAACAAGAAATGGATTTCCGCCGAGAAGATAGGCGGCATGTTCAAACCGCTCTATACCCTTTTCTACCGCAAATACTGGTTCGATGAATTGTATGAGAACCTGATAGTTAAAAAAGCCTTAATCGGCAGCTTCTTTGCCGGCCTGCAGAAAATCGATACCTACGTTGTTGACGGCACGGTAAACGGAGTAGCCGAAGGAGCTTATACCGAAGGTAAAGCCATCGGTAAAGCCCAGACCGGCCAGTTGCAGCTCTACGGTCTGGGAATCGGAATCGGCGTCATTGCCATAATTCTCGTCCTGTATATCTTTACTTAAAAAGGAGTCAGTATAGTTGGACGTTAATTACCTGACCTGGATAATAGCTCTGCCGATAGCAGGGGCAATACTCATTGCCCTGTTCGGCGGCGGCCGGGAAAAGCTTGTCAAGTACCTGGCGGCTGCTTTTACCGCCGTGCCGCTGATACTGGCGCTTATCGCTTTCTTCAGCTATGACAGGTCGGCAGGCGGATTCCAGTTCGAGGTAATAGCATCCTGGATTCCCGCCATCAACGCCAACTACCACGTGGGTGCCGACGGCTTGAGCATGCCCCTGATATTACTCACCGCTTTCCTCGGCTTTATCGTGGTGCTTATTTCCTGGAAGGAGCACACCAGAGTCCGTGAGTACTTTGCCTGGCTCCTTCTCCTGGAGACGAGTATCCTGGGAGTCTTCTGCTCCCTCGACATGCTGCTCTTCTTCATCTTCTGGGAGATTGAGATTATCCCGATGTATTTCCTAATCTCCGTCTGGGGCTCGGGCAGGAAAGAGTACTCTTCTATAAAGTACGTTATATACACCCTGTTCGGCAGCGCCTTGATGCTTGCCGGAATTCTCAGCCTGTACTTCACCACCGGCAGTCTTAACATGGTGGAGATAGCCGAAGGCGGACTTGGAATGCTGCAGTCTATCATGCCTCCGGCAGCCATATTCCTCCTGCTGATAATCGGCTTCGCCGTCAAGCTGCCCACCGTGCCGTTACACACCTGGCTGCCTGATGCCCATACCGATGCGCCGACGGCCGGAAGCGTGATGCTGGCAGGTGCGTTAATCAAGATGGGCGGTTACGGAATAATCAGGGTCTGCGTGAGTGTCTTCCCCGAAGTAGCCCGTGAATACGCCCCGGTATTTCTGACCCTGGGGGTAATCAGTATTCTTTACGGCGCCGCCATTACGCTGAGACAGACCGATATCAAGAGACTGATTGCTTACAGCAGCGTCAGCCATATGGGGCTGGTATTGCTCGGTGTCTTCGCCCTCGGTGAAGCGAGCCTCACCGGCGCCGCTTTGCAGATGGTCAGTCACGGCCTGCTTACCGGTTTACTCTTTGCCATGGCGGGTCTGACCATACACAACGTCGAGGAGCGTGACCTCCGCAAGCTCGGCGGACTGGCAAGGCAGATGCCGGTTATTGCTGTAATATTTTCTATAGCCGGGCTCGGCTCTCTGGGACTGCCCCTGACCAGCGGTTTCGCCGCCGAGTTCATAACCTTTGCCGGCAGCTTCTCCAGCGGTATAATACCCGGAATCCAGATATTCACCATCCTTTCGGTAATCGGTGTGGTTCTTGCCGCCGGCTATATACTCTGGATGCTGCAACGGACATTCTACGGTCCGGAGCGGGAGAAGTACGACGGCGTCAAAGACGCCGATAATATAGAAAGAGTCTACATGTTCGCCTTCGTGGCATTAATTATAATCATCGGTATTTATCCGGCAATCCTGACCGACATTATAAAAATCGGTGTTTCGCCTATTGCAGGCTTACTAGGGGGATAAAGCGAGGGACATAATTTGAATCTTGGACTGTTTATACCGGAAATGAGCCTGGTCGCCACTGCGCTGGTTGTTATCCTGCTTGACCTGTTCATCGAGCGTAAGGGAGCGCTGGCGGTTATCAGCATAATCGGCCTGGTAGTGGCCGCCGGTTTCACCATGTCTATGCGCGGCACCTTCGAAGGAATTTTCTTCGGCATGCTGGCTGTGGACGGCTTTGCCCTGTTCTTCAAACTGCTGTTCTTCGGCATCGCCGCCCTGGTTATACTCTCCTCCACGGACTACGTATCCAAGTTCAGCAGGTTCCAGGGTGAATACTACGCTCTGGTGCTTCTCTCGACCCTCGGTATGACTCTGATGGCAGCCGGCAAGGACCTGATTTCTCTGTACGTTGCTCTGGAGCTCGCCAGTATATCGCTCTATGTCCTGGCGGGTTTCCTGAAAGATAATAAATCGACCGAGTCTGCGATTAAATATCTGCTGCTGGGGGCGATATCCTCGGCAGTGCTTCTGTACGGTATGGCGCTGGTATTCGGCACCACCGGCGAAACGCAGCTGGATAAGATTGCCGCCGCCGTCCAGGGAATATCTCCGGGCGCGGTCTCCGCCAGTCCGGCGCTTATCGTGGGCATAGTGCTGATGATAGCCGGTTTCGGCTTCAAGATTGCCGCGGTACCATTCCATATGTGGGTGCCCGATGTCTACGAAGGAGCGCCGACACCTATAACGGGTTTTCTTTCCGTCGGCAGCAAGGCAGCCGGTTTCGCCATTATCCTCAGGGTATTCTACTCAGCCTTCGGAATGCCCGACTGGCTTAGTACGAACTGGGGCCTGGTTTTCGCCGTTCTCGCTGCAATAGGTATGTTCGTCGGTAATCTCACCGCCCTGCCGCAGACAAACATCAAGCGCATGCTCGGTTACTCCAGCATAGCCCAGGCAGGTTATCTCATGGTAGGTCTGGCGACTATGGGAGTTTCCTCCGCCGCAACGCTTACGGGGCAGAGCGGCGTCATGTTCTTCCTCGCCGCTTACTCGCTGACCAACCTGGGAGCCTTTGCCGCCATTATTGCCATCACGAACAAGCTGAACAGCGACCTTATTCAGGACTTCTCCGGTATGATAAAACGGGCGCCGCTGCTTACCCTCGCCCTGAGCCTGTGTTTAATTTCTCTTATCGGCATGCCTCCGGCTGTGGGCTTCATGGCAAAGTTCTATATCTTCAGAGGGGCTGTTGAGAGCGGCCTGCTCTGGCTGGTCTTGATTGCCGTACTGAACAGCGTAATCTCCGCCTACTACTACCTGCGGGTGGTGAAAGTAATGTGGTTCGGTGAGCCGGCTTCAGACGAAAAAGTACCTTCTTCGCCGGCGTTGAGGCTTGCCCTGGCAATCGCCTGCGCGGGTGTACTGGTACTCGGCATCATTCCGGGCTATATCATAACCCTTGCCGAATCCGCCGCCCGGATGTTTACTTCCTGAACAACTCGCCTGTCTTTTACCTCAGAATCCTGTGAAATATACACCAGGCTTCAATATGAAGTTTCTATTAAAGTAACTGAAGAGTTTTTACGATGTAATCTGGATGACCAAACAAGGTGAATCTTACTTTACTCTCTTTTTCAATGAACTCATAATCGAATTTTGCCGGTGATTCATCGTCTTTGTTATTTATTACGGTAACCAGCTTCTCGTAAATTTTGTGCCCTGCTTTTTGATTGTCGCAGTAACAATCGATAATAGTGCAAACCTGAATTTCGCCATGAATATCAGTATTTACGCCATCAATAAAATCCAGGATTTGCTGTCTTCTGTTACTCGAAATATCGTTCGTAAAACTGCTATCATTAAACAGCTTTTTGATGTTTTCCATGGTAAATCTCCATTGTCCCCCTATTTTGCAACCCTGTAAGCTTCCATTTTTCAAATAATTCCTGATAGTACGCGATGTTAAAGAAGTCATCTTGGCAATGTCTTCTACCGTATAAAGTTTCTCAAATTCGTTCACAGCGGTCCTCCTGATATGTTCATACAACAGTCAACGTGCACTTTAGCCTGCCGTCTTTTCATTATATTTCATAACTTTTCATATGTCAATACCTATTTTCATATATTTTCATTTTGTTTTATACATGATAGATAACTGTAATTGATAATTGAAAACATACCCTTTAGGCATTTACCGGAAGGATATCCTGTGTATTATTTACCTGTCTCCGGTTTTAGCAGGGCTACGAGTACGGCTATTATCGCCATAGCACCTGCTCCCAGTAAGAAAGCCGGAGTATAGCTGCCGCCGGTATCGAAAACAAGCCCTCCGATAACCGGTCCGGCAGCCGCACCTATCCCCCAACCGATTTCAATTAGCCCCAGTATCGAGCCGAGCCTGCTCAACCCGAAGGTGTTGCCGAGTAGCGCGGTCACGCCGGAAAAAAGTCCGCCGTTGCCCAGACCGTAAACCACGGCGAACAGGTAAAACATCCACAGTTCGTTCGCCCAGACCAACCACACCATCGCCCCTGCCTGAAAAAGCGTGGAGATAACGGCTACCCTTTTTCTTCCGGCTTTATCGGCAACGATACCCAGCAGAATCATCCCTACAGCCCTCGCTCCACCCATAATGCTTAGCATCACCGCCGCCTCCGTGGCTGAAATACCAATATCCGTAACGTGAGGGACGATGTGCGTGAACACCATTACCATACAGAAAGAAAAGGCCAACCATATACCCACGACAAGCCAGAAACTCTTTGTCTTCAAGGTCTCCAGCAGCGAGAGACTCGACGGCGCGGTGACTCCGCCCACGTTTTCCATGTCCCCTGCTCCGCCATCAACGGACTCCGCGATTGCTCCGTCGGGTAGAGAACCGACTTCATACGGGTCTTTTTTGAGGAGCTGCGAAAGCGGAACAACGATAACCCAGACAATAATCCCGAGTATAAGGTACGCTTTTTGCCAGCCGTACCTGGACATCAGGAAAGTGGAAAAAGGCGCCATAACCACCGTCCCCAGTCCTTCTCCCGAACCGGTAATACCAACCGCCCTGCCCCGCTTTTTATCGAACCATCTGGAGACGGTAGACACCGCCACCACATATATCGCCCCGCTTCCCAGAGCCAGCAGGAAGCTGTAGGTTATGAATAGCTGCCAGGCGGCGCCGGTCTGACTCGTCAGCACCAGCCCCAGACCGGTGACCAGTCCCATTATAAAAAGGACTATCCTCGGTCCGTACCTGTCCAGAGCCCAGCCGCCGATAAAGCCGAATACGGGAACCAGCACCATTGAAACGGATAAGATTGCCGAGGTCGTGGTCCGGGTAAGGTTGAACTCCCCTTCTATCGACTTGAAAAAGATGCTGAAAGACGAGCCAACTCCCATGAGTATCCCCATGATGATAAAAAAGACTATTACTACCACCCAGCCATAGAACAACCCATTCTTAAGCCTGAAAGGCGTTCTCAAAAATGCACCCTCCCGCTCATCTGCACAGTATAACAGCCTTGCCCTAAAAGTACCTCCTTAGTGTCATTCTGAGCGTAGCGAAGAATCTCTATCGAGTTCCTCGGAGCCTAGATTCTTCGTCACTCCGTTCCTCAGAATGACTTTTGAGGCAAAGCCCAGTATAACATAAAGGAGGGGCTGAGCCCCTCCTCCGTTATCGATACATGTATGCCGTATTACTAATCAAGGTCCGGCTCCTCGGGTATTTCCGGCATATCATCGGGGATATCTATATCCGGCGGTGCGGTAGGTATCCCCGGCATCCCCATACCATCCTTAAAAGACTCCCCGAGTTCCGCAAGCTCTGCCATGCTTATCTCATAAGTCAGATACATCCGGGAGTCGCTGACTGAAATCTCTATACGGTCAAGCATATCCGCCATTTCCTGTTCCGTGCTCATCATCGCGATGAATTCTATCATTGTTTCGAGGGCTTCGGCGGCATCGGCGGCAGACCCGGAATCAGAGAAATCGGCGTTTACTCTCACCGTCATCGATTGCGTTTCCATATCGATAGCCATACCCAGCGTCTGCATATCGGCAAATGCCTCCATGCCGACCGGTACCATAGCCTCGTCGGGCGGTTCGGCAAACGACTCTCTGAAATCATCCGGGACCACCATCGATAGCTTCATAACCACATCACCCAGACTGTTATATGTATCAAGCACAACACCGCTGAGCCTGTTAATCTCGCCGTCAGCCACATCGATACAGTCCTTGACAGCACCCTCCGAGCCGAGAATAATCATTGTATTACTTATCGCTACAAAGGCACTATCATTATCGCGGTCTACGTATAGCGTATAGTCGGCGTATTTTTCGGTGGTAAAGTCCATTTCGGTCTTTTCCTCGATGCTATCGACAAGGTCTTTGTCCGCGAAGTTACCGGTCATGATTATTCCGAAATATTCCATACTCTCCGCAGATGATACGTCGGAAAATATAACCGCTTCGGAAACATCACTCAAATCGATTCCCGTTTCCTCGAGGAATTCTTTCTTTGCTTCCTCAAACTGTTCGTACGCCTCCTGGTTCTCATCGAGCTGGCTGTATAAATCCCAGTTTCTTACGGCTTCACTTACTTTAATGCCGGCAATCATGTCCACTCCCTCCGGTACAAGCTCTATAGCCAGGTACTCTTTACCGTCACACCCCGCAGCCGGCGTCAGAACAAGCATCGCGGTAATTAGCAGGAAAAACAACCTTTTCAATTTCATAGCCACTTCCCTCCGTCTGCCGTTATTTCACCAAGTATAACACGCAGATAATTAACTGAAAACCAAAAAGAGGGGCTCCGCCCCTCCTGTAAACCCGCAATGGAGAAATCAGCTACGACTGGTCAACCTCATCCTGTATCAGATTCTCACCGTATTCAAGTAATATCCTGGCGCGTTCCGGGGGATAGTTCGCTTCGAGGTAGGTCTTCAATGCTTCGAGGGGGACAATCTCTTCGGCCGCCGTCTGCCCCAGCCTGAAACGCGCCTCCCGCCTTATATCCTTGGCAATAGTAGAGTGGTAGGCGTCTTTCAGGGCGTCTCTGATTTCGGTATCCCTGAGCTGCCCCTCGACCTCCTCCGGCAGGCTTATCTGGAGTCTCACCACGGCGCTACTCACTTTATCTCCCCCGTCCCGGTTAATCGCTCTCAGTACTGTGGACGTGGGGTCAGCATCATCTTCCTTTACATCTACCTCGATGGTGCGGAAGACACGCCCCGTTACCGGATGAAATTCGAATGACACCCTTCTCCCGTCCGCCCGCTCGCCAGGCTCTATTTCAACGACATAGAACCCCTTCTCATCGTCTTCTTCGCCGAAGTCAACCCGTTCCAGACTTCCTGCATAGACGGCGGGGGGATTCTCAGATACTACCTGGTGCTTATGAATGTGTCCGAGAGCGATGTAATCGAAGGCGGGATTGGCGATATTACTCGCCAGTAAAAAATGCTCCTGACCTATCGCCATCAGTCTTTCCGAGCCTACAACGGCGCTGGCTACCCCCACATGGGCTGCCAGTACGGAAGGCAGCGTAGGGTCCAGTTTGGATGCGTGAGATTTGATAATATTGGTCAGCGCCTGCTGCATCCTCTCGTTTATCCGGGCGAAGTCGAGATTCTTGGATTCTTCACGACTCAAAAGGGCGCTGCGCCTCAGCCAGGGTAAAGAGGCTATCTGAATCGCGCCGCTTTTCGTCTCAATCCGGTATATATCCGGTCGGTTGGAGACATAAACGTTCTTCACCGCCAGGGTATCGAATATCTCGGTGGTGGTGGCTTTACCTATGGCGTTTGGCAGGTCGTGGTTGCCGATAAGCAGAAAGACGGGAATACCGGCGGTAGAAAGGCGGTTGATACGCCGGGCAAACTCCCGCTGCTGGGTCTGGCTCGGCTCCCGGCTTTTATAGGCATCACCGCAGAAGAGTATCAGGTCGACCTCGCTCTCCAGGGCATACTCCACTAGCTGGTCGAGGGCGGCAAGGAAATCATCGAGACGGGTCGAGATGCCGGTCTCCGGGTTTATCCGCCCGTAGGTCTCAACGCCGAGATGCAGGTCGGCAAAATGTATTATTTTTATAACCCCATCCCCTCGCCTGACAAAGGCCGCCACAGGCGGACGGCGAGCAGGCCTTTATCCCCCTTCCCCTTCAGGGGAAGGGGGGAAGATTTATTTTTGAAGGGGCTTCGCCCCTTCAAGCTTCTCCAGTAACGCTCGAGGGTCTTCCTATTTCCTGAATCCTATTTTGTACCTCTACTATTTTACCAGATTCAGGACTTCTTTCAGAGATGAAATCACTGGACCTTCCCAGTCTGCGCCCTCGTACTCGACCCGGTGTATCCCGGGATTGTCCTCGGCGGGGTCGAGGACCAGGACGGGGTTCATACCTGCTTCGGCAGCGCCGGTTAGCTCGTTACTGCTGCCGTCGCCGACATAAAGGCAGTCTTCCGGTCTTACCGCCAGTTTTTCAGCCGCCAGGTGATAGATGCGCGGGTCGGGTTTCTTCACGCCGACCACACAGGAAAATAAGGTCACGTCGAACAGCGAGGCGAAAGGGGTATCCTGCCATAAAGCAGGTACTTCCGAAGAGCAGTCTGTAATCAGCCCGGTCTTGCAGCCCGCCGATTTCAGGGTGGACAGCACGTGAATGGTATCCGGGAACGGTATCATGTTATTCCTGGTCAGGTCATGGCGGACCCGGGCGGCATCACTTCTCCGGCTGTCATCCACCTTTACTCCGAGTTCCCGGCAGACATGGTCAATATTCTCTTCCGGGCTTTTAAAAATACCGGTGCATCGCTCGTTAAAGGTTTCGTACCATAAACGGATAAAATCGGAAGAGGGCGCCGAAAGCATTTCAGCCATCTGCTCCAGAGAACCTTCGTGCTGCTGCACGGTGAAGTTTTGAACCAATGTCCCGAACAGGTCGAATATTACGGCTTCGTATTTCATAAGCAGCACTTCTATTCTAGTAGGATATAAATCTCACTAAATGATGAAATCACCGGACCGGTCCACTCTTCACGTATTGGACTATCGTCAATTTCACCAGGTACATAAATCTGAATAGCATTCATACCGAACTTCGAGGCGTTTGCCAGTTCATTCCGCATCCCATCCGCTATATACAGGCACCTATCCGGACTGACCCCGAGTTCATCAGCCGCCAGCTGGAATATGCCCGTATCAGCCTTATTCATCCCCACCGAGCAGGAAAAAACAGCTACATCGATAAGCGTGGCAAAAGGAGTGTCATCCCAGATTGCCGGGATATCGGTAAAACAATCGCTTATCAGCCCCGTTTTATAATTACGCGATTTCAGATAAGTAAGAAGCTCAATGGCTCCCTTCCGGATTGCCAGAACCATCTGCCTGGAGTTATCGTACTGGATACCGGCAGCAAGGTCTATTTGATTATCCTCTACCGTCAAACCGAGTTTACCGGAGATATGCCGGATATAATCCTGATAGGTCTGAAAATCACCGGTACCGAGCCTTTCACCCTCCTCGAACCACAACCGTACAAAATCTTCGGAAGGTGCGGAAATAACCGAGGCAACTTCTCTGGCGGCTTTTTCGAAATCCGACCAGGCTACGCTATGAATTAATGTGCCGCCGAGGTCGAATATTACGGCTTCGTATCTCAAAAATCCCCCCGTTGAACAGCCTTTAAATGGAAAAACTGGAAAGCACTGGCACTCTAACCATTCCGACGGAAGTCGGAATCCAGTATTTATAAAATCTGCTCATACAAGTCCTCCCACTCAGGATTTACTTTTTCAATCATTTCTAATTTCCAGCGTCTTTTCCACTCTTTAATCTGTTTCTCGCGGATAATAGCAGCTTCACGGTCAGGGTATTCTTCAAAATACACTAGATTGTGAACGCCATATTTCTTGGTGAAACCATCTACAAAATCATGCTTGTGCTCATAAATTCGTCTGGAGAGGTCACTGGTAAAGCCCAGGTAAAGGGTCCCATTACGTCTGCTTGCCAGAATGTATACATAATAGCTGCTCATATCTTCTCTGGATTCCGTTTTTCAACGGAATAGTGTTGGTATTATGTTTAATACCCATACCGGTTCGTCTCCCCCTTTCGTAACTTTGTATCATAAGTTCCTTTTTTAAGCGTTTTGTCATTCCGGCTCAAGCCGGAATCCAGAAATCATGCCTGATTGTACCAATCTGGATTCCCGTCCGCCACGGCGGACGGGAATGACATCTTTTGACACAAGCCCCATTTCGTAAAGGGGGACAAGGGGGATTTTTATTACCTGAATCCCTCTCAGTCTCCCTTTGACAAAGGGAGAGGGTTCATTCCTTCTCAACCTTCCACACCTGCCCGCCGGGGGGAAGTACAAATAAGTCTTCTCCGGCTAGCTTGGCGGCCAGCGTGTTCTGTAGCTCGCTGACGGGAACCCGTATCTGGTTCATGCTATCGCGTTCCCGGATGGTGACCTGGTTGTCCTCAAGCGATTGAAAGTCGATGGTAACACAGAAGGGAGTGCCTATCTCGTCCTGGCGGCGGTAGCGGCGGCCGACACTCTGGGCATCGTCGTACATCACCGTCCAGCACTTACGCAGTCCGGCGTAAGCATCCTTTGCCATCTCTACCAGCGGTTCGCGCCGGCTCAGGGGCAGCACCGCCACTTTTACAGGAGCGAGGTCGTGATGGAAGCGAAGTACCACCCTGATATCGTCCTTGTCCGGTTCTTCATCATAGGCGTCACAGAGAAAAGCCAGCACCGGACGTTCAACTCCTACTGACGGCTCAACTACACACGGGACGATATGCTCCTTGGTCTCTTCATCAAAGTAAGTCAACTCCTTACCGCTGAAGCTGGCATGCTGGGAGAGGTCGAAATCGCCCCGGTTGGCGACGCCTTCAAGCTCCGCCCAGCCCATCGGAAACAGGTAATTTATATCTACCGTCCTGCGGGAATAGTGGGATAGCTCCTCTTTGTCATGCTCCCGGAAACGCAGGTGCTCCCTCTTAATCCCGAGCTTTACATACCAGTTAACACGTTCTTCGAGCCAGTAATCGAACCATTCTTCTTCCGTTCCCGGCTTAACGAAGTACTCAATCTCCATCTGCTCGAACTCACGGCTGCGGAAGATGAAATTTCCGGTGGTAATCTCGTTGCGGAATGACTTACCCATCTGGGCAATGCCGAAGGGCAGCCTCTTTCTGGTAGTATTGAGCACGTTCTGAAAATTAACGAATATACCCTGGGCTGTTTCCGGACGCAGGTAAACGACTGCCGCATCGTCTTCCACCGGTCCCATGAATGTTTTGAACATCATATTGAACTGGCGTGGCTCGGTCAGCTCGCCGCCGCAGGAAGGGCAGCTGTCTCCTTCAAGGTCGTCAGCCTTCCACCGTTGATGGCAGCTTTTGCACTCCACCAGCGGGTCGGTGAACCCCTCGAGGTGTCCGCTGGCTTCCCAGACCCTGGGATGCATCAGGATACTGGTGTCGAGACCCACCACATCGTCCCTCTCCTGCACCATAGCCCGCCACCAGACTTCCTTTACATTCCGTTTAAGCTCCACGCCAAGAGGTCCGTAGTCCCAGCAGCTCGAAAGTCCGCCGTAAATCTCGCTGCTTGGAAAAATAAAACCGCGCCTCCGGCACAGCGAGACAATTTTCTCCATATCGACCCTGTCCGGTGTGTTTCCCGTCAATATATCACTCCTTGCCTGTTCTCCAGGCTTGTAACAAAGCCCGGATAAAAAAGATACCCAGAACAATGCCGCCGATAACAAGGACTATCAAGGCATTAAGCCATAACGGCATAATGTGTATCTTGTAGGAATTGTAGCTGAAAATATCGAGCATTGTAAAGAAGATAATAATCTGGGGCAGGATAACCATGTTACCCATAAGGGCTATGATTTTCTCCGGTTTTACCTCTGTGTTTTCCTCCTGTACATACCGGTTATAAACTGAAGCCATCCCCAGGGTAACAGCCCCTGCTATCAGGACAAGACCGAGCTGCAAGCCCAGTATCCAGAGAACGACACCACCCTTACCCAGTAACCTGGCAGGGGAACCGTCACCCTGAAAGATATACGCTACCTCGGCAGGCAGCTTATTCAAGAACACAGCGGTGAGAATTACGGATAGTAGAAAAATAAACAGAGGAAGGATTATGTATCTCCAGCGGAACGGACAATTTTTTACCGGCGTTTCGCCTTTGTCCACTGAAATCTCCTTATCGAAAACAAATCAAACTGTATGGTTATAAGATGCTCAGATAGAAATTACCAGCTTCCGCCTGAGATGTCAAAAAGCAAGGAAAAAAAGTATACGGCAGGAACGGTTATATGCTATATTATTCCCATGTCGGACACAGATACACTGATACAATCCGAACTCCCCCTGCCCGTTTTCATCCGGGGTAAAGTGCGGGACACCTACGAACTGGATAATCACCTGCTCATAATCGCCACCGACCGTATTTCCGCCTTCGACGTGGTATCGCCCTCCGCCATACCGGATAAAGGCAGGGTGCTCAACCAGCTGTCCGCCTTCTGGTTTGAAAAGACCAGCCACCTGATACCCAACCACCTGATAGAAGTAGTCGAAGATACCGGCATTCTCGATTCATACCTCTCCACCGGAAGCCGTTTCCCCTACCCTTCCTACCTTGCCGGACGCTCCATGGTAGTAAGGAAACTGGAGCGTACCCCGGTCGAGTGCGTGGTACGCGGCTACCTATCAGGGTCGGCCTGGGAAGAGTATAAAAAGTCCGGCACAATTTCAGGACTCCCGATGCCCGAGGGTTTGGTTGAAAGCCAGGAACTTCCCGAGACGCTGTTCACTCCCACCACCAAAGCGGAAACCGGACATGACGAATCGATAACGATGGACGAAGTGAAAGAGATGGTGAGCGAATCCCTCGCCCTGGAGATGAAAGAGAAAAGCATCGCCATCTACAACTTCGCCCGGGAATACGCCGGAGAAAAAGGCATAATCATAGCCGATACCAAGATGGAGTTCGGACTGGACAACGGCAGGCTGGTCCTTATCGACGAGCTGCTAACTCCGGACTCATCCCGCTTCTGGGAGGCAAGCCGGTACAAAGCCGGCCAGTCCCAGCCCAGCTATGACAAGCAGCCGGTGCGCGATTGGCTGTCACAGTCAGGCTGGAACAAGGAACCGCCCGCCCCCGCACTCCCGCCTGAGGTCATCGAAGCAACGACCGGTAGATACCGCGAGGCTTACGAGAGACTGACGGGTAAAAAACTGGGTTAGGTTAATCAGCAATCAAGGAGGGACGGCTGATGCCTTTTCGCATGGGGCCCTGGGAGATTATACTATTAGGGATTTTCCTCTTACCAGTGTATTTTGTACCTTCGATAGTTGCCACTGTCAGAAAAGCGGAAAACCTTTCTGCTATTATCGTGCTTAACCTGTTCGCAGGATGGACCTTCCTAGGTTGGGTAGGCTCGCTTGTGTGGGCTCTCGCTGCTGAAAAAAAGACTCCACCAACTGAAAGTAGCGAGTAGTCTTACCCAATTCCTTAACAACACCATAATATACTCTGGGTCTTAGTTAACTATTCTTCCGCCCCTTCCAGCATACCCTTGGTGCTGGGGAGTTCACCGGCAGTACGTTCGTCGATTCTGGTCGCCATATCCAGGGCTCTGCCCAGGGCTTTGAATAGCGCCTCCGCCCTGTGGTGGTCGTTCGTCCCGTAAAGAATATGGGCGTGCAGGTTAAGCCTTGCCTCGACGGCGAAGGTCTCCAGAAAATGCCGGACCAGGTCGGCGGGAAACCCCGCCATATCGTTCCCGTTAAAAGGCATCTCCAGCACGGAATACGCCCGCCCGCTCAGGTCTATGACCACCATGGCAAGGGCGTCATCCAGCGGCACGGCGGCATCAGCCATGCGGACGATACCCGTTTTCTCCCCCAGAGCTTTAGACAAAGCCTGCCCAAGGCATATTGCCACATCCTCAATCAGGTGATGCGGGTCGTCGCCGGTAGCCTTAAGCTTGAGGTCGAACCTGCCGTGTTTTATTACCTGCGATAGCAGATGGTCGAACATATAGATGCCGGTATCGATATCCCACTTCCCGGTACCGTCTATATTCAGTTCCAGGCTGATATCCGTCTCCCCGGTCTTCCTTTCAATCAGGCCGGATGTTCTCTTCCCGGCGGTCTGAGGAGCAAGAAACCGCATCGCCCCGCTGAAATACGCGTTGCCGACCTTCATCTTTCCGGTACGCGTTTGCTGGTAGGTGCGCCGGGTACAGCCGAACGCGTCAGCCATCTGCTGGTCGGTATAACCTTTACTCCTCTGTATCTCCGTTACCTGCTCCACTAATTCTCTGGGTTCAACTACGGGATTCATCTCTCAACTCCTGTTACTAAATATCACTCATTATCATAATAACAATAATTTACTGGATAATTATAACCCATTATTTTCAATCTGTCAATAAATAATGTGAATATATATCAAAATTGAAACATATTATAGCGATATATTGTATAATAATATAACAGCGGATTTATAATAATGTGATTTATTATTACTGGATTTTCCGGAGAACTTCTATAAGCGTGTCGGTATGCTCAGGTTTGCCGACGCTTATGCGGATGAAATTCTTCAGTCGCGGCTCATCGAAGTAGCGGACCATTATCCCCTTCTCCTGAAGTCTCTGCCTGACCTGCCGGGCATCTCCCTTCTCTACCGAGCAAAGAATAAAGTTCGCCTTTGAAGGGAAAGGTTTAAGCCAGTCGATTTTTTTTAGCTCTCCGAAAAGCCTTTCTCTTTCATCGATTATTTTATCCACCGTCGATTGCAGGTATTCTATATCTTTCATCGATTCCTCGACGGCGACCAGGGCAGCCACGTTTACGTTATAAGGTATCTTGATTTTCAGTATGTAGTCGGCTATTTCAGGCGGGAAAAGGCCGTAGCCGACCCTCAGACCCGCCAGTCCCGCCCACTTGCTGAAGGTGCGCAGTACTATTAAATTCCGGTACTTCCCTACCAACGGGGCAGCCGTCTCCCGACTGAACTCATAATATGCTTCGTCCATCACCACTACCAGGCCGGTATCCAGTATCTCCAGTATTTCCGGCTCCGGTATTATTGTCCCCGTGGGATTATTGGGGTTGGCAAGAAATATCACCTTTGTATTTTTATTTACGGCGGCTTTCACGGCTTCTATATCGACGCTAAAGTCGCCCCTCCTGGGTATCTCTACCAGCCTGCCACCGCACAGGTCGGTACTGAATTTGTATATGCCGAAGGTGGGGACGCAGTTGATTACCTCGTCGCCCCGGTTGAGAAACAGGCGCAGTATCAGGTCTATAAGCTGGTTGCTGCCGCCGCCGGCAACGATGTGTTCGGCGCCGACCCCGCAGTACCCCCCCAGCAGCTTTCTTAGCCTGGTCTGCCCGTCATCCGGGTAGATATTGAAATCCCGGTATGAAACCAGCGCCCGGATTACCTCCGGCGAGCAACCGTAAGGGTTCTCGTTAGCATCGAGCTTGATAACGTTCTCCACCGGCACTTCAACCTTGCCCTCCAGCGTATCCGGAGAGATACGGGCGGAATAGCCGCCGAAGCCAGCCAGGTCTGACCGTATGTATTTTTCTATCCCCTTATCTTCGGACATCGAATACTACCTTCTACATTCCCAATTGAGTGCTATCACTGCACATTTTAGCACTGATTTATGTCAAAGGACAATCTAGCTTGTTGCGAAATGGACTAATCAGGCTCGTTAGAAATCAAACCAAGCCTAGAATAGATTCTTTGGGGAAACCCATATAGGATTCGCTTAGATCTCCTTCCCTTTGAATATCTTCAAATATTTCCTTTCGGCAACACAGCACATAAGTCTCTTTTTCTTCTAACACAACCCTCTCGACCACTTTATTAGGATAGGCAATCACTTGTATTATTTGTCCTCTAGTTAAATTTTCCATCTTAACATCCCCTTTCAGGCTCAATTTACTTAATTTTACCTGTTGCCACAAGTAGAAACAAATTTTGTCCTTGCTGCTTATACCCTATTTCATAAGGTATTTGCCATTACACTATTGACAAGTGGCGTAGGAAATGTTAAAGTAAGTTGTCTTGAATATATTATAAGAATATATAGGAGTGGCAAATGGTTAACAGTAATGGCAATAGCCAAAACATAAGCGAAATTAGCATGCCTTCTCCCCCTTATTTCCCCTTCGTTACCTTCTATAACACTCTCATTCCTTGGCTTGAGACTGAGGAAATCCCATTAAGATTCGATAGGTCATTCTGGAGTAGGAAATTTTCAGGTTCTACTGGACCACTGCTACTAGCCGGAATGCGTTTTCTCGGATTACTGGATGGTGAAACCCCCCAGCCAGAATTATACAATCTAGTTAAAGCTAAAGGGGAACAAAGAAAAGCCTGCCTTGCCGGAATAGTAAAAGAGTCTTATAAGACTGTTGATTTTGATACTCTTTCACGGGCGACACCAAATATGCTTAACGAAGCAATTTCTGAATACGGATTGACTGGTAGTTCTTTACGGAAAGCTATTGCCTTTTTTATCAATGCATGTAAAGTCGCTGATATTCCAATATCGAATCCGCTTCGTAATAAAGCTAGGATTAGACAAACAAAAGCTTCTGGTGCAACGAAGAAAAGCACTGTTAGAAAAGGTAATAAAAAAACAAAAGATAATCCTCCGCCACCAAAAGGCGATAGAAAGGATGGTGACCAATTACAGAGACAGATTTACGAAGTAGAGTTAGAAAGCAAAGGGAGAGTAACTTTAACATTAGATGTAAATTTATTTGACCTCTCCATAAGCGACAGGGATTTTGTAATAAACCTTGTGGATTCAGTAAAGCAATATTCCAGTGTAGAATCTGAGAGAAAAGGTGAGGAAATTAATCCTGATGATGTTCCTTTTTAAAGATTAAGGCACGGGTTGTAGCCCGTGCCTTAGTTCTTACTTGCCCCTGTAACTCAGCTGGACAGAGTTCTGGATTCGTACCCAGCGGTCGGGAGTTCGAATCTCCCCAGGGGCGTACTTACCATAAGTTTACAGCTTATTTATTATTAATGTCAATATCAACGCTTTATAAAGTAAGCGGGTATTTCTATTCCTGTTTCTCCAGCCGTTTCTCCACTGCCCTGGAGTGGCCTTCGAGTCCCTCGGCATCGGCAAGAGTCCGGGCTGCCCTGCCCGGTCCGTCAATATCGAATCTGTCCGTGTCTATCACGCTGGTCAGTTTCATGAAATCGTTTACATTGAGCGGTGAGCCGAACCGCGCCGTCCCGCCGGTAGGCAACACGTGGCTCGGACCGGCAGCGTAGTCGCCCAGCACCACGGTGCCCTTCTTACCCATAATAACGCAGCCGGCGGCGGTAATCCCGTCCAGATAAGAACCCGCCCTGTCCACCATCAGAAGCAGGTGCTCCGGCGCGTACATGTTAGCCAGCTCGATAGCCTCGCCGATACTCGCCACCAGGCCTATCAGTCCGCGGTCTTCCAAGTTTTGAGCGATGTCTTCCCGGTTGCTCATGCTCTTTAGCTGTTCTTCTACCTCGCTCCAGACACTGTCCGCCGTCCTGCGGGAATTGGTTATCAGTATAGCCGAACCCGACGTATGCTCCGCCTGGGCAAGAAGGTCGGAAGCGCAGTAAGCCTGGTCGGCTTTATCGTCGGCGATAATCAGCACCTCGGAAGGCCCGAACAGACCGTCGATACCCACCGTCCCGTAAAGCAGTTTCTTTGCCAGAAACACAAAAATATTCCCGGGCCCGCAGACCTTGTCCACCGCGGGAACAGTCTCCGTACCGAAAGCCAGGGCGGCAACAGCCTGAGCGCCGCCCACGGAAAATACGCGGTCGACCCCGGCAATATCGGCGGCGACCAGCGTCACCGGATGGATTCTCCCGTCTTTACGGGGAGGCGTAACTATGATTATTTCCTTCGCACCGGCTACTTTAGCCGGGACAGCCGTCATCAGGAGAGACGAAGGCAGCGGAGAAGCGAAACCGGGAGTATGGATACCGACCCTGTTTAGAGGTCGTACCAGCCATCCAAGCCCTTCTCTGACGCTCTCTTTCATCAATTTATCTTTCTGTGCGGTGTGGTAGGACTCAATCCTCTCTTTAGCCAGCTTCAAGGCTGATATAAGCTCTGAGTCCACCTCGCTATAGGCGGCGGTTAGCTGTTCTCTACTTACTTCCAGCGAGGTCAGCTTTACACCGTCGAACTTCAGGGTATACTCAAAGAGAGCTGCGTCCCCGCGGCGTCGGACTTCGCCGATAATTTCCCTTACCGCTTCCTCGTGGTCATCGGTCTCCAGCACGGCAGCCGAAGGGCCCTGTCGCGATATTATTCTTTTTAAGGGCTCGATTCCTTCGATGATTTTCATTTGTTTACCTTCTCAAGAATCCTCTATACCTTTTCTGAGTTTTGCCATAATAGACCTTATTCTATCACCCTTTGCCGGGTCGGAGATACTGATTTTATTGCCGATGAGACGCGCCGTCGATTCGAAGAGCGTGTCGATTATCCTGAGATTATGCCTGGCTATCGTCCCGCCGGTCTCCGTGTTCTCTATCAGCAGGTCAGCATCCTCGGGTAAAAAGGCTTCGGTAGCTCCCCAGGTGGGAATTACCTTGTACCCTCCGAGATGATTATCCCTGGAATATCTATCGGCTATACTCACGTACTCGGAAGCTACCCTGACCGCTTCCCCACCTTCGGCATAGAGCTGTCTCAAGCCCTGTATATCATCAACGGCCAGCTCGTTGCTTACCACCGCCACAACCTTCACCCTACTCGATTCGAGGTCAAGAAGCTCCACCACCGGGCTGGAGGGAAACTGGTAAAGGTGCTCAAGGACCCAGTCCCTGCCGGTGACAGCCAGGTCGAAATTACCGTTAGCCACCTGCAAAGGCATATCCTGGGGTCTTATCACCTTGATGGCAACCCTTTCAAGATTCGTTGACGGCCGCCGGTCGTCCGTTTCCGACGGGTAGTCGTTTACGGTGATGCCTGCCCTGCGGAGTAACCTAGCTGCCGGCTCCTGCTGGTGTCCGTCGGGTAAAGCAAGCCTTATCTCGTTCACGTCGGACTCCCGGACAGGATACCCGGCAGCGGTATCAGGAATTTTCGCTGCTGCCGGTGACGGAGGTTTTTCCATTGAACGCAGCGCATCATCTATCGAAGCCAGTATCTCACTCAGGTCTTCTTTCTCCCAGCTATCCTTGCTGGCGATAAGACAGGCGCTGAAACCGAGTACGTCACTTACCGGCACCAGTTCCTGACCCAAAGAGTCTTCGCCCTGCCTGACCAGCGCCAGCTCGGCGCTCTCCGGCGGGTAGACCTCGGCGGCTCCCCACACTGAGAAAATACTGAACCGCCGCAGCCGGTTCTTCAGGGCAAAGGACTCCGCCATATTTGGATATTCGCTGACAATACGTATAATTTCTTCTTTCGCCCGTATTCTTTCAATGTCAGGCGCTTCACCGGCTCTGCCGGCGACCACAACAATAGTCCCCGTCCCGTAGCCCAGGTTTCTCAGCTCGATAAGAGGGGAACTGGGGTACTTGACCATGAGTTCCTCCACCCAGTCCATCCCGCAGATACCCAGGTTATAGTTACCCACGGCAACCTGGATGGGAATGTCTTTCTCATGGAACATCTTTGCCAGCAAGCCGGGAAACCTGCGTGACTTAAGGCGGTAAGAGCGCGCATCTTCGGTATACCCGTTAAGCCCCCAGTCAGCCTTGTCAAGCAGAGTCGATGTCTCAGCCAGAAGACGTCCTTTGGGCAGAGCTATCTTTAAGTCGTTTATCTACCTCACCCCCGGATTTATGTAATTCTATCACGCTAAATGAGACTCTCTGTAATTGTCATTCCCGCCTTGAGCGGGAATCTAGAAATCGTGCCTGATTATACCAAACTGGATTCCGTGTCAAGCACGGAATGACAAACCCGGACAGCCTCCAGGAGGCTTGTAAGAGGGACTTTCACCCCTCTATTATTACTGACGATAGTACAGGTCTCTTAAGACTTTAGCAGTTCCAGTATCTCAACCCTAGTCTGGGCTTCGGACTTCTGCCCGCCGGTCGGGTCGCTTATAATAAAATGCGGTTCTTCACTCCTTACATCAATCAGCCATTTAGTGTCGCCAGGCTCTTTACCGCCGAGGTCCACCTCAGCCTTATACCCGGCATCATGCAGATAAGCCGCCAGCCCGAAGGCTTCCTTCATTACGCCCTCTCCAGGCCCGGTTTTAATAAGGATTTTACCGTCAGCCGTCTCAATACCCTGTTCCGGCTTAAGCATACTCATCAGGCGGTCGAGGTAAAGGGCAAACCCGGATGCGGGGATATCTTCTCCGCCCATCAACGGGATAAGAGCATCGTATCTCCCACCGCCGCCAATATGTTCACCGCCGGCAAGGAGCTGGTATATCACGCCGGTATAGTATTCAAAGCCTCTCCCGGAAGCTATATCAATCCTGTATTTAATCCCTACCTCCTCCAGCAACCCGACGACCTCAAGGAAATTATCCAGAGCCGGCTCCAGCTCGGGTACATCATGATTAAACAGGGCTTTCAGGTTTTTAAGGAAGCCGGACGACTTCCCTTTCAGTTCCAGCAGAGGAGTCAGAATCCTGCTCAACTCCGGTTTTTCCGTCTCTATCTTTGCCAGCACCTTTTCATCGCCATCCAGAATCCGGTCGAACAGCCTCGCCTGCTCTTCGGCGCTGAGACCGAACTTTGCCAGTAACGCCCTTATCAGACCCGCGTGGGAAAGCCTTAACTGCACGTTCTTGATTCCCGTTTTCTTCAGCACTTCCAGTGCCAGTGCTATCAACTCTATATCGGCTGTAATCGAGCCGGCACCTATAAGTTCAACCCCGCACTGCCATTTCTCCCTTGTCTCCTTCCCCGTTTCCTCGAAGATAAACACATTGGTCACGTAAAAGAGCTTGGCAAGACCTTTATCTTCCATGGCGTCTATATAGAACCTGGCTATGGGTATAGTGCCGTCGGGTCTCAATACCACCCTCTCTCCGCTCCAGCCGTCCCAGTCGAGGAAGGAGTACACCCTGCCCAGCCTGCCGGGAGTAAGCGTGCCGGTCGAGGTGAACAGGTGCAGGTACTCGAGGGTCGGCGTCCTGACCTCTTCATAACCCCATTTGAGGCAGCAGTCACGGAACACCCCTTCAATCAGGCGGAATTTCTTCATTTCATCGGGAGACAGGTCCTGAGTCCCCTTACACCTTTGTACTCTCATACCATCACCTTGATAAGCAACGGGTAAAGTTTACAATACTCTGACCCGCTATTCAACATTGATATTTGCATTCGGACTATATCCACTATAAAATAGAACTACCAGCGGAGACTTTCCATAAAGGTGATTATGTTTAAAATTATACGCATCGCATTTCTACTGGGCTTGATTATAGCCAGTACAGCCTCAATCAAGGCAAACGCAGCCGCTCCCACGATAGACGTATTACAGGCAAAGGGAGTCGTAAATCCAGTCCTCGCCGACTACATCGAGCGCGGTATCGAGCAGGCCGAGGAAAGCCGTGCCGTTGCCTGCATCATTCAGCTTGATACTCCCGGGGGTCTGGACACTTCGATGCGCGATATCGTCCAGGATATCGTCGACGCCCGGATACCCGTAGTGGTTTACGTTTCCCCGGCCGGAGCCAGAGCCGCATCGGCAGGGGTATTTATCACCGTGGCAGCCCATGTAGCCGCCATGTCTCCGAACACCGCCATCGGCGCTGCCCACCCGGTATTGATAAGCGAAGAAGGCGAGCAGACGGTATCCGAAGAGATGGAAGAGAAAGTGGTAAATGATGCCTCCGCTTATATCAGAAGCATCGCCGAGGCTCACGGACGTAATATCGAGTGGGCGGAAAAAGCGGTCAGAGAAAGCGTTTCCGCCACCGAGACGGAAGCTCTGGATCTCAATGTAATCGATCTAGTAGCACCCGACCTCGATACCCTCATCACTATGCTCGATGGCATGGAGGTAACTATGCTCGGCGGTGCGGTGGTAACGCTGGAAACAGCGGATGCTACCGTGAACCCTGTCCCGATGAGTACAATAGAAGACTTTCTCTATGCGATTAGCGACCCGAATATCGCCTACCTTCTGTTAAGCATTGCTACACTCGGTATCATGGCTGAAATAACGAATCCCGGAATGATTTTTCCCGGTGTAATCGGCGCTATATGCCTGCTGATAGCTTTCTTCTCCCTCGGTATGCTGCCGGTAAACTATGCGGGCATTCTGCTTATCGTTCTCGCCTTCGGTCTCTTCATTGCGGAAGTCTTTACCGCCAGCTTTGGCCTGTTTACCGCCGGAGGTTTAGCCGCGCTCGTTCTCGGCTCCCTGATACTGTTCAAGGGAGGTCCCCTGTTTCAGGTAAACCCCTGGCTGATTGCCGGAATCGCCATCATTATCACCGGGTTCCTGATTTTTGTCGTTACCCAGGTGGTCAAAGCCCACCACCGCCAAGCATCCACCGGCTGGGAAGAGTTGGTAGGAAAACCAGCCGTGGTCGAGACAGCACTATCACCGGAAGGTATGGTATTATTCAGAGGTGAGCACTGGAAAGCGGAGTCGAAAGAAGGCTCTCTTGAACCCGGAGAACAGGTAACTATAAACAGGGTAGAAAACTTGAAACTCTATGTAACCAAGAAAGAATAGGGAAGGTAAGATAAAAATGGACCTATATATCGGAGATTTCGTGTTAAGTCCGTGGGTGATTGCCATAATAGTAGTCTGTATCATAGCGTTCCTTGCCGTTACAATCATCTGGGGAATACGAGCCCACCGTCTCAAGGTAGGCGCCGGCAGGGAAGAAATGATAGGTAAAACTGCTATGGTAGTGGGTGCTCTGGAACCCAGAGGGACTGTCTTCGTGGAGGGTGAACAGTGGACAGCAATTTCGGACACAGACCGGGTGGAACCCGGAGAGGAGGTGATTATTACCAGGGTCGACGGATTAAAGTTATACGTATCAAAAAATAATAATGGAGAAAATTAATGATAACAATTGCTATCGGTATTATTGCTTGTAGTGATAATATTAGTGGCAATTAGAATTAGAAAGGAGAAAGATTTATGACTACAATCATTATCGTTATAGTTGCCCTAGTAGTGTTGATGTTGTTATCAATGGCCATTAAGATTGTCCCTGAGTACGAGCGGGGGGTACTCTTCCGCCTGGGCAGGCTGGTAGGACAGAGGGGACCCGGTCTCTTTGTTATCATTCCGTTCGTCGACCGCATGGTAAAAGCCGACCTGCGTGTGGTAACCATGGATGTCCCGTCACAGGAGGTAATCACCAAGGACAACGTTACCGTGAGAGTAAACGCCGTGGTTTACTTCAGGGTGGTCAATCCCGAGGACTCCGTGGTTAAAGTACTCGACCATATCAGGGCAACGTCGCAGATTTCACAGACAACACTGCGAAACGTCCTGGGACAATCGGAACTCGATGAGCTGCTGACACAGAGGGAAATGCTTAACCAGAGACTGACGCAGATAATCGACGAGCATACCGACCCCTGGGGAGTCAAGGTCAGCACCGTAGAGATTAAAGAGGTCGAGCTTCCCGAGCAGATGAAGAGGAGCATGGCAGCCCAGGCCGAGGCGGAAAGAGAGAGACGTGCCAAGATTATCCATGCCGACGGTGAATTCCAGGCATCGGAGAGACTGGCTGAAGCCGGCGCTATTATTGGCAGGCAGCCGACTACACTCCAACTCCGTTACCTGCAAACGCTGACCGAGATAGCCTCGGAGAAAAACAGCACACTCATCTTCCCCCTGCCCATAGACCTTTTCAGCGCATTTATGAGACACAATTCCAACGAGGAAGACAAAAAGTAATATAACCGGGGTTGAACGTAACAGTGGTTGAAGGGCTAAAAGCCCTTCAACCACTGTGCTTTAATTTCTCAGGGTAACATCCCCCGCTACGATTCTTCTCAGGCTGCCGTCCGGAAGGCGGAGCAGAAGACTTCCGTCCGTATCTACCGATTCGGCAACTCCCCCATAGACGGTCTCGCCTTCGGTTATCCTTACTTCTTTACCCAGTGTCGCCAGCCTGTCCCGCCACTCTTCGTAGACATGACCTCCTGGTGATAGATTCAGGTACATATGTTCCATTTCGACCAGCAGGTTTCTTACCACGCTTAAACGAGATACCTCCCTGCCCAGCTCGCCGGAAAGGCTGGTAGCAGATGACTGTATTTCAGGACTATCTTCGGGTCTGAGATTTACATTTATACCGATGCCGATAATGACATATTTGACCCTGTTCTCTTGCACGTCGCTTTCCATCAGGATACCGCATACCTTCTTGCCGTTAATCAGGATATCGTTGGGCCATTTAATCTGCGTTTCCAGACCGGTATCCGATTCTATGCTGTGCACCACAGCCAGGGAAGCCAGCATGATGAGTGAATGAAGCACAGACACATCCGGGTAGAGAATTACGGACAGGGCGATATTTCCTTCGGGTGTGAGCCAGGTGCGTTTCAGTCTGCCCCTTCCCCGGGTCTGCTCATCGGCAACTATTACCGTCCCTTCGGCTGCCCCCTGCCCTGCTTCCCGCTTTGCCAGCTCATTGGTCGAGGTCACACTGGGATAATATAGGATTCTCTGCCCGACGAAACGGGTTTCCAGCCCGTTCTTAATCAAATCAGCGGATAAATTATCTTCTGCCATTTTATATTTTCCACCAGTCCGGTCAACCACCCTAAATATATCACATATTATATTGTCTTGAAGAAAGCATTTTGCTTATTATCTTGTCTGGTTTTAGTGGAATTAAGTACTCACCCCCTTAATCCCCCTCTCACGCAGTACCTTATTTTACTAGCAAATATTCGAATGCGTGAAAGGGGGAGAGTTTTATGAGAGGGGGCGGAGCCCCCTCTCTCTTAATACACCCCTCTCCAGCCAAGAGGATTTCTCTGTTATTTACAATGTTTCAGGCTGGAGAGGGGTCAGGGGTGAGGTAATAATAAATAAACAGAGACAAACAGAGCCATATTTGTCAAAACCAGCATTATGACATAGAATATAGTCGGCCGTAGAAATACGGAGGGATCGCATAGTGGCCTAGTGCGGGCGCCTGCTAAGCGCTTACCCTGGTAATTCGGGGTCGTGGGTTCGAATCCCACTCCCTCCGCCAGTAAACCCCGGAATACCGGATTGCGCCAGATCGTCCCCCGCCATGTCCCAATATAATAATCCCCGTTCAGAAGGTCCCAGAATAATCAAGGTACACCAAGAGAACAATGCCAGAATCGCAGGATATGCCCAAATACTATATCTGGACTATCGGCTGTCAGATGAACAAGGCTGAGTCGGAGAGGCTGGGGGCTTTCTTCGAACAGGCAGGCTATCACTCCACGACCGCCGCCGCAGAAGCCGATTTAATCGTGCTTAACAGCTGCGTGGTACGCCAGAGTGCCGAGAACCGCGTCGTCAATAAGCTGAATAATCTCAAGGCAATGAAAAAACTCCATCCGGACAAAACTATCGCACTGACCGGCTGTTATGTAAACTCAGATACCGATAGCCTCAGAAAGAAATTTCCCCACGTGGACTTCTTCTTCAAGCCCGGCGCCCGCCCGCACTGGCTGAATAATGCCGGATGGGAGCAGGTATTACCCCTGGATGTCTCACCGGCTGTCTACTTACCCATCAACCAGGGCTGCGATAACTTCTGCTCGTACTGCATTGTCCCCTACCGCCGGGGCCGCGAAAGGAGCCGGACGGTGGCTGAACTGGTCAACGAGGTAAATGAACTCGTCCGGCGCGGCGCTAAAGAGGTTACTCTGCTGGGACAGAACGTTGACTCTTACGGGCATGACCTGCCCGGCAGACCTGACCTTGCTGACCTGCTGTACGAGCTTAATGGAATAAACGGGCTGTCCCGCCTGCGTTTCCTGACAAACCATCCCAAAGATATGAGCGACAGGCTAATAGAAGCGGTTGCTTTACTGGACAAGGTCTGCGAGCAGATTTCTCTCCCTGTCCAGTCCGGCGATAACGGCATACTCGAACTGATGAGGCGGGGTTACACCGTAGAGCACTACCGCCGGCTTATTGACGAGATACGGAGTAGAATACCAGGAGTAGCCCTCAGCACGGATATTATCGTCGGCTTTCCCTCTGAGAGCGAAGAACAGTTCCGGCGGACGTACGACCTGCTGTCTGAACTCAGGTTCGATACCGTCCACGTTGCCGCCTATTCCCCCAGAGAAGGCACCATAGCGGCAAGGGAGATGGAGGATAATATCCCGCCTCTTGAGAAAAAGAGGCGGCTGAACATGGTCGAGCAGCTCCAGGAAAATATCGCCACGGAAATTAACTCCCGCCTGCTGGGCGATACGGTTGAAATACTGGTTGAAGGCAGGAAAAAGGGAAAGTGGCAGGGAAGGACCAGAAGTGATAAACTGGTATTCTTCAGCGATAACGAAAACCATCACGGTACACTGGTAAATGTTAAAATAGAGAAAACGAGTCCCTGGTCGCTACAGGGCAGACTCGTATAAATTTAAACAGACAAAATCGAGGAGGGGTAATGGAATTTTTACCTTTAATTATTCTGGCGATTGTATTTGTTGGGATGTCCTATTTCTTCGGCATCAGGCCTTTACGCCAGCGTGAAAAGAAACACGACGCAATGGTACTGGAACTTCAGAGAGGGGATAACGTAATCACGGCGGGCGGTATGTACGGGAAGGTCGATATCATATACGAGGACAGCGTAATTCTGATAGTCGAATCGGGAGCAAAGGTAAGAGTCACCAAGGGTGGTATCATCAAGAGAGAAGGTGAAAATTAGGGTGACCCGAGCTATAAAGGACGGACTATCGGAAGAACAGATTAGTGCCGTCATAGACCTCGCCCTGTCCGAGGACCTGGGCTGCGGCGACGTGACCAGCGAGGCGCTGATACCCGTAAACCTTCAGGGTAAGGCGTCCATACTTATCAAAGACAACGGCGTGCTTGCCGGCGGTGACATAGTCAGGAGAGTATTCCTCAAAGTGGACCCCACCCTCGATGTGAAGCTGCTTATCCAGGACGGGACTGCAGTGAAACCGGGAGACATAGCCGGTACCGTCTCCGGCAGCATAATCAGCATCCTGAAAGCGGAGAGAGTGGTGCTCAATTTCATCCAGAGGCTCAGCGGCATCGCATCGGAGACCGCCCGGTACATAGCCGAAACGCAGGGCTGCCACGCCACGATTGTAGACACGCGTAAGACCACGCCGGGACTGAGAACGTTGGAGAAATACGCCGTTCGTATGGGAGGTGGACAGAACCACCGTTTCCACCTGGGTGACGCCGTTCTCATCAAGGACAACCACCTGGCGGCGCTGCGGTCTCAGGGGATGAGCCTCACGGATATTATCAACGAGGCAAAACGGAACGCTCCCGCAGGAATGACGATAGAGGTGGAGGTCACCAACCCTGAAGAGGCAGCCGAGGCCGCCGGAGCCGGCGCCGACATGATAATGCTGGACAACATGAACCCGGACGAAATGGAACGTGTCGTAAACTCACTGCCTCAGGGAGTCAGGACCGAGGCTTCCGGGGGAATTAATCTGGAAAATGTCCGGGCGGCGGCTATGACCGGCGTGGATATAATCTCAATCGGCGCTCTTACTCACTCACCTAAAGCGCTGGATATCAGTATCGAGCTCGACCCGGAGACACTGAAGCTGCTTTAGGCACTCCTAACGGGGCTTCACCGCACTGGCAAAATAGCTTTCGCTGTCTTCCTCTACATTTATCCCGCTAAAACCTGTCGTGGACAGCAGCAGCCGCATTTCATCGGCATCGGGCAGTATGTCGTTTTTCACTGTCGGAATCTGAGAGTGTACTTTATTAATTTCCGCCCGGCTGGAAGTATGGCAGATAAACAGCCTGCCGCCACCCTTCATCACCCGTCTCATCTCCGTAAGTGCTTTCTGCTTGTCCTGGAAATGAGGAAAGCTGGAATAGCAGACGATACTATCGAAAGTCCCGCCCCGAAGCGGTATCTCCATTATGTCAGCTTGAAGGCAATCGATATTACCGCCGATGTTTTTTATCCTGGCTCTGGCTAACATTCCTTCCGCCACATCGAGGGCAACTATCTTTCCCTTTTTTCCGATACTCCGCAACAGGTAGGACAGGAATATGCCAGTCCCGGTTCCCACGTCAAGTACAACGGAGCCGGGTTTGAGTTCGAGACGCTCAACCATCCGCCTGAGCCTGCCGGTATCCTGTTCGGCTACATCCCTATCCCAGACGTCAGCTTTACCGTTAAAATACTCTCTAAGCATCTGAGTGGTATCTTTATGCAGGTGGCTCATTAAACTTACTCCGCTAAGCAGATTTATCCGTACCGGTATCGAGTTGCTCTCCGGCGGGTTGCACCGCCTTCCAGCCTTTCACCTTCCTCTTGGGAGAGAAGATGGTAGCTACCATGAAGATAAGCGAAGAAGTGATTACTATCGTGGCGCCGCTGGGGATATTGAAAAGGTAAGAGAAAAGGAGTCCTACCCAGCCGGACAGCACACCGAAACTCGCCGCCAGCAGGAACATCTTCTTCATACTGTAAGTCAACTGGTAAGCAGCAGCAGCCGGATTCAAAATCAGGCTGAATATAAGCAGACCGCCGATAGAGCGCAGGCTTGCCGTAACGGTAGCGCCAGTCAGGAACAGGATGCCGTAAAGAATAAGCGTCGCCGGCAGCCCGACCGAGAGGGCTATGCCGCGGTTAAAAACGGTAGCCTGAATCTCTTTGTAAAATAAAGTAACCAGCCCCACCACTACTGCGGCTACTATCGCCAGCAGTACAATATCACCCCTCGTATTGGTGAGAATGCTGCCCCACAACAATTCAAGGGCTCCCGATTTTGTGCCGGGCATCAGCCCCATAAAGAGAAAAGCAACTCCTAGCATGAGAGAAAATATGACCCCGAGCGATGTCTCCGGACTCAGTTCTCCGCGGTCGGCAAGGGGTCCGATGATAACCGCCGCCAGAAGACTGAGACCGAATGCGCCTATAAGAGGATTGAAACCGAGCCATAACCCGAGCAGCGCTCCGGCAAAGGCGGCGTGCGACATGGCAACGCCGATAAAGGGCATATGCATCAGCACCACAAAGACACCGATAACGGCGCAGGCGATACCGCCCAGAAAGGTAGATAATATGGCGTTCTGCATGAACTGATAGCCGAATATTGATAAGTCCAAAATCAAGACTCCTTTTCGTGCGCACGGGCATCCCCGTGTATATGCGGCTGGCGTTCTCTCACCACCGAGGGCGTAATATCGAACAGACTGGCGAGCCTCTCGGTGGAAATCATTTCGTCGGGAGTGCCGTCTCCTACTATAAGACCGTCCTTCATCAGCACTATGCGGTCGCAGGTATGAGGCATTGCGTCCAGGTCATGGGTAACGAATAAAGTGGTGAGTTTACGGGCATCATGAATCTGCTTCACCAGCTCCAGTATCTCCGTCTGCGCCTTCCAGTCCAGCGAGGCGGTCGGCTCATCAAGCAGGAACAGCTCAGGTTCCTGCGCCAGGCACCTGGCAATAGCTACCCGCTGCTGCTCGCCGCCGGAAAGATGGCCGATAGGTCGGTTGGCAAGGTGGGTCATTCCCACCAGCTCCAGCATCTCATCCACGATTTTCCAGTCGCGTTTGCCCGGCCTTCTCAGCAAGCCCAGTACTCCGTATCTGCCTATCATTGCCACTTCACGGACGTGCATCGGCATCCGCGGGTCGATATTCTCGACCTGGGCGACATAGCCGACCTTCTTCCGTAACGAGTGGCCGTTGCCCGGAGTAATGGAATTGCTCAATACCGTTACCCTGCCGCTGAGCAGTTTACCCAGCCCGTTCACCACCGTCAGCAACGTGGTCTTACCGGCACCGTTTGGTCCGATGACGCCAACGAACTCTCCGGACTTTATCTCTATCGAGACACCCCTGAGAGCGACATCCTCGCGGTAGGAGACCACGGCATTCTCGATTTTTATTACGGTATCCGCCATATCCAGTCTCTAATCTGCCTTACTGAGTCCGCTATTGAGATATCGCCCCGAGCACCAGGTCTATATCATAATCGATGGCTTTCTCCCATGTCTCGGTGCCGTCATAGCCGCCGGGAAAGTTGGTAAATGTTACCCTTTTACAGCCTACTTCTTCCGCCATCTGTACCGCGGCTTCCGCCCCGCTCTGGAGGTTATCGATGAACAGGACCACTTCTTCCGCTCTGGCTGTATCCACGAGCTCTTTGACCACCTGCGGAGTGAGCGAGTCCGGCCTGCCATAGGTGGAGACAATATCAAGTCCCATCCACTGGACAAGTCCGGTCAACTGCTCGTTACACATCACTTTGATACCGGCAAAGTTGCTATCGGCAATTATTGCTTCTATTTCAGCCGTTTTGGCATCGATTTCACTCTTGTATTTCGCCCCTGCTTCCTCGTAAGCAGCTTTGTTTTCACTGTCCACCTGTGATAAAGCGGCAACAATATTATCCACAGCCGCTTGCTGTACCGGCGGCGCCATCCAGTTGGTATTCTCACCTACCTTGGCGTTTATCTGGATAGCCGTAAGGTTGGGATTATTGGCTGAGGCAATCAGCTCTCCGGTGAACATCTCGCCCTGCCAGCCGTGCATCAGGAAAAGCTGGGCGTCAGATAGTTTCTGAATGTCACCGGGTTTAACATCGAAATGCCCCGGACACTGGGAAGGAGGTATAATATTGACCACATCAACCATATCTCCCGCCACACGCTCCACTATCTGAGTCAGCAGAGAGGTCGTAGTAACCACCTTCAGACGGGAAGTATCGGACTCCGCACAACCACCGAATATCGAACTCAAAATAAGAATTACCGTAATTACTGCAACGATAAGAAGTTTTGATTTTTTCAAGATAATCCCCTCTTTCATATTACTTCAGGCACTGTTTTTGTCGGGTCAGGTTAAATGTTCTTCCCGATAAGTTTTATGCCCCCACCTCTTCCAGAATTATGTTGTGGGTCATAAAATCAATCTCTTTAATTCCCGCTTTTACCTCTTTTTGCTCGCCGAAGAGCGTTTTTAAGGTAAGTTTGTCATTCTCGCATTTAACCGCGGCGACTTCCTCAAGTAAAAGTTGCCTGTCACCGTCTTTCTCAATATATGCTTTGGATAGACACATCTTAGTTCTCCTTTTCCGCCAGTTTCCCGCGCGCTTCTTGCAGGTATTCGGTAGCTTTATCCATCTCACCGGCTGCCTTCAGCATCCCTGCGGCAATTTCCGCTTCATCCGGGTCTCGCATCTTCTCCGCCCACTCTTTGAATTCCTGGCTGTGTTCCTTATTGTGCTCTATCCAGTAATTCAGCAGAGTACCGAGTTTAACCATTTCTTCATTGCCCATGCTATCCTCCAATAGCTCTTCTTTAAGTGGTTATTGCATATGAATGCAATAACTATAAGCAAAAAATTATTCTTTATTGCATTTATCACATAAGCCGTAGATGGCCATATGTTTCAAATCGGCATTGAAGCCGAACGCCTGGAGTAAAACAGCCTTGACCGAGAACAGAACCGATTCATTGATATCGATTATCGCGCCGCACTTCCGGCATATCAGGTGATGGTGGTGCCCTTTATCTTCGGGGTGATAGCCTATACGACCTCCCCCGAGGTCTATCTCGTATATCATTCCGAGCTGTTTGAGCAGTTCCAGGGTACGGTAGACCGTGGAGATATTGACCTGCGGGTATTTTTTTACTACCTGGTCATAAATTTCCTCGGCACTGATATGACTATCGCTACCCTCGATAATCGAGAGTATCATCAACCGCTGCGGTGTCAGCCTGTATCCCAGTCGTCTGAGCTCTCTGGCTATGTCCCTAACCTGCTGCATTCTTCCTTCCCGTACGAGAAACTGCTCTAACTATAACACAATGCCGGAATAAATGCGATAGATTGCAACAACTTGTATTGTTTTAGACTGGTTATTATTTACTTACCTCACCCCTTACCCTTCATCCGCCATAGGCGGACTCAGGATGAACCCCTCTCCAACCAGAACCGCTGAAATAATGAGAAGTTCTCCTGGTTGGAGAGGGGAGTTAATAATTAAGAGGGGGCTTCGCCCCCTCTTAAAAATCTTCCCCCTCTCACGCATCGGAATACCTACACACAAAATGTGGTGCTGCGCGAGAGGGGGATAAAGGGGGTGAGTAAAAATATTAACTGAAAGTGAACGATACCCAACAGCTACTGGTATTTCGGAAATTGGATACTAAAATTTGTCCCTGCTATCCAGCATTATCGTTACCGGGCCGTCATTATGTATCTCTACCTGCATATACGCCTGAAAACGCCCGGTTTCAACCTTCAGACCGGTAGCGCGGGAAAGCTCCACGAACCGTTCGAACAGTTTTTCCGCCTGCTCGGGCGGCGCCGCTCCGGAAAAACCGGGACGGCGTCCCTTTCTGGTATCGGCAAGAAGAGTAAACTGGCTGACCAGAAGCAACTCCCCTCCGGTATCCAGTGCGGACACGTTGAACCGCCTCTCTTCGTCGGAGAAAATACGCAGGTTGGCCATCTTCGGCACCAGATACTCTATATCCTTTTCCGTATCTCCTTCAGCCACGCCGACAAATGCCACCAGCCCCTGCCCTATCTTTCCTACCGCCTCGCCGTCGATACTGACCGAAGCTCCTGTCACCCGCTGCAATAATACTTTCAACGCTCATCACTCCTGTTGTGGGTCTCTCACATTCTACCGTAACCTCTGGAATGAAACAATTAAAAAGCAAGATTGACCATGAGTAAGGTCAAAAATAGTACTAATAACCTACTAAAACCGGACCTGTTTGTCCTAGACTTTCCAGGAAAAAGAGAGTAGAATTATAAATGTACGAGGATAGTCCGATGGGAAAAAGATAAAATGACACGGATCGCTAATATTCCTGGTATGAGAAGATAGGAAGCGCTGGGCTTGTTAAGCCAGTGCTTTTTTAGTTAAGGAGGTACGTACATGCAGTCAAGCCTGATCGGTAAAATTGAAAAAGCAAAACGCTATGCTCAGGAGAAAGACCGGATTACCTTCTCCGAATTCTCAGTGAAATTCCGCGGGAACAACGATAGCTACGATGTCAGCTACCATGACGGTAAATGGCATTGTACCTGCCACTTCTTCTCCACCTGGGCGACATGCAGCCACACCATGGCTTTAGAAAAAATCCTGAGCGAAATGCTACCCGAAGAGGCTTTGACTACCCAGTTCGACCTAGTTCCATAAGCTGAAGCAAGGCTCTTCTTACTTCAGAGGTATCTTCAATCGCCCCTGAATATCCCTGTGTAAGTTCCTCACACCTGGTATTACTCCCAACCACTACACCCTCTTACGCTTCCACCTGCCCATCTTGAAATAAATCGTCAGGGCGACTGCCGGTACCACCATGCCCGCCACCATCCCCCATCTTATTCCATAAACACCAAGGTCGGTATACTTGGGCAGGAAGTAAGCCAGCGGAAGCGTAACCAGCCAGACGGTCAGAATGCTGGCAATCATCGGCGGTACGGTATCCCCGGCACCGGACAATGCATTCATCGTCCCCGCCTGGAAACCGAGTACTACATAACCGGCTATTGCTATCCTCAGGAATGTAGAAGCCATTTCCACCATATCCGGCTCGGAGTTAAAGATACTGACCACGCTCTCAGCCGCAAAAAATATCACTATCGCTGCAATAATCGCCCAGAACTCCACGATGCCCACCGCCAGCCAGACGCTCTTCTCGGCTCGCTCCGGCTTACCCGCCCCCAGGTTCTGACCCGCCAGTACGCCGCTCGCCATGCCGAATGCCATTGCCGGCATCATAATAACCATTTCTACCCTCTGGTTTATGGTATGGGCTGCCACCGCGATGGTACCGAACGGTACGACCAGATACATTAAAAGGAACTGGCTGAAGGTCCTCTGTATACCGGAGATGAGAGCGGGAAAACCGATTCTAACAATACGCCATATCATACTAAAGTCGATACGGAAGTTCTTGGTATCGAGTTTCAGTCGGGTACGTCCGCTGAAAAGGAACCACAAACTGATAACCGTTCCGATACTCTGTGCTACCACATTGGTTACCGCCGCTCCACTGACGCCCATTTCAGGAAATATCCATAATCCGAAAACAAGGAAAGGGCAGAGCGCTATGTGAAAGAGCCTGAACCCGATTGTTATTTTCATCGGGCTCATGGTATCGCCCGAAGCCTGCATAATACTCTCCGCCATCATCCGGAAGGACATGGCAATCACGCCGACGAACAGAATACGCATGTATGCCGCGCCCTCGGCAACCACATCCGACTCCAGCCCGAAAGCAATCAATATTTTCTCGGAAAGAAAGATACCAATCAGCGCCATAACCACGGCAAAACTGGCACTGATGGTGAAGCCCTGCCTAGCTGCGTGGTTGGCACTGGCTATATCCCCCGCGCCGATGAACCTGGCGACCATTGCGCGCATACCCTGCGCCAGCCCCATCATCGCTCCGCTTACGAGCTGCACGGCCATACCGGAAACACCTACACCGGCGATAGAAGCTGAGCCCAGCTTGCCTACCCACACCATATCGATAGTGGGACCGAGCATCATCAGGGTATTGGTAATGACCATAGGCCAGGACAGGGTCAACAGACTCTTAAGAATATTGCCCTGTGTCAAGTCCCTGTCAAAGGTCCTGCCTCCGATGCGTACTTCACTGGTCCTCTCATCCATCCGGTTCGGTAACTCCTCCTTGCCGGTTATATTCCGACTATATCCCGGGAACTACACATACTTGTTCTTCCACTTGCCCATTCTGAAATATATCGTAAAGACGATAGCCGGAATTAACAAATCCGCCACCATCGCCCACCGTACCCCAAAAACGCCGAGGTTGGTGTATTTCGGCAATAAATACGCCAGAGGCAGCGTAACCAGGCATACCGTCGCCAGACCTACAATCATGGGCGGTACGGTATCGCCGGCACCGGATAACGCATTCATCAGCACCGCCACGAAACCGAGTACGATATAACCGGTCACCGCTATCCTCAGGAATGTAGAAGCCATTTCCACCAGAGCGGGTTCGCTATTGAAGATATGGACAATATGTTCGGCTCCAACCAGTAGCACTATCGAGCAGACGACCATCATTCCCTCAACCAGCACTACCGCCAGCCAGGCACTCCTTTCCGCTCGTTCCGGTTTACCCGCCCCCAGGTTTTGCCCCGTCAGTACTCCGCTCGCCATGCCGAGAGCGAACGCCGGCATAAACAGAATCATCTCTATCCGCTGGTTCAGCGTGTGTGATGCCACCGCCACCGTACCGAACGGTACCATAAACCACATCAAGATTAGCTGACTTGCATTTCTCTGTACTCCAGAGACGAGCGCAGGAAACCCTATTCTCACTATACGCCATATCATAGAGAAGTCGAGGCTGAAATTTTTCAGGGTAAGGTGCAGGCGGGTCCGTCCGCTGAAAAGGAACCAGAACCCGATTATGGTTCCCAGACTCTGGGAAATAACATTGGTCAGAGCCGCTCCACTGACGCCCAGGGCAGGGAATATCCACCAGCCGAAGATGAGAAAAGGGCAAAGTATTACGTGGAATATGCGATACCCTATCGTTATTTTCATCGGGCTTACGGTATCTCCAGAAGCCTGCATGATACTCTCGATAAGCATACGGAAAGACATGGATACCGAGCCGATGAACAGGATACGCATATAAGCCGCCCCCTCGGAGACTACGTCAGCCTCCAAGCCCAGCAGTACTAAAATCGGCTCGGCAAGGAAAATACCGATAGCCGCCATAATGACTGAGAAAGCGGCGCAGATAGCGAAAGCCTGCTGCGCAGCATGGCTGGCACCCTGATTGTTACCCGCCCCGACGAAACGGGCGACCACGGCGCGCATACCCTGCGCCAGTCCCATCATCATCGAGTTCAGCAGCATGACAGCCATGCCGGAGACGCCTACTCCGGCAATAGAGGCGGAACCCAGTCTTCCCACCCATATCATGTCGATGGTGGGTCCCAGCATCATCAGGGTATTGGTCACTATCATGGGCCAGGACAGGGACAGGAGGTTCCGCATGATACCGCCCTGTGTCCAGTCCCTGTCAAACCTACCGCCGGTATATTGAAGGCTCTTTATGTCACTAAAATCATTCTCTCCGGTCTTTTTCAGAGGTAGCTCCTTTCTACTGGTCACGCGTAAATAACAATCACATCAGGCCAATCACGCCGTGAAAAAGTGAATATACAAATCAGCCGCTAAACTTTCTTCCGCTTCCACCGGCCGGTCTTGAAATATATCGCCATAGCGATTGCACCCCCGAGCATACCGGCCACCATTCCCCATCTCACTCCATACACGCCAAAACCTGCGAACTTTGAGAGGAAGTAGGCAAGTGGAATCTGTAATACCCAGAAATTAAATACGGTTACCAGCATGGGCGGCACGGTATCTCCTACGCTGGATAGAACGGAAAACATTACAGGCTCGAGACCAAAAAACAGGAATCCAGCCGCAGCTATCCTCAGGAAATCGGCTCCCAGTTCAACCACACCGGGCTCCGGTCCGAAAATGCTGATTAGCTCCTCAGCCCATATTAGAATTACAACTGCGAAGCACAATAGCCAGCCCTGGACGACACCCGCTGCCAGCCAGCCGCTTCTCTCCGCCCGGTCGGGCTTGTCCGCACCGAGGTTCTGCCCCGCCAGCACGCCTGCTCCCGTACCCAATCCCATTGCCGGCATCATGGCAAACATCATCACCCTCATGCTTATCGTATGTGCCGCCACGGCAAAAGTACCGAAAGGCACTATCAGCCACATTATAATAATATCGCCGAAACTCCTCTGCATACCGGTGATAACAACCGGAATTCCAATCCTTACAATACGCCATATCATTGAAAGGTCTATACGCAGGTCTTTCAATGACAAACGCAAACGGCTCCTCCCGCTAAAAAGTACCCACAATCCGATACTCAAACCCAATCCCTGAGTAATAAGATTGGTAAATGCCGCTCCTCTGACACCCATCTCGGGAAAAATCCACCAGCCGAAAACGAGCATCGGGCAAAGCCCGATATGAAGAATTCTAAAAAAGACGGCAATCCTCATCGGTGATACACTATCGCCCGAAGCCTGCATAACACTCTCCGTAGTCATCCACAGGACCATAGCCGCCGAGCCGGCGAGTAGTATACGCAGGTACGCAGCACCCTCGGCGACGACATCAGGTTCAACACCGAATATCTCCATTATCGGTTTGGAGAGGAATAAGCCTACCGGTATCATAATCAGGGCGAAGACAATACTTACCATATACGCCTGTCTCGCCGTATGAATGGCGCCGGCTCTATCTCCCGCGCCGATAAAACGGGCAATTAATGCCCTTGCCCCCATACAGATAGCCATCATTACCGCGTTCAGCATCATGACAGCCATACCGCCGACACCGACTCCGGCAATGGCAGCCGCTCCCAGCCTTCCCACCCATATCATGTCGATGGTAGGGCCTATCTGGTTGAGACTCTGGCCTATTATGAGCGGCCAGGACAAAACCCAGAGATTGCCTATTACACTGCCTTTTGTCCAGTCCTTAGTATATCTGGTCTCTTTTTCCTCCAGACCAACAGAATCATCCAATTACAGTAACTATTCCTCTCTAAAGGTCATATCTTCAGACCGAGCTTCTCCGCCTCCTCGATTGCCCCGGCAACCACGAACAGCGACCCGGTAACGCAAATAAGGTCGTTCTCTCCGACTTTGGATAGGGCCTGGGACAGGGCAATCGATACATCTCCTGCCTCCTGAGCCTCTACACCCAGCCGTCTTAACTCGCCAATGACGGGTTCCGTAGGCATGGACCGTGGGTGAATAGAGCGGGTAGCTATTACTTTATTAAACACGGGCACCAGTTCCGATAGTATTCCGGATATATCCTTATCCGCCGAAGCCCCGATAATCAGGATAGCCCGGTCAAAATCAAAATACTTCTCAATCGATTCTCTTAGCCTTCGGGCTGAGTCCGGCGTATGAGCGCCGTCAACCACCAGAAGCGGCTTCAGGTTCAATACCTGCAGGCGTCCCGGCCAGTTTACCCGCTTTAGCCCCCTTGCGATGCTGTGCCCGGTAATCTTAAATCCTCTGTCAGCCAGGACTTCCAGAGCAGCCACCGCCGTGGCGGCATTATTCAACTGGTGGTCACCTGTAAGAGGCATCGATAGTTCATAGCTGTCCAGCCTTCCTTTAACCCTGAATGACTGCACTTTATAGTCGTGCTCCAAACCCTGCCAGGTCACGTCCCGCCCCACTTTTATCAGCTCCGCCCCACGAGCAAGGCACACCTCCTCGATTACCCTGTCAGCCTCTTCGACCTGTGAAGAGGTGACCACCGTAACGCCAGGCTTGATAATGCCGGCTTTCCAGCCGGCAATCTCGGTCAGCGCATTGCCCAGCACCTCCGTATGGTCGTACCCGATAGTGGTAATGACGCAGATTTCAGGCTGCACCACGTTGGTGGCATCGAGCGTGCCTCCCAGTCCGACTTCGATAACCTGAAAGTCCACCTTCTTCATGTTAAAGTACAAAAAACCCAGAGCGGTAATCAGCTCGAAGGTAGTCAATTTGCCGTAGGCAGCCCTCTCGTTTACCGCTTCGACCTCGGGCTTAAGCTCCTCAATCAGAGTCACAATCTCCTCATCGGAGATTAGCTTGCCATCGACTCTCATACGCTCGTTGAAAGTGTGCAGATGCGGTGAGGTATAAAGGCCGGTAACGTAGCCAGACTCAGTAAGAACGGAAGCCGTCATAGCCGCCACGCTGCCCTTCCCCTTGGTGCCGGCGATATGAACCGTCCTGGCTTTCAGGTGCGGATTACCTAACCGGTCCAGAAGCTCATCCATACGCCTGAGGTCATAATGAGCTGCGTCTCGGGGTCTGGGCTCTGTTTCGTAATCAATAAAGCTGTAGATATAGTCCAGAGCCTGCTGATAGTGAATATCCATCAACCTCACCCCCTCTATCCCAACCTCGCCAAATGAAAGGGGAGGTGCAGTCCGTCGCGGCGGACATTGCCCCCCCGCTTCCTCTCGATTATCCGACGCTAATTATATCATCGTTAACAATCATCCATCAAACATTTATCACGAATGGTCTGTTCAGTATCGACTGTACGAAGTACTCACCCCCTGTTTATTTTGAAAATAATCAGCTTGCTGTGATATTATGTTATATACAATCAGTGAAAACCAGGCAGGCAGATGAATTCAATACGAAGAGTAGTTTGGGGAGTACTCGCCCTTATTGCGACAATCGTTATCGGGACTATCGGCTATATGGTTATCGAGGGCTGGTCGTTTCTGGATTCCGTTTTTATGACCATAACAACCATTACCACCGTGGGTTATGACGAGGTCCATCCGTTATCCACCGGCGGAATAATTTTCAGTATTTTCTTAATCCTGGGGGGAATGGGCGGAGCGTTTTATGCCCTTACCGGAATTATTGAATACGTTGTGGAAGGAAATATCAGAGCCACATGGGGGAGGAGAAGAATGCAAAACAAGCTTTCTCAGCTAAAAGGACATTTTATTCTCTGCGGTTTCGGCAGGGTCGGAGAGGAAATAGCCAATATTTTCAAAGAAGAGGAGGTGCCGTTTGTGGTAATAGATAACAGACCGGAATGCATCGCCCGGGCGGAGCAGGCGGGATTCTTCTATGTGGAGGGTGACGCCACCAGTGATGATATACTAAAAGAAGCTGGTATCGAGCAAGCCCGGGGAGTGGTTGCGGCACTAGGCTCCGATGTTGACAACACCTATATCGTTCTATCGGCACGGGGACTTTATTCTTCGCTGTTTATCACGGCGCGGGCTTCGGATGCGCAAGCCGAGGCAAAGCTGAAGAGGATAGGCGCCGACCGTATCGTGTCACCCAATATTATCGGTGCCCGTCGCATGGCAATGCTGGCACTACGTCCGGCGGTGGTCGATTTTCTCGATACCATTACCCGCCGCCGCGGTCCCGAGCTCCAGGTGGAAAACGTGGCTATAAACGAAGCATCAACACTAGACGGTCAGACCGTGGACGATATATGCCAGTGCTCCAAAGCAACCATCCTGGCAGTGAATAAAAAAACGGGCAGGCTTCTATCGAACCCTTCAGGAGAGGAAAAAGTTGCGGCAGGAGACAGCCTGATTATTATGGGCACCAGCGAACAGCTTTCTTCACTGGAAGCCATTTGTGAAGGAGTTAGTCCCGATTAGTAAAACCAGAGTAGGTGATATAGATGAAAAAAACAGTATTCGTTGACGGCCAGCACGGCACTACCGGCTTGAAAATCCGCGAGCGTCTTATCGCTCGCAGCGATATCGAAATCATTGAAATACCGGGGTCCAGACGCAAGGACCCGGCTGCCCGGGCAAAGTTAATCAATGACGTAGACATCGTTTTTCTCTGCCTTCCCGACGAAGCCGCCCGCGAGTCCGTCAGCCTGGTTAAAAATCCATCCGTCTGCATTATCGACGGCTCGACGGCGCATCGCGTTACCGATGGCTGGGTATATGGCCTGCCGGAGCTGAAAAAAGACCAGCGTGACCTGATTAAAAACTCAAAGAGAATCACCGTGCCCGGTTGCCATGCTACCGGCTTTATCGTGATGCTCTATCCGCTGGTTGCTCAGGGCATCGTGGCGCCGGACTACCCCGTTACCACTTACGCCGTGGCAGGCTATAGCGGCGGCGGCAAGTCCATGATAGCCGACTATGAAACCGGGGGTGCTCCCGACTATATCAAAGACCCCCGCGCTTATTCGCTTACGCTCGAACACAAGCACTTACCGGAAATGACCAAATACACCGGCCTGGTCCGGCCGCCCGTTTTCACCCCCACCGTGGTCAACGTCTACAGCAGCGAAATCATCTCTATCCCTCTCGTGGCGAGCCATCTTGAAAAGAGACTTTCCGCCGAAGATATCAGAAACGTGCTTGCGGAATACTACGCCGGAGAGCAGTTTATAAAAGTAATGCCCTACCCGGCTGATAGCCATCTTATAAACGGCTTACTCACCTTTACCGACTGCAACGATACAAACAACCTGGATATTTTCGTCTTCGGTAACGATGACCGGATTTTACTGTCCGCCCGCTACGACAACCTGGGCAAGGGAGCCTCCGGCGCCGCCGTCCAGAATATGAATATAGTACTCGGCCTGCCGGAAGAAACAGGGCTCGTATAACCGGCGGGATTTCGGCAAGACCCATGGTATCCCCTGCGCCAGCCGTCAACTAAGGGTTCTGTCTTCACGACATCTCTCCCTGAGGCTGTATGAAATTATCATAAGCTATCCAATAACTGTCATTGGTACTATTCGGTTTTGGTTATTACTGTTTAGGTCATTGCGAGTCCGCATCAGGCGGACGAAGCAATCCATATAAATCTTCGAGATTGCCACGTCGTTCGCCCAAGGCGAACTCCTCGCAATGACAGTTAAATCAACCAAATGCAAACAGAACCCTGTCATTCCGTGCTTGACACGGAATCCAGTAACCGTCACCCTCGAAAATATACTGGATTCCAGACCGAGGCTGGAATGACAATATTGTGTAAAAAAGGTCTTATGATACGAAGCCCCTAAACAACATCGGTGAGTCTAAGAGGGGCTTCGCCCCTCTTTCTATTTCTTCCCCCTTCCCCTTTATAAAGGGGAAGGGGGATAAAGGCCTGTCCGCCGTCCGCCTGTAGCGGACTTTGGCAGGCGGAGGGATGGGGTTTATTAAGGTACTATTCGGTTTTAGTTGTTTTTCATACTTACCCCCTTTATCCCCCTCTCACGCAGTACCCTATTTTAATATGCAATTCTTCGAACGCGTGAGAGGGGGGAGAGTATTTGTGAGAGGGGGCGAAGCCCCCTCCCATTTTAACTCCCCTCTCCAACCATGATAAGTTCTCACTGCATCTCAATGACTCTGGTTGGAGAGGGGTTCATCCTGAAGGTTCACCCTGAAGGGCAAGGGGTGAGGTTAATGACAGCAACCAAATGCAAACAGAACCTAATAACGAGGTAACTCAGTACCAGCAAATCTAGAATTATGACAAATACCTGCCATTCCATTTTGCCGTACGCTGGTTCCGTGTGGGATAATGTCTTGTATAATCAGAATTTACAGGAGGTTGGATAAACGTGGAAGGAAGGATTACCTACTTCGAAGAGATTAAAAAGGAGAACACGGAGCGGACATTCAGGATTGCCCTTCAGCGGGGAAAAGAACTGGGCATCGATACTTTCGTGGTCGCTTCTACCAGCGGCTGGACCGGCTTGGAGGCGATGAAAGTCTTTGAAGGCATGAACCTTGTCGTGGTCAGCCACTCCTACGGCTCGCGGGAACCGGATAAATGGCTGTTCACGGATGAAAACCTCAAACTGCTTAAAGATAAAGGCATTCCAATAGTTACCGCCTCTCACGCTTTTGGCGGTATCACCCGCGCCATGAACCAGATGAGTATTCAGGGAGCGCCAACCACCTACGTGATAGGCGATATCGTCGCCAATACCCTGCGGATGTTCGGGCAGGGGATGAAGGTCACCGTAGAGATAGCCTGCATGGCGGCCGATGCCGGACTGGTGCGGTGTGACCGGGATATTATATCCATGGGAGGTTCGGGGCGTGTCGGCGGTGCCGATGTAGCCGTCGTCCTCCAGCCCGCCAATTCCCACCGCCTCTTCGAGACCAGAATCAGAGAAGTCCTCTGCAAACCGCGGGAGTTTTAGCTATTAGATATACATGAAAGGCAACTGGGTACAATAAAAATTTTAATACAAAAGAGTAATTTATAAGTTAATTAAATATGTTTGAGTTCAACACTAGATAGTTCACTTTGTATTTTTCTCTACTGGATGCCCAGTTCCAAATTCTAATCCAGTTGAATCAATATATATACCTGGTGAATTTTTCAGGAAATTTTCGTAAGAGCGAATTCTATTATTTCTAACGAAGAGTATAAATATAAATATTATTAGTGTAGTTATGTATGGAAGAGACATATCCAAGCGAAAATCAATTGCATCCTTAGCTATATGAGGGCATACTTGTAGTAACTCGGTGAAAAGGTGAAAAAGTGATAAAGAATTATCACAAGTCCGATGAATATCCCTAAACACCATTGAATTCTCATATGAGTTAGCATAGAATTCTTCTTTCTATGTTCACCAAAATAATAATGTATTTGCTTCAAGTCCTCTCTCCTAAGAAATTGCCTTTCAATGTTAGCAATTATAACGAGATTCCGATTGTACCAATATGCTGAATCATAAATATTAGCTATTAACCAGCCTACTAGTATTATTATAAGTGAGATGGCGATATCAATTGGTATTATAGCCTTAACTCCAATTGTTAATAATCCCGAAGAACCTACTAATACAGTTATAGGTTGCCAGATGATATTTATATGCCTATTAATGTCATTAAACATTTGATCATACATACGAAATAGGAATTCTTGACGTTGTGGATTTTCAGTTTTTTCACTATTGTTCTCTACCATATTCACCACCTGTTGTGACTATGCTGTTGCATCATATTATACTACTTCGTTTATAATAAAGGTTTGTCGTAATCTTCCCACAATCGATTGATGTTGATTATCGAATCTCTGATACAGTTAATATACCCACCTATTGGATGGGGACGGAAGGTCTCACCATCAAAATAATCCCCAAAAACTGCATCATAAGTAAATCGATTACAATCCAAACTAATGATATGTAAATGATTGCCTAAAGAACGTTGTTTCAGTGGGTGACCACCAAGAATATGTACTTCTCGAGTGAAACATGATATTGGAAGCATTGTTCCTCCATATCGGGTTGGAACACTGTAACCCAATATGAAATCACTAGGTATAATATGAGGCATACGATTTTTCAAATGTATATCCTTTGGTACAATAATGACTTTATCTACGTATTGTGAGAGTTCATAAGCCTCATTAATAATTGACTCAAGTTCGTTTGAGTTAGTAATGTCTCTGGCAACGGTCATTAGGGGACGAGTACTTTTAGCTGCGGTAAGATGTCTGCTAAAGCTATAGTTTTGCCAGTCAATGTCTAAAAATCCAAGCCTCTTGAACCTTTTAACATCTCTTAAGTTTGTATATCTTGCCCCTGGTAGCCAACCTAATTCAACTGCCATTGAGACAACGTTGTAACTGTGACATACAAATTTATACAATGATATTTGCCTGAATATTTTCCAGTTATTTCCTTCTTTATATTAAATCTTACCCGATCCAGAAGTAAAAGAGAAGATAGTTATGTTCGCCTTCTGAGGATTTCAATGGATAGGTTCAGAATCACGCGATTGTGGCTATCTCAGTACTTGTTAAGCAATCTTTGAAGTGTGGTAATATTAGAGATAAAAAATGGTGCCCCCAAGCGAATTCGAATCGCTGTCTACACCTTGAAAGGGTGTCATCCTAGGCCTCTAGACGATGGGGGCACGCCAGTAAAGTATACCAGACGGACAGTCCAGCAGGCAACGCTATTGATTAACGCAAACGCTAAAAACGGGAAGGCCGGAGCCGTGAGGGAGAGAAAGTGGGGGAGAATGGTTCTCTCCCTGGTGATGATACTCCTGGTTATCGGCATAACCGTGGCTCTCTTTGTATACCGTGACCGGGTGGAGGAGTTAAGCGGATATGGCTACTTCGGTGCTTTCCTTATCAGCCTGGTCGCCAATGCCACTATCATCCTGCCTATGCCCGGCCTGCTGATACTCATTGCCCTCGGAGCTTCTTTAAATCCGTTTCTGGTGGCGCTTACCGGTGCCGCCGGCGGGACTCTGGGTGAAATGACCGGATACGTACTCGGCAGGAGCGGACGGGTAGTTACCAGCGATAACAAATGGTATATCAGGGCAGAAAGGTGGATGAAGAAAAAGTGGGGCTTTCTGGTGATTTTTCTTTTTGCACTGATTCCCGTTCTGCCTCTCGACGTTGCCGGTCTGGTAGCCGGAGTCTCCCGGTACTCGATATGGAAATTCCTTGTTGCTTGCCTGCTCGGTAAGGTAATTTTGTATTTTGTTATAATACAGACCGGTTCCTGGGGGTGGGATGCATTGTTGCGTTTCTTCACCTAGATTTTACCAATTGATTACACTGTCATTGCGAGGAGTCCACTCAAGGCGAACGACGAAGCAATCTATATAAATCTCTAGAGATTGCCTCGTCCGCCTCAGGCGGACTCGCAATGACAAAACCAGCTAAAGCAGAATAATGCAATAGCTCTACAGGCTCGGCTTGATTTTACCTGCGTTATAAAGTATACTCCCCTTCGGTAAGGTCTAACGTATTGTGCCCGCCTGACAAAATAAAAGCTGTTGTACGAGGTGCAGAATGAGAATCTTAGGTATCGACCCGGGAACGGTTTCCTTCGACCTCTGCCTGCTTGAAGACAGCGATATCACGTATGAAGACAGCATCCCCTCCACCATGGTGGCGGAACAGCCGGAAGAGTTTGCCAGGAAATGTCTCGATTTAAGTCTCGACGTAATGATAGCCCCTTCCGGGATGGGACTTAACAACCGCAGACTGACCGAGCTGACCGAGAGGGAGATGTTCGAGCTTACACTGGTCAGAGAGGGCGAACAGGTGCCGGTACTCGATGGTATGAAGAAGTTTCTCGCCATAGTCCGTGACACCGGTCTGGAGATATTTTTCCTGCCGGGTATTATCCAGCTTCCTACCGTTCCCCGGTGGCGGAAATATAACAAGATTGATATGGGCACTGCCGATAAGATGTGCATCGGCGCCCTTTCCGTGGAAATGATTTCCCGTAAAAAGGGAAAGGGCTATTCCGGGGTCAGTCATTTGGTCGTGGAACTGGGCGGCGGGTACAACTCGCTTATTACCATAGAAGCCGGCAAGATTATCAACGGCATCGGCGGCACCCTGTTTCCGGGACCCGGTTTTATGAACGCGGGCGCCATGGACGGCGAGGTTGCATACCTGCTGAGAGGCTTCGAGAAGAACCTTCTCTTCGAGGGAGGCGTCGGGTACCTGATTGACTCCGGCAGCTTGAGGATAGAGGATTTCACACGTGAAGCGTATCCGGACGCATTCGATACCTTCCTGGAAGGAATACTTTTCGCCGTTTGCAGTCAAAAGGCGGTAGTGAAGACTACTGATGTTTACCTTTCCGGGCGGCTTGCCAGGTATGATAATATATATCTGCCGGTAAAAACCAGCCTGGAGGAGCTGGGGTATTCCGTAAGTCCGCTACCAAGGTTATCAGATAATACCAAGGAAGCCGCTCAGGGCTACGCAATTGTAGGCAACGGGCTTTTCGGAGGCTCGTATGAACCTCTGGTAAAGCATATGGAAATAGATAAATCCGAAGGTTCTGTTATCGATTACGTGTACTGGAAGGAGAGAATGTGACTGGTCCTATTTATGTAGACTGGGTAATTACCAGAAAATGTAACCTGCACTGCCACCACTGCGTGGGTATGGAGGAAGGAGAACTTACCCACGATGAGGCAATCAAGATAGCCGGAGAAATTGTTGAACTGTCACCACAGTGGGTGATACTGGAGGGCGGCGAACCGCTGATGCGACCTGACTTCTACGAGTTAGGAAGGATATTTCAGAAAGCGGGGATAGATGTATACCCGATAACCAACGGTAACGCCTTCACCGAGGAAAGACTACAAGAACTGGCATCTTTCTCTCCCAAGGTACTTTTCGGTATCGACGGAGCGGACGCCGAGGTGTATGAATATACGAAAACTGGCGCCAGTTTCGATACCGTCAGGGAATGGGCGGGGAGATGCGCTTCCCTGGGTATATTCCACGGCATAACCTCTGTTCTGTCAAATCTGAATTTCGGGCAAATCGAGGACCTTATACGCCTGACCGAGGACCTGGGCGGCAAGAGGGTTATCTTTATACCATTGAAGCCTTTCGGTGAAGGTGAAATATCTAAAACTTATTATGAACAGAATGCGCTTACTCCCGAGCAGCAGGAGGAAGCGGTAAAGAGAATATACAGCTGTGAGACCACGCTGGACATATTCTATGATGAGCCTTTCCTCTGGAACCTGGTCGCCAAGCACGGTCTGTCTCTCAGCAAGTCCGATAGCGGAATAACCATACCGGAGGTTCAGGGGTGCGCTGCTTCCTATTCGCTGTATATCCAGTCCGGCGGAAGTGTCAGGCCGTGTATGTTCTCGCCGGAGAAACTGACATTCGGTAATGCCGCAAAGGAACCTCTGGGGGATATCTGGTTGAGGATGAGCCAGAGTGACATCCTGACCAAATGGGCGGACAGGAGTGCGAGAGAGGGTGCTTGCGGGAAATGCGAGCAGTTCGATTCCTGCCGGGGTTGCCTGTCTAGGACTACCTGGCTTATGGGAGACCCGCTGAAATCGGACCCGTGCTGTCCTTTCGCTTATAACCTTACGAAATAGAGATACTGTCGTGTAGAGTCCCGAAGTAGCGGCTTACCAGAAATCAACCAGAACGTTGTCTTCTCTTGCCTGAATAGCCTGTCTTATCTCGGCTTTTTCCTTATTATCGCGTACCGGTTCCACTTCAGATACCGGCAGCCCCTCTTCATTTCTGGTATTCTGCCAGTTGACGATATATCCGGGGACGAGTGTGTATGTCCAGTCGGTCCCGATAGTACAGCAGGCTGATTCCAGTACGACCTGACCGATAATATACAGTACTTCTCTGCCTTTATACTCCAGCCGTACTTCCTGCTGCGGGGTATAGTATCCGGCTATGCCGAATACTACGTTCTCGCCCGGTTCAAGATGCGTATACCTGGTGGTCTTTGATGCGGTTACCACAGAGACCTTTACTCCCTGGACGTAGTAGGGTTAATCGACGGCTACGACCTCTTTGACTTCAGGGATTTCCTGCTTGAGTAGTTTTTCTATCCCCATTTTCAGGGTCAGGCTCGCCATGGCGCAGCCGTCACAGGCACCTTTAAGTTTGACCTGCACGGTACCGTCGTCAATAACATCTATCAGTTCAACATCGCCGCCGTCGCGTAGCAGCATCGGTCTTATCAGTCCCAGTATCTCCTCCACTTTCTCTCGCATAGAGGTGTCCTCCTCACATTCGGATGGAATTTATCTTCCATTTCCAGCTTAACACAGCGGGCAACAGGCGGTCAATTTGTATTATAGAAGGTTCTGTTTGCATTTGGTTGCTGTCATTAACCTCACCCCTTGCCCTTCAGGGTGAACCTTCAGGATGAACCCCTCTCCAACCAGAGTCATTGAGATGCAGTGAGAACTTATCATGGTTGGAGAGGGGAGTTAAAATGAGAGGGGGCTTCGCCCCCTCTCACAAATACTCTCCTCCCTCTCACGCGTTCGAAGAATTGCATATTAAAATAGGGTACTGCGTGAGAGGGGGATAAAGGGGGTAAGTATGAAAAACAACTAAAACCGAATAGTACCCGTTATTAGCCCCGTTGTCATAAATTTTACGTTATTGTAGAATAATAGCGAGTACCGGTTACAAACGGTACGCCCTTGTAGCTCAACTTGGTAGAGCGCCCCGGTCACATCAAGGAGGTTGTGGGTTCGAGTCCCATCGAGGAAAATAATCAGGCTGGCAATATGCCAGCCTTTTTTTATTCCCCTCCCCTGTCAGTATCTATTCCCACCCTCTAGCCTTTTAAGAAGATAAAGAGGGGCTCCGTCCCTCTTTAAAACTCCCCATCACTTTTAACCAAAAATGCCTCTACCGTGTCATTCCGAGTTCAGAAGAAACCAATGGAGATTCTCCGCCCCCGATTTCATCGGGGCTCAGAATGACATTGCAGGCAGGTCTATCTCCATGAAGCCTACCGTAAAAGCCGATGCCCGGATATTATTAAACAGCGCCTTCTTTTGCCACGCCGGGCCCGTAGACGCGGGTCAGTGAAATTTCCAGGAATACGATTGGTTTCGTAACGTTCCTGATGTGTATCGGGCAGTGCACCAGTCCTGCCGGGATGGAGACGACTCCGGCGGTGGTAATTACGTGCTTCTCGGCTTCCTCACCGAGACACACCTCCACTTCCGCTCCCAGCTCACGTATATCCGTGGGGTCGCCCCCGATGAAAAACAGGAGCTCGGTAAAGTCGTGCGCGTGAGGTCTATCGAATGAAATGGGCTCCGAGACGCAGTGATAACCGATACTGCAGTCCTCACCCAGTTCTCCCTGGTGGGAGAGCAATGAATACCCGGCGTAATGCCCTATATCCCGAATCAGGTCCGTGATTACGTGTTTGCCATATTTAGTCTCAGCCATATAATTCCTCCTATTGAATCATGCGATTTTATAATCGGAAGAGTTTCAATAACTCCTCTATATCATCCGGCTGAACCGATAATTTCGCTATCCTGTTTACCCTTTCAGTGTCGCATTTTAGGCATTTATGGACAATCTGGAATCCCTTGCCGGACTTATATTTCAACCCAACCGGCTTCATCAGTCCCCCGCATTTCTCTCCCCTGTCTCCCGGCAATATGTCGATATGCTTGGAGAATAGGCAGAACGGACAGTGGTTGCGGTAGCTTCCGTTGCTTGCCGGTAGTACTCCACGTCCGCAGTTCTCGCAGACAAATCCCGTATTCTCTTTTATTCTGCTCATGTCCCTAACTCCCCCGTCTGAATTAATTCAAACTAAGGAGCCAGGGTTCCGTTATCTCTCCCCTGCGGTCTCAGGCTTGACTGAACCAGTGACAGATTCACCGCTCCGGTTTCGCCGGGGCGATTACTTCCGGTTCCTGCTTCATCAGGGCATCTTTCATCCCTGAATCCGGACCTCGACAAGCTTTAGTCTTCTATGCTGGCCACTGTAAGGCGGGAGCAACCACCTTCCACCGGTATGTGTATTTTCAGCCTCACTGACTCCGGCGCCGTCCCCTGCGGGTCATGAGCGGAGGTAATATTTCATTGTTGGTTCTTTCCTCCTGTCTTAATCATCAACCCGGATTTCTCCGGTGAAAACATCCGGTATCGAGTCCCATGCCCGGCGTTCTTCATCGTAGGGCTCTTCCGCCAGATAACTGTCATTCCCCAGGAGCATGGTCATCCGTCTCTCACCGTACGGCTGCCAGTCACCGAGGCTCTCACAGCCTGGATTTCCGGTACGGGCAAACGCCAGCCAGGCATCCTGCATGTTCATTGAAAGCCTGTCCGCTTCAGGACCCGAACCGTGGAAAGCCGGGTCGTATGTCCCGAAAACGAAGCCGATATCCAGACCGTGGCAGGCACCCAGGGTACCGCCCAGCGCCGGCGATTCCCAGGTGAACAGGTAGTTATATGTAGACGGGTTGTAAAGACTCTGTGCCTCTATGAACTGGAGGCACGGCATCCTGAACATTCGGTCGGTCTGAATCGCCTTGTATATCTCGGGAATACTGGTATCGGCTCCCCTCGCCGAGCGCACCTTCCGGTAGGCTTCCATCAGACCGGGAATGTATTCGGCAGAGAAGTAGTATTGGAAACGCCTTGTCAGCCCGTCCTCATCCAGATTCGGCAGACCGAAGTCCATCAAACATAAAAGCTTCCACTCTTCCAGGTTGGTGCCGGCAAGTACGGTAATCCCGGCAGCCGAGCCTTTCCTGACAGCATCGATGGGTATCTCGGGAAGCGTTTTTCCGTCAACAACCGGCGCCGTTACCGTTATCCTCATATCCTCCTCTTCCTTACGCGCTAGCTGGTTCTTTAGTTCCTGATTGGCAGAAAGAAGCTGCTCTACTGTAAGCGACCGCAGGCTATCTATATCGCTGGAATCGAGATTAAAAAATTCCAGAAATTTACCGGAGAGCATTACTCCGCCATCAAGCAGTGAGACCGTGCTACCGACGCCGCTCTGGAGAATGGCTTTCTGGAAAAGGCCCTTGGCCTGCGGCATAGCCAGCAGGCAGCCGATGCTCATCCCGCCTGCCGATTCTCCGAAAACGGTCACGTTATCAGGGTCACCGCCGAAAGCAGCGATGTTATCTCTTACCCAGCGGAGAGCGGCAACCTGGTCGAGCAGTCCTTCATTACCCGTAGAAGGAATCCCGCCTCCGGTAATCTCGTTCAGGTTGAGAAATCCTAATAGACCCAGCCGGTAGTTGATGCTGACGACCACCACGTCGCCGCGCGCCGCCAGTTTACTGGCATCCGATGTCGGCTGGGAACCCGACCCCATATTGAAGGCGCCGCCGTGAATCCAGACCATTACCGGACGCCGCGCATCGTCGAGTCCGGGACTCCACACATTCAGATATAGACAGTCCTCGTCCTGAGGCTCAACGATACTTATCGCCTCCAGAGCGGCGTTTTCCATCACAGCCTGGGGAGCAATCGTGCCGAAGGTCTGGGTCGGTCGTACCCCATTCCACGGCTCTACCGGCTGCGGCGGCATCCAGCGAAGCTCGCCGATAGGCGGAGCGGCATAGGGTATCCCCTTTAATATGTAAAGACCATCCAGATAATTACCCTCTATTTTGCCCGATTCTATCTCAACGATAGCCTCATTCTCTTTGTCCATTTTTCTCCTCTTTCGGTTCTATTAACACAAGAAGTAAGACCTGCTGATAGACACTTTAATCAGCCCGGCTGGGCTTGTCAAGGAATAGATATAGCTATCATCAGTCTGTTTTGGCTGATATTTATACTCACCCCCCGCCTGCCGAAGTCTTCCGCCTAAGGCGGAGCGGGCAGGCCTTAATCCCCCTCTCACTCAATACCATGATCTAGTATAGAATAACTATTTTGAGTGAGAGGGGGATAGATTTATGAGAGGGGGCGAAGCCCCCTCTCTCCTTAACTCCCCTTTCCTGCCAGGAAAGTCTATCAGCCAATGCCAGTGGTTTTGGCAGGAAAGGGGTTCATCCTAAAGGTTCACCCTGAAGGGTTCATCCTGAGTCCGCCTATGGCGGATGAAGGGATACAGGGGATAGGTAATAATAAACAACCAGATGCAAATAGAACCAATATAGCTGGTAGAGGAGAAAATATATGGAAATAGAGGAGAATTAGCATGTGAATTGGAAATAAAAGAAGTTTACCCTACCGGAGGAAAACGGGGTGCTGATTACAAACAGCTAACTGCGCTTAAACACCAACCAAACGTCGAAGACGTATCTAACTACCTATTAGCATAATAATATGTCATTTCAGTCTTACGTGTCAAGTTTACAGGCAATCGTTTATCGCGGTAATATTTACTACTACGACCGCGGCACCCAGAGCACCTGCCTCGGCTTTTTAGCCAGTTCTTCAGCCAGTTCCTCTATTTTCCCGTACTTCATACACGCCGCCATGCAGTGTTGGACACAGGCTGGTTTCAGCCCTTGCCTGGTGCGGGGCTCGCAGAGAATGCACAGCTCGGTGGGAAACGGCAGGAAAGTAAGATATGCCCGGTTATTGGGCAGCCTTTGCTCTACCTCGATTACCCGTATCCCTCCCATGCCTTCCGGCCATTTATATTCCTGGGCACAGGCAACCTGACAGGCATAGCAGCCGGTACAGTATTCGTAGTCAATCAATAAGCCGTATTCAGGTTTCTTTGCTATATCAAGCCTCCTTTCGCCCGTCTACCCTGTATATTTTACAGAGCAGGTGCTTTATCGGGGCTCCCAGCCCGTCTTTACCCTGGTAGCCCATAGGAATAAGCAGGCTGGCGTTGGACCTCCAGACACCATATAGCGAAGGTTCCTCGCCCGGTTCCTCCGGGAACCACCAGCCGTGAGCAATCATTACCATCCATTCAGGTACGACAAGTGTAATTTTAGCCTTGAACCGGCACCTGCCGAGCCAGTTCTCCACCCATACCCATTCTCCGTTAGCGATGCCATGCTTCTTTGCCGTATCGGGATGTATTTCGATAACCGGGTCGGGGTCGATTTCCCTCAGCCAGGGGATATTCCGGTGCTCGGTGTGAAAATACACAGGAGACCTTCTCCCCGTGGAGAGAATCAGAGGATACTTATCTTTCATTTCAGGCATGCTTACAGGCGTGAACGGCGGTTCTTCGTAATGGGCTACCGGCTCCAATCCCCACTCCTCACGCAGCACCGAGTACAACTCCACCTTCCCCGAAGGGGTCTGGAAACCGGGCTTTTTATCCGGTCGCAGCAACCCTTTCTCGAACCTGTGATACGGGTGGCTGGGGTGACCTTCCGGCGGGAAAACCCAGCCTTTTTCCTGAAGCTCTTTAAAGGTCATGCCGGAAGGTTCGACTATTTCATCGAATAGCTGGTAAATGGTCTCCCATCTGAAATCCGGGTCGAACCTTCTCGCCAGCTCGAAATTTATCTCGATATCGGACTTGCATTCATCTACGGTGATAGCTTTATTGATACTCTGGAGCGGTACCCACCAGCTCCTGACACTGTCCTTTTCCAGAAAAGTCGCCGAGGGAAGGACAACGTCGGCATACTGCGTGGTCGGCGTCTGGAAAAGGTCGACAGCAACCACGAAATCGAGCTTTTTCAGGGCGTCCACCCATTTATGCGGGTCGAGACCTATACCCGCCACGGGATTGCACCCCTGCAGCCACATGCCCTTTATCGGATACGGGTCTTCGGTGAATATCTGCTCCAGGGTGAGGTCGGTCTGAGCCCGCCAGATGAATTTACTCAGCGGCCCGTACCGGTCTCTTCCGATTCTCTTTTCATCTGCCTCAGCCGTTTTCATCTTTATTACACCCTTCGCCCCCGGCAGAGCGTAGGCAACGGCATCGAAAGCGTAACGGGAAATCACGTTACCGCCGGGCACGTCAAGGTTACCGGTCAGGCACCAGAGGTCGGCAATCGCCTGAACGGTGGGTGTAATAGCCGGAGTCATATCTATGGGCACTCCCCAGTGTATGGCGGCGGGTTTGCTCTTTGCATAGAGTCGCGCCGCGTCTGCGATGTCTTTCTCCGGCACCCAGGTTATCTCGGACACTCGCCCAAGCGAGTACTCGTTCACCTGCTCCAGGAACACGGACCAGACCGTCCTGGCTTCAACTCTCGTCCCGTCCTGAAGGCTGACTCCATACTCACCTTCGAGTACCGGCTTTACATCGGCTGATTTATATTCCAGTTGTACGCTATCCCATACCGCCGGCTCGCCTTTAGCCTCGTCCCATACCACGAAGTTGTCTTTAGAACCACCCGCCGCGATGTCGCTCTCCCGGAGCAGTTGCCCGGTATCGTTTCTCACCAGGTGATGGGCATTGGTCCATTTCTCCACGAATTCCTTATCGTACAGTTCCTCGTTTATAATCACGTTGAGGAATCCCATTGCCAGGGCGCCGTCCGTCCCCGGTCTCAATCTCAGCCACTTCTCCGCCCTGGAGGCAAACCATGACAGCCGTGGGTCGATAGCGATAATCTTGGTACCTTTCTTCATCAGGTCGATTATCCAGTGTCCGAAAACGTTATCCGGGCAGGAAGCCGGAATATTGTAGCCCCAGACCACTATGCACTCCGGGACTTTATACCGCGGGTCTTCGTACCGTTTCGGAAACCACTGGGCGGCGTCGAGAATACAGTAGTCGCCCTGCATTGTTTCGACCCCGGCGATTCTGGGGCTATAGCAGGCGATTCCACTCAGGGCGAACATGATATTTGGGCTGCCGTAAGCGTAAGCGAGCATACATATCCAGGCGCCGATGTCACGACCGGTACCCATTGAGAAGATAAAGTTTTCCGGTCCGTACTCGTCCCGGATTTTCCCCATCCTCTGCTCTATAAGGTCGAAAGCCTCGTCCCAGGATATCTCCTGCCACTTTCCCTCGCCACGTTCCCCGACCCTCTTCAGAGGATGCCTGAGACGGTCCGGATGATACACGTACTGCGTCATTGCCAGGCACCTGGAGCACAGCCTTCCCTGGTTCCAGGGATGCTCCGGGTCGCCTTCAATCTTGACCAGTTTCCCGTCTTCGATGTACGCCAGCACGCCACAGCCGCCGTGACAGCCGGGCCCGGCAGACCAGGTGGTGGTGCGCACAATCTCACGTTTCTTTGCTCTCATACTCCGGACTCCTTAATAGACTAAACCCGATTATAGCTCGCAGTAGCAGTTGAGCGCAAATAGAAGCTAAAGAAACCTCACCCCTCTTACCCACTACCGTTAATTTCTTCATATAATGCTAAAAACAGACATTGAAAAATTTATCGTTATCTAGTATGATTACTGCCACCAATATTTGGCATAACTGTTGGAAAAGGAGGGGATTATGACAGAAAACAGAGGGAATCCAGACATAAAGGTTCGGAAAATGACCAGGAATGACCTGGCAAAAATAAATGAGGTGGATAACTCACTATATGGCAAGAGGCGCGTAACTACCTGGCCGTTTTCATTCGAGACTTACTGGAGAATATACGAGCCGAAATTGTGCTATGTTGCCGAAATGAACGGCGAGGTAGCCGGGTTCGTCGCCGGCGTTATCGAACAGGAAGAAAGAAGCAAATACCTGATTAGCCATCCCCGCAGCGTGGAAGACCCTTATCAAGATAATCCGAAGATCGGCTGGATAGAAATGATGGGTGTCCACGGCGACCACTGGGGTAAAGGAATCGGTTTAGCCCTGATGGATACTTTTACCGAGGACTGTAAGAAAAACGGAGCCTCGATAAGAATAGTCATCCGAGATGACGATGAAAACCTGAAGAGTTTTCTCGTGGGACGTGGTTTTAACAGGTCTGATTTCGTAGCCTACGACAAGGACATTTAGTAATCCACCGGAGGTCGGGGAGATGATACTCCCCGACCTCATGATATCTTACTTGACTAATTGCCATAGCCCGAGTAATCAGTCTTTTTTAACAACCGGCATCCATACCTGGCAGCGGTAGTCTTCACTCTTCCTGTCTCCCGGCAGATAGACCTCCAGTCCCAATTATGCATAGTGTTCTTATCCGGTTGGGAGTTAATGATATTATTTAAGCCTGGCTTTTAATTCTTCCGGAACCGGTACTACTTTCTGTCTTCTGTAATCGAAGCAGAGAAAGCCGGTCTTCGCCCGGGCTATTTCGTCGCCGTTATCTGCGTCCGTTACTTTATACACCAGGTCGAAGCTTCTGCCGGTCAATTCGGCAACGCCGATTTCCACCCTGAGCGTCTGGCCATGATATGCCTGCCGCTTATAGTTAATGCCGGCATCCACCATGATACGTGAAATACCCTTACCCTCAATCTCGGAGAGGTCCAGGCTATTCCAGAACCGCACATGCGCTTCGTCCAGGATGTTAAACATGGCATCCCAGCTCAGATGCCCTCCGGGATTGATGTCGCTGATACGGACTGGGATATCTACCGAGAAAGAGTATTTGTCCGGCAGGTTAATTGTAATTCGCGTCATTCGTTATCACTCCTCTTATCCATTACATCGCTCATTATACCTGAATGGTATCAGCCGGAGTATCCGTGAAGCTTATTACTGACACTATTTACACCATCACCATAATACGTAATAATGATTCAATTAAGGATGAGCCAAATATTAAGAAGATAAAGTATCCAGGCAGAGAGGTTTGAAATGGTCACTGATTACGCAGAGGATACCAACCGTTGGGAGGAGTGGCAGAAACTATACCGATTCGGAGTCCTCTTAATCTTCCCGCCCGACCCGCCGGCGGCGGAGGTGAACAAACTCCGCTCCAGATACGACCCCGGAGGCCAGGCTATCTGCCAGGCGCATATCAGCCTTACGGTCCCGCTTCCGCGACCGGTCAAGGATACTCACTGGAGTGAATTGCAGTCGATTGCCTCAAAGATAAAACCCTTCTCTGTCCACTACGGACCACTATCGAACTACCTGCCTCATCCCGGTGTCGTCCTGTCAATAGAGCCAAAGGACAAGCTGGGTATGCTCGTGACCGCGCTGGAGGGTGCGTCGGTCTTTGAAGGTGCACCGGCACGTAGTTACCCCTTCTCCGCGCACATGACGATTGCCGAATATATATCGGTGGAACGGACTAACGAACTTATGCTCGAACTCCAGGGACTTACCCCGGAGGGTGACTTCCTCTGTGACAGCGTTTCATATGTTGTCCCTGATGAAAATTTCCATTTCACGGAACGGGCGAGGCTGGAATTGGCACATTAGAATGATTAAAGGGAGGACATGAATATGCTTCAAGTATCAAGAAACCTGGATATAATCCGTTCAGTTAAAGAAGGATGTACGGTTACCCCGGCGAACGGAGTGAATATAGTTCATAGCCTTAATCTAGTTTTTTGAACGTGTTATAATTCATCCGTGAATAATAAACATAAACAAATACCACATCCGTCATTTGTGCCCGGCCTACAGTTAGCGGAGGGATTCTTCCACGAAGCGGTCAAGCCGATACTAAAAATTCATTACCCGGATTTACGCTTTTCTGCCGGCTTGATAGGGAGCGGCTCCGAGGTACTTGGATTCGACACCGAGATGTCAACGGACCATCACTGGGGGCCCCGGGTTATGCTATTTTTGCGTCCCGGTGATTTCAAAACGAAACGGGACTCGATTCGGACAGTTCTGAGTAATGAATTACCGACAACCTACCTGGGCTATTCTACTAACTTCTCAGAACCAGACCCGGAAAATAACGGAGTCCAGAGCCTGCAACCGGTTACTTCCGGTCCCATCAATCACCGTGTTGAGACCTACACGCTGGACGGTTTTTTTACACACTATATGAATATACATGTCAAGAAAGAGCCGGTCATGATAGACTGGTTGACTCTACCGCACCATAAGCTTCGTTCGGTTACAGCAGGGCGAGTTTTTCACGACGCTCTTGGTCTCGAAACAGTCCGGGCACGCTTCTCCTGGTATCCTCATGACATCTGGCTATATATCCTCGCCTCGGCCTGGACACGTATCGGTCAGGAAGAACACCTGATGGGCAGGGCCGGGTCTATAAAAGACGAGAATGGTTCGGCGATTATCGGCTCACGACTCGTTCGAGATGTTATGCGGCTCGTTTTTCTAATGGAGAGAGAGTATCCGCCTTATGCGAAATGGTTCGGGGCAGCATTCTCTAAATTGAAATCCGCCGCAGAATTGAGCCCAATATTAACCAGCGTGCTCCATGCAGCCTCATGGGAAGAACGTGAATCAGGTCTATGCAACGCTTTTGAAATTCTTGTCAGGATTCACAACTCTCTCGGAATTACTAAACCAGTCTCGCCTGAAGTATCTCAATTCTATAACAGACCCTTTAGCGTAATCCACGGTGAGAGACTTACCAAATCTATCATAGAACGCATCAGTGACCCGGAGGTTCTGCCTCTTACAAAACGAAGATTGATCGGAAATATCGATATGATTAGTGACAACACCGATTTAATTGAAGACACATCCATTCGCTTGGATGTAAAGGAACTCTATAAATAGTATAAAGGTTTACAGTTGGCTATAATCAAAATGCGTGCTACAATATAAAAGTTATTCTCCAGGGAGGAACCGGGCGTGGCGGAGCTTTCATCCGACGGTAAAACGGTAAGAGAACAGTCAAGAAATATTGAAGTAGCCAGGGAAGCCGACGTTGTAGTGGTCGGCGGCGGTCCCGGCGGCATCGGCGCGGCTCTGGCGGCGGCGAGGAACGGCGCCGACACAATGCTGGTGGAAAGGTACGGTCACCTTGGCGGAATGGGCACCGGCGGGCTGGTCACAATTATCCCGAACCTTACCGACATCAACGGTAAACAGCAGATTGCCGGTATTACCCAGGAATGGATAGACCGCCTGGATGAAAGAGAGGCAACCGACTGCCCCGGACCGGATGAATGGGGCTCCGATGATAAAGAGCTGGTCAGGTATTACGCCGACCATTCCTTTTTCATGACACGCCTGGAAAGGGTGATTTACAGCGTCCATATAGATGCTGAAATTTCCAAATACGTACTCAACAACATGGCGGAGGAAGCTGGAGTAAAGGTATACCTGCATTCCTGGGGTACCGAGCCTGTCATGGAAGGCAACAAGGTCAGGGGAGTAATCTTCGAGAGCAAGTCCGGCAGGCAGGCGATACTGGCGAAAGTGGTTATAGACTCCACCGGCGACGGCGACCTGCTGCCTTTTACCGAAGCCCGGTTCGAGACCGATATCCCCTCCGGCTTCAGAATCGGCAATCTAGCCTTATGTTTCTGGATAGCCAATGTCGACCTCCGGAAAGCGGAGAAGTTCAGGGAGGAGCAGCCGGAGCAATTCGCCCGGCAGGCGCAGGAGCTTATGAAGCTGGGCGGACTCCCTAATTACTTCGCCAGCCGGCTGAAAGACCAGGAAAGCATCGTCTGGGTTCACACCCGGTACCCGAACACCAGCCAGATAAATGTCGAAGAACTGACCCGCGTCGAGTTCGAAGGCAGAAAGAAAATGATGATAACCCACGATTACCGCAAGAAATACACCCCCGGTTTCGAGCACAGCTTTATCGTGCTTACCTCCCCGCAACTCGGAACACGGGCAAGCAGGCGTGTAATCGGCGAATACTTTCTCACTGAAAAAGACCTGGAATCGAACGAACCTTTCAATGACACGATAGCAGTATTCCCCGACCTCGACCGCGGAGAAGCGTCGGTCAAACACCCGTTGACGTACATCCCCTATCGGGCTTTGATACCCCGCAATGTGGACAATCTTCTGGTTGCCTGCCGCGCCTTCTCCTCTGACCCGGTCGTCCAGGAATACTTCAATCTTATCCCGCACTGCATTGCCTTCGGGCAGGCAGCAGGCACGGCGGCGGCGCTATCGATAAAGGATGGTGTAGGGCTTAGAGCGGTAGCCTACAGAACCTTGCAGGGCAATCTGGCAGAGCAGGGTGTACCGCTGCCCGGTCTGTATCCGGCATTTACCAAGGCGTAAAAGCCAGGTCGCCGGGCACTGAAACACCATCATATCCACCACTCTAAATCTCCCGGTGCCGGTGATAAGGCGCCTGTATCCCATAACACCCTGATAGTGAAAAAATATAAACGCGTATAACGCAAAAGGAAGGAAATACCGGATGCCAATATCGGATAGAGTTAAAAAAAGCATGGAGGAGGGCTCGTGGATAAGGAGGATGTTCGAGGAAGGGACCCTGCTCAAACAGGAATACGGTGAAGAAAACGTCTTCGACCTTTCCCTGGGCAATCCCATAATGGAACCTCCCCCGGAGTTCAACCGGGAACTGAAAAAACTGGCTGATTCGCCAATCAAGGGAATGCACAGATACATGGAGAACGCCGGCTATGCAGAGACGAGAGCGGCAGTGGCAAAGCAGCTATCAATAGAAGCCGACATGGAGTTTACTCAGGACGATATTATAATGACATGCGGCGCTGCCGGCGCAATCAACGTGGTGCTGAAGACATTACTGAATCGTGAGGACGAGGTTATAATCTTCGCTCCCTACTTCGCCGAGTTCATTAACTACGTTGAAAACCACGACGGCGTGGCTAAAGTGCTGCCCACCGACGAGGAGTTCATCCCCAGGCTCGATATCCTTGAGAGCTCGATCGGGGCAAAGACCAGAGTGGTGCTGATTAACTACCCCAATAACCCTTCAGGCGCCGTCTACAGCAATGACTTCCTGCACCGGCTGGGAGAGCTGCTCAGTGCCAAGTCGAAAGAAATCGGAAGACAGATTTTCCTTATCAATGATGAAGCATACCGCAGCCTTGTTTACGACGGTCTGGAATGCCCTCAAATCTGGCCCCATTACCGGCAGAGTATCACCGTCACTTCGCACTCCAAAGACCTGGCGCTGCCGGGTGAACGTATCGGCTATATCGCCGTGCACCCCGGTATCAGCGAGCATAAAGAGCTGGTGAACGGCATGATTCACTGCAATCGCATATCGGGCTTTGTCAACGCTCCCGCCCTCGTACAGCGGCTGGTAGGCCGTCTTCAGGCAATTACCGTTTCCATCCCGGAATACCAGAGGAAGAGAGATATGCTGTACGGCAGCCTTATCGATATGGGCTACTCATTAGTAAAGCCAAAGGGTGCATTCTACCTGTTTCCGAAGTCGCCGCTGGAGGACGACGTCGAATTTATAAAAGAACTCCACAAGCAGCGGGTGCTGGTCGTGCCCGGCAGCGGTTTCGGGTCGCCGGGGTACTTCCGGATTTCGTACTGCACCGATGACAGGACGATAGAAGGCTCGCTGGAAGTTTTCAGGAAGGTTGCCCAAAAATATAACTTGGGTTAGACTATTATTACCGTAAACCGAGGAGTTATGTGAAGACCGATGATTGTAAGTATGAAAACAGGAGCAACTAAAGAAGAGATAGATACCGTGGTGGAGAAGGTACACTCCTACGGATGGGATGTTCAGATGAACGTAGGTACCGAGAAAACGGTGATTGCCGTACTGGGAAGCAACACCGGGCAGGTATCCACTGATATATTCGCCGTACTCTCCGGCGTGGACACCGTAACCCGGATAATGAAGCCTTACAAGCTCGCTTCGAGGGAAGTTAAGGCGCAGGACAGCCTTGTCTCCATTAACGGGATAGAAATCGGGGGGAAGCGTATCGTCGTCATGGCAGGTCCATGCGCCGTCGAGAGCGAAGAGCAGCTTATGGAAGCGGCTGAGGTCGTGAAAGACGCCGGTGCCAGCATACTGCGCGGCGGGGCATTCAAACCGCGTACTTCCCCCTTCAGCTTCCAGGGACTGGAGAAAAAAGGGCTGGAATTACTCAGGAAAGTCAAGGAAAAGTATGGCTTGCCGGTGGTCACCGAGATAGTGGACGCCCGCGATGTCTCCATGGTAGGCGATGCAGCCGATATACTGCAGGTCGGCTCACGTAATATGCAAAACTTCACCCTGCTGACAGCAATAGGTAAAAGCAAGCGTCCCGTCGTCCTGAAACGCGGTTTCTCATGCACCGTTACCGAATGGCTTACCGCTGCCGACTACCTGCTGGCAGAGGGAAACACCGGAGTTATTCTGTGTGAGAGAGGAATCCGGACATTCGAGGACAGCGTCCGGTTCTCGCTGGACATCGCCTCCATACCGGTAATCAAGCAGTCCAGCCACCTGCCGGTGATTGTCGACCCCAGTCACGCCGCCGGTCACTACTCGCTTGTACCGTCGATAGCCAAGGCGGCTATAGCGGCCGGTGCCGACGGGCTCCTTATCGAAGTCCATCCCAAACCGGAGGAAGCCCTGGTGGACGGCTTGCAGTCGCTCACTCCGGCAAACTTCGCCAGACTGATGAAAGAGCTCAGGCTCGTTGCGGAGTCGGTCGGCAGGTATATCCAGTAACCGACTTACCTCCACCGGAATTCCCGTATGACGGAATCAATTGACGTTGCCATCATCGGAGCAGGTATAATCGGGCTTGCCGTAGCCTCGGAGGTAGCGAGAGCAGGCAGGGAAGTCTACATCCTGGAGAAAAACGATACCTTCGGCAGGGAGCAGAGTTCCCGCAGCAGCGAGGTAATCCACGCCGGCATTTACTACTCCAGCGACTACCTGAAAACTCGACTGTGCCTGGAAGGCAACCGCCTTATCTACGAGCTTTGCGAGACCAGCGGCATACCCTGTATCAGGTGCGGTAAAATATTCATCGCCGCTGGCAATGCCGAAGTAGAAGAGCTGGAGAGCCTGTATAACAACGGCAGAAACAACGGTCTACCGTTAAAAAAGCTTTCCCGCCGGGAACTACTGAAGCTCGAACCGAACGTGGAAGGCATCGCCGCTTTCCTCTCCCCTACCTCGGGCATCATGGACTCATACGCCCTGATGAGGTATTTTCTGGGTAAAGCCCGTGAAAGCGGCGTCCAGATTGCTTACAGGACGAAAGTCACGGGAATAGAAAAAATCCCGCGGGGTTACAAGGTAATAGCGGAAGAGCCGTCCGGCAGGACTGCCTTTAATACCAGGGTGCTGGTCAACTGCGCCGGACTTTACAGCGATGGTATCGCCGCCCTTGCCGGGATAGATGTAGACGAAGCCGGCTACGGGCTGCACCTTACCAGAGGAGAGTATTACTCAGTAAGCGGTGGCAGGAACATGGTAAACAGCCTGATATACCCAGTGCCTTCGCCGCTGGGTCCCGGCATCCACGTCTGCCTGGACATCGAGCGCCGGCTCCGACTCGGTCCCCTCTTCTACTACGTCGATGAAATAGACTACGGCATAGACTCTTCAAGAAAGAGCGAATTTGTGCGGTCGGGCGTAATGAAATCGCTGCCGTTTATCGGGCCGGAAGATATCGAGCCGGAGTCCGCAGGCATGATGGGAACTCTCTACGGAGAAGGAGAACCTGTCAGCGACTTTATAATAAGGCACGAACATGAAAGGGGCTTGCCCGGCCTTATCAACCTCATCGGCATAGACTCGCCCGGACTCACGGCTTCGCCGGCAATAGCCATACACGTAAGCCGGTGTGTGGACGAGATACTGAACTAAAGAGGGGCTTAAAAGCCCCTCTTAATTGTGTATTCTTGCTTAAAATGTCATTCTGAGTCCGCCTGAGGTGGACGCCAGAGGCGGATGACGAATAGTCTAAACTCAGCGGATATTAAAAGAGATTCTCCTGCCTGCCAAGCCTTGGCGGGCAGGTCACCGCCTGATGCGGGTTCAGAATGACAGGGGTATGATTTTACCTGCTGCGGAGGCGGTATGCCTCGACGTAGCGTCTCGCTCTATTGTCACGGCCGAGCAGAAGGTCTACCGCCCGGACAACCTGGAGGGCTTTCCTCACGTTGGTAATCATACAGGTTACGCCGGCATCGATAATCATTGCCAGAAACGCGTTATTAAGAGAATCGCGGTCGGGCAGGCCGAACGAAACGTTGCTCGCTCCCAGTGTCTGGTTCAGTCCCAGCTCCGCCTTAACCCGCCTGATAGCCTTGAGTACCTCGGGACCCGAAGAGGTGTCCGCTCCCACGGCGAAAGCCAGGCAGTCGATAACGATATCTTCGCGGGGGATACCCAGTTTATCTGCCCTCTCGGCTATGGCGTTAGCGACCTGCAACCGGCGCTCAGCATCCTTCGGAACACCCTCGTCGTCCTGCACCAGACCTACTACCGCCGCCCCGTACTCCTTGACCAGCGGCATGACCCTGTCTATGGAGCGCGTCTCCCCGCTGACCGAGTTTACCAGCGGCTTGCCCTTGTAGACCTTCAGTGCCGCTTCCAGCGCTGCGGGGTCGGCGCTGTCTATGCATAATGGTACGTCAACGGCTTCCATCGCTGCTTTCACGGCGCGTGGCAACAGGTCAACCTCGTCGACGCCGAAAGAACTGACGTTGATGTCCACCATATCCGCCCCGGCTTCCACCTGAGCCAGGGCTTCCTTTTTCACGACATCCTCGGGGTCGCCCGTTTTCAGGGCTTCGGCGAGCTTTTTATTGGCAGAGGGATTGATGCGTTCACCGATTATCACGGTCGGCAGCTCATCGCCGATTATCACTTCTTTAGCGGAACTCGTTACCCGGGTTTCCAAAAGCTTCCTCCTTTATTATTTATATACTCCGTATTCCTTTGCCGCTTCCATTATAGCATGGAGATTTTCCGCAGTCGCTTCTTCAACCGACGAAGCTGCAGACATCAGATAACCGCCGCCCTTACCACAGACCTCGATCAGTTTACGGCAGTATTCCTTCACTTCCTGCGGCGTACCGGTACAGAGCAGTGACAGAGGCAGCCCGCCGGCAATGCAGGCAGTGTCGCCGACTATCTCTTTGGCTTTAAATATATCGGCACGCTCGAACCACCATATTACGGTACCGCGGGGCACATCCTTGACAGTCTCCAGGCGGTTGTTATAGAAACCTTCCGCCAGCGGCATGGGTACCAGCCCCTCTTCTACCAGCCCCAGCAGTACCTCTCTCAGAGTGGGCCAGTAAAAGGTCTCGAACTGTTTCTGGGACATAAAAGAGTCGTCTCCCTTGTGCAGCGGTATCAATACTATCGGATTAATCGTGGCGGCGGCACCGCCCACCGCCATATCGATAGTCGAAGGGGTTATCTTTTCAAGTATCTCATGGATCTTATCGGGCTGGCGGTACATATCCAGCATGATTCCATGAGTACCCCTCAGGAAATCTCCTACCACGTCAAAAGGCGCCATAGACATGATGCTGCCGAAAGGCGGGAATCCCATGGTTAGAATCTCCTGCGTGGAGGTCCCCGCGGCAATAGCCCATTTTTGCAGCTCCTCGCCGGCCTCCATCAATACCTTGAAGGCATCCTGTACATCCTTCCTGGCAAACGGAGCGATGAAACCAATGGGTATCGAGCTCATCGCGTTAAACGGGCTGAGGTACTGAAGCGGCTCCATCGCTCCGGTGATACGGGGCATCATCGTTCTCAACCAGTAATCGGTCTGGTCATTCATTAAGGCATCGTACTCATCCGCCTTCATGTACTCGCCCTCGACGTACTGGTAGAAAGTGCTTTTGCTGGAAACACCGTGCCCGGGCCACTTCATGAGCCTGTAATCCACCAGGTCGAATACCTTGCCGGGCCAGATAAAGCTGGGCACCATGGTGGTATCCATGTCAAAGTCCTGATGAAACTTACGCCAGGCACGGGCAAGCTCATCATAGTCATACATTATCCTTTGAAGGTCAACACCAGCATAATAGGCAGGGTAAGCGCCGCCGGGTATCATAACCGGCACTCTGTCCGGCTCTTCCAGTTTGATTACCTTAATAAGCCTGGTTACCCTTTCCTGGTAGGCTTTTTTGGCTTCCGGACTGATAAATTCCACGCCCTCCGCCTCAAGCCAGCGTTTGAATCTTACTTCTCGTTTTCCTTCAGGAGTCAGCGCAGTCCATTCCTTTTCCATCAGACAAGCTCCTCCCTTTTACCATTATTTATCCGGTATTTTCCAAGATAACCAGCCTCAATGAATGTCTTTTTAAATTCAGCCGTACCGGCAAGCTCTATATAACGCGTCCGGGAAACGATATCCCGTGCCTCTTCACGCCTGTCAAGAGAAATCAAGTTCATCTTGGCTCCCATACCGGCGGCATTACCTACCTGCTCAAAGCGGTCAAGAGGTAGCGAGGGTAAAAGCCCTACGGTTATCGCACTGGAAAGGTCGATATAAGAGCCGAAAGCACCCGCCACGATAACCCGGTCGATATCCTCATCGGTAAAACCGCTCTTATCGAGGAGTAACTGAATACCGCTGCGGATTGCCGATTTTGCCAGTTGCAGCTCCCGCACATCTTTCTGTGTAATAACGATATCCGCCTCCCCATTTTCGCCTTCACTCCTGGCAAGCACGAACTCGGACGTCTTACCGTTCATCCGGACTCCGGGGTAATTGTTCGTGAACCTCCCGCCGCTGTCTATTATCCCCGCCAGGTAGAGCTGCGCCAGAGCGTCCAGCACTCCCGACCCGCAGATGCCTATCGGCGGAGCTTCACCGATTGTCTGGTAAATCACTTCACCATCAGTTATACGGAGCCGTTCGATGGCTCCTTTCGCTGCTCTCATCCCCTGTTCTATATGACCGCCCTCGAAAGCCGGACCGGAAGCACAGGAGGTAGAGGTTATCTCTTTATCGTTTATCAGGGAAATTTCGGTATTCGTCCCTATGTCCATCGCGATTATCAGCTCGTTATCTCTGCGCTTGTCGATAGCCTGTAGCATGGCAACGTGGTCGGCACCGACAAACCCGGTAACCACCGGCGGGAAATACACGTATGCGCCCGGCGCTATCTTCAGTCTCAGTTCATGCGCCTTTATATCCAGCGCCCTGCTGACCGCAGCCGTGAAGGGGGTAAGTACAAGCTGCCTTACGGGCAGAGCAAGTAACAGGTGGTGCATTGCGGTATTACCCACAATTACCATTTCGACTATCGATTTTACGTCGGCACCGGTCTCCGAGCAGAGGTCCGAAGCCAGCTCGTTCAGTCTTTCAATTACCAGCCTTCTCAGTTTCCCGCCTTTCGTGGGATTCTTAACCACGTAGTCGATACGGCTGATAATATCTTCTCCGTAACCAATCTGGGGGTTCATTACCCCTTTAGAAGCAAGTGTCTGCCCGTTGCTCAGGTCAATCAGATATCCGGCAATAGTCGTGGTACCCAGGTCTACCGCCAGACCGAGCTGTTGGCTGGGCCAGGCAGATACGGACACCAGTTCATCGTCACGGACTGAAGCCTGGCAGTCCCATCCCCACTCGCGCAACCGCGGAGACAGAGATTGCAGGACATTATAATCAACCTCACTGCAGGAAACCCCGTGCTTCTCCTTGAGTGCTGAAAGCAAACGGCCGGCGTCAGCCTGCTGGTCTGATAGAGTCGGGGCGGTAAGCTGAAGATGGTATGCTTTTACAGGAGGCTCCAGAGTAACTGCTGTCTCTGTCCCCTCCAGATGTATTCTCTCCGAGGCACTGAGCGATTCCGGCGGTATAACCACCTGGCAATCGCTGGTGGGAATGGCCTGGCAGGCTAAACGCCAGCCTTCATTGAGCTCTGCCTGGGAGAAATTTTCTATCTCGTGGGGAGACGGCTCCGAAAGCGTTCCTTCCGTCACCTGTACACGGCAGGTACCGCAGATTCCTCGCCCGCCGCATATACTGCTGATACCAATGCCCAGTCGGCGTGCACATTCAAGTATAGACTCGCCGTCCTTACATTCGCCTTTCCTGCCTATCGGTTCGAAAACTATAATATATTCTCTCATCTTACAAAATATTCCTATTCTATTTTCAATGCCTGCAAACTCACCCTTCTGATTAATCTGAAGTCCGTGTTATTTCATTATTATCATTTATACACTCCGTACTCCTCGGTGAAATCTATCATCGCTTTAATGTTTTCCGGTTGAGCGTAATTAATGGGCATATTGGTGTTGAAGTAGTAATCATATTCGTCCGCTTTTATATTCTCGGCTTCGATAGCCTGGTGACCGTAATTGGGAGAAACCCCTTGTCCGGGCCACTTCACCGTCTTGGGGTCCAGTATTTCGAGAGGAGCCCCCGGTGAAAATCCCTGAATGGTCCAGAGCCCGTCCGGAGCGAAATCAACGACGGTCTTTTTGGTAGCTTCAAGCCATTTATCATGGTCATACCAGGCATCCTTACAGGTTAATCCCATGTACTTAGCCGGGAAATAGCCGAAGGAGACCAGAACCGGCACCCTGTCCGGTATTCTCATCGCGATTGCATCCGCAACCCTCTTATCCCTTTCTTTGAACAACTCTTCTGTTGTCTTATCCGTAAATAATTCACCCATATCTGTTCATTTTTTAATCATTATTCAGACGGCGCTACCACTGTAACAGCAACTCTAGAGCTGGTATGGACTCGTAATCACCATCCTGCGAGAAAGTTTAAAGTGGGTCCATTACCAGTCAGTTATACCTGCCGTACTCTCCGGTGAATTCAACTATCAACCCGTCTATAATGGGTTCTGCTTTTGCTCTGGGAAGACCCGGATGACTTCCGGGGCGTGAGTTATATACGCCCCTGGAGAAGAAAGAGAGAAATGTGGAGGGAAGTTCCGGAAAGCCGTAACCACAAACCGAATAACGGCGGAAAAGTAAGTCCTGAGTATTATCAAGAAACAGGTCATACTTATCCGCCGTTATATATTGTCTCTTTACGTACCGATGGATGCTGTCCGACAGAACGGCGTGTCCGGCAGGCGAAAAGCTGAAAGGGATGGAAGCAGATACCATTCCGGGTACCTCTGGCTGTATGTTGCTAACAGCCCTCTTCTTTCTTCCCTTATTCAGTTCCTCCGGCGTCTTTGCCATTATATTTTTCCTAAATCCACTCTTTGGCTATAGCTACTCCCGTCATAGCATCTCTGCCATAGGCATCGGCACCGGAATATTTTCTTATATCCTCATCGATCTGACCGCCGCCAATCATAATCTTGACTTTATCTCGCAGTCCTGCCTCTTTAATGGCATCCACGGTTTCCTTCATCGAATCAAAAGCAAGCGTCAGGAATCCGCTTAGAGCTACGATTGGTGCATTGGTCTCTTTAATTTTCTCAACGAACTTCTGAGCCGGCACATCCACGCCAAGGTCATATACATCAAAACCACTGATATCCAGCATAAATACCACGATATCTTTACCTATATCGTGAATATCACCGGCTACTGTGCCGATAACACACTTGCCAAGGCGCTCAGCCTGTGTATCCTGCGTGAGTTTCGGCTTGACGATTTCGGTTATCTCTCTGAAGATTTCGCCCGAATAAATAAGCTCGGGAAGGAAATATTCCCCATCGGCGAACCTCTTACCCACAGTCTCCATACCCACCCTGCCGGCATCGAGAATCTTCTGGGCGTCCTGCCCGCTATCCAGCATATCTCTGGTCATATTCAAGGCTTCATCTTCCTTTAAATCAGCAATAGCCTTCGTCAACTCTTCACTCATTAAATAATTACCTCCTCTTTTTTATGCTTTATTTATCTAGAATTATTTAATAAAGCGGATAACGATGTATTCTACACCAAATAACCCATCCCAGTCTACATATTTATATAAGATTATTCAAATTACTGACTCTTCCGGTCTAAATTTGCTATTTCTACGTCTGAACACCACTCCTTTTTTATCTATATATATACACCATATTCTTTAGTAAATTCTATCATCGCCCGGACGTTTTCGGGCTTTGCTTTGTCAATAACTCCCCCGCTGGTCATCATGAACCCGCCGCCTTTACCGGCAACATCGATAAGCTCTTTACAATAATCCCCTACTTCATCGGGGGTTCCCGTATTCAGAAGGCTGATGGGTACGTTTCCGGCGACACAGGCGATACCGCCGAGCGCTTCCTTCGCCCTCGCCATATCCGTGAAGTCGAAATGCCAGATAGTCTTGCCTACCGGAACATCCTGTATAACCTCAAGGCGGCTGCCATATTCACCCTCGGCAAATATAAACGGTACCAGTCCTTCATCAATCCCCGTATCATCTTTTTCAAAGTAGGCCAGTAAAAGGTCTTATACTGCTTATCAGACATGAAACCGTCGGCCCCCTTATGCAGAGGTATAAATACCAGTGGTCGTCCCGTTAAACGCGCGCCTTCCGCTCCCAGCTCGACCATTACCGGTGTCAGTTTTTCCATAGCTTCGATAAGCTTATCCGGTCGGCGGTAAATATCCATCATTACTCCCCTTGTCCCCCTGAGCGCATCGGCTATCGCATCGTAAGGCGCCAGGGTCGAACCTCCGGCTATCAGGGGATATCCAGCCTCCACTACGGCCCTGTTACAGATTCTCCCGCCTCCATAAGTGTCTCCAGAGCAGTCCGGACTTCAGGCCTGCCAAAGGACACCAGATAATTACTCGTGAACGGCATCTGGAGCAAAGAAGCCAGCGTATTCTATCCCGAAGAGCAAACTTTGGCAAATTTTAATGACCCGGTAAGAACTTCCCCCGGAGGCTATTACGACCGCGACTCGTCTACCTCTGGGGTTTTCTTCCTGTCGACTTTACAAAAATCAACACTTCGTTGCCGGAACTGAGGTGAAGTTTACCGTCTACGATCGATATGGTATCGACAGACTCAAGTATTCTCAGATACTCGTCTTCCTGCTCCATAATACTCGGGGGCTCCGTGCAGCCAAGCTCGGTGCGGGCTACGGCGGAAAAGGTAATTCCATCATTCAGCTCGTAACCCGCGGTATAGCCGTTACAGCCGGCATTACCGTGCATCCTGCTGTCAGAACTATCAAAAGTTGCTGAAATAAAGGTATGTTCCAAAACTGACTTCAGAGCGCCCTGCTCTCCATATGAATCCAGATACCAGAGAGTATCCTCAAAATCGACGGTATTTTTACCTCCACAGGCAACTAAAGAAAGAAAGAAGAGACACACCACTAACAATAAGGAAATCAACTTTATTTTTAGCAACATGCACCTCCGTTTATGCAGCTCTCGCTATTATATTAAAAAATAACACTTTTTGGTAACAATTACCATATTTTTTGGAAAATTACTTATGAATATTCGGCTCTGGCTCTTGACTTTATTATAAGGAATAGTCTATTCTCTTAAAAGCCTATTATCCAGAATAAGGAGGTGAGACGGTGGAAGCCTATTGTGTTAAATGTAGAGCCAAGAAGGAAATGAAAGATCCTAAGGCTATTACCATGAAGAATGGTAAGCCAGCTACACAAGGTACATGCCCGTCCTGTGGGACTAAAATGTTCCGAATCGGGAAGGCTTAATTGATAACAGCTTTTTAGCTTATATTATAAGGGGCGGTACAACTTAACAGAAGTAACCGCCCTTTATTTTGCCACACTGGCGGATATCACAACCGAACACTCCGCCGCTATTCAATCCCGTAATGGGATTTTATGCTTTTTTAATCGCCTTTGCCGGACACCACCACTCTTCGGAAACGCAGACTCCGCAATCGGTGCACTTCTCCGCATCTATGTGCACGGGATAAAGAACCAGCCCGTCGAATTCCGTAATCGGTTCATCCGCAATTATAGCTCCTGCCGGGCACCTGGAGATACAGATACCGCACTTCAGGCAAGCCTCTGTAATCGTATATGCCACATTAACCTCCTTTATTAATCCGAGATAATTGGTTTCTTTTTCCAGGAAAGCTAGTTATAACCTTCGTCAGGCCACCTGGCCCAGTCGATAGCTTCTCTTGTTTCTCTGGGAAGAAGCTGCCTGAATGATTTCTCGGTATGCATTGCACCCTGGTTTACCTCGATAAATATCCAGGGACGTACCGTCTTGATGGGTCTCCATGGCGAGTGTATGAAGTTCGGAGGGATATAAATAACCGTAGTCCTGTTAAATACATGCCTCTCCAGTTCCGGACCCATATACATCTCCACCTCCGCTCCCAGGTCCATCGGGTCGTCCGGGTTCGTTCCGATATGAATCAGGAGTTCGGCGTCTTTGTGTATGTGGGGCGGATGACCGCCCATGGGTATTTCTGAAAAATCCGCGCCGAAACCGGGCATGACCCAGTGAATCAGGTAGAAGTGGCTTCCCGTAATCACGCTGTCCTCCATGCGTACCATAACGGGACGGCGCTCGTTGGGCCACCTCGTCGGGTCGTATTCAATGAAGTATTTACCGTATTTTGTTTCTGCCATTTTGTAAATTTTCTCCTTTCCTGTAATTGTAAATAGTATATAAAAGATTTATTACTTACTAAAGCTTCGGCTTGCCACGTGCGGTGTATACCCGGAAAGTACCTCCCCGGGCATCCGCTTCATTATCTCCTCCACCGTCCAGGCGCCTTCGGACTTCGATATGCTCTTCTTTACCCCGGGTTCACTGAAAATACCTGCGCTGTTGCCGGAAACGTTGAACACCGAACCGCTAACCTCAGCCGCCGCATCCGACGCCAGAAAGACGATTATCGGTCCTATACCGTCCGGTTTAGGTGTCGTCTCCAGAGAAGGGGTAAATCCGTCATCGCTTTGTGCCATATAGTAGGCAATCAGCTCAAAAGAAGCCCTCGTCCTGGCAAAAGGTGAGAAGGCGTTGCAGGTTATGCCGTACGGATACAGCTCGCTGGCTACAGCCCTGGTCAGACCCACGACACCGGCGTTAGCGGTGGCATATTCGACATGACTGAGCGGGTCTCCCGCCCACGCCAGAGAAGTGCAGTTCAGTATCCGCCCCCACTTCTGCTCCATCATCAACGGGGCAGCGTGCCTGATAGTATTGAAATAGCCCTTGGGTTTAATAGTGGTGACGTAGTCCCACAGCTCTTCGGTCATTTCCCATACAGGGCTGAAACCGAAGCCGCCGGCGACATTGACCAGGATGTCTATTTTACCGAAACTTTCCACCGCCGTCTGTATCAGCTTACCCGCCACTTCGAAATCCGAGATATCGCCGTAGAAAGGGACAGCTTCGCCTCCCAGCTCTTTTATAGTATCGGCAGTGGTCCCGGCATCTCCGGAATATTCTTTTATTAAGCCGTTCACCCACTCTCTCTGCTCTTCGCTCAGGGCTTTCAGGTGTTCATCCTTGAGAAGGACGAAGCCGGTGGAACCCGGCTTGCGATTGTTGGTTACCACTCTGGCGCCTTCCTTTGCCAGCGCTATGGCGATAGCCCGCCCTATTCCCTGGCCCGACCCGGTAACCACAGCTACCCTGTCTTTTAAAATATCACCCATTTACTCTCCTTTCTTGATAAGAAATTCCTTCTGGCAGCTATAAAGGCATAAATTTGATGAGGTGGCTATATGCTATGCCAGTCAGTTAGTAGCTGTCAATAACCGTCTTAATGGGTTCTTTTTGCGCTTGGTCGCTCGTTTGTACCTCACCCCTGACCCCTCTCCAGCCAGAATCCTTGTAAAAGTAAGATGAATTCTCGTGACTGGAGAGGGGTGTAAAAGAGAGAGGGGGATAAAGGCCTGCCCGCCGTACGAGACTTCGGCAGGCGGGGGGTGAGTATAAATATCACTTGAAACATAACGATACTCTCTGTCACCCTACCTTGACAGTTAATTTATTATCATTGTAGAATACATAACACAAAGCATAAGGAGAATCGTAATAAGTCCGATGATGTTGCCTGATTCCGCTTCTAAATTCAACCGCTGCTCCGCAGGTGATGACCGCGTTTACCGGGCTTATTGCGTCCATTTCACAAAGAAAACGTAATAATAACTAATAAGTTAAAAAGAAAGACACAAAGCCCGGGAAATAAAAAACCCCGGGCTTTTTATTTGGGTGTAAAAACAAAAGGAGGAGCTTATATGTTAAAAGGAAAAGATATTGTTTTACGGCCGGTAATATGGTCGGACCTCCAGTATTTCCTGAAATGGTTTAACGACCCGGAGGTAATCCAGTATATCAGTCTGTACCTGCCGATGACCGAGATGGCAGAGGAGAAGTTTATCGAGGAATTAGGCACTACCAAGGCAATAACTGATGCCGTTTTTGTTATCGAAGCAGTCGAAGACGATTCATCAAAGCCAATCGGTAATCTCGGACTGCACGGGATTAATCCCAAGGACCACCAGGCTACATTCGGAATTGCCATCGGTGAAAAGGACTACTGGAGTAAAGGTTACGGTACCGAGGCTGCCAGTTTGATAATCGAGTACGGTTTCGAGCAGCTCAACCTGCACCGGATATCTTCGGGCGCCTTCTCCTTTAACGAGAGAAGTATCAGACTCCATAAAAAAGTCGGGTTCACCGAAGAAGGCCGTATGAGAAAGGCGGTTTTCAAGAACGGAAACTACCATGACCACATTATATTCGGTATTTTAAGAGAGGAGTGGTCTGCACTGAAAAACAGCGGTGATTAACCTTATAAAACTAGCTCAATGTATAATACCAGTGGAGAAAACAAATGCTTACAGTTACCAATTTATCAAAAGCATACATAGATAATGTCCTGTTTACCAACCTGAGCTTCAATGTAAGCGCCAGAGACCGTATTGCTATCATCGGACCGAATGGCTCCGGCAAGACAACCATGTTCGAGATTATCGCCGGTAATATCAGTCCTGACAGGGGCGGCGTCAGTATGCGTAAAGGCACTACCATCGGTTACCTGGAGCAGGAAATAAAGGCTTCCTCCAGACGACTGCTCCTCGACGATGTCGCCTCTTCTTCGACCGAGATAACCGGACTGGAACACCGGATTAAAGTCATTCAGGAAGAACTGGCGGAAGAGACCGACAGCGAGAGCGTGGCGGAGCTTATGCACGAGCTGGGTGAACTCCAGCATAGATTCGAGGCAGTCGGCGGCTACAATGCCGAGCATGAAGCCAGGACCGTCCTCTCCGGACTGGGATTCGCCGAGACGGACTTCAACCGTCCGCTGTCCGACTTCAGCGGCGGCTGGCTGATGCGCGCCGAACTGGCGAAGCTCCTCTTCCTCAATCCCGATGTGCTGCTCCTCGACGAGCCGACCAACCACCTCGACCTCGAATCATGTATCTGGTTCGAAAACTACCTGGATTCATACCAGGGAGCGGTACTTGTCACCTCGCACGACCGGGCATTCCTGAACCGGGTGGTAAGCGAGATACTCGCCTTCGAGCGCGATGAAGTCGTTTTCTATCACGGTAATTATGACGAATATATAACGGCACGGCAGAAAGACCTCCGGAATAAAGAAGCCGCGGCAAAAAGGCAGGAAGTCAAGATAAAGAAGGAGATGCGGTTCATTGAGCGGTTCCGCTACAAAGCAAAGAAAGCCTCCCAGATCCAGAGCAGAATAAAGCGACTTGAAAAGATGGAGAGAGTGGCGGTGCCGAGGGCAACCAGAAAGATAAACTTTTCCTTCCCCGAAACAAAGCGTGTCGGCGAGGAGGTCATCTCTCTTAAGCATATCCATAAAGCTTACGGTGACAATGTTGTCTACCGTGACCTCAATCTTAGCCTCAGCCGGGGAGACAGGGCTGCCCTGGTGGGCCCCAACGGCGCCGGCAAAACCACGCTCCTCAGAATTGTGGCAGGCGTGCTGCCCTTCGAAAAAGGGGAACGCAAGCTGGGATACAACGCAGCCACGGCATACTACGCCCAGTATACCCTCGAGCTGCTCAACCCGGAAAACATCGTCCTCGATGAACTGCGAAAGGCGGCTCCGGATGAACCGGAAGAAAACGTGAGGAGAATTCTGGGAGCTTTTCTCTTCGATAGCGACGGCATTTTCAAAAAGGTATCGGTCCTGTCCGGCGGGGAGAAGAGCCGGCTGGCGATAGCCAGGATACTGACTCAGCCGGTGAATTTCCTGCTCATGGACGAGCCGACCAACCACCTCGATATCCCCTCCAGGGAGATACT